>Ga0082335_1000042_pt1 | contig 395827 bp, 405 predicted proteins | sample Subgrocontami58m_FD_72375 | JGI IMG/M metagenome (GOLD analysis project Ga0082335, IMG submission 72375) | Subsurface groundwater microbial communities from S. Glens Falls, New York, USA - GMW37 contaminated, 5.8 m (SPADES assembly) (version 2) ... | reverse complement strand
GCGCGTGGTGGCTTGAACCCGAAGCGTACGCTCCGATCGCGCTGTGGCGCGCCTCGACCGCGCTCGCGGACTCGCGCGGGCAAACCCAAAAATTTTCCTTCCCTTTCTTATTTTCCTCGGCGGGGGGTGTGGGGGGAGCCGACAAAAAATGGAAAGGAAATTTTTGGTTTTGCTTCGCCGCTACCATATTGAATTATAGTACAAGATTGTTTGAAAGTACAATATCTCGTATGCTATAATTATGTTGATAAGTAAGAAATTAGGAGTAAATATCAAGAAAATAAGAACAAGTAAGGGAATGTCGCAAGGCGACATTTGTCGAGCGCTTGATATGGATAGGGGTTATATGAGTGCTATTGAGAACGGTAAAAAGAACATTACGATTTCCCAGTTAGAAAGACTAGCTCAGGCGCTTGGGGTCTCGGTCGATAAACTGTTGAGATGACTTATGGGAATGGACTGATAATCATTGCAGAAATATGGTCGAGTTTCTGCTATAATTAAGACAATAACAATTAACCAATAAATATATGATGAACAAAATAACAGCACTCGTCGGGGTAGTTGCTCTTGTGGTCGGTTTTGTCGGCGGCCAAATTTTTCGTCCAACGCCAGCATTCGCGGCTGACAACGATCATGATGGGATTGTTGATGCCCAAGATGTTGATGACGACAACGATGCCATCCTTGATGTGAATGACAAGCAATCGCTTGACCATGACAACGACGGGCAAAATGACAATGTTGATCAGGACGATGACAATGACGGCATCAACGATGACGGCGATAAAAACAACTACGACCAGGACAATGATGGTCAGTCAGATGATAAAGATGTTGATGACAACAACGATGGCCAAGTTGATACCATGGAAAATCAGAACGGCAAAAATGATTTAGACAGAGATGGTATCGACAACCAGAACGATCAGGACATTGACAACGATGGTCAGGTCAATTCAAAAGATAACGACGACGACAACGATGGAGTGGCAGACCAGCAAGACAAAGACAATGGCAATAACGGTGTTGAAGATCACAATTAACAAGGGGGACAGAACAGATAAATAGCGGTATAATTCTCTTGGAAAGCCGTGGTCGGGCTTCCATATTAAAAAATTATAAAGACACAAAATTATGAAAAAATATTTAGTTGGTGGAATCGGCGGGACAGCAATAGTGCTCTCTGCGGTAAGCCTGATGGCAGTTGTTGCGTTCGCACAAACAACATCCACTCCCACACCTGCGTCAGCTGGGCAAGTGATGGTGAGCGTTAATCCCAACGGAAACGCGCTTTTGCGCGGAACTATTGAATCGGTGGGAGCCGATTCAATAGTAATAAAGAGCTGGGGAGGCAACTGGACAGTCAAAGTGATGTCTGCAACCGAGATTATCAGCCAAAATCACGCACTCTCTGATTTCAAGGTTGGCGATGTTGCTGGAATTTCTGGAAGCGTTGCTCAAGATGGAAGCTTCGCTATCAATGCGGGAATAGTGCGTGCGTGGGGACAGCGATCCGATAACGATAAAGATGGCGTACCTGACACGCAGGATAATGACGACGACAATGACGGAATCTTGGATGTAAATGAGCAAGGAAAAGCAAATGACCACGATAACGACGGCATTGCCGATGCACAGGATAACGATGATGACAATGATGGGGTTTTGGATGTCAACGAATCTGGGAAAGCAAACGATCATGATAACGATGGTATCGTCGATGCACAAGATCAGGACGACGATAATGATGGTGTATCCGACACAAATGATTCAAAACCATTTGATCGCGATAATGATGGTCGGAATGACGGTGCAGACCAAAACAATTAATAGCAGTGCTGTATATGAAGAAAGAGGGCGTTGAAACGCTCTCTTTCTTCTTTGGTACTCTGAGAGCAATCCCCACCGTTTTATAATGTTTCTTCAAAACGGTGGGTATTTGTGCGCGCACAGGGCGGGCGGGGCAAGCACAATAAGATTTGTTTGTGCCTAGCACAATCCATATTCTTCGAGTTACCACGACCAGTAAACGAAGCTATAGAGGTTAGAGTTACCACCAAACGCCGAGAGGAAGCGCCTCGTCTCGCCGCAAGGACGGAGAAATGAACAAATCTAAATAATCACAAAGTGATATAATGAAAATGTTCATTTCGTAGTCTGAAGCGGCAAAACAAAACCAAAAATTTCCTTTCCATTTTTTGTCGGCCCCCCCCACCCCCCGCCGAAAATCAGAAACAAGGAAGGAAAATTTTTGGGTTTGCCCGCGCGAGTCCGCGAGCGCGGTCGAGGCGCGCCACAGCGCGATCGGAGCGTACGCTTCGGGTTCAAGCCACCACGCGCTCCGCGCGTGCGAAGTGAGTTCGCGCAAAGGTTAATACATCACCGCCAATTTAGTTCTCTACAACTTCAACTTCGTATTTTTTGGCTACTGCGAATAGATAGATTATTTCTAGAATACCCATAGTATTCACAACGAGCATTACCATAAACCAATATTTCTGACGAAGTTCAGCTGATTTCCACAGAGCGAAGCCTTTCCAAACCAAAGACCAAATTATTAATAACCCCGCCATGACTGGGTGGGCATTGAGCCACTCAGCCATGATATTTATGTTTGATGCTATGTTCATAAGATTATTATACTATACTAAGCAATATGAAATTAATGGCTGTGGATTATGGAGCGAAGAGGGTGGGCATCGCCTCGACGGATGAAGCGGGGGAGTTTGCCATACCCAGAATGGTGCTTCCGAACGATGAAAACTTGCTTAAAGCCATTTTGGACTTTGCCCTTGAGAACAAGATAGAGAAGATAGTGATAGGGGAATCAAAGAATCTTGATGGGAAACTGAACCCGATTATGGAAGACATTGTAAGGTTCGCAGATACTCTCGGGGAAGATGGATTGGAAGTGGTATTTCATCCGGAAGTTTATACTTCGATGGAAGCTCAACAGATTCAAGGCAAGACCGGGATGAATGACGCCAGCGCCGCAGCGTTGATTTTAAAGAGCTATATTGATTCGCAAAACAATTTGCTTTCTTAGCACGATAGTTTTCTGTTGAAAACTTCTCCTCTCAAGCCAAGCTTTCCGAGAGGCACGAAAGCAAATTGTTTTGCTCCAGGCAAGGCACGCAAATTTATTACTTCGCTTTGTGCAGGGCACAGAAACTAACTTTTCTGCTATTATAAATCCATGATTACAATCGAAGATTTCAAAAAGGGTGAGATAACGGTGGGTAAAATACTCACTGTAGAAATAGTAGAGGGGAGTGAGAAGCTCCTCAAACTTTCTGTAGATTTTGGTGAGGACCTGCCCGCCGGGCCCGGCAGGCGGGGAAACCTTCGTACGGTAGTATCTGGTATACGAAAGTATTTTGAAGAACCACAGACTCTCGTTGGGGTGAAATGTGCTTTCGCCACGAACCTTGAACCTCGCCCTCTCATGGGGCTTACGAGCGAAGCGATGATCCTTGCGGTTTCTTCGGATAATTATTTCTCTCTTCTTCAAGTTTCAGATGGTGTAGAACCCGGAGCTAGAGTAAAATAGGAGTATGTCCTTTTTTGATTTCTTCCCCACTCCACGTTTCCTTCTGCTTTCTGATACAGGCATAGTTATCTCTGATAGATCTATTCAAATTGCAGAATTTCGAGAGGCCTATGGTTCGGAGCAAAAATTTTCTTTGGTTAATTGCGGAGAAGCCCTTCTTCCTTCTGGGGCGGTTGTTTCTGGTTCTATCCTTAATCAAGAAGAAGTGGTGAAAAGTCTCCAGGAAATGCGAGAACACTATCATTTGAATTTTGTACACGCCACTCTCCCTGAAGAGAAAGCTTATTTGTTCGTCACAGAGTTTGATAGGATGCCCATGGAAGATCTGCGCGATGCCGTGGCCTTTATCCTTGAAGAGAACGTGCCTCTCGCCCTCGCAGAAGCTATTTTTTATTTTGATGTGATTAATCCCACGGCCAAAAATTCAAAAATGAAGGTGGCTGTTTCTGTTCTCCAAGAAAAGGATGTGAAGGTCTATGTAGATACCTTTGAATCAGCGGGCATCACTCCAGTTTCTTTTGATATAGAGTCTCAAGCCATTGCGCGGGCACTCATCCTTCCTGGAGATACACGTACTCAACTCATCTTGAATATTCAAGAAACAAAAACGGGTTTGTATGTCGTTGAAGATGAAGTTGTTCAATTTAGCTCGACCCCCTCCCTCGGCTCTCGAACAAATGATAAGGGCTATGTTGATTTGGCCAATTTGAAATTAGAAATAAGGAAACTCTTCAGTTTTTGGAAGACTCATTTGGACAAACAGGGGATCCCCCAAAGAAAGATTGAGAGAATGCTTCTCGTTGGAGAGGGGGCGGCCAAAGAAGACTTTGTGACAGAGCTTATGTCCGGGATAGATGCTCCGTATGCACTCGCTGATGTTTGGGCAAACGCTTTCTCCATCAAGAAACATTTGCCCGAAGTGACATTCGAAACCTCTCTATCATATGGTGCGGCCATCGGCGCAGCTCTGCCGGATAAAGAACATATTTATGTTTAAATTCCTTACAGACGAACAGTCGGTTAAAGTGAAAGGGGAGTATCGTCTCCGTCGTTTGGCGATGATTGTTTTCCTCATAGTTATTTGTCTCTGCATTCTTTTAATCTCCTTGATTCCTGCGTATATCACTTCTTATTCTAGACAAACAGAAGCCCAAAACCTCATAAATACCTTGAGTGAATCACCAATGGTTAAAGAAGGACAAAGTTTGCAAGTCTGGTTAGTGAATATAAACAAGAAATTATCAGCCCTTTCTCCGGACAAAAATATAGATATGCCCTACGAGCTTTTTGTTAAGGTTTTGGACAACAAGACAGCTGGTGTACGTATCACAGGTCTCTCATATCGAAAGGTGGGGAAGACACCGACGCTCTTCGTCGTTGGGGTAGCTCGAGACAGACAAGTACTTCTGAGTTTCGAAGATAAACTCAACCTTTCAAAACAATTTTCTAAAGTGAACATACCCGCCTCAACCTTTGCCAAGGATAAAGATATTAATTTTGAAATTAGTATGACCCCTATCAAACAATAATATGAGAACTCCTACCAAAACTATTTTAATTTCTCTTTTTCTTCTGGCTTCAGTGCTCCTCATTGTTTTGATTTATGGTTTGTATAAAATACGAACACAGAGTGAACAAGTGGTTAACCTCGAGAGTCGGGCGGTGTCTCTGGGTCAGATGGACAACGTCGCCCAATCTGTTCGCTTCATAAAAAATAGTTCGGGGAGAGATCTCTCTAGTCTGGATGGTCTGATTATTTCCCAAAAGAAAGTGGTTTCGTTTATTGAAATGATTGAGAGATTGGGAGGGAATATGGGTCTAGAAACTCACACCCTCTCGGTAAATACAGATGAAGCTACTGTGCGTATCGCCCTCGAGACAGATGGTTCGTGGGCGCGATCAATGGATTTTATCCGAGCCTTGGAGAACCTGCCCTACAAAGTTGTGCTCGATGAGACGACCACGGCTTCTAATTTTGAATCTGAGGGGTGGCACACGAATATAACTATGATTCTGCCCATCTTCGATAATTAAAATCTATGCCCAAAATTAATTTACATTTTAAAAAAGTTAGTCTGATGAGGAGCGGGAGTTTCCTCGGGTGGGGACAGAGTGCCCACAGGGATTGGAAAATTATTTTATCCGGATTTATTGTTGTGGTTCTATTCTCACTTCTCTTTAGTTTCCTTGTTTTCAAACAAATTAATAATGTTGAAGCTCCCGTGGTTATGCAGAATGAAACCCTAGAGAATAGTTTGATTGATACGGCCCTTCTAAAGAAAATTATTTTGTATTATGATGATCAAGCTAAAAAGTTTGAGAAAATAAAATCCACGAGGAGCACTCTCCCAGACCCATCGATTTAGTTATAATGATGCGTATGAGTTTATTTTGTGTATAGTAAATAGACGTCCTTGTAGTTCAATGGATAGAACAGAGCTCTTCTAAGGCTTTGATGCAGGTTCGATTCCTGCCGAGGACACCAATGTGAGCATGGAGGGATTTGGTCACGAATAATTTTCTGCTGAAAATTTTCTCGACCCCGCCTCAGCCCGTCGGCTTCCGGCTTTCAAACCCCTCCTAAAATCTGCTGATTTTAATTTGTGAGCATGGAGGGATTTGAACCCTCAAGTCCGAAGACATACGCTTCTGAAGCGTACGCGTATACCAATTCCGCCACATGCTCTATCCCTGTCGAGAGACAGGTATCAGTATTATATTAGAATTCCTGAAATGTTGGGTTGAAGTTTATTTGAACATCGCTGCCTGGGTATCCGCCGTTCGTACAATCTCCGAAGTTGCTTGCGGAGTCGGTCACTCTAACCGTCGCATGTTTGAGGCCGGTTGTGGTGTAGGAGATAGGATAAGTGTCAGTGGTGTTAGAGGTGATATGAGTTGGAGCCGGAGCCGTTGGAATTGGTGGTGTACCACTCCATACGTAGGTATAAGGTGGAGTTCCTCCAGACACGTTCGCACTCCAAGTGACTGGTTGTCCAACAAGAGCTGAAGATGATGAAGGGGAACAAGAGACCACAGGAGAGCTTCCAGCGAGAACATTTACCGTGAACGAAGTTGGCCCGTTGGATGAAGTAGGAGTACCTGCGACGGTGACTGTGTGCGCACCGAGGGTGGCTGTATTAGAAGCGCCGAAAGTTATAGTAGAGACACAAGTCGGCGTACAGGATGTATAGGTAATGCCTTGTACAGTAAGGTCTGGAGGCAAGACAGAGACATTTAGAGAAACTGGACCTTGTGTGCCCGTTCCCGCATTGCGGGTAACCGTGTTGGTCACTGTACTACCTCGATTTACATTCACCGTGCCACCATTCGATAGGGAATAAGTGAACCCCGCCACGGCTTCTGAACATGTTGCAGTCGAACCACCACCCGAGCCAACACAACTCCATGTCCAAGGGCCGGAAGTTCCTCCTGTATTACTAGCAGATGTTCCTGCAGCACAACTCCAGTGAGATTGAGGTGATGAACAAGCTCCGTTTACGACAGGTGCAGAAACGATGACTGAAGCACTGCTTGTGCCTGTGCCGTAGGCGTTTGTACAAGCCAGTGTGTATGTGTACGTCTTCACACTCGAGAGTACGCCTTGATAAGCAGAACCACTTGAAGCCTTCGCTCCGGACCAATCTCCAGATGCGGTACAAGATGTTGGACTACCAGACGCACTCCAAGTGATGAGGGGATTGACAACATTGACTGTGCCCGAAGTTGGGTTCGCACTGATGGTTATCACCGGAGCTGTGTTCGGAGGTACTACTGTGACAGTAGCTGAACCAGAAACAGTTGTGCTATCAAGAGATGACGTACAACTCATTGGGAAATTTGTAGTGGAAAGTATATTAGAAATAAGTTGTGAACCTGATGCTCCAGTAGAGCTTGTCCAATTCCATCCTGGGGCACACGAATTAGGAACAACACTTGTTCCAGTCCACGAAATGGTGGAATCCCCACCAGAACTTACCGATGTGGGGGCGGCAGAAACAACGACGCTTGCTCCAACACAAGAATTCGCTATTACCCGCGTGGTTGTGGAGGTGAAGCCCGAAGAACTATTTGGTCCATAGCAAGTGATGCTGTATGTTTGTGGGTCCGCAGTCGGAGTGACTACCTGGCTACCACTCACGGCCGTTGAAGATGTCCAACTAGCAGAACAGGATGTAGCGTCTGGAGTATTTTGACCCCAAGTTAGGGTAGTTGTGCCTCCGCATTGATATGGATTAGGAGAAGCTGAAAGGGTTGGAAGTATTTGTATTGTCGAGCATGACAAATCAAATGTTATAGAACCCCCCGGAGAAACATTCTGGTTCGATGATATAGAAACGGCGTTCCACACATATCCTGAAGGAAGAGATCCCGGAGTGATTGTCACGGTCTGTCCACCTGAGGGAGGATTTACTGTAAAGGATGAAGATCCTGAACCTCCTGTATTTCCTGTGGATGAAGACCAAGTGCTACTCTGACAAGAATTGTTGACAGTCACTGTGGCGGTGGCGGCTTCTACTAAGAGACCTCTTTCACCACAGGCGCGATACTCTATTTCGGTAGTAACCGGATCGGGACACCAACCCCAAACCGTCACGAGATAGTGTTCAGGCAAGGTGGCAAGAGTCCTTGGGTAAGTTCCTGATCCAACCCCAGTTCCGTCAGAAGAAAACCCTGGACCACTTACTACAGTCTTTTCACAACCTTGCGCATACCAAGAAATTGTTACATTCTCTCCTGTTGAACCTGAAGTTGGAGAAACAGAGGCGCTCATAAGACTACACGCATCAGCTTGCGCAGGAGTGGCTCGGATACCGAAAACAGTGACGACTACAAACAAGAGAATAAAACTTTTAAATAAAATTTGTTTTTTCATTAGTTTTTTAAATAACTTATATATGTACTAATACAAGTATATCGTCTTTCTCTCTGTTTGCCATACATTTTATACACAAGATAAAGAAAAAGGGCCGTACGCTGGAATGCGTACGGCCTATTATGTGATAAACGTCTGGTCGGTTGTAGGGTATTCCAAATCTAACCCTTTAAAATTCTTGGTGTATTCTGATATAAGAGAGTCAACATTTGTGTTTTTATTCGAAATAAGTCTCCTTAATTGTTTAGAGGTTGTCGTTTTCATTTTATTAAGTTGTTCTATCCATTTTTTAGGACTTGCTGGCCATATTCCATTTAAATGAAACTCCAACATTATAAAATATTGGATGAGTTGTCCTAGGAAAAAATTCTTAGACAAAGCATTTTTTGAGGAAGTATACTTAGAACCAATAACTTTAATTCTATATATTAGTTTTTGAAGTCTGTGTTCAGGCATAGAATATCTTTTTGGAAATAAATTCTTGAACTTTTTATGAATGGTTTTGTTGCCATAAACTAGCTTCATTCGATGCAAAAAAGAAAAAGTTATTTCATCTCTATTTTTTGCTTTTTTCTTAAGATTTTCGATACTATCAATAAAAATTTCATATAAACGATTATTTTTAAAAAAAACGTGAACAGACGATTTTCTAACACTAGCAACACAATAGACATCAACGTCACTAGTTGATGTCCCATGTTGAGTAGTAATAAAAATTATCTTGATTTTTGGAATTATATCTGCGACAAGGTCGACAATCTTTGTATCGATTTTTCCTTTCATACAATTTTTAATAACTCATCAATCGCTTTTTCAACCTCAAGTATTGATGTTTTGTCTACTGGTTTATTAATCAACTTTTCAAAAAATGTGTTCTGAATAGAAATAAAATTTGAGTTACAACCTTCAGAAAAAAGCGATGGATAGGAGACATCAATAATAGCTTTTGCTTTGGGGAAGAGCTTGTTGTGATATGGAGTATCAGTATTATTTGTAGCCGCAAAAATTAGATCAGCTTCTTGTATATATTTAATTGCACCTTTTGCTTCTACGTAAACCACCTTATTTTTGTCGATATTCGTAAGTCCAATTATTTTTTTAAGTCTGTCTACGTCCCGACTAATCCATATTATTTTCTTGTACTCTATTGATTTTAAGTTTTTAATAAAAACTTGGGCCATATATCCAGAACCAATAATACATAATGTTGAATTAGAGTTTGTAAGACTTGCCATGAGCGAAACACCAACAGTTGAGTAATTTTCATCCGTTTGTATGCTAAATTTTTTTCTTAATTCGTCTGCAATATATAATATATTCAACAAATCTTTACACAACGTTTTTGATATTAGTGATTGGTTGTAAGCAAAAAGCATTGAATTGCCTAATTGTAAGAATATTTCTTTTTCACCAATAATTTCTGAATGAAGACCACAGGCCATAGTAATTAACCTTCTTAATGCCAGTTTTCCACTCAAACACGCATAATAATTTTCATCATCAATACTTTTTTGAGAACCAAATGAATAAATTTCTTGCCGCAGACAAGTACTTAGTGTAAATGCCCCGACAATATTGTTATGAAATTGTCCATTTTTTGTGTTGAGTTCGTGGATAGTTTTTTTGGACATTAATTTATAATCAACATAGTGTGAAATAATGTTTTTAGAGAGTCTGTTTAAAGATTCGGTAATTTCTTTTTTTCTGGAAAACAAACGATCTATACTATTTGTCATTTATGTAAGTCTTCTTAAAACTTCATCCTTGCCCAATATTTTTGTTATCTCAAAAATATCAGGTGATTGAGTTCTTCCTGTAATTGCAAAGCGTATACATTGAGTGAGGTCTCCTATATGACCCTTAAAATTGGCTTTGTCTGCTTTGTATATTTTCAGATTCGGTGCTAAATTAAATTTGGCACACAGTTGTCTGATTTTTTCTAGCCATTCTTCCTTGGAATCATTCTCGTCATAAATTGTAAGATATTCATTAAGAATTCGTTTTATTTCATTGGTATCAAAAATTGAGGTGAAACTCTTCCAATTTGATAATTGATATTTTTCCTTATTAAAGAATTCATAAAATCCATACACCTCGGACCACGTTGAAATATCTTTTCTTGAATTACTACCACTACCTCTTTCGATGCCCAAAATGCTAATCCAGTATTCTTTGTTATTATTTAATAAAACAAAAAATTGATTATCATTAATTTCTGCCCAGTTTAAAACCCTTTCGAATACTTGTTCCGCAGACATTTTTGAGATGATTTCTTTTGCTGTGTCTCTTAGTTTATTCTCATCAAACAAAGGACCATTGCTATTAGCAAGTCTACTCATTTTGAGTTCGAACTCCTTATAACTCGCGTCCGGATTCTCTTTTCTCCAATCTTCAAAGTCAGAATTGGCAAGATTTAAAAGATATTCCAAGACGGCCTCTGGAGGGTAGCCTTTCTGTTGATAGAAAGAAACATTGGCTTCAGGGTCCTTTCTCTTCGAGAGTTTCCTTTTATTTCCATTATCTAATTTATTTATTGGAGATATATGAGCATATTCAGGCAAATTGAATCCTAGAGCCTTAAATAATTCGTAGTGAAGGGGAACGGAGGGCAACCATTCGTCACCCCTTAAAACATGGCTCGTTCTCATGAGGTGATCATCGACAGCATGAGCAAGGTGATATGTGGGTAAACCATCCGATTTCATTATCACAGCATCCAAATCATTTTCTGACAAAACGACATCGCCCTTCAACAAATCATGGTGAATAAAGGTTTTGTCGGGGTCTCCTTGGGATTTAAACCTGATAACATAAGGGGTTCCTTTTGATAGTTCATCTAAAATATCTTCTTGGGGCACATCTCGCCATTTGGCCCAAGGACCATAATATCCTCTCCTTGCGCCCAAAGTTTCCTGCATTTTTTGCATAGTTTCTAATTCCTCTTCGCTACAAAAACACAAGTATGCGTCACCCGTTGTGAGAAGTGATTTAATATAACTCCCGTATATGTCCTTTCGTTCTGATTGACAATACGGACCATAGTTTCCATGCTCTAAACCATCAATCCTTTCTCCTTCATCTGGGTCGAGCTCAAAATTGTGGAGTGAATCAACAATGATTTTTCTTGCACCCTCCACTTCTCTTTTTCTATCCGTATCCTCTATCCTAAGGTAATAAATGCCATCTGTTTGATGAGCGAACCTTTCAGAAATTAATGCCATGTATATTCCTCCGATATGCATAAATCCTGTTGGGCTGGGTCCAACTCTTGTGACCATTGCTTCTGGAGACAACTTTCTTTCGGGGTATTTTTTCTCTAATTCTTCAGGTGTTAGTAATGCTTCAGATGAAAAAACGGCCTCAACAATCTTTTTTTGTAGTTCAGGATTTTCCTTCTTGTTAGTTGGTTCGTCATCATATGTATCTGGGCTTTCCATAAAATGATTTTAATATAAATAGACATTAATTTCAACAATCTGTACAGTAACCGTATTTTTTAGACAAATTTGCACAATCTAATTATTGAATAGAAAACCCAAAGAAAAAGGACCGCACGCTGGAATGCGTACGGTCCGTGTTGTTTGTATCATTACTTTCCCGACGCGCTCTGCGGTCGGGACCCCGACCTCTGCGAGCGTCGGGGCTTACTTCTACCACCCTTCTGGGCCGAAGACGATGACCTTGTCTTCGAGAAGACCGAGTAGAAACACTCGTTCCCCTTGGTGCGTTTGAGCAAGAGAGAAACGCGTGTTGTACTTGCGCTCCAGCCCGCGCACTAAACGCATCAAGTTCCAGTACGCCACGTCCCCTGGTGTGAGGTCGTTGGGTACGTTGCGCAAGCAGTTTTGCTCCATCACCGATGGATACTGGCATGTGTGAGCAAATGGAGCAGAGGCATGCATAAGCTCATGCTTCGCAACGCCACCGTACTGCGGATCTAGAATCACGAGAGTGCCAGACGTTCCTGGGCCAATGGTAACTGTCCCAAAAACGTAATCTCCCTTGGTCGGATTGTCAACCCCACCACTGGTCCGAGAGGAGTCAAAAACCACCCTGATTCCACCCGATGCATTCACACTTGTGGTATCAGACTGAACAAAACCATTGAATCCCAAGGTTTGATTTGTCTCGTTCACACGATTCCACCACTTTCCCTCGTCCACTGCGGACAAGGTGAAGTTTGAGCGACTCCTGAACACAGCGACCTTAATTGGATACGTGGTGTAGCCACTAACGGTGTACCTGTAGGCGCCGTTCTCGCCTGGCTTTTGCCAGCGAGGGAACAAACCAGTGGGTTGTGGAAGAGTCTCTTTGTAAGCTTTCTCCATCGACAACACCACCGTCTGCCCAGCGTACGTACCCGTGGGAATCGTCCAGCTCTTCACAGAGCTCACCTGGACATAATTCCCGAAGTACTTTTTCTCCACTCGAGCCAAGGTCGGGAAGACCTCGTTCGAGCCGCGGACGACGACCTTCGCCGTGTCCTTCAAGCCCGAGAGCGTGGGAACGAAGCCTGTCCCGTCCGAATTGACTCGAACAGAATCTGCCCCGTCCACCACCGCCCACAAACCTTGTGGAACGTACTCGCCCGTCGGAGTGACTGCCACGAATCGTACATGAATCCCGGGCCACGTGATGGCCAAGGTCTGGCACGATTCATTGCTCTTCACTCCGGTTGAACTCGTACCCACAGCACAAACGTTGTGGTTACCTTCGGGGAGCGTGATGCTTCCAACTGCTGAAGGCGAACCGTTCACCGTGATCGACACGGTGACCGTCTTGCCATTGGTCGACTGACCGCTTGCAGAGATTGTGACCTTCGACATCGGGTAAGCGACTCCAACGAAACTCGTCGAAGCGCTGACCGTGACCGAAACACTCTCCGGCGGAGGGATGATCGGGCAACGACTCACGTCGTTGTCCGGAGCAACCGAACCGTCTGAACAACGCACTACTGGACCGACGGGCGGCGTTTCCGTACCGCACGCGGTGATGAAAGGAGCGATTGCCAGAGCAATCGCGAACGTTGTAACGAAACGCCAATTGCGTGACATAGGGCCCCCTTGGGCAATAAGAATGTAATGATGACAAATATCTTTTGGCTGCACTCGATGTGCAACCTGTCTGTATCTATTATACCACAATATATATCAAAAAGTCAAGGAGAAAATTGTACCCGGGTTGTGGATAGCTTAATCACCAAAATATGCCTGCCCGTCCGTAGCCTTGGCGAAGGCGGGGCTAATCTACTGCTTAGAAACGTAACCGATTTGAACGAGGATGGCACCGGATGATTGGGGAGTAATGGTGACCGAGAGACTGTCTTTGGTGCCGGTCTTGGTTGCCTGGAAGGCCATTCTCTCTACAGTTTTAATTTGATTATTTATAACGAAGCTATTTTTCGTAGAAAGGAAGCTTTGATATTGAGAGTAAAGTTCTTCTGCTTGACGAGCAGAGTTGAAAGACACGCTGTAGAGAACGGATTTCTGTTCGGGATATGTAATCTTTGTACTCTCGGTGAGATTGCTTTTCTCAACAGGAATGTTTGTAGGGAATCCATCCGGTAATTTGCCGATGTTTTCTACTTTAGAGAAATCTATTTTCTCGATTACAACCTTTTCAGTAGGGAGATTTGTTTTTTTGAAAAGATTTGGATATTTGGAATATCCTACATACACAAGTACGAGGACAACAATCACGAGCAATATTCCTAGAGGGAATTTCGTTTTGGAATTAGATTCTCCTTCATTTTTGATTGGAGTTGGAGGAATGAATGGTGGAATTGGGTCGGCTGGAGGTGGAGTCGGCACAGTGTTCATAGGATTTGAATTCATATTGAAATTATTTGGTGGCATGATGGTTTATTTTTAGTTATGAATATATTATAGCAAGTTAATGTGAAGTTGGTGTGCAATATGTTAATATCCTTTCATTGCGGGGTTAGCTCAGTTGGTAGAGCAACTCATTTACACTGAGAAGGTCACAGGTTCAAGTCCTGTACCCCGCACCACTTCGCCCCATGGATTTATCAGAAAATATTATTTATGAAGACGCAGACATTCTGGCTATCAACAAACCGGCTGGTTTGATCGTGCACCCAGATGGGCGAACAAAGGAGCCAAGTGTTTCAGGATGGCTCGTGGAGAAATATCCAGAGGTGAGGGGTGTGAGCGACGAGAACGAAGAACTGCAAACTACGAATGACGAATCAGACAGAGATGGGGTGGTGCACAGATTAGACAAGGAAACATCAGGCGTGCTTCTCCTTGCGAAGACAGATGAAGGTTTGAAATGTTTAAAGGAACAATTTAAGAATCGAGAGATACAAAAAATTTATTATGTTTTCGTCTACGGCAATATGAAAGAAGATCACGGGACGCTGAACCTCCCAATAGGCAAGAGTCCGAGTGACTTCAGAAAATATTCTGCTGGTCGTGGAGCCACCGGCCTTAAACGCGAGGCTACCACATACTTTCAAGTTCTCAAACGTGGTGATGGAGTGACCCTTGTAGAAGCTCGGCCCAAGACCGGACGAACTCACCAGATTCGTGTGCATTTCACCGCACTTCAGAGACCAGTAGTAGGGGATAAATTGTATGCATCCACCAAACCAGAGATGCTCGGCTTTAAACGACTCGCTCTTCATGCACGGGAAATTACTTTCAGAGATCTTAGTGACAAGTCGCATACTATAAACGCTCCCTTCCCAGAGGATTTTATAAATGCCTTCGGGGCCATAGACTACAAACCCAAGGATTTGCCTTAGACTCTTCATTATGTTAGATTGTCCGCACTAACTTATAGTCAATGCAGAGAGTTATATCACCAGTCAATATAGAAGAGCGACAGAAACTCGACCTCCGTTCGGGGGATACTGTTCGTGTTTGGCAGAAAATTGTGGAGAAGGGCAAGACTCGTCTACAGGCCTTCGAAGGACTCGTGCTCGCAAGGAAGCACGGACGTGAGGCAGGCGCCACTTTCACTGTACGACGCATCGCCTCGGGTGTAGGTGTTGAGAAGATTTTCCCTCTCTATTCTCCAATCGTAGACAAAATAGAAATCATCAAACGTTCGAAAGTTCGTCGAGCCAAGCTCTATCACATCCGAGACAAGGCAGCCAAGGATATCCGTCGTCAGATGCGAAACGTTCGTACAGCTAAGGAGGTTGAAGAAGTTGTTGTTGCAGAATAAAAACATTTCTTTTGCACGATAGTTTTCTTATTTTCTTTATATTTATGGGTAGACGCTATCCCCTTGAGCAAGATATATAAATTGCATATAATGTGTATATGGGGAAGAGGGGGCCAAAACCAAAAATATTAGTGAATACTAGATGGACTGAAAAATTGGCTTATGCTATTGGGCTTTTGGCTACAGATGGATGTCTTGTTCAAGGTACAACACTTATTGATTTGACCTCAACAGACAAAGAACAACTTCTGAATTTCAACCACTGTATTGGGATTGATTTGAAAATCGGGGTAAAGAAATCTGGCTTTGATAAAAAGATAATGCGGGTACAAATCAAAAATAAATTATTCTATGCATTCTTGCTTTCGATTGGGTTAACCCCGGCCAAGTCAAAAACAATAGGTGCGATAGATGTCCCAGATGAATATTTTTTCGATTTTTTGCGAGGATGCTTTGATGGAGATGGAAGTTTCTACTCCTACTGGGACCCGCGTTGGAAATCAAGCTTCATGTTTTATACGGAATTTGCATCTGCCAGTCCAAAATTTATTTTATGGATACGAGAAAAGATCTTTAATGGAATTGGAATCAAAGGACATGTTACAAAAGATGGAAAGGGAAGCACTCTGCAATTAAAATATGCAAAAGCGGATTCAATCAAACTTCTTAAACAAATGTATCATTCACCACATGTTGTTTGTTTATCACGAAAAAGGTTGAAAATAGCCAAGGTTTTCGGTAGAATGGGCTTGTCTGTAAAGCATTAAATTTGCTCTACCTGACTAGATAAAGCCCAGGTGATGAAATTGGTATACATGTATCCTTGAGGTGGATATGCCGCAAGGCGTGCAGGTTCAACTCCTGTCCTGGGCACCAATTACATGCTATATACAAAAAAAGGTGATGATGGGACGACAGGAATTATTAGACGCGACCCGCCTGCTCCCGACCAATCGGGAGGGCGGGCAGGCCAGAGGATTTCTAAGAGTTCAAACATTGCAGAGGCGCTGGGTTCTCTGGATGAGATAAATTCATTCCTAGGATTGTGCAAGGTGAAGTCCCGAGAAGGTGGATTTAAAATTGGAGAGAAATCTTTCGAAGCCATCGTGCACAGTCTCCAAGAAAGTTTGTTTATGGTTCAGGCAGAACTCGCGGGTGCGGATAAACATATTGGGGGAGAGAAAGTGAAAGAAGTTGAGAGTTGGATAGATGAAGCGGAGAAAGATATGCCCCCGATTAAAACTTTCTTTATCTCTGGGGGTACAGAGCTCGGGGCCAAATTCGATGTTGCCCGCACCATCGCCCGTCGAGCAGAGAGGCGAGTGGTGGGGGTGAACGCAGAGGGCGTGGTGAAGTTGGGAGCAGAGACTCTACAATTTATGAATCGTCTCTCAAGCATTCTCTACGCCCTGGCTCGACTCTCGAACCACAAGTCTGGTATAAAGGAGAGCGCCCCGAGTTATAACTGATTTGTGGTTAAAACCACGTCTTGTGGATAAGAAGAAACCGTACTGTTTACTTTTTGATATAATTAGGAAATGCCAGTACTGAGAAAATGTAAATTTTGCAATAAAGTTTTTAAAACAAAACCCTTTTTTATAAAAATAGGTCAAGGAAAGTATTGTTCTGCCGATTGTCATCACAAGGGGATGAAAAATGGCAAGATTGTGAAATGTTTTATATGCAAGAAGAATGTATATAAAACTCTGAAGGCCCTGCGAACTTCAAAAAGTAAGAAATATTTTTGTACAAAAAGATGCCAGACAATTTGGAGAAATTCCTTATATATTGGCTCTAAACATGCGAATTTTACCACAGGCATGTCTTCATATAAAAGTGTTCTTTCAAGAAATAAAATACCTAAAGTTTGTAAACTTTGCGGGACGAAAGATGTGCGAGTACTTGCCGTTCATCACATTGATCAGAATAGAGAAAATAATAAGTTAAAAAACCTAATGTGGCTTTGCCATAATTGCCACCATCTCGTCCACAGATACCCAGATGAAAGAAACAAGTTTGAATTGTTGTTGTCAAACTGATATATTTCACACGTTCCTAGTTAATGGTGCCTATGGTGTAATAGTAGCACTGGAGTTTGTGGAACTCCCAGATCCGGAGCATAACCGGATAGGCACCCCAATGTTTTTACAAAATCTATTTAAAAGCTTCAGGCCTAAAATGATGCTGATGGCCGGATTGCTAGTGTATGTAGGAGTTAATCTATCGATTAATAATGTTGATTGGGCCCTTATTTTATTAGTGATGATGTTGTGTGGAATAACTATGGTTCAGAATGATTATTTTGATCGGAATAACGATAAAAAGAAAGGAAAGTTCTTTGCATCAGAAAATCAGAAAAAACTTCTAATATTTCTTACCATTTTCTGGACTCTTCTGGTGATCATGGTCTTGCTTACTCAACAGCACCAGATCATGTTTCTTGCAGGAATTCTTATCTGCTTTTGATATTCATATTCTCGCTACATACTTTTGTTACCTGCAATACTTGTTGCTTTTATTGCTTCCTTTCCTATTCTTCTTCCAATGATGGGTAATATAAGTAAGGTTGGAATATTAATATTTTCAAGTGCCTTCTGTAGTATTTTGGGCAGAGAACTTCTTAATGATACCGAAGACAAGGACGTAGATCGTGGATACAAGAAAACCCTTTCTTCATTAGGTATTTTATCCGATAGGACGATTCATAAGATAAGTGCATTGCTAATCTTTATTTCAGCCATAGCTCTATCAGTAATTATTCCTACTGGTATAACCGGAATCTTTTTGATATTGAGTGTCATGGTCTTAATCTTATCCGCCTTGATAATATACAAAGATGAGGGGACACGAGGGAAGATGGTGTTTGATATAGGAATCTTTCTCGTCTTAATAACCTTAGCTTTGTGAGGCAAGGAAGTTAAAAACCTCGCGAGAACGGTTCTTGCGAGGTTTCAGATGGTCACTCTATTGTTTGATATACTTTTGATATGAAAAAATCATTAGTTGTAATTGTACTAATAGTTGCTTTTTGGTTAGGTATGAAATATGGCGATAATCATGTATGTAGAGAGACACGTATTATCTTCGAAAACAATAGTTTTGTGGATATAACAAAAAATACTTTAAATGAAGAAAAAGTGGATAAGATCGCCGGTCTTTGTGGTTGGTATTAACCCACTGGGGGTTTACGCGAGAACCGTTCTCGCGCACGCAGAATGAATGTTATAATTTCGTTTACATGAAATTGTTTTTTACACGCAAAAGTTTTTTGATTGTAGCTCTGATTGCTGTTGTTTTGGTCGGAGGATTTCAGTACAACAAATCTAGAACATCTTCGAAAGTTGTCTATCAAACTCCTGCAGAAAGTGATCCGTATGTGCGGTTCGAGATGGAAGCATACGACAAAATCACCAAAAATTATTGGAGTGCGCCTAATCAATACGACCTCTCAAATTTCTTTAAATTAGCAGTAGAGAAAGCTGGGGGAGTGAACGTCACCCTTGCGACGAGCACCAGGAGTGCGACGGCAGAGATGCTCGCCGAAGCATTTAAGAATGCAACCTCGACTGAGGCAAAGAAGGATCTCGCTCTAAATGTGGTTTCTCTTGTACTCTATAACCTTCAACCAGTTGGAAGGAATGGCCTCCTATCACAAGCTCAAGAAACAGCTTTCCGAGAGAATGTGAGCAACATCAATCCATCTAAAGATCTCTATCAAAACCTTGGTTTGGAGAAAGGAGCTACTCCGAAGGAAATAACTCAAGCTTATGAAGAAAAGGCAGCTGTATTAGAGAAAGCGACCTCTACAGAAGCGAAGGCAGAATTGAAGACGGTCTCTTATGCGCATTCTGTTCTAAACAATTCAAACAGTAAACAACTTTATGATGAAGCGAAGATAGAGCCAACTGTTTTTAGTCGTGTGATGGGGCATACTTTATATTTATATTTGAATAAAATTTCTCCAACCACCCTACGAGAATTCGCTTTGTCTGTAGATAGTGCCTCTACTACCCCCGAATTGGACAGCATGATTTTGGATTTAAGAAGCAATGCGGGTGGTTCGCTCGATTTTCTCCAGCATTTCCTAGGAATATTTATTGGACAGAATCAATACGCCTTTGATCTCTTCCACCAAGGGAATTATGATGTTCAACGCACCGCTCAACCAAAGTTTGATCAACTCGCTCGTTTCAAAGATATCGCCATACTCACAGACAGCATGACTCAATCAACTGCTGAACTCACCACGGCGACTTTCAAAAAATTTAACCTTGCAAGTGTGGTTGGCACACCTACTCGAGGATGGGGAACTGTGGAGAATACTTATCCGTTGGAGACGGACATTGATCCAGCAAACAAATATCTGCTTTTATTAGTAAACAACGTTACACTCCGAGATGATAATCAATCAATCGAGGGTCAAGGAGTTGAACCTGATATAAATATAAACGATGCTCTGTGGAAGAGTAAGTTGAAGGACTATTTTAATTCGCCGTCTTTGATCAAGGCCCTGTCTGAATCAGCGAACAAACCTCCTATACAATAGAACGTCGCTTGACATAAAGTCTTTTATAGTAGATACTATTTATGAGCCTGAAGGCTCCATTTTCATTCACCGTTTTCCGGTATTGCTAAATGACGCAGCCGCAGCAAGTTCTTCCGGGAGGACCGGCGTCGGTCTCAATCGACCTCGCCGAGAAGGAGGAGAGAATCCAGCGTGCTACCAACATGGTTGGGAAGTTGGCACGAGTCTCTCCGCCCAACGTGTCACAGATGGAGTTCGATCATGATCGGCGCGAGGCCGGAGATGTTCTCGTTCATCTCGGCATTGGCCGCGTGCTCTTTGGATCCCTGGTGATTTCCTACAACCAGCGAGGTCCATCGGGCATCCGCGCGTTTCTCGAACGCCATTTCTCTTCGTGGGACGGAGAGGGAGGAGAGCTTCAGAGCTGAGCATCGCAAACGCGATGCGCCCCGTGAGATAGCGCGCAAGCGCGACATCTCACGGGGCATTTTTTATTTATCGTGAGCAAAGTTCGAGGTTGTGTTACCATTAATATATGACATCGTTTCATAATTCAGCCAAGAATTTTCTATTTCTGCTAGTTTTTATTTTTTCTGGAGCTTCGCTCGCGGTTATTATCACTGGGTTATCAGCAGGAACAGAGCTCACACCATTCAACACGGTCATTGAAAGTGCTATCCTCCATATTCGCTCTCCTTTTCTCACCTCAATTATGGTTTGGATTACTAATTTTGGGAGTCCTATCACTCTGCTTATTATTTCTGCGATATTGGCGGCAGTATTAATCTTTAATAGAGAAACTTATGATGTGCTTTTGTTTATGTTTTCTATGCTTATCTCTATGGCCGCTCTGATTGTTCTCAAAGAGACATTTCATCTCGCTCGTCCGGATGCCGTACTCATTGGTATCTCTGGTTGGAGCTTTCCTTCTGGACACGCGACCGTTTCTACAGCATTTTTCTTCACCACGGCTTATGCGTTCTTCAACTGGCCGAAAACGACTGCAGGCAAATCTATTCTGGTTGGTCTCTGTGTAGTGGGTGCTGGTTTGATTTCTTTTTCTAGAATTTACCTCGGAGCTCACTGGGCACTCGATATCCTCGCGGGCATTGCTTTGGGTCTTCTCACTGTGAGTTTTGTGGCTCTAGTCTTCAACATTTTCCTCGAAGAGAAGAGTCTTCTCTATAGAACCCGCAGGAAGAAACTTTTGTAATTCTCTGTAATTTTCCGTTATAATGAGCGTCTACATTATTCATAGTAGTTAATAAATATTTATGGAAAATTTAATGCAGAGTTCAGAAATGAAGAAAGTTCTTAGCTATTTAGCTTGGGCAATTCTCCTCCTTACTATTTTCTTGGCGTTTGAAAGTCTCTCGGCTTTCAAAGACTTGAGAGGGACGAGTCAGGTTTATAATTCTATTTCTGTCACCGGTGAAGGAGAGGCGGTCTCTGTCCCAGACATCGCGGTCTTCTCCTTTAGTGTTTCTGCAGATGCGAAGACTGTCTCGGAGGCACAGGCGGTGGTCACAAAGAATTCTGATGCGATTTTTGCCGGACTCAAAGATCTCGATGTAGAAGACAAAGATATAAAGACTACAGATTATTCTGTTTGGCCAAAGTATGCCTATACGCAAGCAGCTTGTGCACAGGGTTATTGTCCTCCCTCCAAACAAATTCCCGATGGTTATACTGTGAGTCAAACAGTTTCTATAAAAGTTAGAAACACAGAAGATGCTGGGAAGGCTTTGTCTGTAGTAGGGGATAAGGGCGCGACGAATGTTTCTGGACTAACCTTCACGACTGATGATCCAAACAAAAATATAAACGACGCACGGGACAAGGCCATAGAAGATGCGCAGAAAAAGGCGAAAGATCTGGCCAAGCGCCTCGGTGTGAGTTTGATTCGTGTGACTGGTTATAGTGATAACAATTCATATCCTGGCCCGATGTATTATGCTTCGGCCATGGGTCTCGGTGGTGCGGAAATGAAAGCTCAGTCTGCTCCGTCTATTCCAGCCGGAGAAAACAAGACGAAAGTGAGTGTGGTAGTGACCTACGAGATTCGATAGATTCTAGCATTTGACAAATTTTTTAAATAATGCTATACAAAGAATAGTAGTCCTTTCGCATTAAAATTCATCCTTCAGTAAGGAGCACAACAGATGCGCCGTTTCTTCATTCTTTCCCTCATGCTTTGCGTGATGATCACCCCCCAGGTGGTTGTTGCCCAGCAGCCGAGCCAGCAGACGGTCACCATCTCGAAGGAGATGCTCACCAAGGAACAGCTTCAGGCGGTCGAACAGCAGCAGATCGATCAGAAGATCGCGACCTATGGTAAATGGGTTGGGTTGGGCAAGGAAGTCGGTGAAGCTGTCAACGGCTCACTCTCTGCACTCACCACCCAAGCTGATACCTTCGCGAAGACTGGTGTTGGCAAGTTCACCATGTTCATGGTGGCTTACAAGGTTCTGGGGAATGACTTGCTCGGTGTTCTGATCGGCATCCCGCTCATGATCTTGTTCACGTTCCTGTTCATCTGGTCGTATCGGCGATCCTGTCTGGTGTACTCGGTGCTGGTTAAGGTTGATGCTGACAACACCAAGCACTACGACAAGGTCAACGCTGAGCTCGATGACAGTTATCGTGTGCCCGCACAATGGGCCCATGTGGTCGTTTACCTGATCTGCATGGCCATCTTGATCGCAATCGTGCTGTAGGTTCGTACAAAATCCTAGATATTAGGTGGCCGGTCGCAGAATTTGCGACCGGCCTATTTGTTTGCTTTTTTCTGTAAGTTATAGTAATATAAGAAGTACGCCACGGGGCGTTTTTTAATAAAACTATATATGAATAGACTCTGGAACTACATAAAGGATACCAAAGGCGAGCTCACGCACGTCTCTTGGCCAACACGCAAACAGGCCGTGGGCTTCACTGTTATTGTTATTCTCGTTTCTCTCTTCACTGCTTTCTTCCTTGGCTTCTTCGACTATGTTTTCTCTCTGATTATCAAAAAGTTCATTCTTTAATTTTCTTTCCCCATGACCAAGCAAAAAATTTCAGAAGGCCGACATTGGTATGTGATTCATACTTATGCTGGATATGAGAACGCTGTAGAGCGCAATCTCAAACAGCGCATCGAATCGCTCGGCATGGAAGACAAAATCTTCAGCGTCATTGTTCCTACAGAGAAAAAAATAAAAATCAAAGGAGGCAAGCGAGTTGAAGAAGAAGAGAAAATTTATCCGGGCTACATTCTCGTAGACATGATAGTGACAGATGATTCTTGGTATGTAGTTCGCAATACTCCGCGCGTCACAGGGTTCGTCGGTTCTGGAGTTTATCCGGTGCCCATTGATGAGAAGGAGGTTGAAGGTCTCTTCGCTCGTATGAATGCAGACAAGGTGATGCACACCATTAATCTATCCCCAGACGACGCAGTACTCATTGTGGATGGTCCGTTCAAGGACCTCGAGGGCAAGGTGAACGAAGTGGATCATGAGCGAGGCAAGGTCAAGGTCCTCGTGGCTATGTTCGGACGAGAGACCCCTGTTGAACTGGATTTCTTGCAGATTAAGAAGATTTAAGCTATTCTAGCGCTCTAATCACATGGCAAAAAAAGTAACAAAAGTATTGAAGCTCCAAATCCCAGGAGGCAAGGCTGTACCCGGACAGGCTCTCGGTCCAGTACTTGGAGGTGCAGGACTTAACATCGGTGAATTCGTGAAGCGTTTTAATGATGAGACGAAGGACAGAGTAGGAGACATCGTGCCTACTATTGTTGATATTTATGATGACCGTACATACAAACTAACTTACAAAACTGAACCAGCAGCCAATTTGATACTCAAGGTTCTGGGCAAGGAGAAGGGTTCAGGCACACCGAACACAGTGAAGATTGGAACGCTGACCAAGGCCCAAGTGAAGGAAATCGCAGAGAAGAAAATGACCGACCTCAATGCAAACGACCTCGAAGCCGCTATGAAGATTATCTCTGGTACCGCGCGTTCAATGGGGGTCGAAGTGAAGTAAGAAACTTCGACCGGCCGGAGGCTGTCGAGCCGAGGCGGGCCCGGCGCAACTTTTCAGCAGAAAAGTATGTGTGGGTGGATGTGAAATAAATTTATTTCGCCATTCTATAGCATTTCGGGTATCATAAGGGAGTGAAAAACACTATAGAAAATCTGATTAAAGAGGCACTTAAATCACTCGGAGTGGAGGCGGAGACAGTGCTCGTGGAGCATCCGAGCGATTTGTCTCATGGGGATTATTCGACGAACGCGGGGATTAAATATGCAGATAAAAAAGAACAAATAATAGAATATTTAAATAAGCATAAGCCGAAGGAGATTGAGAAGATAGATATGGCTGGACCAGGATTTATAAACTTTCATTTGTCCAAAGAATTTTTTAAGCAGAGCATTGGAGAAATAATAAAAGAGGGAAGTGAGTTTGGAAAAAATACGAAACTGAAGGGGCAGAAAATTATGGTTGAACATACACAACCCAATCCTTTTAAAGAATTTCATATTGGGCATCTGATGAACAATGCGATTGGTGAAGCCGTTGCCCGAATTGTGAAGGCGAGTGGGGCGGAAGTGAAAACAGCCACTTATCATGGAGATGTGGGGCTGCATGTGGCCAAGGCGATTTGGGGCATGCAGAAGGGGGAGAAGGATCCATATCCAGCGGGGGCCAAGGCTTATGAAGACGATGAGAAGGCCAAAGCCGAAATAGTAGAAATAAATCAAAAAGTTTATGACAAATCAGATAAACAAATAAATGATTTATATGAAGCGGGCAGAAATAAATCTCTAGAATATTTTGAATTTTTATACAAAAAATTAAATAGTCACTTCGATTATCATTTTTATGAGAGCGAAGCGGGCGAGAAGGGCAAAAAGATTGTTTCGGATAATGTGGGTAAAGTCTTTGACGAGGGAGAAGGTGGGTCGGTAATTTTTAAAGGAGAAAAATTTGGTTTGCACACGAGAGTGTTTTTAAACTCTGAAGGAATCCCAACCTATGAAGCCAAGGAAGTTGGCCTCGCAGAAATAAAGAAAGAAATCTTTCATTATGACCAATCAATTACGATTACTGGGAACGAACAGGACGGCTTTTTCAAAGTGGTTGAGGTGGCCATAGGAGAAGTGTTTGGAGAATTAAAAGGAAAACTCAAACATTTATCTCACGGTCAACTTCGTCTACCCACAGGCAAGATGAGTTCAAGGACGGGGGATGTGATAACTGCTGAAAGTTTAATCGAGACAGTGAAAGAAAAAACAAAAGGAGACGAGGATATAGCCATCGGTGCGATTAAATATATGATTCTTCGTCAATCAATCGGGAACGATATTATTTTTGATATAGAAAAGTCTGTTTCAACCGAAGGAGATTCTGGAGTTTATCTGCAGTATGCATATGCGAGAACCACCTCACTTCTAGAAAAAGCTAACAAGAAGGGTGACGTAAGTCAGACTTACGTCAGGGAGACACATCCAATAGAGAAAATTTTGTATAGGTTTCCAGAATTAGTTGAAAGAGCTTGCGCAGAATACGCTCCGAACTATATCACTACTTATCTCACAGAACTCGCCGGAGCTTTTAATAATTTCTATGCACACGAACAAGTTATTTCAGATGATCCAGAATCTGGGTATCGTCTCGCCATCGTTGAGGCTTTCAGAACAGTCATGAAAAACGGCCTTACTATCCTCGGTATTCCTACCCCAGAGAGGATGTAATTCCAAGGGTAACCCTTGGAAGGTCTATTTCTACTCCAGAAAGGATGTGATAAGATAAGCCCACAATGCCTGAAGATAAAGGGCTATCTCGTTCCCAAAGGGAGGAGAAGGTCCTCCAATTTTGGAAAGACAATCAAATATTCAAGAAGACATTAGAGAAGCCCTCGGACAAGGGTGAATTTGTGTTTTATGAAGGTCCTCCGACCGCGAACGGCAAGCCGGGTATTCACCATGTGGAAGCTCGTGCCTTCAAGGATGCCATTCCTAGATACAAAACTATGCAGGGATTCCATGTCCGCAGGAAAGCGGGTTGGGACACTCATGGTCTACCTGTAGAGCTCGAAGTAGAGAAAAAGCTTGGATTGAAGAGCAAAAAAGAAATAGAAGAATATGGAGTAGAGAAATTTAATGATGAATGCAAAAAATCTGTTTGGACCTACGTGGATCTGTGGAGACAGTTCAGTGATCGCATGGGTTATTGGGCGGATTATGAGAATGCGTATGTCACTTATCATAATCCATTCATAGAATCTATTTGGACAATTCTTTCTGAAATAGATAAACAAAAACTTTTATACAAAGATTATAAAGTGGTACCTTGGTGTCCAAGGTGTGGGACAGGTCTTTCTTCCCACGAACTTGCTCAGGGATATAAAGATGTTAAGGATATTTCTCTTTATGTGAAGTTCAAAATTGTTGGACAAGAAAAAGCATACTTCCTCGCGTGGACGACGACTCCTTGGACCCTGCCCGGGAACATTGCCCTCGCGGTTGGCCCGGAGATTGATTATGTCGAAGCCAAGGTGGGTGAAGAAATATTTGTTTTGGCCAAAGAGAAACTTTCTTTATTAAAGGATGGATATGAAATCTTGGCCGAACACAAAGGTAAGGAGATGGTGGGGATGGAGTACGAACCACTTTATCCATTTGTTTTGAATATTACTGGAGAGAAATCAGAAAAAGCTTTCAAGGTTTATCCAGCAGATTTTGTCACCACCACAGATGGGACGGGGATTGTGCACACGGCAGTGATGTATGGGCAAGAAGACTTTGAATTAGGCAATAAAGTTGGTCTCCCCAAAGTCCACCTAGTTTCTCCGGATGGGACGTTTATGAAAGGCACAGATTGGCTCGAGGGGAGGTCGGTAGTAGATGAGACCCTGGCTGTAGATATTTTGAAGGAACTTCAAGGGCGAGGACTACTTTTTGATAAAGAAAATTTTACTCACTCATACCCATTTTGTTGGAGATGCAATACTAAACTCATTTATTATGCGCGAGATTCTTGGTATGTGAGGATGTCCGAAGTCCGAGACAAGCTCGTCCTAGAAAATCAAAAGATAAATTGGGAACCAGACTATATAAAGGAGGGTAGGTTTGGTGAATGGCTCCGAGAGGTGAAGGATTGGGCCATCAGTCGAGAGAGATATTGGGGCACACCACTTCCTATCTGGCAGACAGAAGATAAGAAGGAGCGAATAGTGGTTGATTCTTTGGACACTATCAGAAAATATACGAAGAAATCTGGGAACAAATATTTTGGTATGCGACATGGGCAGGCAGACCATAATGTTTCGTATACATGTAGCTCCACACAAGATTTTCCCGACCATATTACTGAACAAGGAAAAAAAGATGTTTTAGAATCAGCATCTTTGTTACGGGATAAAAAAATAACAAAAATTATATCTTCGCCGTTCATTCGTACAAAGGAGACTGCAGAATTAGTGGCCAAAGAAATAGGTTATCCTGTAGATCAAATTATTTTTGACGATCGAATACGTGAATATGGTTTTGGGGAGTTTGATCAAAAACCACGACCAATTTATGACGAATGGAGAAAGAAAAACAATAATATTGATGCAAAGCCTGATGGTGGGGAATCTGTATTTGAATCAAGACAACGCGTCGCAGAATTTCTATACGATATAGAAAAAAAATATTCGAATGAAGTAATTTTGTTTATTTCACACGGAATTGTTTTTGAAGTTTTGCCGTCTATTCTAAATGAATATAACAAACAGGAAGCGTGGGATAAATGGATACCAGAGACAGTTAAGTATTCACACTTTGAAGAATATAATTTCGTTCCATTACCACATAACGCCAATTATGAACTCGATCTCCATAAACCATTTATTGATGAAGTGATATTAGAAAAAGATGGTCAGGAATACAGAAGAGTGAAAGAGGTGATGGATGTATGGTTTGATTCTGGTTCTATGCCGTTCTCTCAAGACTCTAATGATAGGGAAAAGGCGGGGGATTATTCCAAGATTGCTTATCCGGCGGACTTTATCTCTGAAGCCCTCGATCAAACTCGCGGATGGTTCTACACCATGCATGCGATAGGCGTGCTCATGGGCAAGGGAGCAGCTTTCAAAAATGTTATTTGCCTAGGACTACTTTTGGATAAAGATGGAAAGAAGATGAGCAAGACTACAGGCAATGTAGTTGACCCCATGGAAGCGATGGAGAAGCACGGTGCAGACGCCATTCGATTCTGGATGTATTCCATCAACCAACCCGGGGACCCAAAAAACTATGATGACAAGACGGTTGATGAAGTGAACAAGCGTGTCTTCAATATGCTCGACAACATTTATTCTTTCTATGATTTGTTTAGAGATAAGAGTTTGGAAAATAATTCAACTCCTAAATCTAAAAATATTTTGGACGCATGGATTCTAACAAGATTCAGTGAACTTACAAACACAATGACGGAGAAGCTTGATGGTTATAATTTGATAGAACCAACACGAGCCCTTAGAGAATTTGTGGATGATCTCTCCACCTGGTATCTCCGTCGTTCGAGAGATCGAATAAAGGAAGGTGATGAAGATGCAAAGCAGACTCTATATTTTGTATTGAAAAATATATCCAAACTCCTCGCTCCGTTCGCCCCATTCTATGCAGAAGAATTATATGGGAAGCTTCGTACAGATGAAGACGTAGAAAGTGTGCATTTGGAAGAGTGGCCTTTCGAAGATTCAAATGTAGATGAAGAAATAATTAACAAAATGAAAGCCACCAGACAAAAAGTCTCAGTAGCACTAGAAGCTCGTTCAAAAGCTAATATTAAAATCAGACAACCAATCGCCTCACTCACAACTGCAACTAAGGATGTTTATGTAGATTTGATAAAAGATGAAGTGAATGTGAAAGAAGTGATAGATAAAGAGATTGAAGGAGTAGAGATAGATACTGTCATCACTCCAGAGCTGGCCGAAGAGGGAAGGGTGAGAGAAATCATTCGCTCTATTCAAGAAATGAGAAAAGAAAAAAATCTAAATCCAAAAGATAAAATGAAATACGAGGTGGAAGAGGATGCAGAATTGTTTAAAAAATATCAATCAGAGATAGAGAAGACCACAAACATAGAGATTGTTTTCTAATGCCTTATACAATACACACCACGGAGGGTTTGGTACTTTCATACAGACCTCTGCGCGAGGCGGATAGGGTGTATTCAATAATGACACGCGAACTCGGACTCATTCGAGCCACAGCAACCGGAGTGAGGAAGGATTCTTCCAAGCTCCGTGGAGCACTGGAACCGTTCTCACTTTCATCAATATCATTGGTACGAGGCAAAGAATATTGGAAGGCCACTTCTGCAAGTGTTTTGGAGAAGATTCCTTCTGCTCCAGAAATCGCTCGGCCTCTGGCCTTATTAGAAAAGCTCGTTCAGGGTGAAGCACCGAATCCAGAACTTTTTGATGCAATAAAAGAAATTGTCATGTCGTCTCCGGGAGACGACATGTTTGAAATTCACTTTGTAGCCACTATTCTCTTCCATCTTGGATATCTGAAAGAAGAAGATTTGAAACTGGATAAAAGAGAATTATTGAAAGTAATAAATAATGGTTTGGATGCGAGTCATCTCACAAATTAATTTTCAATTTTTGTTATACTTAAACATATGTCAGATGATAAGAGTAGAGTAGATGAGGCAGAAGAACGGCTTTATTCGAAGACGAGGTATAACGCTCCTACGGAGGAGAGGCGGGCTTTCGGAGAGGTAGATTCTCCCGAGGTGAAGTCAGATTGGCCATCTCAAGACATCGATGAACTCCTTACTCATGAACGCAAACTCGTTGAAGGTCACCCAATTATGAAAAAAATATTTATTTCAGCCATCATATTTTTCTTCCTCGCAGCGGGGGTCGCGGCCTATATCTACCTCGGGGGAGGCAATTTCATCTCTTCGAAGAACGTAGAAGTTAGCGTCCTCGGTCCGACTTCAGTCTCAGCTGGTGAGCCAGTTGAATTAAATATTACTGTTTCCAATAGAAATAACGCTGACCTCGAATCGGTCACGATGACTATTGATTATCCAAGTAGTACTCGGAGCGCCGAAGACGTCACAGAGGAACTTACTCGTTCAAAAATTTCTATAGGCGAGATTAGTTCAGGCAAGGATTTCGTTCAGACACAGAAAGCAGTTTTCTTTGGACAGAAAGGTGAAATTCAGGACATAAAAATTTCTATTGAATACAAAGTGAAGGGCTCAAATGCCACTTTCGACAAACAGAAAATTTATGAGACAGTCATCGGTGTCTCACCTCTTGATATCACTATCAAGAAACCATCTTCTATTACCTCTGGGACACCTTTCACCACGACGATTACTGTTCAAGCCAATTCCAAAAGTGTTTTGAAAAACGTGGTGGTGCGTGGAGAATATCCTTATGGTTTTTCTGCTCTTTCTACCACACCGTCTGCGATCTCTGCGAATAATAATTCTTGGGCGCTCGGTGACCTCGCAGTGGGGGACAAGAAGACCATTACTATCAAGGGGGTTCTCGTTGGAGAGGATCAGGCGGAGAGAACCTTTAGGTTTTACGCAGGAGTGGGTGGTACTTCCGATCCAGAAAAATTTGGAGCAACCCTGGCAGCTGTTTCTCAAACCGTATCTCTGAATCGTCCGGCCATTGGACTCTCCATAAATATCAATGGTGATGAATCTAATCCATACATCGCTCCGGTTGGATCTTCTGTGACTGCCAACATAAAGTATCAAAATAATCTCCCGAACACTTTGCTCAACGCTCAGGTGAAAGTAATTCTCTCTGGAGTGAGTTTGGATAAATTTTCTGTGAGTCCGATTAATGGAGGTTTCTATAATTCGTCCGACAATTCAATCGTTTGGGATAGAAGCAATTTCCCGAGCCTTGGTTCAATGGAACCCGGAGACAATGATTCTCTTTCATTTAGCTTCGCCTCTCTTTCAAGTTTGCCTATTAATACCAAGAATCCAGAAATTAGTTTTAAAGTCAGCATCACGGGCGTGGCCAGTGGAAACAATTCTTCTGACACTGTCACTTCTTCGGATAGTCGTTCTGTACGCATCGCTTCTCAAACAACTCTGTCTTCGAGGTCCGTTTACTCTCGAGGAGTTTTCAAAAATACTGGTCCTATTCCACCTAAAGCAGAGAAACAAACCACGTATACTCTTATCCTTGGACTGCGCAATACTCAAAACGATGTAGACAATCCGATTGTCACCGCGACTTTGGGTCCAAATGTGAAGTGGGTAGGTGCTGCAACTTCTACAGAAAATATTTCTTATGATTCTTTAAATAATGTTGTCACTTGGACATTGGATAAATTGTCGGCAGGCACAGGATTCTCAACCCCTATTCGAGAAGCATATATTCAAGTGGCCCTCACTCCGTCTATTGGTCAAATTGGTTCTACTCCAACACTCCTCAACAATATTTCTTTCTCTGGGACGGATACTTTCACCGACAAAACAATTACAATCACCAACCCACCGCTCACAACCCTTATTTCTACGGATTCAAACTTTGTCCAAGGAGATGGTATAGTGGTGAAGTAATATGACAAAAGCAACAGAGAAAAAGGAGAAAAACCCTGAATTAATGGAGAAAATCATCTCGCTTTGTAAGCGTAGGGGCTTTATCTTTCAGGGATCTGAAATCTATGGAGGACTCGCTGGGACGTGGGATTATGGTCCATTGGGAGTAACCTTGAAGAACAATATCAAACGTCTTTGGTGGGAAATGTTCGTGGAGAATAGAGATGATATGTATGGAGTGGATGCTGCGCTCATTATGAATCCGAAGGTTTGGGAGGCCAGTGGACACGTCGCAGGATTCGCAGATCCGCTTGAAAACGGAGAAAAATTTAATGTGATGTTCAAGACTTCAGTGGGAGCGGGTGAAGAAGCTATCGTGAGTTACCTCCGTCCAGAGACAGCACAGGGAATGTTTGTGAATTTCAAAAATGTGATAGATGCCTTCCACCCCAAACTACCCTTTGGTATGGGGCAAATTGGGAAAGCTTTTAGAAATGAAATTTCTCCAAGGGATTTTATTTTCAGAACGCGAGAGTTCGAACAGATGGAGATAGAATATTTTGTGAAGGAGAAAGATTGGAAAGATTTCTTCGAGAATTGGAGAGAACAAATGTTCGACTGGATGAAAGCGATCGGTCTACCCAAGAAATCCATTCATGAATTGGAAGTTCCCGAAGAAGATAGGGCGCATTATTCCAAACGCACCGTGGACTTTGAATTTGATTTTCCTTTCGGCAAGAAAGAATTATACGGATTGGCCTATCGTACTGACTTCGATCTTAGGAATCACAGTGCTTCGAGTGGTGTGGATCTGCAATATTTCGAAGAAGAAACCGGAGAGAGATTCACTCCACACGTGATCGAACCAACCTTTGGTGTTGACCGAACCATACTCGCGGTGCTCACATCGGCCTATACCGAAGATGAACTCAATGGAGAAACACGCACATATTTGAAACTTTCGAAGAGCATTGCTCCGGTCAAGGCGGCGATATTTCCACTTCTAAAAAATAAACCAGAATTAGTAGAAAAGGCGCGTGAAGTTTATATGATGCTTAAGAAAGAAATTCCTCAAATTGTTTTCGATGATAATGGCAACATCGGCAAGAGATACCGAAGACAAGATGAGATAGGCACTCCTGCTTGTATCACCATTGATTTTGATACCCTGAAGGACGACACAGTCACGGTGCGAGATAGAGATACTGGAGAACAAAAGAGAGTGGCAATCAAAGATTTGAAAGATAGCATTTGACAAATGTTAAAATCGGTGTAGTCTGGTTATAGACATCCACCAGAGGAGTAGTCATGTCGAATCCACAGCGGGCCCCACAGGTCTTCGGCACCGAAATCGGTCTTCTTCTGGACGATCTCCAACAGCTCAACGATGAGAATATGGGGATTATTCAGATGTTGAGAATCGGCCCGCTGACTCCCGAGCAGTGGGCCAAGCGGGACAGCAACATGGAAGTCATCAAGACCTTGATGGCGAGGATTGATGAGCTCGCGCCACTCTAGTAGTGGCCTTTTTTTATTCTTTATTTCTGATACACTCTTCTCACTATGAAATATAAAAAGAAAATATTGAAAAACGGGATGCGAATTGTGGCTGTGCCTATGAAAGATACGAAAACTGTTACAGTGCTTGTTTTGGTTGAGGCTGGTTCAAAGTATGAAAACAAAAACAAAAGTGGCATCTCACATTTTCTTGAACACATGAGCTTTAAGGGTACTACCCGTCGTCCAACTCCAGCTATCATACATAAAGAATTAGATAGCTTGGGTGCAGAATCGAATGCCTTCACCTCTCAAGAATTAACTGCTTATTATGCTAAGGCTGAATATAGTCATTATGCTCAAATTCTAGATGTTATTTCTGATATGTATTTGAATCCAGTCTTTTCTGAAAATGAAATGCAAAAAGAAAAAGGAGTAATTCTTCAAGAAATTTCTATGAATGAAGATTTACCTCAACGTGATGTGGGCAGATTATTCAACGAACTTCTTTATGGAGATCAACCGGCTGGTTGGAGTGTTTTGGGTCCAGCTAGTGTTATTAAAGATATGAAACGAGATGATTTTGTTAATTATCGTAAACTGCATTATGTCGCAAAGGCTACCACAGTGGTCGTGGCTGGCAAATGTGATTCTAACAAGGTTTTCAAGGATGTAGAAAAAATCTTCAGAAATATTTCTACATCCCAAAAAACACCAAAGAAACCAGTAAAAGAAGTACAAAAAGTTCCTCAACTTCTGATAAAACAAAAAAAGACTGATCAAACCCATCTAATCCTTGGTTTTAGGGCCTACGATATTTTTGACAAGCGTCTACCAATTCTTAAGGTTCTTGCTACGGTTTTGGGTAAGGGCATGTCCTCAAGGTTGTTCCATAAACTTCGAGATGAAATGGGAGCTTGTTACTATGTTCGTGCTGATACGGATGGATATACCGACCACGGGACATTCGAAGTGGCTATTGGAGTTAATTCTAAACGCATTAATGAAGTCGTGGAGGTAATTATGAAAGAACTTAAAAAATTTACTGTTGAACTTGTAGAAGCTTCTGAATTAAAGAAAACAAAGAACCTTATGATTGGTCGACAGTACTTGGGTCTCGAGACATCTGACTCTTTGGCCGAATTTTATGGTATTCAGGAAATTCTAAAGCACTCAATGCAAACTCCGGAGCAAATACAAAAAGAGGTGGAAAAGGTTACATCCAAAGACATCATGAAAATAGCCAAGGAAATCTTCCAAAACAAGAATCTAAACCTCGCTGTAGTAGGGGACATCAAGAATGAAGCCAGTTTGAAAAAGGTGCTCAAATTCTGATATACTCCTAGATATGAATATCACTACTGTCAGCTGGATTAAGGGAGTTTTGGTCGTTGTGGCGGCTCTGCTTCTCTTCTATGTCCGAGACCTCATTTTGGTCATTATAGCTTCTGTCGTGATAGCTTCGGCGATAGAGCCGGCAGCGGCTTGGGCCAAGAATCGTGGCTTGCCCCGTCTGCCCACCATACTCGCGGTTTATATCTCTTCGGCAGTTGTTTTCGTCGGATTGTTTTATTTTCTATTCCTTCCGCTCCTCGGAGAAGTTTCTGGTTTTATTCGTTCATTCCCAGATTATTCTAATACTCTGACGACGGCCACCAGCTCTCCTATCTCTGAAGCTATTGGATCATCTGGTATTTTCAGTTCAATGGGTGAAACTATATCTGTTGAAGAGATTGTTGGAAAAGTTAATTCTCTAGGAGCCTCTTTGTCCAAGGGAGTTTTCTCTAGTGTTTCATTAGTCTTCGGTGGAATCTTCAGCTTCATATTAATTATTGTTCTCTCATTTTATCTTGCTGTTCAGGAAGACGGAGTGGGGAATTTTCTTCGTGTAGTTACTCCGTGGGAAAGAGAAAAATATATAGTTGGTTTGTGGAATCGTTCAAAAAAGAAAATTGGACTTTGGATGCAGGGGCAACTTCTGCTCGGAGTTATCATTATGGTTCTTGTCTATCTTGGACTCCTTCTCATTGGAGTTAAACATGCATTACTTCTCGCAGTCCTGGCCGGAGTCCTTGAGATTATTCCTATTTTTGGTCCCATTCTCGCCTCTATCCCGGCTATCCTTTTGGCCTACACTGGTGCAGGCATGACGCAGGCTCTTGTTGTGGCTGGACTTTTCCTCGTTGTTCAACAGTTTGAAAATCAATTGATTTATCCGCTCGTGGTGAAGAAAGTGGTGGGTGTACCTCCGATGATTTCAATACTTGCCCTTATTATAGGAGGACAACTCGCAGGTTTTCTGGGAGTCCTCATCTCTGTTCCGATGGCAGCCATCCTCATGGAGCTTTTCTCTGATATGGAACAACGCAAAATAGCTAACACGCCTAAATCAGAAAAAGCCTCATAAAATGTCTGATCAAAAAAGTTTTTATATCACCACCACCCTGCCTTATGTGAACGCTGACCCGCACATCGGGTTCGCGATGGAGATTATTCGTGCGGATGTGATAGCCAGATGGAAAAAACTTTTGGGCTTCGAAGTATTTTTTAATACAGGCACAGATGAACACGGGCAGAAAATTTATGAGAAGGCCGGAGAAGCGGGCATAGACACACAGAAATATGTTGATGGTTCTGTGGAGAGTTTTAAAAATCTCATTCCACTCCTCGGTATTAGTCCGGACGTGCATTTTATTCGTACGACCGATGAACATCATATAAAGTCTGCTCAAGAATTCTGGAAGAAGTGCGAGGCGAATGGAGATATTTATAAGAAAAATTATACGATTAAATATTGTGTGGGTTGCGAACTCGAGAAGACTGATTCAGAAATAGAGAATGGGCACTGCATTGTTCATCCGCACCTCGAGCTCGAGGTGAGAGAAGAGGAAAACTATTTCTTCAAGTTTTCTAAATACCAGAAACCTCTTTTGGATTTATATAAAGCTAATCCAAATTTTGTAGTACCAGACTTTAGATTCAACGAGATAAAGTCGTTCGTGGAGAGGGGGCTCGAAGATTTCTCCATCTCTCGTTTGAAGTCCAAAATGAGTTGGGGTGTGCCCGTGCCTGGAGATCCTGAACACGTGATGTATGTTTGGTTTGATGCCTTGGAAAACTACATCTCAACTTTGGGTTGGCCCGAGGACGAAGCAAACTTTAATAAATTCTGGACGAACGGAAGCCCTACTCAATATGCTGGTAAGGATAACCTGCGCCAGCAGTCTGCGATGTGGCAAGCGATGCTTATGTCTGCAGGACTTCCCACCTCTCATCAAATCGTCATAAACGGCTTTATACAGGGCGCAAATGGTCAAAAGATGTCAAAATCTCTAGGCAACGTCATTAGCCCAACAGAAGTGGTAGAGAGGTATGGAGCCGAAGCTCTTCGATACTTCGTCTGTAGAGAACTTTCTACTTTCGAAGATTCTGACTTCACTTGGGAGAGGTTTAATGAAGCTTATAATGCTGGGCTTGCGAATGGTTTGGGTAATCTTACTTCAAGGATTTTGACCATGTCTGAAAAGCATTTGGATGCTCCAGTTGTTCAACATCAGATGTTAGATATAAATGGGGAATTAGAAAAATTTGAAATAGCCAAAGCGATGAATTTGATTTGGGACAAAATCGGTGAATTAGACAAAAAGATTCAAGAAACAGAACCGTTCAAGTTGGTGAAAACAGACACAGAGAAAGCGAAAGAAATTATTTCTGAACTTGTGAGTGGTCTCCTTGGCGTCACTCGAGCCCTCGCTCCATTTATGCCTGAAACCGCAGAGAGAATCCAAAAACTTATAAAAGAAAACAAAAAACCAACAGAACCACTATTTCTTCGCAAAGATAGTTCGACAAGCTCACTATAAATGCCTAAGTATTTTGATATCCATAGTCACTTAAACTTCAAGGACTACGATGTAGATCGTGATGAAGTGATGAAGAGATTGGCCCTCACAGAAACGGCGACCATTGTGGTGGGTACAGACTTTGAATCTTCTAAATGGGCTGTAGAGATTGCAGAAAAATATGAAAATGTTTACGCGTGCATTGGTGTGCATCCAGTGGATGACCCAAAAATTACTTTTGAAAAGTCGGAGTTTGAAGAATTAGTAAAACATCCGAAGGTAGTAGCTATAGGGGAGTGCGGAATAGATTTATTTCATGTAGATAAAGAAAAAGATTTTGAACGACAGAAAAACGAATTTTTAAAGCATATTGAATTTGCCATAGAGCATGATAAGCCAATCATGATTCACTCTCGTGATGCGTATGATGAAGTTTTGGAAATACTTGAGCCCTTAGTAAAAATACACGGTGATAAACTAAGAGGGAATTCACATTTCTTCACTGGTACCCCAGAACAGGCCAAGAGGTATTGGGCCATAGGATTCACCACCTCATTCACTGGAGTTATCACCTTCGCTCGAGACTATGATGAAGTTGTAAAGAATGCTCCATTAAATATGATTATGTCTGAGACCGATGCCCCGTGGGTCTCGCCCGCACCCTATAGAGGCAAGAGAAATGAACCAAGCTATGTGCAGGAAGTGGCCAAAAAGATAGCCGAAATCCGTGGAGAAGACCTTGGAACAGTAGAAAAAGCTCTTGTAGAAAACGCTTGTAGAGCCTTTGGAATCATGATAAAGTAGCCAAACCTCCCGCCTGCCATCGCCTATGGCTCTGGCCAATGGCGGGCAGGCTTCTGTACGCATCTCTGAAATAGGAGAAGCGCTTATTGAGATTATTAATGATTAACGATTTACTCATGTCCACTACAGAAGACCACAAGGAAGCGAATGTTTATGAAATTGGATACTTGGTGCTCCCAAGTGTCCCCGAAGAAAATCTTCCCCAAGTGGTCTCTAACCTTGTTTCTATTATTGAAAAAGCAGGCGGTAAACCGCTTGATGGAGAAGATCCAGCCCTCGAACCGTTGGCTTATTCTATGTCCAAGACTGTTGGTGCGCGCAAATACATAGTTGATGAAGCCTACGTTGGGTGGATGAAGTTTGAAGCTCGACCAGATACCCTCGAGACAATTCGAGTTGGTGTTGATAAGTCGGAGGAAATTTTACGTCATCTTCTGATCAAGGCTCCTAGAGAAACTGCTTTCACCTTCGCCAAGGCTCGTGCCGAAAGGGAAGCCAAGGAGAATCTCCCGACGCTCGCCGAAGGTGAGGCCGGGACTCCGACCCCTACGGGCGTCGGAGCAGCTGAAGAACCAGTAAGGGAACCCGTGATAGAATAAAACATATCACCTTAGACACAACATCATGTATTTAAACAAAGCATTAGTTATAGGCAACCTTACTAGAGATCCAGAGATTAAATCTCTCCCATCTGGTATTCAAGTTTGCACGTTCTCTCTGGCCACCAATCGTGTGTGGAAAAACAAAGAGGGAGTGAAGCAAGAATCAGCCGACTATCACAACATTGTAGTTTTCGGTAGACAGGCCGAGACCACTGCACAATTTCTCAGAAAGGGTGCGAGTGCACTCGTTGAAGGTAGGATGCAAACTCGTTCTTGGGATGCGGCTGATGGTACGAAGAAATACCGAACAGAGATTGTTGCTGATAGGATTCAATTCGGGCCTCGACCAACTGGCGCTCCTTCAGGAACTGCTGCTCCAGCTTCGAACAAAGACACTTCAGATGCACCTCCTATAGACACCATTGATTATCCAGAAGAAAGCATTAGCCCAGAAGATATTCCGTTCTAATTAAATTAATCCACTACAAGTAAAATGAAAAAAATAGATTATTTCAAGGACCACAAAATTGATTATATTGACTACAAGGATGCAGAGACTCTCAAGAAGTTTCTCACTCCTCACGCTCGTATTCAAGCCAAGCGTCAGAACGGCCTCTCCTCAACTTCTCAACGAGGTCTCGCATTGGCAATCAAACGTGCAAGGTTCATGGGGTTTCTTCCATACGTTACCCGCTAAAAGAGTTTTTCTTTGCACGATAGTTTTCTGCTGAAAACTTCTCCTCTCAAGCCAAGCTTTCCGAGAGGCACGCAAAACTCCTTTAGCTCCCTTTCAAAAATAGCCCGAATTAGGGCTATTTTTGTAAAACTTAGTTTGTTACTCTGTCTGTATATTCTCCGGTGTCAGTATTTACTCGAATCACATCGTCTTGTTTTATAAACATAGGTACTTGGATTTCGGCGCCGGTTTCGAGTACGACCATTTTGCTGGCGCCTTGAGCAGTGTTACCTTTGGTCGCAGGATGCGCCTCTACTACTTTCAAATCCATTTTGATTGGAAGTTTTAATCCGATGATTTTTCCTTCATCGGTCTTCCCATCATCCCACATCATGGCATCTACAATTGTATTTGGTTTGAGGAATTTCGCCGCGGTCCCAATCATTAGTTCTGGAAGTTCGAATCTCTTCGACGGATCCTTCGCATCACAGAACCAAAATTCACCCTTGCTGGTGTAGAGGTATTTAACTTCTTTCTTGGTAATATCGGCTTCTTCTGCCTTGTCCGAGACGTGGAATGAATGCTCCACAATGCGTCCGGTGAGCATACTTCGCATTTTAGTAGCATTCACTGGCTTCCTCTGTTGTTTACGAAAGACGTGTGAGTTGAGCACCTCATAAGGTTCGCCTTCGAAAACGATATATTTGTGTTCGGTAATTTCGCTGTATTCCAACATGGTTATAGGAGTGTAGTAAGTTATCCACAATTTGTCAATTTACAAAAATGATAAGCGGCGGGGGGGGTGGTATAATTGTTCCCAGAGGAATTACCCTTCTTCACTAATAATCCTTAAAATATTTATAATATGACATCCATAAGAAAAATACTTAGCCGACTCTTTAATCGTGGCCCGATTACTGTAGGTCTGTCGGTTATTGTTTCGGTTTTGTTTGTGACAGGCGTAGTAAGCGCTGCGACGACCATTAGTACCAACATCAATACGGGTGGGACGCTCACAGTCACCGGTGCGAGTACTCTTGGTGTAGTCACAGCGACTAGTCTTAATGGCAACACTTTTACCACAGGCACGGGTGTATTGACTCTGGCGGCTGGGAAAACACTTACGGCAAGTAACACCCTTACTCTTGCTGGCACTGACGGTACCACAATGACATTCCCCAGCACGTCTGCCACAATTGCTCGCACTGACGCGGCCAACACCTTTACGGGTGTGCAAACGATGACCTCTCCAGTATTGATTACTCCAGCTCTTGGTGTAGCCACTGCGACATCAATAGCAATTGGCGGAGGAACAGCTATTACTAAAATTTCTGTCCTTACGACTGGTGCCATAACACCAGTTGCTACTGCCGCTGCTATTGGAACAACCCAGCAGACATTTGCAGTTACAGGTTTATTAACAACTGACAAGATAATTGTTAATGGACCTGTTCCAACTTCACTTTGCCCGATGACTGGTTATCGTGTGTCCGCTACTGATACATTACAATTAGATTTCACAACATTGACTGCAGCAGCATGTACTCCCACTGCTGGAACATACAACGTCGTAATGATTCGTAACTAAAGTGAGTTTAATTTATCCTTAATAATTAAACACTATGCCCATGTCTAAAAAAACAACGGGGACTCTGGCGGTGGCCTTAATGCTGGGGCTGGGTATTAGCATGATGCCTGCTGTAGCGTTCGGGGCCTACAACGATGTCACCCTCACCACAGATACAGTCATTACCGTCGCAGGAATCAATCTCAATATTTCAGGATCAAGCGCGGTGGTGCAGTCAATTACTGTTGATGCTAATAACTTTTCATTTGTTATCCTAAATAATTCTACTATTACAGTAAGCTCAACAGACAGAAGAGTCATGTCAACTGATGTGAGCAAGAATTACACGACCTCAACCAGTTGCACAAGTTCTGCTTCTGTCACTACATTCGCATCTTCTGATACCAGTGGTTCGGTGACCGTGACAGTTACTCCTACTGCAGATACTTGCGCTGTCCCGTCTACCCCCACCTCAAGTTCGGGGCGTAGTTTGGGGCGTAGTTCGGCCGTAGTTTCTACTTCCGATGCAACCACTCTGGCTCTGCTTCAAGCCAAAATCAATATGCTCATGGCTCAGATTTCTGCTATAAAAGGCAGTCCTTCACCCCAAGCTTTCGCCAATGCGTCATTAAATGCTTCCTTTAAACGAAGTTTGAGTCCCGGGTCAAGTGGTGAAGATGTGAAGAATCTCCAAAAATTTCTCAACGGTCAAGGTTTCGTTATCTCTGTGAGCGGAGCAGGTTCGTTGGGCAATGAAACTGTTTTCTTCGGCGCTTTCACAAAGGCCGCCCTCATCAAATTCCAAATAGCCAACGGCATAGAAGGAATAGGCATCATGGGTCCGATAACTCGTGCGAAAATCAAGGAGCTCTCCAAATAGTTGGGCATATATGCAATCCTAAACAAAAACTCCGATTAATCGGAGTTTTTTGATTGAGAGATCTTTTATATCTCTGCCAGTCTGGCTCGAATCTCTTTCAATATTTGTCCAGAAATCTTTTTGTCTTCGCGAAGGAATTGTCGTGTCGCATCATAACCTCGGCCAAGTTTGATGTCGTTGTATTCGTACGAATTTCCAGACTTTTTCATAATGCCTAATTTTTCTCCCAAGGCGATCAATTCTCCTTCGAGACTAATACCTTCGTTGTACATCAAATCAAATTCAGTTTGTTTGAATGGAGCAGCGACCTTGTTCTTCACTACTTTTACTCGCACACGACCACCCATGATTTCTTCGCCCTTTTTTATCTGTGCAATGCGTCGAATATCCAATCGGACAGATGTGTAGAATTTGAGCGCCTTGCCTCCTGGAGTAGTTTCTGGATTCCCAAACATCACTCCGATTTGCATTCGGATTTGGTTGATGAAGATAACAATAGTTTTAGAACGAGCGACTATGGCTGTGAGTTTTCTCAATGCTTGACTCATTAATCTAGCTTGTTTACCTACGTGGTACGCTCCCATATCTCCCTCTATCTCATCCTTGGGAGTAAGTGCAGCGACTGAATCTATGACTATGACATCCATCTTGCCCGATCGAACGAGGGATTCTACAATTTCGAGGGCCTGTTCGCCTGTGTCCGGTTGAGAGATGAGTAGTTGTTCAATCTTTACTCCGAGACGTTTAGAATATTCTGGATCCATCGCATGTTCAGCATCGATGAAAGCACAGATGCCTCCCATCTTCTGGGCTTCGGCTATGACGTGGAGAGAGAGGGTAGTCTTGCCTGAAGATTCTGGTCCAAAGATTTCTATGATGCGTCCACGAGGCAGTCCTCCAACTCCGAGTGCAGCATCAAGCCCAATTGAACCTGTAGGAATCGCATCTACACCTACTCGAGGTTTATCTCCGAGTTTCATAATTGAATCTTCGCCGAATTTCATTCGGATGGCTTCGAGGGTAGAATCAATGTTCTTTGACTCATCCTTCACTCCCATCGTCTTGGCTACTTTCTCTGTTTTGTTTTTTTTCATTCTGTTGTTTTATTTAACAAATATTTCCACCTGCTTTTCTGTGCTTCGCCCGAACCGGTCCCTTGCTCTGACCGTTATTATACTCAAACCTTGAGGGGCTATCAATTTCTCGTTCCAGTTGCCGTTTTTGTCTACGAAAATAGGTCTGTCGTTCAAACTGATGAAGGAAATGTTCTTTGCTCGGCCCACAATATTAACCAAATCGCTATCGAGTGAGGCACCGTTCTGTGGAGTTTGAATGTCTATATATGGTCCGAGGATGACGAAGCGGGCCTGAAAGAGGGAATAGACAATGATAATCAAGAAGAAGAGCACCACCGACCATTGTTTGGGCGAGATGTTTTCTATTTTTCTCATAGAAGACTAGTTTCTTCTGTATTCTCTTCGTCGAATCCAGCGGTATTCGTAGCGCCTATAACCTCACGAGCCTTGGCTCCAGAGCCGGGGCCCACTACTCCGCGCTCTTCTAAGAGGTCGATGAGTCTCGCGGCCCGTGCATACCCAACTTTTAATTTTCTTTGGAGATACGAAGTGGAAGCTTTGCCAGCACTCATCACAATCTCGCGAGCTTCTTCGTACAATTCGTCGTCATCTCCGGCTTCATCATCACCTCCGATTGATGCAGAGAATATGGAGTTATCAATTTTGTCATTGGTGAAATCAATTTGAGAGTTGAGGTCTTCCATATATTCATCGGTCAGATACTTCACCACGTTCTTCACTTCACTTTCTGAAATATAAGCAGATTGTATACGTTCTGGTTTAGACATCTCACCTCCGATATAGAGCATATCTCCTGCGCCGAGGAGTTTCTCTGCTCCGGCGGCGTCGAGGATGGTGCGTGAATCAATTTGAGATGATACCTGAAGGGCGATACGAGCGGGGATGTTGGCCTTAATCAAACCGGTGATGATGTTCACGGATGGTCTCTGGGTAGAAATGAGGAGGTGAATACCAACGGCTCGAGACATTTGGGCGAGGCGGACAATAGCCGATTCAAACTCTCGTGGATAGGATTGCATAAGGTCTGCGAGTTCATCGATGATAATCACGATATAAGGCATAGAACCCTCTTCCTCCGTAGGATTCTTGATATTTTTATGATACGAATCAATGTCGCGTACGGCGTGACTTTCGAGCACGTTGTATCTGCGCTCCATTTCCTTGGCTGACCATTTGAGGGCGAGGATAGCTTTCTTCGGATCAGTGATGACCGGAGTGAGGAGGTGGGGGATTTTGTTATACAAAGTTAGTTCAACGCGCTTGGGGTCAACCATGATGAACTTCAAATTTTCTGGAGGATTTCTGAAAATGAGGGAATTGATAATCGCGTGAATGGTGACGGATTTACCCGAACCGGTGGCTCCTGCGACGAGACAGTGAGGCATCTTACCAAGGTTGGCGAAGCGAGAGTTTCCAGAAACATTTCTACCGAGGCAGACCAAGAGAGGCTTGTCTGATTCTGCATAGCCCGGTTCAGAGAGTAGGGAACCGAGACCGATGGTGGCCTTGGAAGTATTTGGGACTTCTATGCCGACGAGTGACTTGCCGGGGATAGGAGCTTCTATACGCACCGGATGAGCAGCGAGAGCGAGTTCGAGATTAGTTTGAAGACCGAGGATTTTCGAAAGCTTGACTCCTTCGGCAGGTTTCAAAGAATATCTGGTGACTGATGGTCCAATAGAAATTTCATCCATCTCAACTACGATGCCGAAGTTGAGGAGTGTGCGTTTGATTTGATTCGCGTTCGCCTTGATGTCTCCTACACCCGGCTTGCCTCGGTCCTTGTCTAATAGAGAGAGGGGAGGAGGAACCCATGCTCGACCCAGACGCTTCGTGACCATAGGCACAAATCCATCTTCGTCCTTATTAAATAATTTTTTAATAGCGCCGACTTTCTCAACTTCTATTTCTTCGGGTTTGGTGTGTTCAATTTTCTCTACCGCCTTGGCTACTTCCGCGTTTTCTTCTCCGGCCAAAGTGTCGGGGGACACTTCTTTCTTTTTAAATATATTGAAGAAGAAAGAAATGAGATTGAGCTTGATTCTTTGATCGAGGACAACTAATAGGGAAATGATAATGAGTGAAATAAATATGACGGTGGACAAAGGTTTATCAAAGAGAGAGAGCAGTGGTCCAGAGAGGAATCCACCGGTGACTCCTCCTCGAGCCGGCATCCACAGACTGATGAGTCCAAGAGAAGAAACGAAGAAGAGTATGGAGCCCAAAATTTGTGGAAGAGCGAAATCTTTCTCTTTGGATTGGAAGAAGGAGAGTGCGAGGATCGCGAAAACCAGAGGCACGAGATAATAACCAACTCCGAATAAATACGAGAGGAAGTCATATGTTTTCACTCCCACTATTCCGGCTTTGTCCCACGCAGCAGCGAGGAGGAAAATAGCTACTACGGTCGAGAGTACTCCGAAGATAGCATTTAGAGTTTCCTTTGAAATTCTTTCTAAAAATGATGGTTTGTCCTCTGTTTGAGAATGACGTTTTTTATCTTTCTTGCTCATTGATTCTAATTTTATAGATTAATCATATCACAACAGGTTTTCACAATTTTTCTATTGTCAAAATTGTCCGTAATGTCCTATAATAAAAGGACTTGCAATAAAGGACAATATGTGGTATACATAAAGGACAGATACAAAAGGACAAAAATAAGCATATAAATCAAGATATTTATGGAACAAGACACAAACAGAAGCATAGAGCTGAAAAAGCCCCAAGAGACTGGTTTTTCTAATACCAAAAGTCAGAAACTGGCTACGGCCCTCTACCTAATCACTGGTTTTTTCTCAGACAATGAACCTCTCAAATGGAAACTTAGAGATTTGAGCTCCAGACTAATTTCAGTCAGTTTGCTTATAAAAGGCAACTATTTCAAACACAACAGTGGGGTATTAGAAATGCGTGCGATTATCACAGAGATCACAAGTCTGCTTCTGGTTTTGAAACAAGCGGGTCTAATCTCCGATATGAATTATTCTATTATTAATCAAGAGTTTTCCTCGCTTCTCTCAATAGTTTCTCCATCCGAAGAATTTGAGTCTCTTGGTGAGATGCATATAAAGAGAAGCTTCTTTTCTGCACCAGAGATCGCACAGAAGGAAATCGGACATATTAGTGCCCCCACCCAAATCAGTCACACGTCTATAAAGACTATAAAGGACAAAACTACAGAAGACCTAAAGGACTTTAGTGTAGTAGCAGTGAAGAAGAATGGCCGTCAGAGCATCATTATTAACCTACTCAAACGCAAGAAGGAGATTATGATAAAAGACGTTTCTCCTCTCATAGATGGTTGTAGTGAGAAAACCATCCAACGCGAGCTCCTCTCTATGGTACATAACGGTATCTTGAACAAGATAGGGGAGAAGCGTTGGAGCAAATATTCCCTCGCCCGTCCATAGCTTTAGCGAAGGTGGGACTTGCAAAATAAGGCTAAATTTGCTAATATTAGTCGAGTTATCCACACCGTATTTGGGTGTTTAACTTAAACCCGCTATACTTAGTGGGTGCAAATTAACAGCTTCTTGCCGACGAAGGCTTATCCGTCGTCGGCAATTAATACCCGCAGTGCGACCCCGACACTTTAGAAATTATTGGGGAAGCACCAGCGCATTAAAAATTTAGATTTAAAATGACAACAAAATTCGCGAAGTTTGGTTCAGTTTTCGCCGGAGTAGCAATGGCTTTAAGCATTGCTTCACCAGCAGGCGCAGTAACTACTGTAGCTGAACTTCAAGCACAGATTAACTTGCTTATGGCTCAGCTCTCTACCCTACAAGGTGGAAATGCTAACGCTAATACAAGCTATACCTTCACTCAAGATTTGACTCTTGGAGGAAAAGGAGCAGACGTTACAAGTCTACAACAGTTTCTAGTTGGTGGATCTTACCTCAACATGCCAGTAGGCGTTGCTTACGGCTACTTTGGTAATTTGACCAAGGCTGCAGTTGCAAAATGGCAAGCAGCTAATGGTATCTCTCCAGCAGTTGGATACTGGGGTCCTCTCTCACGAGCTAAGGCAAATTCTATGGGAGGTGGTTCAACAGGATCAACTGGTTCAACAGGATCAACTGGTTCAACTGGTATCACAACTCCAGGTGCTGAAGGAACTCTTACTGTGACTGCTGGTACAGTTTCAAACTCTACCATCTACTCAGGAGACGCAATGGCCCCTATCCTTTCTTTCAAGGCAAAGGCATTGGCTTCAGACATCGCTATCCAGAGAGTTAAGATTGATCTTGGTACGTCTTCAAACATCTACTCAAAGGTTTATTCAAAAATTTACCTCGTAGATGAAGCTGGCAAAACCATCGCATCATCTGATCTCAATTCAAGCACTGTAGTTAAGGATTCAGACGATATCTACTACATCACATTGGCTAATTTCAGTTCAGTAGTTCCTATGGGCACTACAAAGACTTACACAGTCAAGGTTGATGTTCGAAGCATTTCTTCTGGTTCAGCTGATCTAACTTCACACACAGTTCGCCTAGCAGTCAACGGTGTTCGTGGAATAGACGGTGCTGGTATTGACCAGTACTCTCCAGCCGCTGCTACAACCGTAAGCAAGGCTGTAACAACAGCTGCAACTTTGGCTGACAGCGCATCAGTTACTTTGAGCACAGGCGCAAACACACCTTTGACTCAAGAAGTAGTTGCTGCTACTGGCGCAGCTAACGATCAGGCAGACAAGGTTACTCTCTTGACTTTCGACATTAAAGCTGCGAAAGACAATGTAACTCTTACTGATCTCGTTGCTACAATTACCCCTACTGGAAGCACAGGAGCTACCGCTTCAAGCACTTACCTATACGTAGGTGATACGCTTGTTGGTACAGCTTCAGTCGCTCTCGCAACAGCAACATTCTCAGACATCAATGTTGCTATCGCCAAGGATACAACCAAGACCTTCACACTCAAGGCTGATATTCAAAGCGCTAATTCTACTCAGACCACCTTTGCAGCAACAGTTGCAGCCGCTGGTATGACAGCAGAAAACAGTGCTGGCGACTCTATCACAGGAGGCAACCGAACTGGTTCTGCTACAGGAAATAACATTCTTGTTAGAAACGATGGTCCTATCTTCACCTTGGTATCAAAGACTATTGCTTACACACCAGCAGCTACCCTCACAGGAGCTACTTCAACAGCAAAGGCAACATTCGTGATTCGTGCTAATGCAGTTGGAAGCGATATCTTCTTCGGTACTCAAGCAGCATCAACAACATTCGGATTCGGTACATACAAGGCATCAGTGCTTACGACTCTCTTGGACGCCTCAACAACTAGCTATGCAATCCCTTCATCAGGAGTTGTTACATCTGGTTTGACAGGAGCAAATGCATTCAAGATTTCAGAGAACGGAACTGCAGATATTTCTGTAGACTTCCTCTTTGAAGGTCGAACAGCCGCTGGCGTTCTTCTTGCAACTGATTCTTATGCAGTTGGCGTAGAAAGCATCAAGTGGTCATTGACTGGTAACAACAGTATTTCTTCGACCTTCATGTCAGGTAAGACTGATTGGAGAACATCGACGATTACAATGCCGTAATCCGCAAGGATTACCTATTCCTCTCATGACTGGCCTCGGCTAGTCGCGAGTAACAAAAACCCCGCTTCGGCGGGGTTTTTGTTTATCCCCAACCCCCTTTCCAAGGGTAACCCTTGGAAAGTGCAAGGGTGTTTATATCAAGTTTCCAAGGGTTACCCTTGGAAGGGTTTGTTATATAATATAAATGAATGAGCACGAGAAACATTACTTTTTCTCCTGATGAGTTTTATCATCTATATAGTAGAGGTGTAGAAAAACGACCAATATTTATTGATATTGAAGATAAAAAACGGTTTATTCGTTTGCTTTTTGTTTGTAACGGTAACAATCCAGTTGTTTATAAAACTATCCAAGGCCGACCCTTGGATGAAATAGAAACGGGAGAAAAACTGGTTGCAATAGGTGCGTATTGTCTTATGCCGAATCATTTTCATCTTCTTGCAAGAGAAATAAATGATGGGGGGATTGTAAAGTTTATGAGCAAGTTGCTAACGGCCTATTCATCATATTTTAATAAAAAGTACGAAAGAACGGGGGCTTTATTTGGGAGTCAATTTAAATCTACGCACCTCGATAATGATCCTTATTTAAAGTATATATATTCATATATTCATCTTAATCCACTAAAAATCTTTGATTCAAAATGGAAAGAAAAAAACTTAGATCAAGTTGATATAGAAAATTTTCTTAGTCATTATACGTTTTCAAGCTGGAATGATTATGCTGGCAAGGATAGAAAGGAGGGGATTATTCTTAATAAAGATGTTTTTCCAGAATATTTCACTGATTCAGTGGGATTTAGAAATAATTTATTAGATTGGTTAAATTTAGAACAAAAACTTACATAGAACCAAACCTTCCAAGGGTTACCCTTGGAAAGGTTAGTTGTGGATAAGTCGTGGTGGAGAAAACAAAGAAGCATATACTTAAACAATGCGTTATTTCGATAAAGTGTTCTTCAAACTTCTCCTCACTTTTGTTCTTCTTATTCTTCTCTCTATTGGTCTCCTCGCGTATGTTAACAGCCGGTAGAATAAATTTCAAAGTCCTCCTCATATTTATAAGTTTGCTTTTTCTGCCTCTGTATCTCAGTTTTCCTTCTGTAGTTTTTGCAGATAATATATTCACCTTTTCTACTGATCCGCAGAGTATTCCGATAGGAGAAATGTCAGGGGCTATAACTATTCATTCAGAAGTTCCCGTCACAGAAACTACATACATCACTCTCGTTTCCTCATCAAGTGCTGGACAATTCTTTAGTAACAAAACCAGCACTGAATCTATTGCATCTGGTAGTTATGTTTACATCAGTTCTGGAACTTCGAATCGCACCGTGTATTACAAAGATACAACAGCTGGAGATTTTATTATTACAGCTAATATTTTTAATAAGGAAAAAACAAGCCAAATAGCAACCATAAACCAACATATTATTGTTGGGTCGCAAACTTCTGGTGGTTCTTCCACAACCACCGATTCAACAGCCACGACAACCACAACTCAAACAACTTCAACCAATACTACAAATACCAGCACAACACTTTCTGCGCATTATGGCTCAGCGGGGCTTAGTATTGTTGAACCAATATCAAAATTTGAAGTAGGTGCCGGGCGAGCAAGACTTGGTATGGTTGGCACACCCATAGAATTCAGACCAGAAATGAAATATTCTTACAACGGAAACATGACTTTCAAATGGTCATTCGGTGATGGAGCGATTGGATATGGGCAAGTCCTAAGTCATTCTTATGCTTATCCAGGCGAGTATGTGGTGATATTAAACGTTTCTTCTGCGGGAGGACAAGCTGTCTCTCGTGTGAATGTGAAGGTTGTTTCAGCAGATATTTCTATCTCTCTGGCCTCTTCTGAACGAGTTGAGGTTTCTAATAATTCTAAAAATGAAGTGAATCTTTTTGGTAGAGCTTTGTCTTCCCAAGGCAAACTTTTTGTTTTCCCGGAAGATACGATTATAAAAGCTGGACAGAAAATTTCTTTCGCAAGCTCTATCACGGGTCTACAACCTCTTAATGAAAATAATGTTTCGATGATTGTAGTGGGGGATAGTTTGAACAAAGCTTTTATTCCCGTTGTTCAGATCGCAGAAAATAAACCTGATGACAAAAAATTGCAAATAGAAGTTTTATATTCCAAAGCACAAGAAATTCAGAAACAGTTGGCCACCTTACCAAAAGAGTCCAACTTGGCTGTCCGACAGCCAAGCGATTCAAACGTAGCCACCGCCTTCCTGTCCTTAAATTCAAACTCAACTTCCTCGGCTACAACTACGCAAATTTCTCGTCGAGGATGGTTCCAAACCGTCAAAGAATTTTTCTTGGGCAGAAAACAATGAAAAAATATTTAATCTTTGTATTATTTTTCTTTGTTATCACGGTCCATGCCAGTGCGAGCGTTGTAGAAATACCAAATTACACAACTTTAAATTCTGACACAACGTGGTCTTCTGTGAACGGTGTTTATATTCTTCGTGGTTCTGTTACTGTGCCAGCAGGTGTCACATTAACTATTGATTCGGGTACAATTATTAAATTTCAAAATGGCGGGTCAGGAGTTCTTAATGTATATGGTTCTTTGGTGGTCCACGGTTCGCCTTTGGATGCTGTTTATTTCACTTCTCTGATAGATGATTCTGTGGGCGGAGATACGAACGGAGATGCCAGTAGTACCTCGCCTCTGCCGAAAGATTGGCAAGGAATTTACTTTTACTCTAGTTCATTTGGAGATTTGGATTATACGGTTGTGCGGTACGCAGAATCTGGAGGGTATGGTTATGGAGATTTCGTAGCCATTGAAAACGATGGGGGAGTTGTGAACATAAATCATTCAACTATTGAAAAGGGCAAACACAGAGGTATATGGCAAAAAAGCGGTGAGATTAAAATAGAAAACTCTATAATTTCTGATCATGATTACGGATTTATAGCAGACAATGGTACTACCACTATTTCTCATAGTTCAATACAAAATAATCAAGGATTCGGAGTTTATTATGGAGGACGAGATTCTGTTACACTTGCGGACAATAGTTTCTCTGGTAATGGTGGAACGGCTGTTGTTAATGCTGGGTCAAACTTTGTTCATTCGGGTAACACTAGTAATGATATAGCCAGTAGGGGTTTCAAGATGTATGGTGCATTCAGAGATGGAGCCGTATTAAATGGCAACGATCTACCGATTATTGTGGATGGAGGATATATATCTGTATCACAAGGACAGGCCTTAACTATTGCTCCTGGGACGATTATAAAGCTAGGTAGTATCTATGGTGCAGGAGCGGTAAACGTTCAAGGAAATTTAATTGCAGAGGGAACCAATGATTCGAAAATCTATTTCACATCTCTTCGTGATGATTCGGTGGGTGGAGATACGAATGGAGACGGTAATAGTTCTGTTCCAATAAAAAATGCATGGGAAGGTTTTTATTTAGAAAATGGTTCAACTGTGAGTTTAAAAAACGTGGTGATTCAGTATGCTGGTCAAAATTCTGGTGAAGGTTATTCTCCTGTAGCCGCAGCTATTTATAACCGAGGGGCGAATCTTTCAGTAGATAAATCTTTCATTGGGCATAATTATGGTGCTGGAATATTTCAAGACGCGGGTACAACTACTGTAAGTCGAAGTGAATTAACTGATGAACGATATGGATTGTTCTTTAGGAGAGGAGAAGCGACCATCTCGCAATCAAGTATGTATGAGATATCTGACCAAGCTATTAGCAATGAAAGCGGTATTGCCACGGGCTTTCCAAATGTGGCGGTGGTAGATGCACGCAATAATTGGTGGGGAAGCGACACTGGTCCGAGAGACATCTCTACCTCAACTCCAACTGGCATAGGTAGCCGAATGAGTGCGAATGTTTTGTATGATCCGTGGCTTACTCGTGATCCAACTCTAGCCCCACTTCACAATCCAGTAATTATTGTGCCGGGGATTATGGGGAGTTATTTAAATGATGAAAATAATTCTGAAGTTTGGATGAATCTTAATCTAATGGCCATTCCGGGAAAAGATATTTACTTAAATGTTTTAGCTTTGACTGACAATGGTGAAAGTAGATCGAATATTTTACCAACAACCATCATGAAATCTATTTCTGGTTTTGATTTTTTTAATGGATTGTTTATTCAATTGGAAAATAACAGTTTTGTAATGAATCAGGATTTATTTGATTTTCCTTATGATTGGCGTCTCGATATATCAAAAAGTTCTCTTGCCCTTAAACAGAAAATTGATCAAATTAAGATCCAAACTGGGGCATCAAAGATCGATTTGGTTGCCCACAGTATGGGCGGGCTTTTGGTGAAGAAATACTTAAAGGATTATGGGGGAGATTCCATCGACAAATTTATTGATATTGCAACTCCACAAAATGGAGCGCCCAAATCTTTTAAGGCTCTTGGTTATGGAGATAACTTTGGTTTTGAAACATTCGGATTAAATATATTAAATCCTGATAGAGCTAAATTTATCTCTCAAAACATGCCTTCAGTTTATGAACTTCTTCCAAGCCAAAAATATTTTGATGATACCGATCAAAGTTATAAGTATTATGTGTTCGACGGATTAAATAATACAGAGCGTTTAACTTTTGAACAAACAAAAAATTATTTGAAGAATGCTGGTAGAAACAGTGCTCTTGTTGATAGAGCAGATGCTCTCCATCAAGAAATAGACAATTTAAATCCAGCAGATTATGGAGTTAAAACATACAACATAGTTGGATGTGGTACTCCAACCATTGGACAAATTTATGTTTTATCTAAAGAAGGAGATCATTATAGCTATAACATTCGTATGATAAATGGAGATGGGACAGTGCCTTTAAAAAGTGCGAAAGCTCTCCCGTCTCTTAAAACTTATTTTGTGAAGAATGCTCAACATGCTGTGATGCCGAGCACAAGTGGGGTAAAGGAAATTGTGGTCTCAATATTGAATGGAGATGATAATCCAAATATTTCTTCGTATTCAAATATTGTAATGAGTGATGCATATTGCCCTGTGGCCGATGGGAAGATAGTGAGTTTCCACAGCCCGATTGATTTGAATGTGTATGATTCGTCCGGCAATCATACTGGTCCGGATGTGAACGGCGATATAGAAAACAATATTCCCGGAGTAGTTTATGAGATTATTGAGGATAATAAATTCGCGTACTTACCTGATGGCCAAGAATACAATATTGTTGGTAATTCAACCGATTCGGGAACGTTTGATACAAGGATAGAGACGATGACGGGTGGGGAAGTGACGAGTACAACACTATTCAACGATGTGGCTATTTCTTCAGAAAGTCAGGCGAAGTTTGCCGTTGGTGCTGTGATACCGAATCAAATTTCTGTTGATAAAAATGGAGATGGAGTATTTGAGTTAACAGTAGATGTATCAAAAGTTTCTGATGGTTTTTTGGAATCAACAGGAAAAGATAAGCTCTCAAACATTCCCGAAGAGATTAAAATTAGTCAGTCTGTGTCTGGTAGTTCTCATAGAATCACCCAATCTTCTGTGTCTGTTGTTGCCCCTCAAATTTTAAGTGCTTCTGCAACACCAACACAAGTAAGGTTTGTTAATTCAAAACCAAAAGAAACAAAAACTGTTGTGCTGATTCCCAAAACAAATTCTCAAAACACAGCAGTTGCATATAAATCTTTTGGACAAGGTTTGAAAAATGCCTTCAAAAGTTTGTGGGGTTGGATTAAAAGTAAGATATAATTAATACAATGAAAAAGATTTTAAAATGGATTTTATTAGTATTCGTTGCTGTAATTATTGGTGGCTATTTAATCCTTCGTTTTGTTCCATTCGACGGTCCTCCTGGATTTTAAATATTTAACACAATTCTTCATAATGTAGATTAAACACACATACGTTATCTTTAAGTGACCACTTGTGGATAGCGTATGGAGTTGGGGGGTGAAAAAAGGGGGAGAGCTGGACTTACAAATGTTTTGTTTAGGTATAAAATGAAGAGAGGAAATTCTGTAATTGCTCTTTCCCCCCGGCATCACCCTAACCCCCACGAGGTTTGGATGAGAAGTATTCCTTCTGCGGTAAGGTTGGCTTTCTTCCCCGTGCCCGTGCCTCTCCACTCGCAGGTTCCTCGGAGACGGATGTGCTTGCTCAATCGTCGCCAGCGTCGTTTGCACTGGCGCAGAAGGGGTCACTTCACTTCGTAAGGGGGGTGATCTATTCCTTGTTCGTACGTCGGGACTAATCCTCCCGACTTTTTTATTTCAACAAACTTTCCAAGGGTTACCCTTGGATTGGGAAGTTGCATTTTTAATACGGGCGAGTAAGGTGGGGGCAGAGCAGTTCTACTTTAACCACGGACGGAGTCATGGCAGACCAAACGATTCATCTTGCAGACCACGATGGTTGGCTACTCTCGTTCGTGAACGGGGAGAGGAGAGCCTACCTCGATGTGAAGTTGTTTCTCTCCGCTGTTGGGAGACTGCAGATCAGCAATCTTTGCCAAGCTCATTTCGACGCGAAAGATATGCACAAGTATTTCGCAATCTTCGCGAAGGAGATGGGTTGGCCCGGAGTTCTCTACGAAGTTGATTCAAGCACCGGCAGGTGTCCTGCGGTCACGCTGTATCTTCGGGACGATGTTCCGAGGAAAGGGAGCTTTTTCTGGATGATTGATCCCTTCCGTTACCACATGAGGGAACCGTGGAGACTCGACGAGAGTCCAGTGAAGCACAAAGTTCTCGAAGCGGCACGAGCCACGTGCAAGGAATGGCTCCCTGACTGGGAGTGGTAGGCACCCCCGAAAAGGTGCCTTTTTTTATTTCAACAAACTTTCCAAGGGTTACCCTTGGAAAGGGTCTTTTTTATCCCCACGCTATACCCATTTGGGGGTAATTTGGGCCCTTGTTGACTTAAAATACGGCTTAGTATAAGATGATGGTTACCCGAAAATGTTAAAAAACCCAATAACCTCAAAGCGGTATAGATAACCTCGCGGTTATTTTATGGTCTAAAAAACCCCCGCTTCGAAGAAGCGGGGGTTTGCATTTCTGGGAGTACCTTTACATCAAACCCCGTAGTAGATTTTGACATCGTTCGCTTCGCGAACAGCATTTATGCAATGTCAAAATTCACTACTGGGTAAATACCATCACAGATGAATTTGACCAAGTGGGTCTTTTCGCATCTGGAGATGGACGTTAGTGATTCACTTTCTGATTGTAGGAGAGTGAATCAAACCCCGTAGTAGATTTTGACATCGTTCGCTTCGCGAACAGCATTTATGCAATGTCAAAATTCACTACGGGGAAAGCAATGCTAAATGATTGATTTCATTTAGCAGGATAGTAATTAAGTAATGACTGTCAGATTGTTCCGCCAGTGGTGGCGAAACGAAATGACAGGTAGGTGGTTTTTAAATTTCCTAATAGGAAATTTAAGGGCGTACGGTGGATGCCTTGACTCTAAGAGGTTATGAAGGACGCAGCATGGCGGCGATACGCTTCGGGGAGGTGCCTAGCAACCTTTGATCCGGAGATGTCCGAATGGGGAAACCCGGTGTCTTTTGACATCACTCTGCGAATTACGTAGAGAACTCACCCTGGGAAGTAAAACATTTCAGTACCAGGAGGAAAAGAGAACAATAGTTATTTCCTAAGTAGCGGCGAGCGAAAAGGAAGAAGCCCAAACCCAGTTTCATTCTTTGTTCCGAATTTTTTCGGAATGAGGATTGATGCTGGGGGTTGTAAGGCAGAGACGGCACAAATTTATTTGTGCGGAGAGTTAAAAACTGTTTAGTTAGCAGAAGCTTCTGGAAAGAAGCACCCTAGTGGGTAATAGTCCCGTAAGCGAAAATTAAACAACTCTTTCGTTTCTGTTCTTGAGTACCTCGAGACACGAATGGCTCGGGGGAATCTGCCGGAACTAACCGGTAAGGCTAAATACTCTTAGAGATCGATAGTGAACTAGTACCGTGAGGGAAAGGTGAAAAGTAGCCCGGAAGGGCGGTGAAATAGATCTGAAACCGTATGTTTACAAGGAGTCGGCGAGGGTATTTATATCCTCTACGGCGTGCCTATTGAAGAATGAGCCAACGAGTTTATGCATACTGCGCGGCTAAGTCCTTTACCGGATGGAGCCATAGGGAAACCGAGTGTGAATAGCGCGTTTGTAGTATGCATAAGACCCGAAGCCAGAGCGAGCTTGTCATGAGCAGGGTGAACCCCGCCGAAAGGCGGGGGGAGGCCCGAACCGGTGGCCCGTGCAATAGCCTCGGATGACTTGTGATAAGAAGTGAAAAGCTAATCGAGCCTGGTAATAGCTGGTTCTCTCCGAAATAGCTTTTGGGCTAGCGTCGCGTGTTCCCCTCGGGGGTAGAGCACTGGAAGGTCTGGACAGGGAGAAATCTCGCTAGACCTATCAAACTCCGAATACCGAGGACTAAAAATGCGGCAGTTAGACTGCGGGGGCTAAGCTCCGTCGGTCAAAAAGGAAACAGCCTAGATCTCAATTTAAGGTCCCTAAATTTACACTAAGTGCACTTAAGGAGGTGATATTTCTCTGACACTGAGGAAGTTGGCTTAGAAGCAGCCATCTTTTAAAGAAAGCGTAACAGCTCACTCAGTAAGAGATATCGCACCGCAGATTCATGGGGCTAAGTGTAGTACCGAAACTGAGGATTTTATTCTGCTTCGGCAGAGTAGAGTGGTAGGAGAGTATTCGCATCTGCTGTGAAGGCGAAGGGGTGACCCACGCTGGAGCGTTGCGAAGTAAGAATGTTGGCACAAGTAACCACAATGCGGGTGAGAAACCCGCACGTCGAAAGAACAAGGTTTCCCTCTCAACGATTGTCGGAGAGGGGTTAGTCGGGCCTAAGGGAATGACGAGAGTCGCACCCGATGGACACATGGTTAATATTCCATGACTGTTTGCGTAAGTGATGGGAGGACGAAGATAAGTATGTATCGCGCATTATCGGATTTGACGTCCGTGACTTGAGGAAGTGACCGTGGAAAATCCCGGCACTGGTTTTAATGCCGATTCCAAATGTAGCGGAGATGCTGGGGCGCAAGCCCTAGTAAATGATACAAAGCTATCTTCCAAGAAAATTCTCTAAACTTATTGCGCAAGCAACCGTACCGCAAACCGAAACAGGTGTTCTGGTCGAGTAGACCTAGACGAACGAGTGAGACGTCCCCAAGGAACTCGGCAAAAAAGCAGCCGTAACTTCGGAATAAGGCTTGCCCTTCGCAAGAAGGGCCGCAGCTAAAGTATCTCTGGCAACTGTTTATCAAAAACACAGCTCCCTGCGAACTCGCAAGAGGATGTATAGGGGGTGACACCTGACCAATGCCAGAAGGTTAAACGAGAGTGGTGATTACCGCAAGGTATGAGCTGGATCTTGTAAGCCCTGGTGAATGTCGGCCGTAACTATAACGGTCCTAAGGTAGCGAAATTCCTTGTCTGGTAAGTTCAGACGCGCACGAATGGTGTAATGACTGGAGAACTGTCTCGGGGACCTGCTCGGTGAAAATACAATACCGGTGAAGATGCCGGTTTCCTGCAGATAGACGAAAAGACCCCAGGAGCTTTACTGCAACTTGATATTGAGAATACGATTTACATGCGTAGTATAGTGGTGAGGATTTGAAGCGTCGCTTTCGGGTGACGTGGATCCAACAGTGAAATAGCCATCTTGTGAATTGTATTTTCTAACCTCGACGGAAAAAACGGCGAGAGACAGTATCTGGCGGGCAGTTTTAGTGGGGCGCTATCCTCCTAAAAAGTAACGGAGGAGTTTATTAAGGTCAGCTAGGCGCGAATGGAAACCGTGCCGATAGTGTAATGGCATAAGCTGGCTTAACTGTGAGACGTACATGTCAAGCAGATGCGAAAGCAGAACATAGTGAACCGACCATACGCATTAGACGCGGTGGGAGATTATCGGATAAAAGCTACCCTGGGGATAACAGGCTGGTTGTGCCTAAGCGTCCATAGCGACGGCACAGTTCGGCACCTCGATGTCGGCTCAACTTATCCCGGAGGTGGAGAAGCTTCCAAGGGTATGGCTGTTCGCCATTTAAAAAGTTACGCGAGCTGGGTTCAGACCGTCGTGAGACAGGTTGGTCTCCTATCTACTGCAGGCGTTCGATTCTTGAGGAGATTTGACTCTAGTAAATTTTGCTACTTCAGCGAGTAATCGTTGATGACAAAGTGGCTATAACGGTGAAATCTCTTGTTAATTTGGTTTGTTGATAACCACTGTCGGCCTAGTCCGTAGGCAGTGGTACAATAGTAAGTATGAAAACTTACTTGAGGACCAAAAGAACAAGAGACAATACCGTGGGAAGTCGATCTAAAATTGAGTTAGCGTATATCGCGGGGTTTCTTGATGGAGATGGGTCTCTGATGCTTCAGATTAAGAAGCGTGGAGATGGACGAATCGGAATACGATTCATGTCCACCATTTGTTTCTATCAAGATACTCGACACGAGAAAACGCTCTACTGGATACAGAAGAAATTGAAAATTGGATACGTTTCTAGAAGAAACGATGGAATGAGTGAATTAAGGATAAACGGCTATAAACAAGTCGCAAATATCCTCAAGATTCTCACTCAGTACATCCGATTCAAGAAAATTCAAAGCAAGGCACTCATGAGTGCTTGCGAGATTCTGTCTAGTACGAAATTCTCTAAGTTATCTAAAATACAACTGAAGAGACTTGTTAGTATGATTCTAGCGATACAGAAAGAAAATTATGTCACCAAGAAAAAGAAAACAAGAAAAGAATTATTGACTCAATTAGGATTGACCCCGTAACGACTTGCCGATGAAAATCGACAGACTTGCATAATGAGGAATCGTTTCATTGAAAACGACAGCATATGCGAGTAATACGCCGCCTTCCCAATCCACCGATGAAGTGGAAAGGAAGAAGATATAGTCTGTGCTCCTAGTGATAGGGGAAGAACACGACGAGAGGACCGAGTTGAACTGACCTCTGGTGTGCCTGCTGTCCTGCCAAGGGCACCGCAGGGTAGCTATGTCGGGAATGGATAAATTCTGAAAGCATCTAAGAATGAAGCCAACTCCAAGATTAGGAATCGTTGAGAGCCCTAGAAGATGACTAGGTTGATAGGCTTTAGGTGTAAGCACAGCAATGTGTTGAGCCGAGAAGTACTAATTGCTCGATTCTTATTAGGAAATTTAGAAATCACAAACTTGTTTCTATCCTGCTAAATGAGATTAACCATCTCATTGCTGTGCTATACAATAAATGAAATGTAAAAAATAAGTCTTAAGTTCTGGTGATTTGACGCAGAGGTCACACCCGTTCTCATTCCGAACACGGAAGTTAAGCTCTGTAGTGCCGATGATACTCTTATGGGGGAAAGTAGGTAGTCGCCAGAACTTAGAACTTATTTTTTTTAATCTAATCGTCGCGAGGTTAGTCATAAATATCTGCATACATCATAATTACGCTATAGCGGATTATAGATGTATGTTGTCTAAATAGCCCTTATTTCTAGGGTTATTTTTGTGTTTTAAATTCATTTGACATAAATTATAAATAGGTATATAATACGATAAATTGTACAAACCCCTTCCGGCCATGGGCCAGGTGAAATATGTACAAGCTAGTTCTGACGGTAGTGATAAATTCGAGAGCTTTCACTAAGATGTTCGATGTGAACGATCTTTCCTCGCTGCCTGAATTCATCCCGAAGGTGGTTGTGGAAATGCACGAGGAGTATTTGAAGGGAGTGGCACCGAAGTATGTCTCCATGATCAAGGTGACATCGGTGAGCCATTCGATCCTTCCGATCTCGTGATGAGTAGACAAAAAAAGTCTACTATTCGCTGGACAGCCCCGCACCGATCGCAAGATCTGGTGCGGGGCATTTTTGTTTACTGAATTCTCCCTCTCCTTACGTCTAGGAGAGGGGCAGGGGTGAGGTGTGTTAGAATATTTGTATGAATCCCGTAGTGAAAAATGGCATCGCTTCGGGAAAGCTATTATTCATAATGCCATTTTCTACTACGGGATGAACCAATGGGCCATAAATCGCAAGAGGGTAGTTCTCTCCGTTATTATTGGAGTGATTGTTTTAATCATCGGCATACCGACGTATTTATTTTTTAATATTTCTCCAACTTGTTCGGATAATAAAAGAAATGGTGATGAGAGCGGTGTAGATTGTGGCGGTTCGTGCAAACTTATTTGTTCGAACGAGACTCTGCCTCTCATTATGAAAGGTGACCCTCGCGTATTAAAGGTAGCCACGAGTACTTATGAAGTGGTGGTAACCGTCGAGAACCCAAATGTTTCCGGACAAGTTTTCCTCGCACCGTATACTATAAATATCTATGGAGCCGAGAGTTCCGTACCTCTCAAGGTTATCCAGGCCCAAACCTTTGTCCCCAAACACTCCACCTTTGGAATCTTCCAAGGGCCATTTAACCTCGGAGACGCTGTGCCTGTACGGGCCACTTTCGTCTGGGGAGAAGCCGATTTTGTCTGGGAGAAGAATCTAAACCAAGTGCCAGAATTAGAGATCAAGGACGGTGTCCTTTCGAACCTGGACAAAACTCCACGCCTCGAGGCCACGCTTTCGAGCGCGTTCCTTTCGAAGGTTTCGAACATAGAATTGGTGGCTTTGGTTTCAGACCAGAATGGGAACGTCATCGCAGCTTCGAAGACTTTTATTGATGTATTGAATCCTGGAGAAGTGGTACCCGTGGTTTTCAGCTGGCCGAATTCCTTCGTGGGGGAGGGCGTGACCTTCGAGATTATTCCGAGGATCCTTCCGGACAAGAGCTTTATTTAAAATGGTTCAACAAGCAATCCATAATTTCGCTGAGCGAATGCACGTCGATTGGCTGTTGTTTGTGCCGGCCATGCTGATTTCCCTTGCTGGACTCGTCACGATGGATTCGTTTTCTGCTGATCAATATTTTTTTGTTCGACAGAGTATTTGGATTCTCGTCTCGGTCATTCTGTTTTTTGTAGCCTCTTCTATAGATTGGAGATTTCTAAGACGGACCAGAATATTGGTCTTCATCTTTCTCATCACGGTTGTTGTTCTGCTTCTGCTCTTCGGACTCGGACACGTGGTCAAGGGTGCAGAAAGTTGGTTCAACCTCGGATTCTTCGCCTTTCAACCTTCTGATCCGGCCAAGTTTGTGACCATCCTTATCTTGGCCAAATATTTTTCTCGGAGACATGTAGAGATAGCGAACATCAGACACATTTTGGTTTCTAGTATTTATGCTTTCATTATTTTTATTTTGGTATTTCTTCAACCAGACTTTGGAGGAGCGGTGATTATTTTCCTCATTTGGTTTGGGATGCTCCTCGTCTCTGGGATTTCTAAAAAGCATTTGGCCATAGTCGCTGGACTATGTTTAGTAGTTTGGGTTGGACTTTGGGTTTTCGTTTTTCAGCCGTATCAGAAAGCGCGCATAGAAAGCTTCATTCACCCCTTGGCCGATATCCATGGTGCCGGCTACAACGCATATCAATCCACCATCGCGGTTGGTTCAGGACAGATTCTGGGCAAGGGTATTGGACAGGGGAGTCAATCCAAACTTTTGTTTCTTCCAGAGTTTCAAACTGATTTTATCTTCGCCGCTTTCGCCGAGGAGTGGGGGCTTCTGGGGGCGAGCCTACTTCTAATTCTCTGTGCGGTTTTATTGTGGCGAATCATCGGGAATGCCATAGTCTCTGCTAGTAATTTCGAAGCCCTATTCGCGCTTGGGATTTTTATATTATTTAGTATTCACATCGGCATTCATGCAGGGATGAATATGGGCTTCCTCCCCGTCACCGGCATCACCTTCCCATTTATGAGTTATGGTGGCTCTCACCTTGCTACCGAATGGTTCGCCCTCGGTATGCTTTCTTCAATGAAAGGCTATTCTCATGGTTCAAGACTATAACCCCTCCTAGCCCTCCCCTTGGCAGGGGGGGGCAAAAACAAGCTTATTTTTAGCCGTATTTTGGATTTTACCATTTTCTGCTTGACAAAAAGCTCAATAGGGTGTATACTAACAATAGATTAAAAGTACCTTAAAAAGTTGCGAATTTCGCCATAGCTTTGAGTAAGTAAACGATTATTTATTTAAAGCTATGGCGACACTTGGTCGACACTAGCAATCCACGCTGTAAAAACGGGAGGCCACATGGCCACTGCACAACAGCTTCCGAAGCTCGCATCCGTTCTCGTCGAACATCAGGGGAATTTCTCCGTGCTTTCGACCGACGACGCCCAGTGGGCGATCAAGAATCCTGCTGATGCCATCGCACTCGCGTGCGAAGCGATCAAGGACCGCCTCAAGACGGTTGTCGCTAGCCTCATCGCTCTTGGTACGAACTACATCGTACGGGAGGTCGGCGAGTGCAAGGTCGAAGGTCTCTTCCGTGGCAAGCACATCGCTTACCGCGACGGAGATCTCGACAACTGGCTACAGAAGTCTGTACCAGCGGTGGCCGAAGGCCACGCGTCGAGTTATCGGCTCGACAAGGAGATGAGTTTCGTCGAGATGTCCGCCGAGCACCTTGGTATCGAGAAGGATCTCGATCTGGTCGCGAAGACGCTCGTCGAGCGGGGCAAGTTCTTCTCCCCCAAGCAGGTTGACGACATGCTCGTCGCTTGCGACCGGGGTGAGAACCCATTCCACCTCCGTACGGACGGCTGGGCGAATTTGATTCCCATCTTCGATGGCGCGTCGGTGTTCTTCCTCCTCGTGTACCGGGGCTCGGGTGGCTGGCGCGTGCGCGTCCGCAAGCTCGAGTACTCGTCTCGTTGGTTTGTCGTGCACGTGGTGCTTTTCCGCAACTGAACCTTTGTCTCTTTGACCCTTGGTCACTTCTGATCTGGGCCAGAGCCAAAATCACCCGGGTGACTCGCAAGAGGCACCCGGTTTTCATATAATAAAATCAAGCTGCACTGGCACACTTCGCCTAGAAGCTTGGTGTGGTGGGCTCGAGTCGTCAATGCGACTCACAAAAAAATAAACAGTTGGTATAACAAACTAAGGAATAGAGATTCCGAATACGATACAACCTCGAGAGTAATCAAGAGGTGGTGGCATAGACGGTTTGTTGTACAAAAGCGTCGGTGTTCTTCCTCAACGTGAACCGGAACTCGAATGGCTGGAACGTGAACGTCCACAAGCTCGAGAACTCGAATCGTTGGAATGTCGAGAACGTGGTGCTTTTCCGAAACTATTTATTTTCTTCCCCATTCTTTGTAAGTGGGGAAGTTTTTGTTATCAAACTCTTTTTCCAACCAGAAAGTTGTCTGCCAATTTCCTGAAGTTGTATTAGAAAAATAGCGTATTTATCCGTGAGTATAAGTTTATTCTCCCAAGAGATTTCAGAGAATAGTTTTATTCTATCTAAGTTAAGAATGGCGAGTTCAAGTTTAGGTATTTTCGCCGACATATCTAGATAAATCGCCGTATAGATAAGCTCTAATACTTCTAGAAACAACGAATCTATCTTTTCCCCAAGTCCAAAACGCTCTGGTTTTCGAAATTGTTTATATAACTGAAGCCAATATTTATAAGTTGCTCTCCCCCTAAAAAGCACCTCGGGTGCTTTTGCGGGGGGGGGGGTGCGATATTATGTTCCATATGTATGAGAATATCATATTCCTCGAGAATCTCTTCGTGGCATGGGAAGAATTTCTCAAGGGGAAAAGGAAGAGGAAAGATATTATTGAATTTTCCTTGAATCTTTCAGAAAATATATACAATCTTCATCTCGAACTCAAAGATAAAACTTACACTCATTCTACTTATCAAGCATTCAACATCTCGGATCCCAAACCCAGAAATATACACAAAGCTGGTGTTCGAGACAGATTACTCCATCGTGCTATCTATAGAATTTTGTACCCATATTTTGATAAGAAATTTATAAATGACTCATATTCTTGTAGATTAAACAAAGGTACGCACAAGGCGATGAATAGATTCAGAGAATTTTCATATAAAGTTTCCAAGAATAATACGAAGACGTGTTGGGTGTTGAAATGTGATATCAGAAAATTCTTTGCTTCTATAAATCATGAGATTCTAATGAATATTTTGAAGAAACATATTAAAGATGAAGACACTATTTGGTTACTAAAACAAGTCATCTCTAGTTTTCATACCAACCCCATAGGCAAGACCTATGGGGCAAAAGGATTACCGCTTGGAAACCTAACCTCTCAACTTCTGGTAAATATCTATATGCATGAATTTGATTGGTTTGTTAAACACGAATTAAAAGTTAAATACTACATACGATATGCTGATGATTTTGTATTTCTATCTCAAGACAAACAAGAACTCATCAATCTACTACAGTATATTGTAGTAAAACTAGAAGAATTAAAACTGACGCTACATCCGAATAAAATTTCCATCAAAACTCTCGCTTCAGGTATTGATTTTCTGGGTTGGGTGCATTTTTCTGATTACAGGATTTTGAGGACTAGTACGAAAAGGAGAATGCTTAAAAATCTATCAAAAATAAATCTGTCGAAACTAAGAATTCTTACCTTGGGCTTCTGAAACACGGAAATACTCACGGGTTAATAAAAAAGTTATATGTATAGTTTAAGTGTTTCTCGTACCATCTTATCCAAACTGAATTCGGTTTCTACTTTCTTTTTTAAATTCTCTCCAAGTTTTTTACGCAAATCTGCGTTTTCAAATAATTTAATTAGAGCAGAGAGGAGGGCTTCCGGGTTTTCCTTTTCTACAAGAATACCACTAACATTATTTTCTATAATTTCTGGTATGCCTCCAACTGAAGTTGTGACGACGGGGAGTCCTGCAAGTCCGGCTTCGAGTGGAGCATAGGGCATAGCCTCCGAACGAGAGGGAAGCACGAAAATATCAAATGTAGAGAGGAGTGAACGAGCATTTTCTACATAACCATTGAAAATCACACTGTCTGAAATACCTAGATTTCTAGCCATATTTTGGAGATTTTCTCTCTCTTCACCTCCGCCAATGATTATTAATTTTGCTGAATGATTTTTTATAAATTTACTCCAAGCGGTGAGCAAAATATCTAACCCTTTTATTTTGTGCAGTTCAGCAATGGTTCCGACAGTGAAGGAATTATCTGCTCGATGAGCAAGTTCAAATTTATTTAGGCCGTTGTAAATAACTTTCAGTTTATTTTTTATGAAAGGCCAACTCGAGACATCTTTCTTGGTTTTTTCTGACACGCAAATAATTTCATGAGAGAAGAGAAGAGTGAGCCAGATGAAAAATTTAATAATAATTTTCTGATAGACGGGTCGAGGTTCGTTGAACGCCCAACCGTGTGCGGTGAAGATAATTTTCTCTACTCCAGCGATGCGACCGGCGACTCCGCCGAGGCCTCCCATCTTTGAACTATTGATATGAAAGACATCCGGCTCTTCTTCGTCTAAAACTTTTATGATTTGAAAGAAAGATGAAATTTCTTTGGACAGGGATATGTCACGCTCCATCGTGTCTAGGGGAATAACTCTTATATTTTCTTCATTCAACTTTTCTATAAGAGTGCCGTGACCTCCGCATAACACAGCAACTTCGTGCCCCGCATCACGAGCCCCGACGGCCATGTCGAACACATATCTCTGGGCTCCGCCGAAATTCGACTTGGTGATGCCATAAAGTATCTTCATATAGCCATTATATGGATTTTGGTGTATAATGCACGAAATATGAAGTCTCTCAAAAGCGACGGCCGATGGGTTCTTTTCTTCGGCGATATCTCAGTTTTCATCGTTTCCCTCTGGATTTCTCTCTTTTTGCGTAGTTTTTCTATACCCAGCAAGGAACTTTTCCTCACCCACTTCGAGCCATTCAGCGTTCTCTTCATCGTTTGGATTATAGTTTTTTATATCGTTGGTTTGTATGAGAGGCATATCATCATCCTCTGGTCCAAATTGCCGTCTCGACTCATCAATACCCAACTTGTGAACGCCCTACTCGCGGTGCTCTTCTTTTATTTCATTCCTCTTTTTGGAATTACTCCGAAAACAATTTTGTTTATTTATCTCATTGTCTCGTCACTCATTATTTTCTTCTGGAGAGCGTATGGATATTTCCTTATAAACGCTGGACACTCGATCGAAGCCTTGCTCATCGGAAGTGGAGAAGAGATGAAAGAATTATTCAACGAAGTGAACGGCAATCCACTCTACAGCATCCACTTTTCTTCGTCTGTGGATTTGGACAAGATGGATGATGCGGGCTTTGTGGATGAAATAGTTTCCAAAGCTTATTCCGATGAAGTTTCTCTCGTTGCGATAGATTTGGCCAACAACAAAGTTGAACCGATTCTGCCCAGTCTCTACAATCTGATTTTCTCAAAGATTCAATTTATAGATATGCATAAATTGTATGAAGATATATTCAACAGAGTACCGCTCTCTCTCCTTAAATATAATTGGTTCCTAGAAAACATCTCGGCCTCATCCAGACAAACTTATGACGGGCTCAAACGTTTGATGGATATTGTTCTTTCTATTCCTCTTCTTGTTGTTTTAATTATTATTTACCCATTTATTTTCATCGCGATTAAACTCGAGGACGGTGGCCCGATTTTCATAAATCAAGAACGCATAGGCAAGGGAAACAAAATAGTGAAGATTGTGAAATTTCGAAGTATGACCTCGAATGATAACGGTCAATATGGTGAAGGCGGGAAGACCGAACTCCGGGTCACAAAAGTCGGCGCCTTCCTGCGCAAATCTCGTTTGGATGAATTTCCTCAGCTCTGGAATGTTATCCACGGAGACCTTTCCCTCATCGGTCCACGCCCAGAATTGCCTTCATTGGTGAAGCTCTACAACACAGAGATTCCTTACTACAATGTTCGTCACCTCATCAAACCGGGGCTCTCTGGTTGGGCTCAAATCTATCAGGAAACCAGTCATCCGCATCATTCTGAAGCCGTCCTCGAGACCAAAGAGAAACTTTCGTACGATCTCTATTACATAAAGAACCGTTCGTTTCTACTTGATTTAAAAATCGCTTTGCGTACTATAAAGACTCTAATATCCAGAGTGGGTATATAAATAATGAAATCCAAAAAACATATCGTTATATCGATTCTTCTCCTCATTGTGTTTGGGGCGCTAGGGTTTCTCCTGACCAAGGATTATAAACCTTTCAAATTCGGACTCGACCTCGTGGGTGGGACGGAGTTGGTTTATAAAGCTGATACTTCCAAGGTAGATAATGTCGCAGATGCGATGAATAGTTTGAAGGAGGTGATAGAGCGCAGAGTGAATATGTTTGGAGTTTCTGAACCAATTGTGCAGACCGAGAGCGCAGGCATAGTTTCTGGAAACAAAGAGGAACGTCTCATCGTTGAGCTTCCTGGAGTGACTGATATAGACGAGGCCGTCGCTCTCATCGGACAGACTCCTGTTCTAGAATTTCGTTTGCAGAAAGCAAATGCAGCAGAGATTACAAAGGCGAATCCAAACGCCACCATAGATGATGTTTTCACTTCTACCGGACTCACTGGACGATACCTTTCTCGAGCCACAGTTGAGTTTGATCCGAATACTCAGGCACCTCTCGTTGGATTGTTGTTCAACGATGAAGGAACAGATTTGTTCTCGAAGATTACTACAGAGAACAAGGGTCAGATTCTCGCTATTATCCTCGACGGCAACGTTCTATCTGCACCGGTTATCCAGGACGCGATTACGAATGGTAAAGCTCAAATCACCGGAGGATTCACTGCACTGGAGGCCAAAGAACTTGTGAGGAATTTGAATTACGGCGCGCTTCCAGTGCCTATCGCACTTTCTACTTCTCAAACCATTGGAGCCTCGCTCGGTGTCTCGGCTTTGGATGCGGGTGTGCGAGCCGGAGAGATAGGATTCATCGCTCTCGCCATCTTCCTCATCCTTTGGTACAGATTACCCGGACTCATAGCAACAGTGGCCCTTGTTTCTTATATCATTCTCTCTCTTTGGGTTTTCAAAATTATCCCAGTGACACTCACTGCAGCCGGTCTCGCAGGATTTATTTTGTCCATTGGAATGGCCGTGGATGCGAATGTTCTAATCTTTGAACGTACCAAAGAAGAATTGAAGAAGGGCAAGAGTATTTATGAATCTCTCCACGAAGGTTTCTCCAGGGCGTGGCTCTCGATTCGTGATTCAAATGTTTCTTCAATCATCACCGCGATTGTACTCTTCTGGCTCGGGACAAGCGCGGTCAAGGGCTTCGCCCTAACTCTCGGACTTGGAGTTTTGATTTCTATGTTCACAGCCATCTCTGTCTCACGAACATTCCTATTTGCTATAGCACCAAGAGGAGATAGTGGTTTCAAGAGATTCTTATTCAGTAATGGTTTCCATATAAAATAAAATGTTCGTAGTAAAATACAGAAAAATATTTTTCGCCCTCTCGGCTCTCTTGCTGGCTCTTTCTTTCTACGGAATGTTTACCTACGGATTTGATTTGTCTATAGATTTCAAAGGAGGCACATTGACCGAGGTGAAGTATTCCGACGTTCCCCCAACCCTTGATGAATTAAATACAAAAATTTCAGCCCTCGATCTCGGTGGTTTCTCTGTGCGACCTTCTGGTGCCAGCAATTTCATTATTCGTACCAAGGAACTTTCTCAGAACGAGAGAGATGCCCTCACCCAAGCTATTAATGGTCCGACCGCGAGCTCTACCATAGAACGACAGAATACTATTGGTCCTGTCGCAGGAGCAGAATTGAAAAGCAAGGCGATGAAGGCCGTCGCCGTGGTGGTGCTTATGATAATGCTCTTTATCACCTTTGCTTTCCGCAAAGTTTCTAAACCCGTTTCATCTTGGAAATTTGGTTTCGCTACTATCGTCGCTCTTGCGCACGATGTGATTATTCCAACTGGAATATTCGTCTTCCTCGGACATTTTAAGGGGATTGAGATAGATCTCCTCTTCGTCACAGGACTCCTCGCCATCCTCGGCTATTCTGTACACGATACTATTGTGGTGTTCGACCGCGTACGCGAGAATTTGAAAATCAACAGAGACACAAATAATAAAGAAGAGTTCGAAACTACAGTAGGGAAGTCCGTCGCCCAAACATTTGGTCGCTCAATCAACACTTCTCTCACCATCTTTATCACTCTCCTCGCACTCTTCCTCGTTGGTTCCGGAGCAACCAAGGACTTTGCCTTTCTCCTCATCGTTGGAATTATCGTCGGTACGTATTCCTCAATTTTCGTGGCTTCGCCTCTCCTTGTGACTTTCCAAAAGCTTGCCCGGTAGTGAGCTATGCTCTACTACGGGGTGGCAGAAGAAATAGGATATACTTATTAGAGTTATAAATAATATTTAACATTATGACAGGCCCAGAAGGAATAGTGGAAATACCAGTGGAATTAGAGCAATACAAGTCTTTGTATGCAAACTTTCATGTAGTAGATCCGGTGAATTATCTGGAGGAATTACAAAGTATTGGTGATAGACTAGCCGCCTCGGATGAAGCTTTTAGATTAAAACTTGAAGAAGCATTAAATCCTGAAACACAGGTAGCTGGTGATGAACAAAAAAAGAAAGCGTGGTCTTATATCAGTGCCTTGTCTGGCTATGGAATGTCGCTTGGAATGACTGGTTTGGATTAAAGCACTCAAACAGTATCGAATATCTGATGTTCGACAGATTGTGCAAAATCTAATATTGCACACATACATCTAATTCACGCTATAGCGGATTATAGATGTATACGCTACAGACAAGTGGTCACTTGTAGGAAGCGTATGTGCTTAACTTTCCAAAAGCTTGCCCGGTAGCGAGCTTCGCTCTGCTACGGGGTGGCAGAAGAAATAGAAAGCCTGTTATAATAAAAGACATGAAAAAATTACAAAATGTCGCAGCGTTTTTATTTATTATATGTGTGGTTGTTCTTTCAGTCGTTTCGATTCTGGGTGTTTGGGATATTTTTGGATCGGATGTCATTACCAAATCTTTCCAGACACTCGGTCTTTTAGCCGGTGTCTCTGTCATTATCATGATTGCTGGTAGATTTACTGATAGTCATCACGAAGCATTACAGGCCAACGCTCTTGGTACACTAGAACCCGCAGTTGTTCCTGAAATTAACCCTGCTTTCACAAAAATTCGATATGCCACGGTTGCTACTCTTGTTACTTCTATAGGTATACTGGCTCTTCTTGGAGTGCTTTCTATTTGGGAAGTAATGGAAGGAACTGTACTTACTAAATCTGTTTCTTCAATAGGTATCGCTGCCTTCGCCTCTTTTATTATAGTTGTTACTTGTCTTGAAAGAGAACATCACAAAATTCTTCAACAGAAATTTTCTGGTGGCGCAATTCTCCTTCTGATTTTAATTGGTTGGATTCTCTTGGTGTCTCTGTACTAGAAAGATAAATAAAAAACCCGCCGAGATTAGCTGGCGGGGGGGGGGGGGGGGGGATGCGTGTGAACGAGAAGCTACTCAAAGGTTCGAATTGATTGATGGATTCCGGGCCACCAACCCAAACCTTCCAAGTATCGTCCACACGCAACCGCCCTACAACTGTATTATAACCCTTTTTATATAAAATGCAAGCGTTTAAATAATGCGCTATAATATTCATATGCAAACATTTTCAATCAAAGAAGCTATCAAACATGGCTGGACATTGTTCAAAGCGAACAAAAAAATTCTGATTTTATCCACGTTGGCGTTTATTATTCTTTCAAACCTTAATAGTCAGGGTAAGGATGGGTGGGGACGTTATCATTCTGAATTTTCTCCTATCGTTTGGTTGGTGCTCTTCGCTGTTGGTATCTTGGTTCAAATTGGATGGATGAAAATAATGCTTCATATCGAAGAGGGGAAGAAGGCCCATCTGAAAGAGCTTTTCACACACGTAGAAATATTTTGGAAATATCTAGGAGTTTATGTTATCTACATGGTGGCGATGACGGTTGGGTTTATCCTACTCGTCATCCCTGGAATTTATGTAGCTCTCACATATGGTTTCGCTCCAATCCTGATGTTGGATAAAAAGGATTTAAAAATAAGTGAATCCTTCAAACAAAGCGCTCTTATGACCAAGGATATCAAGTGGAAATTACTAGGGTTCTTTGTGGTTATAATTCTCTTGAATATTTTGGGAGTTATTGCTCTGGGCGTAGGGCTTTTGGTCTCTGTTCCTGTCACTTCTCTGGCCTTTGTGCATATCTACAGGGGGCTTCTAAACAGGCTTGACGCATAGGGGAATATCCGTATACTTATCTCCACGCTCTAACTACAACAAAGCCCAGCCGTTGTGGTTGGGTCGGTTAGAGCTTGTACCTTTAAATTTGTTATATGACCCTGTAGTAGATTTTTATAAAAAATTCACTACGGGGTGAGAACAGTGTGATAACTGTTCTATTCTGAAAATGAAACCATCCACATCTTCCTAATAGCAACAAGGAATGTGGATATGAGCGGGATTAAATTCTCTCGGTACACTTTTGAAAACTATCGTTTTCTCTTTTGTTCCGTTCTAGATAACGAGCAATCGTAATCTATATTTAGAGTTTGATCCTAGCTCAGGATGAACGCTGGCGGCGTGGATAAGGCATGCAAGTCAAACGGACACTTTCGCAAGATTGTGTTAGTGGCAGACGAGGTAGTAATACGTAGGAACCTTCCCCCGAGTCAGGAATAATCCGTCGAAAGATGGACTAATACCTGATAGTCTCTTAGGAGTAAAGTCGCAAGACGCTTGGGATTGGGCCTGCGGGCTATCAGCTAGTTGGTAGTGTAATGGACTACCAAGGCTATGACGGCTAGGGGAGCTGAGAGGCTGACCCCCACCGATGGGACTGAGACACGGCCCATACACCTACGGGTGGCTGCAGTCAAGAACCTTCCGCAATGGACGAAAGTCTGACGGAGCGACGCCGCGTGAAGGATGAAGTCCCTCTGGGACGTAAACTTCTTTTATGAGGGAGAAAATTTTGATAGTACCTCAAGAATAAGGGGTTGCTAAACTCGTGCCAGCAGCAGCGGTAATACGAGTGCCCCAAGCGTTATCCGGAATCATTGGGCGTAAAGGGTGTGTAGGTGGCGATACTAGTCTTCTGTGAAATTCTTCGGCTCAACCGGGGGTCCGCAGGGGAAACGGTATTGCTCGAGGATGCGAGGGGTCAGTGGAACTCATGGAGTAGGGGTGAAATCCGTTGATATCATGGGGAACACCAAAAGCGAAGGCAACTGACTGGCGCATTCCTGACACTGAAACACGAAAGCGTGGGTAGCGAACTGGATTAGATACCCAGGTAGTCCACGCCCTAAACGATGTTCATTAGCTTTGGGAGGTATCGACCCCTTCCGAGGCGTAGCTAACGCGTTAAATGAACCGCCTGGGTAGTACGGCCGCAAGGCTAAAACTCAAAGGAATAGACGGGGACTTGCACAAGCAGTGGATTATGTGGTTTAATTCGATGACAAACGAAGAACCTTACCAAGGTTAGAAATCTACGTGAAGACGAGCAGAAACGTTCGTCGTCCGCAAGGACTAGTAGACAGGTGATGCATGGCCGTCGTCAGTTCGTGATTTGAATTGTTCCCTTAAGTGGGGTAACGAACGCAACCCTCGTTGCCAGTTACAAGTGTCTGGCGAGACTGCCCCGGTTTGAGTTCACTTCCGAAGAAGAATTTTGCAATTTTTAATTTTGCAATTTTCAATCAAGATTCAATTTTTCAATGATCATTGTAAATTCAATGAAAATTGATAATTGGAAATTGAAAATTCGCGAAGCGAGTTCCAACCGGGGAGGAAGGCGAGGATGACGCCAGGTCAGCATGTCCCTCTGATACCTTGGGCCACACACATAATACAATCGCATCTACAACGGGTCGCGACGCCGTAAGGCTGAGCTAATCCTAAGAAAAGGTGCGCCAGTTCGGATTGGGGGCTGAAACTCGACCCCATGAAGCCGGAATTGCTAGTAATCGCGGGTCAGCTATACCGCGGTGAATACGTTCTCAAGTCTTGTACTCACCGCCCGTCAACTCAAGGGAGATGGGAGTACCCAAAGCTCAACTTATGTTGAACTACGGTAAGCTCATCGACAGGGAGTAAGTCGTAACAAGGCACGGGTAGCGGAAGCTGCTCGTGGAGTAATTCAATTTGAACAATCTTCGATGTAACATCGGAGTGAAGGAGTCGATATCCCGTAGTAGATTTTGACATTGTTCGCTTTGCGAACAGCTCGTAAGAGCGATGTCAAAATTCACTACAGGATGGATTGTGAGGTTCCAAGAACTCTCAAGACCGCTTGGAAAGACAAGCATAAGAACGGAACAAAATAGAGAACGATAGAACCATTCCAAGGGTAACCCTTGGAACAGCAAAACCGCCGAAAGGCGGTTTTGTGTTGCAAACAAAGGATAAAATAATGCTTGACAAATAGTTTAAACGGGTATATAATATAAAGGTAGTTAATTCCCAGTAACCGTATGGTCTGGGTGGTCACGCAAGTGGCAACAGGATTCCGTCCTCTACGGAACAGTTCTTTCAGGAGGCCGTATGGCCAACAAGAGTAAGAAAATCGTGAGAGGTCCATCGAAGTTCGATCTCATGATCGCGCTCTTTCACTGGGATGGTGGTCAAGTCGAATTTGTTTTGGGGGATCGCTCCAAACAAAGTATGTACATCACCTCTGTCGAGCGGGTAGATGGCCCGAATGATATGGCCGAAAAGTGGAATTTCACTGGCACGGCGGGTGATGCTTCGTTCGACGACCCGAAGTTTCGTGGTCACTACAGCACCAAGACGCGAACAGGCATTCTGATCAGAGTGGAAGATAAGATGGAGTAGATAGTTCCAAAGCAGGCGCCCGGGCATACGCCCGGGCGCACACAGACCCACCACACGGTGAGGTCCTGCCCGCCCTCCCTTCAGTCGGGAGCAGGCGGGTTTTTTGTTGATCCCGTAGTGAAATTTGCCCTCGCAACTTTGTTGCTTCATAGCAATAAGGGCAAATTCTACTACAGGATTGACAAATTTTGTGGGCAAGAGTAGGTTGTTGGTAGAGCTTGATCTTGCTGTATTCAGAAGCACTCAGCCACGTCCTCAAGGGAGACTCACATGCGTAAAGATAGAACGCCCGAAGAGATTCGGGCCGGATGGGCGAAGAACCTTTCCGATGGGCCCCCCGCGGAAAGACCGAAGCCGCGGATGCACATCACACCCGAGGAGTCCCAAGCTCCTCTTCGGTGGAAGTTGCCCGCAGCCCTGGTCATCGGTTTGGGCCTGCTCGCGTGGCTCGCGACCCACGGCTGGAAGTTCTAGGCCATCGCTTCGTTTCTCATCGCTCCGACGTTTCGTCGGAGCGATTTTTTATTTTCGGTGCGCGCGCCAGGGGTCGAACCTGGGACCTACCGAGTATCAGTCGATTGCTCTACCAGCTGAGCTACGCGCGCATTGTCTCGTCGAAGCCTTGGCGAAGGCGGACGTGACAAAAATATAGCAAAGATTAGCCGTTTAAACAATAAGTTAAATTTGTTACAATAGTCCGACCGTATGTCCCCAGATATCATCAATCACATCGCGTGGCTCGAACAACTTTCGTATCTCGGGTTGTTTTTGGTCATTGCCGCTTCTGGACACATCCTTCCTATTTCTGAAGACATCTCGCTCATCATTGCTGGCTACATTACTTCACTTGGATATGTGAGTCTCTGGCCGATGGTGGTTGTTTCAATCTTGGCATCCTTCACCGCAGATACAGTTTTCTTTTGGTTATCTAAAAAGGGTTCTCGCTTCGCCCTTATGCTCGAGAGGCACATCAGCAACAACATTTTTGATTATGTGAAGAGGAAGATGCAGGAGAATACTTTTCGGACTATGTTTCTGATGAGGTTTGTTTCTGGACTCCGCTTCGCCTCACCCCTCGTGGCTGGATATGTTGGGATTCCTTGGAAGAAGTTCCTTACTTTTAATTTTATTTCGGCCTGTGCCTTCTCGCCTTTTTTCTTTTTTATCGGCTATTTCTTCCACCAGAAAATTAGTTCTCTCATATCTGCCACGAGCACAGTGAAGCACGTCGCCTTCATTGTGATTATTATTGTTTTGGTTATTGCCATAGGTACTGTGGTGAAGAGGAAGATGTTTCGCGCTGATACTAATTAAGCTATAATAGTTCGACAAGCTCACTATAAATCAACTTATGCCGAAGAATAAAATAATTCTAGCCGTTGGATTCTTCATCGCCCTTTTGCCTTTCTTGGGCTTTCCTTCGAGCTGGGATTCCTTCTTTGAATTCGTAGGTGGTTTCTCCATTGTTCTTCTCTCCGTGATGCTTTCTATAGACAAACGTCTTTCTCTCAGAGATAAAATGCACAAGCGTCAGGCCCGCAAGAGAGCTTTGCTCGAAAGCATAGAACAACACAATTCACCTTATGAGCCGGGGATCTAAGCGCAAGGTGTGGTTCTCCGTAGGTTTCAGCATCTTGGCTATTTGTATTTTACTTTTGGCCTTACCTTTTTTGTTCAAAATTTCTTATAGCAATGTTTTGGGGAATAATGAGACGGATTTGGGGGCGGGGACTACGACGCCTGTCTTTGTAGCTACACACGTGGAGACTCCTGATGCGGTGAAGGGTATTTATATCACTGCTTGTGTGGCCGGGACTCCATCGTGGCGCGAGAATTTGAAAAAGCTTATAGAAACCACAGAGCTCAATTCAGTGGTTATAGACATCAAGGATTATAGCGGGACGATTTCTTTCTTGGATCCGGATTTCCCTCAAACAAACGTTTCCGGATGTCGAGTGTCTGATATGCAGGAATTTGTTGAGGAGCTTCATAAAAGTAATATTTATGTCATTGGACGCATCACCGTTTTCCAGGACCCTTTTTATACCAAGCTTCATCCAGAATTGGCCGTGAAGAAGAAAAGTGATGGGGGAGTTTGGAAAGATCATAAAGGTCTAGCATTTATTGATGTGGGAGCGAAGCCGTATTGGGATTATATAGTTGATCTTTCGAAGAAATCTTATGCCCTCGGATTCGATGAATTAAATTTTGATTATGTTCGCTATCCTTCGGATGGGAATATGAAAGATACGAATTATACTTGGACCCCGAAGCAATCTGAAGATGCTACGGGGCAGGCCATCTATATGACAAAGCATGAAGTACTAAGATCTTTCTTCGCTTATTTGCAAGAAAACTTGAAGGACACTGGAGTGAAAACTTCTGCGGATTTATTTGGAATGACGACTACGAACAAAGATGATTTGGGGATCGGGCAAGTACTCGAGGACAGCTTGGAATATTTCGATTTTGTTGATCCGATGGTTTATCCCTCACACTATCCAGCGACGTGGAATGGATTCAAGAATCCGGCCGAACATCCATATGAAATTATTAAACTTTCTATGCAAGGGGGGATTGATAAAGAGCAAGCTCTTCAGGTTTCTCTGGGTATATCTACCTCTACACCGTCCAAACTGCGTCCGTGGCTTCAGGATTTTGACATGGGGGCGAGTTATGGTGTCGCAGAAGTTCGAGCTCAAATTAAGGCTACTTATGATATTGGTCTCACTTCTTGGCTCATCTGGGACGCGAGCAATAAATATACAACCGGAGCGTTTCTAGCAGAATAATAAAAAAAAGGACCCACACATCGTGAGTCCCGTCTACTTCGGCCGTCCGCAGCATTCACAAGTTTCCCCGTTGGGGAAAAAATCGCCCGGATGATCTGTCCAGTGACACGGGCAGAGCTCCTTGACCGCCCGCATGAGGCGCCACTCCTTGCATGTGAGCCACCCCCTCTCCTTCAGCAGTCGAAGAAGCATTGGCCCCACTCGCATGACCCACTTGTGAATCTCAGTGGGTTCGGCTGCGTCAGGAATGCTGGCAACCTGTTCTCGAACCATTGCTGGTGCTGACATCACTCCTCCTGTCGTTCATGGTCTGGGGTCATCTTAGCTTTTTTAATTTTTATGTCAAACAATCAATTTGTTGTATAATAATCTCAAATGGACGAACTCGAACAAATCACATATTTCGCGCAGACGGATTCGCGCAACAAACTTCAGAAATTTGGTATCAAATCCAAAGACCGCTCCAAGCATGTTTATGTGATAGGGAAGACTGGCATGGGCAAATCCACCTTGCTCGAGAACATGGCTATCCAAGATATTCAGAGTGGCAAGGGTGTTGTTTTCATTGATCCTCACGGAGGCACCGCAGAGAAGCTCCTCGAATACGTTCCAGAAAATCGGGTGCAGGATGTGCTCTACTTTGCTCCGTTTGATATGGAGCATCCTGTTTCTTTCAATATTATGGAGGACGTCGGCGCAGACAAGAGGCATCTCGTGGTGAATGGTTTGATGTCTATATTTGAGAAGATTTGGGAGGATGCGTGGAGCGCCCGTATGGCTTATATCCTTCAGAATACTTTGCTCGCCCTTCTTGAATATCCTGGAGCGACGCTCCTCGCGGTGAATCGTATGTACACGGACAAAGAATTCAGGAAACAAGTGGTGGACAACGTCACTGATATTTCGGTTAAAAGTTTTTGGAATGATGAATATGCGAAGTACACGGACAAATATGCACAGGAAGCCACTCCAGCTATTCAGAACAAAATTGGGCAGTTCGCAGGGAACCCTCTCATCAGAAATATTATTGGTCAGAGCAAATCTTCCTTTGATCTTCGTAAGATGATGGATGAGAAGAAGATTCTCATCATGAACCTTTCGAAGGGTAGAGTGGGCGAGGGCAACGCTCGTCTCCTCGGTTCAATGCTCATCACGAAGATTTACCTCGCAGCTATGTCTCGTGCAGATGAAAGCTCGGCTTCATTGTCGAAGCTTCCGAATCTTTATCTGTATGTGGATGAATTCCAATCCTTCGCAGACAAATCATTCGCAGATATTCTCTCTGAAGCTCGCAAATATAAACTTAATCTAACTATTGCTCATCAATACATCGAGCAGATGGAGGAGGAAGTACGTGATGCAGTATTCGGCAACGTCGGTTCGATGATTGTTTTCAGAGTTGGAGCCTATGATGCAGAAGTGTTGGAGAAGGAGTTCGCCCCGACGTTCACCGAAGAAGATTTAGTGAACCTCGGTTTGAGGCAAATTTATCTTAAACTGATGATTGACTCAGTAACCTCACAACCTTTCTCTGCGACTACTCTTCCTCCAATTCCTGCGCCAGAAGTTTCTTTTGTGAAGGAAATTACTGAATATTCGAGGAAAACTTTTGCTAGGGCCAAAGTTCAAGTAGAGAAGGAGATTGAGGAGTGGCATGGGAAGGCAGAAGGCGTTGCGAAGGAAGTTCCCAAACAATCACCATATAAACCAGAGTACAAAGCTCCTAAACCTATAGACATAAGGGGCATACCTAGGCCGGTAGAAAAAAAATCTACAGACACTGCAAGGCCGTTTACTCCTGCACCCAAACCCACTCCCGCTTCTCCTGCCGATGAGGACGACTTCAAACCACTCAAGTCACTGTCTCTCGAAGATTTAAAAAAGAAAAGTGATAACCAGCGTCGCCCAACTCCTCAGCATATGAGTGATTTGAGGAATGTGTTGTCGTCGATTGTGAAGAATGAACCCCTCGGCCGTAGCCCTATGGGCGAGGCGAAGAAAGAAAATCCTACTCCACCCAAAACTACATCGAGCAAAAATGAGATTCCTGAAGCTGATTTGAAAAAACTTCTAGATGTCGAATAAAAGAATTTTAATTTTTTCCACGGCGTACTTTCCACTCGTGGGTGGAGCCGAAGTGGCTGTGAAAGAAATAACAGATAGACTTTCTGATATTCAGTTCGATTTGATTACCGCTAGGTTTAAAAAAGATTTACCAAGGATGGAGAAAACAGGAAATGTGAATGTGTATAGACTCGGATTTGGTCTCTCACTTTTGGATAAACTCCTCCTGCCATTTTGGGGAGCAGCTTTCGCCTTAAGTTTAAACAAGAAAAATCATTACGATTTTTTTTGGTGTATTATGGTAACCTTCGCTTCTGGTGGAGCTTACATCGCCAACTGGTTTCAGAAAAGCGTACCAATCATCTTGACGTTACAAGAAGGAGATTCAGAAAGTCATTTGCGTTTTAGATGGTTGGGGTTGATTGATTTGTCTTGGAGATTGGCTTTGGTTCGTACAGACATTCTCACTGTCATCAGTAACTATTTGGCCGAGCGCGCCAGGAGACTTGGATACAAAGGTCGGGTTGAAATTATCCCGAATGGGGTAGATTTGAAAAAATTTCAGAATCAAGAATCAAGAATCAAGAATCATGATGAAATTACTTTAATTACCACATCGCGTTTAGTAGAGAAGAATGGAGTGGGGGATATTATTGATGCTCTGAAATATTTGCCTGAGAATGTAAGTTTGAAAATTTTAGGAATTGGACCATTGGAAAATGATTTAAAATTGAAAATTAAAAATTGTAAATTGGAAGGTCGCGTAGAGATGCTCGGACTTGTAGAACAATCCCAGATACCAATTCACTTACATAACGCCAATATTTTCATTAGACCTTCCTTGTCCGAGGGAATGGGAAATTCATTCATAGAAGCCATGGCAGCAGGATTGCCAGTCATAGCTACACCAGTTGGAGGCATTGTAGATTTTTTGCACGACGGAGAAACAGGTTTATTTTGTGAAGTGAAGAATCCAAAAAGTATTGCCGAACAAGTGAAGAAACTTATAGATAATCCAGAATTAAAAAATGAACTTGTAGAAACAGCGAATCGCATGGTCAAAGAGAAATATGATTGGGATTTAGTGGCTAGAAATATGAAGGAAAGAGTGTTTAATTTAAATTAAAAAATTATGTTATTTTGGATTTTTCCTGCGTTGGGTGCATCTATATCTGATGCTGTTCATAATTTATATATAAAAAAGCAAACTTTGCGTTTGGATGCATTGTCTGTGTCGTGGATCAGGTCTCTTTGGATCGCTATATTATTATCTCCATTAATTTTTTTCTTCCCTGCGAGCCCCGCGCCTCTGTTTTGGGGAATTTTATTTGTTCGTACAACTCTTGATACTGTGGCGACAGTTTTATATGTCAATTCTATAAAACAATCTGATCTTTCAGTGGCCCTTCCGCTCATAGCACTCTCACCACTTTTTATTGTCATCATTGATTTTTTTATTACTGGAGCCACTCCATCACTTGCTGGCTTTTTCGGCATCCTTCTTATCGTTGCAGGAACTTACATAATTCATATAGAAAAAGGAGACAAGAATCTCTTTGCCCCCTTTATTAATATTTATAAAGACAAGGGAAGCAGAATGATGCTCGGTGTTTCTATTATTTGGTCTATAACTTCTACCATACATACCATTGCGATAAAGCAATCGAATCCATATTTTTATGCCGGGGTTAGTGGTATAGCTATTATTTTTTTCCTAACAGTTTTTATGTTTTTTAAAGGTGGTTTTAAGAGCCAGGATTTCGAATCTTCCAGTGCAATTCCAAAAAATATTGTTCCTGGAGTCCTCGGAGCCACAGCCCAATTGTTTCAATTTATTGCACAGTCTTTTGCTCCGGCCGCGTATGTCATAGCCATAAAGAGAACGAGCATCCTGTTTTCATCACTTCTTGGAGGTTTTGTTTTAAAAGAAAATATTAAGAACCGGATATTTCCAACTTTACTTGTTTTGTTAGGGATATTTTTGATTATTTTGAAGTGATTTTTTCATAAATTAGTTATAATTTTGGGCTTATTTTAAGCTATTGACTTTTTGGTATAAGGTGTGATATACTATAGGTAGTACAAGATCGCTCTTTGTTCACCCCCTAGCTTGAGGAATCACCCATGCGTGTTCGCGTTTCGATTGGTAATCTCGCTCCGGTGGTCAGGATAAACGACTTCGGCAATCGTTGCCCTGTCGGCATCCTGAACTCTGGATCGTACAAGAAGGGCAAGAAGCTCATCCAACCGATCGGTGGGGCGGCGACACTCACTCCCGAGGGTCAGCAGTACGTCGAATACGAGTTCGGCGCGACGGATTTCCACACGAACACCGAGGGAGGCATCGACGCGCGTTTCGTCATCGATGACTCGCGACTCGACGAGGTTCTCGCTTTCTTCACGGAGCGTGACAACTTCATGTTCGAGACGGATCCGCTTCGCGAGATCTGCGAGGAGCTTGCGAGCAACGAATTCCCCGCGAACGAGCATTTCAAGGCACTCGCTCCGATCCTCACGCCCGACGAAGCGGCACAGATCGAGGTGAACTTCATGAGCACCGTGGTCCAGCCGTTCAAGGACTCGGGCGACACCTCACCCCTCGCTGGCAAGGAACCGAGTCGTCGTCTGTTCCACCTCTTCGAGATCATCATTCCGGACGAGGCAACGTTCCAGAAGTTGCTCGACGGCGAATCAACCTACGTTCTTGGGTTTGATGAAATCGCGACCGTCGAAGGCGGACTCAAGAAGGGTGAGACTCTCGACGGCATCACCATCGCCGACAACTTCATTCTCCCGTAAGGGTTGGATGATCACAAAGCCCAGAGCAACACATCGCGCTGGGCCTTTTTCTTTATGTTATATTGGTCACATGCAAAATAGATTTGATTTTATAAATACTCTTATTAGAGAAGCGGGGCAAAAGGTGCTCGAGGCACGAGATAAACATTTGGAAGTTTCGTCCAAAGATGGAGATACTAGAAATTTAGTTACGAATGTAGATTTGGAGGTTAACACTTTTATCACAGAAAGAATTAAGTCAGTATTTCCAAATGAATTAATTTATTCAGAAGAAACAAAAGACAAAGTGAATGAAACCGGAAGTTTTTGGTCAGTTGACCCAATAGATGGGACATCAAACTTCGCTCGTTCATTGCCTCACTACGCAGTGGTAATTTCTTGGATGGAAAATGGGGAACCAACGATTGGAGCAATATATAATCCGGTCACGCAAGAATTATTTAGTTTTGAAAAAGGTCGAGGCTCATTCTTGAATGGTTTACCAATAAAAGTTTCAGATATCTCTACTTTAAAGGAAGCTTACATACTTCTCCATATTGGTCGCAAGGAAGACATACGAGAATGGGGTATTAATCTCCAGAGAGCTTTTATTGCCGGGGCGAAGAAAAATATTAATCTTGGTTCTTCGGCGCTTGATCTGGCCTTCCTTGCATCAGGTCGAGTGGATGCAGTTATCTATGGCACCATGACCACCATGGACATTGCGTGTGCAACGGCCCTCGTAAGGGCTTCAGGTGGGGAAGTTTATTCTATAGACGGCACGCCAGTGAAATTCCTTACTACTCCACAGCAAATTATAGCGACATCTAATAAAGCTTTGTTTGAAGAGATTTCTAGAATTTAGGCGACAGCGAATTCTTTTTGCCTTTCCTTTTCTTCTTCTGAACGGAGAGTGTCTCGTTTGCCCTTATATTCATCTATAAATTCTCTGGGGAGAGGTTTGTCTTCTAAAATATGTTCGAGGACACGATGCCAGAAAGCAATACGTTTTTTAGTTAATTCGTGGAGGTCTCCAGATGTTTTGGGAAGTGAGCGAATGTAATAATCAATTAAATATCCAAGTTTATAAACACGCATTAGTCGAAGATTTAAATATTCTGTCTCTCCTCTATTAGTTCTGACATATTCAGTAAGGAGTTTCTCTAGGTCTGGATTGTGTAAGAGCATATAGTTCAAAAACCTTGCCCAACCTTCGTATTTATTCCCAAATTGCACTGCGGCAGCATCTAAAACATACATTTTCTGACTAGTGACACGGAAATTGTGAGGTACAAAGTCGGTGTGAACCAAATGATTTGAATAAGTATCTATAGTTGATTTGTGTTCCTTCAGGAATTTTTCTGCTTGGGCCAAAACATCTTCGAGTATGCCGTCTTCGTCTAAATCAGCAACTGATTTTTGAAAAGTATTAAATGAATCAAAATATGTTCGAGCACTGAAAATAGGAAATACGGTTTGGATTTTTTTCATATGTTCGAAGGTGGTGGCATGAAAGGCTTCTTGAGCTTCAAACGCTTTCAATGCCATAAAGAATTGTTGTTCAAGAGGGTGTTCGACAAAGACTTTTTCTTGACCTATGTATTCAGTGATGAAAATTAAATATTTACCAATTTGTTTAAAATATATTTCTTTGGGGAAGAGAAGGACGTCGTTTGCAAAGGAAACCGATTGAAGCAGATCTCGAGCACTTTTCTCATATTGAATTTCTTTCTTACCATCTGGATGGCCGGAAACCTTAATGACCACCTTCATATTTTCCTTGTCTCGACCCATGAGAACCAGCTTATTTCTGGTCATAAGGAATCTTTCACCGCTTATATGTGGTTGTTCTTCATCTAAAATGTATCCAAGGGGATTTACCACCTGTTTAATTGCTTCTGTTTCAGTGTGAAGTCTTTCTTGCCAGAGGATCTCTGTTTCAGTTGATTTCATGGTCATTTCATCCTATAGTAGCCTTATCTTTTCTGCAATTATATGAAAACAGTTATTCTCACAGGTGGGGCGGGATTTATAGGTTCGGTTGTGGCTCGCGAGCTTCTGGCTAAAAAATATAAAGTTATTTGTATTGATAATTTTTCTGACGATTTATATGATCCGGCTCTTAAAGAAGATAACATCAGTGCTTTTAATGATAATAAAAATTTTGTTTTATACAGAACTGATATTTGTAATCTAGAAGAACTAAAGGATATTTTTGAAAGGGAGAAACCAGAATTAGTTGTACATTTAGCTGCACGAGCTAATACGAGAAAGGCGGTTGGAGAACCACAAAGCTATTTAGATGTAAACATTGGTGGAACTTTAAATATTTTAGAACTGGCCAAGGATTATAAAATTGAGAATGTGGTCATAGCTTCTTCATCAAGCGTCTACGGCAATAGTACTAAAATGCCTCTAAATGAAGATGAACCTGCTGATAGACCACTTTCTCCTTATGGTATGACCAAGCGAGCAGATGAAGTTTTGGCCTTCACCTATCATCACAATTTTCAAATGAATATCACTTGTCTAAGATATTTTAATGCTTACGGAGAGAACAATCGTCCCGACCTTGTGCCTTATATTTGGGGAAATTTGATATTAGATGATGGAGAGATAGAAATTTCTGGAGATGGTTCAAGGAGTAGAGACTACACATACATAGGAGATATTGCTGATGGGACAATAAAAGCAATGGAAAAGCCCTTGGGTTTTGAAATAATTAATTTAGGCAACAGTCGTCCAGTATCTTTGAAAGAACTTGTGAGTGTTTTTGAGAAAGTAACGAGCAAGACAGTCAAGGTGAAGAGTCGACCAAGCAACAAAGCGAGCGTTGAATCTACTTGTGCGGATATAAGAAAGGCTAAGAAGCTATTGGATTGGGAACCAACCACACCCATAGAACAGGGGATAGAGAAACTAATTGTTTGGCTTAGAAACTATAGATTGAAAAATAGCGTTTAGGTTTTCTATATGTGCTTCCCAAGAGAATTTTTCTTTGAGTAATACTAGGCCTTGGTCTGCAAGTTTTATCGCCAGCTGTGGATCATTGAACAATCTTTCTATGGCTTCTGCTAACCCTTGTGGGTCATTTGGTTTAACCAAGAGTCCTGTCTTCTCATGATAAAGGGCTTCGTTTGTGCCAGGGATGTCCGTGGCTATGGTAGGGATATGAGCAGCAAAGCTTGTGAGGACAGTGTGGGGCAAGCCTTCATAAGTAGAGTTTAGGACGTAGAGTTCGGATCGTTTGCGGAGTTGCCATGTCTCTGCCCGAGACACTTTGCCCAAGAGTTCAACTGCATCATCGAGCCCAAGTTCTGATTTTAGTTTTTTCAAATTTTCTATTTCTGGACCATCTCCGGCCACAACCAATTTTGCATCAGGAAATTTTTCTCTTACGATTTTTAAGGCCTTAATCATTCCATCGATTCCTTTCCATGCGACGAGCCGTGCAGTGGTGGCAATCTGGTGGGGAATTTTGGTGGCATCAAACGGGAGTACTTCTGTTTCTTCGGCTGCATTATAGTTGACAACTGCTCGTTCATTCTTTACTCCATAAGTTTTTTTAAGTTCTTCGAGTAGGTATGCTGATGGAGTAGTGACCACACCGGCGCGTCTAAGGACGAAACCTTGAATCATCATCATTAATTTAATTTTGAAACCTCCTTCGGGCGAAGAGAGGAAATCCTCTAACTTCTTTTCAGTAAGTTTATTTTGAGTAGCTCTCTCCCAAGCCTCGTCTCCTACGAATTTTAGAACAAATGGTTTATTGCGAAGCATAGAAACTAGAGCAACAGGCAGTCCGGCGGCCATGGCGTTTTGAACATAAATTAAATCTGCATCCTTGCTGGCTTTATAAACAGCTAGAAAATATTTTATAAGGCGTATGGGCAGGGGGCGTTGTTTACTAACGGCCACAAGAGTTGTTTTGGTGAAGGCTTCTCGAACATCTGTATAGGCTACGACTGTGATCTCATGTTGGTCATGGAGACGCTCACAGAGTTCTTTGGTGTATGTGGCTGGGCCACCAATTTCTGGGGGATAAATGGGGGTGGCTATAACGATTTTCATAGAAGTACTATAGCATTTCTAAACATCTAAAATAAAGCTATAATCAGAGCCATATGAAGAAGAAATTATTCTATATAGCCAGTATGCGCATGCCCACGGAACGTGCTCACGGGATACAGATTATGGAAATGTGTCAGGCGTTTACTCATTTGGGATACGAAGTGGAGCTTGTGGTGACCAATAGAAAAACGAGTGTTTTGGAAGACCCGTTCATTTTTTATGATATTCCAGAAAGTTTTAAAATAACCAGGTTGTGGTGTTTGGATGGTGTTAGGTTTGGGAGAATTGGTTTCTGGATTCAATCGCTGACTTTTGCAGAAAGAGTAGCTTGGTATCTATTGAATAAGAAAGGAATTTTTTATACACGCGATGAACTTTTGGCTGTTTATCTAAAGTTATTTGGTAAGGATGTTGTTTGGGAAACTCATATGGGAAGGAAAAATATTTTAGTGAAGTTTATCAAAATGTTTAAAATTCCTGTTGTTGCTATTACAGACGGGCTTAGAGAAGTTTATTTGAAAGATGGCATATCTAGTGAAAGTATTTTGGTGGCTCCAGATGGTGCAGATATCAGTCGTTTTGATATAAATATTTCAAAACAAGACGCTCGCAAACAATTAAACCTTCCTCAAGATAAAAAAATAGTTCTTTATAAGGGTTCCCTTACTCCGTGGAAGGGAGCGGGGACTCTTGCAGAAGCTACAAAATTTTCAAAAACTCCAGACACTCAATTTGTTTTTATTGGGGGTAGTCCTGTCGATGTAGAAGAATTCAAAAAGGAGTTTGGTCATATAAATAATATTTCTATATTAGGAAATCGTCCAAGGAAAGAAACTCCGATTTATCAAAAGGCAGCAGATCTGCTCATTATTCCTAATAGTGCCAAGGAAGATATCTCAAAGCTTTATACTTCACCTATGAAGCTTTTTGGGTACATGGCAGGAGGTGTTCCGATTGTTGCTTCTGATTTGCCCTCAATAAAAGAGATTCTTGGGGAGAATGATGCATATTTCTTTACTCCTGATGATGCAGAGAGTTTGGGAAAAGTAATTGATAATGTCTTTTCAAATATAGATGAAGCCAAGGGTAAGGCCACAGAATCTTTATTAAAGGTTCGTGAATATTCGTGGGAGAAGAGAGCTGAATCGATTTTAAATTTTATAAAAGCCAAATAAATTTATGGAACAAGGTGAACTCAAGGTTTTAATGATATCTAGCGATAGGAAGGTCCTCGAAGAGGGCAGTGCTGTTTCGGAGCGGATGAAGGAATACGGCAAGTTGGTCACAGAGCTCCACATAGTTTTGCTTTCAGACAGTGCGCACAAACTCAAAGAAACTACATTGGATAAAAACGTTTGGGTTTATCCAACTAACTCGTCGGTGCATTTTTTAAGACCACTGGGCGCACGAAAATTAGGAAAGAGAATTGTTTTGGATAAAAAATTTGTGCGTGGCCGATCAATCATAACAGCAGATTCAATTGAGTGTGGATGGGCAGGCCTTGGAGTAAAGAGTAAATGGCGTATTCCACTTGAGGTTCAGTTACATAGTGATCCATTTTCTGCATACTTTTCTGGATTTCAAAATAGTGTGAGGAAATTCTTTGTGAGAAGTGTGATAAAGGGTTCTGACACAATCCGTGTGGTCAGTGGTTCAGTCGGAGACAAGATTGCTTCAGATTTCAAAATAGACAAAAATAATATAAAAGTTTTACCAATATATGTAGATAGAGAAAGAATAGAGTCCGGCCAAGTAAATTTCGATCTTCATGCTCGCTTTGGGTGGCATTTCATCCTGCTCTCTGTTGCACGCTTAACTCCAGAGAAAAATATACCTATGGCCCTGAATGTTTTAAAAAAGATTATAGAATTTTTCCCAACCACTGGTTTGGTCATCGTGGGTGATGGACCAGAAAGGGAGAATTTGAAGCAAGAAGCAAGAAGCAAGAACCTAGAAGCCAACGTTGCCTTTGTTGGGTGGCAAGAAGACCTAGCTTCGTACTACAAGAGTGCGAATATGTTTATTCAAACGTCATTCTTCGAGGGCTATGGGCTGGCCTTGGTTGAGGCGGGGCTTTCTGGCTTGCCTATAGTGACCACTGCGGTAGGCATAGCAAATGACCTAGAAAATGGCGCAGATGCCTATATTTGCCCCGTTGGGGACGTGGAATACATGTTCAAGGCGATTTATGATCTCATAGAGAATAATCCTAAACGTGAGGTTCTTCGTCTGAACATTAAACACAAATTAGATTCCATTTTAATTACTAAAGAAGAATATCTTGAACGTCTAAAAACAGCTTGGGAGGATACAGCTTCCAAGGTACACGCATGAGATTATTAGTTATTACCCAGAAAGTTGATCAAGAAGATGATGTGCTCGGTTTTTTTGTTGGGTGGATAAAGGCCTTATCAAAAGAAGCAGATTTTGTTGATGTTGTTTGTTTGGCCAAGGGTAAATATGATTTACCTGAAAATGTTCGAGTAAGGTCATTAGGTAAGGAAAATGGAGATTATAAATTCATTCAAGCGATTAAATTTTATTATTATGCTTTCTGTTCTTTGTATAAGGCAGGTGGGGTGTTTGTTCACATGGCACCAGAGTATGTAAGGGCAATTTACCCTCTCAATTTCTTTTTTAGAAAACCAATAGTGATGTGGTATGCTCACATCAAAGTTAGTAAAACCGCCAAGTGGGCTATTAACCATGTGAATTATGTCCTGACCCCATCGAAAGAAAGTTTTAAATTTGATTCGTCAAAGGTTATTTCAACTGGACATGGTATAGATTCGGATATTTTTAAACCTGACTTGAGTGTCGTTAAAGAGTCCGAAAGTGTACTTTCACTTTCTCGAATTTCTAAAGTGAAAAGAATAGAAACATTGATTGAAGCTGCAAGGATTCTTGTTTATGAAAAGAGGAAAACAAATATTCGCATAGATATTTATGGCAAGCCGGTTCGAGATGAGGACAGCAAATATCTCCAAGACCTTCAGAATTTAGTCACAAAATATAAATTAGAAAAAAATGTATTTTGGCCCGGAGCAGTGGCAAATGTTGATGCTCCAAATGTGTATAGAAGACACTCAATGTTTGTAAGAATGCAGGGCGGAGGAGGATATGGTAAAACAGAACTTGAAGCTATGAGTGTTGGCATTCCTGCAATACTACCTACGGAAGTTTACAAAAAGGACCTCGGTGAATTTGGTGAGGGTTTGTATTTCAAAGAAGATGATGCTCAAGAGTTGGCGGATAAAATTCTGGGTATATTAAATTGGTCAAAAGAAGATTTAGAAACATACAGGAAAATTTCTAGAAAATTGGTAGAAGAAAGGCACAATGTTAAAAATGTAGCAAATAAAATTGTTAGTTTATTAAAAAAATGAAAAAGATAGAATTAATAACAAAAAAAGATTCCTACGAATTTTCTAAATACTCATATCCTTCAAGATGGGGAAGTTATTTTTATCAACTCAATACCATTTTTTCTTTGAATCCAGAGTCTGTTCTTGAGATAGGGGTTGGCGACCGAGTTGTTGGTTCATATATAAAAAACAATACTAAAGTTAGTTATACTTGCGCCGATGTTTCCTCTGATTTAAAACCAGATGTAGTGGCCTCTGTCACCAGGTTACCATTTGAGGATAAATCTTTTGATCTTGCTTGTGCCTTTGAAGTGTTAGAGCATATGCCATTTGAATATTTTGAAACCGCTCTTAAGGAGCTATCTCGTGTATCAAAAAAATATGTGGTTATTTCTCTTCCTCATTTTGGCCCATCGTTTCAATTTCTTTTAAAGATACCACTATTGCCAAAGATCGAATTTTCTTTCAAAATACCTTTTGCTAAAAAGCATATATTTAATGGTAGGCACTATTGGGAAATCGGCAAGAAGGGTTATTCTGTGCCAAAAATTATTTCTACCCTTGAAAAATATTTTGTAGTAAAAAAACACTTTGTACCGTTTGAGAATCAATATCACCATTTTTTTATTTTAGAAAAAAATGAAATGACTCATTTTGAAAATTTACTTTTTTATATATCTGACTTAAAAAAGCGTCGCATCTTGGATGTTGGGGCTGGAAAGGGCAGTTTTTTAATCGAAGGAGCAAGACTCGGAGTGAAAATTTCGGGTATAGAATATAATCAAAAAAATATAGACATAGCTAAAAAACGAGCAGCAGAAGTTGGATTGGAGATTGACGTAATACAAGGAGAAGCAGAACATTTACCCTTTCCCGATGAAAGTTTTGGTTTTATGAATTTTTCTGAAGTGATTGAACATGTTAGGTCACCAGAGGAATCTCTTAAAGAAGCATATAGGGTGCTTGATGAAGGGGGGTGTGCCTATGTTTCTGTTCCGAGTAGATTTGGTTGGTTTGATCCGCATTTTAAAATAGCTTTCGTGAATTGGATGCCTAGGCCTTGGACTTATACTTATATTAATATTTTTGGAAAACATAAAGATTATAATGGAGAATCTGGACATCAGCGTTTGTCAGAAATGCATTATTATACATTTGTGCAGTTTAAGAAAATTGCAAACAATGCGGGTTTTACCATAGAAGATATGAGACTTTTAAAAATTAAGAAAAGATATAAAAATAAAATTTTAAGGTTTCCTGTATATTTAGTTTATTTATTTATGAGATCCTGGTGCTTTAGAGCTTTTCATTTTAAACTTCAAAAAATTTAATTATATGAAAATTGGATTCTTAACTCACACAATGAATAAAAAGAGAGGTGACGGTCGATTTTCTTCAGATATTATTAATGAAGTTATTTCTCGTGGTCATGAAGTTGTTGTGCTCAAGGCGGTTGATGATGGACTGATGGGTGAAGTAGTTCTTGGGCGAGGTATCAATATTTTTAAGTCATTATCAAAAATTAGTGAATTATTAAAGGACTGTGATGTTATTCATGTCATAGATCCATACCCATATGGCGTAATTGCATGGCTAGTAAATAGAAATCTTAAAAAGAAATTGATTATCAGTGCCTTGGGAACTTATGCGGTTGCCCCTTTATATAGATGGCGAACTTCTTATTTAGTCAGACAAACTTACAAAAGTGCTCATAAGGTTGTAGCTATTAGTAAATTTACTAAAAATAAAATTCAAGAAAAAATAAAACTTAATAATCTAGTGATTATAAATCCAGGGATAAGATTGGATGGAGAAACTCCAAAAAGAATAGAACCAAGTGAAAGATTTATTATGGGGGTGGGTGCTCTTAAGGAGAGAAAGGGGTATCATATTGCGTTGGAGGCATTTGCAAAGATTTCTAAAGAATTCCCAGATTTGAAATATAAAATTGTAGCTGATTATGATAAATCTTATAGAGATATATTGGATGATATTATTAAAGAAAATAATCTAAAAGGTCGAGTAGAATTTTTTAGTGAAATATCTGATGAAGAATTGTTTAAACTTTATTCAAGCGCAAGTTTATTTGTTTTAACTTCAATTAATACTGCAGACATTCACTTCGAGGGATTTGGTATTGTGTATTTAGAAGCAGCTCGTTTTGGTTTACCCATGATAGGCACTTTTGACACGGGGGGGGAAGATGCCATAAATAACGGCAAAAATGGTATATTAGTTCATCAGAATAATATTGAGGAAACGGCAGGTGCCATGAGAAAAATTCTTTCTGATCAGGGATTATGGAAGCAAATGAGCCGAGAAAGCATTGAATGGTCAAAATTAAACACGATAGAGAAAGAAGTAGATAAAATATTAGAAATTTACATATAAAAAGGTCCGCAATAATTGCGGACCAGCATCTAATCTTAATAAAAGCTTTGTTTATGGCGCGGCCCGGGGATAATCCACTGTTGAAGTCTTGGATTGCCCAACATAACGACCAGGAATGTTGGACCAGACCAGTACCTCTTGATCGTCAGCGAGCATGTCGCAGCCCTTGCAGTAGGAAATGTCGTCGAATCTTTCCTCTCTGTGTGCCCTGCGTAGCTGAGCCAGAGATTCTGCTTGGAGTACTTCCTCCATGCTCTGTGTATCGAGGTGCCCGAGTACTGCTTGTGAATCTTTACCAAGAACGAAGGGACAAGGAACCACAGCAGCGAAATGGCCATTTAGACCGCCCGCTCTGACTTCGAGTGTAGCGGCGAAAGGTCTGCCGCACGAACGAAGCTTCTTGGGAGCATGCTCGAAGCGATTGTAGGCAGAAGCATATTGGCCGCCCCAGTTGTGGGGCATCCATATTTCCGCCATGCAACCTAGTGGGTTAACGATGTTGTCGCGGTATTCACTTACCTCGTCATCCTTGCGATCCTGGTTCATCAGAAGATGACGTGTATGAAACACACCCTTACCCGAGTTTCGAGTCATTACTTCCTTGCACTCATGAAGATTCTGCATCACTGCTTCGAATCGATCAGAGTCCATATACTTCTTGTACTCTTCTCGGTTCGCCCCGATGAGAGAGACTGTAACGAGATCTATGCCAGCATCGATTAGTCTCTCGAAAAGTTCGCCATTGAGGCGAAAGCCGTTAGTGAAAATGGAGGGCTTAAGTCCCCGTGAGGCGACAAATTCCACCATTTCTACAAGCCCCGGGTGCATAGTGGGTTCGCCACTTCCATGAAGTGACACAGCCCTAACCCCATGCGTTGCGGCATCCTCGACCACCTTCACAAGAACATCAAAGGGCAGACGCTTAAGGAAGTCCTTCTCCCTACCGCCCAGTTCCTTTGACTGAGGGCATACTTGACAGTGATAATTGCACCCACCAAAAATCTCAATGTTCAGCTGCTCTATCTTGGTTGTCATTTGCCCGTCCACGCGGATGAAGGGTTATTGCAAAGATCTATTTCTTGCGATACTATGCATTATTATAATAGTTTTATCAACTACATTCTCTTATTCCTGATATGACAGAAAAAGGAAGAAACAGAGCACTTTTTGCGCTTGGCGAGGCGCAGAAAGCACTAAATAATCTCAAAAAAGCTACCGGAAAGGATTTTGTTCTATCAGCCGATATTTTAAAGGATAGGAGCGGAAAGATTATTACGTGTGGTGTTGGTAAATCGTCTTTTGTTGCCATGAAAATGGCCGCCACGCTAACAAGTATCGGGCATCAAGCTGTTTTTATTCATCCAACAGATGCTCTACACGGTGACGTTGGTATTGTTGCGGAGGCAGACGTTCTTGTTTGTTTTTCTTTTTCTGGTGAGTCAGAAGAATTGATTCGTCTTATTAAACACGTTAGAAACGTTTTTAAAATCAAAGTAGTTTCTTTTATTGGGAATAGTAAATCTCGTTTAGCCAAACTTTCCGATAGCGTTATTAAAATTAAAATTAATAAAGAAGGCAGTCCTTTTTCTTTGGCACCGATGGCGAGTATCACAGCATCCCTTGTAGCTAGTGACATGCTTGTTGTCGCTATTACAGATCCACAAACTCTTTCAAAATATTCTTTTGTGAAATTCCATCCCAATGGGTCATTGGGTCTAAAATTAAAAAAAGTATCTGATTTTATGGAAACCAAAAATCGGGTTCCGCTTATTAATGAATTTAAACCCTTCCAACAAGCATTAGTGGAAATTACGAAAAAAGGAAGAGGAGTTGTGGGCGTAACAAAAGAAAGCGGAAATTTGGTTGGAATTATTACTGATGGAGATATAAGGCGTTTTTTCCTTACACAGTCTACCCATAAAAATAAGTTGGCTAAGGATGTGATGACAAGAAACCCGAAGACAATTTCTAGTGGTCAGTCACTTCTAGATGCCTTAAATCTCATGACAAAGTATGGCATTACTAGTCTTTTTGTGTTAGACAAAGGCAAGATTCCCGTGGGAATGATACACATTCATAATATAGTAGGAGAAACCCTTTCTTAAGTTAATGGAACCACAAAATATTTTCAAATATAAATTAGATTTTCTTAACTGTTTGAATAAATCAAAAGTTAACGGTGTTCAGCTTTCGGATTTAAAAATTTTCGAAAAATATAATGTGTGGCTTTTCTTCCAAACCCGCCTGTTTTACGGAGAAATTATTCCCTCAGAGGAAAGAGTCAAGAACAAAAAGGAAAGAACACATATTTTTAATGACTTAAAGGTATTTACGCTGGGTTTGTTTACCTTATTGTTTTCACTAACAGCATCTATTTTATTTCTTATAAAACGACCGAGGGTTGTTGTATATTCTGTGGATAAAATTAATTCAATGGATTATAAAAATGATACAAGGCTGGATGCAATCTATCGTTTTTTATTCAAGAATAAAATTTCATTTATAGAAATATTTCACACACTTTGGAATAAGAACATTATTTTATATTCATGGGAAAGAAAAAGATTTGCAATTTATCTAGAAGCTATTGATTTTTGTTACTTAATTTTTAAATCAATAAAAATTACTCACAGAACGTTTAATAAAAATTTAAATATTGACGTTTCTTTGTTTGCCGCCAATGAGAAGCTATTTGCCGAGAAGCTTATTACTAAATATGTTAATAATATTGATCGATCAATATTTAGAGTAAAAGTGTTTTCTTGGATATTGAAATTAGCAAAACCTAGGGTTATTTATGCGATTGATGATGCGCGAGACTATTTTGAATTGATGTTGGCGTGTAAATTTTGCCAGATACCATTTATTGCGTTTCAGCATGGTCACTTTACAAAATATAATGTCGCATGGTTTCCATCAAAAGATTTCAGTGGTGTGTGTGTTGGACCAGACTCAATTTATCTTTGGAGTGAATTTTGGAAAAAAGAAATGATACGATTAGGAACAAACATTTCTGACGATTCGATAAAAATAGGAGGAATGGTAAACAGGATCAGTGAAATTATAAAACCAATTGTTCGAAAAAGTAGTACTATGAAAGTGCTAATTCCATATGAGGCTCATGCGAATACAAGAGAGGTAGTAGAATATGTTGATAAATTGTTATCCTATCCAAACATCAGAGTTATTTTTAAATTACGCACTGACCGCACAAAACAAGAACAGCTAGCTCATTATGGATTTTCTAATAATCATCACCCAAATTTGACAGTTGTTTATGGTGATTATGATTATGAAAGTGTGGATGTGATTGCCGGAACGTATTCAACGTTTCTTTATGATGTTATTATTAAGGGCATACCAGTTATATTACTTAATACTAGTATCGACTTTGGTGAAGGTTTGGTGAAAAATGGCCTCGCTGATTTTGCAGAATCTCCAAACAAAATTTTTAAGGTAGTTAATCATTCTAGAGATCTCCCGCAATCTGTTCTAATCTCCAGACAAAAAAAACTTTTGGGGGATAGCCCCGTATTATTAAAAGATACGTTAGAGATGTTGGCCAATAAGTATTATCTTATAAAATGATAAAAACAATAAAGGATAAACTTTATATTACTAAAGAATGGATGAAGAAACTTTTTATTTATCCGCAAAACACAATAATTCCCGGCGAGCATTTTAATTATGATGAGTATTGGAAAAAAAGGCGAGGAATTAAATATATGGGAAGACTCGGTGACTGGCAAAGAGAGCGTGCTGTTTTGGCTTCAAAGATTATTTCTAATAGTAATGGGAAAGTTGTTAATGATGTTGGGTCGGGAGCCGGGGAAGTAATGAAGTTTATAAAAGACCACGCCTCTATAGAGAAAGCGATTTGTTATGATAGCTCAGAATATGCATTAGAAATGGCAAAATCATTTGGTTTAGAAACAAAGCTTTTTGATATTAATAAGCCGGGAGAATTTTCTAATATTGAAGAAGCAGATTTTACTGTAATGTTTGAAATATTGGAGCACATACCTGGTCCGGAGGAATTGCTTAAGAAGGTCTGTGAAAAATCACGCATAGGTGTTTTGTTTTCATTCCCCAACACAGGATTTATCATTCACAGGTTTCGGCTTTTGTTTGGGAAGTTTCCACTTCAATGGACTGTACACCCCGGAGAACATTTAAGATTTTGGACAAAAGCAGATCTTATTTGGTGGCTTAAAGCACAAGGTTATCATAAATATAGAATTTATTACTATGTTGGTGTCCCGCTTTTAAAAGATATTTGGCCAAGTATGTTTTGCGCTGGTTTTTTTGTGGAAATACTAAAATAATGATTAATTTTATTAAAGGAAAAATTAAGGGGATAGTTAGGTTATATCTAAAAAAGATAGATTCATCAGTTACAAGGGAGTTTCATCCATATTATGATTTAGTTGAGACTCAAGAAAAGAAATATTTCGATGAATTATATAACAAGTCTATTTTGTTGACGGGCACCCCTCCGAGTGTTTGGAGAAGAGATAGATTTCTTAACTTGTTTTTTCTTACTCAAAGCATTGTTGATTCGCATGGGGACATAATAGAGTGCGGGTCGTGGAAGGGTTTATCTAGTCTAATTATAAATGGTGCAATTAAACAAAAAAATGAATACTATAACGGTGAAAATTATAGTATTGTGGATTCCTTTGAGGGTTTATCTGAAGTAACACAAAATGATACACCGCTGAAGTTTGATTCAAGGGGAAAATTTGCTTTTTCCCTGCCAGAATTAAGAAAAAATTTGTCCGAGTTTCCGAGAGTCACTTATTATAAGGGATGGATTCCAGAGGTTTTCAACTCACTTCCAGAAAATATATATAAATTTGTCCATATTGATGTTGATTTGTCTGTCCCGACTCTTGAATCTTTTAAGTATTTTTACCCGAGGATGGCTGACGGAGGAATAATTGTATGTGATGATTACGGATCAGTTACTTGGCTTGGTATGCAAAATCAAATAAGAATATTTTGTAATGAAAATAATATTAGCCCGATCATTCTTTCTACGGGACAATTAGTTGTTATAAAAAATACTCATTAAATAGTAATTTTATGCTCTTGGTGTGAAATAGCTTACTGATGCGAGGCCAAAGATTCTTGTGGCAACTCTCGCTATTACGAGACCTAAAAGTCCAAAATAATATACCCCCAAAAACATTAGAATAAGTTTTACTACGATACTTAAAGATGCCATTTTGTATTTGGTTTTGATTGCCAAAAGACTATCTATATATGTAAGAGGCAAAATAGTTGCTAAAAATGGAAGCATTAGTGAATATATCTGGGAATAAAAAATAGAATCTAAATATTTTGGGAAGAACAAACGGAAAAATACTGGTGCCATTAGGATATAAATAAATGAAATAAATGCACCAAATAGGAAAATTTGTGCAGATTTACGAAACAAAGTTTTTTTAATAGTATTCTTATCGCCCTGAACAAATTTGGGGAAAGCCAGTGCCCCAATATTCTTTATAAATCCTCCGAGAAAATCTGGAATTGCTTGGGAAAAATTATAAATAGCTAGTGATATTGGGCCTAAGAAATGGAAAATCAATACGTTGTCCATTTGATCGGCAAAACTAGAAATACTATTTATTAAACTAATGTGTTTGGTAAGTTTGTGAGTTTCATTATCTGTTTTATCATTTGGTTTTGTTGTTATAAAAACCCTTAGAAATATAATTAAATTTAAAAGAGTATGAATAAAGAAAAATGAGGCCACCCACAGCATGGGATTTTTTGTAATAATAATTGTTGCCAACATCCATACTGCAGCCAGCCCTTGTTTAGTGATGCTATAAATACTTATTTTTTTAAAATCTTTTTTGCCAATTAAAATGGAAGTATAAAGTCCAAAGCTATCTTTAAATGGAATAAAAATTCCGATAATAATTAGCCCGGTTGTCAGTGAATAGTTGTCGTTTATAAAATAATATATTGCGCCCAAGAAGCTTGTGATAGAAATTAATACCTCCCATTTTAAATTAAACTTAAACCCCTTGAGAAATTCTCCTTCATACCCACTAGCTATAGCTCTGGAAATTGACGTTGACATACCACTAAGTGAAATAGCTCCAACTAACCCAGATAGAGAAAGGATATATTTGTATGTACCGAAGTCACTTTGGGAGACAATATTTGCAAACGCTATTGCTATAAAAAAACTTATAAACCCTGTACAAATCTGGGCGGTATATAGCCAAAAACCACCTCTGGCTATATAAACCATATCAGTCTTGAAAAAACGCTCACTCTTGCGTAGTAGGTCGTGCAGGCTCACCTTGAGATTATCCATACTTTGATGCTACCATATCATTCTATGAACAAAAACATTCTTAAATGGGTAATCTATATAGGGCTCTTACCTTAAGCATCATTCCAACATTCTTGAGAATGTTGGAATGATGGGAATTATAAAATGTTAATATAAAAGTGTGACACAGAAAAAAATACAAAAAAAGAAAAATTTGGTTATTTACCAAGCGAAGAGCGGTGCGATAGAACTTCGAGGTGATTTCACACACAAGACAATATGGGCTACCCAGGCACAGGTAGTGGACCTTTTTGGCGTTGATCAGTCTGTAGTTTCTCGCCATATAAAAAACATATTTAAAGATGGTGAAATTGATAAAAAAAGCAATATGCAAAAAATGCATATTGCAAATTCAGACAAGCCAGTTATTTTTTATTCACTTGATGTCATTTTAGGAATTGGGTACAGGACAAACTCGAAAGTAGCAATTGAGTTTAGAAAGTGGGCCACCAAAACTCTTCGAAGCTATATTGTTGATGGTTTCGCCATAAATAAAAATCGTATCGCGAAAAACTATACTCAGTTTCTAGGAATTGTAGAAGATATCAAAAAATTTTTACCGACAGGAGTGTCTGTTGAACCAGGGGATGCGGTGGAGCTTGTGTCTCTTTTTGCAGATACATGGCTTTCCCTTGACGCTTATGACAGAGATTTGTTGCCAAAAGGCAAACTAACCAAAAAGAAAGTTGATTTAACTGCCGAGAAAGTTTGTGTAAGTCTTGCAGAATTGAAAACAGAACTTGTTCATAAAGGAGAGGCCACTGATATTTTTGGTATGGAAAGAAATGCTGGTTCTGTGGCGGGTATTGTGGGCAATGTGATGCAATCTTTTGGTGGAAAGGAATTGTATGAAAGTATAGAAGAAAAAGCGGCACACCTGTTGTATTTTATGGTCAAGAATCATCCGTTTACAGACGGTAACAAGAGGAGTGGTGCTTTTGCCTTTATATGGTTTTTGAAGCAAGCCCGCATTTTGGATGTGTCCAAACTTACTCCCTCCGCACTTACAGCTCTTACTATTTTGGTTGCAAGCAGTGATCCAAAAGACAAAGATAAGGTTGTTTCACTCATCTTAAATCTTATTACTAAAAAATAAATAGGAAGTTTTTGCTAGCGTTTCCACGAATTTGTTTTTACTATACAATACTACTCATGAACAAAAACATTCTTAAATGGGTTATCTATATAGGACTCTTCCTTATCCCTTTTGTGCCGTTCTTGGTTTATAGTTCGCTTTTCTTCCCATTCATCACGAGCAAGGCGTTCACTTTTAGGATTATTGTGGAAATTATTTTCGGTGCGTGGATTATCCTCGCGGCTCTGGCTCCGGAATTTCGACCGAGGAAATCTATCATTCTTTATTCTCTTCTGGCTTTCGTATTTATCATTGGTCTCGCGGATGTATTTGGTGTAGCCCCAATGAAAAGTTTCTGGTCCAACTACGAACGCATGGAAGGCTTCATCACTATCCTGCACCTCGGCGCACTTTTCCTCGTGATTGGTTCAGTGTTAAAGGAGAAGGGATGGAAATGGTGGTGGAACACTTCTCTCATTGCTTCTGCCCTCATGATTATTTATGGATTGTTTCAACTCATGGGGTTGGCGGAAGTCCATCAAGGGGGAGTGCGTTTAGATGGGAGCATAGGCAATGCATCCTACCTCGCGGTGTATATGCTCTTCCATATTTTCATCGCCATGATGTTTTTCTTGAGAGAAAATAAAAATACTGTTCTCAAATGGACATATGGTGTATTAATCTTCGGACAAGTTTTCATCCTCTACTACACAGCGACGAGGGGTGCCATCCTCGGTCTATTGGGGGGCTTACTCATCATAGCTCTCCTCAACCTTCGCAATAAAGAAGATAGGGGAATGCAGAAAACTAGCATGATTGGGATAGCTTTGTTTGTTGTCCTCGTGGGTGGATTTCTCTTGATGCGTGATTCGGCATTCATTAAAAGCAGTTCGGTACTTTCAAGGTTTTCAAACATTAATTTGGCTGAAATAAAAACCGAAGGTCGTTCCTTCGTCTGGCCGATAGCTGTGCAGGGGATTAAAGAGAGGCCACTCCTCGGTTGGGGGCAAGATAATTTTAATTATGTTTTCAATGAACACTATGACCCTAAGATGTATCGTCTGGAGCCGTGGTTCGATAGGGCGCACAATATCTTTCTAGATTGGGCTATCGCCGGCGGGATCCTTGGGCTCCTTGCATACCTTTCTCTCTATGTCACATTACTAATTTCTATTTGGAGAAAATCCGAAGAGCTCTCGTATATTGATAGGTCGGTCCTCACAGGACTCTTGGCCGGATACTTCTTCCACAATTTCTTCGTCTTTGATCATCTCGTAAGTTATATTCTGTTTGTTTCTGTTCTCGCCTATGTGCATGCGCGTAGTCACAAACAAAGTGAGTGGGGTGTCGCTCTCAGTCAAGAGAAAACTTTTTATTTTGTGGCTCCGGTCGTGGTCGTGCTGTTGGGCTTTGGAATATACTTCATAAACATTAAACCAATTAATGCCAACACCAATCTCATTCTTGGTCTACAGACTTATCAAATCGAAGGAGCTGGTAAGTTGAAAGCAATGGACTATTTCAAAAAGGCCTATAACGAATCACGTCTCGGTAGACCGGAAGTGGTGGAGTGGATTGTTTCAAGCGCTCCGTCGATCCTTGGTGGCACCCTTTCTGTAGAAGAGAAAAATAGTTATTTCACATTTGCCAAGAATGCAATAGAGAAACAAGCCGAAGATTTCAAAGGGGATGCGAGGTATCAACTTCTGGCTGGAGCTTTCTTTTCTAAAACCGGACAGTTGGATGAAGCGATTACTTATTTGAAGCGGGCGCAGGAGCTTATCCCAGGCAAACAACAGGTTTATATCGAACTTGGAAGCGCCTACATAAACAAAGGAGACTCCGTGAATGCCTTAGAAAACTTCAAGAAGGCCTATGAAATGGCTCCGGATAATATGGATGCGAAGATGATTTATCTCATTGGTGCAATATACGTTGGCGATAGAATATTGACGGATAAATTAATCAAAGAGATTCCAGAAGAAACTCTGGTCACAGATACTAGAATAACCTCGGTACTTTTGGAAACGAAAAACTACACGACCCTCATAAAATTATTGGAAAGACGTCTAGCCCTGCATCCAGAAGACCCAAACAAAGACCAAATTGAAAAATATATCAAGGATATACAAAACGGCACGATAAAATAAAAAATAATTTCTCATAAATTATTTTTTGAAAAAAGTTATCCACACATTTATAAATAAAATGCTTGTATGTGAGTGACATGCGTATGATAATTAATACAGGTCGCACGTGGAAATAATTTTTTATTAAATAATTTCTGCGATAGACGTTAATAATAATTGCGTCTCTTGATCAAGACGCACAAAATAAAATGGCAGCAAAAAAGAAAGCAAAGAAAGCAGCAAAGCGAAAGCCAGCAGCTAAGAAGCGAAAGGCTTCAAAGAAGCGAGCATAATCGATTGTGTCCCGACGTTACAGTCGGGATCCCGACCACAAAGTGCGTCGGGGCTTGAAAGAAAAGGCGCTCCCACAAGGAGCGTTTTTTCTTTGCATACCAGAGCCCTAATTGGGTTGGGGGATTCCTTGTCCGTGCGTATTCTCCTTACCAATATCCCCATATTTCCATTTATTTACACCACAATTCCCATACGCTACAATTAAGTGGTCACTTATATATAACGTATGGGAAAGTTAGAAGAAAAAACAAAGAAGAGAGAGAAGAAAAAGAACCTGCAGAAATTTGTGTTAAGTACGGTGAAGATTGCAGGTTTACTTAGTGTGGGACTTCTTGCCCCAAATGTTATTAAAGCTTTGGATAAAGTTGGCTTGTTGCCGAAACCACGTGAAAAAGAATACATTGCTTCTTCTGCAAGTAAGTTGGCGAAAAGAGGACTGATCAAATTTGAGAAAGGATATTATGAACTTACCCCGGCTGGAGAAAAATTATTGAGCCTGTGGGAATTGGCAGACTACAAAATAAATAAACCGAAAAAGTGGGATAAGAAGTGGCGAGTCATTATTTTTGATATTCCACAAAAGAAAGCTGCTATTCGTGATCAAATTACTTCGATGTTTCGTCGTGTGGGGCTCCTTAGACTTCAGGATAGTGTTTGGGTATATCCATATGATTGTGAAGACTTGGTAACCTTGCTTAAGACTGATCTCGGAGTAGGGAAGTATATTCTATACATGATAGTTGAAGAGCTTGAGGGGGATCGTCATCTGCGCGAAGATTTTGATTTAATTTAATTGGCCAATTTTAAAATTAACATCTCAAAGTCATACGCTACAATTAAGTGACCACTTATAGATAGCGTATCGTATGAGGTGAAGGTGGCCCCACGAACATTATTCAAAATATTATGGTAAAATATGCATCTTATGGCATTTTTAAGCAGTATATTCAAGGGCAGTGAGGAGAAGGCCGTGGCTTCTTGGAAGCCTATTCTCGCACGTATTAATAGTTTAGAAACCTCTTTTGAATCTCTCTCGGCCGAAGAGGTTAAAAACAAAACCGCTGATTTAAAAAATCGTCTTGTCCAAGGGGAGGCCTTGGACGATATTCTGCCAGAAGCTTTCGCCCTTGTGCGTGAAGCTTCCAAACGCACACTTGGTCAGAGACATTTTGATGTTCAACTCCTTGGAGGTATTGCACTTCACAGAGGAGGCATCGCAGAAATGCGTACTGGAGAAGGCAAGACTTTGGTTGCAACACTTCCAGTTTATTTGAATGCGCTGACAGGCAAGGGTGTGCATGTTGTGACAGTGAATGATTATCTCTCTCGTCGTGACGCAGTTTGGATGGGGCAGATTTATTCTTACCTCGGACTTTCGGTCGGAGTTTTAAATCATGCAGAATCTTTTATTTATGATCCAGCTCATGTAAACCTGGATAAGGAGCGTGATGATACGGGTTCATTTCACGTGGTGCACGAATTTTTACGTCCAGCGACGAAGCCAGAAGCGTATCGTGCGGATATCACCTACGGCACCAACAATGAATTTGGTTTCGACTATCTTCGAGACAACCTAGTGTATAACCACGAAGCTCTGGCTCAGAGAGATTTCAACTACGCCGTGGTGGACGAAATAGATTCCATCCTCATAGACGAAGCACGCACACCTCTCATCATTTCCTCAAACATAGGAGCAGCAGGGGAACTTTATGTGAAGTTTGCGAAGATTGCCGAGGCGTTGTCTCCAGAGGCAGATTATGAAGTAGATGAGAAGTTAAGGGCCATCAGTCTCACTAACGACGGCATCACTCGAGCCGAAGGACTCTTGGGCATAGAAAATATTTATACAGACGGTGGAGTGAAATATGTGCATCATCTGGAGACCGCCGTGCGAGCCAAAGCGCTTTATCACAAAGACAAAGAATACGTTGTGCAGAATGACGAAGCGATTATCGTGGATGAATTCACGGGGAGACTTCAGCCGGGGCGACGTTGGTCAGAAGGTTTGCATCAGGCCATAGAAGCCAAAGAGGGCGTGAGGATAAAAGAAGAGTCGAGGACTTTCGCCAGCATCACATTCCAAAATTATTTTAGAATGTACAAAAAACTTTCTGGAATGACCGGTACGGCTGTCACTTCAAAAGAAGAATTCTACAAAGTTTATGGATTGGAAACTTTCATCATTCCAACCAACAGACCCAACGCGCGCACAGATCACAATGATTTAATTTTCCAAACGCACAAGGGCAAGATGCAAGCGGTGGCGAAGAAAGTGAAAGAACTTCATGAGAAGGGTCAGCCAGTGCTCATCGGGACGGTCTCTATTGAACACAATGAACTGCTCTCGGAATTTCTAAATGGAGAAGGCATCAAGCACGAAATCCTCAACGCGAAGAATACCTCGGTTCATGAACGAGAGGGGGAAATCATCGCTCAGGCCGGCCAGAGGGGGGCAGTCACCATAGCCACAAATATGGCCGGTCGTGGGGTGGACATCAAGCTGGGGGGCAATCCGGGCTCCAAGGAGGCCCTAGAAGAGGTGAAGGGCCTAGGAGGGCTCTTCGTCCTAGGTACAGAGCGGCATGATGCGAGGAGGATAGATAACCAGCTCCGAGGCCGTTCTGGAAGGCAAGGGGATCCGGGGGCGACCCAATTCTTCGTCTCGCTCGAGGATAGTTTGATGAGAATTTTTGCTACAGACACTATCAAGAAAATGATGGGTCGGTTTAATATTCCAGAAGACGAAGCTATCCAAAATAAATTAATTACCAACTCACTCGAGAAGGCCCAAGAGAAAATCGAAGGATTCAATTTTGATGCTCGCAAACACGTGCTCGAATTCGATGATGTGATGAACTATCAACGAGGCATTATTTATAAACATCGCAGATCTATCCTCATTGGAGGCAAAGCGGAGATAGATGAATATCTACACGAAGCAGCCACTCTCGTAGAAGAAGAGAAATCCAAATTATTGTTGGAGAAACTTCCAGCACTCGAACATCCAGAAATTCTTGAACCATTGCGCAGATTAATTCTTCAGACTATTGATACTTTCTGGGTGAATCATTTGGAGACGATGGAATATCTCCGAGGTTCAGTAAATTTGCGCGCATACGGACAGAGAGATCCCCTCGTGGAATACAAGAGAGAAGGATTAAAATTCTTCAAGGATATGGAAGCTTCTATCGCCCGACAGGTGACGGAGTTTCTCATTGCTCTTCAACCAGAAACGATTGCTCAAATAAAAGAGTCTTCAATCCAAAAAGAAGCCGAAGCTGTGGCCGATGCCTCGCGTTCGATTATTTCTGAAAGTTCTGATGTGGGCAGAAATGATTTGTGCCCGTGCGGTTCGGGCAAGAAGTTTAAGAAATGCGGAATGTTGAATACAGAAGAACATCAAGGGTTGATGAAGAAATAATTTGATATAATAACGATATGAAAAAACTTATCTGGCCGATTGTGATATTGGCGTTCGCGGGCTTTGTGGTGTGGCTCATCATTACTCCAGGGAGAGTGAAAGTTTCTAAGTATGACGGCTTTGCCCAATGCATAAAAGATTCAGGAGCGATATTTTATGGTGCGTTCTGGTGTCCACATTGTGTGTCTCAAAAGAAAATGTTTGGTACCGCGGTGAACTTTTTGCCTTATGTCGAATGTTCTACTCCAGATGGTAGTGGACAACTTCAGGTGTGCAAGGACGCCGGGGTTAACAGTTATCCAACTTGGGTATTCAAGAACGGAGTAACAAAGACCGGACAACTATCCTTCGAAGAATTAGCCAAGGAGACTGCTTGCGTTCTCCCTCAATAATTTCATGACAGACCTGATTACTCCTATTTTCTCCTTCGCCACTCTTCTCGCGCACTTTCTGTTTGTGTTTTGTATCTTCGCATTTATTTATAGAAAGTCGTGGGGACATCCTCTGATCAAATTTGTACACAAATACGCTTTGTGGCTTGGATTCGGAGTTTCTATGGTGGCTATAATCGGGAGTTTGTTGTATTCAAATCTGATAGGTTTCCCACCCTGCACGCTCTGTTGGTGGCAGAGGATTTTTATTTATCCTCAAGCCGTACTTTTCCTCATTGCGATTATAAAGAAGGATAGAGGGATATTTGATTATGCCTTGCCCATGTCCATTGCTGCTTTTATTATCTCACTTTATCAATCGTATTCGAATTTTACTGGAACATCGATTCTGCCCTGCACTGCGACAGGAGGGGAATGTTCAAGACTTTATGTTATTGAATACGGCTACATCACCATTCCTCTCATGAGCTTAACTCTGGTCACTTATTTACTCTTTATAAAACTTTGCGCCTATAAACATGACAACAATAGCAACGCATAATGCCAAGTTCCATACAGATGATGTATTCGCCGTGGCTGTACTTCTTTTTATTTATCCTGATGCAAAGGTATTAAGGACAAGAGATGAGAATATAATTAAAGATGTTGATATCGTTGTAGATGTAGGAGGAATTTATGACGACAGTTTAATGCGCTTTGATCATCACCAGGTTGGTGGAGCGGGCAAACGTGACAATGGAATAGAGTATGCGTCTTTCGGTTTGGTGTGGAAGAAATTTGGGGAAGAGTTGACCGGTTCGAAAGAAGCCGCAGAAACCCTTGATCAAATTTTGGTTCAGTCTATTGATGCTGGAGATAATGGGATTAATACTTTCACTCCAACTATTAAAGATGCCTCACCGTACCTCATCGGAGGAATTATAGATTTATACAGAGCTACTTGGAAGGAGGATGACAATTGGGACGAGCGCTTTATGGAGAGTGTTGGGTGGGCACAATGGATGCTCAAGCGTCAGATAAAAATTATTCAAGATAATATTGAAGCGAAGGATATTGTGAGGAGTGTATATGAGAATGCCGAAGACAAATCCATAATAATTATGGATGAGAAATATGATTTTGGTCGCGAGAGTGTTTGTGGCACTCTGATTGATTATCCAGAACCTATATACGCGATACTCTATCGGTCGGATAGCAGAAATTGGCAAGTGGTCTCTGTTCGCAAGGAACGCGGATCTTTTGAACAAAGAAAACCCTTACCAGAATCGTGGTGGGGGAAAAAAGATGAAGAGCTTTCAGATGCTACAGGGGTTCCTGGGTCAGAATTTTGTCATAGAAACGGCTTTATGTGTGTGGTTGAGTCCAAAGAAGGAGCCATTAAGCTTGCTCAAATCGCTTTAAATGCGTAAGGTAAGGATATGTTCATAGATGAAATAAAACTAAATTTGAAGGCCGGACGAGGGGGAGACGGAGTGGTCCGTTGGCTTCATGAGAAGGGCAAGGACAAGGGAGGCCCCTCGGGCGGAAATGGAGGCAAGGGAGGAGACGTCTACGCTGTGGCTATTCGAGATGTGGGAATACTCTCCAAATATAGAGAAGTGAAGGTATTTGAAGCGAATAAAGGGGAAGATGGGGCGAAGAATGTCTGGCACGGAGGAGATGGCAAGAGTATAGACATAGAATTGCCCATAGGTTCAATCATAACAAACCTTACTACAGGTCATAAATTTGAGCTAAACAATGATAAAGAACGTATCAAGCTTTTATCAGGTGGAAGGGGTGGTTTGGGCAACGAACACTACAAATCCTCTACAAACGTTAGTCCAAAGGAGTTTACCCTCGGGTCAGATGGAGAAGAGGCCGAATTTAACATTGAATTGGAGTTAGTTATCGATTTTGGACTAATCGGCCTGCCTAATGCGGGGAAATCAAGTCTTTTGAATACATTAACGAGTGCAAAGTCCAAGGTTGGGGCCTTTCCTTTCACCACCCTAGAGCCATCTTTGGGAAGCTTTTATGGAATTATTCTGGGAGATATCCCCGGCCTTATAGAGGGAGCATCCGAAGGAAGGGGACTTGGGCACAAATTCCTCCGACATATAAAACGAACGAAGGGTCTTATTCATTGTATTTCTGCAGAAGAACCTGATCCAGCGAAGGCTTATCAAATTGTACGAAAGGAGCTCGAACTCTATAATAGAGGCATCATCAAGAAGCCAGAAATTATTCTTCTAACCAAAGTTGATTTGATTACTGATGAAGAAAAAACCGAGAAGCTCATGCAACTCGAACCTCTGGGCGAATCAGTGTATGCCCTGTCCATCATTGATGATAAATTAATAAAAGAATTTAAAGATTTCCTCTCTCAATCTGCTTCATGAGTAGCGACTACATTCCAACCATAGGATTAGAAATTCATGCCGAGCTTAGTACGAAGACTAAGATGTTTTGTGATTCTAAAAATGATACTGCCCCGACGCTCGAAGAGGTCGGGGTCCCGACTGACAACGTCGGGAAAGAAAGACCCAATACAAATATTTGTCCGGTGTGTATGGGTTATCCAGGAAGTTTGCCCGTCATAAACAAAGAGGCCGTGAGACAGGTTCTGCGTTTGGGTGTCGCGGTAGGAGGAGAGATTGCCAACTATACAGAGTTTGATAGAAAAAATTATTTTTATCCTGATATTCCCAAGGGCTATCAAATCAGTCAGTACAAACATCCTCTTGTTCGCGGAGGCAGTATTTCGGGCATAGAATTAACTCGCGTGCATTTAGAAGAAGATACGGCTAAGTCGTCTCATGAAAATTCTAAATTGAAAAATGAAAATTCCCTGCTCGATTTCAACAGAGCAGGGGTTCCACTCATGGAGCTTGTGACCGAACCAGTGATTCATGACGCAGAGACAGCGAGTAGGTTTGCGAAGGAGTTTCAACTTCTTCTTATATATCTAGGAGCAAGTGAAGCGAACATGGAGAAGGGTGAGATGCGAGTCGAGGCCAATATTTCAGTCAGCAAGGATGATAAGTTTGGTACAAAAGTAGAAGTGAAAAATCTCAATTCATTTAAGGCTGTAGAAAAAGCCATTAAATTTGAAGTAGAGAGACACATAGAACTTCTTGAGAAAGGGGAGAAGATTGTCCAAGAAACTCGCGGTTGGGACGAGAACAAGGAGGAAACATTCTCTCAGAGAACCAAAGAAGATTCTCATGATTATCGCTATTTCCCAGATCCAGATCTACCTAAACTTTTCATAAAGGAAATTTCTGAATTTGATACTAAAACCCTCGAGGATTCACTACCCGAACTGCCTTGGGAGAAGAGAAAGAGGTACAAACAGGACCTTGATTTAAGAGACGAAGATATAGAAATTTATGTGAGAGATACAGAGTGGGGGAGTTATTTTGAAGAAGTGATTTCTAAACTTGAAGGTCAGGGCAGCATAAAACTGGCTTCAAACTATATAACCTCTGATCTCAAGAAACCGATTCCAGTCGAAGAGTTTGTGGAGGTTATTCATATGCTCGAGAGAGGCGAATTGTCATCACGCGGGGCCAAAGATGTTTTGAAAATTATTTCTGAAGAAGGTGGTTCGGTGAAAACGATTGTTGAATCAAAGGGGCTCCTTCAGAAGAGTGACACTGGAGAATTAGAAAAGATCGCCACAAAAATTATTGAAGCGAATCAAAAAGCTGTAGAAGAATATAAAAAAGGAAACATGGCTCCTCTTCAATTTTTAATTGGACAAGGTATGAAAGAAACTCGGGGGAGTGCGAATCCAGAACTTCTGAAAAAGATTTTTCAAAAGCTTCTAGAATAAAGAATTAGGATTTATTTATTGTCTATTATTTATTGTTTATTGTTTTATTCTTCCACGTGTTGAACCATTAGTTTTTTGATTTGCTTCTTGGCATTACTCTTTTCTGTGCCACTTTCTATATCATTGATTATGTGCTCCAACGCCGAAAGTTTATACACTCTGTAGTTGTTCATGGGGTGTCTTTGGGCTCTGAATTTGCCTGATTTGTCCCAGTTGCGAAGAGTCAGAGGGGAGACTCCTAGGATTTCTGCGGCTTCTTTTATTGAGAAGTATATTTCACTCATATGCCATCTATATAAACATTACTAATCTAGTAATATTGATTATAACATTGTTAGTGTGATATATCAAAGTATAGTACAATATATGTCAAATGGAGGTAACAACTAAAACGAAAATAGCATCCGTTCTTCTCATTGCTTTTTTGTGTACTCTTTTTATTAGAGTTTTTATTATAGAGGGTTTTATTGTGAGAGGAGATTCAATGGCCCCAATAATAAATTCTGGGGATTATATTTTCATAAATAAACTCGCATATTGGGGGAGAGAGCCAGCTCGTGAGGATATTATAGTAGCCATCCCTCGAACATTTCCAAACAAAGTTATCAAACGAATCATTGGACTTCCTGGAGAAAGGTTTCGTATAGAAAATAACAAAGTAGTTATAAGTGGTGGGCGCACAGATTCGGGAGTAATCCTGGCTGAAATATACCTTGCGTCCAGTACTACTCCGGCCGTTGGCACAACTCTCATACAATTAGATCCAGAAGAGTACTTTGCTCTGGGTGACAATAGACAGGTGAGCATAGATTCTCGAGAATTAGGTCCGTTGGATAAATGGGACATAAAAGGAAAGGTAATAGGCAAAGTAGATTTCAAAAGTCTTAAATACACAGATTTCTAGGCATCTTTTGTAATCTTTAGTATTAATGGTTATCAAGGTTTAGATAAGTTTAAGAATGTAAATTTTCTTGCTTTTGTTGACCCAAAAATGATTTTTTTGGGATTTTTTAATAAAAATTTATTATCTCCAGTGTTTTGAACATAAAAAAACGCATCCGATTTTTGTTTGAAGAATAGAATAAATAAATTTTATTTTTTTATAAAAAATAAAATTTTTATGAGTTGTCCACAGAAAAGTGATAAAAAACTATAGTCTTCTCGTATCGAAAAATATATAATAATAGCAACACTATTTTGCAGCCGATACGGTGTATCGGCATTAACAAAACAGACTTTGAACCCCAACATTGACAATAACAAGTTTGAAAAAGAGAAATGGCTTTCAATGTCCGAAGCCGCTGTTAACGCTCCTTACAGTGCAGAATATTTAAGCCTTCTAGCTCGCAAGGGAAAACTCACCGCGAAGAAGATCAACAACGCTTGGTATACGACTCAATCAATCCTCGACGAGTATATGAAGAAGCAGATGATTCGTGCCCAAGTCCAAAATGGGAATTTTAATGGCACTCCAGTATCTTCTGTGGATCAAGATGAATCCATAAAACAATTGAGATCCCTAAGAGGAGATACCAGAGAATATTTAAAAGAATATGAAGATTTTTTAGTACAAAATAAGATACAAAAAAGCGCAGGAATTTCTCCTCTCAAACGACCAACTCCCACCTCAACATTTTTGGGTTTTATCCCAAACATGATTCAGTCTCAAATAATAATTCCTCTAAAAAATATTTTTCATCGCAATGTTCAAACAGAATCCAAACCTCAAACCTCTCCGGTAACTAAAACTCCATCTCCAACTACGACGCCTGAACAAATGTTCGCGCCCATCACTTCAGAAATTGAGAGTGCTTTGGAACGAGTCATTGATAGGAAATTTAATGGAGGTAATTCAAATCAAAATCCGAATCAAAATAAAAGTGGTCGTATCAGTTCTTCGGCTCGAACAGTTTTCTCCAGCAAGACTCTTGTGGCTGCCACCATACTTTGTATTTTGGTTCTCACCATATTCCCTATACCACTCGTATTTAGTTTCTTCGAGAAGTCTGTTGATTTTGTGAAGAGCTCGCTCGTAGATTCCAATACAGTGATGGGTTTCAGACCCGGCACTCATGCGAATGAAATTCTTTTGCTCAGCAAGAATGGAAATATTTCAATCATGGGGCACATCGAGACAGAAGGACAATTTAGATCTTTTGCTCCAGATGGTACGGCGCCCATCGTAGTAGATTCGAAAACTATGGTGAAGAATTTGAATGCTGAATATTTGGGAGGCGCTTCTTCTACTGAATTTACCTTGGCCTTTGTAACCAAAAACGGCTCAGTTACTACAGAGGACGTCACATTCGGTGGTTCAGTGGAAGTCGGGGAAACTCTTGAAGTGGGCCAAACACTTGTTGTTAAGGGGGCCACCAAACTCCTTTCTAGTCTAGAAGTGGATGGTAATACTCGCGTCCTCGGCAATGCAGAGTTTGGTCAAATATTAAAAGTTCTGGGACCAGCGTACTTTGAGGGCTTGGTCACAATGAAGGACAATCTCTCGGTTAACAAAAATCTTTCTGTCAGAGGAAGTATCACATCAGGAAGTTCTGTTATAGCCAAGAATGGTTCGTTCGGTTCGTTGGGAGTGAGTGGAGACACAGCACTTAATGATTTCACTGCGGATGATGGAGTCATTGATAATGCGACCTCCACAAACTTTTTTGCCAGCAAATTTAATGCAGTTGTGGCTTCGATCACTTCACTTGTGGCGAATGACATCACGGTGAATGGATTGACTGCGACCAATTCAACTACTACGAATGCCACCACTACAAATTTATCTGTAACTAAAGGTTCGTTCGCCACACTTTGTTTAGATGCTGATGTTTGTAGAACAACTTGGCCGATAAGCAGTGGCGCCAATTCAAAATTTGCAACCTCTACAAATCTTATGGCCCTCTTCCCGAACGGAGGTACGAACATTGGTTTGGTAATTGGTGGAACAGCCACAACCACCAATTCTCTTTTCGAAGTTACCGGTGGGGCGTTTTTTGATCGTTCCACCACCACCTCTGCCACCACCACCAATCTTTTCTTCACCACCTCTACCGGAGGCACTCAAACTCTCTCTGGTCTTCTCACCACTGCTAGTCTTCTCTTGAACGGCTCTTCTACTCTCCAAAACTTCACTTTTCAAAATGCCACCGGTACTTCTGCAACAACAACAAACTTCTTCTCAACAAACGGAACCTTCACCAACCTTTTCTCCACCACTGCCACTTCCACCAATCTCTTTTCAACCAACGGCAACATTGGTACTCTCACCGTTGGTCCCGTCACTTCCGGTCTGATCAACGGCCAAACTATCTCAAGCGTAGCCAACTTCACCGGTTCAGTTGGTATAGGCACTACTCTCACCGCTATCGGTGGACTGACCAATCTTTCCAATCTCCTTCTCAATGGTTCCTCCACTCTCCAGAATTTCACATTTAATAATGCAACTGGTACCTCTGCCACAACGACGAATTTCTTTTCTACTACTCTCTTCTCAACCACTGCTTCAAGCACCAATCTATTTTCAAACAATTCCACTATTGGAAATTTAATCGCTGGAAGCCTAAGTAGTGGACCTGCCACGTTGACGACTTTACTGGCCACCAGCTCCACCACTCTTCAGAATTTCACTGGAATCAACAGCACCACCACTTCAGCTACTTCTACTAACTTCTTCTCCACCAACCTGACCGGCACCAATATCAATTTCTCAAACATTCTCTTCGTGAACGCCACCGGCACGAACGCCACAACAACAAATTTCTTCTCAACCAACGGAACCTTCACCAACCTCTTCTCCACCACTGCCAATTTAACTGAATCAGGAAATCTTTTCTACACGGACACTCGTGTGAATACATACATCAATGCTTCAACAACCATTCCGAAAACATATACGTCCAACACGTTTACCTCAGCTCAAATTTTTGATCTCATAACAAGATCCACCACTACCCAGGCCACAACTACTAATCTTTTCTCGACCAATGGCACCTTCACCAATTTCTTTAGTACCACCAATACTTTAACTAATCTTCTTGTTAATGGCTCCACCACTCTTCAAAACTTTACTTTCCTAAACGCTACTGGTACTAGTGCTACGACGACGAATCTTTATACCTCTGGTCAAACTATTCTTGCGGGTGCATCCGGCAACGTCGGCATCGGGACGACTGATCCACATGGGTTATTGGATGTAAGAAATGGGTTTTTAAGAGTTTCTGGAAGTACTAATACAAGTGGTGTTATCGCTTTAGGCAATTATACAGAAGCAAGTAATTATTTTGATAATGGAATATTCCGTGGGGACATTGGTTCTACAGCAACGGGAAGTTTTTTGAACTTTGCTTCTTATAGTGGTTTGGTTTTCAACACATCAACAGCCGCTGGTGGTAGTCAGACGACTCGTATGTTTATTTCCAATGCTGGAAATATTGGAATTGGAGCTGGCAATACAAGTCCGAATGGGCTTGTCGATGTGCGAGGAGGAATGTTTAGAGTTTCTGGTGCTTCTAATACAACTGGTGTTATCGCTTTGGGTAATTATGCAGATGCTAACGGCTATTTTGATAATGGAATATTCCGTGGCGACATTGGTTCTACGGCACTAGGAAATTATTTAAATCTAACATCATATTCAGGCATCGTTTTCAACACATCAACAGCAGCTGGTGGTAGTCAGGCAACTCGTATGTTTATAAACGGAACTACAGGCAACGTCGGTATAGGCACCACTAATCCAAACTTTAAACTAGAAGTAAACGGTACCGCTTCAACCACAAATTTGTTTGCCACAAACGCCACATCAACATACGCCACTTCGACTAACTTTTATACCAGTGGACAAACCATACTTGCTGGAGCGGGTGGTAAGGTCGGTATAGGCACAGCTAATCCGGGTACGACCCTAGACGTCACAGGTGCAATTCGTCTTTCAAGCACACTTACAGTTTCTGGTATTACTGGTTGTGTGGGAGCACAAGCTCTCCAAACAAATGGTTCGGGAGATATTGCTTGCGGAACCATAGCTACAGGAGGTGTTTCGACTGGAGGTGGTTGGACCACAAATAATATTGGTCAAATTTTTCTTGCTACTACCACGGACCAGGTGGCTGTCGGCGCTTCATCTTCTCCTTATGCGAAGTTCACAATTCTTTCGAGCAACACTGCTTCTACAACCCTCGTGTTGGTCCCTGCTTCTGCTCAAACGGCCAACATTTTAGATATTTATAATTCTTCGGGTGCTCTCTCTTCGGTTGTTGCTGCCAGTGGACGTTTTGGTATTGGGACTACAAACCCTCAAGCTAAATTAGATGTCAATTCTTTCGACGGCACCTACGACCAAATCTCCGCCATCTTCCACGCTGGAGAAAATTGGACCAATGCTTTCAACCGATTGCAAATGCGCTCTGGTGCAGGAAATGGAATAGTAAAAACAGAATTTGTCACCGCTGTAGCTACTGCTGGAGCCGGAGCTGATCTCCGAATCAGAGTAGCTGATGCGAGCGATGTCCTCCAAGACAGATTCACTATTCAAGCAGGAGGAAATGTGGGTATAGGCACAATCAATCCAAACTTCAGATTGGAAGTAAACGGCACCGCTTCAACTACAAATCTCTTCGCCACGAACGCTACCACCACAAATCTCTTCTCCACCACCGCTTCATCCACCAACCTCTTCTCCACTAACTCTAATATCGGAGTAGTGACTTCTGGATTAATCAATGGACAAAATATTTCGTCCACAGCCAACTTCACCGGCACCCTTACTGCCACCGGAGGATTAACCACACTTTCAAATTTGTTAGTAAATGGTTCAACCACTCTTCAGAATTTAACATTCATAAATGCCACAGGGACATCAGCCACGACAACTAATTTTTATTCCACCACAGCTTCATCCACCAACCTCTTCTCCACCAACTCTAATCTCGGAGTAGTGACTTCTGGATTAATCAATGGACAAAACATTTCGTCCGTAGCCAACTTCACCGGTACTCTTACTGCCACAGGAGGATTAACCACACTTTCAAATTTGTTAGTGAACGGTTCAACCACTCTTCAGAATTTCACAGGGATTAATGCTACCACTACGAACGCCACCACTACCAACCTCTTCGCCTCTACGGCCGTCTTCACAAATATATATGGTACGACACAAACCCTTTCGAATTTGTTGGTTACTGGTTCCACCACTCTACAAAACTTCACTTTTGTGAACGCTACCGGTTCGGCTGCTACAACCACAAACTTTTATACCAGTGGTCAGACTGTTCTCGCCGGGACAAGTGGAAACGTTGGGATCGGGGCCACCAACCCCCTGGCCAAGCTATCAGTCAATGCTTACAACGGCACGTATGACCAAATCTCTGCAATATTTCATGCCGGAGAAAATTGGACCGGAGGTTTCAACCGTATTCAAATGCGTTCTGGTACAGGGAATGGAATAGTGAAAACAGAATTCACTGATGCCATAGGCAATGCCGGAGCAGGAGCAGACCTCCGAATCAGAGTAGCTGATGCGAGCGATGTTCTCCAAGACAGATTCACAATCCTGGCGGGAGGCAACGTCGGCATCGGGACTATTTCTCCAAACTTCCGTCTCGAAATAAACGGCACTGCTTCAACTACAAATCTCTTCGCCACAAACGCTACCACCACAAACCTCTTCTCCACCACCGCTTCATCCACCAACCTTTTCTCCACCAACTCTAATCTCGGAGTAGTGACTTCTGGATTAATCAATGGACAAACTATTTCTTCGAATGCGAATTTCACTAATTCTCTCACCACAGTTAATCTCACTGTCACGGGTTCTACTACTATTCAAAATCTTAACAGTGTTAACAGCACAACCACGAACGCCACTTCATCCACTCTCTACGTCTCTGGGCAAACAATCCTCGCAGCCACATCGGGAAAGGTGGGCATCGGCACAACGAATCCTATCGCACTACTACACACGAGTTATGCCTCCTCTGGACTTGTCCCAAGGTTATATTCTGACAATTCATGGCCACAATTCCCGAATACTTTGCAAAACGTTTCTGCTTCTATCACTACGAACGACACCACGGTCGCTACGGGTCCGGTCATCGGTTTGAACCTCGAGAATTCATCACAAACAAACAATACCTATTCTCCACTCGTTACTTTTTCTAGAAAGTCGGCCAGTGGTAGCTACAATTCAACATATGCTTCAATCGGTGGTGTGGCCACTGGGAACGGTGCCAGTACTGATTGGATTGCCGGCGATTTGGTATTTGGAACAGCGAACAGTCTCGGTCCTATTGAAAGAATGAGAATTTTGGGTGGTGGGAACGTTGGTATAGGGACATCGGCACCGAATGCGAAGTTGGATGTTTACGGAGGAGCAGTAGGACAATCAACGGCTCTTGTATCAGCCAGAGGTCGAGCCAACAGTTTCGAATGGGGACATGCGAATGGGACGGGGTACCTCGCGACCCTCGGTTACCTCTCTTCAGCGGGTAATCCTTACCTCGCGTTTAATGGTGAATCAGGAACTATTGCTGATACATTCAAGACGCGTGGGATAAAGTCATCGATTATAATGTCGGACCTCTCGGGTGGTTTGCGATTTGGAAATGTTGGGACGGCTGCTGCCACAGACAATCAAGATTTCGTACCCCTCATCACAATGTTGAGCTCCGGTAACTTCGGCATCGGGACAACGAATCCAAATTATAAATTGGAAGTATATGGCACAGCTTCAACGACAAATTTCTCTGCCATAAATGCCACAACCACCTTCGCCACATCAACCAATCTCTATGTCTCGGGGACAACAACCCTGGCCGGTATTTCGGGCAGGGTGGGTATAGGCACCACGAACCCTTTGGCCAAGCTGGATGTCAACGCTTTCGACGGCACATACGACCAAATCTCCGCTATCTTTCATGCTGGAGAAAATTGGACCGGTGGTTTCAATCGTATTCAGATGCGTTCTGGTACAGGGAATGGAATAGTGAAAACAGAATTCACTGATGCCATAGGCAATGCCGGAGCCGGAGCAGACCTCCGAATCAGGGTGGCTGACGCAAGTGATGTTCTCCAAGACAGATTCACAATACTTGCAGGAGGAAATATCGGCATTGGCACCATCACACCAACCGCCTTTAAACTTGAAGTTGCAGGAAATGTTGGTCCAGAAGCAGATAACACAAGAGACTTGGGTGCAGTAGCAAAAAGATGGGCTAACTTATATGTCACAAATCTTAGTTTTACAAATGAGATAGCCGCAAACTCCACCACCACCAACGCAACCTCAACAAACCTTGCCGTGACTGGCGCATTCTATCCAAATTACCTAACACAGGGTTCAGTGCCGTTCATCGGAGCAAGTGGTTTGCTCACACAAAACAATTCTCAATTCTTCTGGGATGCTACGAATAGCAGGTTGGGAATTGGGACGGTAGCTCCAGCAACCAGACTAGATGTAAAGTCAGCAGCAGCAAATTCATATTTCTCATCTTTCCTTCCTAGTGCAGGAAGTGGCTTTATGAAATTTTATCAAGACAGCAATAATCAGTTATCATTATATGGAGCAAATGCAGCTGGTACTGTAAATATCGTACTCAATACTAGTGGTGTTTCTTATTTGAACGGAGGAAATTTGATGTTGGGTAGTACCGCAGATAATGGAAATAAGCTGCAAGTAACGGGCACAGGATATTTCTCCGGCAACGTCGGCATCGGGACGACGAATCCACAACAGAAACTCGTGGTTTCAACAGGTGCAGTTGGCTTGGAGGTTGTTCCAGCAGGCACTGGTGGAACTTTAGTTTTGCAATCGTATGACCGAGTAGCGGGAGCTTATGGAAATCTTGGTTTCGATACAAATACTACTGGAGGTAGAACGATGACATTGTTAACAAACGGCAACGTTGGCATCGGAACGACGAGTCCATCTGCAAAACTGGATGTATATAATGTTGCGGGTGTTGCAAACGGCATTATGATTACCGGTAATGACGCAGCCAACGCACTCGTCACTTTGAAGAATGTATTAAGTACCAATCAAAATTTGTGGAGTATTCGCGCAGGGATTACCAGTATCAGTCAAGATGGTTTCTCCATATATGATAACAACGCTTCTGCATCAAGGTTGGTTATAAATACTTCAGGCAACGTCGGCATCGGGACGACGAGTCCAGCGACGCTTTTGCATATTAAAGGCACTACTCCCACATTAAGGATTGAAGGGGCGAGAAAATATGACCTTCGTTTAGACGCGGATGTTTCTGGCCAGTTTGATATTGCTGATATGACTACGGGTGTGGCTCGTCTAGTAATCAATCCAAGTGGCAACGTCGGCATCGGGACGACGGGACCGACGACAGCTTGGAGTAAAACATTACAAGTATATTCTTCGAGCAATGCAGATTTATCGGTGAAGACTGATGCAAATGAGTGGCACATGGTAAGTGATGCAAATGGTGGTCTGTTCTTTACAAATAATCCAAGTTATACACGAAGGGTTTACTTCCAATCTAATGGTGACATTGGACTTGGCGGAACTATTACTAGTGACACTGCTCTTACAGGTGCGAGTATGGTAATAAAAAGCGGCAACGTCGGTATAGGGACGACAACCCCCGTTTCTAAATTGGCCATTACTGGGCAAGGCACTAATGGAGGTTTGCATGTAGAAAATACTGCAGGAGCTGCTGCATTTAGTCCGTTTGTAAGCATGGGGGCCAATACTTATAGTTCTGCTCTTGGAACTTTTAGATTCCAAGACAAGACCGCTTCTCAACCTTCCCCAAGCTTTATTTGGGATGTGACGGATAACTCTGGGACAGTCCTTGCTTATGATTTTCAAGGAAATGGTTCAAGTAGATTGGCTATTACACAAAGTGGAGATGTGGGTATTGGTGACATAAGTCCGGGGACAAAACTTAGTGTAAATGGAATTATCGGTGTTGGTGTAGATGAAATTCCAATTCAAGAAACTAATTTTGGTTTCAGTTCGTCATATAAAGTGCTTCGCTTTGGACTTGATACTACAGTACGTTCGCTCGCGCTTAATGTTGATCCCTTGACTGTAGTAGGGGGTAATTTTACTGGTACGGGGCAAATCCTTATTGGGAACAAGGCTATTCTTGCACCGAATGCAGCAGGTACGGATTGGTTTGGAGTTTTGAGAGCGACAAGTACCAAAGTTTATCTTGGTGGAAGTCTTTCCTCGGGTGAAATGATAGGTGATGGCCTTGTCGTAAGTGGTACAAGTGTTGGCATCGGGACGACGGGGCCAGGGGCAAAGCTAGAGGTTAATTCAACGGGAACTGGAGCAGTCGTAGACCAACTGATTTTAGCTAGGTCTGATTATGGTGTTCCTGGCGGAGGAACACGTATTAGGCTTGGCACACAGTATGGAGATGGAAGCTCATATATTACAAGCCAAAATCCGACTGGCAATAAAGCAACCTTGCAACTTCAAACACAATCTGCAACAAGTGGAGTGCTAAATACTGGAATATTCTTAAACGGCGACGGCAACGTCGGCATCGGGACGACAACGCCTGGGGCGCTGTTGCATGTCGAGGGAGGGCCGGCCGTTCTTGCTCAATTCAGACAGACTAGCGCGACGAATGGCTATGGCGTAATCATAGAATCAGAGGGAACTGCAGCTACACGATACGCCTTAACATTACGTAATCTCGCTGGGAATGTAGAATATGGCGGAGTCTCTACGGCGACAGGCCAAGTGGGTTATTGGGGTATTGGTGCGGCGCCATCTGGCACGCTTGGAAGTAGATTAACTGTTAATGGTGGGGTAAGTGTTGGAAGTAGTTACACGGCAACAGCCTCACCGGCGGATGGAATGATAATCCAAGGCAACGTCGGCATCGGCCTGCCCGCCCCAGATTCCCGACTTCACGTGCGAGGCGGTGATTTCAAAGTGGATAACGCTTCTAACGTCGCGGCTCTGTTTGTCCAGCAGAGTACAGGGAATGTGGGGGTGGGGACGACAGCACCGGGGGCATTGTTGCAAGTCGGAGGAACAGCTTCTTCTCAGCGCTTCTTGCAAATCAACAGTAATGGCCAGATTTCTGCCACATTCAACGACAATAGTTCAGCTGCCGGTCTTACTCTTATAAACACACAGAATGCCGCTGATGTAGGACAGAACATTACCTTTACTTTGGGTTATGGAGGCGCCGCTGGTACCGCCGGAACGAATGTTACAGCCGGCAAAATCGCACTTCTTGCCGAGCAAAATTTTACCTCAACGGCCTCCACTCAAGATTCATATATGGCCCTGTCTACTGCACTTGACGGAACTCTTGCGGAAAAGGTCAGAATCACCAGCACAGGCAACGTTGGCATCGGGACGGCGAGTCCACTTGGAAAATTGCATGTTGGAGGTGGTACTGACGCAAATATTTATCAGTATATTCAGTCTGATAGTAGGACTTGGTTGACCGGGCTGGGTCAAGCGGGCGGAGATGACAACTATATTCTTCAAGATGTGACAGCCGGTATTACTAGATTCAGAGCGGACACATCTGGAAATATTTATTTGGGAGGCAGCGCTGCCGCTTCGGCAGGGACAATGGCAGTATTAAATTCAGGCAACGTCGGTATAGGGACAGCGGCACCCGATGAAAAGTTAACTGTGAATGGTGCTATTAGAGTAACAAGCAATGCGAATAATTTTAATACGCAAACGAGCGGTATTATTGATTATTACTCAAATAATTTACGAATAGCTGCAGGTGCTCCAGCGGCAACAACTAACGGAATTACATTTGTTACAACCAATAGCGGAACGAATGTTACTGCTATGCAAATTTTAGGAAGTGGCAACGTCGGGATTGGGACGACAACTCCTGGGCAAAAGTTGGAAATAATTGGCGGTAATGCTAATAGTGTAAAAATTGGCAGAGATTCTGACAGCGGGTTAGCCGCTGGCGACTATCAACAACTTCTGTTCTCAACAAGATTGAGCGGAGATTATCTTACGGCTGTCAGAAGCATACAAGCGAATGCCAGTGGTGTGGGGCTGTATCTGAATCCAAGGTTAGGATTTTTTGTGCAGAATACTGATACTTCAGGAATTGGTTCGATGACGGAAAAAGTGTCGATTTTAGGAAACGGCAACGTCGGGATAGGAACGACCAACCCAAGTCAGAAACTCGAGGTTAGCGGCATTGGTAGATTCACAGGCACAAATGCTTTTTCCGTAGGTGGAGATACGGGCTTCGCAAGGATACAGTATGATTTACCGAACACTGCATTTGGTTTCCTCACTGCTGCAAATAGTTATGCAGGATTAAAGGCCCGCTCGTTGGCTATTGGATCAGCATTTGGAGATGTTGTGCCTCCTTCAAGTGGGGCAATTATCGAGGGTAATGTTGGCATCGGGACGACGACACCCACTGCAAAACTAGACGTGAACGGAACAATTGCAGTAACAGGAGGTTCACAGATAACTGCAAATAACGGCATTCAAATGTTCTTTTCATCAAATGCAGGGACAATTAGTGCAAGCGAGTCAGGTGTTGCAAATAGACAACTTACCATCCAGGGACATCCTCTTATCTTTCAAGCAAATGGTAGTGAGGCAATGAGAATTATTAGCGGCGGCAACGTCGGCATCGGGACGACGAATCCAATAAATGCAAAATTGCAAGTACACAATGATTCTTCTGGTGCTGTCACTATGGCCTTGGCATTGGGCAATATGGGGGCAACTGCAAATGGCACCGGAAGCAAAATTAGATTTATTGCTAACAGAGCTCTTGGGGACACTCAAGACTTTTCTTATATAACAAGCGTAGTCACTGATAACACAACTTCTTCTGAAGACGGTAGATTAACTATGGGAACAATGGTGAATGGAACCTTAACTGATACTCTTAATGTATGGGGCGGCAACGTCGGCATCGGGACGACGAATCCGAATTCTCGTTTACATGTTAAAGCCGGAGTGCAGGGTGAAGTTGCGGCCTTCGATAATTCAGCAACAACTGGTTCTTGGTTAGCGCTCAAACGTAATGGAACCGACGTTGGGTATTTACAATGGGATGTAACAGATGGTGGAGGAGCTGGAGGAAATAGTCTTCTTCTTACAAACTCAAACTCTGCAGCAGGTGCAAATATGGTTTTTCAAACTTCTGGTTCAGTTAGCCATTTGGTATTACAAAAAGGTGGCAACGTCGGCATCGGGACGACGGCGCCGGTTAGTGAATTACATGTAAATGGAGGAGCTACACAATCTGATGTCTACATCACTAATACTGCATCAGGTCTAACTACGGGAGACGGGCTACAGGTTGGCTTGGCTTCAGATGCTTCTTCCGCATATATGTGGTTATATGAAAATGCTCCTCTAAGATTTGCAACAAATGGTACTGAAAAATTTAGGATAGCAGCAGACGGCAACGTCGGCATCGGGACGACGAATCCGGGATATCATCTTGATGTTGCTCAAAATCAAAGTACGACGAATCCTGTTCGCATTTATGATACTCGTGCACAAGCTATCAACCAAGGAGGATTTATAGACTTAGCTGGATATTCTGATAATGCTGCTACGGTCTTGACTACATTTGGTGAAATTAAAGCAGGTAAGACAAATGGTACGACAGGAGATACGAGTGGTTTTCTTTCTCTATATGCGAATACTGGTTCAGGTCTTGGAGAGGGAATACGGATAATTTCTAACGGCAACGTCGGTATAGGGACGACGGGACCAGAGGCGGCGCTGGATGTTCGGGGAATTGGTCAGGTAAGGCGTGATGTAAATGATGCGGGCGCGCCGAACATCTTTGTGGTATCTAATCGCGACACCACGGCCACAACTCTTCATCAGGGAGCGTTGTCTTTCCAGCTTGCTAGAACAGGAGATGCAACCGCAAGGGCTGGGGCTAATATAAATATAGGAAAGGAGCAAGAATGGACTGCCACCACAACAACTAATGATGCTTTTCTTGCTTTTGGCACAGCGCTTGATGGAAGCGTGGACGAACGGGTCAGAATTACAAGCGCAGGCAACGTCGGCATCGGGACGACGGCACCAGGTGAGAAGTTGGAAGTTAAGGGTAATATACTAATGGCAACAGATGCCAGCTATGGTGGTTTTATAAAAGGACTTGATGCTAATCACGGTATATTTTTGAGAGAAGGAGGTAACGTAAATAATTATTATGAATATGGCGGGACATTGGCTAGTGGAGCAGGTCATCGTTTCTTAACTGGCGGAGTTAAGGCTTCGCAGACTTTAAAAATGCAGATAGCAGATGATGGGATATATATGCTAGGCAACGTCGGCATCGGGACGACGACTCCCCAACAAAAATTAGTGATTCAGGCTCCTTCAGACGCATTAGCTCTTAGCATCGCTGGGCGTACAACTGGGCAGGAAGAAGGTTGGTTTAGGTTCTACCGAAATAATGGAACTACTATGCAGGGAGGAATACTTGGTAGTAATAATGTTGGGCTTACACTTTCTGGTCCGTCTGGGACAAATGACTTGAACATTATCTCAGGCGGCAACGTCGGCATCGGGACGACGACGCCAAACGCCATGTTGAATGTTGGAAATAATAGTGTTGCGGCTGGAACCCAGATGCTTAATATCAATCGTGGGCTTAACAGCACAAACAATCTAGTTTTCAGAATAATAGCCGCAGACAACAGTAATCGTTTTACTATTGATGGGGAAGGAAATACATCTGGCGGTACCATCACCTCCGGTCTCATCAATGGCCAAACCATTTCCAGTGCGGCGAATTTCACGGGGACGTTAACCACAGCGGATACTATTACGGTAAACAAATATGCAAGTGGGGTGACTAATGCCGTAGCATCATTCGTTTCAAATGGTTCTGGGGCATTCTCAAACGGCGTAGAGTTTGGGCATACCAACTCTGCAGGATATCGCGGGACGCTCGGCGCTAATGTGAGTGACGGCAAAAATTTTCTCGCGCTTAACAGTGAAGGAGGAACAGCAGCTAACACCTATCGTACTCGTGGTGTAGCTGGAGTTGTGTATCGTTCCAATTTAAGTGGTGGAGCTGAGTGGCTTACACTTTCGAGCAATGCTGATAATCAGGCTGGAACATCTATTATGACTCTTAGTAGTGCGGGCGCACTTGGGGTTGGAGCTATTACTTCGACTGGCGCGCTCAACCTCGGTGCCAACACCATCACCTCTGGTCTCATCAACGGCCAAACCATTTCCAGTGCAGCGAATTTCACTGGGACAGTAAACGCAGTCACAGGATATAAAGTAAACGGAGCGGCTACTCTTGGTAATGTTCTAAGGGGTGATGGCACCAACTTTGTTTCTTCTGCAATTCTGCCCAGTGATTCAACAGATTGGTATCATTCTGGAAGAGATTTTCCTAGCGGGACAATTATATCGACTAGCATAGATTATTCTGTAACTAATGGTGATCCTTGGGTTCTAGAAATCAAAGGAAACTCGTATGGGAACCTTATTCCTCTCGATATCCAATATCAAGGATACATATATTCTGACACTATTATAAACCATGGAGGATATTCAAACGGAACAGGTATTTCAGGATTAGTCGCGCTTAATGTTGGCGGTTATTTGACATTCTGGTTTCCAACTCAAGGTTATTGGCAAGGTTATAATGTTCGAGTTTACACAGCCTATGCTACATATGCAACAAATAAAGTAACATCAATTACGGGGGGAGCTAAACCAACTGGGACAAAAGAAGTCGCCTTGTCTGCAAATATTAGACAGTCATTACATACTGGAAACGTAGGATCTTATGCCGTTTCTTCTCTTGCAGGTACTGCTAACCAAATAACTGCTTCTGCTTCTGTTGGGGCGGTCACACTTTCTATTCCTTCTGACTTCAGAGCTCCGGGGACATTAAACGCAGTCACAAGTATCGCAACTGGTGCTGGAGCAGGAACAACAAGAATTGATGCAAGTGGAAATCTTTCAAACATTGGGACGATTTCTTCAGGATTAATAAATGGCCAGACGATTAATGCCACGGCGAATTTCACAGGGACGATGGCAATCGCTGGCAATACATATATTGGTGGTAGTACGTATGGAGGTCTATCAATTGGTGAGACAGCCGTAAATTATGATGGATGGGATAGACAATTAACGTTAAATGGAACCGGTCATGCAAGATTAACTGTGAAGACGGCCACTGTTCGAATGGGTATGTATGCTCATGATACTTGGCAATCTGTATCTGGTGTTACTCCCGGTGGATTTGTTGGTACTTATAATAATTATCCAATATCTTTCATAGTCAACACCGCCCAAAAAATGGTGATTGATACTTCCGGCAACGTCGGCATCGGGACGACGGGGCCTCTAGATAGATTACACGTTTCTGGAACAAGTGTTACTAACTTGCTTAGAGCTTCTGCTAGTGCTGACGCGGTTTCTGTTGGTGGTGTTCCTAATGGTAGATATCTCTTAAGCGTAGGAGGAGCTGGTGATTTGGCTTGGACTTCAGGAGCTACATTGACCAGCGATGTTGCTGCTTTGTTAATTCGTCCAGTAAGTATTGCCAACACCTCGGGCACAGGTGATATTTCCATGGTGTCTATCAGTGGTGCAACATCACTTAATCCTACGGGTGCCAGTACATGGGGGGTTGGTCTTCGAGCAGGTGCCCCAGCTAAAGGCGGAGTTGGAACCTTCACTAACATGGCTAACCTGTACCTGGAAGGTTCGCCTATAGGGGGGACTAATAACTATTCCTTATATTCAGACGGCACAGCCAAAAGTTATTTTGCAGGAAACGTCGGCATCGGGACGACGAATCCAGGACAAAAATTAGAAGTTATTGGAAATGCTGCGGTTAGTGCTGGTCAAAAATTTATGGCTAGATATGATACAAGTGACAGCTATCATAGCTCATTAAATTGGTATGGATTGCAATTAGGGAATAACGGAAACAACTATATTGTTGGAGGAAGGACCAACGTAGGGGGCAATTTAAATTTCGTTGTGAACAATACTTCCGACTTCCCAACGGTGAACGGGACCACAGCCCTGACCTTGGCTTCCGATGCGAAGGCCACATTCGCCAGCACTATCCAAATGGGCAACTCAACCAGCGTTATCGGCGCATCTGCTACCTCATACGGGACCATCGGCCTCGTCACCAGCAAGAATGGCTATTATGGTATCAACTTTGGTCAGGCCACTGCCCAGCCGACTATTATGTATGATGCTGCTGGGAATGGTGGTGACTACTTTGAATCTGCAGGATTGTGGACACAATACCTCACAAGAGGCACCAATCACTTGAACATTATGACTTCAACAGACCTCGGATATACCCTGGGTGTGAGTGGAACTCTCGGAGCGACTGGGGCTGCCACGATTGGTGGGACACTTGGGGTAACTGGCGCGGTAACTGGTGGCACCTACAATGGTCAAACGATTTCTTCGACAGCAAACTTTACAGGGACTGTGGCCGTTGCGACTTCTGCAACTTCACCGATTATTTATGGAGGTTCGGCTGTGGGCTCGACTTTAACTTTAAATGGCACTTCCAACGGCGCACCGGCCAGTGCATACGTTTTGTTAAATCCAACGAATGGACAAAACGTCGGCATCGGGACGGCGAATCCGGGTAGTAAATTGGATATTTTCACCACTCAAGGTCAGGACGGTATCACCATTGATGCACCAACTTTTCCACAAATTTTGTTTAAACGTTCCACTGTGGGTAAGGCGTACATCGCCATAGCGGGCACTGCCAACGGTTATGGAACGGGTACGTTCGCAGACTCTTTAATTCTTCGAAGTGAGAGTGGATATACTCACTTTATGAACGCTGGTACGGTTGTGGGGACATTTAGTGGTTCGAAATTTGGTTTGGGGACAACCACTCCAACTTCACAGCTTACAATTCAAGCATCAGCAAACACTTCGCCTATTCTAATTGCATCATCAACTGGCGCGACCATGCTTTCAATGGACACAACAGGTGCATTGACAGCAAAATTAAAACAACTTACGTATGATTATACAGTTGATTCCGGAAGCTCAAGCATCGCGGTGGGGGATATAGTTTCGTATACGGGTGGAAATGTACAAAAGGGATTTGTAGGATCAACTGGTTCATCTACGCCGGCGGCATCTGTCGCTTCATCGTACAATGCCGTGGCTACGCTTGATTCTACTCACATTGTTGTTGCATATAAGGGTACATCCAATACTTTTGCCAATGCCGTTGTCGGTACTCTTTCAGGTACCTCAACTATTAGCTGGGGAACACCTGTTGCCCTAAATGCTGTTGGCTCAAACTTTATTGATGTTGCCGCCCTAGATTCTACACACTTTGTTGTGACGTATTATGACACCGCTTCTACTTTTACCTCAGCTGTGGTAAGTTCTGTTTCCGGTACTACTATCACTCCTGGTACGCCAGTTGCCCTCACTGCTCAAGCATCACTTAGTATGTCTACAGCCGTTGCTGCTCTCGATTCTACTCGTTTCGTGACTTTTTATAGAAATTCATCTCCTGGTAACGGGTTTGCGGTGGCGTCTTCTGTTTCTGGTACTACCATCACCGCTGGTACGCCAGTGAATGTTGGAGGAAACGCTCAAAGTTTTTCAATTACAGCCCTGGATTCTACTCGCTTTGTCGCCATGTTTTATGATGTAACCCCTGGTGTAGCAGCGGTTAGAGCCGGCTCTGTTTCTGGCACGACCATTACTCTTGGCGCGGCCATAAGCAATTTCACTTCTCTTATTACTCCAGTTTCTATCGCCACTCTTGATTCCAATCGTTTTATTGCTGTGGCAGGATCTAACGGTAGTCCCAATATTTATGCCAACGTGGGCACTGTTTCTGGAACGACGATAACTCTTGGTTCTAACGCCACTCTTTCAACCAATGTCGCTGGTTATATTGGTGTTTCTGTACCAGATCCTTCTCACTTCGTAGTGGCTTACCAAAATAATAGTTCCGGTGGTTATGCTAATGTTATTTATGATAACTCTGTTGTTGGTACCACTGTGACTGCCGGTACTAATGTGGTTGCCAATGCTTTTAGTTCTCCGTATGTTTCAATTGCTCAGGTTACAGGTAGTAAATATGCCGTTACGTATAACAACGGATCTACTAATTCGTATCCTTTGGCTTTTGTGGGCAGTGCATCTTCTAACAGTGCTGTTGGTATGGCCATAAATTCTGCGAATGCGGGCGGGACAGTGGCAGTTGCTTCCACTGGTATAGTATCCGGACTTTCCGGACTTACTAGTGGAGCAACATATTATTATGGTATAGCCACAGGATTAACAACCTCTGTTCAAACTTACAAAGTTGGTCTTGCTCTTTCGTCCTCATCAATACTTCTAGATTCTGGTAATGGCGCTGCAGCTGATCAATTCTTTGGTGATATGATTTTTGCGAACGCCTTTCGAATTACAGAAGCTGCAGATAGTCCGCAAGCGTTGATATTTAAAAATCAACTTAGTCGAGACATTTTATCACTGGATGAGAACGGCAATGTTATCGCCGAAGGGAACTTAAAATCCAAAGGTTTGAATGTTGGTGCCCAAGCATTGTTTGTAGATGAAATCACTGGCAATGTTGGGATAGGTACGACGACTCCGGTATCTCTTCTCCATGTTTTATCGAACAGCACCAGCACTGTGGCTTCCTTCACCAACTCGAATGGCACGTGTTCAATTGATCCTACCAATACAGCACTGGTGTGTTCTTCTGATGAACGTTTGAAAACAAATATAACTACGATTGCAAGTTCTACTGAAATGCTGCGCAAACTACGAGGTGTAAACTTTAGTTGGAAGAATGACCAGGCTTCAACCACTCGTATAGGATTTATTGCTCAAGAAGTGCAAGCAGTTCTGCCGGAGTTAGTCTCAATTGGTTCAGATGGAATGTTGGGGGTCAATTATCAAAATTTCGCTCCTATATTGGTGAATGCTTTGAATAATTCGGACGTACGTATAAGTGAACTTGAACTTGCCCTTGCTTCTTCGACCGCTTCAACCACAGCTTCTCTCGCGATGCTTGAACAAGCCGTGCAGGATCAGGGTCAGAGAATTTCTGTGCTCGAGGATTTGATGAATTCTTCATCGGTCTTTGCTTTGACCGCGACCTCTACGGCGACTTCTTCTCCGTTCCTCGCTTCTATAGTAGAGGCGTTGGCCAACGTATTCGCCAGTATGACTACATATTTCAAAGATATGATTGTTGATGCGTTGACGATAGGGAAGTCAGACAAACCAACAGGTATCACATTCTACGATTCGGTCACAGGCGAACCATATTGTTTGAAAATAACGAATGGCGTACAGATGACCACACCGGGAGTTTGTGTGGCAGGGGCACTTGGTCAAGGCCTTGCCTCGACCACAACTACGACAACGACAGATACTTCTTCGACTACCACAACCACGGTGGATACAACTGCTTCTACTACTCCAATCACCACAGACACTGGTCAAGGCCTTGCCTCGACCACTCCAACCACTACGGATACAACCGCCTCGACCACCCCAGTTACTACGGATATTACAGCATCTACGACTCCAGTTGTTGTGGATACAACCGCTTCAACTACTCCAACCGACACTACCACTTCAACAACCACGGACACAATCACCGCAGACACTAGCACTACTACTCCGATAATATGATAAATTATTAAGATCATGAATACTTTCAAATCCAGTTTAATGTTCGCCGTTCTCTTCCTACTTTCTTTCGCAATTATTTATGGAGCGTATTTGGGTGTGATGAAAGTTCGTGATAGTTTCTTTGCCCCGAAAGGAAGTCTTGTAGAAGAAATAAACAAGCTTGTTTATCTACCCTTACCAGAAGGCGAGACTCCCAAAATAGTAACCGTGAGCAACCTCGAACCCTTAAAAAATCAACCAATGTTTCAGAATGCGAAGGTGGGGGACACACTGCTTATTTTCTCCAAGGCCAAGAGAGCTGTGCTCTATAGACAGAGCGAGAACAAAATCATCGCAGATGTTCCTCTGACGGACTAGGAAGCTAGGGAAGAATTTTCAATTTAACAATTTAGCAATTTTCTCATGGTCGAGGCCTTGCCTCGGCCAAGCGACGAGAGGCTTATTCTGGAATGAATTTTAGCCAATCAAATATTTCTTTTTTAAATTTAATTTTGGTCTGAAAATAATTAGGAAATGATTTTTTGTCCAAGATGGCTTCTTCAGGACGTCTTTTTTGCAAATAATCAAGATAACTTGAGAATTGATAGTGTTCTAAAAAATCAATAGTCTTTTTAATATCAACTATACCTTCTTCTTTCCATTTCGAATTAATGAGTTTAACTGGATTAAGGTGAATGTATGAAAAAATATATTTTAAATATCGGTCATTGTCTATATGTTCTGAACGAAACTTGCCTTCAAATAAACTGCCGATTCTTTTGTGTTTAATGTTGTAATACATTGAATAAGCAGTCAGCAATTTGTGCATAAATTTACTTATATCGCCCTTCTCTAGTTGTTTTATAAGAAGATGAAAATGATTCGGCATCAAGCAATAAGCACCAATAGATACTAGCCGGCCGTCTCGTTCGACAGAGTAGGGCATTTTTATTCTATTTGATCGTAGGCTTGTTTCTGAATTGCTTAAATATAAAAGTTGAAGAAATCGATTGTGGTCTCCTTGATTATGAAAGATTTCTCGCTTACTATTTCCACGATTATATATGTGGTAGTACTCTTCTGGAACAAAATTAACTTTGCGGATACTCATAATAAAATAATAGCATATCTTTTTACTGGTCGAGGCCTTGCCTCGGCCATGCAAGTTTGAAAATTGTTAAATTGTAAATTTTTGTATCCGTGGTATAATAGTGGAGGTATCGAGTAGTAGCTGTTGGTCACTTTCATCGCAAGACGGAAGTGTACTAATAGAGGAAAGTCGGGACAAATGCTTTCAATAGCACCGTAGAGGGTAACGCCCTTCCACCGAAAGGTGCGAGTTGCGAACAGTGACGAACCGATTTAGTTCGGGTGAAACGGCAAAATACTTACGGGTTTGCAAGGCCGTGTCCTGCGAAGCTTTATGCGGAGCAGGAAGTGCCGCTCGAGCCCAGTGGTAACATTGGGCCCAGATAAATTACTACATAAAACAGAATCCCGCTTATAGATACCATAATGAAAACTCCGTCGCAAGACGGAGTTTTCATTTGACACAAAACCCTGAATTTACAATGTTTTATGTGTATTTCGATGTTTGCCAGGGGAAGTTTTTGGACCTATAATTAAAGGTATTAATTACTAATTTATAAACAAGAACATGGAAGCCCAAACACAAGGAGAAATCAGCAATAATGGTTTGTTTGCAGATAAGTTGGGAAGAGTTCTTATTATAGTTTTGGGCTTTCTTTTGCCTTTGTTTTTCATACCTTCTATGGTGGTGCCTTTGGAGTTAGCCAAGGTAATTCTTCTCGTCATCTCTGTTGTCCTCGCCCTTCTTCTCTTTATCGTTTCGATAATTAGAAAGGGTTATCTGGAATTACCCAAACATAAAATGTTTCTCTTGGCACTCCTTATCCCGATCGTTTTCCTCCTCGCTTCTTTCTCTGGGCTTAGTCCTCAAATCTCACTTTTTGGTTATGGATTTGAAGCAGGGACCTTTGGCTCGGTTCTCTTGGGTTTTCTTCTTCTACTCCTTGTTCCAACCTTTCTTCATTCGAAGGAGCAAGTGACTAAAAGTTTTATTGGTTTTCTCATCGGATTTGTTTTGCTTGGGCTTTTCTCCGCAGTGAAGTTTATTTTTGGTGCGAACATTTTGGTCTTTAAAGTTTTCTCTGGTGCAAGTAGCAATACCGTTGGAGCATGGACTGACCTTGCTGTATTCTTTGGTTTAGGTGCAGTTCTTGTTCTCATGGCCATAGAGATGCTCTCTCTTTCAAAATTGCAGAAGATGGTGCTTTATCTCACGCTAGTACTTTGTTTATTTGTTTTGGCTGTTCTTAATTTCTCATTTGTCTGGATTGTTCTCGCCGTCTTTTCTCTAATTTTCTTCGTTTGTAATACTTTTTTTGGAAGTTCCTTGAATACTTCAGAAGGACATCTGCGCAAATTTTCTTATCTCTCCATTGCACTGTTGGTTGTCTCTCTACTTTTCTTCTTTAATCCTTCTGTCCCAGGAAACAATTTGAAGCTTGCAGATGCAGTTTCTAAAACGTTTAACGTCACGAATGTAGATGTCCGCCCGTCTTTGATTACAACCATTAATGTGACTAAGCCCGTCCTTACGATCAATCCTCTTTTTGGTTCCGGGCCTAATACTTTTGGTTTTGATTGGTTGATGTACAAACCAGACGGCATAAATAATACTAACTTTTGGAACACGAACTTCCTTTCTGGGTTCTCGCTCCTTGCGACTTTTTTGGCCACTACAGGGATTTTGGGTTTTCTGGCTTGGGCTTTGTTTCTAGCCATCTTTGTTTGGTTGGGGGTGAAGACTTTGTTTGCCCCGGCCAAGGATAACCTCTCAAAGTTTCTAATGTCTTCGTCTTTCCTTACTTCGTTATATTTATGGGTTATGGTAGCTCTCTATACTCCGGGGATTGTTGTTTTCTCCCTGGCATTCTTCTTCACAGGTTTGTTTGTGGCTGTGGCTATAAGTGATAATCAAATCGAACGCACCAATATTTCTTTCGCTCACAATCTGAAATTATCATTCGTAGCTGTTTTGGTTCTCATCGCATTGTTCGTGGTTTCTGTGGCCTTTGGTTATGTAGCTTTGCAAAAAGTGGCTTCTAGAATTTATTATCAAAAAGCCCTCATTGCAGGAAACCAAAATAATGATTTTGACACGACGGCTGTCAATCTAAATTCGGCCATCGGACTCGCTTCCTATGATATCTATTATCGAACACTTTCTGAACTCGGTGTCATTCGTATGAGACAAATTGCGAACCAAACCGAGGGGACCGTTGAAGAAAGGCAAAAACTTTTTGGGCAAGCCCTCTCGGACAGTATTAGTCATGCTCAGACCGCCACGAAGACTAATGGTCTAAATTATCAAAACTGGGTAGCTCTCGGATCTGTTTATGAATTTCTTGTTCCAGCTCCTCTTTCTATCCAAGGAGCGTACACTAATGCCAGGTCAAATTATGAAAAAGCTCTAAAGAGAAATCCACACAGCCCAGAGATTTATTTCTTCCTGGCTCGACTCGAGGTGGCAAACAAGAATAACCAGGCGGCGAGGGAATATATAAATCAATCTCTGGCTCTGAAAAATGATTATGTAGATGCTTACTTTCTCTTGACTCAAATTGAAATGGAAGACAATAATCTGCCCCAGGCCATTCGAGCTGCCGAAGCCGTCGCCATATTGTCTCCAAACAACTCTGGTGTATTTTTCCAGCTTGGATTGCTTAAATACAACAATGCCGACTACACCGGAGCGGTTCAAGCTCTCTCCAAGGCCCTCTCGATCATACCCGAATATGCTAATGCCAAATATTTCCTAGGTCTCTCAAGGTATAAACTTGGTGAAAATGATTTGGCCATAAAGGAATTCGAAGAACTCGCGAAGGCTAATCCTGATAATACAGAAATAGCAGCCGTTCTGAAAAATTTGCAAGACAAAAAAGATCCATTCTACAAACTTTCCTCTTCAACCAACTCCACTCCAGAGAAGGGCAAGACTCCGCCTATTACCAACCAATAATTTGAGAATTCAATGGTGAGAAAGATATTTGGATTCTTGTATAAGGAGACGCCCACCTTGCACAAGGCTGCTTATCTTTTGGCCTTCTTCGCTGTTCTCTCGCAAGTTCTCGCTTTCTTTAGAGACAGATTGTTGGCGCATATCTTCGGTGCCGGATCTGAATTGGATATCTATTATGCGGCCTTTCGTATTCCAGATTTCTTGTTTGTGACTATCGCTTCGATTGTTTCTATCTCTGTTTTAGTTCCGTTTATTATAGACAAAGAGAAACAGGGTCAGACTGAACTCAAGGATTTTATAGATAATATATTTTCTTTTTTTGCTCTGCTTGTTGTTCTTGTTTGTGGTCTAACTTTCTTCTTTGTTCCGACTCTCTCCGAATTTCTCTTCAAGGGTTTTAATGAGAGTGAACTTTCTCAAGTTATTCTCTTGTCGCGTATTTTCCTCTTGTCACCTATTCTCCTCGGAGTTTCTAATCTATTTGGTTCTCTTACTCAATCTTATAATCGATTTATTATTTATGCCTTTGCTCCGCTTCTCTACAACATCGGCATTATTTTAGGCATCGTTGTTTTGGGTGTGCGATTGGGGGTTCTCGGCGTGGCTCTGGGAGTGGTTTTTGGTTCCTTGCTTCATGTTCTGGTGCAAGTGCCATTTGTCTTTAAAATTGGTTTATTCCCACGTTTTCGTCCGCGATTTGATTTCGCCTCTATTAAAAATGTGGTGGCTCTTTCTTTTCCCCGCACGCTCACTCTTTCTATGAATTATATCGCCACCATTTTTCTAGTTTCCATGGCTTCGGTCATGGCGGTTGGTTCTATTTCCGTTTATTCTTTCTCTCTTAATATTCAATCCATCCCGCTTTCTATTATTGGGGTGAGCTATTCTCTGGCCGCTTTTCCAACACTGATTAGACACTTTACTGATAAAAATATAAAAGGTTTCGTCGAACATATGGTCGTCACTTCTAGGCACATTATCTTTTGGGCGCTACCTCTGACTGCTTTGTTTATAGTCCTTCGAGCACAGATTGTGCGTGTACTTTTGGGTTCCGGACATTTCGATTGGAACGATACGAGACTCACCGCTGCGGCCCTCGCCCTTTTCTCTGTCTCTGCTGTCTTTCAATGTTTGATGCTTCTCTTCGTGCGAGCTTTCTATTCTGCTGGACATACTAGGAAGCCCTTGATTATTAATACAATTTCAACCATCGTTCTAATTTTGTGTTCTTTTGCTCTGGTTAAACTATTTTATTTCTCGGCAGAATTTCGTTATTTCATAGTCGCTTTGATGAAGGTAGAAGATCTTCCTGGTACGGCAGTGCTTATGTTGCCCTTGGGTTATTCAATAGGCACCATCATAAACGGTATTGTGCATTGGATAAGCTTCGAGAAAGACTTTGGAGGATATTCCAAAGAAGTTCTCCGAACCTTCTTCCAATCATTTTCTGTTTCTGTCATTGTGGGATATGTGGCTTATCTCGGTCTCAACATTTTCGCTCCTGTTTTCAAAACAGAGACGCTTGTCGGGATTTTCCTTCAAGGTTTCTGTGCAGGTATTCTCGGTATCCTTGCTGGGGTGGTAGTGCTATTTCTTTTGAAAAGCAAGGAGTTTGGTGAATTCTGGAGTGCTATTCATACCAAGTTCTGGAAAGCCAAGGTCATTGCGACAGATCCAGAAATCGTGTAGCGTTAGTCTTCTCTCATGCAAAACATTCGTAACTTCAGTATCATCGCCCACATTGACCACGGCAAGTCCACTCTGGCTGATAGAATGTTGGAAATTACAGGCACCATAGACAAGCGCAAGATGATGAACCAGGTACTCGATTCTATGGAGCTTGAACGTGAACGAGGCATCACCATCAAAATGCAGCCGGTGAGAATGAAGTACAAGAATCATATTCTTAATCTCATCGATACTCCCGGGCACATAGATTTCTCTTATGAAGTTTCTCGCGCTCTCAAGGCGGTTGAAGGTTCGATTCTCCTCGTGGATGCTACCCAAGGGGTGCAAGCTCAAACTCTTACTACACTCGGCATGGCGAGGGAAGCAGGGCTCGTGATTATTCCTGTACTTTCAAAAATTGATTCTCCCTTGGCTCGCAGAGATGATGTGAGAGGAGAAATCATCACGCTTCTTCATTGTGCTCCGGAAGATATAGTTGAAACTTCTGGTAAAACCGGAGAGGGAGTGGAAGGTTTATTAGATGAGATTATTAAGAGAATTCCCGCCCCAGACCTCACCCCGTCTGCTCGCCCAGCAGTCGCCCCTCTCCTTGACAAGGAGAGGGGGAAGGGGGGTGAGGTGTTTAGGGCCCTAATTTTTGATTTCAAATATTCCAATCACACTGGTGTCATAGTCTTCGTGCGAGTGATGAGTGGGGAAGTGAAGAGACAGACAGATTTGAAATTCAAGGTAGCCGGAGGGACATTCAAGGCGTTGGAAGTCGGAGTTTTCTTTCCCATAGAGACTCCCACAGACTCTCTTTCGGCTGGTGAGATCGGTTATATAGTCACGGGTATTAAAGAGCCTGGTATTGCTTCTGTAGGAGACACTATAGCTCTAGTGAACGATGTTTTGCCTCCCCTCGAGGGTTATATGGCCCCTCGACCGGTGGTTTGGGCCTCTATTTATCCTGAATCCCAAGACGATTTTATTCTTCTGAAACAGGCCCTACTCAAGCTTAAATTGTCCGATTCCTCATTCACCTTTGAAGAAGAATCATCAGGAGCTCTCGGGAGGGGATTCAGGTGTGGTTTCCTCGGGATGTTGCATTTGGAAATCATCACAGAGAGACTTCGTCGAGAATTTAATCTCGAACTCATTGTTACTCTGCCTTCTATCACTTATGAAGTGAATTTGAAAAATGGAAAGAAGGTGACAATTTATTCTCCAAGCTTTTTCCCCGAAGATCATTTGATTCAAACTGTTTCTGAACCGTGGATAAAAGCTGTGATTATCGCTCCAGCCATTTATATGGGGCAGATTATGCAAATTCTCTACGAACACGAAGCAGAGATAGGGGAGACAGAAAGCTTTGGTGATGCGAGGAATTCTATGACCGTGCATATGCCTCTTCGTGAACTGATGCGAGGTTTCTTCGATAAATTAAAAAGCGTCTCATCCGGCTTCGCTTCTATTTCTTATGAAATTGCAGAGATGAGAGTGGCTGATGTGGTGAAGCTCGATGTCCTTGTGGCTGATGAAGTGGTGCCGGCTTTCTCTAGGATTGTCTCTAGAAGATTGGTGGAGATAGAAGCCGAACAGACGGTAGAAAAACTTTTTTCTGTTCTCCCGAGGCAGATGTTTACTACAAAGATTCAAGCCACTGGTCTGGGGCGCATCATTTCATCTCGAACACTTTCGGCCATGAAGAAAGATGTCACTCAACATATGTATGGAGGAGACATCACTCGCAAAATGAAGCTTCGAGAAAAACAGAAAAAAGGTAAGAAGAAAATGAAGGCCATGGGAAAGGTCAACATTCCTCACGACGTCTTTCTAAAGATGATGAGATCTAACTAGCGGAAACTCGGCATATAGAGGAGAATCATGGAGATGATTATAAGTACTCCAAGGACAACCATAATGGCTTGAAATTTCTTCTTGTGTTGTTTATCGAATAGCATTCTAAATATGCTAACATATTGATTAAAGACTCACAATTATCATTTCAAATGAAGGAATTAAGACAAAAACAAATAGTTAAACGCAGGCTGTATTCTACCCCCGTTCTCATTATTCTTCTCATTATCACAGGGCTGATTATTCATAGTACGTATAAAATTGTCCAAAAGTATCGAGAAAGCGCTGGCTATGTAAACGACCTTAAACAAAAGGCCGATGACCTTGCTAATAGAGAAATACAGCTCAAGGGGGATATTGCTCGTTTGGGGACAGATGAAGGCATAGATACCGAGATTAAAGAGAAATTTAATGTTTCCAAGGAAGGGGAGAAGGTTGCTATCATCGTGGGAGAGGCCGATAATTCAAGTAATACAGCCACTTCTACAGAACATTGGTGGAAAAGTCTCTGGAGTAGTATAATGGGGAACTGAATTTACAATTTTTAATTTTTAATTTTCAATTTTCAAAATGCAAAAAAAAATAGAGATATATTCAACAGATACTTGCCACTTTTGCCATATGGCCAAGGATTTTTTCAACGCACACAACATACCATTCACTGATTATAATGTAGGCAAAGACCAACAGAAACTTACAGAAATGAGAGAGAAAAGCGGACAACTTGGTGTGCCCGTCATCGTGATTGATGAGAAAGAAGTTATCGTCGGATTCGACCAAAACAGACTATCTAGTATTCTCGGGGTTTAAATTCAAAGTATTATTTGGTTAGGGTTTAATTTTGTTTAATGTAATTAAACTAAAAATTAAGAGAACCATAAGAAGCAGAAGCCCCGTTTGATATCCTCTGACACCTTCTCCCATTGTAATAAGAGCAATACTCCAAACTGCTGGGCCAACAAACGTGGCAAATCTTTCTGCAACAACATAATAACTATATGAAGACGCCGCAAGGTGTGGGGGAGCAAATTCTCCAACAATCGATCTGCTGATTGCCCATGCTGGCCCAAACAATATTCCGGCAAATAAAAAGATCGGGACGAGGGCTTTAAAGTTTGTCACCGTGGCCATCGCGAGGAAAATAAAACACCAAATTACAAGAATGATTTTTAATACTTTCATTTCTCCTTTTTTATCAGCAATCTTTCCAAAGACAATTGCCCCGAGGGCCGCGAGTATCAGAATACTTGCTGTCAGTATGGACTTAATTGTATCTGTCGCATGATGCACGGTCTCTAAATAAAGAGGAAAATTGTTGGCAAACGTGATCAGTGCGTCACTGAATAGAAAGTAAGCCAATAGGAAAAGAGCCAATTGTTTGTGCGCGAAAACTTCTTTGAATAATGAAATCAAATTCGGGGCAACTTCACTCTTTTTGTTATTGGGGGATATATTCGTATCTTCTTTGTAGAGAAACAACATTGGAAGTGCTAATAACCCAAAGAGAATAGTGGCGGGGAACAAGGCCTGTGCTCTTCCTGGGTCACCAAATAGAGTTATTCCATTTACAAAAGGAAGTATCACAAGGATACCTACTACTTGGCCAACCGAATTAGAACCTTGACCAATACCAGATACTAATGAGCGATCGTTTTGGTTTGATAAATCATTTAACATAGGGGTGTAGTACAAAAAACATACGAGGTATGCATAGGTTCCCAAAGAGTACAACAAGGTGGTTAAGGCCTCCATATTGTTGGCGAGCATTACTAAAAACGCCACAAGTAAGTGGATAATAAACGTTAAAGCACTCCAGAATCTAAGTCCCTCGATTTTTCTATTAGTTCTATCAATCTTTTTACTAATAATTGGTGCTGTGATAACAAAGAGCACTGAAGAAAAAATAAGAGCTACGTTATACCACCAAGCTGGTTTGCTGTGATCAATAACAAGCCATTGGGAAAAATAAAACAAAAAAGCCATCAAAACGATAGAGTTGGCAAAATCATAAAGTGACCAAAGAAACAATTTTTTGTTCATAAGTTAATTATAGACCAAGCCTTTCTTTTCCGGTACTTGTGCCGGGAATCGAATTCACAAAACGTCTTAGGACGGTTTTGTTTTTATGATATAATTTAGTTATGCCCAAGTTAAGAATAAGTGAAAAGGAAATAAAACAAATAATCAGTTTAAGGCGAACGGGTCATAGTTTGCCAGAAATTCAAAAAATTGTAAAAAGAGGAAACTCAACTGTTTTTAAATATATTCAAGGAGTTTTGGTACTTCCTAAATATCGACAAATTCTTAAGGATAAACAAGGAGGAAGTAAGGAAAAATCTAGAAAAGACTGGAAGGCTGCTTCAAAGAAAGCTAAAGATATTTTTGGTGAGGTGGACAGTAAAACTAAATTGGTTATTCTGACTTGTTTATATTGGGGTGAAGGTAATAAAACTGAATTGAATTTGAACAATTCAGATCCAGCACTTATAAAAACTTTTGTGCAATGTCTCTATGGTATAGGGGTTAAAAAATCAGATTTAAGAATCACTTTGAGATTATTTGAAGATATAAAAATAGAAGAAGCTAAACTCTTTTGGGCCAATTTATTAGATATTAAAGTTAATGAAATTCTAGGTATTAATATTATTCATGGTAAAAAGGTGGGTAAATTGAAATACGGTATGTGTAGAGTGAGGGTGACCAAGGGAGGGCCTCATTTCAAACTTATCATGAGTATGATAGATTTAATCAAATCCGATTTTAATGCTGCCGTAGTTCAACGGATAGAACAAGACACTCCTAACGTCTAGATCCAGGTTCAATTCCCGGCGGTGGCACCAATTTGAAAAAAGACTCAATTTTGCTATAGTATTCCAATGACCCCAGAGGAAAAAGTACTTTTAGACCGCACACTGAAGCTTTCAGAAGAGAATAACAAAATTCTTCTGGATCTTAGGAAAAGCGTTCGATTGGCCTTTTTATGGGGGCTTATGAAGTTTGTTTTGATTGTTGGTCCATTGATTCTTGGATACATATACTTGGAGCCGTATCTGGGCTCATATATGGATACCATCAAAAGTGCCCAAGAATTATTGCAAGGTTTTTAACAACGCCGAGGTAGCTCAGTTGGTAGAGCATTCGCCTGAAGAGCGAAGGGTCACCGGTTCAACCCCGGTCCTCGGCACCATATCAAAAATCCGCCAGAAAGGCGGATTTTTGGTTGCTACTGCCCCCTAACCTTTAGTTTGGTTTGTCTATTTTTATCTACCTTTGGTAAGCGTAGGATGAGGAGTCCGTACTTCTCGATAGCTTCAGCTTCGTCTACATCTATCTCTTCAGGAAGTATGATAGTTCTAGAGAACGAACCCCAATAAAGTTCTCGATGAAAGTAATCTTCTGCGGACGTGGTGCGATCTTCTTCGCGTTTTCCTCTAATAGTCACAGAGTCGCGAGTGATGGCGACGTCGAGGTCTTCGGGCTTTACTCCGGCTACCATAGTTTTGATAACAATTTCGGATGCAGTCTGGTAAACGTCCACTGTGAGTTGTCCTTCTTCTTCCTCTTCAAGAATAGAAGGATGGATTTTATGGGAAGCGGCACCCATTTCTGGTAATGAATTTTCATCTTCTAATTTGACTGCGCCGGTGAGGCGTTCGAAAAAAGATCTTTTTTGCATAGACTTATTATAGTATCTACCAGATTAAGGCGCAACAGTTTTGGCCTTCTCGAAAGCCAGAAGTACCAGAGCCACCCCGAACCAAACCGAGCCGAAAATAACAAACGATTCTAACCCCGTTCTATTTAGGATAAAAATATTGAAAGCAGCATGGATTATCACAGCGATTATGAAGGCCAAACTTGTCCACGCGACCCGTACAGATGTTTTTTTATAGAAAGATAAGGCCAGAGCCAAACCAATTGTGGCCGAAGATACCACGTGGAGTAAACTCGCCCCAATAAAACGCAAATTACCCAAACTCACTGCCACCACGATGTCTCTCTGGAGAAGTGGATGAAAAATAAAGAAAGTATTCTCAAGGGCGACGAAGCCGAGAGCCACAGCAATCATATAAATCATGGCGTCTATTGGTTCGTCATCATCCCTCACACGGATAGCAACGAAATAAGCCATAGCAAATTTAAAGCCTTCTTCAATGATGGCCCAAAACAAGAATGCCGTAGGACTCATGCCGGGGAATAAATCATCTACAATTTTTTGAAAGGGAATGACGAGCACCACCACGAGCATTCCGCAGAGGAATGCTTTGGAAATGAGAAACGGAGATTCTGGATGTTTGGAATCTTCTTTGAGCCAGAACAAGAGCCAGAGAATAGCCGGGAGGATTCCAAAGGCTAGAGCTGAAAGGATGGCGTTCGAAGTAGTCATGATTTGGGCCAAGGTTCAACCATTAGAAATTTTGTTTGTCCGTCCGAATCCTTGGAGAAGGAGGACCAGATTTCTTCGGTGACGAAAGGCATAAATGGATGCAGAAGTTTTAATGAATTTTCAAATATATAATACAAAGTTTCTCCATAGTTTTCTTTGCCCTTACTTTCCTCAAGAATTTCATCGGCGAAACGGTGCCAGACGTAAGCATAAATTTTTTCAGCGGCCATATAAAAACGATAGGATTCCATATCAACAGTAATGTCCTTCACCAGTGTATTGAACTCCAAAATAAGTTCTGGATTTAAATCACCTTCTCTTTTTTGTGAAAGGATAAAGCGTGCGATGTTCCAAATTTTGTTAGAAAACTTGCCGTAGGCTTTCACCTTTTGAATATCAAACTTGCTGTCTGCTCCTGGCCCTATACCCACAATCATAGACATACGAAGGGCGTCGGCTCCGTACTTCTCTATAATTTCTATGGGATCTACTCCGTTGTCGAGTGATTTGCTGAACTTTTGACCCTTGGCATCTCGAAGCATGCCGTGCAGATAAATTGTTTTGAAAGGTGTTTCTCCCAAGAGATACTGAGACATAAGGATCATACGAGCTACCCAGAAGAAAAGGATTTCATATCCGGGGTTTATCACACTGGTTGGGTGGAATTTCTTTAAATCTGGAGCATTCAAGTCCGGCCATCCAAGTGTAGAAAATGTCCAAAGCCCGGACGAGAACCAAGTGTCTAGAGTATCTTCATCTTGAATCCAACCGTCACCCTCTGGGGCTTCTATATCGCAATAAACTTCTTTGTCCTTATACCAAACAGGAATTCTGTGTCCATACCAAATTTGTCTAGAGATGCACCAGTCACGCAGATTCTCTATCCAGTTGAAATAAACCTTCTCAAAGTGTTCTGGGAGGATTTTTATTTTTCCTTCTCGTACTGGTTCAAGCATTAATTCTTTGAGAGATTTGTTTTCTCTTGAAGGAATTTTCTTGTTCACATCTACAAACCACTGGAGCATAATTTGGGGTTCTATAGTTCCTCCGGTTCGTTCAGCAGTTGCCACTCTGTTCACATAATTTTCATCAATTGAAACCAGTAATCCTTTAGCGTTTAATTTTTCAACAATTTTATCTCTGGCTTCAGTTATTTTCATTTCCGCAAATTCACCAGCAATGGGGAGAAGCCTTCCGTACTGATCAATAATTTGTTCTTTATCCAATTTATATTTTTCAGCTAGAGCGAAGTCTTCGTGTGAGTGCCACGGGGTTATAGTCATGACTCCCGTGCCGAATTCCATATCGATGATCTCATCCTTTATGACCGTGGCTTCAATTGGTCCGTTTATCCATTCTAGATTTATCTTCTGCATATGATGCCAGTCTTTATAGCGAGCATCGTCTGGATGCATGACTACATACTTGTCACCAAACTTTGTTTCTGGTCTCGCGGTGCCTATTTCAAATGGTCCATACTTAAATGTATAAAATTTACCCTTTTGTTCTTGATAGACGACTTCATCATCAGAAATAACTGTTTGTCCTTTGGGGTCCCAGTTTACAATTTTGGACCCCCTATAAATCAATCCATCATCATACATTTTCTTGAAAGCAGTCCTCACAGCTACATTGCGAGCATTGTCATACGTGAACGCCTCACGCGACCAATCAAGTGATGCTCCAACCTTGCGGAGTTGGCTGACGATTGTTTTTCTACTTTCATCTACAAATTTATCTACATGCTCCAAGAATTTTTCTCGTCCGATGTCTTTTTTCTTTAACCCTTCTTTCTCTAGCATTTTGGTAACCTTTGAGTCTGTGGCTATGGCCGCGTGGTCTGTCCCTGGGAGCCACAAGGTGCATTTCCCCTGCATTCTGTTATATCTAATCATCGTGTCCTGCATAGAATCCTCAAGGGTGTGGCCCAAGTGAAGAACACCTGTGGCATTAGGTGGGGGAAGAACTATAGAAAACATTTCTGCGTCAGGTTTAGTTATCCCCAGTCTAATAAGCTCATCGGGATTAAAAAGACCGCTCTTTTCCCAAAGGGCGTAGATTCTGGCCTCTGTTTTTAGGGGGTTATAGGGTGTAAGAAACTTATCATCCATACGTCTTTTATATTAGCACGTGTTCATGGTTAGATTGTTATATTCATAAAGGACAAAATATTCTTTACTTCTCTCTAAGTTTAGAAACGGTATCTTCTATTAATAGGACACTTTATGGATAAAGGACAAATAACAAATATACGTTGCTAAATAAGGATTGTTTTGTTTCTTTGTTTTTCTTTTTATACTTGACATTTTGTTTATGAAATGTAAAGTGTAAAAACAGACTATGAAATTCAGATTTTCTCACAAATTTCTATCTCGCTTCCTAGCCATACATATGATGGTGTTTGTTTTGGGCGCCAGTTTCCCCTTAGGAGCCCTTGCAGATACCATTGTGACCGTAGACATCAAGGCCAATGGTTCTGACGGCCCCATCACTATTACCGACGGTGATTCTTATTCATATGATTGGTCATCTTTAAATGCCTCTTCTTGTCAGATTACTTCTCCAGCTAACTCCGGTATTCCACTCTCTGGTTCTGATACAGTTTTACCCGGAAGTCCTTTTTATCCAGCAGTGGGAGCACCGATGATTCTTACTGTTGTTTGTACTGATGGTTCTACTACTGCTACAGACGCTGTTACTATAAATCTCTCTAGTCTTCCACCTCCACCACCAGGATCTACATATATCGTTACTCCCGTTGTCATTAATGGTTCCAGTTCTCCAAGTACACCTCAGACTGTAAACTCTGGGGACACTGTATCTTTCGCTTTTACTCCAAATGCTGGTTATGTCATAGCTTCAGTATCTGTTCCAGTTGGTAATTGTGATACAGGTGGATCAAATTCTTATAATCCTGTTACTAAAGTCACTACCGTTACTACTGCTCCAGTCACTAGTGATTGTACTATCGTTGCAACATACGCCCTTGATCCGGGCCCAGCTGCAGTAACCGCTACACTAACAGCCAACCCAACTTCAGTCTTGGCTAATGCTACAAGCACCCTAACCTGGTCTTCAACTGGAGCCACATCTTGTTCTGCACCTTGGACTCTATCAACAGCCACTTCTGGAACACAGATTGTTACTGTCGCAACTACAACTACCTACACTATTACTTGTACAAATGGAGTTAATTCAAACAGCGATAATGCCATCGTAACGGTGACAACTCCTCCTGGAGGAGGTGGTGGAGGTTCTTGTACTTTACCCGTTATTTCAAGTTCTCTTGCGGTTAACGCCACCATCAACGAAGTATTTTCATACACTATTACTACTACGAGTACTTCTACTCCAGTCCTTACAGTAGCTACTTCAAGCTTGCCTGCTGGTCTAAGCTTTGCTACGAGTACCGGCATTATTTCAGGCACACCAACTCAAATTGGTACTTTCAACATAGCCCTAACCTCTTCTAATCCTTGTGGTAATGATGCCAAAACTCTTGTGATCACAGTAGCTATGCCAACAGTGGTGCCTCCTCCTTCGGGCGGTGGGGGTGGCGGTGGAGGAGGTAGTTCTGGTGGACATCGTCGTGTTGTTCCTCCCGTTGTATCCACGGGGTTAGAGTGTTTTTATCTCCATGATTATATGAGGAGAGATTTCAATAATGATCCTGAACAAGTTATACGCCTCCAGGCATTTCTAAAGGCCTTTGAAGGTTATGACTACGTCACTATCAATGGCGTCTTTGATCAGGCTACCTTTGATGCTGTCTCAGCTTTTCAAACAAAATATCAATCGGACATTCTTACTCCATGGGGGCACACCGCTCCTACAGGGTATGTTTACATTTTGACCTTGAAGAAGATTAACGAAATATATTGTCAAAGATTGTTCCCAATAGATGAGTCTCAGGCTCGCGAAATAGTGGCCTTTAAAGCCCTTCTAGAAAGCTTGCAGAATCAGGGTTATCCGGTGGAATTCACCCCACAAGGCACTATTATTCCTCCTTCAGCTGGTACAGGAACCTCTACGCAGATAGAGTTGCCTATAGTCGGGCAAGTCTCTCCGCCTCAAGGACAAATCTTAAATAACTTAGCCACAGCGGTGTTCTCTATACCGGTTGGTTTTACTAACATCTTCAGATGCCTTTATGAGCTTCTTCTGATACTAATTGTCCTTTATATTCTAGTAAATGTCCTTGAAGATGTCCTTTATAAAAAAATAGAAGATGTCCGTAGAAGGTTTGTGACTAAGTGGACAACTATTTGTGTGGGTCTTTGTATAGCGATTATCCTCGCCTACATTTGGGGATTATGGTGTCTCATCCTTCCACTTCTTATAGCTCTACTAATTTCTCTCGCTTGGATGTTTATTTATCCAGTACACGACAAGATTAAGACTTCTGTCAAATCTTGGTATATTGTATTGTCTGCCAGAATCAAAAGTATCCTAAAAAAGAAGGAGCCTGCTAATTAGAGAGATAGATTTCCTCGGGCGACTATTGTTTCTTGTTTCTTGTCCATTGTTTCTTGTCTGTTTTTATTTATTTTCATAAAGCATGCCATGCCTATCATCACAGCATTATCTCCTGTGAGTGATGGTGGAGGTATGCGAAGAATGAGATTGGGAAACTCTTCGGAAAGTTTCGAGAGTTCCTCCTGTAGATGAATATTGAGCGATACTCCTCCGGCTACAATAAGCGTTTGGGGAGCGAATTTATCTATGGCCCGACGAGTTTTTTCTATGAGTACTTCTACCGCTGCGTCTTCGAATGCTCGGGCAAATTCTTCTCTTACCACCTCTGTAATCTCTGTATCTTTTAATTTATATAAAACAGAAGTTTTTAGACCAGAAAACGAAAAGTTCAGATCCTTGGAGTGAATCATTGGTTTGGGGAATTTGAAGGAAGGAATTAGGCCCTTTTGTCTATGCAGTTCGGCCAGGATGCTGATTTTCGGTCCTCCTGGGTAGGGGAGTTCAAGCAGGCGTGCCACTTTGTCGAAAGCTTCACCCACTGCATCGTCTCTGGTTTTCCCAACGATTTCATACGAACCATAATCATTCATCGTCACTAATTCTGTGTGACCCCCAGACACGAGCAGAGCCAGGGCAGGGAACTCAATTCTTGATTCATAATTCTTGCTTCCTGCTTCTAGCACCGAATATATATGTCCCTCCATATGATTTATAGGTATAACCGGCACATTCCACTCCTTTCCAATTTCTTCTGCGAACAATATTCCAACCCACAAAGCTGGTTCGAGCCCCGGTCCAGAAGTCACAGCAATATAATCAATTTGAGGTCTATTTGGATTTTCTCCGGCCTCAATCAAGGTTTTATGAAGTAGAGGAGCCAAATTTTTCTGATGTTCTCTCTTGGCCAACATTGGATAAACACCCCCATAATCTTTGTGCAATTCTATTTGGGATATAAGCGAATTACCGAGGACCTTAAATCTTGGTGAATCAAGTTCACCCGTGCATTCGAGTAGGGCAACGGCCGTCTCATCACAACTGGTTTCTATGGCTAGGATTTTCATAGGTGATACAATCAAATTATGTTATATCGTAGCATATTGAAGCCAATACTCTTTCAATTTGATCCAGAGTTGGCCCATGATTGGTTCATTCCGCTAGGAGAGAAGTTGGGGAATTTTAGACCAACGTATGCTCTTTTGGATCTCATTTATGGCTTTAGTGGACAGAGAGCGGGGGTTACGGTAGATGGCCTGCACTATCGTACTCCAACTATCCTTGGAGCAGGATTTGATTATAATGCTCGTTTAATCAATGTTTTGCCCGCCCTGTCGTTCGGTGGGGTTGAGGTGGGTTCTGTGACTGCAAGGCCTTGTCTCGGTAACCCTAAACCCCGTTTGATTCGCCTGCCTAAATCTCGAAGTATTTTAGTGAACAAGGGCCTACGCAATGATGGTGTGGATATTATTATTAAACGTTTACAAAATAAAAAGAAAACAAAAGATTTTGTTGTTGGAGTCAGCATTGCCCGTTCCAATGTAGAAGAGACAGTTTCTGTTGAAGAAGGAGTGAATGATTATTTGGAAAGTTTTAAAAAATTAAATCAGGCTGGGGTGGGAGATTACTTCGCCCTCAATATCTCATGCCCCAATGCTTTCGGAGGAGAAACATTCGCAGAACCTGTTTCGCTCGAAAGATTGCTCTCGACCCTCTCTCAAGTGTCTTGTGATAAGCCTGTTTATATAAAGATGCCTATCAATCTGGGTTGGTCAGCGTTCGATGAACTCCTTCAGGTAATAGAGAAATTCAAAATTGCTGGAGTAATTATTGGAAATTTAAATAAAGATTATTCTGTCCTCGCTCATCATGATGAAGCTCCGGAGGAATATCGAGGCGGACTTAGTGGACGGCCATGCTTTGAACTATCTAATGATTTGATTTATAAAACGAGAGAGAAATATGGACGCAGGTTTACCATTATTGGTTCGGGGGGTATTTTTTCCCCAGAAGACGCTCTAGAAAAGCTCGCTCTCGGGGCCGACCTCGTTCAACTCATCACGGGGATGATTTACGAAGGCCCAGGGCTTATTAAAAAAATAGCCAAGGAATACGCCAAAAGTTAGGGTATAATAAGACAATGATTAAGGATTATGTACGAGCCGCCAATTATTTGAGCGCCATTCAGATTTATTTGTGGGATAACTTTTTATTAGAAAAACCGCTGAGCAGTGATGATATAAAGTCTAGACTTCTGGGTCATTGGGGTACTTGTCCGGGGATTAACTTTGTTTACGCGCATTTGAATGATGTCATCATCAGACACAAACAGGACATGATGTTTATATTGGGCCCCGGGCACGGCTTCCCAGCACTTCAGGCGAATTTGTTTCTAGAGAAAACTTTGGGTCAATTTTATCCGGAAGCTACGCAGGATGAGAGTGGTGTGAAATATTTGGCCAAAAATTTTAGTTGGCCATACGGATTTCCAAGCCACAGCAACCCTGGTGCTCCCGGAGTAATCCTCGAAGGCGGAGAGCTCGGATATTCTCTTTCTACTGCTTGGGGAACGGTTCTAGATAATCCTAAACTTATCACTGCATGTCTCGTGGGGGACGGTGAAGCAGAGACGGGGGCGCTCGCTACCTCGTGGCATTTAAGCAAATTTGTAGATCCAAAGACAAACGGTGCCGTTCTTCCAATCCTTCATCTCAATGGATACAAAATTTCTGGGCCAACTGTCTTTGGTCGGATGAATAATGAAGAACTCAAGGAACTTTTCCATGGATATGGATATGAACCAATTATTGTAGACGGAGAAGATGATGAACTTTATGACAAGATGCCTGTCGCACTAGAGACCTGTTTAGAAAAGATAAAGAAACTCCAGAGTGAAGGTAAGGCAGAAGAGGATTCCTACCCACGTTATCCGATGATTATTCTTCGTACCAAAAAAGGTTGGACAGGGGTAAAGGAATCCAGAGGCAGAAAGATAGAAGATAACTGTCTCGCTCACCAAGTGGTCTGCTCTCATGTGAAGAGTGATCCAGAAGAACTTAAATCTGTTGAAGAGTGGCTCCGTTCGTACAACTTCAACGAATTGTTTGATAAAGAAAAGGGATTTTCAAAAAGTATCACCGACCTCATTCCTTCACCAGAACTCGCGATGGGGAACAATAAACATACCTTTGGACTCAAATACACGGGTAAACCTCTTGATTTGCCCGATGCAGAAAGTTTGATGGAAGATGCGGATGTTCCTGGAACTATGGGCTCGAGTAGTATGATTCGAATGTCTATGTATCTCAAGGAAGTTTTCAACAAGAACAAAGAAAGCAAAAACTTTCGCCTCATGTCTCCGGACGAAACTTATTCAAATAAACTTCAAGCCGTCTTCCCAGAAACCTCTCGTGCGTTCGCTGGTCCAATCAAACCTTGGGATATTGACCTCTCACTAGATGGACGAGTGATGGAAATGCTCTCTGAACATTCTCTCCAAGGTCTCGCTCAGGGATATATTTTGACCGGACGACACGCGGTCTTCGCTTCCTACGAAGCTTTCGTGCAGGTGGTCTCAAGTATGGCTGATCAATATGCCAAGTTTCTTCACGTCGCTCGAGAGATACCTTGGAGAGGAGATATACCATCACTCAATTATATTTTGACTTCGTCTGGTTGGAGACAGGAACACAACGGTTTCTCTCATCAGAACCCCGGATTCATCGATGCGATGCTACAGAAGCAGGGATGCTTTGTGAAGGTTTTCTTCCCACCCGATGGAAATACTGCTCTCGCAGTGCTCGAACAATGTTTGAAGTCTAAAAACGAAATTAATTTAATCGTGGCAGGGAAGACTGTTGAACCAAGGTGGCTCAATGCAAATTTGGTGAAGCAGGAACTCCAAACTGGTTTGATGATTTGGGACTTCGCGAGCGATCCCAATCCTGATTTGATTTTTTCTGCTGCTGGTGAATATCTGACCAAGGAAGCCCTTGCAGCCATGATGATAATTCGCGAGAAGTTACCGGAAATAAAACTTCGCTATGTAAACATTTTGGAGATGTCGGCTATGGGGATAGGAAATTCGATGTGCGAGGCGCCTCTTCATTCATTCAATGATTATTATATGGAGGACAAGCCAGTTATCTTTAACTTTCACGGTTATCCAGAGACATTGAAGCAAGTTTTGTTTGATCATCAGGATGGGAAGAATAGGTTCTATGTTCATGGTTATACAGAAAACGGCTCAACCACAACACCTTTTGACCTTCATCTCAGGAATAAAACTAGTCGCTACGACCTCGCGATGGAAGCTTTCAAACTCTTGGCTGAAAAAAATCTCATCTCTACGAGTGAGGCGGAACAATTGACCGAAGAGTTTACTCGCAAGATCGCAGAGCATCATGAATACATTGTGAAGAATGGAGTTGACCCAGAAGAAATTAATAATTGGAAGTGGACTCGTTAGAATTAAAAAATATGAAAATTTTAACTGTCAACGTAGGAAGTGAGTCAAAAAAATATTCGTCTTTTGAAAATGATATGGGGATTTGGTCTGTGCACATTGATAAAAAAGATGGACAATTGGGCGAGGATAAACTCACTGGTCAATTCGATGTTATAGCTTTTAGAGTGGTGGCCCCAGGGAATTTTTTCAGAGAACACAAAATTATTGATGAAGAATTCCTTGAGAAACTCGAGCTGGCGAAGATTAAAGCACCTCTGCACATTGAAAGACTTTTATCTGAAATAAAATTTTTTAGGACTAAGTTTCCTAATGTGAAAATGGTGGCAATTTCTGATTCGGCCTTCCATTCGACCTTGCCTGATTATGCTCGACTTTATTCTCTGCCCATAGAAGACACGAAGGAATTTGATATTGAACATTTTGGTTATCACGGCATCTCCATTTCGTCGATTGTGGAAATATTAAAATCCCGAGGATTATTACAAGAAAAAATTATTGTTTGTCACCTTGGTGGAGGATCGAGTATTACAGCTCTTAAAGATGGAGAAAGTATAGATACTTCGATGGGCTTCACTCCGCTTTCTGGTCTGACTATGGCTACAAGGGTAGGGGAAATTGATCCGGGAGCGTTGGTCTATCTTTCTGAAGCAAAAAATTTACAAGGAGAAAAATTCGAAGAATATTTGGCTAATCAGTGTGGATTCCTCGGCTTCGCCGGCACTCCAAGCATGAAGCAACTTTTGGCTCAAGAAGCTACGGATGGAAGGTCGGCTTTGGTTATAAAAATGTTTGTTTATCAAATCCAAAAATATATTGGGGCGTATGCTGTCGCCCTTGGAGGTCTTGATCTTCTTATTTTCTCTGGAGGAATTGGAGAAGTTTCAGAACCAATTCGTTCTAAGATTCTCGAAGGTCTCGGTGCCCTTGGTCGAAATGTCCTCATCGTGCCTACAAATGAAGCAGCCGAGATGGTGAGGTTGGCTAAGGATTTATAAAAATTGGCAAAGAGTTTTTGGGGGGTGTATGATATCGACAGTATAAAATTTCAAATGGAAACATCCGTACTGAAAGAATCCAAAACAAAAAACAGTTTAGAAAACTTCAAGGATTTATTAAGAAACACCATCAGGGTGTTTAAAATTCTTTTAGAACACATGCCATGGATCTTCTCAACCATGATTCTTTTAACTGTTATTATGGGTGTAGTGCCTGTTTTTTCTGCACAAGCCCTCGGTACTCTCATCGACAAAGTTATTGAGGGAGCCAATGCCGGGGATGCTTCTCTCGCTTATCCGGCCCTTATATTGTTTGCAGTGCTTACCACTGTACCGACGGTTTTGAGAAACATATTCTCCTTTCTTGATCGGCATTTGTATTTAAGAATGCAAGACCTCTTTGAGATTATGGCTTTAAAAAAGAGAGGTTCCTTCGATATTGCCCAATATGAAGATCCGAAATTTCAAGATCGTCTTCAACGAGCGTTTAATAATGGAATATATCCGATTGTAAATATTGTGGATTCCCAAATGCAAAATTTGGAAATTTTCTGTGGCATCATTATTGGTTCGATTGCCGCTGCTTCTATTGATTGGAGGGTTTTCGTTTTGGTTTTTGTGACCGCTGCCCCTAACTTTTGGATAGAGATAAAACATGGTGGTCGAATCTGGAGTATTCATGCGAAGAACAGTGCCGAACAGAGAAGGTATCAAGACTTGCGGAGGTTCTTCACCGGTAAGTTATCTGTTATTGATAGCAGATTGTATCAGGCCAGTAACAAATTTCTAGCTTCCATAAAAGAAATTATGGATAATTTTAGAAAAGAACAACTTTCTGCCGAACATTGGAAAACCATTATGAAAATGGGGGCCAGTATTTTCGCTGCCGTAGGTCTTTTTATTGGAACGGCGATGATTATTAATGAAGCAGTAGCGGGGGTTATCGCCATAGGTACCGTGGTGTTTGCCTTTCAGACGTTGAGCCGCGTTAGCGGTTGGACTTCTAGTATGTTATCCAACACTGCCCGCCTCCTAGAAAGAAACCTTTATGTCACCGACATCTTTGGAGTTTTTGACGAAACGACTGCTTTAAAATATTCTTCAAATCCAAAGAAATTATCTTTTGATTCAGCTCCAACGGTTGTTTTTGAAAATGTTTCTTTCAAATACCCAGGACAAGAAAAATGGGCCCTGCAAAACATCTCTTTTGTTATAAAGCCGGGGCAGAAGATTGGTTTAGTGGGGAACAATGCTGCCGGTAAATCCACCTTGGTTCGCCTTCTTCTGCGTATTCATGACCCGGTGGAGGGCAGAATAACCGTTAATGGGATTGATTTGAAAGAAGTGAATATTGAAGAGTGGTGGAGTCACCTTGGGGTACTTCTGCAAGACTTCACCACCTACAACTTCACGGCCAAGGAATCAATCGCTATTGGTGACACGTCTGGGAATATAGATATGAATACAGTAGAAAGTTCAGCGAAGAAAAGCACCAGCAGTGGATTCATAGAAGAATTAGAGAACAAGTATGAACATATGATTGGGGTGGAGTTTGGTGGTATAGAACCATCCAAGGGCCAGAGACAAAAATTGGCCATTGCAAGAGCTTTTTATAAAGGGAAAAGATTTTTGGTCTTGGACGAACCGACGGCTTCTATAGATGCTGATTCAGCCGAGATTATTTTTAATGAAATAGAAAATTTACCAGAAACTATTTCTGCAATTTTGATATCACACAACTTTGCCACCATTAAAAGAGCTGATGAAATCTTTGTCCTCCACGAGGGTCAGATTGTAGAAAAGGGGAAACATGCAGAGCTCCTAACTCTTAATGGAAGATACGCCGAAGCCTTTGCCAAACAGAAAAAGGATTTTGAATGACTAAATCTTGCCTAGTGTTTTGTAACAAAAAAGACCCATTATTTTAGTGAAGGAATGCTTCGCATTCAAATTTAGTGTGAGCCACAATAATTTTCTGCTGAAAATTTTCCAGCCCCGGTCTCGACTGTTTTCTCTGCTGAGAAAACATGTCTCCGACCTCATGAAAAGCACAAAATCCCGCGCAGGCGGGATGTTCGTGTCTTTTTATGACCCTACAGAGAGTCGAACTCTGCTTCCATCCTTGAAAAGGATGTGTCCTAACCGATAGACGATAGGGCCCCGATTTTGCTAAACGAATGAAACAGTCCTTACATTAACATTTTTTGGAGAAAATGCTATAGTTCGCTCTACGGAAGAGTGGCTGAGTGGTTGAAGGCACCGGTTTCGAAAACCGGCAGGCTCGCAAGGGTCTCGAGAGTTCAAATCTCTCCTCTTCCGCCAATTTCTTTTTTCTTCAGACTATTCATGAAGAAGAACCCACCGATGAAGAGACCCAAACTCCCGAGCGCAGGGATCACAAAGCCGATGAAGAGAGAACCATTTTTGGGTTCCAATATAGAACCAAAGAATACAAGCATTACGGTGATTGCGGTGAAGATGGGCCAGAGGATTGATATGAATTTTATGTATGAAAGTTTACTTAATCCCGCACCGTATGAGAGAACTTCTGGTAATCCAAAAAATGTGAGGCATGCTTGGAAGAAACCTTTGGTGTCGCTTATGTGATCTACGATCCGAGCGATGAGGCCTTCTTCTTTGCCCGAAATAAGTTTCTGAACAAATTTTCTTCCAAATAATCTGGCGAGATAAAAAGCGATAGTGTATCCCAAGAAATCTCCGAGAGCGACGTACAATATTCCAGGCCAGAAACCGAAGAGAAGCCCAACCAGAGGATAGAGTGGGGAACCGGAGAGAGGTGCGATAACTATAGTAGAAATTTTCAAGAGAATGAAAACGGCTGGCCCCCATGCTCCTGCTCTCTCTACCCAGGTTTGAAGTGATTCGATGTCTACGAAGAAAACCAGAGCGATTAGTATCAAGATAGTAATCCCAGCTCCGATAAAGTTCGCTTGTTCCTTTGGTTTTTCTTGCATTCTTAACAGTGTATCAGATTTTGGTATAATGATTTTGTGAAAATAATGAGGAAATAATTGTATTCATAGGGCGGTTAGCTCAGTTGGTAGAGCGCGTCATTGACGTTGACGATGTCAGAGGTTCGAGTCCTCTACCGCCCACAAGTTTATTGACTTTACATTTTTAATTATTTGTGATAGGGTATAGACAGACTCAAGTTGTTTCTCAGTAGCATCCTTTCCGGCCACCTTGGAGGTGAGCATGCATTACCGCATCATTTGGGCCATTCTGGCCCTCGTTATGGTCATTCCTGCCAATCTGGCGGGGCAGGCGATCGTCAAGCCGCCCCAGACCATGTGCCCTGCTTGCTTGGCTCCGGTTCCGGAGAAGAAGGCATCTCCAAAGCCCAAGGTGGCTTCGAAGCCCGTCGTGAGGCAGTCGACTCCCACCGTGGTTGCCCGCAAGGCGGACACCACGTATGTGAAGACGATTGGGGGCGTCGATAGCATGGTAGTTACCGTGCAATTCGACACCCTGAACGTCAACTTCTCGGGCAAGATCGAGCTGGAGTTGTCCGACGAAGATCGCATCGCGATGCGGGAATCCCAGAATCAGATTTTTGATCGCGAAGGTCGCCACCAGAGGGGCTGGTGGTCTCGCAATGGAGGCAAAGTGGCAGCTGTGGCCGTCATCGGTACGGCGATTGGCGTCGCGGGAAACCACTACGGATGGTGGGACCGCGGAAAGATCACTCAATGCACAATCGTCGGATCGGGGACCTGCCCCCGGTAGACGGAAGCATCGTTTCAAAAACAAGACCCCCGTCACTCACGAGTGACGGGGGCTTTTTCTTTTTGACGGAAGTCAGACTTACGTCAACTTTGTTTTCAGATGAAGATAAATATCTTCGAGAGCTTTCACTGCGTCACCCGAAGCAATGTTGTTTTGATGATAGAGACCATCTGTACAATCTCCAGCCGCCCAGACTCCTTCGACTTCAGACATTTGAGTTTTCGCATTAACAGGGATTTGTTTGTATTCGTTTAATTTAATTAAATTTTCTACAAATGAAGTGGATGGAATGAGTCCTATTTCAACAAATACACCGGAGATCGGCAATTCAATTTTTTCTTTCTTCTCATTCTCATAAACAATAGATGAGACAAAGTTTGTTCCTTTAATTTCTACGGGTGTAGCATTCTTTATAAGTTTCATATTTGGGTGAGAGAGCACCTTTTCTACCGTAGCCGGATCGGCCTTAACCACATCGCTTCTGTTGAGTAGTGTGACAGACTTCGCATAGGCCAAGAGTTGGGCTGCGGATTCGAACCCTGCATTTCCGCTTCCTATGACCACCACATCTTGTCCTGCGAAGAGGGGACCATCGCACGAGGCACAATAGGTGATGCCTTTATTCTCAAATTCTTTGGCTCCAGGGATATCCAGTTTGCGTCGGGTTGAGCCGGTGGTTATCAGTACGGTTTGGGCTTCGTATTTGTCCTTTGAACCTTCAATCAAGAAACCATTTTCGATTTTTGAAATATTTAAAACTTTTTCTCCGGTTTTTATGTCCACCACATCATTTGCCACCGTCCTCAAATGATTTTCAAGGGCCTTGCCCAAATCTGGTCCAGAGATTTTCACTGTACCTATCCAATTCTCAACACCCATGGATTCTACTGATTGTCCTCCGAATGAATCGGTTATTAAAACAGTTTTCAATCTCTTCCTTGCAGCATAAACACCCGCCGAAACTCCTGCCGGACCTCCTCCGATAATAGCTAAATCGTATTGCATAAAGCACAGAATACCAGAAAATTTTTTTATATACAAAAAGCCCCGCTCCGATTTGATATCGGAGCGGGGCACGTCGGTATCCTCGTTTCTACTCGCTGTACGTATTCGGAGTGGGACTTGCAAGCCTCTTGACGAAAATTGCCCCGTACACCACGGAAGCGATGAGAAGGGTGGTTCTCGAAATCGAAATGGATGTTAGTGTCACCGAGTAGACGGCAATAAACATCCAAAACAAAAGACCCATAGTGTAGGCCAGTGCCTCGACACTGGCATTGTGGCTGAATCCCATCACCACGATTGCGGCGAAAAGAGTACCCATCACAGTGACCATGAGAACTCCAAAAGTGAAGTTCTGAGGAAGCAGAATGAGGGAGATGAAATACAGCCCAGAAATCACAGCCGGTCCGATGAGACCCCAACCAAAGGTTTCGAGGAGCGCGGCGAGGAATTTGCGAGTTCGAGTCTTCAGCATGATAACGAGCTCCTGTGTGCATGCACACGGTGAATTGTCTAAATACCACTATGCATCTATTGAAATATAAAGTCAATAGCACAAAAAAGAGCCGGAATCGGCTCTTTTTTGTGCATTATTATTTGCGAATTATTTTAGTTTTGAACGTCTTAGAAATGCGGGTACAGCACCCCAGTCATCATCGTTGTCATCTTCCTTGGAAGGGGCAGGAGTTGGAGCAGGTGCGGGGGCAGGAGTAGGAGCGGTCTCTACCTTTTTTGTGGTGATAGTGTCTGTTGTCGGTTTGTCGCCAGTCTTTCCGAAAGAAGAAAAGCCGTTGAAAATTTTACCCTTATCATCATTGTTGCTGTTGCTTTGAAAAAGGGGAGTAGAACGTTTCTGATTGTTCTCTGGGAAGTTGGATGCGATGACGGTGACCTTAACTTCACCCTTCTTCAACTTCTCATCCTTAACTGTACCGAAGATAATCTTGGCATTTGGGTCAACAGATTCTGTGATCACTCGAGCAGCATCCTGAATTTCAAACATAGTGAGGTCGTCTCCACCGGCGATGGAGAAGAGGACACCTTTCGCCCCATTGATAGAAACTTCAAGGAGTGGTGAAGAGATGGCGAGGCGAGCAGCTTCCTCTGCGCGTTTGTCACCCGAAGCATGACCGATTCCCATGAGAGCTGCGCCGGCGTTCTCCATAACTGCGCGAATATCTGCGAAGTCAATATTGATAATACCCGGAGTGGTGATGAGATTGCTGATACCCTCTACAGCTTGTCTAAGAATGTTGTCGCAAGTGGCGAACGCGTTCTTGGCAGTAGTATCTTTGTCTATTGTAGCGAGGAGTCTGTCGTTCGGTATGAGAATGAGAGCATCTACGGCTTGTCTCAATTCGTCTATACCTTGTTCAGCAATTTTCATTCTCTGCACACCTTCGAAGAAGAAAGGTTTGGTGACTACGGCGACAGTGAGACATCCAGCTTCCTTGGCTGTATGAGCAATGACTGGGGCTGCACCTGTTCCTGTACCTCCGCCCATTCCACAAGCGATGAAGACCATATCCGCGCCCTTGATGGCCTCCTGAATTTCTTCTTTGGTTTCTTCGACGGCTCGTCTACCGAGTTCTGGATTCATGCCGGTGCCTAGTCCTTGAGTAAGGTTTTTGCCAATATGAATTTTCTTCTTCGCAAGTGAGTGATGCAAGTCTTGAGCATCAGTATTAATAGAAATGAAATCTACCCCCTTAACCCTAGAATTAATCATATGATTCACGGCATTCTTGCCTGAACCTCCAACTCCGAGAACCTTAATCCTGGCAAACGCTTCTACTTCTGGTTTTATTTGTGGCATGGTCTTTTATTAATGAGATGGGCATATACTACAGAAACCCGAACCAAAAGAAAAGGAGTTGACAAAAATCGTAAATGATTCGTGAAAAAGCACAAAATTAGACAAAAAGAAACCGCCACATCGTGAGACGCAGCGGTCTCCGGTGTAGCGGTGTTGCTAGCTTGCGCTAGCATTGGGATACAGGGGTTCTTTCCAGCGATTGACGAATGAAGTCCCGACCCACCACATGTCGATTTTCTCAAAATATGGAGAACGGTCGCATTTGATTCCATACGGAGTTACTCGAACTTCCTCCGGTTTATCGAACCTTGCCAAAACCCACGGATCGTGAGTTTCCAATTCGCCCAAACAGAAGCGAATAAGATCATCGCGATACTGAACGAAGTGGATTTCCTTCTCTTCTTGTCCGATTCGGATTCGGGTGTTGCACGTGTTGAAGTCTACGTGTACGAATCGAACGGGCTTGCCAGTCATGACTTCGACAGCCAAACGGAGGTTTTCCATCAGGTTGCAGGTCGTGGCCGTAAGGACAGGGGATTTCTTAGTGCGGAACATGCTACCTCCAATTCAGGAAGTTTACTCGGGATTACCGAGCTTCTGCTGTTCAGCAGAATGTGAAAGAACCCACCTCTATATACTAGCACATTGTAATATAAAAGTCAAGCGTTTTTTCTCTTTATCAAAATAGGCCTTAATTTAAGGCAAGAATTGACCCAACCAATCCGAAACTGCACGCACACCATGTTTGCCTTTCTCTGCCATTTTTTCTACATTACCGAGACCGACTGAGCCCTGCTGATTTTCTGTGTGGAAGCCGAGGACGGTCAGTCCATAAGCCACAGACCATGCAGAATCCTTACCCTTGCCCGAAGCGGGCTCCTTCTCATCACCGAAATGAATGTCCGCGATGCGTGATGGAAGACGAAGTTCGTTTTGAGCGAATTCTTTCAAACCATTGATGCCGGCACCTCCACCAGTGAGTACTACACCAGCTGGGAGAAGAGCGTTTCTATTTATTTTTTTCAAATGAGTCTCAATCATTTCAAACATATCTCTCATTCTGGCAGAGATGATTTCATCTAATTTTTTCTTTGAATAAGAAGAGCTGGTGATTGAGCCGAGTTTGATATTTTCAGCTTCCTCCAGAGGAATTTTGAGCCCCAAGGCGATGTCGTTCGTGATGTCGGTACTGCCGAGCGGGAATACTTCAAGAGAAATCGGTGTGCTGTCTTCGTATACTACGAGGGAGAGTGTCTCGGCTCCGATGTTCGCGAGCACGCATCCGGCCTTCTTTTGTTTTTTAGAAAGATTGACGAAGCTCGCGGCGATGGGTGAGGCGACCACGTCTATCACTTCGATGTCTGCATCTTCAACCACTTCAATCAAATCTTGAATGTGCCTCTCGAGACACATAATGAACAAAGCTTTTACATCCAATTTCTCTGCCTTGAGTCCGAGCGCTTGACCCCAAACAACTTTCCCATCGATTTTATATTCAACGGGTATGGTGTTGATGATTTTTTTATTTAAAGAAGCGGTGTGTGGGATAGCTGTTTCGGCAGCTTCGAGAGCTTTGGAAATATCGAGAGCGGTGACTTCGAGATCGGCCCGAGTGATAATCACAGAACCATTGGTCGTGGTGCTCGAGAGCCCTATCCCACCGACGCCGACGAAAGCGCGCTTTATCTCGACCCCGGCGCTCTTTTCTGCGAGGCTTACGGCCTGTCTTACACTCATTGTAGCTTCGGCCGGATTCTTTATAAATCCATGTTCAAGTCCGCGAGATTCAGCAGAACCCGTGCCTATAACTTTTGGAACGATGTGACCATTAATACGAACCTCTTCTGCTATCACTACGCGAGTTTGGTGGGTACCTATATCAATGCCAACTGAAATTGAGCGAGACATGTTTAAATTTTTTGTAGAACTTGCGTTCAGCTTTCTCCATTGTACTGCCATGTGTCATTCCTTTCAAATGCAACAATCCGTGGATAAAGAGAAAAGTGATGAATTGAGAAAAAGTGAGGTCAAACTTTTTGAATTCTTTCTTGGCTTGGGTGAGATCTATGAAAATTTCTCCAGAAGTTTTAGAGAGAGGGAAGGAGAGGATGTTCGTGGGTTTGTTTATCTCTCTATAAATCCGATTTAATCTACGAGAAAATTTACTATCAACAAAAACGAGTGAGAGCTCGTAGCGTTTGCCCAAGATAGCATCCTTAATCTCATCTACTTTGTTAACGTCTTTTTTTTGCAAATCTAGAAACTTCAACGAGTTTTCCTGATTTGATAAGTTCGGCAGTTTCTGCTTTTTTCTTTAGATAGGCGAGGGTCTTCGCTTTTATAACGTTTTCTGATTTGATTCTTTCGGTGTAGCGTCGACCTCGAACACGATTAAGCACGCCCGCTCCTTGGACGCGTTTCTGAAAACGTCTCAGTACAGAAACGTTGTTTTCGCTTGATCCTTTTGTGACCTCTATATTGATTGCCATGTGCGGGCTACTTTAGCATAGGATTCGTGGGTAGGCAAGAAAAAACCCTCCCTACCGTGCGGTAGGGAGGACAGAAGAGGAGGAACGGGCGATACGAACACCCGGCGGTTCCTCGGACTTCTCGGAGGCAGAATCTGGAGAAGTGGTTGTGTCGACAGTGGTGTTGGGTGTGGTGTTGGGGACCCTCACACACTCCGCCATCACCATCTCCAGCATTGCCGCCGTTTCTCGCAGGTCCATCATGACGGTCGTATCCTTGAAATTTTCGGGATTCATCACCCGATCCTCGGTCACGGCGCGTAGGCCGTTCAGCGCTGCCGGACAAACTTCGTTCTTGAAATTCTGCAGCTCCTTCGACGCCGTTCTGTTGATGACCGGGGGCTCGACCTTCTTCGCCTGACATGCACCGACGAAGAGGATAAGAGCAAGAAAGACGGGTTTCCGCACGGTGGCCTCCTATAAAGGGCGTGAGTTATCTATCCGAATTTATATCACACAAAACAAATAATGCAAGTATTAGAGAGTTATATTTTTTAGAAAAGCGGGCAGTTCGGACATCCTTACCGTTTCCTGTGCACGGGTATTGCAGTTTCGAATGGTGACGCTGTCCTCGAGAGCTTCTTTCTGTCCAACGATAAGTAGATAAGGAACCTTGAGGTTCTCGGCATTCTGGAGTTGAGGAATAATTTTATCTTTACCGAGGAAATGATAAATCGGAATGTGGTTTGTTCGAAGGAGCTCGATCAGGGGCAAGGACTTCATCTTCGCCTCGCGACCAAGCTGGACCAAATAAAATTTTGGTTTGGGTAAATCCTTGTAGATTCTTTCTTTCTGAGCAAGTTTTTTCGAAGCAGAAATGTGCATAGAAACTGCAGGCATCTCTTTCTTGAAGCCCAACTTTTTTGAGAGACGAGAATATCTGGCTCCACTTGCGAGCACGGATGCATCATCGAGGTCACGAATAACGAAGATGGTATGAGAGGCATAATGCTTGTTTTCGAGGAGGTTGCAGTTCAAGCGAAATTCTACTCCCAGAGATTCCAAATATTCTAGAGCTTCCTTGAAATGTTCTCGGCTAGATGTGGTGAGAGAAGCGATTGATGGTGGGATGCCTTCTTTAATAGCATCGGGTAGATTTAATTTAAAAAGTTCAAAAATATCTTCCTTGATAATCTTGCGATGTTCGGTACTCACATTCTCAATAACTTTTTTTAGATAGTGATGAAGCTCGCGTTCATGGGCCTCGATAGAATCTTTGTCTCCCATAGAATTCACTTCTACAACCAAATGTTTATGACCAAAGTCCTCTAGGATAGAAAGAGCGGTGCGGACAAGGATTGATTCAGCTAGAGCAGATTGTAAACCCAGAAGATGGAGAGAGTATCCGCGATTCTTTTTATAAGAAAGAGCAAGGGGATGAGAGAGGTTTGTGAACTCTTTTTCCAAATAAGTTCGGAGCAAGGCAGAGAGTTCGCCTCCTCGAGGAGAGTTTTTTATCACCTTGAGATCTTCTTCAGAAACACGAGGAGCTTCTATGGGTAGGAATCCGAAATGCGTCGCGAGATAGAGCGGACGATCGAATTCACGAAGAAGATAACTTGGGCGTGAATCAGTTTTGGACATTTTGTGATGAGAATAAATCGGTTTCTTCACCGGGCCAAACAGAGGTTGGCCAAACTCGTAGGATTGGTCGGCCAATGAAATTCTCTCGAGGAACAGGTCCCCACATACGCGAATCAGCGGAGCCAAGGCGATTGTCTCCCATCACAAAATATTCATCATTTGATAATGCGACGATTGAAGAATCAATTTTCTGGAAGACTATATAGGGTTCTGTTAGAACGAATCCGTCAGGGTTGAGAGAATTTATGATGGTGACCTTTCCTTCGGCTATTTTCACTGTTTCTCCGGGGAGTCCGATGATACGTTTGATGAAATACTTAGAAGGGTCATTGGGATATTTGAAGATAAGCACCGAACCACGCTGTGGTTCGGCGAAACGATAGGTTAATTCATCCACAATGAGGTACTGTTTATCCTTGAAGGTGGGGTCCATAGAAGCTCCATCTACGATGAAGGGTTGAGCGACGAACATTCTAAAGGGGATAACGATGAAAACTGCGAGGAGCAGAAGTTTGATCAGTTCGGGCCAAAATTTATTTTTTTCTTGAGGTACTTCGTGCATAATTTTCATTGATTGTATTCTTTTAATTTGTTTGACACAATAGGCACATGTATATCGTTGTAGGTTTAGGAAATCCTGGAGAAGAATATCAGAACACCAGACACAATACTGGGCGACTTGCAGTTGCGTTTTTAGAGAAAAAAGAAATTTCTGGGATAAAAATTGTTCATCTCGATACTTTTATGAATAAATCAGGCGGAGGTGTGGCGAAAGTGGTGAAGTCGAAGAAGGCCGCAGAAAAATTAGTAGTGATTTATGATGATTTGGATCTCCCAATCGGCACGATGAAAGTTTCTTATAACCGTGGTTCGGGCGGACACAGGGGGATTGAGTCGATTGTCAGAGCGCTTAAAACTGAAGCCTTCATCAGAATCAGAATCGGCACTTCTCCGGTCACTCCAAGTGGTAAATTGAAGAAGCCCCAGGGCGAGAAGGCGGTGGAGAAACATATTCTTAGTGATTTCAAGAAACCTGAAATGGATGTTCTAAAAAAAGTTTTCAAAAAACTCGAGCCAACCATCGAAGCTCTCGTCGAAGATGGTCTCCAAAAAGCGATGACAGTGGGGAATTCATAAATAAAAAATCCGCGACTATTTCATCGCGGGTCACTCATGGTGCAGGGGCTTCTCCTGGTCTGCTATCATCAGCCAAGCTTATGACTACGCCGATTATGAAAAACCAGATACCGCAGGAGCGCGCTACTTCTGGGTTGTGTTGCCCTCCCCACAACAGAGCAATCTTGCTGTTGTAGATCATCAGGATAAACAACCCGAGTAAAACGAAGAGCCAGAATGTTCTGGACCAAGAACTGAACCAGTCATCCTGTTCATCCGGTCTTTCTTGCGTAGTCATCAGAAGTGCTCCGATGGTTGGAGGTAGTGTGCGGTGGTCTTATTTCACCCTACTACCACTCAAAAACAAAATCAAATTTTTTGTATATTTCTCCATACGCTACTAATAAGTGGCCACTTGTGGGTAGCGTATGTGTGTAAAATCAAATGTTGCACAAAAAATCCCCGGCTGGGGATTTTTTGATTTAGATGCTTTTGAGTTTGGATTATTATTTCTTCTCCACAAACGACAAGGCCATTTTCTGTTCCTTTGGATCGAAGAGAGTAATCTTGAACGAGTAACTCTTGCCCATTTCAAGTTTTTCTTTCAATTTCTCTTCAGAACCAAATTCACTGACGTGTACAAGGCCAGCCACACCTTCTTCTATAGAAGCCAGTGCTCCGTGTTTGTTGTATTTGATGATCACTCCACTCACCGTATCATCCTTGTGATATTTCTTCTCAGCTTCCTTCCAAGGATTTTCTTTCAAGGCTTTGATTGAGAGAGAAATCTTGTCATCTTTGATTTCAATAATCTTTACTTTAACCTTCTCACCAATCTTGAACATCGCTTTTGGATTTTCGACGAGGCCCCAATCAATTTCAGAAATGTGTACTAGTCCTTCGAGGCCTTCTTCAATCTTCACGAAGATACCAAAGTCCACGAGGCCGGTCACTTCACCCGTGATTTCATCACCGAGAGTATAATGTGCGACCATATTTCCCTTGTCCTTATTTTCTGGAGACTTCTCGGAGAAGATGAGTTTGCCTTCCTTTGGATTCGCTCCGATGATCATGACCGAGAGTTTTGTTCCCACGAGCTTTTTCAATTCTTCTAGAATTTTATCTTTATCTCCATCAGCGATGCGAGGATAATGTTCAGGTTTGAGTTGAGAGGCGGGTAGGAATCCGGAGATACCTTGCCATGTGATGATGAGTCCTCCCTTGTTCGCATCGATAATTCCGAGTTCATAAATTCTCTTGGCATTGATAGCTTCTTCGGCCTCACTCCAGATGAGAGCTTGTCTGGCCTCCTTGAGTGAGATCTCGATGTAGCCTTCCTTGCCTCCAATAGCTACAACCTTACCAGCGACGATGTCGCCGATATTAATTTTTTTAATAATGTCTCGAGCATTGATAAACTCGCGACCATAAATGATACCCGTGCCGAAAGGGGCGAGGTCAATGAAGACTGCACCTTTGTCCACGCTTATAACCGGACCTTCTATCACATCATCAATTGATGGTGGGGTAGCGGTCGCCGAAACAATCTGCCCCATGAGCGAGGTATCCTCGACCACAGGCTTCTTCTCCTTTTTTATTTTTTCTTTAGTCAAATTATTTTGCCGTTTCTGGTCCTCTGACTTTGAAGAGTGGTTGCCGAAGTCAGAGGGGTAACAAAAACGGGGATTAATAAGTTCGTTTGAGCGAACAAAAGCCAATATAGCAGATAAAATGATGGTTGTAAATCAAGTTAATTAATGCTAAAATATAGCTATGATAATCAGCTTTCAAGGACTCGAGTCTTTTAGAATCTCCCAAGGAGACCTGTCTCTCTCTGTAAACCCCAAGTCAAAGTTGACCGACGATATAACCCTTATAAGCTCCGCTTCATTTATGACGGAGAGCAAGGGATTTCTCATCAATGGCCCCGGTGAATATGAAGTGAAAGACGTTGGAGTGAAGGGCTTCCTCTCGGAGACGGCCTATGATGGAGCCAAGCTCAATACGATTTATCAAATATCTTTTGAAGGAATGAACCTTTGTTTCCTTGGAGCACTTTCTAATCCGGCTCTTTCTCCAGAGACATTTGAATCACTTGAGGATATTGATATTCTATTTTTGCCCATTGGAGGAGACGGCGTACTTGAACCAGCGGCTGCCTACAAACTCGCAGTTTCTCTTGAGCCGAGTATCATTATTCCTATGCATTATACGAATGATACTCTCAAGAAATTTTTGAAAGAAGGAGGCGAGGAGGGTGTGAAGCCCGTAGATAAATTGGTTATCAAAAAGAAAGATTTGGAAGGCAAAGAAGGAGAGATTGTTATACTTAAAGAAGAATAATATGTCTAAGTATCTATCCACCATTCATCAAAAGTCTCCACAGCACAAAAAACTTTTTGCTTTGGTTATTTCTGGTTCTGTTACTTTGATTATTTTTGGGATTTGGTCACTCGTCACTTTCAACAGAGGTTCTCAAATAATAGTTGATGCTCCCAAGGATGCAGGTACTCTCAAAGCCCCCATTCCTCTGGAAGACATCAAATCTGGTCTGGCCAATTCTTTCGAAGCGGTGAGAGGTCAAATAAATTCTCTTCAAGATAACAGTGGGACAGCGGATACTAATACTACCTATGGAGAGTAAGAATAAAGACGAAATTCCAGCCGGCAACAAAGTCGTCTCTCGTTCGATTGTGACAGAGATGAAGGAGTCTTTCATCGACTATGCGATGTCGGTTATTACTGATCGTGCCCTGCCCGATGTTCGTGATGGTTTGAAGCCCGTGCATCGCAGGATTCTCTATTCAATGAATGAGAAAGGTTTGACTGCCAGTGCGAAGTCACGCAAGTCAGCTACTGTGGTCGGAGATGTGCTCGGAGCTTATCACCCACACGGCGACTCTTCGGTTTATGAAGCGATGGTGAAGCTCGCTCAAGATTTCTCTACTCGCTATCCTCTCATTATTGGACAAGGTAACTTTGGTTCTATAGACGGAGACAGCGCCGCTGCGTACAGATATACAGAGGCCAAGATGAGCAAGGTCGCAAGCGAACTCCTCAAGGATATAGACAAGGATACGGTGAACTTCAAACCAAACTATGATGGGACGAGGAAAGAGCCGACCGTCCTTCCGGCTTCTGTGCCTAATTTACTTTTGAATGGAACACTCGGCATCGCGGTTGGTATGGCGACGAACATTCCTCCACACAACCTCGGCGAAGTGGTGGATGCGACAGTGCACCTTTTGGATGATAGTGATGCAACGACCGAAGACTTGCTCCAGTTTGTGAAGGGTCCGGACTTCCCAACCGGAGGAATTATTTTCAATGAGAAGGAGATTCATCATGCCTATGCGACGGGTAGAGGACCAATTGTGGCTCGTGGAGTGGCGGACATTGTAGAGAACAAAGCTGGGAATTTTCAAATAATTATCTCAGCCATTCCGTTTCGAGTAAACAAAGCGGATCTCATTACCAAGATTGCAGATTTGGTTCGAGAGAAAAAGCTTGAAGGGATAAAAGGTCTGCGCGATGAGTCGACCAAGGACATTCGCATCGCCATAGATTTGAAGACGGGCAGTCAGCCACAGAAAATTTTAAACAGTTTGTACAAACACACTCAACTCGAAGATACTTTTCATGTGAACATGGTGGCCCTCGTTGATGGTGTACCTCAAACACTCTCGCTTAAAAGTATGCTCGAAGAATTCGCAGTCCACCGAGCCACGGTCGTGCGACGTCGAACAGAATTTGATTTGAAGAAGGCCGAAGAGCGCGAACACATCCTCCTCGGTTTGAAGAAAGCTCTCGATCATATTGATGAAATTATCAAACTCATTCGTGCCTCGAAGAGTGTGGACGATGCCCGCGCTTCTCTTATAAAAGAATTTAAATTCAGTGTTCTTCAGGCCAACGCCATTTTGGAAATGAAGCTTTCGAAGCTCGCCGGACTCGAGAGACAGAAAGTTTTGGACGAGTTGAAGGAAGTACAGACACTCATCGCTTCGCTCAAGGAAATATTGGCTTCTCCGAAGAAAATCCTCGGCATTATAAAAGATGAATTGAAGGAAATCAAAGAGAAATACGGTGATGAACGTCGTACTCGAGTTATCAAGGGCGGTGCGAAAATTCTTTCTGTAGAAGATATGATTGCTGAAGAAGAAAATGCTCTCGTTCTCACTTCCGGAGGTTATATCAAACGTACCAATCCAGAAGAATACAAACGTCAGAAGCGTGGTGGGGTGGGCGTAGTGGACCTCGATACCAAAGAAGAAGATTTCGTGACCCATCTCCTCGTGACCTCTACTCATTCTGATTTACTTTTCTTCACAGACAAGGGCAAGGCTTATCAAATCAAAATGTATGACATCCCAGAGGGCAAACGTGCCACCAAGGGCAAGTCGGTTATGAATTTCATTTCACTTTCTGATGATGAGAAGGTTACTTCGATACTGCCTATGCCGAAGGAAGCGAAGAATATTGAGGGTTCGCTCTGTATGGTGACCGAACAGGGGGTAACAAAGAATGTCTCGGCCAAGAGTTTCCACGATGTGCGTTCGTCGGGCATCATCGCAATTAAATTAGGAGCAGGGGATAAACTCGTTTCAGTTTCTCTTGTGACCAAAGGTGACACAGTTTCTATAGTCACAGCTGAAGGACAATCTATAAGATTCAAAGAATCAGATGTTCGCGAGATGGGTAGAAATGCGGGCGGAGTGCGTGGAATAAAGTTAGACAAAGGAGACAAGGTTATCGCAGCGCACACAGTCAAGAAAGATTGGGACAAAGCGCACCTCCTCGTCATCTCTGCGAACGGTTACGGCAAGCGCACAGAATTAAATGAATACAAAGTTCAGGGCAGAGGAGGCACAGGTATACTCACTTCAAATGTGACGGCGAAGACCGGCAAGGTTATCGCTTCGCAAGTGGTGACCGATGAAGAAGAAGTGGTGGCCATTTCTAAAAAATCTCAAGTGGTTCGTGTGGACCTCAATGAAATTCCAGTCTTGGGCCGTCAGACTCAAGGTGTCCGCATCATGAAGCTTCGAGAAGGGGATTCACTCGCCAGTTTGATTTGTTTGTAATTAATTATTAAAAAATGAAAGAATTATTAATAGTAATTATTTCTTCAGCAGTTGTTTCCGGTGTTGTGTCTGTAATCGTCGCTTCTTTTTTTGAAAATAGAAAATATCTAAAGGAAAAGAAGTTCAACATTTATAGTGATTTTTTAGACCAACTTGATCAATTTATTCCCCCGGAAGTTATGGGCAATTTAAAGGGAAAAGAATTGATTAAAACAGTACAAGTTGAGTCGGCAAAAATTGAAAGGCATTTGTGGAAATTAAAATTAATTTCTGAGAAACGGTCTATTGTTGAAAAAGCCGCCAAAATTGTTGATTTAATAGGAACATTTGGCGACGTAATGAGAGAAATTATAAAAGAAGATGATGACAAAAAAGCTGAGGACAAAAAGAAAGTTCTTGAATCTTTGTTTCAAAAGATTGATGCAGAGAGAGGATTTTTGCTTTCTGAAATGAATAAAGATATAAATAAGTTTTTTCAATTCTCTATATTTTTTAATGAGCAAGGTTAAACCTTGCTCAACCCGTCAACCTGCCACGTTGACGGATTTGCACATACGCTACAATTAAGTGGTCACTTGTTTGTAACGTATGTTGAAAATTTCCCTTCTCCTTGCGCCTAGGAGAAGGGGGCATTTTGTATTTGACATCTAAATTAAAATATGCTAGGGTAAATACAGAAGCACAAATCGCTGGTTGACCAATCGAAAAAGCGAGGATTCATGCGTTACTGCATTGAGTATCACCCGAATCCGGATTGCATGACGATTCATCTCGATCATATTCTTACGAAAAATATGATTGAGTCGTATGATTCTCCGGAACCATACGGAAGCGAAGTCGCGCGCCCGAGTTTCGTAACGGACATCTTCCAAATCAATGGAGTCGAAAAGGTTTGGGTGAAGTCCTACAGTATCGGGATTGTAAAGGGTTCGGTATTTGAGTGGGATGAGATTCGCACAAGGACTCTCAGTGCGATTCAGAGCAATTTTGATCCTACCGATCCGATGGTAGAGGTACGACCTGCCAAGAGTCCAACTGAGGCAGAGCTTCGTCACATCGAGGGATTAAGAGGAATGTTCTCGTTCGATCCCGATTTGGTGTAGCGGTATGAATTCGCCCCGGCGCGAACGCGCCGGGGCTCGCACCAAAGGATTTATTCCGGCGGTGCTTTTTTGTTATATAATAAGCACATGTTTTCTGATCCTAAAAAGAATGTTGAGGAGTTTGGATTTATACCTGGACAGACAGTGGTGGATTTAGGTTCGGGTGCGGGGCATTATTCCTTCGCCCTTTCGAAAATTCTTGGAGCGAACGGGCACATCTATTGTGTGGATATCAAACCGGAAGTGCTTGTCAAACTGAAGAACCAATCAGAGAGAGAAGGTTCCAGTAATCTAGAAGTTATCTGTGGAGACGTAAGCAAATTGAATGGCACGAAGCTTCGAGATGAACTTGCAGATGGAGTAATCCTTTCGAATATTTTGTCTCTCATTTCAGAAAAGGCCACAGCCATCCTGGAGATCAAACGCATCACGAAGAGTGGGGGAAGGGTCTGTGTAGTGGAATGGAGTGACCGAATTAAACAGGACCCTCTCAAGGATATGTTTATCAAAGCCGGTTTCAGCTTTCAGAAGACTTTCAACGCCGGAGATAATCATTATGGTCTGATATTTAAAAAATGATACAATTATCCTGATGTCCAAGTTCCAACTAATTCTACTTATCGTTTTCGGAGCATTCATTCTTGTAGGAGTTATTTTGTTTTCTATGTCTAGGGGCGGAGGAGTAGCTCTTCCAAACATTGTGGTTTGGGGAGATATTCCTGCTTCGGATTTTAACAATTTGCTCGATACTTCTGGTCTTCGCAACAGTCCTGTGGCTATTATTCAATATGTAGAGAAAGCGGGTGCTACCTTTGAGGCAGATTTCACCGAAGCACTGGCTCTAGGTTCTGGTCCAGACTTGGTTATCCTCTCTCAAGAAAATTTTTGGAAACAAAGAAATAAACTACTACCCATTCCTTCCTCGAGTATTAGTCAGAAAGATTTCACCAACACCTTTATTGAAGAAGGAGAACTTTTCTACAGTCCAAACGGGGCATACGCCCTGCCTCTCGTCGTTGACCCATTGGTTCTATATTGGAATAGAGATTTATTCTCCAAAGCATCAATCGCCCTTCCTCCAAAGTTCTGGGATGAAATTTATAGCTATGCACAGAAACTCACAGAGAAGGACAATGCAGGCAACATTGTGAAGAGTGCCATAGCTTTGGGCGAAGCCAAGAACATTCCAAACAGCAAGGATATCTTGGCCCTTCTTATGCTTCAGGCCGGTACACCCATCACATCTCTGACCAATGGAAATCTGCGAGTTGAATTCAGTAATAATTTTGGCCTACCTACAAACCCAGCTACGGCCGCTCTAGATTTCTATACTCAATTCTCCAATCCAGCGAAACCTTTCTATACTTGGAATCGCTCTCTCAAATCTGCTGGCACAGCGTTCACTTCAGGAGATTCAGCTATGTATATCGGATATGCGAGCGAATTGAAAAACCTTATGGCCAAGAATCCTACCTTGAATCTCGGCATTGCCCCTCTTCCACAATCTAGAGTTTCGAACAAGGCACTCACTCTTGGTCGAATCTCGGCTGTAGCTGTTGTGAAGAGTTCCAAGAATCCTTCTCCTGCCATGAGCATCGCCCTTACTTTTGTCTCGAAGGACGTGATGATCAAACTTTCTAAAATTCTTTCTCTACCTCCCACGAGGAGAGATTTGCTTTCTATAAAACAAACCGATTTGGCTCAATCAGTTTTCTATGATGCTGCCATTCAATCCAAAGGTTGGCTCGATCCAAGTGATTTGAAGACCCCACAAATTTTCACTGATATGATTGATTCTGTGACTTCTGGTCGAGCTCGCACGAGTGAAGCTCTCGGCACCGCAGAAGATCAGATTAATGCTTTAATTAAATAATATGCCCGAGGAATTAATCGTTTGTCTTAATACTGATCCAGCAAAAGCAGAATTTGCTGGTGCTTGTGATTTCAACAGCTTGATACTTCTTGCTCAAAATCTTATTACTAATTTGATTTTTCTTTCAACCATTTTTGCCACAGCGGCCTTCGCCTTCGCAGGATTCAAACTTTTGACTTCGGGTGGTAACGAGAAGGCTGCGGACGAAGCCAAGGAAATATTCAAGAAAGTTGGATTGGGGTATTTGTGGATACTCGTGGCGTGGCTTCTGGTTTATACTATTACTAGTCTCCTGGGCGATGGATTCTCTCTCCTCGGAGCTCCGAGATAATAATTATGAAAAAATATTTTGCATACTTGATGGTTTTGGTTTTTGTTCTGATGACGAGCGTGTCTGTGGTGTATGCACAAAATGCTCCAGGTTCAAAGGTTAGTGCTCCTCTTCAGAATCCTTTTAAGGCCGGAACAGCAGACAATATTCCACAGCTCTTTCAAACTATTATAAAAAACATCATTATCCCTATTGGTGCGGTCATTGCCATCCTCGCGTTCATATATGCCGGTTTTCTTTATGTCACAGCAGCTGGTGATGAGAAGAAAATAGGCACGGCCCATAAAGCTCTTCTCTATGCAGCCGTAGGTACTGCGGTTCTCCTTGGTGCAGGAGTAATTGCTCAAGTAATCCAGGCCACGGTTAATCAATTGCAATAGCGATGACTCAAACACCAGAGAATTTCTCTCAGCTCGTAGGAATCTTCAAAGATCTTATTTATGCTACTATGCCTGTATTAGCAGGACTGTCCCTCTTGGTTTTCATTTGGGGGTTGGTGAAATTTATTATGAAAGCGGGCGATGCGAAGAGTCATGAAGAAGGCATCGCTCTTATGAAATGGGGGCTCATTGCACTCTTCGTGATGCTTTCCTTCAGCGCCATTATCGCTTTCTTCTATGGAGATTTTGGTTTTCTTCCAGATAAATTTGGATCACGTTTACCAGAGTAAATAATTTTATGAAAAAATACATATCAATTATCGCTGTGTCGCTTCTCTCACCGCTCATCGCTTTTGCTGCTCTTAACAAGACCGGTGATTTGATAAGTGCAGTTGGAGGATTAGTTAGCCAGCTAACAGTTATAGCCGGAGGTGTGGCACTCTTGGTTTTTATTTGGGGTCTAGCCAAGTTTATTTTCAAATCAGGCGATGAGAAGAGCCACGAAGAAGGTCGAGCTATTATGACGTGGGGCGTCATAGCTCTCTTCGTGATGGTGGCCGTTTGGGGGATTGTAGGATTTATGCAAAGTGCCTTGGGTTTGCCCGTGATTCCAATCTCTAATACAAATACAGTAAATCCAAATTCCAACACCAATGGAAGTGGTCCTGGTGATCCTTGTGTTGATGCGCTTGGAAATCCAACTTATATAGGTGATTGTGGAACTTTCTAGTTCGTCCACTGTTTCTGCTAGTACTTGTCTTGTTTGGAGGTATAATATAGATATACCACTTTTCGGTATATTAAAAGATAAATTTATAGATAAATAATGAAAAAGTTTATTATTGGTGCTATGGCGTTCACTCCTATGTTTGTGTTCGCACAAGGAAATTTAAGTAATGTAGAAACTCTTCTTGAGGGGGTTAAAAGTCTTGTAGGCGTGGCCACGCCTCTAGTTATGGGTATTGCCCTGCTCGGATTCTTCTGGGGTCTCGCAATGTATATCTTCAACTCTGCTGATGAAGACAAGCGCAAGGAAGGTAAACACATAATGTTGTGGGGTATCATCGCTCTCTTCGTGATGGTCGCCGTCTGGGGACTTGTAGGATTCATCAGTACTGCACTTCTTGGTAATACAAACACAGGAGGAACAGTGAATGTTCCTAACGTTTCTGGAGTACCCCTTGACTAATTCTAGTTTCTGATGACGATTGTTCCACTTCTGAAAAATATAAACGAATTTATCTTGAATCCGATCATCGGATTGGCTTTCGCTATCGCCACGATTGTATTTCTCTTCGGCATATTCCAATTCATAATGTCAGAGACTGCGGACAATGCTCGAGAGACTGCGAAGAAGAAAATTCTCTATGGTCTTCTAGGTATGTTTATCATGTCCTCGGCTTATGGACTGATTCATATCGTACTTGGAACATTCGGCATCCCCACAAATACAGGCATCGTTCAGTTCTAATAATCCAAGGGTAACCCTTGGAAATTCGGAAAAGAAAAAGCCCCGCATCAGATCGATGCGGGGTTTTGTGTTTGGAGCCGAAGCTCCGTGCGCTACCTACGGTCGGCGTAGCGTGGCGCGGATTCTCAATGTCGTGTCCGTGAGTGTCCGGAAGCCGATTGAGCGCGTAGGAGCAAGTTGGGTCTTCGTCTCTCCGGGGATGCACCGGAACGTTCCCTCCTCGGTGGTGACCTCATATGGAATCGTGAGGTCATCAGCTTCCCATGAGACGATCCAACCTTTGGTGTTGGACGGAAAGACCCACATGTCCGACGGTTTCAACGGTTCCGATCCGGCTTCGAACACGATAGGGTACTCCTTCACCGCCGGCGTTGGTGCAACGACGACGGCCGGAGCCGGTTTCTTCGTCACCATGGGCGCTCGGGAGACCGAAACCATGACCCAGATCGCCAGGATGAGAATCACGACGATTATCACCCCAACAATCACGTGGTTTCGGTGGTTTGCCCACCACATCTGGCGATTATTCCACCGCGGAGGCATCGGGCCGGTCATTTTAGTTCCTTGTGGCTGAGCCACGTCTGAAGATCGTGCTACTTCATTTCTACTTCAATCTTATCATACCAAAATATAAAAGTCAAATATTTATTTTGTGCCGAGGAGAGGACTTGAACCTCCACCCCTTACGGGACCAGTTCCTAAAACTGGCGTGTCTACCATTTCACCACCTCGGCAATAATGCACACTATAACAGATTTGTGGTCACGAATAAATTACTCGCCGTCGCTCATAATTTTTCTCGACCCCGCCTCGCGGTTTCGTCTTCTGACGAAACATCGCTCCGGCTCGCACAAACCAAGAAAAAGCGGCCTGCTTTTTCTGTGTTTGTGCACTACTCTGTACGACGTTCGAACCTTTTTGGAGGAGAACGAAGAGGAGTGGGTTTCTATTGTAGCAAAGATTCGGAAGATCTTGGCGGCTGATGATGCTCTGAAGATTACTGCCTAGCTTCCCTCGCGAAGTCCCCCAAGTCCCCGAAGTCCACCCAAATAAAAAAGGTGCCGGAATGCTTCCCGGCGCCTCATGTACTAAACGCGTTATTCCACAACTGTTCGTGTCTATGTTGTGTGGAATACTAGTGGTTGTCCTAGCCCATTGAATGGCCATGAAGTGGTGATTACGATCTTGTGCTCCTCACGTAGGGTCGTGAGCTTGCCGACCACCTCACCACGGGTGTCCCCACCTACAACACTGACCAATTCGCCGGGTGGCCAATGACCACTGCCAACTTGTTGTTCTGGTGATTGCCAAATCTCGACAAAGATATCGAGAAGGCTCGAATCCACCGCCTTGGCAATACGGTAGACACTGCAGTTGTATGGCTTACGCAAGGCTCTCGTGTCGTTCTTCATTTTCTCGAGCTCTGGCGGATTCGGCACACGAGCAGTGACCCAGTCCGTTGCGGGCTCCAAACCACATTCGCGGCCAACTTCCATGATGGCTCCAATGAATCGCATGGTGCTGTCATGCACCTCATTGAATGCACTGTCAGACGGAATGAATGCTGCGTTCATGTTCAGATAGTCACGCTGCTTACGACCGAAAGCATCGAATAACTTGCAGGTCAGCTTCGAATCGCGAAGTGCTTCCCACTCCTCAGCGGTCATCTTGCTGAGCCATTCATGCTTCATGCTGTAGCGATGGCTTCCTGCTGCTTCTGGTCGTGCGGCGACCAGATCAAAGAACTGCCCAAAAGTTGTCACGATATCTCCTGGTGAGTGGACTGCAATCACCCTACCACTCACAGAAAACCTGTCAAACAGGGCGCAGTTCTAATGTCTTCGCCTCATCATCTTCCGCCAAGCAACCTTTCCCTTGATGTCCTCGACTGGTGGAGGATCCGAAGGTCTGTTTGCCTTGTTGACCAAAGCTCGTTGTGTCCGCAGCGCATCCTCCATTTGCACAAAGAAGTCGACCAAGCGTGTAGCCTCGGTCTGAGCGGTCTCGAACGATAAGGTCTCGCCGAAGTCCTTTTGCCAAGCCTCGATGAAGTCCTGGATCTGTTGATCTGTGAGATTCACGTCGAGAGACTAGCATAGGCTGGCTGTCATTAACAGCGCCGGCGCTGTTTTGCGACACCATCAGTGAAAACGTGTCGCACAATGCGCGCTGCGCATGTTGGCATTTGCTCACGTGCGGCGGATGCATGTTTGGAAAAGACGGCTCATCTTAAACGCGAAACCCCGCTCTCGCGGGGTTTCTTGCGCGTTGCGCATATTCGTCCCTCTTTTCTTAACGTGTGCGCCCTGTAGGGATCGAACCTACGACCTTATCCTTAAGAGGGATCTGCTCTACCAACTGAGCTAAGGGCGCGCGAAGTAAAGTATTGCAGAAAATAAACGATTTTTCAATCAAATTATGATAATCTATCTAGTGTTCGACCTAGTCGCCAAGTGGTAAGGCGAAGCTCTGCAAAAGCTTTATACGGCGGTTCGATTCCGCCCTAGGTCTCAATTTGATGGTATACATATGATATACTATATGTAATTAGTGTATACCATAATATGATTAGAAAAAGACGTTGGACAAAAGAAAATTTAAGAAACGCTGTAAATAAATCTAAGAGTTACAGAAATGTAATTAAGTTATTGGGTTTGGAACCTGCGGGTGGAAACTATGATCAAATCAAAAAATATGTAAGGGAATATGGTTTTTCTGTAGAGCATTTTATTGGTAAGGCGTGGAATAAAGGTAAAAAATTTGATTTCAAACCTATTATAAAATTGGAAGACATACTCATCAAAGACAGTACATATCAAAGTTTTAAGTTGAAAAAGAGGCTTTTTGCAGGTAATCTAAAGAAGCCTCAATGTGAGGAATGTGAATGGGCAAAATTGTCCAAGGATGGTAGGTTGCCTTTGGAGTTGGATCATATAAATGGAGATAGACACGATAACAGATTAATGAATCTTAGGGTGTTGTGTCCAAATTGTCATAGTCTTCAACCAACGCATAGAGGCAGAAATATAAAGAAAAAATAATGGGCCAGTGGCGGAATGGTATACGCGCAACACTTAAAATGTTGTCCGCTCTGCGGATGTGGGTTCGAGTCCCACCTGGCCCACCAAGCGGGTATGGTTTAGTGGTAGAATGCGACCTTCCCAAGGTTGAGACCCGAGTTCGATTCTCGGTACCCGCACAAACATAAATTATGAAAAAATTAAAAAACTATATCGGACAACTTAGATTATATTCTCTGGCTGATCTTATTTTATTGCTTGTTGCCCTGGGTACAGGCAAATATCAATTTATTGGAGCTGTAGTCTTACATATTGCCTTTCTATCATATTTGGAAAATAAGCATGCACATCTTTATAGGGCGAAAATTTCTAGTTGGATTTCTTATGTTTTGGCTGTTGTAGGTGCTCTTTTTTATAGAAGAATTGAAGGTTTGTTTTATCTTTTATTTGGTTTTTTATATACTAAAAAAAATAAAAAGTTTGGCTTCCTTAGTCCATTCTATAGAGGTCTACAGAACCTTTTCATTGTGGGTGGAATCGTAGGATATTCATCAGGTCTTATTTGGATTGTGGGAGTTTTATTTGTGTTAAGAAATTTGGCGGGAGATTTTAGAGATATTGAGAAGGACAAAATAGAAGAAACACAAACAATACCTATATTACTGGGATTTAACAAAAGTATTAAATATATTCATTTAATACTAACAATTATCACTTCTATTGTTTGGTGGCTAATTTCTCCTATATCAATTTTGTGGCTTTTATTAGTTATTGCTATTCAAGTTTCAACTTACAATTTAACTCCGCGTTAGTTTCTCTCAGATATTTCGTTTGTTATCTCGTCTAACCTCTGACGATTACGTTCGCCATAATCAATTTTCCAAGCTAGTTGGGGAATGATGCCGATTTTGGATTTGGCTCGAACGAAAGCGAATAGTTCTCCACCCTTGCGTTCTAGAAATTTGAGCGCGGTGTCTTCCTGTTTCTCTGGAAGGGTAGTGAAGTAGATTGATGCCACTTTGCCCGAAGGATTGAGTTCTACTCGAGTGACAGTGATGAGTGAGGCCGGAGTAGCTTCTCGGAGCACAAAGTCCGCTGCAATGTGTCGAATAATTTCCGATACTTTTTCTTTTTTTATTTCTTTCATTTTGTTACCTTTGTGATTTGTTCGAGTATGTCTCCTGGGGCGATTTCGGTTTTGGATTCTACCATGGCTCCAAACTCGCTGTTCTCATTTATCTTGTCTGTTTCAACTTTGTTTTGTTGTAGACCTTTAATCTTGCCTCTGCCGATTTCTTCATCTCTACGAGTTATTTTCAAGAGGCCCCCGACTTCGAATGTTCCAGACAAAGACCTAACTCCGATGACCTGTTTGTCTTTGGTAGCGCTGAAAATTTTGAGCACCTTTCCGTTGCCAGTGATTTCTTCTACTTCAATCTTTGGTTCGCGTTCTTGTAGAAGGTCATTAACTCTCTCTGTAAGTTTATAAATAATGTCGAAAGTTTCTATGGGTATACCCGAACGTTCGGCGAGGGCCGCTGCTTGTGAATCAATCTTCGTATTAAAACTGAATACGATTGTTCCGGCGGTGGTCATCGCTGACTTCACATCATTTTCACTGATTGTACCAACCCCCTTCTGAACAACTTTGAGAACAATGCGTTCATGAGAAAGTTTGCCTAACTCATAAATCAAAGCTTCGAGACTGCCGGTGACGTCGGCCTTGATAATAATTGGGAGAATAGAAATGTTTTCATCTCCGTTTGTTTGTACATCAGACTTTTTATTTAAACATTTCACTTTGGCTTTTACCAATTCGCTTTCAGAATAAAATTGAGCAGCTCTCTTGTCATCAAAGGTTTCAAACATAGCTCCAACTGGTGGAGGATTGTCCCAGCCGGCCATTTGGATTGGACTGGAGAAGGAAAGCGACTGTTGTTCAGTCCCTTCGGCATTTTGGATAAATCGTAGAGGAGCCATTGCTCCTGTCGAAGCCACGGTCATACCTTTTCTAACAGTGCCGTCTTTGATGATACCCGTGGCAATGATACCGATTTGTGGATCGAGACGACTTTCTAAAATAATACCCGAACCCCATCGTCCACGATCTCCGGTGAAATGTTCTATTTCCGAGAGCAAAATAATCATTTCGAGTAGCTCATTCACTCCTTCACCGGTTTTGGAAGAGACAGCAACCACAGAAACAGAACCTCCATAGCCTTCTACATAAACATCATTCTCGGCGAGACTTTGTTTGGCTCGTTCGATGTTGGCGCTCGGCTTGTCGATTTTAGTTATAGCTACGATGAATGGAACCTCACTATTTTTAATGTGTTTATAAGCTTCAATAGTTTGTGGCTTCACTCCATCTTCAGCCGAAACTACGAGGATAGCAATATCTGCAATGTTTGCACCCCTAGAACGAATACTGGTGAAGGCTTCGTGCCCCGGAGTGTCAATAAAAGTAATCTTGGACTGATTGTGCATCACCTCATAAGCATTCACGTGTTGAGTGATACCCCCTGCTTCTCCTTCGGTTATTTTGGTTTTCCTAATATAGTCGAGGAGAGTAGACTTGCCGTGGTCAATATGCCCCATCAGTGCGACGATGGGCGGGCGGAGCTCTTTTCCTTCTAGTTCGAGAGAATCGTTCATAGTTTCGGCATTTTAACACAATTCTGTTGCAAAATCACGGTTTATCCATAAAATAAGTGAGACTATGAATCTCTTTCCTAAAAAGCGAATTTTTCTGGATTATGCAGGCGGAAAGGACAATCCGTCGGCTATTTATGCTGAGGGAGTGGAGGTCAAGCAGAAATTGGAAGAGGCCCGCACGCGTATCGCTCGAATTCTTCATGCTGGTTCGAAAGATATAATTTTCACGAGTGGTGGTACAGAAGCAGATAATTTGGCTATCTTAGGAGTATTTGAAAAGGCCAAAGAAAAAATACAAAAGCCGCATATAATTATTTCTTCCGTAGAACACTCGGCGATTTCGGAAACAGCGAAGGAAGTGGAGAGACGGGGTGGGGAAGTCACAGTGATACAAGTAGATGAAGACGGAAGAATTTCTCCGCAAGAAGTTTTAAATGCAGTGAAAGAAAATACGATTCTGATTTCTATTGGTTTGGCCAATGGAGAAACGGGGACGGTCCAACCTGTAAGCAAAATTGGTCGCTTGGTACGTGAATATAGAAAAGAAAAAAATACAGTTTTCCCATATCTGCATACTGATGCGAGCCAAGCAACAAATTTCTTGGATTTAAGTGTTGAATCTTTGAGGGTTGATCTCATGACCCTTGATGGCTCAAAGGTATCAGGATTTCATGGTTCAGGGTGTTTGGTTGTGAGGCCGAATGTGAATTTTCTCCCGATTATTTTTGGAGGAGGACAGGAGAGGGGTCTGCGTTCAGGAACAGAGAATGTTTTTTCGATTGTTAATTTCGCCGAAGCTTTGGTTCTCGCCAACAAAAATAGAGAGAAGGAATCCGAACGCCTGAATTCATTAAGAAAATATTTTATAGAAGAAATTAAAAAGAAAATTCCGAATGTTGTTATAAATGGCGCAGAAGAATACGCTTTGCCCAATATTGTTAATCTCTCAATTCCAAACATTTTGGCTGAATTGGTGGCCTTGAAGCTCGATCAAAAGGGGATTATGGTTTCTGTCGGCAGTGCTTGTAACTCTAGAAAAAACATACCGGACAGGGAAACTATTCGCTTCTCTTTTGGGAAATTTACGACTAAAAATGAAATTGTACGTGCTCTAAAAGCTTTATGATATAATCCCCATATGTCTACAATGGAAGATTTAACGAAGACGCAGATTGTTCTCCTCACCCTACTTGTGAGCTTTGTGACCTCTATTGCCACAGGGATTATTACTACTTCACTTCTGGCTGAAGCTCCACAAGGGGTTACTCAAACTATTAATCGTGTAGTAGAACGAACCATAGAAAAGGTGACCCCAGTTCCTGGTGGTTCTTCAACTAAAGAGGTCACCGTGATCAAAGAAGACGATGCTGTGGCGAGCGCCATAGAAAAAGTTTCTCCAGCAGTTGTGCGAATTAGCGTGAGAGGAGCAGATGGCAATCTAAATTTCTACGCTCTGGGCGTGATTATAAACAGTAGCGGTCTTGTTTTGAGTGCCAGAGAAAACCTTATCCCCAATGCTTCACACATCGTTGTGCTCTCTGATGGTTCGGTCCTTGGAGCATCGGTGGCCTATCAGAGTGACACAGACAATCTCGTGCTCTTTAAAATAGATTCAGACGCTCTGCATAAAGATAAATTCCCAGCGGTATCTCTCTCAACCAGCAATCTTAAACTCGGTCAAACCATCATTCTTTTAAGTGGCAAGGATAAAAATAGCGTTTACATCAATCGAGTTATCAGTTCAGATATCCGAGTAGAAAAGGATGCGAAGGGTCAAGACGTGAACGTTGTTTATGCCGTAGAGACAGACATATCGTCTTCTTCTGAAATTTCCGGAGCACCGATTATAAATCTTTCTGGAGAGCTTGTGGGTATAAAAAGTCCTAATGCCGATTTGACCATCACTACCGGTACCTACACGACCATTTTCCCCATTAGGCATTTAATAGAAAAGGCGAAATAACATGCCCCCGTTTAATCATTTCACCACCAAGGCCAAAGAGGTTATTAGAAAAACGCATGAGTTGGCTATTGAACGCGGACAAAACCATATCAATCCGATGCACCTGCTCGCGGCTTTGGTTGTGATGGAAGAAAGCATGGTTATTTCTATTTTGGACAAGATGGAAGTAGATACGGTTTTATTGATTGATTCTGTTCTTGAAACTATAGAAAATCCAGAGGTGGCCCAAGTCATCTCTCCTTCGTATCAGATTTATTTGACGCCGGAGCTCGCGCATATTCTTGATTTGAGTTACAAGGTAGCTCAGTCGCTCGGTGATGATTTTGTTTCTACGGAACATTTATTCTTGGCTGTTCTCGATGTCCCCGGTGATGCACGGGAGCTTCTCCTCAAATTTAAAATTGATAGAGACAAGGTGCTTCGAGTGATGGAAGAATTAAAAAAATCAAATTCTGAAGAACCGAAGGCAGACAAGAGATTCAAATCACTTTCCAAATACACCAGGAGTTTGACCAAAATGGCGAAGCAGAACAAACTTGATCCGGTCATTGGTCGAGACGCTGAGATTTCTCGTATCATTCAGATTCTCTCTCGTCGTACGAAGAACAATCCGATTCTTATTGGTGAAGCGGGAGTGGGGAAGACTGCCATAGTCGAAGGTCTAGCTATTTCTATGGCCAACGGTAACGTCCCAGAATCTCTTCGGGACAAAGAGCTTGTTTCCCTAGACCTTGGCCTCCTTATCGCGGGCACAAAATATCGTGGAGAATTTGAAGAACGATTGAAAAATATTATAAAAGAAATAGAAAAGTCCGAAGGAAAAATCATTTTGTTCATCGATGAGATTCACACCATCGTGGGCGCTGGTGCTGCCGATGGGTCAATGGATGCTTCGAATATGCTCAAACCTTCGCTCTCCAGAGGAGAATTGCGAGCCATAGGTGCCACCACTCTGCGTGAATATCAGAAACATATAGAGAAGGATCCTGCCCTTACTCGCCGCTTCCAACCAGTTTATGTGAACGAACCATCGATCGAAGATGCGATGACTATCCTCCGAGGCTTGAAGGAGCGCTACGAGCTTTATCATGGAGTACACATCACTGATGATGCTATACGCGCAGCCGTCACCCTCTCTTCCAGATACATTACTGATAGATTTCTACCGGACAAGGCGGTGGATTTAATCGATGAGGCTTCTTCATTCTTGAAAATTTCTTTGGAGAATATGCCTCCGGTTCTTCAAGACGCACATTCCAAAATCATGAAATTTGAAATAGAGAAAGAGGCTCTAAAGAAAGAAAGCAAGAATCCAAAATCCAAGGCTCGTATCAAGGTCATAGACAAAGAAATTGCAGATTTGAAAGAGAAAACCGGAGAGATAGAACTCAAATGGAAAAATGAGAAAGAAGTGGTTGGAGACATCAAACAAATTAAAAAAGATTTGGAGACTATGCGTCTTGAGGCCGAGGCCGCCGAAGCCCGAGCTGATTTGTCCAAGGCGGCCGAACTTCGCTACGGCAAGATTCCTACGCTAGAAAAAGAACTAGAAACTAAAAGCAAAAGACTAAAAAAACTTCAGAGCTCGCGTCGAATCCTCAAAGAAGAAATTATTGAAACAGACATTGCTGATGTGGTCTCTCGTTGGACGGGAATTCCTGTCTCGAGGATGCTCGAAGCCGAGGCAGAAAAACTCTCGCGTATGGAAGAATTTTTGAAGAAACGTATTGTTGGACAGGATGAACCGGTGAGGAAAATTTCTGATACTGTGAAGAGGAGTCGAGCTGGTATTTCTGACCCGAATCGTCCTATCGGTTCATTTATGTTCCTTGGACCAACAGGAGTGGGGAAGACCGAACTGACGAAGGCCCTAGCTGAATTTATGTTTGATGATGAGAAGGCACTCATTCGAGTAGATATGTCTGAATTTATGGAGAAGCATTCTGTTTCAAAGCTCATAGGTGCGCCTCCTGGCTATGTTGGATTCGATGAGGGTTCGACTTTCACCGAAAGTGTGCGTCACCGACCATATTCTGTCGTTCTCTTCGATGAGATAGAGAAAGCTCATCCAGAAGTTTTCAATATTCTTCTTCAGGTTCTAGACAACGGGAGGCTCACAGACACGAAGGGTCGCGTGGTGAATTTCAAAAACACTGTCATCATCATGACTTCGAATGTTGGTTCTGAATATATAGACAAAATGCAATCCATCGGATTTTCGAAGGGAGGAGAGAAGGAAGATTATCAGAATTCCAAGGACAAAGTGATGGGTGCGCTTAAAGACCAATTCCGTCCAGAATTTCTCAATCGCTTGGATGATATTGTTGTTTTCGATGTGCTTTCTAAGGATGTGATCAAAACTATTGTGAACATTCAAATTGAAAATATCAAAGAGCGTTTGGTAGGAAAAGAAATTGAACTCGTTATAAGTGATGTCGTCATCGACGATCTTTCGGCCGAAGGTTACAATCCTCAATACGGCGCACGTCCCCTTAAACGTCTCATTCAAACCAAGATTCTAAACCCCGTGGCTAATATGATGATTACGAACAAAATTCTTTCGGGAGGTACAGTATTGGTAGACAAAAAAGACGGAGAATTTACGTTTGAAGTGGTGAAGGGCAAAAGGTCTGGAAGTGTTAGTACTATAACTGGCAGAAAAACTGTAAATACAAAATAAGATTAATATAGGCAAACACACAGGACAAGATAAGTAAAGTTGAATTTCAAAGACTCATCTGCTAGAAATAACGAAGACCTGTTCTACTGGAGGAAATGATGGACCGAATCAGAGTTTTTGGACCCAGGGTGGTCCATGATGAAGTGGAGAATTCGCATTACTTCATCTCTCAACCGAAGACCTGGGACGCCTTTCTCAAGAAAGTTTCGAGAAAGGGATCCTGTCGACTGTCTGTTGGTCATCCGCTAGCCAACGGTGATGGCCGACGCATCAAAGGGAAGCATCTCAAGGAGTACAGCTTTCCCGAAGTGTGCTGGCGGGTCAAGTTGGAATTGACTCCGAATGCTGGGTAGAACCCCAGTATTTTTTATTTATAAAATTTCTTTGCGTAAAGAAGGTATAGCACGAGAATTATATTAAAGGTGTAATTCAAATATAGAGGGAAGTGGGTTGTTTTGGTTAGATAATCATCAATCAAGATATAAAACATAGAGAATAATTCTCCTCCCAACCAAAACAACAAAAACAGCATAGATAAATCATTGGCCTTTTGTGATTGCCAAGTTTTCATAACCTGTGGCACGGCACAAGTGGCAAATAAAAAAGCCCCCACCCACCCAAACGCAATGTGATACATCATTCCCCGAATCATACCAGAAAATTTGAAATCCCTCATGTGAGGGATTTCAATACGGTGCGCCGGGCAGGGGATAATACCTTTCAGTTATCCACACAAATACTATTTTATTTATATATAACAGAGTAGTACTCTGTTAGAATGTATACATGAATACAAAAGCAAGGGGAGATATGGCTGTTGGACAAGCAATTAGTCATTTTATATCAAAAGAATACGAGGTCTGTCTTCCTATCGGAGACAAACGAGATTTTGATTTTATTGTTGAGAAAAATGGACTTTTAGAAAAAGTTCAAGTAAAATTTGCTGGCTTGTACAAAGATGGTATTTGCAGAGTAGGTCTCAGGATTACCGGCGGAAACCAGTCATTCAACTACTCTCGCAAGTATAAAGACAATGCATTTGACCTTCTGTTTGTTTACACGGAAAAGGATCACAGATTCCTTATTCCATGGAAAAATGTGAAGGTTAGAAATGAAATAGCGATAGAACATCCAAAATACAAAAGATATAAAGTTTAAAGGTATTGCGTCGGTGGTAGAGCGGTCAATTACAAGAGACTGTAAATCTCTCGCCTTCGGGCTACGCAGGTTCGAATCCTGCCCGGCGCACATTTTGGTGAATGACTTGCAAGTTTGGTTGGTTTTGGGTATTCTATTCTCCTATGTCACAAGTCCATCTTATAAAGCTCGTCTCCGTCGGAGATGCGAAGGGTGTAGGCAAAGGCCACACTTATTATTCACGCAAGAACAAGAAGTCTGTTGAGCGCAAAATCGAGGTCAAAAAGTATAACCCGATAGCCAAGAAACATACGGTTTATAAAGAGAAGAAGGCTTAAACAAAGATTCGCCCTCGGGCGAGTTTTTTGTTAATATGGCTTCACTGGGCGATTAGTATAGTGGTAGTACAAGGCACTCCAAACGCCTTAGTGAGGGTTCGATTCCTTCATCGCCCGCCTAGAGTTTAGTTTTCAAATATTTTTCTATTTTCTTGTATTCGTTTGGTTCGAACCATTTGATTTTTTGATTGCGTCTAAACCACGTCATCTGTCGCCTTGAATAGTCTTTAATCGCAGAATAAAGTTGTTCCACAAATTCTTTTTTAGAAATTTTCTTTTGTAAGAGACGGGCGAGGTAGCGATATTCTAGACCAAGAGCTTCCATCTTCTTTATGCTTAGGTCAGCCCTACGCAAACGTTTGGCTTCTCGAATCATTCCATCCAGACGCTTCAAAATTCTTTTATAAATTCTTTTTTCTAAATATTGTTTCTTTGGTTTTATACCAACAAAGATATATTTATTATTTATTCTATTATTTTTTGTTTTCGGCACATTCCCCAAAGCTTCCACAATCTCCAATGCCCTTATAATTCTCACTTTATTTCTATGGTCAATTTCTTTGGCTCGTCTCGAATCCTTTTTCTCTAGTATTTTATAAAGTTTTTCAGCTGAATATTTTTCTAGTTTTCTTCGCAGAGCTTTATTCGGAGGCACCTCGGGCAAATTTATTTTCCCAATCAATGTATCAATATAAAACCCAGTACCACCGCATATAATCGGTAACTTCTTTTTTGTTTCGATATATCGTAATGACAACAGAGCCAGTTTTTTGTATTCGGCCACAGAAAAATATTTGCGTGCATCGGCCACATCGAGAAGGTGATGGGGGACACCCCGCATTTCTTTTTTAGTAATCTTGCCGGTGCCAATGTCCAGTCCCTTATAAACCTGCCTTGAATCAGCCGAAATAACCTCCGCATTAAATTTCTTCGCGAGTCTGACCGCAAGGTCACTTTTACCTGAAGCTGTTGGCCCCAGAATAACTAAAACCTTTTGTTTTTTCATTTGTGCCGGAGAGAGGACTCGAACCTCCATCCCTTGCGAGACGCGATTTTGAGTCGCGCGTGTATACCATTCCACCACTCCGGCAAGTGAGGAAAAAAGAAGAAGTTTACTTATTCTTTTATTCCGAACGCCGCCGGAGCGTGCGAAGCACTCCCGGCAAGAATTCTTTTCACCCATACAACTTACAACAAAGTCGTGTTAAAATCTACCCATGAGTCAGTTTTACAATGATGCTATTTTCTGGATTGAGGTGGATAAAATTCATCCTAATCCTTATCAACCTCGTAGAGAGTTCGACGCCCTTCAACTTCAGAGTCTCGCAGATTCTATTCGCCAGTACGGCGTGCTTCAGGCGCTTGTGGTTACGAGGAAGGAAGTGGAGAAACCCGAAGGAGGATTGGCAGTTGATTATGAATTAGTGGCCGGAGAACGTCGTCTTCGCGCAGCTCGCCTCGCGGGACTCTCTCAAGTGCCGGTTCTTATTCGCACTGGAGAGGAAACCGACCTCATGAAGCTTGAACTTGCGATTATAGAAAACATTCAACGAGAAGATTTAAATGCTGTAGATAGGGCCCGAGCCTTTGATCGTTTGGCTAAAGAATTTGGTTTCAAACATATAGAGATTGGGAAGAAGGTAGGGAAGAGTAGAGAGTATGTTTCAAATACCCTTCGTCTCCTTATGCTTCCTGCACACATTCTTGATGCGCTCTCGGAAGGCAAGATTACCGAGGGCCATGCGCGCCCACTTATGATGCTTGTGGATAGACCGCTCGAACAAGAAACACTCTTTAAAGAAATTATGTTCAAGAAGTTGAACGTCCGCGACGCGGAAGGAATTGCTCGAAGAATTGCGTTCGAGAAGGCTCGCAAACAAATGGATCCAGACCTCGTTGATCTCGAAGAGAAGTTGAAAGAGTCCTTGGGTACCAGAGTGCGCATAGAGAAGAAGGACGAAGGAGGCAAGCTAACGATTGATTTCTTCTCTCAAGACGATTTGCAAATGCTTTTTAATATTTTGACCAAAAAAGAATCGCAGAAATCTGTGGAGACACCTGAACAGAAAATAGAAGATGCTCCAGTATTAACCGAGGAGGAAAAACTTGATATGTCCGAAGGCACAGATATGGAAAAGGAGGATGACGATTTGTATTCAATAAACAACTTTAGCGTTTAATTAAAAAACGAGAGCTGTGCTCTCGTTGGTTCTTGATGACGACTAGTCTGTGGGATGTCTGAGAAGCTTACAGTGTGTACACCTTTTCCAACCCGCTCTGATTTCTGGGAAGCACTCCTGCATGTCGTGCAAGCATGTTTCTCTGATGTCGGAAATCTGCTCTCTGAGCTGTCCCAGTTGCTCTTCAGCAACACGCTCAAACTCAAGCAAAACTGAAAGTTGCAGCTTCGCCTCGTCGCTAAGTGGCGCACGGACAATTGGGGCTGGCATGACTGCTCCTTGAGGGGGTGACGAACAAATTCTTAACTAGTTTTATACTTTTAGCCAATAGAAGTCAATCACTACTTCTTTGAAATTTTGGAAAGTTCGATGCGGATATGGCGCTTGGCCATAGAAGTTTTGCACATATCAATCCATTTTTGATTTGGCTTGGCAGAAGATTTTGTCATGATTTCTATGATGTCTCCGTTCTGAAGTTCCGTATCGAGCGAGACAAGCTTCTTGTTTATCTTGGCCCCCATCATACGGTTCCCAATGTCAGAGTGAATTGAATAGGCGAAGTCTATAGGCGTTGAACCAATGGGCAAATCAACCACGTCTCCTTTAGGTGAGAAGGCGAAGATTCTATTGCTGAAGAAGTCGTCTTTCAGATGTTCTCTGAAGGTCGCGCCGTTTTCTGAATTTTCTTGATAAGCTACGAGCTCTTGAATCCAGCGCGGAATATCTTTGGAAGTTTCCAGTGTAGATTTGTGTATTTCTCGAACTTCAGTTTTGGGTAGAAGTGAACCAACCCATCCAATAGTTTCTGCATCTTGTCCGGCCTTGCCCTTTTTATAACTAATGTGTGAGGCTACTCCGTATTCAGAATGCCTGTGCATGTCGTTGGTTTTTATTTGCACTTCTATAATTCCTCCATCCCCAGTAAAGATGGTTGTATGAATACCCTGGTAACCATTGGGTTTAGAGAAGGCGATATAATCTTTGATTCTGTCTGGAAGTGGTCTCCAGAGGGCGTGAATTACCCCCAATACTCTATAACAATCCGCCGGCGTATCCACCAATATACGCACCGCGTTTATATCGAATATCTTTTCCACATCTTTTTTCTCTTGAAGTTTTTTATAGAGACTATATAAACCTTTGATGCGATAATCAGTTTTAATATTCACCAAACCTTCTTTGGCCAAAGCTTTTTTCACAGAACGAATAAACTTTTCTATTGATTCGTTTCTTTCTCGCTCACTTTCTTTCATCTCCTTTTTCAAATTTTCATATTCTTTGGGATAAACATAGGGGAAGGCGAGGTCTTCGAGCTCGCGATTAAGTTTTCGAATGCCCAAACGATAGGCGATGGGTGCATAAATCTCCAAAGTTTCTGTGGCGATCCTCAATTGTTTTTCTTGAGGTACGAACGAAAGGGTGCGCATATTATGTAGTCGATCAGAAAGCTTAATCATAATTACCCGTATATCTTCAGACACGGCCACAAAGAGTTTGCGCAAACTTTCATTGTGTCTATCAGCGCCGTTGTAGCGGAGACCACCGAGCTTGGTTACTCCGTCTACCAAGAAAGCAACTTCCTTCCCAAACTCCTTTTCTATGGTTCCCAAAGTAACATCACAATCTTCTACTGTGTCGTGGAGAAATCCCGCGGCGACGGTTGTCGCGCTCATGCCTAATTCAGACAGAATCTTTGCAGTTTCAAACACATGAGTGAAATACTCTTCTCCGGAATGTCGTTTTTGTCCTTCGTGAGCTTTTTGTGAGAAGGAGTAAGCCTTATTGATGAGCATCACATCATCATTCGTTACTCCATCTATGAGTCGTATGATGTCATTGATGTTCGTCATAGGTTATTCTGGTTTATTTAATTTATGAGGATTGTGGTTTGGACACTTTTTATCCGAACATCGTTCAGGAATAGTCTTTGTACCTTCCATCATCAAACTTCCGCAGATTTTGCAAATGTTTCCAGTCGGTTTGGCTTTGATAGCATATTTACAATCAGGATAATTTTGGCATGAATAGAAAATACCGAATCTGCCTCGTCTCTCGGCCATGTGACCAGTTTTGCAAACTGGGCAGAGGATGCCAGTCGAATTGGCTTTCTCTTGTTCAGGATCTTTTTTGATAAATTTGCATTTAGGAAATCTAGAACAGGCAGTAAACATTCCAAACTTACCCTCACGAGTGACGAGGTTGCCCTTTCCGCACTTTGGGCAAAGTTCTCCGGTATCTTTGGGGCCCTCGAGTGCTTTGCCGTCTATTGTGCGTGCCCCATTACAGTCAGGGAACTTGGCACACGAGAGGAATTTACCACTACGTCCGAGTTTAACAATCATCGGTCCGCCGCAGACAGGGCACTCTTCTTTGTTTGGAGCCTCTCCTAGATTGGTAACTTTTTCTATTTTATCTTTGGCCTTCACATCCTTTATGAAGGGTTTATAGAAATCGCTTAAAGTTTTCACATAAGTTCTCTTTCCATTCGCGATGTCATCCAATTCGTCTTCCATCTCGGCGGTGAAGGAGTCACTGATATAGTTCGCGAAGTTTGTTTCGAGGAAATTGCTGACCACTTCTCCGGTGTCGGTTGGACAGAGGGCCTTTTGAATTTTCTCCACATAACCTCGGTCATCTAAAGTTTTTATAATTGAAGCATAGGTTGAAGGTCGTCCAATGCCTCGTTTCTCAAGTTCTTTAATCAAACCAGCTTCACTATACCTTGCGGGAGGTTCGGTTTGTTTTTGTTCGGAGCCAATGTTTAAAAGTTTTAGAGATTCTCCAATACTAAGTTCGGGCAGGATAACATCTTCTCCTTGTGCGATAGGATCGGCCTTGGTCCATCCATCGAATAAAATTCTTGAACCGTTGAGCCAGAAGTCAGGGAATGAATCCAAACCCTCCCCTTTAGATTCAGATTCCCAAGGGGAGGGCTTGGATACTATTTTCGTTCGCATCACTTGTGCATCACTCATTTGGGAGGCGACGGTTCGACTCCAGATTAATCTATATAACTTTTTCTGTTCATCGTTCATTCCGGCTATTTCCACATCAGCATGAGTTGGGCGGATCGCTTCGTGGGCTTCTTGAGCATTCTTGGATTTTTTAGTGAAAGTGTGTGATTCAAAATATTCCGCCCCATACTTTTTATTTATTACAGCTTTAATATCTGTACGAGCCTGTGCGCCGAGGTTTGTAGAATCTGTGCGCATATATGTTATGTGCCCAGCTTCATAAAGTTTCTGTGCCACCTGCATCGTGCGTGAGGGAGCAAACCCGAGTCGAGAGGAAGCGGTTTGTTGAAGAGTAGAAGTGATGAAGGGCGCCTTCGGTGCACGGGCTACTTTGGTTTCCTTGATATCAGTCACTTTCCAATTTCCTTTCTCACCTTCTTTAATTATTTTTTCTACTTCATCTTTATTCGTTGGTTCAATAGAACAGGCGAAGTTTAGTTCATTCTTTTTTGTATCTTGGAGAAGAGCATTGATGGTCCAGAAAATGACCGGATTAAATGCGCGGATTTCGCGTTCACGCTCCATGATTATGCGCAGAGCGGGGGATTGGACGCGACCCGCAGAAAGGCCGTATCTGACCTTCTTCCAAATCAAACCCGATAAATCGTAGCCCACCAATCTATCGAGCACCCTGCGGGCTTCTTGGGCCTCCTTGAGGCTTATATCGATCTTTCGAGGGTGTTTAAGGGCTTCTTCGACCGCTTCTTTGGTGATTTCGTGGAAGACGATTCTATTAGAATTTTTGAGCCCAACTGACTCGGCGATGTGCCATGCGATAGCTTCTCCCTCTCGGTCGGGGTCTGTCGCGAGGATTACTTCATCTGCTTTCTTGGCCAAACTTTTTATTTCAGAGATGACGTGTTCCTTGCCCTTCGTCACTTCATAGTGAGGAACGAATCCATTTTCTATATCAATCGCGATTTTATTTGACTTGGGTAAATCACGCACGTGACCCACGGATGCGACTACGCGAAAATCTTTCCCGAGATATTTCTCGATAGTTTTGGCCTTGCTTGGTGACTCTACGATGAGTAACTTCATACCTAACAAATACTATAGATATGTTTTTTGTGCAAACTGTACATCCTACGAGGCGTATTAAAAAGTTTTTCTCACTTCGCCCAATTCTTCACAAATTAGACCCTTGATTTCGAGGAGAGAAAGCACGGCATTGGATTTGCTCACATCCATTTTGCCCCTGCGAATAAGTTCATCACGAGAGATTGGGGTCTCTAAAATTTTTATGAAAATTTGTTCTTCGTCGGTCAGGTCGTCTGCATCTACAAGAGGATGTGTCTCTCCTTTAGTTTTCAAACCAAGAAGTTCAAGTATGTCGTCAGAATTTCTGATGAGTGCAGCACCGAGGCGGATAAGCATATGTGGACCATCTGAACTCGGAGAGGTAATTGGTCCCGGCACACACCCAACCTCTCTATTGTATTCAGTCGCGAGGCGCGAAGTGATGAGTGTGCCGGACTTGGTTTGAGCTTCTATCACAATAGTCGCATGGCACATCCCAGCCATGATTCTATTTCTCTTTGGGAAGCTCCAGAGTGTGGCTTTCATTTCGTCTGGATATTCAGAAATAATTCCACCACCCGATTCAATAATTTCTTCGGCCAGTTCAACATTCGTACGCGGATGAATTGCATTGTATGAGACTCCCGAACCGGGTAGTGCAATAGTTTGCAGGCCCGCTTTAAGTGCTGCTCGATGAGCTATAGCATCCAATCCGAGTGCGAGACCAGATACTATAGTTATGGGATAGCCGATGAGTCCGGCGATGAGACTCTCGCAAGCATCTCTTCCATAACCGCTGTATTTCCTAGAACCCACTATGGCCAAAAGCTTGTTGCCCTCCTTTGGTAATTCTCCTCGAAGATGCAAACTTTTGGGAGGATCATTTATTTCTTTGAGAAGTTCTGGGAAATTCTCAAAACTTATTTCTGTTATTTGGTCAGTAGAACCTGACATAATTCTATTATATACTGTCTACATATGTTGGATATTAAATTCATAAAGGAAAACAAGGATTTGGTCGCCGAAGCGATTAAAAACAAGAAGCGAGATGTAGACCTCGATGAACTTTTGCGTCTAAGTGAAGAGAGAAAAGTTCTACATTTAAAAATTGATACTTTAAATCAAGCCAGGAACGAGGCCGCCCGCACTCGCGATGTGGAGAATGGTACGAGGCTCAAAAAGGAGGCAGAGGGTCTCGAAGAAGATTTTAAAAAGATAGAGAAGGATTATATTTCTCTCATGCTCAAGGTACCGAATATTTATTCTCCAGATACTCCGATAGGCGAGGATGAATCTGCGAACAAAATTCTTCGTGAATGGGGGGATAAACCCAAGTTTGATTTCAAGCCCAAAGAACATTTTGAAATTGGTGAAGCACTAGGAATTATAGACACAGAAACTGCTACAGAAATTTCGGGTCCAAGGTTCGCATACATAAAGGGTGATTTGGCCTTGCTTCAATTCGCACTAGTCCAATTTTGTTTTGAGATAATTACGAATAAAGAAAAGTTAGAGAAAATAGCACAGGACGCAGGTCTCTCTATCGCTGTCACTCCGTTTACACCAGTCATCCCGCCCGTGTTTGTGAAGTCGGCTGTTCAGAATCGTATGGCAAGATTCCTTACTCCCGAGGAACATTATATGTTTCCAGAAGATAATACGATGCTTATCGGAAGCGCCGAACATACCCTTGGTCCGATTTATATGGATAAAATTTTGGAGGAGAAAGATTTGCCGATTCGTCTTGCGGGTTATTCTCCGGCTTTCCGTAGAGAAGCTGGTTCGTACGGCAAGGATATGAAAGGTATTCTCCGCGTTCATCAGTTCGATAAAATTGAAATGGAAACATTTTGTCTTCCAGAAAATTCTCTCCAAGAACAGAATTTTCTCGTAGCCATTCAAGAACATTTGGTGCAGTCTCTCGGTCTTGCCCACAGAGTGATGATTCTTTGTACGGGAGATATGGGCTTCCCGAATTATAGACAGATTGACCTCGAAATATGGATGCCGGGGCAAGACAGATACAGAGAGACGCATTCGGCTGACCTCACTTCAAGCTTTCAATCTAGGAGACTTAATACTCGTGTGAAAAGAGGAGATAAAAAAATAGAAAATTTGCATATGAATGATGCCACTTTCTGCGCCATGGGCAGAATGCTCATTGCTATCATAGAAAACTACCAACAAGCCGACGGTTCAGTGAAAATTCCTGAAGTACTTCAACCATATATGGGAGGGAAAACTGTTATCAAGAAATAAATATATTTGACCGAATATTGTTTTCGGGTTACTATACAGCTTACAACGTTGTTAACTTCAACCACGAGGTCCAACAGTGAGTTTGCCACAGGGGGTATCCGGGTATCTTCTTCCTGAACAAAAGGAAAAGAAATTCCGTGGAGCGGTGATGATGGAAATCCTTTTGGAAAGGGGCTTGATGGATCGGAGTCTCCACAAAGACTCCGAAGTCGTGAAGCGGTGGCTAGAATCGCCGTCGACATATCCACAAGAGTTCAGGGGCAAGAAGCTCGCTCTCTGGAAATCCGCTAACATCGAAGACGAGGTCCCGTTTGTGCCTTGCCTCGTGTGGCGGGTTGGACAGGTTCACATCGAAGATGTCTGGCTCGGCGATATTTGGTGCGAGCAGAAGTTGAACGCAGTGGTAGAAGCAGCATAGTTGTACCCGGACACATCGTCCGGTTTTTTTATTTTCATTTTTTCTCTCAAAGTTTAAGTGAAGTGAGATATAATATGCGTATGAAAATCATTGGCAACAAAAATGCTCTCCACACACCCGAATTTCACAAGAAGAAACTGCGCGAGAGGTATATTCGAATCACTGTTGGGGTACTAATTTTGATTGTGGTCATTGGTGCCCCGATCTTTTTTCTTAAACAAGAACGTTTTCTGATCTCTACTATTCAGATTCAAGGCAATGAAATTACAAAGAGCGAAGAATTAGAAAATATTATTCGTGGTCATATATCGGGCAACTATCTCTGGCTCATTCCTCGTTCGAGCGTTCTGCTTTATCCGAATAACAAAATTAAATCTGATATTTTAAGGCAAGTTCCTCGTCTCATATCTATAAATTTATCTCTGACAGATTCACGCACACTCCTTGTGACTATCTTAGAAAGGAAACCGTTTGCTTTGTATTGTGTTCATGAAATGCAATGTTTTTTCTTGGATCAAACTGGTTATATTTTCTCCGAAGCACCAGCGTTTTCTGGGGGAGTTTATATGATCTATTCCACGGTTCCTGTGCTTGAAGCGCCCTTGCGCCAGAATCTTATTCCAGTGAATGATTTTGTCGCTCTTGCTAGTTTTATAAAAAGTTTAAACATTCTTAATTTAGAACCTCAGAATTTGTTGATTCAGGACAATGCATATCATCTGACATTTTTGGGAGGAGGAACGCTTATCTGGAAAGTTGGTGATAACTTAGAAAATGTTTTCTCTAGGCTTGAATCTTTTTTGACTGGAGTAGTTTTGACTAAAGAAAAGAAAACTTTATCTGATATTCTTTATATAGATATGCGTTTTGGTAATAAGGTTAGATATAATTTTAAGTAACTTTTTTTGTTGTTTGGCAAGTTGCAATAGTTTTTGGAAAGAATAAGCTGGATATAGAACATGAACAAATGGGTGGTTACTGAGCTCTTTGAACGGACTGCGGAGGTTGCATGTTACCAGCCGATCCAGACAGACTAGTCTAGACGCCTTGGTAAGGCTGGCCGACTTAGGGGAACCGGACCCCGGTTTCCGCGACTACATGGGCCCAGAACATGCATTGTCCAAAGCGAGCTCGCTCTCAGTAACCATCCAGTCTCCTTAGCGCCCATCGAATCCATCGGTGGGCGCTGTTCTTTTATAAAATTTTCTATACTATGTCTTGGTATGAAGGAAAACTTTTGGAATAAATTAAACAAACCATTTTTTTGTCTTGCTCCTATGTCGGATGTGACCGACGTGGCCTTTCGTTTTATGTTGGCGAAATACAGCAAGAATAAGGAGAACAAAGATCAAGTTGTCTTTTGGACAGAGTTTGTGGCTGTTGATGGTTTATGCAACAAACTGGCCAAAAATAAATTGGCTCATATGTTGGAATTTTCAGAACGTGAGAGACCGATTGTGGCTCAAGTTTTTGGTGCTAATCCTGAAAATATGAAGAGAGCTTGCCAATATGTCGCGAGCCTCGACTTCGACGGGATAGATATCAATATGGGTTGCCCAGATAAATCAGTAGTGAGTCAAGGAGCCGGAGCAGGACTCATCAAAACTCCTGCACTTGCAAGGAAGATTATTCAAGCCGCTCACGCTGGGATAGAATCCGCGGGTTTGCATATTCCCGTATCGGTTAAAACAAGAATCGGTTTCAATAAAGAAGAGATAGACAGTTGGATTCCCGAATTATTGAAAGAAGATATTTCTGCTCTGACTATTCATCTTAGAACAGCCAAGGAGTTATCACTCGTCCCAGCCAATTGGAATCATATTAAAAAAATAAAAGAACTTATTGAGAAAAGTGGGAAGGAAGTATTGCTCATTGGTAACGGAGATATTAAAGACATAGAGGATGCGAGGATCAAGGCACAGGAGTACGGTTGCGATGGTGTGATGATTGGCCGGGGAATTTTCGGTAATCCATGGGTTTTCTCTGGATACATGCCAACTCTTGAAGAAAAATTAAGGGCCATGATTAAGCACACAAAACTTTTTGAGAAAGAACTTTCAACACCCAAACACAAAAGTTTTGCTGTGATGAAAAAACATTTTAAAGCTTATGTGAATGGATTCAAGGGGGCAGGGGAGTTGAGAATAAAGCTTATGGAGACAAATAGTGCAAGGGAGGTAGAGAAAATTATTCTCAATTTTATACAGAGTTTAAAGTAGGGCTTCATAGAGCCGTATTATATTGACACATTAAACAAAATGTGTTTTAAGCTTGACTTTGTTTTGTTACTGTGCTAAGGTAGATACAGCTAGGCCACGGCGACATTGACGTCCCCGACGGGCCCAGCGCGTTCTTCCTCAGCGACGTGAGGCTACATGCCCAAGTTCCATCGCTCCGACCAGGGCTACACCGACGGGAACGTGTTGACGATTTCAACCTTCATCGGCGCGCGCGGCGGCGGGCACGGCTACGGCGGCGGCAGGAACTAGCTCCGCCGCGGCCGGCGCGACGGCGTCCTGCATGTTGGTGGACATGACGGATGTCCGTCGGAAGGGCACGGTTTCGGGCGGAGGCAATCTTGCTCCGTCCGGGCCGTGACCCCTCTCTCACGTTTCCACCATTTGACGTAAGTCTAACTTCCGTCAACAGCGACCTTTCAACGGGTCGTTTTCTTTTTATATAAACTGGGATATCTGTTTGAATAAAGTTTAGAGGATGATATAGTGAAAATTGTTCACCCTATCTGATGACACTGACTGGGGATCAGTTGTTATCACCGATGTGAAGTGTGGTTGTGAACGGCCCTGGTTCCGCCCCGATGTGCATCGGGGCGGAACCCAGAAACCAACGTGCGTGTTTCGCACTTGAAATATATGTGACGATCTCTTGTTTAGGGGTCGCCTGCCCGCCATCGCTATGCTCAGGCATTAGCAGGCGGGTTTTTTCATTTGACATAATTTCTTTTATATGATAGTAATAAATCAGACACACGGGCGTCTTTATTACAAGACGAACCCAAAATGATCCTCACGTAGGCCTATTCAAGGAGTGTCTGCATGCGTAATCGTTTGCTTATCCTGGTTCTGAGTTTCGGAGCCACGGTTCTGGGGTCTGCGTGCGGTGACGTGACGCAGATCACCGAAGTCAGGATTGCGGTTGACACGGTGGTCAAGGTCGATACTGTGCCGGCCCCGATCGACACTACGAAGACCGACACATCGCACGTGTCGGGCATCAGCGTGATGCTGCAGCCGGCAGTACTCGTATTCCACCTCGGTACGGGTTACTCGAGCAGTCAGGTGTACCAGCTCCTGTGGGAAGTGAAGCACAATAATATGCGGCACTCGAACCAAAACGTCACGTTCAGTTCGGTCCAGAACGGAGTTGTGTCCTTGGGTTCGACGGGACTCGTTCATCCGTTGAAGACGGGAACGGCCCTCATCATCGCGACTGCGCAAGCGGACACGACGAAAAAGGACACGACCGTGGTAACGGTTGATGGTCAGCCTTGCGTGGGTACGGGTTGTGCAGTTGCGGGAGTTGCGATTGCAATTCCAACTTCTCCACCGGGCCCGGTTATCACTACCATGAGGGTTGGAACCAGTCAGCAACTGACGGTTACTGTGTCAGGTGCCTCGGACCCAACCGGAACGTGGTCATCGTCCAAACCACAATTCGTTCTGGTTAACAGCCAGAGCGGCATCGCGACGGCGTTCTCGGTAGGGAGTTCGGAGGTTTGTTTCTCTCTCCGAACAAATCCCACGGGGGCACCGCCTGGATGTGCGACGTTCAAAGTCATACCGTAGCCTTCCGGACGAAGGCAGCCCGACACGATTCTGTGTCGGGCATTTTTTTATTTGCTATAATGCCCTTATGAAAAAGTCGGACAAACCCACAGGAGTTTTATACAGGAAATACCGCCCTCAAAAATTTGTAGATGTGGTAGGGGAGGACCATGTGGTGAAAGTCCTCGAAGGCGCGATTAAACTTGGGAACATTTCTCATGCATATCTCTTCTCTGGTTCAAGGGGAACAGGCAAAACTTCTGTGGCCCGCATCCTAGCTCACGAAGTGGGCACATCGAAGAATGATTTGTATGAGATGGATGCTGCTTCGACGAATGGTGTGGATGATATTCGCGAACTGAATGAATCCGTGCATACTTTACCCTTCGAATCAAAATATAAAGTTTATATTATTGATGAAGCACACATGCTCTCGAAGTCTGCGTGGAATGCTTTTCTAAAAACTCTTGAGGAACCACCGGCCCACGTCATCTTTATCCTCGCCACTACAGAATTAGAGAAAGTGCCGGAGACAGTTGTCTCGCGGTGTCAGACCTTTGTCTTTAAACAACCCAATCAATCTATTTTGAAGGACTTCGCTCAAACTATTGCGAAGAAAGAGGGAGTGACTCTTGCTCCGGATGCGGCTGAACTCGTCGCTCTCCTCGGAGATGGTTCATTCCGCGATGCTCATGGGATTTTGGAGAAAGTTTTTTCTTCGACCGGAGACAAGAAAGTGACGAGGGCCGAAGTAGAGGCTGTAACTGGCGCTCCGAAGGCAGAACTCGTGAGGGGGGTACTTGAATCAATAGTGAAGAAGGATTTGAATATGGGCCTCTCGGCGATTCATTCGGCGAGCGAAGCGAATGCTGATATGAAAATTTTCACTCGATTAATCCTTGAGAGGTTGCGGATGCTTTTCCTCATTCGACTCAAGGCAGGTCAGAATGAATATATCAAGAATGAAATTTCAGAAGACGATTTTAAAACTCTAGAGAAGCTGGCAGGGGAGGCGACCGCTGACCTGACTTCTGATGTTCTGCTTCGCTTCATCACGGCCTATGAAGACGCTGGTCGTACATCTATTCCCGAACTTGCTCTCGAACTTGCACTTGCAGATTCGGTGAAATAAAATTGAGCAGATAGTTGACACAAATAAAATAGTGTGCAATTGTAATTTAGGAACTGAAGATTCGAGCGAAGTACATAGTGCCTGAGGTCAGTCAACAAACAAAGGGGGACAATATGCTACTGTGTGTCGTAGAGTTGGGAACAGAATGCCAAGATCAAGCGACCCGTTTGAGGGGGACCCTCACCCACTGGAGTGTAGACATGAGTGGGTCTGTCATGTATCTTTTTCAACCGCTGGGGTTGGATGAGGACGGACAACCTGTACAGAAGCTCTTTCTTTGCAGAGAACGACTAGCTGGAGTGGATGGTAAATTTGAACACATTAAGGTCCCCTTCGAGATTCTGGGAACCCAGATCACGAACAAACCCAGTGGGTTCACCGGAATGGCCATTGAGTTCGTTCGACATATCAATGGCTGTTTTCACGTCGTGATCCAGCCGGCCGGAAGATTGTCCAGGAAGAAAACACCGATCAAGTGTCGTGATTTCGATCTTCGCGAATGCACTGGGGAGAAGATCGTACAACTGAATGAGGAAAAACTCAAACAGAGCAAGGCCGAACATCCTTCTCCGACGGGGGACTCCTTCCATCGAGAGCCTGCCGGCGGTGACGAGTTGGGCCGAAGATAGCACAATCCGTTGTTGATGAAGGAGAGTTCATCTCTTTCTATCAGCGACGGTTTTTTTATTTAAAAATTTTTGCTGGGGGACTTGGAATCGGACCAAGATTAGAAGCTTCAAAGGCTCCTGTCCTACCATTAGACGATCCCCCAATACTATATTTTCTTTAGTAACTCTTTCTTTCCTTTAGCAGTTTTGTAAAACCGTTCAGTAAAGAAAGCCTCATATTTGTCTTCAAAAATTTCAGAATATACTAAATTCACAGGAAGTCTACTTTTTGTAGCAAAAACTTTTCCTGAACTGTGTAGTATTAATCTTTTTTCTAAATTAGAAGTACAACCAATATATAAGTTGTTGTCTTTTCCGCTTTTTAATACATACACAGTATGCATATATTTTCATTGGCAGACGATCCCTCGGCCGTAGACCGGCCACGGGCGAGGCCCCCAATAGGCTCTAACTTATCAAAAAAAACCCAATTCAGCAATGAATTTGTTATAATTAAATAGTTAAAAATAATTAAATAAAATGACTGCTTTAAATATTTTATATATTTGTGGAGTGATAGGAATCCTCGATACGTTTTATCTTATTTATCACAAAATGCGAGGCACAGAAGTGGCTTGTATTTTCTTCCCCAAGGAATGGTGCTACACAGTTCAACACAGTCCCCAGAGCAAAACTTTTGGGATTCCAAATTCGATGGCCGGATTTGTGATGTATGTATTAATCCTCGCGTTTACTTACTACTTTAGTGCGGGTGTCATATCGTTCCTGTGGGTGAAGTATATTGTTACTTTCGGATTTCTATTCTCAATGTATTTTACTTATGTCCAAGCTTTTGTTCTCCGAGCGTTTTGTACTTGGTGCGTGGTGTCGGCCATAAATTTCACTGTGATGGCTTACGTCGTTTGGTTCATGTAAGTTACACAAATTTGTGCTATCCTCTGCGTCTATGTCTAGAGACGAGGTCATCCTTAGATTTGAGAATCTAAGTTTTGAATATGAACAAAACAAGCCCATCCTCGATGAGGTGAATTTTTCTGTGCGGAGAAATGGGAAGATTACCATCATGGGCCAGAATGGTGGAGGGAAGAGTACTATGTTTGGACTCATCACTCGCTCTCTTAAACCCGACGCAGGAAATGTGGTTATCGGCCAGGGAATAACAATAGCTATAGCTAGGCAGGTGATTCCTCGTGCGGATTTAGATCTCACCATAAGAGAATTTTTCTCGAAAGTATTTAAGGAGAAAATTTATGACATTGATCCGAGGATTGATACGGTTCTCGAAGTGGTGAACCTCAAGGGCCACACGAAGATGCATGACCGCATTGTGCGAACTTTTTCTGGAGGACAACAGGCGCGCCTACTCCTTGCTTCAGCTATTATTCAGGATCCAGACCTCCTTCTCCTAGACGAACCGACGAACAACTTGGACAAAGCGGGGATAGAGCACCTCACTAAATTTCTAAAAGAGTACAAGAAAACAGTTATAGTTATTTCCCACGATGCAGATTTTCTAAATGCTTTCACCGATGGAGTTTTGTATCTGGATGTTTTTACTCACAAAGTTGAGCAATACGTCGGAGACTATTTTGATGTAGTTGAACAGATTAGAGTGAAGATGGAGAAGGACAAGAGGGCGAACGCTCTTCGAGACAAGGAAATTCAGGCCAACAAAGACAAAGCGAACTTCTTCGCGAATAAGGGAGGACAAATGCGTCTCGTGGCTCGTCGGATGAGAGACAAAGCCGAGGAGCTCGAAGAATCAAAGGTGGATACCAGAAGGGAAGACAAGACTATTCGGCCCTTCATCATTCCTGCTCAAGCTGGACACATGGGGAACATCCTTACTCTCACTTCTTTTTCTGTGTTGAATATGAAGACCCATAAACCAGTGCAGAGAAAAGCGAAGATATTTCTAAGACAGAAACAGCATCTACTTTTGAAAGGCCCAAACGGTATAGGCAAGAGTACTTTGCTCGAAACTATTGCTCGTGGCAATGCAGAGGGCACAGAGATAATGGCGGGGACAAATGTTGGTTACTATAGACAAGATTTTTCTACCCTTAATTTTGAAGACACTGTCCGAGATTCGCTGATGGCGGTGATGAAGGAGAGCATAGAAGAAAATATGCGTTCGGTGGCGGCAGGGTTTCTTATCACCGGAGATTTAATCAATTCCAAGATTGGTAGTTTATCAGAAGGGCAGAAGGGACTCGTGGCCTTTGCTCGTCTGGTTCTCCAGAAGCCGGGGCTACTTATTCTCGATGAACCCACGAACCACATAAACTTTCGCCATCTTCCAATCATCGCCGAAGCTTTGAATAAATACGAAGGCGCGATGGTCCTTGTCTCTCACGTTCCAGACTTTGTGAAGAAAATTCGTATTGATGAAGTCTTGGATTTGGAGAAATAATATATAATTTATTTTATGGCGCAGATACTTGAAGGCAAGATTGTTCGGGAGGAGACTGTGGAACGACTTAAACAAGAGATTCTGGGTTTTTCTTCCAAACCTACACTCACGATTATTCAGATTGGAGACAATGATGAGTCTGGAGTTTATATCAGACAGAAACAAATCTTCGGAGAGAAAATTGGTGCAGAAGTTAGGCATATAAAATTCAATGCAGATGAATCTCAAGAACAAATAATTTCAGAAATTAAAAATTTAAATATAGATAAATCGGTCCACGGCATAATTGTTCAACTTCCACTACCAGAGAATTTTGATGAGAACAAAATCACAGAAGCCATCATTCCGTCCAAAGATGTTGATGGTCTAACCTCATCTACAGACTTTATGCCCGCTACCGCTCGAGGAATATTGAGCTTACTCGATTTTTATAAAATTGATCCATCGGGCAAAAATGCTGTTGTGATGGGCCGATCAAAGCTTGTGGGTAAACCAACCGCCGAAGCCTTATTGAATCGTGGTGCCAGGGTGAATGTCGCACATAGTCAAACAGAAAATATAAGAGAAGTGACCAAACAAGCAGAAATTCTCATAGTGGCTGTAGGTAAACCAAAATTAGTTGATGCGTCCTATGTTCGAGCGGGGCAGGTGATTATTGATGTGGGTATAAATGTATCTAGAGATGATGAAGGTAAAAAGATTTTGTCTGGAGACGTGAATTTTGATGAAGTGAAGGATATTGTTTCTGCTATCTCTCCGGTCCCCGGCGGGGTTGGCCTTATGACCGTTTGTGCCTTATTTGAAAATCTCATCAAAGCCTATAAAATGAAGGAATGATCCTGGCTTCAATTGGAATACTGTTATTGATTTTTATAATCAATGTCATTCCGGCTTTTATGCCGCCGACGTGGATGTTGCTTTCTTTTGTGGGATTTAATTTTGATTTGGATGTTTATGCTCTGATTGTTTTGTCTATTTTCGCCGCGGTGGCTTCTACTTCGGGCCGAACGATTCTTGCGTTACTCTCGAGCAAATTAATAAGAAACAAAGTTTTATCTCCGAGGGCCATAGCGAATGTGGATTTTATTAAACATCGTCTAGAAAACAAAAAAGTTTTTACCTTTGGATTTTTTCTGTTCTTCGCTTTCTCTCCCTTCCCATCCGGACCACTATTTCTGGCCTATGGACTTACGGGTTTGAAATTAAGAATAGCTGCCATCCCGTTTTTCATAGGCAGAGCCACGAGTTATATGTTTTGGGCTCTTACCGCCTCTGGGGTTTCGGAGATGCTCGATCTAACGAGCTCAAAATCCGAAATCTTCTTTGGATTGGGCTTTATTCTCACCCAGGCCCTTGTTTTATACCTAGTTTACCTCTTCATAAAGATAGACTGGAAAGCCCTTTTTGAAGAGCATACAATAAGGTTTGTGAAAATTTAGGGTCGTGCTAGAATGTTCGGCATGTCAGTCGAGGCATAGTGGAGTCATTATAAATCAATAAAGAACAAGGAAAATGAACAAAAATGTAATCATATCAGTGTTGGTTATAATTGTTTTGATTGTCGCAGGATATCTATTGTTGAATCGTGATGCTGCGAAGCCCGCAGAACAAAAAGTAGAGACTGTAGACACTGTAGCCACAGTGAATGGCGTAGTTATTCCTAGGACAGCTTTTGAGGCACAACTAGCCACAGCTCTTACCACTGCCAAAACACAAGGTGTGGATGTTACAAACGCAGAGAAATTGGCTCAAATCAGAACTCAAGTTTTGGATGATCTCATAGGCAACGAACTTATCAATCAGGGCGTGATCAAGGCGGGGATAAAGGTCACTCCTGCAGAAGTTGAGACACAATTTCAAGCTGTCTTGAAACAGACCGGAGGCGCAGAAGGTCTTGCAGCTGAACTCAAAAAGTCCAATCTCACCGAGGCACAACTCCGAGAAAATATCTCTAAACAGCTCACAGTTCAGGCATATCTTCTCCAAAACATTGATGTGAAGTCAATAACGGTTAGTGATGCTGAAATAGCAAAATTCTATGCTGATTACAGCAAGGCCCAGAAGGACGCCGGAGTGAAGGACGTCCCAGCTCTAAAGGAATTGAATGATCAAATCAAACAACAGATCACTGCCAACAAAGAACAAACTCTTATTGTGAATTTTGTAGCTTCTCTCCGTGCCGCAGCCAAGGTTGAGACTTCTCTCTAATCACCTCGGCTCTTCTTGTGGATAATAGGTTTGACAATAATACCCCCCAGGGGGTATTATGTTTTATATGGAAACAAAAAATGATAAGGCCAAATTGGCGAGACGCTTACAAATAATAGAGGGTCAGGTCAGGGGAGTCAGAGAGATGGTAGAAAAAAATACATATTGTATTGATGTCATCACTCAAACGTCAGCGATCAAGCAAGGGCTTTCTCAAGTCGAGGATTTACTTTTGGCTAACCATTTGTCTCATTGTGTAATAGATCAGGTCAAGAGTGGTGATACTAAAAAAGCCGTCGAAGAAGTGATTCAGGTTTATAAACTGAAGAGAAAATAATTAAATGAAAAAAGAAACATACAAAATAGAGGGAATGCATTGTGCCAGTTGTGTCGCGACCATTGAACGTGTACTTTTGAAAACTGCCGGAGTACATTCGGCTTCAGCGAATTTCGCTTCCGAATCGGCTCTAATTGAATTTGATGAAAACATTATTTCTGAATTAGGTCTTGTAAAGGTTGTTGGTGATGTGGGATATCGCCTTATTCCCAAAAATATTGAGATTATTTCTCCACAAAAAGAGGAAATGATGAAAATGCCAGATATGAATATGGATATGAATTCCCCTCAACACAACCACATAGAGATGGAACGAGAGGATCAAATAAAAGAAATGAAACGTAAACTGATTGTTGGGGGGCTTCTTTCTCTTTTTGTATTTTTGGGCAGTTTCCCTGAATGGTTTTCTTTTGTTCCCAAGATTTTAAACAATAATTGGATTCTGTTTTTGCTCACTACGCCGGTGCAATTTTGGGTCGGCCTTCAGTTTTATAGTGGATTGAAACTTCTTTTCAAATATCGCACCGCAGATATGAACACCTTGATTGCCATTGGAACATTAGCTGCATATTTTTATAGTGCGACGGTTACGGTTTTTCCTTCTTTTTTTACAAAAGGTGGAATTACACCAGCTCTCTACTTTGATACATCGGCGATAATTATTGTTTTGATTCTTCTGGGAAAATATTTTGAAGTTTTAATGAAAGGAAGAGCTTCTGAAGCTATTAAAAAACTTATTGGTTTACAACCCAAGACTGCAAAAGTTTTACGAGACGGTAAAGAAGTGGAGATTTCTATTTCAGAAGTGCAAGTGGGGGATTTGATAGTTGTTAGACCGGGGGAGAGAATTCCAGTGGATGGGAAAATAACTGAAGGAGATTCAGAAATTGATGAATCTATGGTGACCGGAGAATCAATGCCTGTTCATAAAAAAATTGGTAGTGCGGTTATTGGTAGCACCATAAATAAATTTGGAACCTTTACTTTTCAAGCGACCAAGGTTGGTAAGGATACTGTGCTTTCACAAATAATTAAAATGGTGGAGGAAGCTCAGGGCTCCAAGGCGCCCATTCAACGATTGGCCGACCTTGTTTCTTCTTATTTTGTTCCCGCTGTATTTATAGTTGCCATCTTAACTTTCGTTGTTTGGTTTTTCTTGGGACCTACTCCCGCCTTCACCTTTGCTCTTATTAACTTTGTGGCGGTTCTCATAATTGCTTGTCCTTGTGCGCTCGGATTGGCTACTCCTATGGCTATTATGGTGTCTTCGGGTACAGCTTCCTCTCGAGGAATTTTGATTAAAGATGCCACATCTCTTGAGATTGCCAATAAAATAGATACGGTGATTTTGGATAAAACTGGCACCCTTACACAAGGGAAGCCGGTCGTTACGGATATTTTAGGTGATATTCTACAGATTGCCGCGAGTATAGAAAATAAATCGGAACATTCTTTAGCCCAAGCAATAGTTAATAAAGCAAAAGAAGACCAGATTGATTTGTTGGGTGTTGAAAATTTTCGAGCTATTCCTGGGCATGGAGTTTCAGCAGAATTAAACAATAGGAAAGTTTTACTGGGCACAAGAAAATTAATGGTTGATAATAAAATTAACACTGCGACATGGGAAGAAAAAATAATAAATTTAGAGAATCAGGGCAAGACGGTAATGGTGTTAGCTGTTGATAGCGAAATAACTGGTTTAATTGCTGTGGCTGATGTCTTGAAAAAAGAATCAATTGAAGCTATCAAAAGTCTAAAGAATAATAATATAGATGTTTGGATGCTTACTGGAGACAATGATCGTACGGCTAGAGCCATAGCTCGAGAAGTCGGCATAGAGAACATTATGAGTGAGGTCTTGCCTGATAAAAAATCAGAAAAGGTTCGCGAACTTCAAAAGCAAGGAAAAATTGTCGCCATGATAGGAGATGGGATAAATGATGCTCCGGCCCTGACTCAAGCCAATATTGGCATTGCCATGGGTGAGGGTACGGATATTGCCATGGAGTCAGCCAATATTACTTTGATGAGAGGAGATTTGATGCTTATTCCAGAAGTGATAAAAATATCAAGGCGAACAATGAGAATAATCAAACAGAATCTTTTCTGGGCATTTTTCTACAATATTGCCTTCATTCCTGTGGCCGCCGGAGTTCTTTATCCGTTTTTTGGTGTTTTACTAAATCCAATTTTCGCTGCCATAGCGATGGCCTTTAGTAGTATCAGTGTGGTTCTAAATTCATTACGTTTAAGAACATAGTTGAACATTATTAAATTAATAAAAATAATTTATGAACAAAATAATTTTATGGGGAATCGGGGGAGTAATAGTCGGAGGAATCATTTTTTCTTTTTTTAATTCTAGTGACAGAATTTCAGGAAGAAACGTGGGAATGATCAACAATATAGACAAACATTTTATTGAACAAATGATTCCACACCATGATGGAGCTATTGCAATGGCGAATCTGGCGCTTCTAAAGGCCGTTCGTCCAGAGATTAAGACTCTCGCCAGGGCAATTATCAGTGCCCAAGAGAAAGAAAATAAAGAAATGCGAGATTGGTATAAAGATTGGTTTGGGAAAGACCTAAATGCTCAAAACGCCTTTTCAATGATGGGTGGTGGTATGATGTCGCAAGGTGGAATGCACATGGGGGGACAGGAAGATATACAAACGTTAGAAAATGCAGATGATTTTGATAAAGCATTCATTGAAAGTATGATTCCTCATCATCAATTAGCCATAATGATGGCACAAATGTTAAGGTCTGGCACTAATAGATCAGAAATGTTGGAGCTAGCCGATAACATTGTTGAATCACAATCAAAAGAAATAAAAGAAATGCAAGGTTGGTATAAGGATTGGTATAAATAGAGTTCTTAGTTGTATTTAACTAAAATTTGATGTAAAATTGTAGTAAATATCATGAAATATATCGCCCTTTCATTACTCATAGGATTCATAGCCATAAGCGTTTGGGGCTTTGGTATTATGGGTCATAAGGGTAATTATATGACTGATGGTTGTACCGCCTCATCTGTAGATAAGGTAACTTGCCCGCAGGGGGTTCTCGCGACCGCAGAGCATCATTTGAGTGCTTATCAGACTTTCTTCCAAGCTATCCCATTGTCTTCTGCGATTTCTCTAATGCTAGTTATTACTCTATTTCTTGTTGGTTTTGTTTTTCTAAAAAACTTTCTTTATGCAAATTTCTTCACAAGTTCTCTTCAGTTTGTTTGGTATAAGAAAAAGAATCCAGATTTATCTCTACATCAATCCAGAAGCGTAACCGCTTGGCTCTCTCTATTTGAACTTAGTCCAGCTTTGTAGTATCAGCACGCATTAAGCCGACGGCTTTTTTCGTGCTGAAAAAATATCCTTTAACCAGGATATTTTTGTTGATATTAATCGTGATTAATAAATCTATGTTAAAACTCATATGGAAACATTAGTAGGCACATCGTTAATAGCGGCTTTCGTGGCTGGGGTGGCGGCACTCTTTGCCCCGTGCTGTATTACGGTTCTGCTCCCATCTTATTTGGGAAATATCTTCAGAGAAAAATACAAGATTTTCTTTATGACCTTTGTTTTTTTCTTGGGGATGATGACGGTTTTCTTGCCGATTGGATTAGGAGCTTCAATCCTCTCGCAACTATTCAGTGAATATCACAATGTTATTTTCACTGTGGGTGGAATATTCTTGATTGGGCTTGGGATAACAATGCTTTCTGGAAAGAAGTTTGCTACTCCTACTTCGGTTCGTGATGGAATGAAGAGACACGTTTCTTCGATTTATGTTCTCGGTATCTTCTCGGCCATAGCGACTACGTGCTGTGCCCCAGTACTGGCTGGAGTGTTGGTTTTGTCCATGGCCAGTGGCACGATTGTTTGGGGGGCTCTGTACACGGTGGCTTATGTGGTGGGAATGACGTTGCCACTCTTCATCATTGCCGCTTTTCTAGACAAGGTGAATTTGACTGAACGATTCACCAATGCGAAGAAAACTGTAGGTATGAGATTAGGTGGTTTTAGTTGGCAAATTACTGTTTCAGAATTGATATCCGGTCTGATTTTTCTTCTGATGGGTGGCTATATAACCTACTTGGCTTTCAGTAATAATCTGTTTACTCACTCAAGTTATCAGCTAGAAATGAATCTGTGGAATGCCAAGTTTCTCGGTGCCATTAATGGTTTCGTAACTGTAGTACCCGAATACATTTGGGCACTTCTCTTCATTGGATTAGTGGCATATGTGTCGTACGTGTTTATTAAACAGTATAAAAAACAAAAAAATGAAACAAAATAGTGGAAAATTATCGGTAACTGCAATAATGGTAACTTTGGTTGCGGTGTTTATTCTTGGATATTTTTTATTCAAGAGTTCTCCTAAAGATTCGTCACAAAGTTTGGGTCATTCAGACGATCATCACAGCGGGGAGGCCCTGGCGACGAATAGCTCGGCCTTAAATTCTTTGGTTGGGAAGCCTATGCCCAATATTCAGTTGTTGAACAAAGATGGGAAAGTTTATACCACAACAGACCTCAAGGGGAAGAACACAGTTTTATTCTTCAACGAAGGTTTGATGTGTTATCCGGCTTGCTGGAATCAGATTGCTGCCTTTGGTAGTGATGTGAGGTTCAATACCGACCAAATTCAAGCCATCTCGGTTGTGGTTGATTCTTCGACTGATTGGCAAAGAGCCATAAGCCAAATGCCTCAATTGGCGAAAGCCACAACCATGTTTGATGTGGGCGCGAAAGCTTCGCGCGAACTTGGGACATTGGATACCCAATCTTCGATGCACAAGGGTTCCTTGCCCGGTCATACGTACATAGTCATCGATAAGGGAGGAATTGTAAGGTATGTCTTCGATGACCCAAATATGGCAATAGCAAACGATATGCTCTTCAGCAAAATTACAGAATTAAGTAAAGAATAAAATGGTCAATAAAATTAAGTTTGGAGATACAATCGCCAAGTTAGCAAAGATACTGGGTATTCCGCATTGTACCAAGTGTGAAAAGCGTCGCTTAATTCTCAATAAAATTCAAAGGATCGGATTAAAAGAAACGATAAAAAGAATGACAGCCGTAGATAAAGATGCGAAAAGGAAAAAGCAGGCTTTAAAGGAGGTGATCAACAAATTAACAGATTGTTGTAAGGAATAAAACAAAAAATGGAAAACAAAAATACTATACCAATGGCGATTGTTGTTGCAGGGATTCTTATTTCGGGAGGTGTGTTCTTTGGTGGTAAAAATCCAGAGTCCAATGCGAAAGCATCATTAATTTCTGTTTCAGCTCTTGAAAGAACGGTTCTTCCTACAAACGGTGTGGAATTGCCCGTCTCATGGGGAGATTTAGGCGTGCAACTGGTACGTAGCGGGGCAATTGATGAAGCCAAATTCAAAGCGATTTATGAAGGACGAGGACAGTTTACGCAGGAATACAAACAATTACTCACAGGAACTAGTGCGGGCAAATTAAAGATTACAAAGGACAATGCGGGTTACTTGCTTAACCTGTTTTGGGCCCTTGGTCTTGCAAGTAAAAACCCAATTTTGGATTCAGGAGAAATGACTGATCCAAGATACGGAGGGGCCCAGAATTTTGCTTCAACTGGTGGTTGGACTATCGCTCAAGGTAACGCGATGAATCACTACAGCAAACATATGTTCTTTAATCTAACTTCAGAACAGCAGATTCTAGTGGACAAAATATCTCGTGGAATATACAGACCGTGTTGTGGTAATTCTACACATTTCCCTGATTGCAATCATGGAATGGCCATGTTGGGACTTCTCGAATTAATGGCTTCTCAAGGTGCCGGCGAACAAGAAATGTGGGATGCGGCCCTGGCAGTGAATTCTTATTGGTTTCCAGACACATATATGACCATCGCGACTTATATGAAGGACAGAGGAGTTGGGTGGAAAGATGTTAATCCACAAGAAATGCTCGGTGCCGACTATTCAAGTGCACAAGGATATACGCGTATTGCTTCTCAAGTTACTGCTCCAAGTAGTTCGTCACAAGGTGGAGGCGGATGCGGAGTGGATACAGGAGCTCCAGTTTCTGTGCCAGCTCCAAAACAGCAAAGTGGATGTGGAATATGATGTAGTGAGCGATTAATGTAAAAAATACTTTATTCAGTTAACAAATAAAATTATGAAACTATCAAAATTAATGCATGTTGGAAGCGTTCTCGTTGGGTTGGCCGGCGTTGTTACATTCATGGGAGCCGTTTTGGGGGGAGCAGACAATCTTGTGTTTGGAATTACAAAAGTTGACGCACTGTTGTGTTCTGCCATTCTCATTCTTATTGCAACATGGCTCCAAATTGCCACGATTCATCACATGATGCTTGAGAAACGCGGAGAAATTGTTTAACCAATTAATTAAAAAAATATATGCACAATCATAGTGACGGTGAGGGTGGACACAGGGGAATGATGTGGATGATGCTTATCTGTTGTCTTTTCCCGATTGTAGTTTTGTTTGGTGGAACAACGTTTTTCAAATCAATTGATTATGGATGGGTAGGTATTGTGTTGGTTGGTGGTTTTATTCTCTTTCACTGTAGACATATGTTTGGATTGCGAAGTACTCGTAAACAAGGTGAAGAATTAACAGACAATAATGTAAAAAAAGATGATGATTCAAAAAACCACAAAAACTGTTGTCATTAGTAGCCTTTGGGGACTTGCAAGCTTTGCTTTGATGTTGGTGATTTATTTCGTTGTTGTCACTTCAATTTCTGGTAGATACTTTGCACTTAATCAGTTTGTAGAGAATTGGTATTTTCTGGTTAGTCTGGCCGTGGGTTTTGGTATTCAAATTGCTTTGTACCAATACATCAAGGGTCTGGTACACATGGGACTTGGTATTGGCAAAGTAATCGGTGTCTCTGGAACCACTTCTACTGCGGCGATGGTTTCTTGTTGCGCGCATTATCTGGTAAACATACTGCCCATCCTTGGAGTGACTGGGTTGGTTGTGTTTGTCGCGCAATATCAAACCGAATTGTTTTGGGTTGGGATTTTCTTCAACATTATTGGTATTGGATACATGGTAGATAAAATTATTAGTCTGAAAAAATAAATATGAATTTAAAGGAAATACTCTTGCTTGTTGTGGTAGTAATGATAGGTACAGTCCTTCTCCTTTCTGCTCCAGATGTGCATCGTTTCGAGAAGGGCGGTAGCCATAGAGCTATAATTGATTCATCGGATAGTATATAATGGCGGTTAATGTCAGAATCCAAAGTCTACACTTTTCACGTACACGGGATGCATTGCAATGCCTGCGTGTTTATGACCGAGAGCGAGCTTGGAGATTTGCCGAACATAACTCACGTTAAATCAAACCTTAGTACCCACACGGTTGAAGTAGTGGGGGATTTTGGTGACAAAACGTCTGAACAAATAGCTGTCGAGCTAACGGTTCCTCTCAAACCTCATGGTTATACTCTTTCGGTTGAACGACAAGCACACAGTGCTTCGTGGTCAGACTTTAAAATTGCTATACCTGTGGCCCTTGTTTTTGTTGGGTTGTTTGTTTTGCTTCAGAAACTAGGCATCGTGAATTTGATTACTTCGGGGAGTGTCGGATACGGCACGGCGTTCGTAGTTGGGCTCGTGGCATCTCTTTCTACATGTATGGCTGTTGTTGGTGGGCTTGTGCTTTCTATGTCTGCAAACTTCGCGAAGGAGGGAGAGAAAGTTCGTCCACAGATTTTATTTCATGTTGGTCGACTCGTCTCGTTCTTCATCCTCGGAGGAGTGATCGGAGCTATCGGGGCGTCTTTCCAACTTGGCATCACAGGCACATTTGTGTTGGGACTCATCGTATCCATCATTCTTCTTATTCTCGGTATAAATTTACTTGATGTTTTTCCTTGGATGAAAAAACTTCAACCGACTCTTCCATCTTTTATTGGTCGACGTGTGCATGGTTTCAAAAATATAAATCACACACTTACCCCAATCCTTGTTGGTATCGCCACTTTTTTCTTGCCTTGCGGGTTCACCCAATCGATGCAGATTTATGCGCTTACGACCGGTAGTTTCTGGACCGGTTCAATGATGATGTTTGTCTTTGCTCTCGGTACTCTACCCGTTCTTGCACTCTTGAGTTTCAGCTCGCTCGGGATTCACAAGAAGGCGCAGTCCGGTGTGTTCTTCAAGACGGCCGGCTTGGTTGTAATATTCTTCGGACTCTTTAATTTGATTAATGCTTTGGTGGCTTACGGACTTATCCCACCGATATTTAGTTTTTAATTTCTAGTACAATACATATATGAAAGCCACAGTCATCTCAATTATTCTCGCGGGCATTATGATCGGAGGCGCGGTTATTTATGCGAACCGTAGTGCACAATCTGTGGACGTAGAAACACCAGAAAATATAAACAATGTCAGCATTGTGGATGGTAAACAAATTATAGAAATAACTGCGAGAGGAGGGTATAGTCCACGCATCACAACTGCGAAGGCGGATATGCCCACAGTCATCAGAATGAGTACTAAGGGTTCATTTGATTGTTCTTCGGCCGTCTCCATTCCGAGTCTCGGCTATCGAGCCAATTTGGCTCCCACAGGCACTACAGACATAGAAGTCGGAGCCCAGAAACCCGGCTCAACCCTCCAAGGCCTCTGTGCCATGGGAATGTATAACTTCCAAATCAAATTTAATTAAATTGCGCAAGAACCGTTCTTGCGCAATTAAGCCAATTCTAAGGAGTGCAAAAATTCTTGAAGTTCTTCACCCTCTATCTCACGATATTGACCAGAAGCGAGTTTGCCGAGCTCAACATTCATAATACGTATACGTTCGAGATCGTCTACTTCTTGGAAGAGAGCCACGCACATTCGGCGGATTTGATGTTTCTTGCCCTCGGTTAGGATGACTTTGAAGGTGTGTTCATCAATAATTTTCACTTTGCACTTCGCCGTGCGCTCATCTTCAATCTGCACGCCCGCTTCCATTTTATCTTTAAAACTTGAACGTAATTTTTCTTTCGTGCTGACTAGATATTCTTTCTCGTGTTCGTATTCTGGACTAAGCAGTCCTTCGGTGATGCGACCATCGTTCGTGAGGATGATGAGTCCGTGGGAATCTTTGTCCAATCGTCCGATGGGGAAGACATCTTTGATATTAATCTCTTCGGTCGGCATTCCTCGAGGTTTGTTGTAGGCGAGGTAGATGTAGGGCGCGGGCTTGCCTCTAAATCGCACTTCAACTTTGTCAGTCTCATTCACTTTGTCACCCAAAACGGCCAATCGATTGTTTATGAAAACTTGTCCTTTGGTGATGAGTTCGTCCGCGCCTCTTCTCGTAGAGTGCTTGTTGTGGGCCAAATATTTATTAATCCGCATAGGGAAGACCGGCAAATCATTTTTGGGTTTGTTCATTCGTTTTATTTATCTGGATGATGTTCTTCGAAATCTTTTTTTAATTCTACAATTTCTTCTTCAATTTTGTGTACGGCGGTTTGCATTTTTCTGATTTGAGCTTCTTCCTCTTCTATTTCTTCTCTGGTTTTCTCAGTCATTTTCTTCTCTCCTCGTAGTCCGGTCATGATGAGTCTGTTTCCGACGAAATCTGAAACGAAGATTCCAGTGAGGAGAAGGATAGCGCTTCCGATGATGATTGAAACCCAACTATTACTGATGAAAGGAAGCTCGTCCGCTGTATGCCACACTCCTCTCCAAAAAAGCACAATTCCAATCCCGCCTATGAGGGCGTACAGAATGGGATAACGAGACAAATGCCCACGAACCTTGTCCTCTAGCCGATCGAAGAATTGAATAATTTTACGAATCATAATTGTATTATATATTACGCTAAATTCTGTTATAATCAATGTTCATTGAAAATTGCAAATTGTAAAATTGTAAATTAACTATCATGTCATACATAGGAAACATTATTAAAGAGACCGCAGAGAATACTTTTTTCAGAAAGGTTCTTTATACTGGGGCGAAGAGTCAGTTGGTGGTGATGGATATCAAACCGGGCGAGGACATCGGAGAGGAAACACACGCACATGTGGATCAAACACTTTTTAATTTAAGCGGTGTGGGGCGGGTAGTGCTCGATGGAGTAGAAAGTCCATTCAACGCGGGTGACGCCGTCTTGGTACATGCTGGCACGAAGCACAACTTTATAAACACAGGTTCTGAATCTTTGAAGATTTATACTCTCTACGCTCCAGCGAATCATATAGACGGTCGTATTCACGAGACCAGGGCCAATGCAGTCGCAGACGTAGAAGACGAAGCTTTCGGAGAAAAAATTCAATAAATCCCGTTAGAGTAAAATTAATCACGTTAGAGTAAAATAACAAGATGAACAACACAACAAAATATTTCAGCGAACTCATTAAACCCACTTGGGCACCACCCGCATGGCTCTTCGGTCCCGTGTGGAGTTTTCTTTATATTTTGATTGCGATTTCGTTCGGCAAAGTTTTCATCCTTCTTTTCCAAAAACAAATTTCTTTTTGGGTCGCTCTGCCTTTTATTCTTAACCTCATCTTCAACTTCTCCTTCACTTACTTCCAATTCGGCCTAAAGAACAACTACCTCGCCGCCGCCGATATCCTCCTTGTCCTCATAACCCTCATCTGGGCGATGGTTTCTATTTATAAAACTGTTCCTTGGGTCACTTACATAAACATCCCATATCTCCTCTGGGTGTCATTTGCGACCGTGCTTCAATTAACCATAACCTATTTGAATAGATAAACATGATCAGTCCGAATGAAATAAAAAATAGAGCCCTGGTGTTCTCTAATGAATGGATGCTGGAAACAAGAGAAGATGCTGAAGCAAAAACATTTTGGGATGATTTTTTCGAGGTGTTTGGAGTTACAAGAAGACGTGTCGCATCTTTCGAGCATCCAATTAAAAAATCAGATAATTCACAAGGATACGCGGATCTTCTCTGGAAGGGGATTTTACTAGTTGAACATAAGTCTAAAGGAAAAGACTTGGATACAGCCTATAAACAAGCTGTAGATTATTTTCCAGGTCTTAAGGATGAAGAACTTCCAAGATATATAATCGTTTCAGATTTTGAGAAATTTAGATTATATGATTTGGACAAAAATAAACAGCAGGATTTTCTAACGAGAGAACTTTATAAAAATATTGACTTATTTGGATTTATCTCCGGTCATGAAAATCAAATTGACTACGAAGTAGAGGAATATGCAAACATTGAAGCGGCCGAGCTTATGGCAAAATTTCACAACCAAATAGCTGAAACAGGTTATTCAGGTCCTGATTTGGAAGTTTTTTTAATTAGGATACTATTCTGTCTTTTTGCTGATGATACAGGAATTTTTCCGAAGGATACTTTTAAAAATTATATCAATAATAGAATAGGTACAGATGGTAATGATCTTGGTCCCAAACTTGCTCAAATCTTTCAAGTCTTGGATACCCCAGAAAAAGATCGGCAATCTAATCTTGATGAGGATCTTGCGAAAATACCGTACGTGAACGGTGGCATCTTTTCAAGAAATATTGGCATCGTTTCCTCTGATATCAACACGAAGCTTCGCCTTATAAAGTGTTGCAATTTTGATTGGTCTGCTATTTCTGCGGCAATCTTCGGATCGTTATTTCAAGGTGTGATGAAAGAAGATACCCGCAAACATCTTGGAGCACACTACACATCAGAACAAAATATTTTAAAACTCATAAAGCCTCTATTTCTTGACGATTTATATATAGAGCTTGATAAAGTTCGGTACGATCCTAAACAGCTTGATATATTTCACACAAAACTTGGAGAACTCAAATTTATGGATCCAGCTTGTGGCTGCGGAAATTTTCTCGTAATTGCCTATAGAGAGTTACGTCTCCTTGAAATAGAAATTCTAAAAATTAAATCCAAGAATGGAAATGACATTTTAGTTAATCCAAATCGTGTAAACATTGATCAGTTTTACGGTATAGAGATTGAAGAATTTCCTGCTCGTATTGCGGAAGTGGCTATGCATCTAATTGATCATCAAATGAACTTAGAGTTAGGCACAATGCTAGGCAAGTATATAAACGAACTCCCCATTAAAAGTTCTGCGACAATAAAATATGCAGATGCTTTGTCTTTAGACTGGAATGATTTTGTTTCTAAAAAGGAACTTTCTTATATACTTGGTAATCCTCCGTTTCTTGGGGCTCGATTAATGTCAGATGAACAAAAAGAGGGAATTCTGAAAGCTTTTGATGATATGAAGGGTGTCGGTAACCTTGATTTTGTAACTGCATGGTATGCCAAAGCAGCAAAATACATTCAAGGAACTAAAATAAAAGTCGGTTTTGTTTCGACGAACTCAATTTCTCAAGGTGAGCAAGTTGGTTTACTTTGGAAATATCTAAAAGACTTTGATATTGTCATTCATTTTGCGCATCAAACATTTAAATGGTTTAACGATGCTCCGGGTGTTGCCGCTGTCTATTGCGTGATAATTGGTTTCGGCGCTTTTGAAGTAGAGAGAAAGTATTTATACGAATATGAGGATATACGAAAAGAAGACAAAGAAAAAGAAGTGAAGCATATTAACCCGTATTTGGTTGAAGGGCCGGACATCTTGCTCGAGAATCATTCTGAACCAATTTCTGATTGTCCAAAAATAAACTATGGAAGCTTCGCTCTAGATGACGGAAACTATACTCTTACTGAGGAAGATAAGGAAGACCTTATGGGTGATTCACCGTTATCAGAAAAATACATAAGATCTTTTATTGGCGGTAGAGAGTTGCTTCATAATGAACCTCGATATTGTTTATGGTTGAAAGAGGCAGATCCAACGGAACTTAGAAAACTACCCAAAATCATTGAACGAATAGAAAAAGTAAAAAAATGGAGGGAGGCTAGTACGAGGAAAAATACCAAAGATTTAGCAAAAACACCGGCTCTTTTCGCTGAAATTCGTCAACCAACAACCGCGTATTTAGCTTTTCCAACAGTCTCATCTGAAAACAGAGACTATATTCCCATTGCATTTTTAAAACCTGATGTTATCGCTTCAAATCAGATTTATATTATTGCTGATGCAACACCTTACCATTTTGGTATTCTGCAGTCAGGAATGCATATGGCGTGGGTCAAATACGTTTGCGGTCGTCTCAAGAGTGACTATCGCTACTCGTCAACTCTTGTTTATAACAATTTTCCTTGGCCTAAAAATGTGTCGGATGAAAAGAAAAAGAAGGTGGGGGAATGTGCAGAAAATGTGATTTTTATTCGAACCCTCTATCCTCACAGTTCTTTAGCAGATTTATACGACCCAAACACAATGCCTTCTGATCTGCGAGAAGCCCACGAAGAGCTCGATAGGGCAGTAGAAACTTGTTATGGTAAAAAATTTAAAGACGACCAAGAGAGAATTTCCTTTTTGTTTGATTTATATAAGAAATATACTCAAAAATAGTTTTATGTCTAAATCAATTTTAAATTACCAAAAAATTTGGAAAACTAAACCTACCGCCATACAAGATCTTTTACTAGATTCAAAAAACATACGTCTTGATTTTGAAAACATGTCCCAAGATGAAATAATCAACGACCTGTTTGTCAATGAAAATGCCATACAAATTTTACAAAGTATTATTGATAATGGTTATTTCCCAGACGAGTCCCCAGTAGTGATAAAAGATAAAAGTAAGTACATAGTTTTGGAGGGTAACAGGAGAGTTGTTTCACTAAAAGCGATGATAGCTCCCAATATCGTTCCTCACAAGTATTTAAACAAAATTAAGCTTCTTATGAATGGAAAAAGCCCACTCAAGAAAATTGATGTGTGTATTGCACCATCCAGAGAAGCTGCGGATAAATATTTGGCCGCAAAACATACAAAAAATACACGAAGACCCTGGTCTGCTTTAAGACGAGCATACTTTTACTATGCCCAAAAAGAAAATGGAAAAAAAGTAGAAAAGTTGATCGAAAGATATAAAGACGTGGATATACCAAAATACATAAAAATGTATGAAATGCATCACATTGCTATGTCTTTAGACAACATTACTGACAATGTTCGTAAAAATATTTCAAACAAAAGAACCTTCGATATTACAACATTAGAGAGGTTTTACGGCGACGAATACATCCGAGATTGGATGAACATAGAATTTGATACAAACACAGGAGAAGTAAAAGTCCCCAAAACGAAATCATTCGACAGGGTATATTCTAGAATTGTAACAGATATAGTTAACAAGAAAGCGACTTCGCGCAAAAATTTAAGCTCAAAGGATTCTAGAAAAATTTATATTGACAATGTTATAAAAGAAATATTAGACGGCAAGAAAATATCCAAACAAAATATAAGTAAGGCAAGTAGTTTTAAGGAGAAAAGCTCAAGGACCAATGTACAAAAGAAGAAACTTATTCCTACAAAAATAGAAAATACACTTGATAGTCACGGTATTGATGAAGTGCTAAGAGAGCTAAAAAGTATTGATTATTACGAGTTTCCAAATGCGACTGTAGATATGCTCAGGACTTTTTTAGAAATAGTATTAAGAAAGTTTTTAGAGAAAAAAGAACAAATGCCTAGCCCAGGCAGAAATGGTTTTATTTCCTTTGAGACGATACTTAGAAAATCTAAGCATGTTTTAACAACGGAAGAACATGCAAATATTGCACAGGTGGTTGAGGTCTTGATGCAAGATAAGTGGTATTTAGATGCTATTAATCATAATCCAGATGTTTTTGCCGACCATAGGGAGGCTGAGAAATGGTGGACCAAAATGGAGCCAGTAATAAAGTATATTTTTAACGAATTCAAAACAAGTTAGTGGTATATAATGTATATATGTTGTATTCACCACTAAGATATCCCGGGGGGAAAAACAAAGTGTCTGGTTTTATTAAGAACATTGTTAAAAAAAATAATCTCGAGGGTGGTGTTTACGTTGAGCCATATGCGGGAGGCGCTTCCGTCGCGCTGTCGTTGTTAATAGATGGCAGAGTCTCTGATGTTATTATAAACGATTTTGATAGGTCAATTTATGCTTTTTGGTACTGTGTTTTAAATAAGACCGACGATTTTTGTGAAAAGATAAACAAAACCCCGATAACGATAGGTACCTGGTATAAACAAAAAAGGATACAAAACAAAAAAAATAAAGAGAGTTTGTTCGATCTAGGTTTTTCGACCTTTTTTCTAAATAGAGCAAATCGATCAGGTATTATTTCTGGTGGACCTATAGGTGGGTTCAAACAAAAGGGGAAGTGGAAAATAGATTCTCGTTTCAATAAGAAAGATCTTATTCGTCGGATTAGAAAAATTGCTGAACATAAAAAACAAATTAAGATTTATAACCTTGATGCAATAAGACTTATTAAGAATATTTCAAAGAACCTACCAAAAAAAACGTTAATCTATTTTGACCCCCCATATTATATAAAAGGGAAAAAACTATATGTGAACTATTATACTCACAAGGATCACGTGTTAGTTGCTAAGACTGTAAAAAATATTTCTAAACCAAAATGGATAGTCTCTTATGATAACGTAAAAGCAATTACTGATTTGTATAAAAAATATAACAAACGTGTTTATGACTTGCCATACAGTGTTGTAAACGGAACAATGGGGAAAGAGGTGATGTTTTTTAGTAACAATTTAAAACACAAATCTGGTTCCATAAGGTAATCCCATGGGTTTAGAAGCAAACCCCAACCCCAGAAAATTAATCCTCCCAAACGCCCAAACGTGTGCCCCCGGAACCCCCACCTTCGCCCCCCTTATTCTCTAATTCGCGCGAATGGTAGAATAGTTTGGAAAAGGTAATATAATATTGGTATGAAAAATTTAGAAAGAATTTTGAAAGCTTTGTCCAACAAGCGCCGTTTGGAAATCTTGAGGGCACTGAAACATAAGAAAGAATTATCAGTTAGTGAAATTGCTGATGAAATAAAACTTTCAATCAAGGCAACATCAAAGCATTTGGCTGTTTTATACAATGTGGACATAGTAGACAAGGAGCAGAGAAGTCTGCAGATGTTCTATAAACTTTCAAATAATCTTCACCACATAGTTAAACATATCTCTAATTCGCTCGAATAGGGGAATAAGGAAAGTTATGCGTAAAATTGATAAAAATTTTGAGTCTTTCTTTAAACCAGATTTGACTCCTAGGCAGATGCTTGAGCTTGGAGTTTTTGGAGGTCTATACATGTCTGATAAACCCAAAGAGTTTCCAAGGAGCTGGTTCACCAAGGCCAAGTTGACTACAGATAAGAAACGTCACAAGGAACTTAACTTTTTCAAAATAAATGCGAGTCAGTCGCTCGCTGTATGGAGGGCCAAGGGGTGGATAAATCCGCAGGACCCTCGTGGATGGTTTGAGTGGTATTGCAGATATTATTTGGGGCGTAGGACAGATGATGATGAAAGGCAGATAAAGAGGTGGCTCGCAATGCAGAGACACATCACTCAAATAAAGAATAATTGCAGAGCGGGGGATATTTTCTGTAGACCCAGACAAAGACAAGCACTTCTGCACTGGGCATACGATTCGAGAAAGATGTAGTAAAATAGAGATATGAACATATTTATTTCATATATTGCTGTGCTTGTGCCGATGGTAGTTCTGGATGCTCTGTGGCTTTTGGTTTTAGCCAAGAATTTTTATGCAGAGCAAATGGGGTTTCTGTTTACTAAATCCGTGAGTTTCGCTCCGATCGCATTTTTTTATCCGCTTTATGCACTCGGTGTCCTCGTGCTCGTAGTCTTGCCTGCTGTCTCATCGGCTTCTTGGGTTGAAGCGCTCTGGAGAGGAGCATTGCTCGGACTGGTGGCTTATGGAGCATACGACCTCACCAATCATGCGACCATTGCGAACTGGCCACTAATGATGACCGTAGTAGATATGGCGTGGGGGATGGCTGTGACCGCCCTTACAAGTGTGGCTGCATATTTTATTATCACCATTCTCAAATAAAAGATGAAAAAATTATTTATTTGGATTGGTATTATTGTAGTTTTGGTTTTTCTAATTTTCTTATTGTCTAAACCTCGAGCTTCTGCGCCCGTTGTAGGAGATATTGTTTATACAAATTCAAGTGCTGATTTAATTCAAGTAGAGTTGCCCTTCCCAGACGCAGTGGTGGGCAAGGAATTCAGTGTCTTAGGCAAAGCTCGAGGCAATTGGTTCTTCGAAGCTTCGTTCCCAGTGGTGCTCTTGGACAAAGACGGACAAATACTCGCCCAAGGAATTGCACAAGCACAGAGTGATTGGATGACCACAGAATTCGTGCCCTTCAAGGCAGATTTGAAAGTGAATGATCCAAACTATATAGGCAAGGGAACTCTGATTCTAAAAAAGGATAATCCAAGCGGAGATAGTGTGAGGGACGCGTCGGTATCGTTTGAAATAAATATAGAATACTAATTTATTATTGGTATAATAGGAATATTAAAATTTAATAAAAAATTTATGGCCAAAGGAAATAATTCACAGAGAAAGGAAAAGAAGAAACCAAAGAAGGCGAAGAAATAGTCTGTAGTCAAAAATGCAAACAAAACACATCATCCTTCCCACACTCGTGGCGCTTCTAGTTTGTGGAGCGGTTTATTGGTTTTTTATTAGAGACACAAGCGATGCACCTAAGGTTCCAGAGGCAGTTACTCAAACCACTCCGACTCAAACAACGACCACGAACGAGAACCCAATTACTAATCAAATTAATCCAGTAGAAAATAAAAAAATCATGAACGCGACACTTCATACCAGCATGGGGGACATCACCATCGAATTTAATCCGAGCACCACTCCGAACACGGTCGAGAACTTTATCAAACTCGCTCAATCCGGATTCTATGATGGCACCAAATTTCATCGAGTGATAAAGGGCTTTATGAATCAGGGTGGAGATCCATTTTCTAAGGATGATTCAAAGGTCGCAGAGTGGGGGACAGGCGGTCCGGGATACAAATTTAATGATGAATTGACTGCAGGCAATAGCAACGACGTCGGCACCATCTCCATGGCGAACGCTGGACCAAATACCAATGGAAGTCAGTTCTTTATCAATGCTGCCCCAAATAATAGTCTCGACACAAAGCACACTGTATTCGGAAAGGTGACTGCGGGCCTCGATGTTGTCATGGCTATAAACAATACTCCAACTGACTCTTCTGATCGTCCTATCACTCCGGTTGTTATCAAAAGCATCACTCTCAAATAAACGAAAAGTGGTATCATTGGTGTAATATGCCGCTTATTTTTCTTGATACAGAAACTACGGGGAACGAACCAGCCAAGGATAGATTGGTACAGGTTTGTTATAAATTGAAAGAGGGGGAAGTGTGGCAGACCAAGGTCGGCTACTTCAAACCTCCGATGCCGATGAGTGTGAAGGCGATGTCGATTACCCACATCACAGACAAGATGCTCGAGGACAAGGAAGCTTTCATCGATAGTCAGATGAAGAAAGATTTGGAGTTCCTACTCTCTGGTTCTACACTCGTCGCTCATAATGCGAAGTTTGATATCGCGATGCTCGAGAACGAAGGCCTCTCCGTGCCCAGTTTTATTTGTACTCTGCGAGTGGCGCGGGCACTGGACACGAAGAACGCCATCCCAGAATATAATCTACAATTTCTACGATATTATCTGGGTTTAGAAATAGAAGGCAATCCACATGATGCAGAAGGGGATGTGAATGTCCTCATTGCGGTTTATGAAAGGTTGTTTACAAAGGTTAGAGAAGAAGAGCCCGATGATGAATCAGCACTCAAGAAAATGATAGAAATTTCCAGCCGACCAACACTCTTCACTTATTTTAATTTCGGCAAGCACAATGGCAAGAAGATTGAGGACGTGGCGAAGACGAATCCGGATTATCTCGAATGGTTATTGAATCAAAAAATGACTGATGGTGGCACAGATGAAGATTGGATTTATACTCTAAAATATTATTTGAAGAAATAGCTTCTATGAGCTACATTCACAATCTTCAAGTTTGGTATGAGAAATACGAGAAAAGAGTTTCTTCGTTCTCGCTCCTTGGAGGATTCGTGTTTGATGCGTTCACGCTCTCTAGAGTCGATGCTCTACGAGACAATTTGTGGGTGGCTGTAAACCTAGTCGTGGTTTCTATTTGTATAATTTATCTCAACAAACATGAAGCGAATTCAAAGAAGAAGTCCGCGAGTCGGCATTTCTGGCTCATTATGGTGCTCCAATTCGCCTTCGGAACCTTGATTGGTACCTTTGTTATTTTCTATTTTAGGAGCGCCTCGCTCGCCGTTTCTTGGCCATTCATATTGATACTTGTGCTCGCTCTGGTGGCCAATGAACGTTTAAAAAAGCAGTATGCACGACTTTCGTTTCAAATTGGTTTCCTCTTCTTCTCCATTTTCCTCTTCTCTATTTTCATTGTGCCGATTTTCTTGAAACAGATTGGCCCTTGGATTTTTATTTTGAGCGGAGTAGTGAGCCTGCTTCTGATGCGTATTTTCTTGGGTCTGTTTAATAAATTCAGTGGAGAGAGTTTGCACAAACACCGCTTCACACTTCAACTTTCTATTCTGTCTATTTTTATTTTTATAAATTTTCTCTATTTCACAAATCTTATTCCACCCATCCCACTCTCGCTCAAAGAGGCGGGGGTCTATCATTCGATCGGTCGAAGTGCGTCGGGCAACTATGTTGTGTCCTTCGAAGATTATGGATGGCGAGGATATCTCTCTCTTTATCCCGATATCCATCTCACTTCGGACAAAGTGATATATGTCTACAGTGCAGTCTTCTCCCCAGCATCGTTTAATACAGGTATAGTTCATGAGTGGCAGCATTTCGATTCTGCGACGGACAAATGGATCACTGAAGGCGAGGTAGATCTCCCCGTCGCCGGAGGTCGTGATGGGGGATATCGAACTTATTCAACTCGAGATGGACTAGCAGAAGGTCATTGGAGAGTAAATGTGCTCACATCCAGTCATCAGGTTCTGGGGCGACTGCGTTTTAATGTAGTTTATACCGACACAGAGCCTGTCCTCTCTACGGAAGTTAAGAATTAAATATTAATGTTATAATTCTGTCAGCTTATTAATAATTAATAAATTTTATGATGTACGGATTATATAATGGTTACGAAAGCTGGGGTTGGGGTAATATGATGGGTTTTTGGAGTAGTGGACTTATGATGATATTATTTTGGGCAGCAGTTATTTATTTTATTGTTTGGCTGGTTCGTAATAATAAAATGAATGGGACAGATAACAAAAAAACTCTTGATATTTTGAAAGAACGCTATGCGAAGGGCGAGATAGACAAGAAAGAGTTTGAAGAGAAGAAGAAAGATCTAGAATTATAATCTATGCAATTTTCTAATTTCCTTTTTTCTAATAGAAAAATGGCCTGGTTCTGGCTTATCGTGCGGGTTTATGTCGGTTATGAATGGATTGTGGCCGGATGGGGCAAGGTTAATAATCCAGCTTGGGTTGGAGGTGACGCTGGTGGAGCTCTCTCGGGGTTTATTCAGGGGGCACTCACAAAAACCGCCGGAGCCCATCCTGATGTCTCGGGGTGGTATGCCAGTTTTCTAGAGAACGTTGTTCTTCCTAATGTTCAAACATGGTCGCATATTATTGCCGTTGGAGAATTTCTGGTTGGCCTTGCTCTAATTATTGGACTTCTCACAGGACTTGCGGCATTCTTTGGTATGTTTATGAATCTCAATTTTCTCTTGGCTGGTACAGTGAGCATAAACCCGAGTTTGCTCATGCTCTCAATTGGAGTGGTCCTCGCATGGAGAATCGCCGGCTATTGGGGCCTGGACAGATACGTTTTGCCCAAGGTAATCAACTCTACTTCCTGAAGAAAATTTCTACTCCGTCCCACCATCCGTCTCCGTTTGTGTCGCGTTTTTCTGGATTAGTAATTTCGTTCGGACAATTGGCTTCTACTGCGAATCCGGCACAAGTCTCAACCGTGTCTGGTAGTCCGTCTCGATCAGAATCTATGGTCATATGGATGAGACGGGCCTCTAATTGGTCTGGAACTATTTTGTCTCTACTGATGGCGACACCATCTTCTGGGTTAAAAGTTAAAAGCTTTATATTATTTTTTAAATCTTTGGTGAAATAAATAATCCCTCTAGTGTAGGCGACTGTAGTTGTGCCAATCTCTTGTCTTTTGAAATTAGTGGAGAGAATAATTTGTTTGGAGTCAGACCAAATAACCACAAAGTCTTTCTCCTTCATATCCTTGCCGAAGGAATAAGCGCTGTCCATAAGAGTGTTGCAATCTTCTGTCTTTGTGGCATCTGCACAAGTAGGGGAAAGTTGGTGTGAGAGTGATTTTACCCCAGCAAGATTCTTATCCTTCGCAAAATTCAAATAATTTTCGAAAACTGTCCAAGCCATGTGCGAGAGGAAATTTTTGATTTCTGGTTTGGTTGAAGTGGCTGTAGTTGTGGCAATCGTGGTCGTGGCCATAGATACTGCTTCTGTTTCTAGAGGGGCCTTGGCTTTGTTAACCTTTAATCCAAAAATCAAGGCCGAAATGATAAATATGGCCCCAACTGCAATCAATATTTTGTTTTTCATATCCTCATTGTAGCAGGGTTTTCAAGATAGAATTGTTGACAAAATATGCGTGTTTTGCTATAATTCTGGGTAAGTACGTTTTATGTACCAAAAAAGAAGTTTTTCCCATTCACGTTCTCCTCAACGCCGAGGCTCCATGCCCACAGGTCGAGGTCGAGCTCAATCATTTGCTCAACGTTTAGACATCAGTAGCTTCATTAACAAAGCGGTTATTGTAGAAGAGGTTGATCACTTTATACCCGAACACGAATTCGCGGATTTTTTGATTGAAGAAAAATTGAAGAAAAATATTGCGACCAAGGGCTATGTCGCCCCAACTTCTATTCAAGACCGAACCATTCCACATATCCTCAAGGGTCAAGACGTAGTCGGCATCGCGAACACAGGGACAGGGAAGACGGCAGCCTTTCTTATTCCTCTCATCAATAAAATGATGAAGAATCCAAATGAATCTGTGCTCGTCGTAGTGCCTACACGCGAACTCGCGAGTCAGATAAACGATGAGTTGAAAGGTTTCGCCCCGGGCACAGGACTTTTCTCTGTGGTTTGTGTGGGAGGTACTCCAATGGGACCACAGCTCCGAGACTTGCGATACAAGAATCATTTTATAATTGGTACTCCGGGCCGACTCAAGGATTTGATCGAACGCCGTGCCCTCGACCTTTCTCAAACTCGTTCGGTGGTACTCGATGAGGCAGACAGGATGCTTGATATGGGATTCCTTCCAGATATGAAGCTTATTATGTCGAAGATGCCCTCCGAGAGACACACTCTCTTTTTCTCTGCCACCATGTCCAAAGAAATAGAAAAATTGGTCAATGAATTTCTGCGTGAGCCAGTGAAAATTTCTGTAAAGACCAGAGATACAGCGAAGAATGTTGACCAGGATATCGTGAGGATGAAGGCAGGGGAGGACAAACTCCTTGCACTTGAAAATCTTTTGAAAAAGTCTGACTTCAACAAAGTTCTTATTTTCGGTAGAACCAAACATGGAGTAGAAAGGTTGGCGAAGACTTTAAGTGTACGGGGCTTCAAGGCGGATTCAATTCACGGAGACAAGAGTCAGGGCCAGAGACAGCGCGCACTAGATAATTTCAAACAAGATAAGCTTCAAATTCTCGTCGCGACCGATGTGGCTGCTCGAGGTCTCGACATCCCACTTGTTTCTCACGTCATCAACTATGATTTACCTGCTACCTATGATGATTATATTCACCGTATTGGTCGTACTGGTCGCGCCGGCGCAGTAGGTAAGGCTCTCACCTTCGTTTAGTAACAAACAATTTCTGTTATCATTACAATATGATAAAACATAAAGATTTTGCGATAGATTTAGCAAAAAGAGCAGGGGTCATAATGAGAACTAATTTTGCTTTGGGTATGAAAAAAGAATGGAAAGAAGACCATTCGCCATTAACAGTGACAGATACGACTATAAACCAAATGGTTATAGATGCTGTCAAAGAAACATACCCAGAATACGGACTTATAACCGAAGAAGGTGGCGGAAATTACTCAGGACAGGAATATGCCTGGGTTTGCGATCCTGTCGACGGTACAATCTCTTTTTCTCATGGAGTACCAACTTGCACATTTATGCTTGCATTAATAAAAAACGGGGAAAGTATTTTGGGTGTAGTCTACGATCCATTTGCAGATCATATGTATTATGCTGAAAAAGGCGAAGGTGCTTTTTTGAATGGGAATAAAATTAAAGTATCAAGCAACACCACACTAGAAAAATCAGTCGTGAGTCTTGTGATGTGGCGAGAAGCAAAATTTCAATTCACAAAATTACTACCAAATTTATTAGATAAAGGAGTTATAGATTTTCGAATACCTTCTATTGGATATTTAGATATGTTAGTAGCAAATGGTGAATTTGTTGCAGCAATTCACCCCGGTCCACATCCTTGGGATTCTGCTGCTCCTAAAATAATAGTAGAGGAAGCCGGTGGTAAATTTACAGATTTATTTGGAAAAAATTCTGATTATTCAAAAGAGGTAGACGGTCATTTGGCTTCCAATGGAATTCTACATGAAGAATTATTACAAATAATTAAAGAAAATCTTAAAAATACATAGGAACATCCTATGGGGTAAACTCGAAAATTTATGATTATTAAAAAACTTACTCAAGTTGGCAGTCCAATTATTCGTAAGAAATCTACGGTTGTTAAAGATATAAAATCTAAGAAAATTCAAAGAATTATTAAAAATCTTGTTGATTCCATGAAATATGGAAATCTAGTTGGACTTGCCGCTCCACAGATTGGAATAAATCTCCAAATTTTTGTTACTGAAATTAGAACGACAAATATAAGAAAGGTGGATGAAAAAATGGACGCTGACCGACTTCGTGTTTTTATAAATCCCAAAATTATTTCAGTTTCAAAGGATACTTGGAGTAGATATGAGGGTTGTGGTAGCGTAGCTGTTGGTAATATATTTGGAACAGTTAAACGTCCAACATCTATTGTAATTAAGGCACAAGACAAAAATGGGAAGATTTTTGTTCTAAAAGCTAAAAATTTGCTAGCAAGAGTGATTCTTCACGAGTTTGACCACCTTAATGGAAAAATATTTTTAGACAGATTAACTGATACAAAAAGTTTTATGAGTAGAAATGAGTATAAGCAAAAATACTATAAATGAAGAAATTTGAATACATAGGAACATCCTATAGTGCCGGTGGGGCTAGTGGTTTTTTGTTATGTTACAATACAACCCTTAATCTTTAGCTTTATTCAAAAATGCCACTTTTATTTGTTATTGGAAGAATTCTGCTTGGGGGGTATTTCTTGCTAGCCGGATATAATCATTTCAAAAATCTCGAAGGCAATGCAGGTTATGCGAAGTTCAAGGGCGTAGTTATGCCCAAACTTGCAGTTGGATTCACTGGACTTCTTCTCCTTGTGGGCGGAGCATCAATCATTACTGGATTTGCGACCAATGTTGGTCTAGCTGCTCTCATACTCTTCCTCATACCTGTGACATTCCAAATGCATCCGTTTTGGAAAGAGACCGATCCAATGAAAAAAATGGGTGAGAAAATAAACTTTGAGAAAAACCTCGCGCTCCTTGGAGCAATCCTTATGCTGTTGGCCTTGGGTGTACCTTGGATGAACTCGTTTTAATCAAACGGATTACTTCATTGTGATCATCTGTGACATTAAAAAGTTGAAGATCTGAATCGTCCAAAGAACCTCTAGATTTCAATTCTTTGTCCATAAATTCTCGAAGAGCATTCCAATAATCACTGCCGACGCAGATGATGGGCACTCCTTCAATTTTCTTGGTTTGGACCAACGTCACTATTTCGAAAAATTCATCGAGTGTGCCTAGACCTCCAGGATAAAAAATAAAAGCTTCGGCCGAGAAGGTCAGACAGACCTTGCGAATGAAGAAATAGAACATATTGATTTGGTCCGTCAGGTATTTGTTGATGATCTGTCCAATGGGAATATCAATAGTGATACCCAGAGAATGACCGCCTGCTTCGAATGCTCCGCGGTTGGCCGCTTCCATTATGCCGGGGCCTCCTCCAGTGAAAACGGAGTAGTTGATTTCCTTCACAATTTTGCCTGCGAGGACTCTGGCATCCTGACAATATTTGTTGTCCTCAGTAAACTGGCTAGAACCGAAGAAAGTTACAGATTGAGGATAATTGGCGAGGAATTTGAATCCAGCTTGGAGTTCCTTGCTGACTTCGGACTCTAGCTCTGCTGCGTGATGCATTTCAGTTTTGCTAGTCGTGTGAGTGTTTTCTGTTGGTTTCATCTGTTTATAGTATCATGGTATATTATATAAATAGTAATCAAAAGTAAAATTTATATGAAAAAACTTAATCAGAATCAGTGGATTGCTGTGGCCGTAGGGGTTTTCGTAGTAGCCTTCTTCCTTTTTGGAGGAGCGATTATGAATCTTTTTAATAATACTGCTGAAGAACAAACAACCAATAAGAATTTGCCTCAAACCGGAGTACAGACGGTTGATGTTGTCGTGGGCCAAGGAACCATCGCCGCAGTAGGTGACACCGTGACAGTTAATTATGTGGGGACTCTTACAAGTGGAAAGGTTTTCGATAGTTCTATAGATAGGAAGCAACCTTACACTTTTCCTCTCGGAGTGGGACAAGTTATTCGTGGTTGGGATGAAGGTATAGTTGGAATGCGTGTTGGAGGCAAGAGAACACTCACCATTGCACCTGACTTTGGATATGGTGGACAAGCCGTTGGCCCTATCCCTGCGAATTCAACGATCATCTTTGAAGTTGAGTTATTGGATGTGAAGAGCGCCACTCAAACACAGTAATAAAATAAAATGGAGATAGACATTTCAAATCTCCACCACGCTTATCTAATACTGGGCGAGCGAGCTCTCTCTGAGAGTTTGCTCGTTTCAGTATTCGAAGAGATGGGAGTGAAGGAAATGGGAAACCCAGATTTCCACGCTTATAGAGTGGAGTCATTCGACATAGCCAGCGCTCGCGCTCTGCGCGAATGTGCTATGGAGAAGCCTTTTGGAGAGAAGAAAATTTTCTTGATTTCTGCAGAACGGTTTACTCCCGAGGCCCAAAATGCATTACTCAAAACTCTCGAAGAACCAGGAGAAAATATGCATTTCTTCATTCTGCTTCGAGAACAGGATTTGCTCTTGCCCACACTTCTGTCTCGTGTGCAGATAGTGAAGCAGAATCCGCAGAAATCTCTTCTTACAAAGTCCTCGGACGCCCGAGAGCGTGGCCAGACTTTGCTCGCAGAGATTTCTGCTTTTCCAGAAAAATTCATGCAACTTTCTCCTCGAGACCGTTTGAATTTTGCCAAGGACTTTGCAGACAACGAAGAATCTCTACCTGTCTTTCTGGACTCACTTCTACGTTATCTAAAATCCAAAGATGCTGATTATCAGACCCTCGATGCTGTCTTCAAAGTTCGCCGTTTCGCTGATGATCCGTCTGTTATGCCTCGCCTAGTTTTAGAACATTTATCACTTGTGCTAAAATAGCTCCATGGCATACAATTTTCAACCTTTTAAAACGGCGAGCGAAGGGACTTTAACTTGGCTTCAGAAAGAGTTCAGCGGACTTCGAACGGGTAGATCTACACCCAGCATTCTTGATGGAGTGAGTGTGGATGTTTATGGTTCAAGAATGTCTATTAACCAAGTGGCGAATGTGACCATCGAAGATGCTCGTAGTCTACGTGTCACTCCGTGGGACAAAACTGTTACCCAGGCCATTGATTCTGCCATTCGAGAATCTAATTTGGGGTTGTCTGTTTCTGTGGATGATCAAGGTTTGCGCATATCCTTCCCAGAACTCACAGCCGATCGTCGTGCGGGTTTGGTGAAAGTAGCAAAACAAAAATTAGAAGAAGCTCGCATTCGTATTCGTACCGAACGAGAGAAAATCCACAGTGATTTGGACAAACAAGAGAAGGCGGGGAGCTTGGCCAAAGATGATGCGTTTAGAGCGAAGACTGAACTTCAGAAAATGGTAGAAGAAGTAAACTTGAAGCTCGAATCTATGACGGATAAAAAGGAAAAAGAAATTTCAGAATAATGACTATTATTATATTTTTAATCATTTTGAGCGCGCTTGTGCTCGTACACGAAGCTGGACATTTCTTCGTGGCGAAGTATTTCAGTATTCGTGTGGATGAATTTGGCCTCGGTTATCCACCGAAGGCGAAGAAGCTTTTCTCTTGGAAGGGGACAGATTTCACTCTGAATTGGTTGCCATTCGGTGGTTTTGTGAAGATATTTGGAGAAAATCCAGAAGAAACGACACCAAGGGTAACCCTTGGAAGTATTGAATCATTCCAAGGGTTACCCTTGGAAAGTTCGGATAGTTTTCAAAATAAGAATCGAGGTATTCAGTCTGCAGTGCTTGTCTCTGGAGTGCTAGGGAACTTCATCTTCGCTTGGTTTCTAATTTCTCTTGGATTTATGATTGGCATGCCCACGCCCGAAGGCCTTTCTCTCCCTGTCACCAACTCCCATACAGTCATCACCGAAGTGGTGCCTAATTCTCCTGCACAATTAGCAGGATTAAAATCCGGAGACATTGTCGTCGCTTTCTCTGGCCTCTCAAGTGTTTCTCCAGAAGCAATAATGCAATTTATAAATGAATCATCTGAACCAATTGAAGTAACTGTCTCTCGTGGATCTGAAACCATTATAAAAACTGTTTCTCCCACAGAAGGTATTGTTGAGGGTAAAAGGGCCATCGGTATTGGAATGGATAATGTCGGCATAGCCAAATTGTCTTTCAGTCGTTCAATCATTGAGGGCTTTAACTTTACTGTGCAACTCACCAAGGCCACGGCCGTGGCCCTGGGGAGCTTTATTATGAGTGCTTTCATCGGGAATGCAGATTTGTCTCAAGTCACAGGCCCAGTTGGGCTTGTAGGTATAGTGGGGGATGTGAGCGCCTTGGGGTTCGTTTATCTGATTTCTCTCACTGCCCTTATTTCTATTAATCTGGCTATCATAAATCTTCTGCCCTTCCCGGCTCTCGACGGAGGACGATTACTCTTCGTGATTATTGAAACCATTAGTAGAAAGCCCATCCCGGTGAAAGTTTTTAATGTAATGAATAATGTTGGTTTTAGTATTCTCATTATTCTTATGCTTCTTGTGACCTTCCGAGATATTGCGCATCTGATATAATGAGAGACAACTATGGGATACGAATCAGGAAATTTAAATGGATTTGAAACTCCAGAAGCTCCACGTTCTCGTGAGGAGGTGGCTATATACAATGAAATGCAGGCCGCTTTGATTGGACGAAGTATGTCACCAGATGAAGATTTGGATGCTCACGCTCAGAGTTGGATTGATGCCAATTCAGAAAATTTCTCTGTGGTATTTGATGAGATGAAAGCCGAGAATCCGAATATTTTGGAAAACTGGATTAATGATAGGGAAGCCATACTGGCTCAGATACAAGAAAGAATGAATCAATTGGTGAATAGATAACCTTTGTTTTTATTGCTGTTTTTGGTTACTATAATGCCATGCGACAATCTAAACTTTTCACCAGAACAAGAAAGGATGCCCCAAAAGATGAAGTAGCAAAAAACGCAGAGCTCCTTATTCGCGGGGGATTTATTCATAAAGAGATGGCCGGGGTTTATTCATATTTACCTCTTGGGTTGAGAGTTATAAAGAATATTGAAAAGATTATCAGAGAGGAGATGAATGCTATTGGAGGTATAGAAATGAAAACTTCTGTTCTTCAAAATAAAGAAGTTTGGGAAAAATCAAACAGATGGGATGACGCAGTTGTAGATAATTGGTTTAAAACAAAATTGAAAAATGGAGGGGAGGTTGGTCTGTCGTTTACCAATGAAGAAGCATACTCAAATATTTTAAAGCAATACGTTTCTTCATATAAGGATTTACCAGCTTATCCTTATGATTTCAAAGAAATTTTCAGAAACGAAGCAAGAAGCAAATCCGGGATTATGAGAGGTAGGGAGTTTTATTGGAAGGCTTTATACTCGTTTTCTAAAGATGAGACAGAACACAATAAGTTCTATGCAGAGGCTACAGAAGCTTACAAAAAGATTTTTATTCGCGCGGGCATAGGAGATAAGACTTATCTGACATTTGCTTCCGGTGGAACTTTTTCAAAGTTCTCTCATGAATTTCAAACTGTCTGTGAATCAGGAGAAGATATTATCTATATTGATGAAAGTAAAAAACTTGCAATTAACAAAGAACTTATCGATGAAGAGAGTTTGATGAAGGATATGAATCTTGATAAGAAAAATTTGATAGAGAAAAAAGCTATAGAAGTCGGAAATATTTTCTCTCTGGGAACTAAATTTTCAGAACCATTTGATTTGAAATACAAAAACGACAAAGGTGAAAACATAATGGTTTTTATGGGTTCTTATGGAATTGGTTTGGGACGTCTGATGGGTACAATCGTAGAACTTTTTGCTGATGATAAGGGTATTGTTTGGCCCAAGGAAGTAGCTCCATTTAAGGCTCATTTGCTACTTTTAAGTACAGATGAGAAAACACAAAAACTAGCTGACGATGTTTATGAGAAACTAACAGCCAAGAACATCGAAGTTCTTTATGATGACAGAGATTTGCGTGCCGGAGAGAAATTCGCAGATTCTGATCTTATTGGTATTCCAACAAGAATTATTGTGGGAGACAAGACTGCAGGTTCAACTTTTGAAGTGAAGGATAGAGCTACTGGCAAAGTGGAACAAAAAAGTTTGGAAGACATTATTTCCGAACTAAAATGAAAAACTTTTTTGGCCAAGAAAAATTGAGGAGAATGCTGTCTCATGATATTGGGATAGATTTGGGTACGGCCAATACTTTGGTCTATGTGCGCGGACAGGGAATTGTCATCAACGAACCATCAGTCGTCGCGGTCAATCAGAAGACGGGTCAAGTGGTCGCCGTGGGTGTGGCAGCCAAGGAAATGCTCGGACGCACGCCGGCGCATATTTTGGCCGTGAGGCCTATGGTAGATGGAGTTATTTCTGACTTCGAAGTCACAGAAGAATTGATTAGCTACCTCTTGGGAAAAGCGCAAGAAACTCGCAAGAAAGCTTTCGGTCCTCGAGTCGTGGTGGGAGTACCTTCTGGAATTACTAACGTAGAAATTCGAGCGGTGCGTGATGCTGCGAAGAACGCCGGAGCGGGCGAAGTGCACATAGTTGAAGAACCTATGGCCGCGGCTATTGGTATGAGGTTGCCAATTCATGAACCAGTTGGAAATATGGTGATTGATATAGGAGGAGGAACGTCGGACATTGCGGTGCTTTCCTTGGGAGGAGTGGTGAGGTCGAAGAATCTACGTATTGCCGGAGACAGATTCAACAACGATATTATTTCTTATATTAGGAATCAATTTAAAATTTTAATTGGAGAAAAAACTGCCGAGGGTGTGAAGCATGCGATAGGTTCAGTGCTCGTCGGTTCATTGCCCCTCGAGGCACGAGTTAAGGGTCGAGACCTCATCACCGGCCTTCCTCGAGAAGTGATAGTGACAGATACAGACATCCGAGAAGCCCTTTCTCCGTCCATTGAGGCACTTATTGAGGCAGTTAGAGAGGTTCTCGAAACCACTCCTCCAGAAATTCTTTCAGACATAATGAATAGAGGCATTCACCTTGCCGGAGGAGGAGCCTTGGTCCAAGGACTCGCTCAACTTATAGAAAGTGAAGTGAATATCCCAGTGCACGTGACTGCAGATCCTCTGACCGCTGTGGCTCGAGGCGCAGGCATCATCCTCGAGGATTTAGAAAGCTTTAGAGATATACTTGTAGAAAATGAAGACGAACTTCCTCCAAAGAAATAGACATCAAGTTTCCTACAAGAACCGCATTGTGGTGGTGGTTTTGATTTTTGTTTTAGGAGCCACTTTCTTTTCTTTCTCCAGAGGATTAATGGTTAATATTTTCTCTCCTCTTTGGAAAGGAGAAAATGCAGTGGCCGTGGGATTTAGAAACTTAACCAACTTTTTCAAATCCAAGAATGCTCTAATAGAAGAAAATCAAATTCTCCGAGACAAACTCTCTTCGAACGAACTTGCCGACATGTCTCTTCAAGCAGTTAGAGATGCAGAGAATTCATTGCTTTTAAATTTTGGTCGTACTAGTCCAAACAAATTTATTGCTGCTTCTGTCTTGATTCATCCTCCGAAGACAGCTTATGATAGTTTGATTATTGATGCAGGGGCAGTAGATGGAGTACCTCTCGACGCAGAAGTTTCTCTTCCAGAAGGTCCCAAGATTGGTACGATTATAGAAGTTTTCAGCAAGAGTTCTCGAGTTAAACTTTATTCTTCAAATGGAGAAGAAACCAATGCTGTATTAGAGCGATCTCTTGTGCCGGTGACTCTCATCGGTCGTGGAGGAGGGAACTTTGAAATTGCTTTGCCCAGAGATGTGGCCGTTGAAGTTGGAGACCAGATTCTTTCTGCTCATCTTTCTCCCTCGGTTATCGGAGTGGTAGGCGATATAGAGATGAAGCCAACAGATTCTTTCAAAAAAATTATCGTGAGGAGTGTAGCCAATGTTTATACAGTGCGCTTAGTTATTGTCACCCCATGATTCCTCGCCTCCTCATAACTCTGGCCCTTCTTATTATTGTTGGCACTATGCCATTTTGGATTTATATCTCAGCCATTGTGGTGGCTCTTGTCTTCTTCCCATTTTATTTTGAAGCCATTGTCCTGGGGTTTTTGGTAGATGTACTTTATGGTCAGAATATCTCTCAAGGGCTGTCGTTCGTCTTTCCATTCGCTTTGTTTATATCAATTTCTATTATCATCATTCTGCCTGTGCGAGAACGTTTGAGACTGAGTTATTAATTGTTTGATTATTTTCTTTCAATGATTTTTCCCGGACTTTTTAGAAAAATAAAAAAAGGCATTGGTCGAAAGTACAAGGATATTGATCCCGAAGATATTTTCCTTGATTCAGAGAACCTTCCGGGCTTTGCCGAGCATCGATTCGAGGGTCGGATGGAGGAACCTATCTCGGGCAAGGTTTTTGTTTTGCTTGAAATCTTTTTGATTTTGATAACAGTCGTTTTCATAGGTAAACTTTTTTCTCTGCAAGTGATTCATGGTGAAGCCATGGCCAAAGTGTCCGAGAACAATCGTCTCTCGCATACTTTGATCTTCGCGAACCGTGGGCTCGTTTATGATCGCAACAAAGTAGAGTTGGCTTGGAATGCTGTGAAGATTGATGAAACAGAATTTGCTAGCAGAATTTATGCGAATATCAAAGGCCTTGCTCATGTGGTCGGATATCTCAAATATCCATCCAAGGATTCAGCCGGATTTTATTATGAAGAAGAATATCGTGGCCAGAGTGGGACTGAACGTGTTTATAATGATTCTCTACGTGGAAAGAATGGTTTGAAAATTACAGAGACAGACGCTTTGGGCGACCTTATCTCTGAAAGTGTTATAGATCCTCCGCAAGACGGACAGGACCTCGTATTGTCTATTGATGCACTCCTCACCCAAGAGCTCTACAATGCGATGCAAAGCCTCGCAAAGGAAAAAGGATTCAGTGGTGGAGCAGGAGTAATCATGGATGTAGAGACTGGAGAAATTCTCGCTCTTGCAAGTTTTCCTGAATATGATCAAAACGTGGTGACAACAGGTAAGGATAAGAAAGAGATACAGAAACTTTTCAATTCTCCGACCAAACCATTTTTGAATAGAGCAGTGAGTGGTTTATATACTCCGGGTTCTATAGTCAAACCGATAGTGGCGCTCGGAGCTTTGAGCGAAGGAATAATCAGTCCAGAGAAGAAAATTTTGAGCACTGGTGCTCTCACCGTGCCCAATCCTTATGACAAGACTAAGCCCTCAATTTTTAAAGATTGGAAGGCTCACGGTTGGACCAATATGAAGGACGCACTGGCAGTTTCTTCAGATGTTTATTTCTATCAAGTGGGAGGAGGATTCGAAAATCAGAAAGGTTTGGGGATTACTAACATCGATAAATATTTCACTCTTTTTGGTCTCTCGGAAAAGACGGGCATCGATCTGCCTTCAGAGAGTTTGAGTTTTATCGCGACCCCTGAATGGAAGAAAGAAAATTTTAATGGAGATGATTGGAGACTCGGTGATACTTACATCACAGCCATTGGTCAGTATGGTACCCAAGTTACGACGATTAATGCTGTGAGATGGACAGCGGCGTTGGCCAACGGGGGCAAACTCCTTGTACCTTCGGTTGTTTTGGGTGGAGTGAAAAATAATATTTTTAGAACGATTAACTTGCCAGCAGAGGATTGGGATGTAGTGCGAGCGGGGATGAGGCAGGGTGTGACTTCGGGTATTGTCACAGCCCTTTATACTCCTGTAGTGGCTGTGGCCAGCAAGACCGGTACGGCTGAATTGGGGGTTTCTAAACAGCAGGTTAACTCGTGGAATACGGGGTTTTTCCCCTATGAAAATCCTCGCTATGCGTTCGCTGTGGTCATGGAAAGAGGCCCCGTTGCAAACATCGTGGGAGCCACGTATGTCATGCAAAAAGTCATCAATTGGATGATCATAAATACCCCCGAATATTTGAAATAGTTCAGGGGGTGAAAATCGGTTGATTAAAATTGGGGTTTGGGGTAAGATAATCCGATTAAATTGGAGGGCAATAAACACCATGAATCAAGAGCACGAGTATTTGACGAAAGAGAAATATAAAGAATTCGAGCAAGAACTCGAAACTTTAGAGACCAAGAAACGCAAGGAAATTGCGGAAGCTCTTGAATATGCGAAGTCTCTGGGTGACCTCTCCGAGAACGCTGAATATCACGAAGCTCGAGACCTCCAAGCTCGTGTAGAAGATCGTATTCGTCATTTGCAAGCGCTTCTAAAGAATGCAGTGATTGTTTCTGAACGCGAGGCGGATGGTGTGGTGGTTGTGGGTTCGGCTATTACTCTCGCTCGAGAGGGGCAAGGTGATAATAAAAGCTATACCATCGTGGGTTCAGAAGAATCTGATGCGAGCATGGGTAAAATTTCTGTACGTTCTCCTTTGGGCCAATCAGTGATGGGCAAGAAGAAGGGCGAATCTTTCACTTTCAAAACTCCTGCGGGCACTATGACCTACAAGGTAATTGATATAAAATAGAAGCATGGCTTCTATAGACGAAATCAGAACAACACGTTTAGCCAAACTAAACCTTTTAATCTCGAAGGGTATTAATCCGTATCCTATAGATTCGCATCAGGATTACACATGCGCGGGGGCGGTGGAGAAATTCGACGAGGTATCTAAATCAGAAAAATCTGTATTTATGGTGGGTAGAGTTATGTCTATTCGTGCACAGGGCAAAATTATTTTCTTTCACTTCAATGATGGTACGGGTAAATTTCAAGGATTCTTAAAATCAGGAGAGCCCATTTCTACAGAAAATTTTGAATTATTTGAACAAGCTTTCGACATTGGAGATTTCGTAGAAGTGAAGGGCACGCTCTTTCTAACCAAGAAGGAAGAGAAGACAATCCTAGTTGAAGAAGTGAGGATGCTTGCGAAATCCCTACGCCCACTCCCAGAGAAGTGGCACGGACTTTCAGATGTTGAAGAACGTTTCCGCAAGCGCTATCTCGACCTCGTATCTAATCCAGAAGTGAAGGAGAGATTTATTGTTCGTTCAAAGGTCGTCTCAGCCATCCGGGCTTTCTTGGACAAGGAAGGTTATTTAGAAGCAGAAACACCGGTTCTTCAGCCTCAATACGGCGGAGCCACAGCCGAACCTTTCAATACGCATCACAACGCGTTGGACCTCAACCTCTTCCTGCGCATCTCTGATGAATTATATTTGAAGCGACTCCTTGTTGGTGGCTTCCCAAAGGTTTATGAAATCTCCAAGGACTTTAGAAACGAAGGCATTGATATGACTCATTGGCCAGAGTTCACTATGCTTGAATACTACGAAGCTTATTCGGATGCAGAGAAACAAAGAGCCTTCGTGGAGAAAATGATGAAATCTTTGTCCAAAATTGTGAGCGACAGTGGGGTGATCACTTTCGAAGATAAAGAAATAGATTTCAATAAAAAATTTGAGGTGAAGAAATATGCCGATGCTGTTTCTGAATTTACAAAGTTGAAAGATCCACTCAATACTCCACACGCAGAATTATTAGAGGAAGCCGAGAGGGTAGGAGCGAAGGTGAATCCCGCAGATAGTCCAGTGAAAATCATTGATGGTATCTTCAAGAAAGCGGTGAGACCAAATCTCTGGAACCCAACTTTCCTCGTTGACTATCCGATTGATTATCTTCCACTCACGAAGAAGAAAGAAGACAACCCAAAGCTCGTGGATGCTTTCCAATTTTATGCTGGAGGGATTGAACTTGTGAAGGCCTTTTCAGAATTGAATGACCCACTTGATCAGAGGGCCAGGTTTGAAGGACAAGAGAAAGTGCTGGAGAAAGGGGAGAAGGATGCTCAACGTCTCGACGAAGATTTCCTCGAAGCTATGGAATACGGTATGCCTCCCGCCGGCGGAGTAGGTATCGGCATCGACCGCCTCGTGATGCTTCTCACCAATACAAAAAATATTAAAGAAATAATTTTCTTCCCAACCATCCGTCCGAAGAATTAGGAAAACTCGCAACTCTTGAAGTAATAGCTTTTTGTGGTAGTATACGAATAGAAAAAATGACATTTCTCCAGCAGGAGGGCTAGATGCTCGAAATCTTGGGGATTGTAATCATTCTGCTAGCTCTGTTGGCATTCTCAGCTTTCGTCGTCGCCGTTGTCCGTTCTTTCTCTTGCTGCCCTGGGTGTGGGCAGTTTGATGAAGGAATGTATTCCGAGGCGATTCAAGCGGGTGCGTGGAATTGCGACAATCCGTATCCCAACTTCTGCATTCCTCCAGTGTCGAGGCGGGTGTGTCAGAAGTGCGGATACGTGCTTTCCCCCGGTGCGCATCTCTCATGATGCGCACTTTTTCTATATTAAATTTAATGCTTGACAAAATATTATATATATGCTAACCTGAAAATAGTACTTGGTAGCATGTAGTCCAACGCGGTATCTATCTTCGGAGACTGTACCATGCGCTCATTCAGGATGTTGATTCTCGTACTGTCGGTGATCGTCGCTCTCGCGCCGGTGTCCATCAAGGCCCAGTCGGACGGCTGGCGGGTCACGAAGCTCGTGGTCAGTGCGGGGAAGGGGCTGCTCTCGAGCGGCATCGGACCCACGGCGGTCTTCGAGAACGCTTCGGGCTCTCGGACGTTCGAACTCTCTGGCGACGATAGCCAGGGATACGGCGTCTATGCCTGGAACTTCGGTTCCAAGTTCTCGGTCGCAGCGACGGGTGGGCATCTCATGAACACTCCGTGGATCGGGCCCAAGGTCGACTGGAGGCCCATCAAGGGCATTACGTTGATGACCTGGCCCGGAGTGAGCTTCGGCCGGCGATTCGGGGAGCCCGGTTTCACCCCGAATTTCGGGATCAAATCGGGATTCTTGTTCGTCGACGTGCAGAGCTTCACTGTTTCCTTCGCTGCCCTCAAGTTCGAAGAGGAGAAGACGCGGCTCGTGCCAGGATTGGCCTGAACGAAGTCCATCACGAAGGAGTACTCGATGTTGGCCGGGGGCGATTATGACCTGACCAACAACCGACCGCTGTATCGGGTTCAGCTTATCCGGACATTCGCCAAGAAGTGAGGCTTCGCCAAGAACCTTCCAGTGCCCGAGTCTCTCACGAGATTCGGGCGCTTTTTTCATACTTTGGTGGGGGTTATCCACAGTTTAGTGGTAGTATTGTGGATATCGGTGGAGTACAATATCAGTCAGGTGGGAGAAAGTGGGAAAGCGAAAAACTTATAAATAATTCGATAAACTCAAAATAAATAAAATGTTTATCGGCGAGTACACACACACAGTAGATGAGAAGTCGAGAATCTCATTACCGTCCAAGTTTAAAAAAGAACTTGGGAAGAAAGTTGTAGTCACTCGCGGACTCGACAACTGTCTTTTCCTTTTCACTCACAAAACGTGGACAGATAGATCGAAAGAATTATCCAAGCTCGGCTTTGCTCAAGCGGATACCAGAGGCCTTTCTCGCTTTATGTTCTCTGGAGCCGTTGAAATTGATGTTGATTCGATGGGTAGAATTCTTGTCCCAGACTACTTGCGGTTGTTTGCGGATTTGAAATCACCCGTGGTCTTCGCTGGTGTGCATGACAGAATCGAAATCTGGAATGACAAGAGGTGGAGGACTTATACCAGACATATTGAATCCCAAGCAGATATGATGGCTGAGAAGTTGGGCAAAGTAGGCATGATCTAGATGAAACACGTTCCTGTTCTTTTAAAAGAATCTGTAGAAGCTCTGAATCTCCATGAAGGTCAAATCTTCGTGGACGGTACATTGGGCTCTGGAGGACATAGTGCAGAGGTACTTCGACGCTTCGGAGATGCGGTTGAGATTATTGGTCTCGATCGTGATGAAGAAGCGATCACTCGCACAGCTAAAGTTCTCACTGCCCCAAATGTTTTTCTTCGAAATGAAAGCTTCAGAAATATTGACCGGGTTCTCTCCGGCTTAGGTATTTCTAAAGTGGATGCGATACTTCTTGATCTAGGTATCTCATCAAACCAAATCGAAGAATCGGGTAGGGGATTCAGCTTCATGAAAGATGAGCCCTTGCTTATGACCATGGCGTCAGTGCCCGAAGAGAATAGTCTCACGGCCAAAGCCATTCTCAATACTTGGGACGAAGGAGCACTCGAATTAATCCTGCGAGGTTTCGGAGAAGAAAAATTCTCTAGAAGAATCGCGAGGGAGATAGTAGCTCATCGAGAGATCAAACCTTTCGAGACTACATTCGAACTCGTCGAGGTGATCAAGTCGGCCACCCCCCTTCCTTATCACCGAGGCAGGATTCATCCAGCCACGAAAACTTTCCAAGCATTGCGGATCGCGGTGAACGAAGAGCTTGCAGCTTTGGGGGAAGGTTTGGAGAAAGGGTTTGAACTGCTTAATCCGAAAGGTCGATTAGTTGTTATCTCCTTTCATAGCTTGGAAGACAGGATTGTGAAGAATTTCGTGAGAGAGAAGGTGAAAGATGGCCAAGGCAAGGCCTTAAACAAGAAACCGATTGTATCTACAGACGAAGAGATGAGGGAGAATCCACGTTCTAGGAGTGCGAAGTTGAGAGTTATTGAGAAGATATGAACCTTAAAACAAAAACATTTTCATACGACGATAGAACCAGAATTTTCTGGAGTTTAATATTTATTTCATGCCTTTGTTTAATAGTTTATGTTGTGGCTGTGAACTTTACTGTGAGGAATACTGTGGTGAGACAAACCTTGGAAGTAGAGGAGGCTAACCGTGTGGCCTTGATTGGTGATTTGGAATTTTCTTATATTGCACTGAAGAACAAAGTTTCTTTGGATTTGGCCTATGCACGCGGGTTTGAAGAAGTTAAATCTCCAACTTATATTTCTGAATCTGTTTCTCGCGTACTTACCTTTAATAGATAGAAGCCATGAAGGAAGCTCCCAAGCGACTGCGCTTTCTTTCATTCGCGGTGATATTCTTCGCTTTGGTTCTCGGATCTAAATTGTATTATGTCCAAATTGTCCAAGGAGATATGTTTAAATTGAAAGCCGAACGTCAATATGTGGCCGGAGCGAATTATTTCGATCGGGGCTCTATTTTTTTTCTAAACAAAAGTGGTAACAAGGTTCCCGCAGCTACACTCAAGAGCGGTTTCATCTTGGCCATTAATCCAAAAATTCTTTCTAAAAATATAAATGTTCTAGATATTTATGAACAGTTGAACGCGATCACACCACTGGATAAAACAGATTTTCTAGCTAAAGCAGAGAAGGTTACCGATCCATATGAAGAGATTGCGAATCATCTACCGGTTGATGTAGCAGATAAAATAAAAGATTTGGAGATTCCCGGAGTTTCTCTCTACACGCAGAAGTGGAGGATTTATCCGGGAGGCAGTATGGCCTCGCACGCTTTGGGTCTCATAGGATTCAAGGATGACACTCTGGCTGGGCGCTATGGTTTGGAACGTTTTTATGAACCGACTCTCGCCCGTTCGGGGGACAATGCTTTCGTAAACTTCTTCGCAGAAATTTTTTCTAATATTAAAAAGAGCGTTTCCTCCGAAGGTGGTTTAGAAGGAGATATTGTCACCACGATTGAACCGTCGGTTCAATCTTTCTTGGAAGAGAAATTGGCAAAGGTTACTACTCAATATGGTTCAGAATTTACCGGAGGAATAATTATTGATCCGAAGACTGGAGAAATTTATGCCATGGCCCTTTATCCATCCTTTGATCCAAATAATTTAAATAAAGAGAAAAAGGTTTCTATTTTCAGCAATAAATTTGTAGAAGATCGCTATGAAATGGGTTCCATCATCAAAGCTCTAACCATGGCCGCCGGCCTTGATTCTGGAGCCGTCACACCGAAGACTACTTACGATGACCCCGGGTGTGAGACCTTGAACAAGAAAACTTTCTGCAATTATGATGGCAAATCTCATGGAAATAATCTCAAAATGCAGGTGGTTTTGAACAAATCTCTGAACACTGGTGCGGCCTTTGTGGTCAGACGGATGGGCAATGATGTCTTCTCGAACTACATGTTTAATTATGGTTTGGACAGTACGACCGGCATAGATTTGCCCAATGAAGGGAATTCACTCGTTTCTAACCTGAATAGTCCTCGCGACCTCGAGCACGCCCAAGCGAGCTTTGGTCAGGGTATAGCCATGACTCCTATTCAGACTGTCCGCGCGCTCTCGGTCCTCGCGAACGGCGGATATCTCATCACACCACATCTAGTGAAAGAAATTGATTATAAAATTGGAGGCAGGAAAACAATAAGTTTGGAGAAGGGAATGCAAGTATTGAAGCCAGAAACTTCTGAACAAATTTCTCGTATGCTTACAGAAGTCGTTGATACAGCTCTGAAGAATGGGACGGCCCACCTTCCAAACTATAGTGTCGCGGCGAAGACGGGCACAGCTCAAATTGCAGATCCTACGGGAGGATATTATACGGATAGGTATCTCCACTCATTCTTCGGGTACTTCCCATCCTATAATCCACGCTTCCTTGTTTTCCTCTACACTTATTATCCGAAGGACGTGCAATACGCTTCAGAGACGTTGACAGATACCTTTATTGAAATGACAAAATTTCTGATAAACTACTATAATATTTCTCCAGATAGAGAAGCCCCACCACCACAGACTGTCCAAGCACTATGATCAAGAAAACTTTAAAGCGCGCAGTCATCTTACTTTTAGAGAAGGAGGCTCGGGCCGTGCTTCGCAAATATAAACCGAAGATAGTGGCCATCACCGGTTCGGTGGGGAAGACTTCTACCAAGGATGCTGTCTACACGGCTCTCTCTCGTTTTTATAATTGTCGCAAGAGTCAGAAGAGTCAGAACAGTGATATAGGCATACCTCTCACAATATTAAATATTCCAAACGCTGGTTCGAATTTTCTTCTCTGGCTTAAAAATCTTATCAATGGTTTGGTACTCATTCTTCTTCCTCATTATTATCCAGAGTGGTTGGTTCTTGAAGTTGGGACGGACACTCCGGGGGATATAGAGAAAGTTTCAAGGTGGTTGAAGCCCGATATAGTGGTAGTCACAAAACTTTCCAAGGTTCCGGTGCACATTGAATTTTTCTCTTCACCCGAAGAGGTTTTCAAAGAGAAGGGTAATTTAGTGAAAGCTCTCAAGCCGGGGGGAACACTTATCCTTAATGCTGATGATTCGGATGTGATGGATTTCAAGGAATTGACGAAAGAAAAAATTGTATTGTTTGGTGAAGCTTCAAACGCAGATGTTTCAGTTCAAAATTATGAAGTTGTTTATGATGAAAATAACTTGCCCAAAGGAGTCTCCTTTGGGGTTTTGGATGGTGAGGAGACCCTACCAATTTACCTCGAGGGAACAGTGGGTAAACATCATGTTTATCACATAATCTCTGCCCTGGCTGTTTGTAAGGCCCTAGGAGAGCCGTTGTCGGTCGCCCTGAAGAACTTTAAATATCATGAACCGACACCCGGAAGGATGAGGCTTATAGAAGGGGAGAAGGGCAGTATCATTATCGACGATTCTTACAATTCTTCACCGATAGCTTTGGATGAAGCTTTGAATACACTCCAAGATTTGAAAGGTACTGGAGGTAGAAAAATTGCTGTCCTCGGAGATATGCTCGAGCTTGGAAAATATTCTGTAGATGAACACAAGAAGGCCGGAGCGAAAGCGGGAGGTATAGCAGACATACTCGTCACGGTGGGTGTGCGAGCGAGATATTTCACCGAAGGTGCAAAGAGTGCGGGTATGGGAACAGAGCAAATATTTCAATTTAGTGATTCGAAGAAAGCGGGAGAATTTATGCATAACAAAATTGCCCAAGGCGATATTGTTCTGGTGAAAGGTTCGCAGAGCGGTATTCGTATGGAGCGAACAGTTGAAAAAATCATGACGCACCCGGAGGATAAAGAAAAACTTTTGGTGAGACAAGACAAAGAATGGCGCGCGAGGAAATAATTGAAAAAAGCTTGATTTTGTTGTATCTTTTTGGCACGGCCCTATCGTCTATCGGTTAGGACACATCCTTCTCAAGGATGGAAGCAGAGTTCGACTCTCTGTAGGGTCACCTAAACGATTCTTTCACCTTTAATAAGTCTGATGAGAATGACGATGATCGCGATTACAAGGAGTACATGAACGAAACCTCCTAGTGTAAAAGAGGTAATCATTCCAAGAAGCCATAGAATAATGAGAACCACAGCTATTGTTGTAAGCATAATTTTTTTTGTTACTTTTAATCAGTTTTCTAATTACCTATTAGCACCGGCAGCCCCCGTAGCACCAGTATCCCCAGTAGCACCTGTGGCCCCCGTGGCTCCCGTAGCGCCCGGTACTGGTATGGTTATTATGTTAGTACTACTAGGTTGGTCGCTATTTTGACGTAGAGCTGGCAAACCGTAGACAAAGAAAAGCACAACTAATGCAATTGATATAATTACTCCCAAAATCAAACCCAAACCTGAATCATTACTTTCTCCACCTGATGGTGTGTTTACTATTGTTGTCATATTATAATTTTAATTCCTCTTTTAAATAGATTACATATGATAAGCCGTTATGTGTCTTAAACTATTACATAAACAAGTCATCATTTTTAAGATATAATAGGCATATGAACCCACACCACGAGGAAATACTCGGCTCTATCACGGGGGAATTCCCGACGAAAGTCGAGGAGATAAAGCAATACGAAGGCATCGAACCTCCCGTGAACGAGATGTATCTTTTTAGTTTATGCGAAGGGGATGTAGAGCTCATAGAACTTTTTGATGAAATGATCGAATATTTTTATAGATATACAAAGGATGTTTGTGAACAAGAAAGTTTAATTAAGGCGGGCGTGCCTGAAAATTTGGAAGAGATTCGGACCAAGGATGTCGCCAGGGGGGCGCTCCATGATGCCATGATTGATTCAGTGAAAATCTTTGCCCGAAATCTTCGAGTGAAGGGTAAGGATGCTTCGTGGATAGAACCTATTGACAAAAAGGGTCGAGTAGGATATGCTAACCTCGCACTTCTAATGACCTTCCACGATATATTGGCTCTTAACCAAAGCAAATAACATGGAGGATCCAATTATGATGAACAGAGAATCTGTGATCCTCATGTACGCATCGCTTTCAGTCAGAGAAATGACAGAGAGTGATCGTCAGAAGCTTGAGGAGATTAGTGCCGAGATGAGAAGGATTGAGCATGATCTCGGTTTGTCTCAGCGAGAAATTATCGCTGAAGCCAGTCGTCTCACCTCGAGATAGTTCTTTGCTCCCTGTCCGTTTTGCGGATAGGGAGTTTTTTAATATTCATGCGAACAATCGTCGTGCTATAATTTATTTATGGTAAATGAAGGTCTCTACTTCGCGAATACTGGTGAGGAACTCGCACACTTGCGTTCGAAAGTTTTGGAGCAAGAAAAGAAACTCGAACGTTTCGGCGTAGATAAGGGTAGGGAAGAAGTGATAAAAGATTCTCTAAGCAATTTTAAAACAGATTATATCGGCAAGTTTTCAGAAAATGAACATCTGGAGCATCAGGCCCAAGCTGAAAATATCTTGAAGAAAGGAGATGAAGGCCAGTTGAATGAAATTGTACGCATTACAGAGAACAAGGGCGTTTTGTCGGCTCTCTCTGTGGTGGAGAAGATGCAGGGGTGGAAATTGGAAGATGACTTTCATGATTACCTTGTGGGTTTGGTGCATAAGGGCTTGCCTCCACGTGGGGTGAAGGAGAAAGCTCCACTCTATCGGGCCCTAAACATGACTCTTTTTGAAATCATTCTTCCCGACAATGGAGTAGAAGAAAACAAGAAGGATTTGAAGACTCTTATATCCAGTATGGAACAATTCTATGCTGGCATGCTCTCTGTTTCAGAGGAGAAAACCAGAGGTAAAAACTATTTTGTTTTGGAGATTGCCAACAACAATATGAGTGCTGAATTTGTTTTCTATGCTTCTGTTCCCACAGAGAAAAAAGTTTTATTTGAGAAGCATTTCCTTTCTGTTTTCCCATCGGCTCGAATTATAGAACGAGAGAAGGATTATAATATTTTCTCGGATAATGGATACTCGCTGGCTTCGGTTGCTTCTCTCGCCGGACCCTCGTCTCTACCTCTCAAAACTTATGAGGCTTTTGACTATGATCCGCTCAACACTATTTTGAATAGCTTTTCTAAAATACCCAAAGATGGCTCCGGAGCAGCAGTGCAAATCGTTTTCAATCCACAGGGCGATACTTTTACGAAGAAATATGTGGATGCTCAAAAGAAAATTGAGAAGGGGGAGAACGCCCGCGAGGCCATTGCCGAGAACTCGACGGCCGGAGAAATTGTTAACTCTATCCACAAAATGTTTTTCTCTTCGGACAAGAAGAAAGAAGATAAGCCCAAAGAAATTGATACTAGGATTCTCGAACAAGTGAAGAATAAACTCATCTCTCCCACAGTCTCTACTAATCTCCGTATTGCAGTCTCTGGGAAGAATGAGGCGGAGGCAGAGCATATCCTTTCTGAAATAGAATCGAGCTTCAATCAATTCGAATCTCCTGGAGTGAACTCTTTGGTTTGGAAGAGGGTGGCCACGAAGCGTCTCGCAGATTTCTTTAGAAATTTTTCTTTTAGACTTTATTCAGAAAACGAAAGCGTGCCTCTTAACTTGCGTGAACTTACGACTATCTTTCATTTTCATACAGAAATGCTTTCTGGTAGAAGCGAACTCAAACAAGTGAAGGCCGGTGATGCTCCTGCACCTATGAACTTGCCGGAGGATGGGACACTACTTGGTACCAACAATTATCACAACATAGATACAAAAGTATTTATCACCGATGAAGATCGCCTGCGTCATGTGTACACCATCGGTCAAACTGGCACAGGTAAATCCACTCTTTTAAAAAATATGATTATCCAGGACATGCAACGTGGTAATGGTGTATGTATGATTGATCCGCATGGGGGCGATCTACTCGATGTCCTTGCTCATGTACCACCCGAACGTCGTGATGATGTGATTTACTTTGATCCTTCATATGGATCGAGGCCGATGGGACTCAATATGCTTGAGTATGATAGGAACCATCCAGAGCAGAAAACTTTCGTAGTGAATGAACTCTTCAGTATTTTCCAGAAACTTTATGGTGCTGTACCAGAATCAATGGGTCCGATGTTCGAACAATATTTCAGAAACGCCACCATGCTTGTTATAGAAGATCCAGAAACGGGGTGCACCCTGCTCGATGTCTCACGCGTTCTTTCTAATAAAGAATTCAGGCAACTCAAACTTTCTCGTTGTCAGAATCCTATCATTGTTCAATTCTGGAAAGAGATTGCAGAGAAAGCGGGTGGGGAAGGAGCGCTTGCGAATATCGTGCCTTATATCACGAGCAAATTCGACGTTTTCCTTGCGAACGACATCATGCGTCCGATTGTTGCACAGGAGCATTCAGCTTTTAATTTCCGTGAGATTATGGACAACAAGAAAATTCTCCTAGTGAACCTTTCGAAGGGAAGACTCGGAGACATCAATGCGAATCTCATCGGATTAATCCTCGTGGGTAAAATCCTCATGGCCGCTCTCTCTAGAGTAGATCAAGTTGGGACCCTTCCTCCTTTCTATCTCTATATTGATGAATTCCAAAACGTCACCACTCCATCCATCGCCACCATCCTTTCTGAAGCTCGCAAATATAAATTGTCTCTCTTTATTGCCCACCAATTCATCGCCCAACTATCTGATGAGATAAAAAATGCTGTGTTCGGAAACGTCGGCAATATGGCCGTGTATCGAGTGGGAGCAGATGATGCAGAATACCTGGCGAAGCAGTTTGAGCCGGTTTTTAATGCCTCGCAGATTATGAATATAGATAACTACAACGCGTATATAAAGATGCTTGTACGAGGCATACCATCCAAGCCATTTAATATCAGAGCTTCAGAACCTCCTGCACCAATGGGTGGGGACATAAAAGCTATTCAAGAAATGTCGTATCAAAAGTATGGTCGCAACAGAGATGAAGTTCACGCAGAAATTATGAAAAAGTACGAAAAGAAAGCTGTTCCAGAAATAGTTTAAGATAAAAAAAGAGGCAGTCACTCGACCACCTCTCCCTACCGATCTCCCACAGGAAGCTGACGCTCTCGGGCGTCATAGCCATTATCTCTTTTGGGCTGCTGAGGATGGCTAGGAGGAAGCGTGTCCACGAAGACTTCATGAGAGTGCTCGTCTTCATGAGCACGGCGCTTCTTCTCGGATGAAGCCAGAAAGCGCTCTCTCGTTTCTTCGAACAGGACTGCCACAACCTGCTTCTTGATCTCCTCTACCTCCCCAGGCAAAATTCGGAGACCCGTGCAGGTCTCTTTGATAGCTCTGTCCAGAGCTCTTTCCGTGTCTAGCCTTTCCTCGCGTACAAGAACTCGTGTACGGTTCGTTACCACACCCATGAGTTCGGTCAGATTTACGTCTACCATTTCCGCCTCCTCAGGTTCGGGTTCAAACGCGTCGAATTGGTCTGGATTATATAATACCATACTAAATAGCTAGGTTGTCAATGTTAGGCAAATAATTCATCGATGATTTTCTTCACCATCGCTCCGTCGGCCTTGCCCTTTAATTCTTTCATAATAGAACCCATAAATTGATTTTTCATTGAAATATCAGGTTTCTGTTTACTGTTTACATAATCTACTATTTCTTGCTCTGACATCTGGGCGGGGAGATACTTCTCCAGAACTGAAAGTTCAGATTTTTCTACATCTGCGAGGTCTTGTCTTGCCCCCTTCTCAAATTGTTCAATAGAATCTTTCCTCTGTTTAACTTGCCTTGAAATAACCGCAAGGGCATCTTCATCCGAAAGTTCTTCGTCAGGCTTCCTCTTCTTCGCCACGAGTTCATTAGTGAAGGCGGACACCAACCCCCGCACCACCCCCAATCGCACCGTATCCTTGGCCAGCATGGCTTCTTTGATTTGATTTTTTATATCTGTATGTAATGACATATCTGTATTATAAAGTTTTATAGAAATAAAAAAAGCCCGCTTGTTACGGCGGACTACACCTCGAAGGTGCTGAGGAAGCTATTCGCACTTTCGAGAAACTTTTCGATAGCCGAATAACTTGCGTTGATCTGAATTCCCATGGAGTCACTCAGTGCCTCAACAACCATGGAACCAACCTCTGTTAGGCGAGACCCACGCCCCTCATCAGAATCTCCTCGGGCCTTTGCGCCACCTTCCTTAAAGAGCTTGTCTTCAGTCATCAAGTCTTCCAGTCGATCAACCAGAAGCCTCAGAAGGGGGTAGGAAAAGCCGTCAATGGAAGGGGTCATTCTAATCAAAAGTGCAAGCGGTTTTTGCGGACGAATATCACGCATCGGTACCTCGTGGTTTGGGTATGACTTGAAGGACGACTGTATGGATTATATCATAACAAGTAATGCTGTCAATTTAATGAAAATGTTCGCATACGCTATCTTTAAGTGACCACTTATTTGTAGCGTATGAAGAAAATTGAATTGGCAGGACACATTCGGGAGAATGAGAGAATGTGAAAAAGTTTGAGAACGATACAAAAAATCATCCCCGATATAGAGGATGATTTTTTAGGCGGGTACATCTGTTAAACTCCTTGCCGTCTTCGAAAAGACCTAGGAACGGTTCAGCATGATTTTGCCAATCCCAGTATCCGAGTATTCTCGGTGGGGTCAATTAAGTCAGATTAACTGCTTTTTCTCCCGGACACGTTATCGAGTGTCCTACCAACGAATAGTATATCATATTTTTATTCAAAAATGTTATGATATCCACATGTCTACAACACTTGTTGCCTTATTTGCCCTCATTGCCTTGGTGCTTTTTTTGATTTGGAAAATGAGTCAGAAACCAGAGGGCGGGGATGGGAAGGGACTCGAACTTATCCTTCAACAGGTGAACGAACTCTCGCGCACGATGGACAGCAAGATGAACGAGACGAATAAAATGATGCACGAATCTGTGCGCTCCCAATTCGGCGAATCACAGAAATTGATTAAGGATATTACCCAGGAGCTTTCAATGGTCAAAGAGACTGGACGTAGGGTAGAGGGTTTCGCCGATCAACTTCAATCTCTTCAAGATATTTTGAAGAACCCAAAGCAGAGAGGGATCCTTGGAGAATATTATTTGGAGACACTCCTTAAAAACACCATGCCTCCGGGTAGCTTCGCGATGCAGTATCAACTCGGTGATGATGGGGATGGTAACAAGCTTATCCCGGACGCTGTGGTGTTCGTGAAGGAGAAAATTATTCCTATTGATTCAAAGTTTTCTCTCGAGAACTATAACCGTTTGGTGGAAGAAAAAGATCCTGTTCAGAAAGACAAACTCGAGAAGTTGTTTGTGAATGATTTGAAAAACAGAATTAGCGAGACCTCTAAATACATTCAACCGAGTTTGGGCACGATGGACTTCGCCTTTATGTTTATTCCTCATGAGGCAATCTATTATGATTTGATTGTGAACAAAATCGGTGCTCTTCAGGAAGACACAGAGAGCCTGATTCAGCGTGCCGCCTCCAAATACAAAGTGATTATTGTCTCGCCGACCTCGTTCCTTGCTTACCTCCAAACCGTTCTCCAAGCCTTGAACGCCATGCAGATAGAGGAGAAGGCACAAGACATCATCAAACGTGTGGGAGAGCTCGGGAAGCACCTCAAATCTTATGAAGACTATTATTCCAAGCTTGGAAACTCGTTGGGAACGGTGGTTAACCATTACAACGCAGGGGGCAAGGAATTAAGCAAGGTAGATAAGGATGTTTTGAAGATAACTGGCTCTGGGGCGGGGATAGAGACATTGACTTTAGACCGTCCTTCTGTAGAATAGAGACCCTATGGCAGAAACAAAAACCAAGGCAAAAACAGCCGCTAAAAAGCCCAAAACAGCCCCTAAAAAGGCTTCTACCAAGGCGGTGGCCTCTGATACTCCCAAGGTCGCAAGGGTCCCTAAAATCAAATCAAGCGAATTCGCTGTTTTCGCTACTGGAGGCAAGCAATACAATGTCTCGGTTGGGGATAATATAAAGATTGAGAAGATTCTCCCACTCATCGGACAGGCGGATTATAAAGAAGGGGACAAGCTTGTATTCGACAATGTTCTCCTTGTAGATGATGGTAAGTCTGAAACTTCTATCGGTACTCCTTTCATCAAGGGTGCGAGTATCAATGCTACTTTAAAAAAGATTGGTCGCTACAAAACTATTGATGTCATCAAATACAAACAAAAGTCTCGCTATTTCAAAAAGAACGGCCACCGACAACCGTATTTCGAAGTTACTATAGACTCCATAAAATAAGAGAAAATAAAAATACAAAATAAAAATTCCGAGCCACATCACCCTCGGAATTTTTATTTTGTATTTTTACTTAGTGCGATGCAAGAATGCGTTCTTGAGAGTGTCAGGGTCGGCGTATTCGAGTTCGGTTCCTGTGGAGAGCCCACGACCCAATATTGTGAATTCCAAGGGTAACCCTTGGAAGAGATTTTTAATGAAATCTGTTGTGTTTTCTCCTTCGGCATTGGCATTCATGGCCAGTATTATTTCTTTCAAACCATTTTTTTTCTTTTCTATAAGTTTTTTGAGTTCAGTTAATCTGATTTTTTTCTCCGGTTCTTTTTCTAATATAGGCACCGAACCTCCAAGGACAAAATAATAACCTTTATAACTACCACTGCGTTCTATGGCTTCTAGATCAATATCTCTGGGGACAATCATGAGCATAGAATGATCTCTCTCATCATTTTCACAAATTGCACAGAGTTTGTTGGCTTGACCATTCTTCGCGAAGAATCTCATACATTCACTGCACTGCATAATTTCTTTCTTCAAATTTTCCACAGCGTCTATCAAATCTTTTGAGAATCCATTTTGTCTGTGGAGCAAATAATATACGAACCGTTTGGCTTGCCTTGGGCCTATCCCAGGAAACTTCCCAAATATTTCAGATAATTTGTCTATTGAATTCATCGTTGCTTATTAAGTGTATCGATTCTATACTTATTTCTATGAATAATCAAAACGATGCGGTTTTAAGAAGAATTAAATTTTACTCATATTTTATTTTTGCTATAGGCTTTGTTTACCTGTTTTCCTTTGTGTCAGAATTTATAACTTCTACTTCAATAGAAAAAACTGGTTTATTGAATCTAAATAGTCTGTTAGGAATCGCAATTTGTATTTTATTAATAGTAATTTCATTTTCTTTAAGAAAAATGAAGAAATGGGCAAATTACACAGTGATTATTCTGAATTTAGCTGCATTTGTTTTCACTTTAGTATTTCTCAAAAAAGAAGGAATTGGTGGTCAGGGTGCAGGTCTGGATTTTAGCAATACAAGTGACGGTTTCGCTGGATTTGGTGATTTATTATTTTTTGGACTCTATATTGCCGCCTTTTTATTGCCAGCCATATATCTTTGGTCAAAAAGAAAACTTTTCAGCTAAAAGTTTTTAAATTCTTCTTCTGCCTTGCCATAATTTGAATAATCAATTTCCACAAAGGTGTTGTGTTTGGTGTGATAATCGAGAGTAACCGAACCTAGAGGGCCGTTTCTGTGCTTGGCTATAATAAGTTCCTTTCTCTGAACTTCTTTGATTCTACCGCTCTCGTCCCTTACATCTTCTTCATTTGAGTGAATAAACATCACAAGGTCGGCGTCCTGTTCGATAGAACCAGAGTCACGCAGGTCGGAGAGTTTAGGCTTGCCTCCGCGGGTTTCTACTGCGCGCGAGAGCTGTGAGAGGGCCACAACAGGGATATCTAATTCGCGAGCGAGGTGTTTGAGAGAGCGCGAGATTTCTGTGACCTGTTGAACCAGAGAATCAGAACCTTTGGAATTAGTTGGGGCCATGAGTTGGAGATAATCTACGATGAGAAGTTTTAATCCCTTCTCAATCTTTAGTTTTCTAGCTGCCGAACGCATTTTGAGAATAGTGTTGCCCACTTGGTCATCAATATAGATTGGCGTGGTCAAGAGTTCATCGATTGAGTCGCGCAAATTCTTGAATACATCATCGCGCCATGTTCCTGTTTGAGTACGAATACCTTTTCTGATGACAGATGCATCAGTTTTTGATTGAGCAGAGACAATACGGTCAACGAGCTGATCGGCACTCATTTCTAGAGAGAAAATGCCTACAGGAGTATTGTGGAGAGACGCAGTTCTACGAGCGATGTCCAGAGCGAGAGCGGTTTTACCTACCGAAGGTCGAGCAGCGATGATGATGAGGTCAGACTTCTGGAATCCTCCGAGGATGTCGTCGAGAGCTTTGAAGCCGGTTGGTACTCCACGAAGTTCGTGTTCAGCCGAAGAAAGCCTGTCGAAGCGCTCGAATGCTTCATGCAGAAGTGGTTTGAGTTCCTGAAAGGTTGCACCGCCGGCGAAGTGATTGGCAATGTCGAAAACTTTTTTCTCCGCATGGTCAAGGATTTCTTCGAGGTCGCCGGCTTCGTTGAATCCTAAGTGAGAGATGAATTCAGAAGCTTCGATGAGTTGTCTCATAATAAATTTCTTCTGAACAATATCCGCATAATGTTTGATGTTGGCCGAAGAGGGAACCATGGAGGTGAGTTCCGTGAGGAAAGTTGTTCCTCCGACGCGTTCGAGCAATTCCTTTTCTTTCAATCTTGATGACAGCGAGAGTATATCAATCGGTTGATGCTTACTGAAAAGTTCAAGCATGTTTTCAAATATGGTGCGATTCTTCTCGAAGTAGAAAGATTTTGGAGTGATAGAATCCATAATCTCGTAGATAGAATCTGGGCGAAGCATGATAGAACCAAGGAGGGCCATCTCGGCCTCGAGTGATTGCGGAGGAATACGCAATTTCAATTTATCAATATCAGTGATGGGGGCGTAGGGCATGTGTATATCGTACTAGGTCGCACGAACTGTGCAAACTAGTAAATTTGGGAAAACATAGTGAATAGTATGGGGACAATAAAACCCTTGTTTTAATTGATTTTATTGAGTTTTTGGCCTTCTTCGGTGTCTTTCAGTCCAAATCCTTTGGCTTTTATTTGGTCTCGGAGTTCGTCGGATTTCTTGAAATCTTTGGAATTTCGCGCTTCTTCACGTTCTTTCAAAAGTTTTTGAATTTCTTCTGGGATATCTTTTATTTCGTATTCATTTTCATCTAATTTGAGTCCAAGCACTCGATCGAAGTCTAAGAGAGTAGCACGTTTGTCCGCGAAGGATAGGGAATCATCTTTTACTAATTTCCAAACTACAGCCAGGGCCTCGGGAGTATTCAAATCATTTTCTATAGTTTCTTTGAATTCTTTTTTGTATTTATCATTTATCCTTCCGTCTTGGGGAAGAGTGGCGAAGAATTCTTTCAACTTCCTATACGCATTCTCTGCAGAAGTGAGAGCTTCCCAGGTGAAATTAGTAGAAGTTTTATAATGAGAACCGAGGAAGAAATATCGCAGAGCGAGTGGAGAAATATTTTTCTCTATTATTTCCGAAAGATAAACCACATTTCCTTCGGACTTTGCAATCTTGGAATCATTGATTTGAAGATGAGCTCGATGAAGCCAGAATTTAGAGAATGGAGAAATTCCTGTGGCCGATTCGGATTGAGCCATCTCATTGTTGTGATGAACTGCAATGTGTTCGATGCCTCCGGTGTGTATATCAATTTGTGGCCCGAGGATAGTGATAATCATAGCCGAACACTCTATGTGCCATCCGGGGAAACCTTGCCCCCAAGGAGATAACCAACCAACATCTGGATTAAATTTCCAGAGAGCAAAGTCTCGTGGATTTCTTTTCTCTGAATTCAAACCTACACGCGATTCATTTGAATTATCATTTGTGTTCACGTGTCCGAGCTTTCCATATTCAGGATATTTGGATATGTCGAAGTAGAGTCCATCCGAAGTCTGATAAGCGAAGCCTTTCTCTTCAAGAGTTTTTATCAATTCGATTTGTTGAGCGATGTAATTGCTCGCATAAGGGAAATTGGTGTTATGAATTTCAATATTTAATTTCACGATATCTTCTAGAAATAGTTGCGCATATTTCTCTCCCATTTTCTTCATGTTTTCTATGGTGGGGGAGAGACCTTCTTGTTTCAAACCTTTAGTCATTTTATCTTCACCCTCATCCGCGTCCGAAGAAAGATGTCCAAAGTCAGTAAAGTTTATGACTTGCTTCACTTCTAACCCATCGTATTCCATCGTTCGACGTAGAATATCTGTGAAGACAAACATTGAGAGGTTGCCGATGTGCTGTTCTCCATAAACAGTCGGTCCACAGTGATACATCGATACATGCCCCGGTTTGATCGGTTTAAATTCTTCTAATTTATTTCCTAGAGTATTGTGAAGATGAATCATTTGACTGCGAGGAGGCCCACCCATACCAGGGCTATCCCTACAATTATGGTGGCAATTATAGTTACCCACGTCAGAGTTTTCATAGTTTGGTTTTGTTTGGTTGAGAGAAGGGAATTGTTTGTCTCGCGAAGTTCTCGGGCGGTGTCGGCTAGGATTTCAAGTTTGGTTCTGGATTTCTCAAATCGTTCGAAACTTTCTCTGGAGAGTTCCTCTGATTTTTTGCCCAGAAGTTTAGTTCCGCTTTCTGTTAGAGCGTTGAACAGTTCTGGATAAACAGCGGTGATTTTCTTGAAATCTATTAAATGTCTAGAAATTTCAGAAAGCTCAAGGATAGTGTGCTTTTCTTGCCCAGAAAACATTTTGTTTTCTATTTCTCTCATCCAGTGATCTACTGATGAAAGTTTGCGTTCGAAGTTCTCCAAAAGTTCTCCCAAAATACCATAAAACACTCCGGCCGTAGTTCCTTCTATGGGTTGAAATTCTTCTAGGGCCCGTACCCTTTCATAATGTGTGGTAATAATGAGATTTTTGGTCAAAATAAAATCTATTTCATAAGCCGCATCATTTTTCTCCGATTCGTTCAAGGCGGGGAAGTGTAAAACAATAAAAGCATGATGATCAAAAAATTGAATTTTGTGTTTAGGTGAGGGAGAAAGAAGTTCATCCGCAATCGAAGTATCTATTCCGGTTGCTAGGGCTACTTCCTGGACTTCATTCTGAGTAGGAGAATGCAGGTCTATCCATTCGCCGCCGTCGTATTTATAGATTTTTTTCATACTATAGATTATACCTTTCATTATTTTGATTGACCACAGGGGGATGAAAATGAGATAATTGTTTGAATGGATTTTTCACGTCGGTCAAGAAAATTCTTCTTTTATCTTCTGCTCGCGGGGATGATTTTCTTTATAGGGTTTCGTCAGGGAGAAAAGAGTGTTTCTGATGCTGTTCTCATAGATATTCAAAACAAAACGGTTGGTCAACCTCTCTCTCTGGACTTCGCACCGTTTTGGAAAGCTTGGAATACTTTGAATGACAAATTCGTAGACACTGCCACTTCGTCTAAAACAATCACTGATCAAGACAAGATTTGGGGAGCCATTTCTGGTCTCACCGCCTCTTTCGATGATCCCTACACAGTTTTCTTTCCCCCCGTTGAGTCGGCTATGTTTGCTGAAGAAGTTCGTGGGAATTTCGAAGGAGTAGGTATGGAAGTTGTTCAAAAAGATGGAGCGTTGGTAGTCATCACTCCTCTCAAGGATAGCCCAGCTGAAAAGGCGGGAATACTCGCGGGTGATAGGATTATTAAAATAGACAACAAAGATACTGCCAATTTGACTACAGAAGCAGCAGTGGGACTTATCCGAGGCAAGAGTGGTACGGAGGTTGTGCTTACAGTTTTTAGAAGTACCAAGAAGGAAGCTTTTGAAGTAAAGGTTATTCGCGGACTGATAAATATCCCAACCATTGATACCAAAGATTTGGGTAATGGTATTTTCAAAATTGATTTGTATAGCTTTACCGCAGAATCTCCAAGTTTATTCCGAGGAGCCCTTCGACAATTTATAGAGTCTGGGAACGGTAACCTTATTTTGGATTTGCGAGGCAACCCTGGAGGATACCTCGAAGCAGCGATTGATATGGCCAGTTGGTTTCTACCGAGTGGAAAGATAATAGTTAGAGAAAGCTTTGGTCAAAACAAAGAGGAGACGGTTTATAGAAGCAAGGGTTATGATATTTTCACTGATAAACTTAAATTTGTTATTTTGGTGAACGGTGGTTCTGCTTCAGCTGCAGAAATCCTCGCTGGTGCGCTTTCTGAACATGGTGTAGCTACCTTGGTAGGAGAAAAGACTTTTGGTAAGGGTTCTGTTCAGGAGCTTGTAAACATTACCTCGGATACTTCTCTCAAGGTGACCATTGCAAGATGGCTCACTCCGGATGGGGTTTCTATTTCTAAACAAGGTATTGTTCCTGAATTTGTGGTGGCACGTTCTCAAACTGATATAGAGTCAGACAAAGATCCTCAATTAGCCAAAGCCATAGAAATATTATTAAAAAGTAAATAATATGAAAGTTGTTTTACTCAAAGATATCAAGGGCGTGGGCAGGCGATTCGAAGAGAAAAATGTCTCGGACGGGCATGCTATGAATTTTCTTATACCAAACAAACTGGCGGTGCCTGCAAGTGAGGCCGGAACTATCAAAGCTATCAAAGAAAAAGAAGCGAAGAGCAAGGAAATAGATGCGAAGAAAATTGAAGAAGCTGTCGCGAAGATTTCTGGCACAGAAGTTAATCTCAAATTAAAAGCCAATGAGAAAAATCATTTGTTCGCATCAATCAACGCAGAGAAACTTTCTGATATTTTAAAGAAAGAGAAGGGGATTGATATTGAAGCCAAATACATTGTCCTCGAATATCCTATAAAGCAAACCGGCACCTTCGAGGTGCCAGTTAGAGTCGCAGAAGGGAAGGAGACCCTCGGCCGTAGAACGACCACGGGCGAGGCGAAGTTTACGCTACGGGTAGAACCCCAGTAGTAGAGCAAAGCTCACTACGGGGTCAAGACGTGCATAATCTTCTTAAGCACGGCTTTGTTGTCGAAGTGCATCTTGCGAGTGTGTTTGATGCTGACCTCACCATCCTTTAAGGCGAATAGGGTGTGATCCTTGCCCATACCAACATTTTTGCCCGGGAGGACGTCTGTGCCTCGTTGGCGGACCAAAATAGAGCCCATCTTGGCCTTGGAGCCGGGCGAGAGTTTGATGCCTAAATATTTAGGATTGGAATCTCGGCCGTTTTTTGTTGTACCTGCGGATTTCTTATGTGCCATATTGGTATATAATTGACTGAATGAGTTTACCAGAAACCGTATCTTTTGACAACTCCGGACAGATAGTTCGTTTCTCTTTTGTCCGCAAATTCTTCCTTGCCTCGGTTATTATCCTTGTGGCCCTGCTGGCCTTTGGTATTGGGCGTTTGTCTGTGGAGGGGAAGAGGGAACCGGTGAGGATTATGAATCAAGAAGTAGGAAGCCTGCCTGCCGGCGAGGCAGGTAAGAAGCAGGAAGTAAGTAATGCAAATCAAACGGCGTCGGTTATAAATACAATGAATGATGGGGGAGTTTACGCTTCCTCTAAGGGCACGAAATACTATTATTCTTATTGCAAAAGTACTGTTTCGGACAAAAATAAAGTCACTTTTGCTACGGCGAAGCTCGCCGAATCAGCAGGATACACTCTTTCTGCGACTTGCAAACCAAGATAGTCCCAAGCTTGAAAAAACAGACAAAAATGTCTAAGTGGATTTTGTGAAATATAGGGCTAGATAGAGCCATAATTAGACCATTAATTCTCTCAAAATGCTTGACTTTATTGATCAAAGGTGCTAGGATAGAAGGGAATCAGCAAAGGGCTGATTTTTCATTTAGTGAGAAACGACGGACACGGCATCTAAAATTAAAAATTTATCTAATCAGTTATTTTACAGCTTACGACCCTTAGTCTTCTTATCAGTCTTTCGTCTGCGTCTGTTGCTGTCATTCCTGCGGTGATGCCTGGTCCAAACCAGCCGTCAGCAAAGGTAGAGACAAACATGACTCTGATGACCAAAGAAGTGAAAGTAGCAGACTATGAGCCGATTACAGATTCCGAGAATGTTGAGAAGTATGTTAATGACTATTTCTCCAACACGCCCATACTTGCAGAAATTGCAAGATGTGAATCTCAATATCGTCAATTCAATAAGAACGGTGATCCTCTAAGAGGAGAGAAAAACCGCTTTGACGTTGGAGTGATGCAGATCAATGAGCTGTATCATGCCGAGAAAGCCCTGGAGCTTAAATTGGACATTTATTCGATTGAAGGTAACGTTGCTTATGCACAGTACCTTTATGAGAAGAGCGGAGCCAAGCCTTGGATGGCCTCATCTCCTTGTTGGGCAAAGTTCAGTGAATCTACAATCGCCAAGAGGTAATTAAACAAAAATCCACCCATCAAACGGTGGATTTTTGTTTAGCTTAGAAATTGATTGTCTAATTACTTTCAGTAGGTATAATTAAGTTATGAGAAAAGTTAAAAAAGAGATAAATAGGGAAACTAAAGATATAAGAAAGTGGTCTGATGCGCAAGAGGAAATTACTGTTTCTTCATCTTTAAACTCGTCAAAAAGGGCTGTTAAAATTTTAACAGGTATTAATCTGCAAGAAGATCAGGCTGAGAAGTTGCTAGATAGAAATAACACAGAGGAAACAAAACTACAGTTGGTATGAATTCTTTTAACCGGATAAAAGGCAGAAATATTCTTATAGATACCAATGTTATTATAAATTATTCAAAAGAAGGATTCGCAAAAAGAAGCGGAGAATTTTTAGAAGAATTAATAAAAAATGACAACATTTTATATGTGTCTCACTTTACGGGGTTTGAACTTCTCCGAGATCAAGATGAGGGGGAAATTAAAGATAAGTACATCAAATTTTTAAATGAGGTGAACAATATTGAAGTTTCGTTTAATGTTATAAAAAATTCGGTTCTTCTCTCAACAGATTATAGAAAGATACTAAATGGCAAAAAAGTAGATCTGGGGGATCTTTTAGTAGGAGCTACTGCAATTTTGAAATTTAGAAAGAAAGAGAAGAGAGGAGTATCTAAAAAAACCTTGCTTTTGACTGAAAATAGGCAACATTTTCCAGAATTGTTGTGGAAATCCATAGCTTGTCACCCCGTGTTTTCAGATAATAATGAAAAAGTAATTAATATTTTTTACTTGTTAGAATTTAATACTTCGTATATTCAAAGACTCAAAAAAGAATACCCTGAATTAAGATAGAGAAATTTCCCAGAAAAATTATATGAAGTTGATTTTTGTTTGTAGGTTTAATGCTAAAATGACTTTATGAATAATATAGAAGTGACGGGCGATATTCTAAAATTTAGAGATAAAGAATATAGGTGTGCGATTGGTTCTGGTGGAATAAAAGAAAATAAAATAGAAGGTGACGGCGCCACTCCGGTTGGCTGTTTTAATATAAGAGAAATTTTTTATCGTGCAGATAGGGTAGAGAAACCCGAATCAGCTTTCCTAACCCATGAATTAGAGGCAAATGATGCTTGGTGTGATGATACGACCTGCGATTCATATAACACTAACGTCAAACTTCCACACAATGGAAGCTACGAACGTCTTTGGCACGATGCAGATGATCTATACGATATTATTGTCGTCCTTGGGTATAATGACTCACCCGTAATCAGGGGAAGGGGAAGTGCCATTTTTATGCATATTGCTCGAGAAGGTTATTCTGGAACAGCCGGTTGTATTGTTTTGAATAAAAAAGATTTGCTAGAGGTTTTAAGCGCCGCTGATTTAGAAACAAAAGTTTGTATTAAATAGTCACTTCTTTTTGCCCTAGTAGATTATAGGAATAAGAGGGGGAAGAGGGGTTTCTATATATAGATACGTGTCGCACAATATATCTTTTCAGTCATATCTATATATACAACCCCTTCCCTACAACTACTTAAATTTTAAGCCAAACGAGTCTCTAAAATGACCCACAACACATTTCAAATATTATCCTCGATACTTATATCATCTGAAAATATTTTTCTGCGATTGAAAAAATAAATTTTCTCACTTTTATCAAATTTGACCCCTCCCCCGAAACGGCCACTTTTTAAGGTTTTTTAATCCAAAAGACCTTCCCACCATTTAAAAGTGAAATGCATCAAAGCATAAATTGGTCCGTATATGGGCAAGAGAATAAAAAACAGTGTGACCTTTAGAATCTTTTGGATATCCATGAGGCAAATAATCTAGCACACTTACCCTTATCTTGCATTGGTCGAGGCAGTCTGTTGACCCCAATCTAGAAAGCTTTGAAAGTTGTTCCATATCATACCAATGAGAGGCCAAACGACCCTTTCCCAAGCGAAAGTTACAGGAACCTGAATATAATCCCAAACTGTGTTCAAAAGTTGATGAGTATAGGAAATAGTTCCCTGCCCTTGTGGAGAAGCGGCGGCTTCGAAAACAGAGAAGTCATATAAATATTTGAGAACAATTAACGCGATGAGAACTAAAACTATTATTCCGATGAACCCACGTTCTTTTTTCATAGTTTAATTTTATTAGAGTGTTGGCATATAAGCAAGCGGGTCAAGGTAGGCCTTGGGGTCAGCTAGAGGGATACTCACACCCTTGCAGTTCACAGACGTGGTGTACGGTTCAATCCTCACAGCTTGGGTGGCATAAAGACCCAGATGGAGATGTGGACCTGTTGAGAATCCCGATCCAAACGCTCCTGGCATTCCTCCCGAATACCCAATCACTTGCCCAGAGGTCACAGATTGACCAGTTGAGACAAGTGAAGCAGACAGGTGCGCATACAATGTAGAAAGTCCATTGTCATGTTTTATAAGTATCCAACGACCATATGAATAGCATCCTCGCTGTGTGTCTGTATTCCCTATTCCAGAAATTACTCCATCACGTACAGATTTAACCGGAGTACCTACTGATGCACCAAAGTCTGCTCCATTGTGAGTTCCCGATGCATACAAACGTGCTGATGAGCTTGTTCTACCGAATTGTTGAGTGACGCGTACTTTATCAACTGGCCAAGCCAATATAGAATGCGCCGCCTTGGGTATAAGAGATGGATCAAGGGCGAATTTTAATTGAGATTCAAAGTTATATAGGTCCGCTTCGAATTGTTTTTCCCTTGCAATATTATCGGCCAATAATTTTTGATAAGCTGCCTCCTTGCTCTTTGTTTCGGCAAGCAGTTGGGCTTTGTTTGCTTTGTTTACCTCTACTACAGATTTTTGTCCGCCGAGTTCGGTTTTAAGTCCAACCAAACTTTGTTTGGTCTTTTCTTTATCTGTTTTTTGTTTAGTGAGAGCGAGTCGAGCTTCGTTCAAATTATTTATCTCTAAACTTAGTCGATTATTCAAATCAGATAGAGTGCCTTGGTCAGTCCAAATTTCGCTGAAAGTTTTATTATTCAAAAAATCTACAATCATAGATTGGGAATCATATTCAGAAAGTTGTTTGATGGCTGTCATGATGGCTATCTCGTGGGTGGTGATTTGATCTTCCTTGTTGGCTATAGAGTTTTCAAGGGACTGGATATTTAAATTGGCTGAGTTTATCTTTGATTGAGTAATCTTGATATCGTTCGTGAGCTTTAATCGTGTAGCATCCAGAGATTTGACTGCACCCTGAAGAGTCGAACCTTCTTTTCCCAAAACATCGAGTTCAGCCTGAAGTCTCTTCTGTTCTTCGAGGAGGGCCTCACGTTGCTTCTGGGTTTCGGATATTTTTTGTTGAAGTTCAGCGGAAGTGGCCGCCAGGATTCTTTCTGGTGAATTAAAAAAAACAGAAACCAGAAACAAAAACATTAAAATATAAAAAAACTTTTTAGTCATATTATTTCAAGACTTCTATCGCCTTGCGTATTCTTTTCTCTGATTCTTCTGTGCCCAAAATTTTGAGCAATGAAAGTGGGTCAGGAGACTTTTCAAGCCCAGACAACGCGTATCGCAAGGGCCACAGGACGTTCCCCTTGCCCGCTTCCTCGGCATATTTCATGATGTCCCCTTCCCTATCAAGGAACTCTAATACTTTTTCTAAATGTTTTTTTGCCTCATCATTGTTGGAAGTTTTCCACGCAATTTTTTCTATATCTAATACAGGTTCAGCTTGGACATCGAAATCATTCGCAATTATTCTCAGCTTTTCTTCTGGAGAAAGAAGTTTGATATGTTCCTTGTTTACCCATTCAAGTTTCCTCTCATCGAAGATGGCTCCGCCTTTGTGAACCTTAGATAAATCAAAAACTTTTACTAATTCATCTAGGGTGAAAATCTCTTGATCAGTTCCTGGGTTCCAACCGAGGAGAGCGAGGTAATTTATAAGAGCTTGCGGGAGTATTTTTTTGTCTCTATATTCAAAAACAGAAACAGCGCCGGCGCGTTTGGAAAGCTTGGAGCGATCTGGTGCGAGGATGAGTGGGATGTGGGCGTATTGTGGTTTTGGGGCGCCAATAGCTTCTTGAATCAGTATTTGTCTTGGAGTATTTGATATGTGTTCTTCTCCACGAATCACATGAGTAATGCCCATTTCATAATCGTCTATGACTACAGCGAGGTGATAGACGGGTTCCTCTAAACTTTTGGCTATCACAAAATCTTTGAGTTCTGTAGTATCGAATTCTACTGTTCCACGAATCATATCTTCGAATACGATTTTTTTGTTTGGATTTTTAAGTCGGATAACTTCGGATCTCTGCCCCTCTTCTTTTGGTTCTTCTTTGGATACATAAGCGAAACCAGCATCAATCATTTTTTTAAGATAAGTTTTGTATATCTCTTCTCTTTCTGATTGTCTAAACAGTTCATCGTATTTCAAATCAAGCCATTTAAAACTTTCCAATATATTAGTTTCGAATTCTTTGGTCGAGCGTTCTTTGTCTGTATCTTCAATGCGTAGAATAAACTTCCCGCCATTCTTGCGAGCAAACAGATAGTTAAACAGAGCCGTCCTTGCTCCTCCGATATGCAAATTCCCCGTTGGCGACGGAGCCATGCGCACTACGATTTGTTTATTTTCTTTGGACATTATTTTTCAATCTCATGACTTAGGGCAATCTTCAATATTTCTTCGGCGATTTCATGAGAAGCATTGGGTTTATAGAATGCACGAGTGGCAGTAATCATTCTCTGTCTTTCTGTTTGATTGGTCATCAAGCGATCTATCTCGGCCAAGAGGACGTGGGCGGTTAGGTTGTCTTCTTCTATGACCTCGCAGGATCCAGTGCGAGCGTAGGCGAAGGCGTTGGATTTCTGATCATGACTGACCTTCTCTCCGATAGGCACGATGATAGAAGGAATACCCCAAGCAGCGATTTCAAATATAGTTGAACCAGCTCGAGAGACGACCACTGAAGCGACGCCGGCTGACATTCTCATGGCCAAGGCATTTAAATAATCAAATGGTTTGTAGCGATCCTTATATTGAGAGCCGAAGAGTACTGCCTCTCCGGTTTTGGTGTTTTCTTCAATATTATTTTTCCCAGTTTGATGAATGATGGCATACTTCTCTACCAAAGCGGGCAAACCTTCAATCAAAATATCATTAATAATTTCTGAACCCAATGAACCTCCTAAGACGAGTACGACGGGGATATCTTTCTCTATGTGTAGAAATTCACGAGAACCTTCGGTGATTGGGGTTTCAATATCCTTGCGAACAGGATTACCAGTAAGTGCGATTTTATCTTGAACTTTGTCTCCAAAGAACTTCGCAGCGTCTGGCCATGACAAAGCAATTTTTTGTGCGAACTTGCCGGCCCAAAGATTTACTCTCCCGGGGATAGAATCTGATTCATGAATAACTACAGGCACACGCAGAATGCGTGCAGCGAGGAGCACGGGGAAACTCACATAACCTCCCTTGCCGAAGATGACATCCGGATAAAGTTTGTAAACTTCCCATAGAGAAAACAGAGCGCCCCACAGAGTTTTGAATAAATCCAAAAAGTTTAAAATGGAGAAATAACGGCGAAGTTTCCCGGCGCTAATTTTTTTGAAAGTAATACCGTTCTCGAACAACAGTCCCGGATTGTATGGATTAGTAGATAGATAAAAAAGTTCAGGTTCGAGAAGGTGTTTCTCCTTCACAATGTCCCGTAGAGATTCAGCCACTGCAATAATAGGATAGAAATGTCCTCCACTTCCTCCTCCGGTAAAAAGAATTCTCATTGTATTTTATTTGTTTGTTGTGAGCCTCCGATTCATAGAGGCGGATTTAGAGATCGAAAGTATGATGCCCATTTCAAGCAGGGTGATGAAGAGTGATGTGCCACCGTGACTCACGAAGGGTAAAGTAATTCCAGAAAGAGGCACTACTCCGAGCATCGCCCCAATGTTCACGAACGCTTGGGCTACAACCATTATAACAATTCCAACGACCATCAGTCTACCGAAGTTGTCGCTCGTCATTGAGGCAATTTTTAATCCTCGCAGAGCGAACAAAACATATAAAATAATAAGAGAGAACGCCCCGACGAATCCGAATTCTTCGGCTTGAACAGCGAAGATAGAATCTCCGATGGGTTCTGGTAGAAAATTAAATTTCTGGACACTCTGACCGAATCCCCTACCAAACATTCCTCCTGAACCTATGGCAATCAAAGATTGTTGAATTTGGTAACCGGAACCTTGAGCATTGTTTTCTGGATGAACGAAAGTGGTGATACGCTGCATGATGTAGGGACGTGAAAATGCAAGTACAGTAATTCCTAATATTGCGGTCACAAATAAAATTAAAATATACCGCCACTTGCCTCCTGCGGTTAGAAAAATAGCGATGCCAGAAACAATAATCATAAGTAAATTGTCTGTGTCCGGTTGTTTGAGGAGAAGAGCGCCCAAAATTATGAAAAGAATGACGAGAGGCAGGAACCCATATTTGAAAGTCTTCATCCTGTCTTTCATTCCTGCTGCCCAAGCAGAGAAATAAACTATGAAAGCGAGTTTAAGGATTTCAGCGGGTTGAAGAGATATTCCAAATATCACGAACCATCGACGAGCTCCACCGTGTTCGAAGCCGATTTGTGGGATGAGAACCAAAATATTTAAAACAATAGCCACAATGAGAAAATAGAAGGCATATTTCTTCCAAAGTTTATAATCTAATTTGGACATAATGAACATCGCAATTGTCCCGAGGAAAAGTCCCAACACGGTTTGAGAGAAAGAGACATTGGAGTATTCAGTACTGCTCTTGGCCAAGAGTCCGAGTGAAGCAGAACTGAAAATAAAAAAACCCGCAATCACGAGTACCATGACTGAAAGCAAAAACCACTTATCAACTTTCCATTTCAAAAGCATTTGAACGAATTATAACACTATCCGAGCAATGCCAATACTAGTCCGAGCATGGCGAAGACGACACCGATGATCCAGTAGCGCATAGTCACCTTATAAGCTGGCCAACCGATAGCTTCGAAGTGGTGATGAATCGGTGCGACGAGGAAAACTTTTTTGCCACTCCGCAATTTTTTAGAACTAACTTGAATAATATTCGAAAGGGTCGTGGCGGCAAGAGGAAAGGCGATGATAGGCAGAACAAGTATCCCGTATCCCCCACCCAAGGAGTCCGTCATAAAGGCCACGATACCGAGAGTGATAGTGAGCCCCATTGTTCCAGTTTCAGACATATAAAATCTGGCTGGAGGAATATTGAACCAGAGAAAAGCTAGAGTAGCTCCCACAATAACCGCAGAGAAAGCTGCGAGGTTTATTTGTTGTTGATAAAATGCGATGCCTGCATATGAGGCAAACATAGTGGCGAATATTCCACCAGAAAGTCCGTCGAGTCCGTCTATCACTCCTCCAGAATATAAAGCGAGTATCACTACAACAAAAAACGGAATGAATAACCATCCGATGTCCCAAGCCCCGCCCCAAATTGTGGGCAAGCCAATCGAATGCACATCAAGTTTAAAATAAAACCACAGAGCTGCCGAAAGCGCGATGACGAATATAATACCCAAACGTTTTTTGAGTGAAAGTCCTCCGGCGGCATAGTCTCCACTACCTCGAATTTCTAGATAATCGTCGATGAGCCCAACAAGAGCTCCAAAGATTAAAGTGAAGAGAGGTATCCAAGTTTGATTTCTGGACAATAAATCCAATTTATTTGTGAAAGTACCAGGCAACAAATCTGCGAGGAGCCAACATCCTGCGATGGTCACAAAAGTTGAAAACCAAATCACGATACCGCCCATACGCGGGGTGTTCACTTCTTTGTCTTTGTGTAGTTCGTTGAATATTGGAGTCCCTCCTCCACCCATTCCAGCTCCCTTCCCCGATTTCTTCTTCCACATCTGATGTTTGTAGAGAAAACGAGTGAGAAAGGGAGTGAAAGCAATGCCGATGGTGAAGGCAAGGATGGCGGGAATGAAAATTTTTTCTACATCTGCAATCATTGTGTTTGGATTTTCTCTAGACTAGCTTCCACTAATTTTATCATATCTTTGAAACGATCTATTTCGGTGGAACCAAGGACAGAAATGATGATTGGTCTCCCAAGTTCTGGATCAAACGCCACGACGAGATTTCCTCCGGCGAGGTCAGTGAAGCCCGTCTTCGAACCTTTGATTCCCGGAATATGATTTACAACCAGATCAGTGTTTTTCGCCACGTGGACAATGTTATCCAAAGAAGTAATTTTCACTTCTTTCTGTGTGGTGGCTTCAAATATTTCTGGATGCGTTTTAAGCGCATAAGAAAACAATTTGGCCACGTCTTCGGAAGTGCCGTACGCCCCACCCTTTTGATTCGATTCATCTAACCCCGTCACATTGAAATAATAAGTGTTTTTCATTCCGATCTCATCGGCTTTTTTATTCATTTGGCTGACGAAATCTTCTACGGCGATTTTCTCTGTTGGATTGGTCTGAGAGAGTGCACCGAGAGCGAGGGCGACGGCCTGAACACCATCATTGGATGAAGTGAGGAGTGAGAAGTCTAGGAGTTTGTTCAATGACCATCTCTCCCCCACACGCAGACCGCTGTCTCCATTGCTGCGAATAGCCGCTTGATTGATGACAATGGTGCTGTAGGTAGGAACTATTTCCATGGCCACTACGGCCGTCATTATTTTCGTGAGTGAGGCGAGAGGCATACGATCATTCTGATTTTTCGCATAAAGCATTTGATTGTTGCGAACATCATAAACATAAGCAGCACGAGCAACAATTTCAACTTTATCGAATGGATCTGCCACCACAACTTTTGTAGGTGAAGAAACATTTTTTCTTTGAACTTGAGTTCCCAGAACAAATGAAAAGGTGAGGAGACCCACAAGGATTGCCCCAAGTACGCTGAAAATTCTGATTTCAAATTTATTTGTGAGGAGTTTAAAATTATGCATCGGTTTTTTCTGAATTATCTGATTCGTTTCTCTCAAACTCTTGTATTTTCTTGAAAGCAGTTTCAAACTCCGGTAACTCTTCCCTATTCTTCACTCCGAGGAAACGCAGGAGTTCAAGGGTTGATTTATACGTGAAGCTACGCTCCCCGACCGCCCCCTCGGATCGTTCTATAAGCCCTCGTATGAGCAGGTTTCGGAGGATAAAGCTCGAATTTACACCTCGTATATAGTCTATCTCCCTGCGCGAAATTGGGCCTTTATAGAGGATTATAGAGAGGGTTTCTAGCCCTGCTCGACCCAAATCCCTCGATAATTCGTCCTTTTGAAGCTTTTCTATGAGGCTTGAGACCTCGGGATGAGTCCCCAGAGCTATCTCATCTCCGTTGTTTATGATAACCATTCCTCTGTCTTTATAAAAATCTTGGAGATTTTTAATAGCTCCTTCCACTTCGTCAACCGGCACTACGAGTGTTTTAGAAAGTTCCGCGAGAGTCACGGGTTCGTTTTTAAAAAGTAATATAGCTTCTATTTTTTGTTCGTTGTTCATTGTCAGTTGTAAGTCGGTATTCCGATTATTTCCGATTCCATTTCTATTTCACCTTCACCCTCTTGGCTTACTCGAATGGCTCCTCGTTTGACGAGCTCTAGCATAGCAAGAAAACCTACAATAATCATTACTTTGTTCTCATAAGTTAATTTCCCAGAAGCTTTTAAATCTTTGCCATAAAATTCTTTGAAATTCATTTTCATACCTTTAGAAATTCTCTCCGCCAACTTCTCAATAGTTTCTTCCAAACTCACCATTTTCTTCACCACAGTTTTGGGCAAATTTTCTTTCTTTGGAAGAGACTCAAGTACTCGCATCAGAGCCAAATGAATCTCTTCTTTATTGGTTTTCGAATCTGGAGAGAAAACTATGGTGATATTTTTTGAAGGACTCTTCTCAAATATAATTTTCTGGCCGAATATTTTTCTTATTTCTAGTGAAAGTTCTTTGATGCGAGCATAAACCACGAGGCGTTTCTCCAAATCTTCTATCGACGCTTCTTCTTCATCCGTGAGTTCGAGCATTGGAAGGAGCGAACGCGACTTCACTAGCATCAGAGTTGAAGCAATCAGAATAAATTCGGCGCTCTCATCCAGCGGAAATTCTTCGTGTGATTCGATGTATTTTATGAAGTCATCTGTGACTTGAGCCAGTGAGACATCGTTCACAAACAATTTTCTCTTTTCCACCAAGTCCAAAAGAAGGTCCAAGGGGCCTTCGAAAACATTCGTCTTTACCTTATAACCAAGCTTATCCATTTGATTCCGAAAGTCTTTCATCAATTCTTTCCATATCTCTTGGGAACATAGAAGCTTGGCGGATATTTTTTAGTCCTAGAAGTTGCATAGTGATGCGTTCTGCACCAAGGGCAAAACCACCTTCGGGAGGAACACCATATTTGAAGGCCTCTAGAAACATTTTGATTTTATTTGGATCCATCTTCCAAATCTTCACGTGCTCAAGTAGTTGTTCGTAATCATTGATTCTGCGTCCTCCAGACATCCATTCCATACCACGACAGAGTAAGTCTATCCCTTCATTGAATTCTGGATTCTCTGGATTTGGGAAGACGTAGAAAGGTTTCTTTCTGGTTGGATAACCGTATATGAATACGAAGTCCGAACCAGTTTCTTTCTTAACAATTTCGCATATTTCCCTCTCATCCTGTGGATTCATATCCTTCTCCCCTCTTACATCGCGTTTATAAGTATCAAATATTTTCTGTTGAGCTTCTGTCAGAGAGAAAGTCGGAGTCTTCTCGATCATAATTGGCAGTTCAACATTTAAGAGTTTAAGATGTTCTTGGTTCCTCTCTTTCACTTGTTCCAAAATGAATCTCACCGTACCTTCGGCCATGTCTCTAATATCTTCCCAGCTTTCTATGAAAGCCATTTCGGCGTCCAAAGAAACAACTTCCGTGAGGTGTCTAGTAGTAACACTTGGTTCAGCACGAAATATTTTGTTCACAGAAAATACTCTTTCGAAGGCCGACATCACAATTTGCTTATAAAGTTGTGGAGATTGAGTAAGGAAAGCTTTCTTATCAAAGTAATCAACCTTGAAAACTTCACTGCCCCCTTCTGCTACCGCCGGAGTGATACATGGAGCCTGAAATTCAAAAAACATATTCTGTTTTAGAAATTCTCTAAAGGCATCGATGATAGTTTCTTGAACTTTAAAAACCGCTTGAATTTTTGGGTGCCTAAGAACAAGTGCTCGGTTGTCTAACTCCGTGACTAATTCTAGGTTATAACCATCTAGAGACATGTCGAAAGGAAGCGATTCGGCCTTGGCCAGTATCTCAATCCCAGTCACTTCCAATTCTATGTCACCGTTCAACATATCTTTGTTTACATTTTTCTCTGGGCGCTGATTTACCTGTCCGACAATTTTTAAAACCCATTCTGGACGCATCTCCTTGGCTTTCTCTATGGCTTCGGCTCTAGTTGGAAGCACTACACACTGCACTTTGCCCGTCATATCGCGCATATCGAAGAAGACCATCTTGCCTTGGTCACGTCGAAGGTCTACCCATCCAGAGATAGATATTTCCTTGCCCACATGTTCTCTCAAATCTTTTATATATGTTCTAGTCATGGTGTATAAGTCCAACCTTATTTCTAACATTTATCATTTTCTCATGAACAACTTTTCTCATTTTCTCTCCACCTTCTCTAATAATTTTATCTACTTCATCACCCTTCTTCTCCCACTCCGCTCGTTTTTCTCTCATCGGGTTTATCACAGCCTTTATATCTTTTATCAATTCTTCTTTCAAATCTTTGTATTTGCCTTTCTTTTCTGCATACAAATCCTTGAGTTCTGATTCTGCTCTAAAGAGCTTGTGGAGTTCATACACATTCTTTGGAATATCTGTACCAGAATCTGTGACGATCCCCATCACCGCTTTCTCTATCTCTGCATCTGTGGCAAAGAGTGGAATGGTGTTCCCATAACTCTTGCTCATCTTCTGTCCATCTGTGCCGATGATGGTGCCTACTCCTTCAATAATTAATGGTTCTGGACGAACAAAAGTTTCTCCGTATGCATTATTAAATTTATCTGCGACGTCTCCGGAGATTTCTACGTGCTGTTTCTGATCCGAACCTACGGGGACAAGGTTTGCATCGTGCACAAGGATATCCGCAGCCATGAGGATTGGATAATTGAAGGTTCCAACATTCACATCCTTTTTCTTCACTTCAGCATCTTTGAACGCATGGGCTCGAGAGAGATAAGGCACAGTCACGAGACATTCGAATATCCAAGCGAGTTCTGCTACATGAGGAATATCTGATTGAAGGAAGATAGTGACCTTCTCCGGATCAAGTCCGGCGCCGAGATAATCCAAAACTAAATTACGAGTGTATTCCGAAAGTTTCTTCGGATCGCTCGTGGTCGTCATGGCGTGCAAATTGGCCACGAAGAATCTACATTCATATTTGTCCTGCAGATCAATCCATTGTTTAAGCGCTCCGAAATAGTTGCCTATATGAAGAGCTCCCGACGGTTGCATCCCTGAAACCAATATTTTCTTCGACATATGTGGTCTATAGTATCAAGAAATCAACGGCTCTACAAAACCATCACGGCGATGGGGACGAGGAGCCAGAGGGTGAAGGAAAGGTCGGGAAGGAAGAATTTATCTAATACGGCGGGTAGGGTGTAAACAGGAGCGACGGGAATGATGTTGTACAAAATAGAAATTATGATGCCAATGAAAGCAACGAGAAGTAGAATGGTTTTAATGTATCCCAATACTCCCCCTCTTGAATAGCTATCAATATATTTGGTCAGAATAAAAAGGATTGGTACGAAAAAGATTGCGAAAATGGCAATATGATTCCAGAAAAGTTGATCAGAACCCTTCACCAAGGTGAGGACTTTCACAAACGGCACTTGGGTATAAAAAAAGCTCGCAAGGTAGAGCGAAAGTATTCCCGCGATTAACCGATTTTGCATGAATTAATTATACACTAAGCCTGAGCATTCAAATTGTTATCAATAAATGCTTTCAAATTCACTAAATCTTTCTTTTCACTATCGTAGAAATAAGATTTGATTCCGACCGACTGGGCGCTCCTGACTGCTTCTGGATTATGTTCAAAATAGATAACATTATCTTTCGCTAAATTAAAATTTGAAAGCATTGTCTCGAAATATTTAGGATCAATCTTGTCTGGCTTGTGTTTGAGAGTAAATAATTCGTATGGTAAATCTGCCAAACCAAAAGGTTGCATTTGTTCATCACTAGCATTCGTGAGAATAATCTTTCGATTGGGGTAGGCTTCAAGGAGATTATACATTTCCGCATTAATCCCCTGTCCTTCAATTACAAACGTATCTACAGCATCAACTAAAATTGTTTTCATGATTTTATTATATCAATTTAAATGGATTCCTTTATTGAAGCTTCTAGAGATTTCAAAAGGTCAGGATATAAAATTTTGGCTTTCTGTGTTTTAATCCTGTTACTAAAGTTATCTGCCCAAATTTCGTACATTTTAAACCACTCTGTTTTTTGAAATTTATCCTTTAGATGGTCAATGTTGAGCTTGCTAAGTTGGTCTGCATCAACAATAATTTCTTCATCCTCACTTTCTGATTTATGCTTATCCGCTGCTGATACCAACCTCAAAACTTTACTAATTTGTGATTCGTCATATTCAAGTTGTGTTAAAACCTCCCGAACATATGGTTCCGAATTTTGGTTTGCTTGTGGTTCCATCTCGAGTAATTTTTCAAAAGTAAGCTTGTCTTTTGAGACAATATCACGCCATCCAATATCATGAATATAACCAGCAACAATTAATAACTCTAGGTCTTCTCTTCCAGTTCCAAGTTCTTTAACCCATCTAACAACACGTTTAGCATGTTCCCAATCTCCCGGTCGACATCTTTCAATGTTTGGCCTTATGATCGAAATAATTTTTTCCTCATTCATGGATTAATTATATATCTAAACACTCAGTTAAATACTCCTCTGCTTTATCTGCATCTTCAACTTTAATCTGATGAGTATAACTAAAATAAGCCAATACTAAATTTCTCTCTTGTTCGGGTATTTCAGAAAAATCTTTATAAGAAACTGAATCGTCAATCGCCACAATTTTATGATCCTCGTCTTCTCGACTAAGCAAGCCTATGATTTCAACTTCAATTTTGTCTCCAGTCTTGTGTTCTTTGTTAGAAAAAACAATAACATCAACATTATCTTTCTCTAATTTATTTGTTGCTCCTTCTATGTATCCATAAGCAACTGGCATCACCCCATCATTGATTGGGATTTTTTCTTTTATAGGACCGAAATCTTCGAAACCAGTTCCGTCATAGCGCATATGAATCCGCCTATCTGACCCTTTTGGTATTTCGATTATGGCGTTGTATTTCATAACATTTTTATATCCCCTCCTTCTTTAATTCTTCAATCAACTTTTTGGCTTCTTTGGAGAGCTTGTCAGGAAGCTTCACGTTTATGCGGATATATAGGTCACCACGGTGATTGTTGCCCTGAGGCACTCCCTTGCCTTTAATCCTCAATATAGCCCCTGTGTTGGTGCCGGAGGGTATCTTCACCTCTATCTCCCCATCTAGCGTAGTGATGGCCTTGTTGGCCCCTAAAAGGGCCTCCGAGAGCTTGACTTGTAGATCCATGACCAAGTTATAACCCTCTTTTCGAAGATAACTATGAGGTCGTACGTGTACTCTGACAAAAAGATTCCCCGGACGACCATCTTCGATTGTTTCGCCGAAGCCGTCCATACGAATCATCTGACCACTTTCAATACCAGCGGGTATCTGAATGGAGACTTCTTTCTCCTTCACCAGTTTGCTATTCACACTTACCTTGCGAGTAGTACCGAAGATTGAGTCATGGAAAGTTAATTCGATATCTACCTGGATATCTCTCCCCCGTTTGACACGACGACCTCCACCGAAAATACTGCCGAAGATATCATTCAAATCCAAATCTTCGAATCCTTGTGCATTTCCAGAAAATTGAGAGAAGTCGAAACCACCGAATCCTTGTCCAGCATTAAATCCACCGAAGCCCTGCCCTCCTCCACCAAACTGCGCACCGGAGCCAAACGCGTCGTATTGCGCGCGTTTATTTTTATCAGACAACACTGCATAAGCTTCACTTATCTCTTTGAACTTGGCTTCATCACCGCTCTTTTTATCCGGGTGATGTTCATGAGCCAGTTTTCTGAAAGCTTTCTTGATTTCTTCTTCGGTCGCAGTTTTACTAACTCCGAGAATTTTATAATAATCTTTTGACATTAAGCTTTAGGAGTTTCTCCTTCGGGTTTCCCAGCCTCATCGGCAGGCTTGTCTTTGAATTCGGCGTCTTTTATAGGTTCTTCTTTTGGTTGTTCGGTTGAAGCATCAGCTGGAGCAGCATTCTTGCTCATATATTCACCAATCTTTTGCATTTCAGTTGAGAGTGCTTCTGATGCTGATTTAATAGTTTCTAGAGTGCCTGATTCTCGTTCTTTCTTTAGAGCAGTAACCTTCTCATTCACACCCGTTTTAATTTCTTCAGGAACAGTCGGAGCGTCCTTGAGAGCTTTCTCTGCTGTGTAAGTTAATTGTTCAGCGAGGTTCTTCGCATCCACCAAATCTTTCTTCTTCGCGTCTTCGGCAGCATTAGCTTCAGCATCCTTCTGCATCTTCGCAATCTCATCCTTTGAAAGTCCGGAGCTAGCTTCAATCCTGATGGACTGTTCCTTACCCGTAGCTTTGTCCTTGGCTTTCACAGAGAGTATTCCGTTCGCATCTACATCAAAGCTCACTTCGATTTGAGGCATACCTCGAGGTGATGGAGGGATTCCGTCCAAGATAAATCGTCCGAGAGATTTGTTGTCCGAAGCCATTGATCTTTCTCCCTGAACAATATGAATTTCAACTGAAGTTTGATTGTCCGCTGCTGTAGAAAATGTTTGAGATTTGGATGAAGGAATAGTTGTGTTTCTTTCGATGAGGTGTGTAGCTACTCCTCCCATTGTTTCAATACCGAGTGAGAGAGGGATAACATCGAGGAGAAGCACATCCTTCACATCACCTGAAAGGATTCCTCCTTGGATAGCGGCACCGAGGGCAACCACTTCATCTGGATTGATGGATTTGTTTGGCTCACGATTAAAGAATTTTTTCACCGCATCTGAGATGGCCGGCATACGAGTTTGTCCACCGACGAGAATAACTTCATTTAGATCAGCCACCTTAAACGGAGAAGCTTCCATGGCTCGCTTTGTGATGACCATTGCTCGGTCAATAAATTCAGCTGTGAGTTCCTCGAGTTTGGCTCGACTCATCTTTAAGAGGAGATGCCTTGGCCCAGAAGCATCCGAAGTGATGAATGGGATATTGATTTCAGATTCTGTAGCCGTTGAAAGTTCAATCTTGGCCTTCTCTGCGGCTTCGTCTAAGCGTTGAAGAGCGAGGGCGTCCGAACGCACATCAATACCTGATTCCTTTTTATATTCTTCGGCAATCCAACCAATAATTTTCTGATCAATATCCTTGCCTCCGAGGTGGCTATCTCCATCAGTAGATTTAACTTCCACTACATCATCTCCTACTTCAAGAATTGAAATATCAAATGTTCCTCCACCAAAGTCGAAGACAGCAATCTTCTCATTCTTCTTCTTATCAAATCCATAAGCGAGGGCGGCCGCAGTGGGTTCGTTTATAATACGCTTCACATCCAAACCGGCGATTTGCCCCGCGTCCTTTGTAGCCTTGCGTTGAGCATCGTTGAAGTATGCAGGTACAGTGATGACTGCTTCAGTAATCTTTTCTCCCAATTTAGTCTCAGCATCGGTCTTCAGTTTCTGAAGAATCATCGCGGAAATTTCTTCTGGACGAAGATTTTTGTCACCCATTTTCACTTGCACTCCTTTCTCCGGAGATTCAAGGATTTCAAAAGGTACTGTGGCCTTGTCTTTCTGTACAGCTGGATCAGCGAAGATGTGTCCGATGAAGCGTTTAATCCCAAACACAGTATTCTTTGGATTTGTGACGGCTTGCCTACGAGCGAGGAGTCCCACGAGGCGTTCGCCAGTCTTCGAGACAGCTACAATAGACGGTGTAGTGCGAGCGCCTTCGGCATTCTCAACAATTTTTGGGATACCAACTTCCATCACTGCGACTGCAGAGTTTGTAGTTCCTAAATCTATTCCGATTATTTTTGCCATATGTTTTTGATGGATTAGTTTGTAAATTCACCCACTTTTACCTTGGCGGGGCGAAGAGATTTGCCATTCATTATATAACCTTTTTGGAGAACTTCAAGTATTTTGTGATCTTCGTCTGGTTTATCTGTTTTAATCATTCCAATCGCCTCGTGAAAATTCGGATCAAACGTTTCTCCGAGCGGATTGGACTCTTCTAAACCATTCGACTTCAATATTTTAATTAATTGTTTGTGGAGAGGCAATAGATCTGCTCCGGGATGTGCTTCAGCGAGGGTAAAGCTGTCCAAAACTGGAATTAATTCGGTCATGAGGCCCGCGTTTGCGAACTTTAGGAAGTCCATTTTAGCATCTTCATCCCTCTTGCGTAGGTTTACAAAGTCTGCCTGCGCTCTCTGCCATCCGTCCATATTCTCTTTGGTCTTCGCCTCGGCCTCCTTCAACTTCTCCTTAAGTTTTTTGATAGTATCGCCTTGATGCTCCTCTGTTAAAACAGAGTCATCAATCCCCGTCTCGGTATCGAGAATTATATCGTCATCTTTGTGAGTCATAGGCACATAGAATAAGCGATTTTCACCTCAAAATCAAGAGTTATCTAGAGTTAATTTTTATCGTATTAAATACTTTATCCATTTCTGCAATTTGTTTTGATTCGTCTGGTCCTATCAATGTGTATCCTCCAAATGAGTACATGCCTCCATTTACAAGAGCCGTGAGTATCGTCGCAGTAGCTTTTTGCGTTTTTGAATTTTGTAGAAATACTGATCGAACAAACTCAATTCCGTTAATAGTGACCTTTTTACATTCCAAATATTCTTTTGACGAACAACCCTTTAAAAAATCATCTAAAACCCATGTTGATTTTTGATTTGTCCCACTAGTATTAAAAGATATCATTATCTGTCCATCCTTCAGAACAAAAGATGCTGTGGTTGGTAAGGGTAATTCCTTGAGATTTGATACATACCAAGTAAGATCATCTTGACCTCCGAATTTTTCTCTTACGACAGCAGACATAAACCAAGTTGGTGGATAATCGAAACTAAAAAGTTTATTTGGGGTTGTATAAGTTTTCCAATCTGATGTCGAAACCACGCTTGCAGTTTGATTTTTAGTAACCCACAAACCCAGCCCACCAATAATAACCACAAAGCCCAAAATAATTAATTTTGTTTTCACGCGAGTTTAGTTTCTAATTTAGTCACTCTTCCTTCGAGAGTTTTCTGTTCGCTTTTAACTTCTCCGAGAATTTTAGAACTTATTTCCATAACATCACCAATCTGCTCTGCGAGATCGTCTTTTGTAGCCATTTCTTCACGAATAGAAATGAGCTGTTCATGTGTCAAATTTAATCGATTATTTACTTCATCGAATTGCCTATCGATGCGTCCCTCCAGCCCTTCTAAATATGTTTTTAGTTCCGGTTCCATATCTGCGTATTATAACAAAATCCACTCCAGAAAGTATAGAGTGGATAATGTGAGCAAGGTTAAACCTTGGTATTTTTCACCTCAAAATCAAGGACTATTTGGTGAATTTGAAGGTTGAAAGAATTTGGTCTAATACTTCAAAATATGTGGTGTTTGTGTTGTTTCTTATTTCTTCTATATTTTTCAAATTCGCATTAATCATGGCCTCAAATTTAAACCCGTCTTTTAGAATAACGACATATCTAAGCATATTATAACTATGCCCCTCTGGTTTTCCCACAAATCTGTGCGCTTCAACCCCATTAACCAGACGTTTAGTTTGTGAAAAATCTCCATCATAATCGTATATTCTAAGGTATTCGTCCAGTGTTATGCGTTGCCCGTACTTAAGATCGGTTGGGTAATCAATAGTCACACCTGCGTAAATACTTGAATCATTTGTTTTTATTTTAAAATCAGTCCGATTAAGGTAAGTGTTGTCCTCTGTAATCTCCCATGTACTTGGATATTTAAATTCAAATCCATACTTAGTATTCGTATAAGTCTTCCAGTTCGCTGTCGAAGTGGCGTCTACTGGTTGATTTTTAGTTGCCCACAATCCCAATCCACCAAGAACAATAACCACAAGAACTAAGATAATTAATTTTGTTTTCATGTCAATTTATTTTCTAAGAATTCTGAGTTAAGTTTTTATAAAGGTTTGAAATTTGCCAGAAGTTGTTCAAATTTAGCCTTATCACTATATGAAAGCATTTCCCAGAAAACGTAGTCATGAGATCCCAATTTCGATTCGTATGTCACAATTCCCAGACCACTTCCGTCATAAACTTTCACATCCCAATCAATTGAACCAATTTTTTGAGTTCCTCTTTCCTCTATAACAGGTAGCCAAGATTTATGAACTGAAGTGCTAAAGGAAATTCCTCTGGTGTAATAAGCGCCCTCGCATCCATTTTGACATTCCTCTTCGCGTTTTGCATTTGTTAACTGATCAGATGGTGAAGAAAATACAAGTGATTTTTCCTTCCATCCTGGTGGATATATGAGGCTAAAGCCATATTGAGTATTTGTATAAGTCTGGACGCTCTGTGTACCAAAATTAGACCAAAGCCCCAATCCTCCAAGAATAACGGCCACAAGACCTAAAATTATTATTTTTTTCATAGATTTAAGTATAAACGAAAAATCCGCTGGGAAGCGGATTTTGGGTGGATAACTATCTCTTACTCCATTGAGGGGCCTTGCGGGCTTTCTTCAGACCGAACTTGCGTCGTTCCTTGGCTCTAGGATCGCGCTTGAGGAAACCTTTAATCTTCAATTTACCACGAAGATTTATATCATAAATAATAAGTGCTCGAGAAATTGCATGTCGAAGGGCATCAGCTTGAGACGAAACTCCTCCACCGCTTATAACAGCTGTGACTGCGAATTTCTGTGAGAGTTCAACCGCATCAAAGGCCGATTTCACCGTATTTCGAAGTTCAACAGTTGGGAAGTAGTTCTCGAATTCTCTCTCGTTTATAGTAATAGAAAACTTTGACGCAGGAGTGATGCGTACATTTGCTGTAGAGGTTTTCCTTCGACCGATTGCATTGATATATTTTTCAGCCATATTAATCTGTAATAGTTAAATTTTTTATCATTTGAGGTCGGAGTTTATTCTTTGGAAGCATACCGAGAACCGCTCGACGAAGGACGTCTTTCTCACCCTTGCTGTTTATCACTTGCTGCATAGACATAGTCTTTAGACTTCCAGGATAACCCGAGTGACTGACGTACTCCTTGTCTCGTTTCTTCTTCGCATCAATCCACATTTTCGAAGCATTGGTCACTTCAACCTTAACATCAGGAATTTTATTCTTGGCAAAGTCAGTACGATTTTTTCCCATGAGAAAGACTGCTATCTCTGTAGCAATTCTTCCGATTCTCTTGCCTGTAGCGTCTATTGAGTGTTTCATTTTATTAAACAAATTCTATGATAGCCATTTTCGCCCCATCTGATTTACGCTGAATCAATTTGGTAATTCTCGTATAACCGCCCTTGGTGGCCTTATATTTTGGAGAAAGGGTGAGGGCAATCTTCTTGCCTGCAATCTTCCCCACTCTTGTCTCGAGCAGACGGCGACTAGCAATAGTACCAGATTTACCCAGAGTCACAAGCTTCTCTACAAAAGGTCGGACCTCCTTGGCCTTTGGTTCAGTGGTCTTGATTTTTTCTTTCATGACCAACGAGTAGGCCAAAGACTTGAGCAGAGCTTTTCTCTGATTTCTCTCTCGACCGAATTTTCTGTTGTGATTGCCGTGACGCATGGTTATTTAAGTATAATTCCAAATTCTCCTAAAGCTTTTTTAATTTCTTGAATACCCTTGGCCCCTAAACCTTCAATGACCAGGAGATCCTTTTCCTTCTTGCGAGCCAAACCTCCAACCGTGCGGATGTTAGCATTCGCAAGGGCATTTTGTGTCCTTGCAGAAACATCCAAAGATTCTACTCGAGTTTTCAATACTTCTGGATCAATTTCTGATTTAGAAACACTACCGTTCTCTGTCGCTCTTTCGCTCTCTATCACTTCCGGTTCTTCTTCTTTGAAACCAACAATAGCTTTGAGTTGATTAATCATCACTTCTATAGATGAAGTTAGTGCGTCAGTAGGAGAAATGGTGCCGTCAGTTTCGATAAAAAGTTTGAGTTTGTTAAAGTCTGTACGATCACCCACGCGCATATTTTCTACTTCATAACTAGCTCGACGAATCGGAGTGAAAACACCATCAAGGGTGATTGTGCCTATATCTACGCGATTTTTCTCAAGCATTTCTTTAGGAACAAAGCCCATGCCCTTCTCTGCACGAAGTTCCATCTCTAGGGTCGTAGATTTGTCAGTGACTGTAGCAATAATTTGATCAGGATTAAGTACTTCAACTTGTCCAGGAAGATCCAAATCTCCGGCAGTGACTACTTTCTCTCCTTTAACTTTCAAATTAATAATCTGCGGTTCATCAGTAGAGAAACGCATACGTACCTTCTTGAGATTAAGAAGAATTGTGATGACATCTTCCTTCACTCCGTCCAAAACAGAAAACTCATGACTCACGTTTGGAATCTTGACTGAAGTAATAGCTACTCCCGGCAAAGAAGAGAGAATGATACGACGAAGACTGTTGCCGAGAGTATGTCCATAACCCGGATAGAGACCTTCGATTTCGAAAACTCCAATCGCTCCCTCTTCAGAGATGATTTTGGGTTTCGATGGAAGAAGAATTGTGTAATCGGCCATATAAAATATTTAAAAATTAATTTATGATCTGCTATAAAACTCAATCACAGCACCCAAATCAAACGTATGTTCATTTGTAACATAGTTTGGATTACCGACAATTTTGGCCTCCTTTTTGGCGGTATCTACGGTAACCCAAGGAGGCACGGTTATTGCTAACATTCTCTCTGAAACTTCACTGAAGAGAGGGCTTCCCTCACTTCCTCCACGGATAGAAACAACATCCCCTTCTCCTAGAAGGATTGAAGGAATGGTAACCCGCTTACCGTTAACCATAGAGTGTCCATGGGAAGCAATTTGTCTTCCTTGAGCTCGAGTTTTCGCCATTCCTGCTCTATAGAGAACATTGTCTAGACGGGATTCAAGAGTTTGGAAAAGTTTCTGTCCTGGTTCGTTCGAAGAAAGAGAACCCTTAACATATTTTGAGAATTGTTTTTCTGAGATACCATAAGTGAATCGAGCTTTTTGCTTTTCTATAAGTTGTTTGCCGAATTCAGATTTTGGCTTCATGCGACCCTTGGCATTCTTTTCTTTGCGAGAAAGAGAAAGTGCGTATTTAGGACTTTGAGTTTTCTCAAAGATTGGGCTCCCTAATCTGCGTGCTATTTTGTATTTTGGTCCGATTTTCATAGTATTTTTATATTGAAATTATGCTCGGCGAGGCTTAGGGGGCTTTGGACCGTTGTGTGGGACAGGAGTCATGTCCTGAATAGTAGTGAGGTTCACACCTTTCGAAATAAAACCGCGAATAGCTGATTCGCGGCCGGAGCCTACACCCTTTACAATAACTTTTACTTCCTTAATGCCGAAAATAGCGGCTTTCTCCGCTATTTTCTCTCCAATTTTGGCTGCTGCAAAGGGGGTGCCCTTCTTGGCTCCCTTGAAACCTAGGGCTCCGGATGTTGACCATGCAAGCGTGTTTCCCTTGGGATCAGTGAGCACTAGTTTTGTATTGTTATAAGTAGATTCAACATAAAGAATTCCTGAATCAAAATGTTTTTTAGAACTAGTTGAAGCAACAGGAGCAGCCACTACTGCTTCTGTAGTGGTGGCTTCTTCTCCTTCTTTTATAATTCTTTTTTTACCCATAAATTATTTAAAAATTATTTCTTGTCTGCGATCTTACGTCCAGTACCCATGGTTTTTCTGACATTGCCTCGTCTCGTACGAGAGTTTGTTTTGGTTCTCTGACCACGAACCGGCATACCGCGACTGTGACGAACGCCTCTATAGGCCTTGATGTCCTTAAGTCGTTTGATGTTGCTGGCTACTTCACGTTTAAGATCTCCTTCCAAAGTTATTTTCTCAACGATACTACGAATTTTATTTTCTTCGACAGTACCAATATCTTTGGGCTTCTTTTCTCTAGAAACACCCGCCTCTTTGAGGATAGAGGCTGCTCTTGAGCGTCCAATACCAAAAAGCACAGTTAGACCGATGTCAATACGCTTTTCTTCTGGAATGGTGATACCGAGTATTCTCATTTTTAACCTTGACGCTGTTTATGGCGAGCGTTCGCCTTACAAATCACATATACATAGCCCTTTCTTCGGACAATTTGACATTTTGAACATATCTTTCTGACCGATGCTTTAACTTTCATAGTGAATGACTATTCTAGCTTGTCCTGCTTTTCGTGTCAATATATCCTGTGGGTAACGGGGTTGCTTTATAGGCGTTTTATGATTCGGGCTTTTCCACCATACGGTTCTAATTCCAGAAGCACTCTGTCTCCCACCAAAACTCGAATGCGATGAAGACGCATTTTACCTGAAAGATATGATAACAGTTCTCCTTCCTCTCCATCAATACGAACCCTAAACATAATGTTTGGAAGAGCCTCGAGTACTGTGCCCGTTCTCTCCAATTCTTTATTATCTTTTTGAGCAGTCATCTATTTTTGGGTATTCTTTACAATCTTTATTTTAGAAACATCAGTTGGGAAAGAATTATTCCAGAATGGACGCAGAACCGCATTGGCGCTCACAATACCCGGATATTTTTTGAGAACAGCATCTTCTTCATTCCTCTTTGTTCCTGACAAGTCTTTTTTCAAAGCCTCCTCATCAACAACAAAAGTTGCCACGACTCCTCCAGTGACTTGGAAAGAAATCTGTTCTGCGCTCAAAAGATCTTCCTTGGGTTCACCCACAAAAGATAGGTCCAGAGAAGACAAAGCTGAAATATCTACTGGTATAGCAGCGTCTGCCACTGCTTTCTTCTGGGCAAGAAAAGAAATCAAATCTTCCTTTTTGAACATCACCCCATAAAAGTTTCCTCGTTCATTTATAGTAGCCCCAGAATTTGTTTGGTTTGATTGAGGCAAATCTTCATAAACAATACTGACTAGATTTGGGAAGAGAATATAATCTGCTGGAACTTGAGCGTTCGCTTGACCCAATAATTCCGTTTTGAGGGCAGCTTCCAAAGACTCTTTGGCCTTGGCTGTATCCGCTGGACTAACTGCTTTCTCTGTGCCGATAAAACCTCCAGTCATTGCTGTTTTCGAACGAGCATAAACCTTTTTATCTCCTTTAAGTCCTGGCAGAGTAAAGTCAGAGAGAGGAATATTATAAGTGTCCCCAGGTTGATCAGCCACAACCACAATTTCCAGGGAACCTGGGACCGACTTTCCATCAACAGTCTTCTGTGCGGGGACAACAATATCCGAACCTACTCTAAAAATCTTTCCATCAGTAGCTTGGAAACGGGTGGTCTTCACAAGTTTTTGTGCTTGAGTATTTTCATTGTAAACAATAATTGTGCCTTGGGCCTTGCGAGAAACTTTCACTTCTCCCGAAGCAGGAGCGGCCAACCCCTTTTCTCCGGAAAGTTTGATGACACTAAAAAGCAATTGATTTTCAGTATTCTTGTGAGCAGTATAAACATCTTTGGTGAAATTCATGGCCACAGATTTTGGTATATAAGTTAGAGTAGCACTTGTCCTTAGAGAAAAGATGACAGCAACAAGCACCACGAGAGCTATGCCCGCTCCAATCCAAATAGATTTTTGAGAATAACGTCTATTCGAAGGCAGAGAACCAAAATTACCCCGCGTCATAGATGGTCTAAAACGGGATTGAGATGAAGACTGTGGAGTCTCTGTTTCTTTCGGAGAAAAGGCATCAACAATATTAACCTTTCTACGGCTATCGGGAATTGGAATGTCTCGGATAGATTTCTTTTCAGAAGAAACGATAATGTCTTCAATATTTTTGGGCATAGTTTAAATAATTAAGATGCTTATATTGTATCGTAAAAGCAAGTAATGGCCAAGTTTTCATCCACAGTTTCACCTTCTGGAGATTTGGTAATTGCAGAGGTGAATTTATTGTCCTGTCCTAAGACTACAATATTTTTGTTTGGCAAAACACTTTCAAGGAACATTTTAGAAATATCTTGATGTTTAGGAAGAGAAGTGAGAAAAACAGCATAAGGAGATTTGGCTAAATTAGGAAATTTCTTGGTTTTGTTATCCCACGCTTGCATCCATTCTTCCTTCACACTGTTTATAACAGGCTCGAGCTTTAGTAGAGTTTTAGAATCTAACTCTCCTCTAACAAAAAGTTTCAAATAAGATTCTGCAAGGGGTAATTCAATTTTTAGTTTATCTTTTATCCGCCTGGCCAACGAAACCGGTCCCATAGGCAATGAGACGAGCAATCTAGGATTATTGTGTTCTACAAAGAGTATCTCTGTAGCTTCGTTGGTAATGTTTACAAGTAGCGAAGAATGAAGAGTTTGAAAAACATGAGAAAGAACTTTGAAATATATGAACATAAATCCTTGGAGAGAAACTCCATCTTCAATAGGAAACAATTTGGTAATTTCTTCTTCAATTCTATGGATTAATTTTTTCTTAGAAATATTCAGAACAAAATCAATTTGAGCATTGTTTACCTTGTCTCCGATTGGTAAATTAGTTTGATAGCCATTCACTCGTAGACCCACAAAGGCCGATTCGAAAAATTCGTTTTCTTCATTTGATTTAGAAACTGATTCTTGTTTGATAATTTCTTCTTCCTGAAGGATAGCCTCTCGTATTATTTTCGAATCCAAAACAAAACGTTTTTCTTGCTTTAATTCAGAAGTTTTCAAATTGGAAATAACCCACGGAGATGAGAGAGAAATTACTGCCCTGTTCGTTTTAGTTTTAAAACCTCGTTCTTCGAGTAGAGGAGGAGCATTTTTAAAAACATTTTCTAGGGCCAAGGAGAGCGCCTTGATCATTGCATTTTCTAGGGATTTTTCTGTAGGATTTTCTCCAGAATGAAAAGGCACTCGAGTTTTATAAATAATTTCAGATGGGTGCTCTTTCATTCGATGCATCAAAGCCACTCCGACACTGCCGGAGTCAATATGAAGCGCGAGGACATTTTCTGAATGATCTATGTGGAACCAAGAACTCATAGCTTTATTCTAGCACTGCTTTGATTCTTCTTACACCCGCAGAAACAGCTTCTTCTTTGAGAATTTTAAAAGATCCTAGTTCAGAGGTGTTTGTGACATGTGGCCCACCGCAGAATTCTTTGGAATAAGCGGTCTCTAGTGAATCACCAATAGAATAGATACTAACTTCGTCACCATATTTATCTCCAAAGATGTGCGCCGCACCAGTCTTCTCTGCTTCCTCCTTTTTCATAACAATTTTGTTGACGGGCAACTTCTCATTAATTTTTTCATTAACAATATCTTCAACGTTTTTCTTTTCTTCATCTGTCATCTTGCGTGTGAAAGAGAAATCAAAACGCAATCGTTCAGAAGTAATATTAGAGCCCTTTTGAGTAATTTCTGTTTTCAAAACATCTTCTAGAGCCTGACGCAGAAGGTGCGTAGCCGTGTGCAATTTTTTGGTTTCTTCACCTGCATCCGAGAGCCCACCTTTAAACATACCGGCGGAAGAAGTCTGAGATAACTCTTGATGCTTCTTAAACTCTAAAATGAAAGTGCTTTTGCTCTCTTCATCTTTTATGATTAAATCGTATTTAAACATTTCTCCAAGATTTCTAATTTCCTCAAGTGCCATTTCAATTGGAAATCCATATGTTTGAAACAAGTCAAAGTACTCTTTTCCACTCATTGATTTCTTACCCAAGCTTCTCATCATTTCAAATTTATTTCTTAATTCTTTTAGTCCTTTTTCAAGTGTTCTTTCAAATTTCTCTTCCTCTTGTTTTAAATTAAAAAATATAAATTCTTTATTAATTTCTAGTTCTGGATATGTGTCCTTGTACATATTTACCACAACTTCTGAGACTTCATTGGTGAAATTTTTTATACCAAGTTGTTTACCATATCTCACTGCTCGTCTTGTAAGCCGCCTCAAAACATAACCCTGACCAGTATTAGAGGGCACAATCCCCTTCTCATCTCCTAAGATAAACGTGGCTGCCTTGAGATGATCTGCAATAATTCGCATCGCCTTTTGATTCTCATCATATTTCTTGCCACTCAATGTTTCTATTTTTTGAATTATTGGACAGAAAAGTTCAGTTCTATAGTTATCGTCTAAACCATTGACTACAGCCAAGGTTCTCTCTAGCCCCATCCCCGTATCAACATTCTTTTGTGATAATTGTTCAAATTTACTGAGAGAAGTTTTGTTATATTGCATAAAAACATCATTCCAAATCTCAAGCCACAGAGGATTGTCATCATTAAAACTTTCTGGAACATTGTTCGGGTCTCCAGCCCAATAAAACATTTCTGAATCTGGGCCACAAGGTCCTGTTTCTCCGGCTGGTCCCCACCAATTGTTTTTCTTGGGTAACTTTGCAATTCTCTTTTCATTTATGCCCAAACCTTTCCAAGTTTCGTAGGCTTCTTCATCAAAGGGCGCATCCTCATCACCTTTAAATACAGAGACAGCGATTTTATTTTTATCTAAACCCAACCATTTATCTGATGTTAAAAATTCAAGACTCCATTCAATCACCTCTTTCTTAAAATAATCTCCAAGGGACCAGTTCCCAAGCATTTCAAAAAAGGTATGGTGACAATAATCACCCACTTCATCTATATCTCCGGTTCTAATGCATTTCTGAACGTTCACTAATCTATTGCCAGAAGGATGCTTTTCTCCGAGCAAATATGGGACAAGGGGGTGCATTCCTGCTGTAGTGAAGAGGACCGATGGATCATTCTCCGGTACAAGCGAAGCACTAGGAATAACTTTATGCCCCTTTTCTTCAAAAAACTTTAGAAATTTAGCTCTGATTTCTTCTGAGGTCATATGAGAAATATAGCATTAAATGAGTGTCTTTAGAACTTTGAAATCTTCCATTAGGGTAACTTTGGAATGCTGATTATAGATAGCAACAGCGGGGTGATAGAGAGGCACTACTTTCACCCGCCATCCGGACCCGGCGGGCAAGCCTTCTCCCCCCTCTATTGTGGTCTCAAACACTTTTCCATGAATTTCACTGATTGGGCCCAGTTCGGATGATAACCCATATCTATTCATAATGTATTGCATAGAAAACCGACCGAGAGTGGCAATGATTTTTGGTTTTATGATTTCAATTTGTCTATCCAGAAACGGCGCATAAATTTCTATCTCTTCTGGAAGAGGGTCTCGATTCTTCGGCGGGCGATCCTTCACAATATTGGTGATATAAACAGATTCACGAGGAATATTTATGGATGCAAGAAATTCATCCAGAAGTTTGCCCGAACGCCCACAGAAAGGTCGCCCAGACTTCGCTTCATTTTCACCCGGAGCTTCACCAATAAAAATTATTTCTGCTTTGTGGTTTCCTTCTCCTATGACCGGGAAAACTTTGTTCTTAATTCTCTCAAGACACAGAGGAGAAGCCTTGAGGCTTACAATCTCATCTTTTATTTTCTTTAATTCTTCATCCGCGTCTACCATTTTTAAAACTAGTTATGAAATGCTCAATGAACCAAAGTCCTGTGAATGCGAAGAGAGTTGCGATAGTAGCGAAAATAGCAATAGAGATATATCCATAACCAACCGTCGCCCCAATACCTGCAGTAATCCAAAGTCCAGCCGCTGTGGTAATGCCAGATGTGTGGTCTTGATTGTGTTCGTGATTATGTAGAATTGCTCCTCCACCAATAAAACCGATACCCACGATGAGACCCTGGAGGACATACATGAGACCGGGTGAACCAGGATCAGAAATTGGTGAAATTAGTTGACTAACAATAATAAAGAGAGCTGAACCCATGGCTACTAATCCATATGTTCGCATCCCAGCTGTTTTGCCTGCAAAGGAGCGCTCTGTCCCTAAACACACACCGAGCATAAGAGCTATGACTAAATTTATAAACGGTGTAATCAAACTTGGATCAATAATATTCATAAAATTATAGTTCATTGATTTCTTTTATAATCGCATCAACCTTCTCTTTGTCTTCGTGCAAAACTTTGAGCAAACTCAGATCTTTCTTAACCGTAGAACAAAGCACAATGCCGGATTCGAGAAGTGCTCGACGGTTCACAACAGAGAGACTGTTCAAACAAGTAATCGGGTGAAGTCCTTCTTCTTCTATCATATCCTGGAGATTTCCTTTCTCCGGGTAATTCCATCCTATCATAACCATGTTCTTGCAAATACCGTAGTGAATGGCTGTAGAAGAAAACTTTGTATTGGTCACGAGCCAACCTTCGTCGAGAGGACGCTCTTTGCCTCCATAACTGAAAACATTATCCTTGAGATCATCAAACCGTGCTTTGACATAAAGAACAACTTTTAAATCAGATTTCGTGCCCAATTCATTATGAAATTTTGATTCGACCATAATGAGTTTCTTTTCATTCCAAGCCACAACATCCACTTCATGTGAGACACAGCCACCCAAGACGGTTTGATCTGTTAAGGTTTCGAATCCTTTGGCTTTGAAAATTTCAGCTACAAACTTTTCAAAGGAAAAACCCGCGGGGCCGAGATCCATCACCGCCCTTCTCAATGAATAACTTCGAGCGACATGTTTACTTATTTTATGAAGGAAACTAAAGGCGTGTTTATAAATCTCATTCGTCGTCATTCCATCATGAAGCTCTGCGATGATGTGTGTTATGACTTTCTCCGTGGCTTCTTCAGAAGCTCCAGAATGGAGGAGTGAGAAACGCAGTTTATCTTGGTCAAAGCTTTCCCTCTTGCCATCAGCTTTGAGGATTAAAACTTCTCGCTTGGCTAATTCGCTAGGATTCATTAGAAGTTATTATAGCAGATTAAGCGATAATCCCTCCACCCAGACAGACGTCTTCATGGTATAAAACAACAGATTGTCCACTTGCAGCGGTTTGTGGTTCATCGAAAATTACTTTATCCCCCTCCACTTTTATTTTGAATCTCTTCTGTCTGTATCTGATGCGGGCTTCCAGTTTTTTAGCTTCTGAGCTTTTTAGCTTGTTAATCCAATTCACTTTTTCTATATAAATTTCCTTAGGCGAGTGAAAGGTTATTTCTATTGGGTCATTTGACACTGTTATGGTGTTTTGATTTATATCTTTGGCTATCACATAAAATGGTTTCGAATTTGTTTCTTTCTCTGTCACTTCAAATCCATGTCTTTCCCCGAGAGTATAATAGAGAGCTCCATTGTGCTGACCTATAACTTCACCTCTTGTGTTCAGAACCTTTCCTGGAGAAGTCTTGATAAAATGTGATAAAAAATCTTCTAGATTGACATCTCCAAGAAAACAAATGCCCTGACTATCCTTCTTCTCCGAGACGGGTATATCAAATTTCTTGGCCAATTTGCGAACTTCTGATTTTTCTAAATGTCCAATAGGAAACAACACGTGGGATAAATCATCTTGAGTTAACGTCCAAAGAAAATAAGATTGATCTTTCTCTTTGTCTCTTCCCTCCCTTAATTCATACTTCTTGCTTCCTACTTCATGCGCTTGGGCATAATGTCCCGTCGCGATAAAATCTGCGCCCATTTCCTTGGCCTTTTTCCAAAAAGCTCCAAATTTTATTTCTCTATTACAAAGCACATCAGGATTGGGAGTTCGACCCGTTTTGTATTCTTCAATCATATAATCCGCTACTCCTTTTTTATATTCTTCTTCAAAATCAAAAAACAAAAATGGTATATCAAGTTTTATTGCCACTCGCATCGCATCTCTGCGTTCATCACGCCACGTACAAGGCAGAAAATCCGGCGACCAAACCTTGATGAAAACCCCAATCACTTCATATCCAGCTTCCTTGAGAAGAGCCGCCGAAACCGCGCTATCTACTCCTCCTGATAAACCAACAAAAACTTTTCTCATATTATTTATTCAAATATTTGGCCCGATTAATTTTGTGCTCTTCAAACGTTTCTGCATAGTGCACCGTCCCAGATTTATCCGTTAAAAAATAAAAGTAGGGTGAAGCCGTCGGTCGCAGAGCCGCGGTAATACTGTTGAGACCGGGATTATTCAATGGCATCTTGGGCAAACCACGACGTTCATATGTTTCTGGAGAAGAATCTACTTGCAGAGCCATATTAATCTTTAAACGTTTCCAAAGTATTCCTGAGACAATTTTCATATCGTTCACACCCCTTACTTCTGCTTCCAAAATAGAAGCCATCAAAATAATTTCATTTAAACTAAATCCTGATCTGTTTATCTCTGACATTAACGGAGAAACTTTGGTGTCAAAATTATCTTTTAAAAGGGCGATGGTGGCCGTGGCATTCATATACAAACCCACATAATAAGTATCTGGGAAGAGGTACCCCTGTGGAGCAGATTGAATAAAAACATCGTGATCAAAATATTTGAATCGAATATCAAACAATTTGGATATTTCCTGATTATCATAACCTTCGGGTATAGTGATACGTACACTTTTGGGTTCGTTCGTTTCTCCTCTCTGTCTATAAGAATAAACACTGATTATTCCAATAATCAAAATTACACTTAAAAAAATTAATTCCCATCTCTTTAGACCGTAGAAAGGTTGTTCCATTCTGTTTTAAATCGGTAAGTTCGACGGCGCTTCGGCTCTCTTCGATGGAATACGAGAGAGAGTTGGAGTAGCTGCCACAACATAACTTGGGAAGTGGAAAATAGTAGCCAATTCTTCGGTTGTAAGGATAAATGGTTTACCATGAAAATGTTTAAACGGTGTGTTAAAGAAGGCTCGACGTTTATAAGCTTCAAGCAATTTTTCTTCATTATTTCTTTTCTTTGCTCCACGAAAATCTTGCCACACATAATCTACCCCAGCATTAAAATCTGGTTTAAAACCATTCAAGGTTTGTGAATTAAATTGAGAGAAAGATCCGAGAAGCCCACCGATATTCGCTGGATTGTATATATCTTTTTCTGCGAAATACGTAGCCCGAATCATAGTATCAAAGGCATACTTGGCTGCGGCACGTTCTATAGAAGCGATAACTTCAGTTTGACCCTTGGAGAGGTTAAGGCTGGTTGGATTCTTTTGATCTTCGGTTTTCATTGTGGCCTTCTTCACAATCCCCTTCACTTCTTTTTCTATATCAGATTTCCAATCAGGTTTAGTAAAAATTCTTCCATATTTCAAACCTTCTTTGGAATGAGCTTGAATCAAGATTTGAATCCACGCTTGTTCACCCCTCTTTAGAGATCCGAGGAATTCCAACATTGGAACAATCGGATCGTTTTTGTATTCCTCCTTCGCATCTTTGTCTAATCCATAATCAATATAAGTTTTGATAGGATAAGCATCTGCTTTGGTTAAAGCGAATTGGCCAAACCATCCAAAAGTAATTTTCTCTGGATCCCTATGAATACCCAAAGTATAATCCGCCACTTCTTGAACGGTGACATTTGGGAACTGAGCATAAAGTTGAGCTTCTATACGACTCTTCATATTTTTGTGTGCCCAAATCATAAACCTCACTTGTCCATCAATTGAAATAATTTCTAGAGAAAACCAAGCTCGCACTCTGCCCTTGAAATATACATCAATGAGGGTTCCTACACTCGCGCCGAAGAGGCTGTTCAAAAACATCTCCATAGCCAAAGGAGATTTGAACATCTCACGAGGAATTTTAATCTCGAGCAGAACCGAACCTTGGGCCTTAATCCATTCGCGTCGTTTATAAGTAAGCCACAAATCAAGCCACGTAAGGATTAAAGCCAAAGTAAGCCAAATGGGAGCGAGAACCCATGCATAATGAAGCATGAGAGAAAATAACTCGCTGTGATAAAACGAAACTATATTAGAAATAAGTGCTGAAAACATTATCTACATTCTACACGATGTGATATTTGTTGTCTTTATCTTTTTTGAAATACTTGGGATTTTGGAGATTTACTAGAATAGTGTTTTCCTTGACGTAGCGCTCCTTAAGAACCTTGTCTATCACTTTATCCTTAGGCAATGGGCCCTCTTTCTCTATAATTTTTGTGATAACATCCTTGACCACTCCGGACATATAACCCCATTCAGAAAGGGCATAAAGACCTCGTCCCACGAGAACAAAACGTGGATCCTTGATGAGTTCGTTGTGAGTAGTGGCTACATGAGCCCTCTTGTTGAAATATTGAGAAATGGCCTTCGCTACTTCTTTAAAGTGAATGGGTGAACCGTGCTTCCTGATGACGAGGAAGGCATAATCTCGCATACCCTTCGCATTCACATTGGCCGAAGAAGTCTTACCCCATTCGCCCAAAGGATTTTTCCCAATTTTGTGTGAGATTGAGAGCCAGCGTTTGATGACTTCTTCAGTTTTGTATTTTTCATTAATATCCTTCACTTCTTCAAGGAAATTGTTTATCAAATCACCTTCGACTATCAACTCATCATCAGAAAGTCGGCTGTAGAGTCGACGGAGAGCTCCTTGAATTTTTTTAGAAAGTTCTGAATCAACGTGCCATCGATGATTGAATTCTTCATCCTCTTTCTCACGTTTGAATTCTTCTCCAATAACAAGAATGAAATTTAAATGATTCTGAGTATCTTGATCCTTCGCGAGGTGTTTGAGCAAATCTTTCTCTGAGACAATACCTCCAAGGGTAAAAATAACTTCTTTGAGTTCTGTGAAAATTGATTGAGAATCTTTGTATTCCTTGGACTTGCGAACAGTGATGAGGGAATGATTCTCTATCTGGCGAACACGTTCACGAGTAATGCCGTATTTCTTGCCTATGGCATCCAGAGTCAAACGAACATTTTTGGAACCCAAACCGTAGCGACTTTCTATAACATCTCGACCACGTTTGGTGAGAGTAGAAAGCAAGTGTTTAGTAACTTGCTTTGGTTTAAAACTTAATATAATTTTGTCGCTCATGTGTTTATAGGGCTTATTTGTATCACTTGACGATTTTTATGTCAAGTTGTCCTTGCACACACTATACCACAATGTTGACAATTTTAGCAAGTACCACAATTATTCGCTTTGGAGTCGCACCATCCAACCACTTTTTAACTTCTGGTAATTCCAAAACTTTCTCTTTTATTTCTTCTTCAGAAGCCTCTGTAGAGACAGTAATATTCGCTCTGTGCTTGCCGTTTACCTGAACGCCCATAGTCACTTCCCCACTCGTTAATTTATCTACATCAAACTTCGGCCAAGATTCTCGATGGATACTTTCTGTGTGTCCCATCATCTGCCACAGTTCTTCGGTGATGTGCGGAGCAAACGGAGCCAAGAGTTTCAAATAAATTTCAAACTGTTCCAGGGTCAATCCTGATTTCTCTGCGGTATTTATAAACGTCATAAGGATCGGCACGGCCGTGTTCATTTTCAAACGTTCGAGACTTTCGGTGACATTCTTTATTGATTGATGAATCAACCTTTCATCCATACTGCCTGTGCCAACTTTTGTTTGAGCTACGTTCCAAACACGCTCCAAAAAACGTCGTATTCCAACAATACTGTCTGGATTCCAAGGATAAGATCCAACTTCGTTGTACGGGCCAATAAAGGCCAAATAGGCCCTCACTGTATCCGCCCCCAAGCGTTCTACATAATCATCGGGGTCAACCACGTTGCCCTTTGATTTGCTCATTTTTTGACCATCAGGACCGAGGATTAATCCTCTGTTCATACGACGAAGATATGGTTCATTCTCCCCTGCCAAATCAAGATCAAACAAAACTTTATGGAAGAACCGACTGTAGAGAAGGTGCATGTTAGTATGCTCGGCTCCTCCAGAATAAAAGTTAACGGGCATCCAATGTTTGAAATTTTCAATTTGCAATTTCCAATTTTCAAGGGAAGCTTCAGATTTCAAATTATTCATAACATAAGCAAGAAAATACCACGAAGAATCTATGAAGGTATCAAGGGTGTCAGTTTCTCTCTTCGCCTCTGCACCACACTTTGGACACTTCACATTCACCCACGCAGAAACTTTGGACAAGGGAGACTTGCCATCATCACTCGGTAGATAATCCTCCACTTCTGGTAAAACTACAGGCAAATCCTTCTCTGGCACGGCCACAGCACCACACTTCTCACAATGAATAACTGGTATAGGACAACCCCAATATCTTTGCCTCGAAATTATCCAATCTCGAAGTTTGAATCTCGTAACCTTTTTTCCAAAATCTTCAAAACCAGCTTTTTTATAATCTCTTACAATCGGTAAATTAAATTTCTTCGCAAACTCTTCATCACGTTCGTCGTCTGCAGGCACACCCATTATTGCTCCAGTGCCATAATCAGCAGACACATAATTCACCACCCAAACTGGAATATCTTCTCCGTTGGCTGGATTCTTAACTTTTAATCCAGTATCAACACCAAGTTTTTCTTTGTTTTCTCTTTCTGTTTCAGACTTAATTCCAAAATCTTTGCCAATCAACTTTTTGGCAATCTCTGGCGCCACAGCTACAAAGGTAGCGCCGAAAATTGTATCGGGTCTTGTGGTGAAAACTTTTATATTATCAAAATCAATCTCCGCACCTTCGGAACGCCCGATCCAATTCTTCTGAGCATCCTTGATTGGTTTGGGCCAATCCAAGCTTTCAATATCATCAATCAACCGATCAGCATAATCAGTAATTTTCAAATTCCACTGAAGCATGTTTCTTTTCTCCACAACAGAACCACATCTCTCGCATTCTCCGGCTACCACCTGCTCGTTAGCCAAGACAGTCTTGCAACTCGGACACCAATTGACCGGTGTTTCTGATTGATAAGCCAAACCCTTCTCAAAAAACTTTAGAAATAACCACTGCGTCCATTTGTAGTATTCGGGCGAAGCGGTGATAACTTCTCTCGACCAATCAAACGAAGCTCCCATTGAATGAAGCTGCTTCCTCATATAATCAATGTTGGAGAAGGTCCACTCGCGAGGATTGATGTTGTTCTTTATCGCCGCGTTTTCGGCAGGCAGACCGAAGGCATCGAACCCCATAGGAAACAAAACATTTTTACCCAGCATCCTTCTATAGCGTGCATACATATCCGGCACAGAGTAGGCATACCAATGTCCGACGTGGAGATTCCCCGAAGGATACGCAAACTCTGCTAGGACGTACTCATTCTCCTTGCCTTCTTTCGTATCGGGAGTGAGATAAAGCTTTTCTTTCTCCCATTTCTCCTGCCACTTTTTCTCTATTTCTTTAGGATTATATTCCTGCATTCGTTTGATTTCTAAATTTCTTCATAGCTATCCAAAATAGAATAACCAGCGCTATTCCGAGGATAACAATATGAACATAGTCGTTGGCAGAGCTCCAATACCTTATAGAAGCAATAATAAACGAGAGTACTCCGCCGAGAGCTAGTCCGCTTGAGATGACTTCATTGCCCTTAAAGAAATTACCAACCAAAACAGAAAGTGCTCCAAGAATCACCAGGACAACGAAAACATTTCGATCGAAAACTTTTCTGGCTGCCTCATATCCTTGTCTACAAGTGAACTGCAGGTCACAATACCCAACCGCTTCCATTTTCTGTGGAGCATAAGCCGTGTTTTCATTCCACTGACCCCCCTTGTCTACACAAGAGTTTTTTGTGTTAGCTTCTACTACTTGCTCCGTGTTAGGGCAAAAAACATTGAAATCTGGCTCTTTGTAAGCCAAAGAAAGAGCGTAGTTAAAGAAAAGATTAAGCACAATAATTATTCCAATAATAACTGACCACTTAAGGATTTTTGATTGATTGTTCATATGGGTATTATATCAAAAATTCGATGACATCGCCGTCTTGGACGATATATTCCTTGCCTTCGGTGCGGACCCAACCTTTCTCACGCGCCTTTGCATAACTTCCAGCTTCCATCAATTTGTCATAATGAATAACTTCAGCTCGAATAAATTTTTCTTGAAAATCTGTGTGTATAGACTTACCTGCTTCGGGTGCAGTGGCATCGCGCTTGCATGTCCATGCTCGCGACTCTTTTTCTCCGGTGGTAAAGAAGGTAATGAGGTTAAGGAGGTCGTATCCAGATTTAATTAAATGATCCAAACCTGTGCCGAAAATTGGATCAATCTCGATATGTGGTCCAGGAAGTTTAGAGATGAAATCCCCCTTCACCCTCTCACTCGCTTCAGAATTGTTTAATACATAGAGCGTGGGTTTCTGAATCCCCGCTGTCTCAAGTTCGAGATTAATAATTTCAATATCAAAAATTGGATCAACCTTCTCATGCACATGAATAACATTGGCATCCTCAAAAATCCTTACCACTTCTATAATCGCGTCCACCTCACGAATATGAGAAAGAAATTTGTTGCCGAGACCTTCACCCTCGCTCGCCCCCTTCACTAAACCTGCAATGTCCACGAACTCAACTACGGCTGGGATAGTTTTTTTCGACTTCGACATATCAGATAATTTGTCCAAACGCACGTCCGGCACAGGCACAATCCCTACAGATGGATCAATCGTGCAGAAAGGATAATTCTCTGCCGGCACAGATTTATTCGTAAGTGCATTAAAAAGCGTGGACTTCCCAACATTCGGTAAACCGACAATGCCAATTGATAGAGACATTATTTTGTTGAATCAAATATTTCACCTTGAAAACCGGCAAAAGAAACATTCGCAGTCATCTTGCTTCCTGCCATATAGTTGTTGACTGAATACACACCAAAAATGAAAACGAGGACAATCAGACCATTCGTAATGAGGATTGGATGTCTCTTGTCCATTCTTATAAACAACTTCGCAAGCAAAGCCAGCGCAACCAGTATTCCGAGAATAACAAAAATAAGATTAGCTACGTGTCTCGGAGAAGTTATATATTTATCAAAAAGATTAGAATTAGAAGTTGGTTCTACATTCTCTACGTTTGTAGTGGCTTCTTCAGTCGAAGCTCCCAGGACTTTTGTTGTTGAAGCCAGAGAAACATTCTTAACTACCTTCGTAGGTTCGTTAACTACAACAGCACTTGCTGGTCTGCCATAAACTTGAGCTACGAAAATAGTTTGTCTTCCTTCAAACATGCCCGAAGCAATACCCGTACCTATTTCTGTATATGCATTCTTTATAATGTTAGCTCTGTGTGTAGGAGAATTCATCCACGCGGAAGTGACGTCTTGAGAGTCTGTGAAGTCAACGGCGAGATTTTCTCCGGCGTATTCATATTTGTATCCAACTAGATTGAACCAATACCAAGGAGCTTTGCCATCTGGACTCACATGAGCGAAGTATCCCTTTGTGGCCATATCTTGGGCCTTGAGTTCAGCAACTTTGTTTAAAAGAGGATTCACGGTGAGAACAGCCAGATGCTGACTCTGTCGATTTTGATTTGAGAGGTCGTCGAGCACTGCTGGCAATACTGCAGCAATATAATTGTTACTGGTTGGGCTTAAAACGGATATGAAAGGAAGTGCGAAGACACCCAACTCTATGGCGAAAACTATCAAAACTATAATACGAATATTTTCACTGCGGAGAAAGTGGGGCTGATGATCATTCCCCTCATGAGGGATAAAATGTTTTTTGAGCCAAGAAATCATAAAACTATAATGGACTAAAAAACCGCCCAAGTCAATGCCTTATGCGAAGTCTGGATTTGCACATCTTTACGCCTAAAACCACAGGCATTAAATCGTGTAAATCAGAACTTGTGTATAATATAAATATGTTTAGTCACCCTGTTTCTCGTTTATTTATCACCGGAATATTACTATTTCTGTCCTTTGGATTTTATACCAATGTCTCTGCTCAAACAGCTTCTAGTACTCAAACAATAAACGCCGAAATACTTTCTAATGTCTGGTATTCAACAACCACAATAAATGAGAAGGACACGATAAATATATATGCCGGTTTTCAAAATCATTCTGATAAAAATCTTTCTGGCACAGCTCTATTCTATGTAGATGATTTAGAAATAAATAAAGTTAAATTTGATAGTAATTCAAAGAGTCTCATTAAACTAGAGACACCTTATACTGCTGTTTCTGGAAATCATTCGGTGCAAGTGAAAATATTAGAAATACATAGTGCTTCGGACGCCTCAATTTCTGTGAGCAGCCTCCAAGCATTCGAAAGTGAGAAGAAAAGTTTGAATGTGAAGTATCAAATAACAACTGAAAAAGTGGTGAACACAGCCACAAACATAGCCAACAATGTTGTGAATACTATTGATAAATACGCTTCAAATTTGGCTAATACTGTAGAGGATTTAAAAACTCCTGTTGAAAATACAAACCAAAATCAAGTCTCAAGTTCAACACTTAAACAAGGAGCTGTGCTTGGAACTAGCACCCGTGCCGTTTCTACCCCAAATAATGCGCCAGGGTTTTCCTTTTATAATTTATTTTTAGATATCTTGGCCTTTCTCCTTCGTCACTGGATTTGGACTTTCGTCATCTCAATTTTCCTAATTCTCTATTTTATTTTTAAGAAAGATTAACAAATATTTATTTGGCTTTCTTGCCTAAACCGTAAACTTTCCTCTTCATATGTTCTCTGCGCCACATACCAAAGTGTTTAAGATAACCAAACTTGTGAACATATATTGGTCCAAAGCCGGCGAACCACAAAATTCCTTTCTTTAATTCGTTGGTGGTATCACCAAAAATAATTCGCTGGATGAGAGGAGCAGTATCAGAAGTAACCACCATAGAAGCCGACTTGCCCTTCATCAATTTCTTCCACATATAACTTCCATCTATGAATTTATATGCGAACCCCGGGAGCCACGTCCTATCGAAGAGACCCTTGAGTACTGCCGGCATAGTTGACCACCAAGATGGATAGAAAATAATAAAATGATCGGCCCACCTCACATTTTCTTGGAAAGATAGCAAGTCAGGTTCAAGCATTTGAATTTCTCTGTATCCCTTATGAAGAATTGGATCAAATTGCATTTCCCCTATATTCATTCTTCGGACATCATGTCCTGCCTCTATGGCCCCACGTTCGTATTCATCTGCCAACGTGCAGTTTAAACTATCATTATCTGGGTGACCGAGAAGGATAAAAATCTTTTTCATTGCATCATTATCTTTTGCAGCTCTGACTGATGTTCTCTCATAACCTGCATCGTAGCAGACATCTCATCTTGGCCTGATTTCTTGCGTTTTTCTACTTCATCACCAATTTTTTTGAAAAAATCTGGATTTTTCTCTATAGCCGAAAGAAGCTTCTCCTGTTGAGCTTCTGGCACTCCTTTCATCTTGCGCTTAAGCATTTGCTTGAGCATGAAGTTTTTGAATATTCCCATGGAGGACATTATATAGTATAATAGGTGGGTTAGACTAGTTATTACAAAATAAACAATTTTTTTATGGTTAGAACAGCCAATCCAGCACTACTCAAACCCATGAACCTAACTCCTGAACTCGAAGCCGTTGTAGGCAAGGGCCCAATGCCCCGAGGTCAAGTAGTCAAGAAGATGTGGGAATATATCAAGAAGAATGATCTTCAAAATCCAGCCAACAAGAGAAACATCTTCGCGGATGAGAAGTTGAAGCCTATCTTCGGAGGCAAGAATGAAGTTACTATGTTTGAAATGACCAAACTCGCTTCTGGTCATATGAAATAATTCAGAGACCAAAATTGTATTAATCACGGCCCCGCCACGTCAAACGTGGCGGGGCTTTGGTTTGAGGTCAAAAAGTGCTAAAATCAGGAAAATTATGATAAAAACAAAAATACAAATTATAAGAAAATGGATTATTGCCCATAAAATAGGCACCGCGCTCATAGTGGTGGCTCTCGCTTTCGTCGGATACAGCATCTACAAAAATTATAGTGGGGCAGGAGAAACTCGATATGTGGTAACAGAGGCTCGACTTGGAACCATTGCTTCTTCTGTCTCTGGGACGGGCTACGTTTCTTCTGAAAATCAAATAGATATCAAGAGCAAAGTCTCTGGTGACATATTGAGAGTTTATGCGAGGGCCGGAGACAAAGTCTATGCCGGACAAATTATCGCCGAGGTGGACTCTAGAGATGCTCTACTTGCTCTACAAAACCAGCAAATTGTTTATCAAAAGTTGGTGAAGCCTGCCGATGCGATAGATGTACAGGCAGCAGAAGAAAACCTGAACAAATCATACAGTGATGCATGGGGGGCGGTCTCCAATACCTATTTGGACATGCCCACCATAATTTCTGGTTTGAAAGACATAATTTATACAACCAACGGTTACTTGAACAAACAGAATTTGAGACTCCTCAGTGAAACAGCAGTTAATTATAGCTACATCGCTGGGCAAAACGTCGACAAGGCAGAAAGTCTTTATGAGAAAGCTATTCAAATTTATAAAGGTCTCAACCGTTCGAGCTCTCAGAAAGACATAGATGCTCTCCTACAAGAAACGTATGACATGGCTAAACAAACTGCAGACGCTTTGAAGGATACACGCAATGCGATTAATTATATTTCTCAACAATACCCAACTTATTCTACGAACACTCTGAACACCACTTCAACAAACATCAACACTTGGTCCGGGGATATTAATAGTTCGCTCTCAAGTATCCTTTCATCTGGAAATTCTATTTTAACCAACAAGAAAATTTTGAGCGATCTAAGAGAAGGGGCTGATTCATTGGATATCCAAGCTTCAGCACTGGCCTTGAAAGGAAAGGAGAATGCTTATAGTGATTATTTCATCAGAGCTCCTTATGACGGGCTGATTGCCAAGGTAGATGTGACTGTAGGTATGAGCGCTTCGGTGGGAACGATCGCCACCATAGTGAGCACGAGGAAATTCGCAGAAATTCCTTTGAACGAAATAGATGCTGCGGGAGTAAAAATTGGAAACAAAGTGAAAGTTACTTTCGATGCTGTCCCCGGACTATCTGTAGATGGTTTGGTGGAGGAAGCAGATCTCGTCGGCACAATTGATCAGGGAGTGGTTACTTATAACATCAAAATTTCTTTTGATGCAGATGAGAGAGTACGAGCCGGAATGAGCGCCTCGGTGGACATCATCACTAATCAAAAAGAAAATGTGATTGTTATTCCTGCGAGTGCCGTGAAAACCAAGGGTCAAAATCGTTATGTAGAAATATTTAATCCCCCACTCGATGGTACAAAACAAGCATTGCTTATGGGCGTACCCTCACCAGTTCCTCCAACTCAAAAGGCTGTCCAAATTGGTCTTTCAAATGATATGGAAGTAGAAATAACAGACGGATTAGCAGTTGGAGATCAAGTGGTCACAAGGACCACCACAGTTTCTGCTCCTACTAAAAACGCAGCCCCAACTATGTTCGGTGGAGGAGGAGCCCAAAGCGGGAACGTGAGACTTCGAGCACAATAAAAAAATGATTTCTGTAGAAAATATTACAAAAGCATATCCGGACGGTGACGGACTATTCTATGCTCTCGCGGGGGTGAGTTTTAAAATAGAGAAAGGTGAATATGTGGCTATCATGGGGCCTTCGGGTTCAGGCAAATCAACTTTGATGCACATACTCGGAGCACTCGATACTCCAACATCAGGAAAATATTTTTTAGATGATAGAGATTTATCACTTTTTTCTGATGATGAATTGGCAGAAATTAGAAGAGACAAAATTGGTTTTGTTTTTCAAGCCTTTAACCTTCTCCCACGTACCACAGTTCTGAGGAACGCCATGCTCCCTCTCATTTATTCAAATACTTCTCCTGAAGAAAGAGAAAGGTTGGCCAGACAATCTCTACTTTCTGCAGGACTCGATGAAGATCACTTTGATCACCTTTCGAATCAACTTTCGGGTGGACAGATTCAACGTGTGGCCATCGCTCGCGCTCTCGTAAATTCTCCTTCGATTATTTTGGCCGATGAACCGACGGGGAACCTCGATACGAAGACTGGAGAAATCGTTCTAGACACTTTTGAAAGATTAAACAAGGAAGAAGGTCGCACTATCATCATGATTACTCACGAGATTACTGTGGCCGAACACGCGGACAGAATTATCTCTATTCGAGATGGAAAAATTGAAAGTGATAATAAAAATTATAAAAAAATCAAATCATGACTTATAAAGATATTCTCCAGGAAGCTTATATCGCCCTTTCGGCGAATAAATCTCGAACATTTCTTACCATGCTCGGCATCATCATAGGTATTGGCTCCGTCATAGCCATGGTCTCGATTGGTCAGGGGGCTCAAAAATCTATTGAATCGAGTATTGAAGGACTCGGTTCTAACCTACTCACTATTTATCCCGGCGCCCTACAACCCGGTCGAGGTATCGTTTCTTCTGGCCGTGGCTCCGCCCAAAGTCTTAAAAACGAAGATGTGGACATCCTCTCATCCATTCCTGGAGTTTCTCTGGTCGCACCAGAACTCGACAGGAGATTCCAAGTTGTTTCTCCTTCGGGTAATAATACGAACACCACAGTAGTTGGAGCTACTGTAGATTATGCTACTGCTAGAAATTTAAATTTGAGTTCAGGTTCTTTTATTTCTGATATTAATGACAGAAATCTCGGAAGAGTGGCTGTCCTTGGACCAACAGTAATGACTGATTTATTTGGAGAAGGAGCTATTCCTGATGAAATCATAGGAGAAAACGTAAGAATAAATGGTGTGAATTTTAAAGTATTGGGAATTTTAGTAAGTAAGGGAGGCAGCAGTTTCTCCAGCACGGACAATATGGTTTTCATTCCTCTCTCTACGATGCAAAAGATTCTCGCTGGATCAGATTTCCTCACCACTATTTCTGTAAGTGTTGAGAATGAAGAACAAATGTCCGAGGTCCAGGCCATAGCCACCGAAGTCCTGACCATCAAACACCGCGTGGACGAACCAGACTTCTCTATTATTTCCCAAGCAGATATTCTCGGCACGCTTACGCAAGTGACGGACGCATTCACCCTCTTCCTCGCTTCCATCGCTGGAATTTCTCTCTTCGTCGGAGGTATCGGCATTATGAATATGATGCTAACAACTGTGACAGAAAGAACCAGAGAAATCGGTCTAAGGAAAGCCATAGGAGCCAAGGCGCATGATATAAATATTCAATTTTTAGGTGAAGCTATTATGCTCACTCTCACCGGCGGAGCTCTAGGAATAATCCTCGGCGCCTTAGTGGCCTTTGGAGTATCCCAACTTGGGATTATTCAAACCAGTGTGTCACTTTCTTCTGTTCTTCTTTCGTTTGGAGTTTCTGCTACTATCGGAATTATTTTTGGATACTATCCTGCTCGTCGCGCCTCTCGAATGAATCCTATTGAAGCGTTGAGATACGAATAAAAAGGGGCCCACCAAATTAGTGGGCCCACTGAAAACTCTCCTTGCCACGACAATCAGGACATCTCTGATCATCATCGAGATGATCGAGGTCCGTCGTTCGCTTGCATCGAATACAACGAAACGCGCGGTTGTGGAGAAGCATGTCAATCTCCTCCCACAAACTCTCTGCCGTAGACCATTTCGGCTTTGTCCATGGTCTTTTCGTTGTACTCGGCGATTCGCCGAATCCTGTCATCTCAAGCTCCTTTCCGGGGGGTCTAAAGTCAGGGTAACAAAATATTAGTTTAGAATCAAATTTGATATAATATACTCATTAATTAAAATAAATAAACAAAACAATGCCTTACGAATCTGATTATGTCATACCAAAAATTGACTTAGAAAAATTAACACCCGACCAAGTTCAGGACAGACTTTCTGTAGATGAATTAACTCTTCATAATGAGCTTGTGGATGAATTAGAACAAGGAATTCAAGATGCCGATCCACGATGGGAGCATTATGATTATCTTCACAAGAAAGCCTTGGGGTTGGTCGAAGATGAACCTCAAAGCTTGGCTGCTTAATTTTTGTGGACTCACGGGGAGTCGGACCCCGAACTTCCCGATGTACATCGGGACGGCTGTGGACCGTACCGGGATCGAACCGGTCACCTCAGCTATGCCATAGCTGCGCTCTACCAAATGAGCTAACGGCCCTATACAGACTTTATTACTCCATCTTCAATAATCCTTTCGATTATTTGCTTATTTTTCCATTTTTTTAATTTTTTCTCAACTCTGTATGCTTCGGCCTTACTCTTAAATTCTTGAGAAAATTTTAATTCAAACGGTGTTAAGTGTTTGAGTGATTTTGTTTTTCCTGCATTATGTTCCACAAGTCTCCTTTTTAAATCACTTGTGCTGCCAATATAATAACTACCGTTTTTCAAACTTTTTAAAATATATACAAAATTAATCATCGTGCTTCCGAACTTCCCGATGTACATCGGGACGTAATTACCGCTATACTATGAGCCCAATAGTCCCCTATTTTTCTTGATTTTTAAACGTTTGTCCAGTATTATCTCCTCTTGTTGGGCCCTTAGCTCATCTGGCTAGAGCGCCTCATTTGCAATGAGGAGGTGGCAGGTTCGATCCCTGTAGGGTCCACAAACACAAAATCTGAGAAGCAGATTTAGGTTTGTGGAAACCGGAGTGATGTTTCTGCAGAAGCAGAAACCACGAGGTAGGGTCGTGAAAATTCTCGAGCGACGGCGAGAGAATTATTCCTGACCACAACGAGAAACGTTTGTGACCACAAAACAAATAAATAGGTTATAATCAACTAAATATGGATTTGTTTAGCAAAGAAAATGGAAACGTTGTCGTGCCGTTGGCACTATTTTTGATGTTTTTTATTTTCAAAGCGGTAGCCGGTATGTCAGAATTCACCCTCACAATAATCGCCCTTGTGTTTTGTGCACTAATATTCAAAGTGAAGAGTCACAGAAACGAATACAAAGTTTTCCTACTCGGATTAATCGTTGGTTCATTTATTGAGATAATCCTCGGACTCATTTCTCGCAAACAGTTTTGGGACGATGCATCACTATTCGGGATACCCACATGGCTCCCCGTCGCTTGGGCCATAGGCTTCGTAGTTATCACCCGAGTAGGCATGACAATTGAAGGATTCAAGTGGACAGAAGACAAATAATCTAAAAACTTTTATTTCTTCAGAGCCAATTGGATAACGTGATGGACAAAATCTTTGGGTTGCCAGCCGGTATTCTTTAGAGATTTATGCAGATGGGCCTCCTTCGAGAAAACGGGTTGAGAATCTGTTTCTAGAATATAAATCTTGCCTTTCGAAGTAACAATAAAATCAGATTGAGAATAATGTCGAAGGCCCAGAACTTCGTGAGCTAGTTTCGCTATCTGTTCAATTTTTTTATTCTGCTCTGCACTCAAATCTCCTGTAGGCATTAAAGAGTAAACTTTCTCTCCTCGCGCATTTTCTATAATTCCACACGAAGATTGTTTGCCCTTGATATGTTCTTCTACCAAAACTTTCTTGGAAAAACTAAAACCTTTTTTGATTGAATCTTTGAGCTCTTTTAATCCGTGGGCCAAACTTACTCCAACAGATGAACCATTGTTCGTGGGTTTAACTATCACTGGATGCATGTAATTTCTTAAAATATGCACAAGTACTTCATCATTAAAATTTTCTTCAGTGATGAGTTCGTGTTTGGGGGTAAGGATAGAGTGGCGAACAAATATATCCTTGGACATATCCTTGTTCATCGCCATGACCGAAGGCACGGCGAGAGAACCGGTGAAAGGTACTTGAAGGCCTTGAAGAATTTTTTGTACTTGGCCGTCTTCTCCATAAGTCCCATGAAGAGCGTTCCAAACCACATCTGTATGAAGTAGAGCTTTTTGTGGAGAAGTTTTTAAACCCGAATAATGCCAATCTCCATCCTTGGAAATAAATATATCTACTGGTTCGTATAGATCAGACATCTCACGCAAGAGCGAGAGCACATGTTCTCCGGATTGAAGAGAAACATCATATTCATGCGATGGTCCTCCACGAAGCACCCCAACGCGAATTTTCGATCCAGAGAGAATAGACATAAGGAAATTATAACTTAAATCCTCTGCTTCGCAATTTTCGATGATAGGTTATTGCGAACCGGTGAGCTTCGAAGTTGGCGAGGAGAATCTCGCGTTTATATTTGTTAACAAGAGATTTATCACCCAAAAAATCTTTTGGTTTGTGTCTTTCGTCCTTTATTACAGATACGATATTTATATTCTTAAAGATTTCCTTGGCCACATTTATTTGAGCTAATCCCCCATCCACCACAATTAAATCTGGCATTGGCCATTCTGGATGATTTGATCGTCTAGTCAGCACCTCACGCAAATTCGCAGTGTCATTGTTCTTATTCTCACGTATTTTAAATTTCCTATACTGATTTTTATTCACTTCTCCATCTTTAACAACAACCATAACCCCTACTGTATTTGTTCCAGAAATATGCGCTATGTCATAAGCTTCTATCCTATATCCTGTTTCCTTTTCCTTATTTCCTACTTCGTGTTTCAAAAGAGAGACATCGCGGATATGATTCAAGGCAAAGATTGTTTTTTTCACCTTGTCGGCTTCTTCATACTTTCGCTCTTTGGCCAAAACTTTCATCTCCTTCTCTAGAGATTTAACCAATTGAGTTTTCTTGCCTTCAAAAAATAGCTTCAAATGTTTAATTGTTTTCTTGTATTCCGTCTTGGTTATTTGTCCGGCACACATACCTGGGCACAGACCAATTTGAGCATTGAAACAAGGCCTGCCGTTCAATTTGCACTTGTTGTCTCGATATGGGAAAATTCTTCGAATTATTTTTAGAGCTTCCCTTAACTCTCGACTATGTGGAAATGGCCCGTATGTTCCAGAACCTCGAGTAACAATAATTTGAGGAAAATCTTCCTTTGTAAAAGTGACATAATTAAAACTCTTGTTATCTTTCTCTTTCGTATTATAAATCGGTTGATGTTTTTTGATTTGATGAGCCTCGAGGATCAGAGCTTCGAGGACCGAGTCCGTTTTAATAAAAGAAACATTCGAAGCTTCTTCAAGCATCTTCACTATGAGGGGTCCGCGAGTATTAACAATGTCTCTACTCCAATAACTTTTCACTCTATCCTTCAGGGATGTAGCCTTGCCTATATATAAAATTTCCCTTCCTTTTCGAAAGAAATAAACACCTGGAGAATTCGGCAGTTTTTTAAGTATTTGACTTTTCATAATATGTATACTATGTTATTTGCAGACCCTCAACAAGTGAGATCTCATGGACTCCCCACTTTTCGAAGACGCCCGAGTGCACCTCGAACCTGGCAGTTTCAAGCCAAAGGAAACAAGGTCCATTGAAGAGATTGCAGAAGGTCCAAGTGGTCTCCTTTCCTTTTCACCTGCGCTCGTCGACGAGAGGGTGACAAGCGACGGAAAGATCGAGACTCGACCCGCATCAAGCGAGTGAATCATGACGCGTTCAGAGTGGTTCGAGATCTACATGATCCTCGTGCATTTGTCTGACTTGCTACACGAGGATTGCAGTCTTCCCAACTGCCCTCTGTTGTGCGATCTCCCAATTCGCACTTTGGGAAACGGCATGACACTCGTCGAGGGATAGCAGAGCTTCAGCTCTGCATTTTTTATTTCTTTTTTAATGTCTTTCTCAAATAAAATCCCGTGTGAGTATCTTCCTGCGCCACTTCTTCGGGAGTTCCCTTGGCCACCAATTTTCCTCCTCCGTCTCCTCCATCTGGACCGATGTCCAACACATAATCAGCACTTTTTATTAAATCCAAGTTGTGTTCTATCACTACCACTGTATTACCCTTGTCCACTAATTTCTGCAGAATCTCGATTAACTTCTTCACATCTTCATAGTGGAGACCGATGGTCGGCTCATCCAAAATATAAATAGTTTTCTGAAGATGCGGACGATAGAGCTCTGAAGCAATTTTCACCCGTTGAGCTTCTCCGCCAGAAAGGGTCGTGGCTGATTGGCCAAGCTTGAGATATCCGAGTCCCACATCATCCAAACATTTAAGCCGATCATAAATGGCCGGGATATCTTCGAAGAATTTAAGAGCCTCTTCAACGGTCATCTCGAGTACTTCAAAAATATTTTTCTTTTTATAATTTACTTCTAGAGTTTCCTTCATAAATCTCTTGCCCCCACAGACATCACAGGGTACATAAACAGTTGGAAGGAAATGCATCTCCACTTCAATCATCCCATTGCCCTGACAGGTTTCGCATCGACCACCCTTCACATTGAAAGAAAACCTATTGGCCTTCCATCCTCTAGCCCGCGCCTCTGATGTTTCAGAAAATAGTTCTCGAATGAAAGTGAAAGCGCCGGTATAGGTCGCTGGGTTAGAACGTGGTGTGCGTCCAATCGGAGATTGTTCAATGAGAATGGCTCGACCAAGGTATTCACTTCCCGTGAATGATTGACAATTAAAAGTTCGAGCACTTCTGTATCGTCGTTCGAGACGAGCCTGAAGATTCTTGTACAAAATTTCATAAACAAAAGATGATTTGCCCGAACCAGAAACACCGGTGACAGCCACTAATTTACCGAGTGGAATATCAACATTTAAATGTTTAATGTTGAAAATTTTGCCCGCCCGAATTTGAATCGAACCTTTCTCCGAAGTTCGGCGATTTTCTGGTACTTCTACTTTTTTCTCTCCACGAAGATACGAGAGTGTAACAGACTTGGAATCATTCTTCTTGGCCATGAGTAATTCTTCCAAATATCCAGAGACTACTATTTCACCTCCATGAATACCCGCCCCTGGTCCGATGTCTACAATAAAATCCGAAGCATAAATAGTTTCTTCATCATGTTCAACAATGATGATAGTGTTGCCCAGATTGCGTAGATCAAGAAGGGTTTGAATCAACCTTGCATTATCCTTCGCATGAAGACCTATGGTTGGTTCATCGAGCACGTAGAGGGCTCCCACAAGCCCAGAACCGAGCTGGGACGCAAGTCTGATTCGTTGGGCTTCTCCACCCGAGAGCGTGTGTGCGCGTCTGTCTAGGGTCAAATAATCAATACCCACATTCAACATAAATTCTAACCTTGCAGTAATCTCCTTGGTGACCACCTTTGAAATTCCCTTCTCGCGGACAGTTAATTTTAATTTTTTAAAGAATTCATCACACTCTTTAATAGACATCTGCGTCACTTCCACAATATTCTTCCCACCCACGAGCACGTGCAGAGCTTCCTCGCGGAGTCTCTTGCCCTTGCATCTCGGACACACTTCTTCTCCAAACAAATGTTTAGTCCCGAGACCATTACAATCTGGACATGCGCCGTATGGAGAGTTGAAGGAAAATAAACGCGGTTCGATTTCTGGAAAAGAAAATCCATCCTTGGGGCAAGCCCATTTGGCCGACAGAAGAAATTCCTCAGCCGGAGACTTTTTATTATCTGCTGTATTCCTGAATCTCACCACGAGCAATCCTTCGGACTCATGAACGGCCTTCTCTATAGATTCTGAAAGTCTTTCTTCGGCGGCCTTTGATTCACTTTTAAATTCAGTAATATTTATTGAATCAACGAGGACAGAAATTTCGTGCTTCTTGGTTTTCGAAAGAATAATTTGCTCTCGAAGTTTCTTGCGTTCTCCATCAATCAACACTTCACTATAACCTCTACCCAAGAGATCGTAGAGAAGTTGATAGTATTCACCCTTTCTTCCTCGCACAATGGGAGAAAATATTTCTACATAAACCGGGAGTTCAAGTTTTTTAGCTTTTAGCTTATTAGCTTCATATTCAGAGATTTTTTCCAAAACAAAGTTTTTTATTTCCTCATTAGAAAGTTTATTAATTTCACTTCCACAAACCAAACAATGCGGATGTCCTACACGGGCAAAAAGAATGCGCAGGTAATCATAAATTTCTGTGATAGTGGCCACCGTCGAGCGCGGATTGTTCGAACGAGATTTCTGATCGATAGAAATAGCTGGAGAGAGACCCACGATTTCATCTACGTCTGGTTTCTGCATCTGCCGAAGAAATTGTCGGGCATAAGAAGATAGAGACTCTACATAGCGACGCTGACCTTCAGCGAAAATGGTATCGAAAGCCAAAGAAGATTTACCCGAACCAGAAAGTCCGGTGAAAACCACCATTTTGTTGCGTGGCATATCTACCGTAATGTTCTTAAGGTTGTGTGTTCGCGCTCCTCGCACGCTTAAATTATCTAACTTTTCGTTTTTATTTTCTTTGGACATACAAATATTTCCCTAGGGTTGGCCCTAGGGGGTGTCTATGAACGCATAGCATAGCATGTGTGGGCATTTGACGAAAGGGATTTTATTTATTACTCTTCGGGTGGACAAAATGCTGTTCTTAACCTGTTGGGCTCAAGGAGGGCTCATGACCGCACCATGTTGTCGGATAAAGATCAAAGCCAGAGAAGTTGATACACGGAGACTCGAACGGGCCATCGGGGGCCTGTTCCAACTTCCGGCCACGGAGATTGCGGCCGCATTCAGACTGGTAGTGAGGGATATTCCTCCGGAACTCGACCAGAAAATGAGTGCTACAAGTAGCCTCAGCGAAGCCGTCTACCTTCTGAAGCAAATCCTTGGAAGATACAAGGCCGAACCGCAAGCTCTTCCCTCGCTTGCGAGAATGGAGGAGAAGGCCGTTCTGATCAGGAACGTAGCCTGCTTCTGTCGCAGGCCAGCGGAGTCATAGGAGTCGCACAAGCGCACTCCTATTTTTTATTTAATAATTTTTGTAATTCAATGATTTCATCTCGGAGAATAGAGGCGGTCTCAAAGTCCAAAATTTTCACTGCTTGTTCCATTTGAATTTCTTTCTGACGAATCAGTTTCTTTGGATTTTTATCGAAGAATTTTTGATCAATTTCCAGAAGCTGAGTAACGGTTTTCTTGTGTTCGGTTTGAAGTTCTTCAACAATATCTTTAATTTTTTTAATAATTGTCTTTGGAGTGATGTCATGTTTCTTGTTATAAGCCACCTGTTTCTCTCGACGACGATTGGTCTCATCAATAGCTCTCCCCATAGAACCGGTCAATCTGTCTGCGTATAGAATCACCCGACCATGTATATTTCTCGCTGCTCGACCAATGATTTGAATGAGAGCTGTATCACTACGGAGAAAACCTTCTTTATCTGCATCAAGTATGCCTATGAACTCTAGTTCGGGCAGGTCGAGACCTTCTCGGAGGAGATTCACTCCAACCAAACAATCAAATTCTCCTTTTCTAAAAGAGGTTAAAATTTCAATACGTTCTATAGTTTTTATATCACTATGCAGATAACGTGATTTTATTTTCTTTTCAATTAAATATTCACTCAAATCTTCGGCCATTTTCTTCGTCAGCGTCGTGGCTATCACTCGTCCACCGTGTTTGATTGTTTTCTCTGCTTCAGAAATAAAATCGAAAATTTGACCTTTATAATTCCCCTTCGTTTGAATCGGTCTCACTTCAATCTTCGGATCGACCAAACCCGTAGGGCGAATAACTTGTTCTACAACTTGTTCACTAACCTTCTTCTCATAAACACTCGGCGTGGCTGAAGTATAAATCACTTGTCCAACTTTCTTATCAAACTCTTCGAACCTCAAGGGTCTATTATCCTTCGCGCTCGGGAGTCTAAATCCATGTTCAACCAAAGTTTCCTTGCGAGATCTATCTCCGGCGTACATTCCACCGATTTGAGGCACGGTCACATGCGATTCGTCTATGATAGTTAGAAAATCTTTTGGGAAATATGAGAGTAGGGTATCCGGCTCCTCACCCTCCTTCCTTCCAGAAAAGTGCCTGGAATAATTTTCTATACCATTGCAATAACCAATCTCTCGAATCATCGCGAGGTCATAGGTCGTGCGACGCTTCAACCTCTCGTACTCGAGTAATTTGCCTTCTTTTTTAAAAACTTTGAGTTGTGCTTCCAGTTCACTTTTAATACTTTTGAGAGCCAGCTTAGATTGTTCGCTCGTACTTATGAAGTGTTTGGCCGGGAAAAGGAAAAATAATTTGACTGATTCAATAATAGCCCGCGAGACAGGATCAATTTTTAAAATTTCTTCGATCTGACCATCCTTAATCTCAATTCTAAAAAGAAATTTCTCCGAGACTGGCATAATTTCTACTGTATTCCCGAGGGCTCGGAAGTTTCCCGGCTTCAAATCAGCATTGGTGCGGGTGAAATGAATATCAATCATCTGTCGAATAAAGTCTGCTCTAGAAATTTTCTGTCCTTGTTCTATTTTCAAATTCACCTTCTCATATTCTTCTGGGCTACCTAAACCATAAATACAAGATACCGAAGCTACGATAATCACATCCTTCCTGGTGAGAAGTGCTTGCGTCGAAGCATGTCGAAGACGATCAATTTCTTCATTAATCATCGCTTCCTTCTCTATATAAGTATCTGTGACCGGCATATAAGCCTCCGGTTGATAGTAGTCGTAGTAAGACACGAAATAGTGCACCGCATTGTTTGGAAAGAATTCTCTATACTCTTGTGCCAGTTGGGCGGCAAGAGTTTTGTTATGGGCTATCACAAGAGTGGGTTTGCCAATTTGTTCTATCACATTGGCCACGGTGAAAGTTTTCCCAGAGCCAGTCACGCCGAAAAGAGTCTGATGTTTCAGACCCTTTTTCACCCCCTTCACCAATTTCTCTATGGCTTGAGGTTGGTCTCCGGCTGGTTTAAACTCATTTTTAATCTTAAAAACTGTCATATTTGCGCATTATAGCAAATTGTCTATTTTAAGTATTTTTTCAAAAATTCTGTTTTATATTCTTCAAAATTTCCATCCAAAATAGCTTGACGCATTTTTTTGACCAAATTATTTATGAAATAAAGGTTGTGGATTGAGCCGAGGGTCGCGCCGAGCATTTCTTTGGATTTCATGAGATGACATACATAGGCCCGCGTATAATCTCTACAAGTTGGGCACCCGCATTCTGGTTCAATCGGTTTGAGGTCAGTATTAAACTCATTATTAGTTATATTTATTGTCCCGCTGTTTGTGTACAAGGTTCCACCTCTGGCCCGACGAGTCGGAGCTACACAATCAAACAAATCTACTCCATTCTCCACCCCCATAAACAAATCTTCTGGTTCACCTATGCCGAGGAGGTGTCGAGGTTTATCCTTGGGCAAAATCTCATTCACCCACAACACTGCCGTACCCATGTCCTCTTTCATAAACGAACCACCGATACCAAATCCATCAAACCCCGAATGAATCCCTTCGGGATCAGACGGGGCAGGATCTAAACGCATTTCAGAAATAACTTTTGCTGATAACTTTCTTAAGCTTTCATCTCGTCCGCCCTGGACTATTCCAAAAAGAGCCTGACTTGAATCAAGTTTTTGATGATGTTCCAAACTTTTCTTTGCCCAACGATGCGTACGTTCGAGAGCTTCTTCTTGATATTTAAAAGTTTCATTCGGAGAAGTACATTCGTCGAAAGCAAAGATGATGTCTGCCCCGAGATTGTGCTGAATCTCGATAGATTTCTCTGGAGTAATGTAATGCAAACTTCCATCGATGTGCGAACGAAAGGAAACTCCGTCCGAACCAATATTTGCGAGCCGTGGCACACCATCTTCATTCGAACGTTCAGCGAGAAGTTGTGACGGATTTGTGATGGATACAACTTTATTAAGGTTCTTCCCATATGCTGCGCCGAGAGAGAAAACTTGAAATCCTCCGGAGTCGGTCATGAGTGGCCCCGACCAATTCATAAACTTGTGTAACCCACCGAAACTTTTTATCTTTTCATCACCGGGTTGAAGATAAAGATGATAAGTATTCGCCAGCACCACTTCCGCGCCAGTTTTCAATATATCTTCCGGACTCAAAGATTTCACTGTGCCCTTTGTTCCCACAGTTACAAAAGCCGGAGTATGAATCACTCCGTGTGGTGTCTCGAGCACTCCCGCTCTACCAAGGGCTCCCCTTGGTAATTCTTTCTCTATGGTGAATTTAATAGCACTCATTCTTACACAATAACAGAAGTTGTGATTCTTACGAATTGACGAAACGATGCCGAAAGAATATAAATAAGAAAGAAACGTACCACATCCTCCCCAGACGAGGCCCCATGCCCAAGAAACGAGTGAGCAAGGAACAGTTTACGATTCGCGAACTCATCGCGATGGGAACACCGGCCTCACTACAAGAAGCGTGGTCACGGATCGAATCAGAAGCTGATTGCGGGCAGGTGGAGAACCATCCTGCCTATCAGGACTGCGTGCAAGCAGCGAAAGGATTCACTTTCGCCCCCTCTGCATAACCCTCCGCCCTTACTTCAAGTGGCGGTTTTTTATTTTCCGTATTCTAGTATTTTGCAAAATACTAGAATACAAACTATTCGCCTATTCGAGCGAATTAGAGATATGTTTTGTGTAAAATTTAAAAAGAAAAGGCCGGCATCTTGTGAGAGATGCCGGCAAGTTATCAAAAATCTCAAACCGTGTTAATACACTTTTTCCAGAGAACGGCAGGAGCGCCACCACCCCAAGTGACTTCATAAAGACCATACCAACCTACATGGACACGATCATCGTCCCAGGATAAACCTGCGACCGAAGAGAAACCACGACGAAGGCCGTATTCCCTCTTCACTTTGACCGAGCCCCAAAGTAGTAAGGTCATCATCTCTTCCTTACAAGCCTTTGGATATGTCTCTGGCCGAGCAATCCACTCCCTGACAACATCATCTTTGAGAGAGAGGGCCAGTTCAATTTGTCCAGTCTTCTCAAGATATTTCTTAAGTAAATGACCCGCGATCCCATGTCCACCCTTCTTCTGTTCTGGATGGAGAAACAGTTCAATCGTCCCTGGAAGATAAGCAGAGAAAGGATCCTCTCCACGATTGAAATGCTTGAGTCGTTCCAACCAGAGTTTTGCTTCAGGCCCGCATAAACGATCCCACAATGTGTTCATCGGTCCGCGCAAATCGCGAAGCGATGGGCCAAGCATGTTGTTAGACATGGTCAGCATCTCCTTAAAATGTACTAACCGTGATTACTATTTTTCATCACGGCTTCCAACCTTATTCCAAATAATATTATATATGCAATCAAACTATGTGTCAACGTTTCGCGATAATACTTTTTTTATACATATCCAAATGGTCGAGGGCAACGCCGGTACCTTTCACTACACAATACAGAGCATCTTTGGCCAAAACGGCCTTCACTCCGGTTCGTCTGAAAACTAATTCAGGGAGATGACGAAGCAGAGACGAACCTCCAGTCATAATGATTCCCCTATCAATAATATCCGAAGAGAGTTCGGGTGGAGTTTCTTGGAGAACATCCTTAATCGCCTTCACCATCTCTCGAAGTTCTTTGCTGATAGACTTCGTAATCTCATTCGTTTTTATTTCTACAGTCCTAGGAAGGCCCAAAACGAAGTCACGCCCCTTTACTTGCATAGAAAGTTCTTCGTCGAGAGGCACAGCTGAACCAATTTTTATTTTTATTTCTTCAGCGGTTTTCTCTCCTATCGCGAGGTTATAAGTTTTCTTTATATAATCCGCAATGGCCAAATCAATTTTATTCCCGGCTACTTTCACCGATGTAGAGGCCACAATTCCTCCAAGGGAAATAACCGCGACGTCCGTCGTGCCTCCTCCAATATCTACGATCATGTGCCCCGCAGCTTCTTGAATAGGAATCCCCGCACCGATAGCAGCTAGAATCGGTTCTTTCACCACATAGGCATTCTTCGCACCGGCTTTCATCGCGGCCTCTATCACAGCACGTCGTTCTGTAGAAGTCACTCCGGCGGGTACAGAGATCAAAACATCTGGTTTAAAAAAGTTCCATTTCCCGAGAGCTTTGTTTATATAATATCGAAGCATGGCTTCGGTCACACGATAGTCTGCAATCACTCCGTCCTTCATCGGACGATAGGCGATAATATTTTCGGGAGTTCGACCAATCATAATCTTGGCCTCGGCTCCAATGGCCAGAATTTTATTATCGTCTTCTGAAACAGCCACCACCGAGGGTTCGTTCAAGACTATCCCTGTCCCAGGGACAAAGACCAAAATATTGGTCGTGCCTAAATCTATACCAAGCTTTTTGGTTCCGAAAGATAACATATGCATATGATACTATAGCTCTATGACCGAAAGCGAGAAGGAGCTCAAAGTAGTAGAAGTCATCCCCATTATGCGGGGTATTGTGAGACCCAGCCTTTCGTATTTCACTCGAGAAGATTTGAATGTGGGTTCATTTGTGAAAATCCCCGTGAGGAACACCGGGGTCCCTGGTCTCGTCATAGGAGTAAGGAATGCGAAAACCGCGAAGACAGATTTGAAGCGAGCTTCATTCGCTCTAAAAAAACTTTCGAGGAGTAGTGAATCTTCTCTCTCCCCCGCCTTCGTACGAGCCGCAGAGAAGTCTGCGAAATATTATGCCACCACCGTTGGTAATATCCTTGGTGCAATCTTAGGAAAAGTTTTCTTGGAAAATCCTAATTTGATTAATTCAGGAATTGTTAATAATAAGAAAATTAATACTCCCAAAGAAATTCTCCTCATCCAACTAAACGACGAGGAAAGATTTCGTGAATATAAAAGTCTCATTCGAGAATCTTTCGCCCGGGGTGAATCAATTCTCTTCTGTGTACCCACCCACGAAGAAGCTCTGCGGGCCCACGATTTTTTATCCAAAGGTATTGTGAACTACACCTTCGTCACTTCCAATAAAACTCCCAATAAACTCAAAGAAACTCTCAAGCAAGCCATAAAAGAGAAGCATCCAATACTCTTCATCACCACCTCATCTTTTATTGCCTTCAATCGCAAGGATCTTAAAACCATCATACTTGAGAGAGAGAATTCTCGAGCCTATCAAACTCTTTCAAGACCATTCATCAATATAAAAGTTTTCTTGGAAAATCTTTCGAAAGAAACAGGCCTTACTCTCATCCTCGGGGATTCCGTTTTATCAATTGAATCTCTCTGGCAAGAAAAACAAGGCCGCTATGCAGAATTGTCGCCGATCAAATGGAGGACGAGTCGCCAGTCCAATTCGCAACTCATAGATATGAAGCTTCAGACTCAAACTCCAAAATTCGAAATATTTTCTAAAGAGTTGAAAGATTTGATGACGAAATCTATAACAGAGAAAAGAAAGATTTTTCTCTTTTCTCTACGCAAGGGATTTTCTCCTTCTACTGTCTGTCAGGATTGTGGATCAATCCTTTCTTGTGAGAATTGTGGGGCACCATTAGTTCTTCATTCTTCAACCAAAATGGGTCGAATTTACGTTTGTCATGCTTGCACGGCGAAGAGACCGGCCGAAACCCGCTGCGACGCTTGTCAGAGTTGGAATCTAGTCCCTCTCGGAGTCGGCATAGATAGAGTCACCGAAGAGGTGCGGGAAATGTTCCCAGATACTCCGATATTTATTTTGGACAAAGAACACGCACCTACGGCGAAGAAGGCTAGTATCATTGCAAAAAAGTTCGCCGAAGAAAAAGGTGGAATTATGCTCGGAACTGAATTGGCTTTTCTTTATCTAGAAAAAGTCCCTTATGTTGGACTCATCTCGCTTGATTCTCTCTTCTCTATACCAGACTTCAGTATTCATGAACGAATATTTTATTTGGTCACACGTCTCCTTGAAATAAGCGAGACTGAAACAATTATTCAAACCAGAAATATAGGCAAGGAAATATTGAGCTTTGCTGAACAGGGCAACATCTTAGATTTCTATAGAACAGAAATCACCGAACGCGAAGAACTCAAGTATCCTCCATTCTCAATCTTTATAAAAGTAACCTCTGAAGGTACTATGAAAGACATTGAAAAGAAAACTGCCTACCTTAAAAGTTTATTTATTGAACACGAACCAAATATTATTCATAGCAGAGGTATGAAAACTGGTCATTTAACCGTCTCTATGATTCTACGTTTGCCTAGAGAATCTTGGCCCAAAACAGAGCTGTCGGACAAACTACTTTTGCTTCCACCGGACTTTTCGATTAAAGTAGATCCTGAAAGCATCCTATGAAAACCGCTATAGTCAACAAAAACGCTCCCATCCTAAGGAAAACAGCCCAAGCTGTGCCTCTTAAAGATATTGGCTCAAAAAAGATTCAAGATGTTTTGAAGCGTATGAAAACCGCTCTAAAACGAGAAGATGATGGTGTGGCTATAGCTGCTCCTCAAATTAATGAGGGTCTTCGAATTTTTATCATCAGTGGACGAGTCCCCTCTCTTTTGAACAAAAATGTTGAGGAAGGTGTCAATAATAAAGTCACAACAAGTGATGCTGTTTTCATCAATCCGGAAATTATCAAGCTTTCAAGAAAGAAAAATAAAGTGGAGGAAGGGTGTCTTTCTGTACGTTGGCTCTACGGACAAGTCATTCGCTCCGAGAAGGCGGTTATCCGAGCTTATGATGAAAACGGGAAGGTATTCGAACGGGGGGCTACCGGACTCATGGCTCAAATATTTCAGCACGAAGTTGATCACATCAATGGTATTTTGTTCACAGACAAAGCCGAGAATATAGAAAATCTACCTCCTCCACCCAAGAAAAAGAAAAAATATGAAAAAACAAAAAATTAATTTTGTTTTCTTTGGAACTTCAGAAGTTTCTGTAGGTACTCTAGATGTTTTAAAGGCACACGGGCTGATACCAACTCTTATAGTTTCAGCTGAAGATAAACCAAAAGGTAGGGGGGTGGCTCTTTCCGCCACGCCGTCAAAGATTTGGGCTAATATACACGGTGTTCCCATTATTCAACCAATCACGCTGGCTGGGGAGGAAACAAGAATACAATTAGCCAAAGAAAATTCTTCGGTATTCATTGTAGTAGATTACGGAAAACTTATACCAAAAAACATTTTTGAGCTTCCTCCGCACAAAACATTGAATGTCCACTACTCTCTTCTTCCCAAATGGCGCGGGGCTTCGCCAATACACGCTACTATTCTTTACGACAACGAGGCATGGGTATCAATTATGGAAATAGTAGAAAAACTTGACCAAGGAGGTATTGTTGCTCAAGAAAAACTCGAGGTTCTGGAATGGCCTCCCAGGTTTACGGCTCTTAGGGAGCTGATGATTAAGCACGGAGCAGAGTTGTTAATAAAAATCCTACCGGAATGGATTTCTGGTACGACAAAACCTGTGGTCCAAGATGAAAGCAAAGCTACGTATACAAAAAAGATATTGAAGTCTGATGCAGATATTACAGGTGATTCAGCAGAAGTCGCCCTACGAAAAGTGCGTGCCTTTGAAATTCGACCTCGCGCTAGGATAGGGAACCTCATTATTACTGAAGCTCACCTTGAATCCGATAAACTTGTTATTGATAGAGTTATTCCACCGAGCAAAAAAGAAATGGATTATAAAGATTATCTCCGTGGTAACCCAAAGATAATTTTCTAAATTATCTTAACTGGTCAACACTTACAGGTGAAGCGATGAAATCTGAACTCGCTTCTACGCGTTGAAGAAAAAACAAGATACACGCGCTCAATAATCCCCCAATCAAAACAGATACGGAGACCCACGTCGCGGCTTCTTGTTGCCAATACTTCCACCTATTCATCTATTTCTTTATCTAATCTTCTCATTTTTCTAAACGGATAAGCGAGACCCTTCATCATATATTTGACCGCTCGTTCACCCTGCCTCAATAATTTGATATGACGACCTCTGGTACTCACGAGTCCACGAGCCACTTCATCTTGTACAAGATCAATGGCTGAATAAAGATCCTCAGCTTCAGAAACTGCATAAACGTCTAGTCCTCCTCCACCAATATTCACTTCAGCTTTGAAAACTTCCCCGGCTTTGTGATGATGGCTCGACTTCCCCACTTCTATTTGAACGATGATACCTTCCTTCTTGCCTAGATATTTTTTTAAAGAAGAAATTTTTTTCAGTGCGTATTCTCGAATCGCATCTGTAAGTTTTATGCCCGTGGCTTTTATATTTATATTCATATCATTAGAAGTTAGGGCTGGTAATCCTAGCTACAATTTTACTACCCTTTCAGAGATTCAGCTAATCAAAAATCTTTACCAAATAGGGGTCGATTTGTCTCTGTTCTAAATCGTAGAAATTCTGCTTCTCTTCATGCAGACGGGTCGCGAGTTCTACTCCCACAAACCTCCAGTGCCATGGTTCATACGTGTAATATTCATTGTCCGCTGGGTAGGAGAGAATAAATCCGTATTTATGTGCATTGTTAATAAGCCATTTATATTCAGGGGTCTTTGAGAATCCAGACAAGGTATCTCCGATAGTAGGAGTAGTGAAATCCACAGTGGTACCAAGTTGATGTTCAGAATATCCCTGTTCTGCAGAGAATTGATTGGCTGTTCCCGCGCCATAAGTAACTTTATAAGACGATTTGAGAGTGCTTTGAGTATCAAATGATCTGAAGGCAGAAAGAATTTTGAGTTTTAAATTATAGGCCGCGGAAATTTCCATGAGTCGTTCCAAGTATTCATTTGTTTTTGATAAAACTTGGAGAGGTTTGGTCGGTTTCAAAAGATACTCGCTTGAAATATTTACTAGGCCCCTTGGTACATAATTCTCATTCAAAAAATAAACTTTGGAATATTTCTTAAGAAGTTCTGGGTCCGTTTCTGTAAGTTTCTTAAGAGTGTCCACCGTGCCGGACAACTCCCCTACCTGACCCGCAAATTCATCGGCTGTGCCGTTCGCAATGCGTAGATTATGAGAAAGAGTTATATTTTCATTTCGGGTTTGAATCAAACTTTCTTCAAAATTTTTCAAAGATACTTTAAGATTCGAATTTTCTTCACTCAAACGAATTTGATTATAAATTCCATATACAATAAGCCCCAAGACCACTACGATCCCGAGTACTGCCGGCAAGGTTATCCCCTTAGAATTTTGTGAGTAAATAGCTTTCAAGGAACCTATTTTAACACAAAAACTCTAAATCTATTTTAAGAAAAACAAATACACCCCAATGATGATAGCTATCAAACCATACGCTCCGAACAAATTTCGCATTTTGTTAATAGAAACCTCACTAATCATTCTGGGGAAGAAAATATAAACCAAGCCCTTGAGCATTACGAGCCAAACAAAGACGGTGACGATTGTCCTCCATGTCCCATCCCAAACGTTGTACTGAATAAGATACATTGATGACAGGAAAATCAAAATTATCCCGGTTAAATAAACTGTCGCCGGATGATCAAAGAAATCTTTAAGTAAATGAGGAACTGTTTTTCCCTTCAGAAGAATAAACAAACCACTAACCACCAAATATATTCCCAAAATTTTCGAAACCAAAATTATTATATCCATAATAATAAACTATCTGTTAATAACTTATAAAATAATAGCATCTTTTTAAAAAATAGGAGTTATCCCCAAAGTAAGATAAGACTCCACAAAACGTCTTATATCCTGTAAGCGCGGCATTATTATCTAAACAACACATTTATGACTAATAAACTAGTAACCGATGTTCAAAAAGCGCATGACGAGGTAGTAGATGCTAAAGAAGCGGAGGCAAGGGCTAAAGAAAAAATACTTGAACATAAAACAAAAGAGACTGGGGTGAATGTTGAAAAATAGAAACAGAGAATCCATCTTGCGATGGATAATCTGCAGACCTAAAGGGGTACATTAATACCTTGCGATACCAAACGAAACTGTAACTCACGAAACAATCCCTTCCCCCAATAAATCTATTTATGACTATACCTTATGTGTATAAATATTGCAAGCGAGTTGTCCACATATGGATTTATTCGTGATCTTTGCATGTTTAATTAAAATCTATTTTCCTTGACCGTAGTATTTCTTTAATTGCTTCACATGCTCTGCGTAGGTGTCTGAACAGTGAAATCCTCCTCTCCTGTCATGAAAATAAAACAAACAAGAAGTTTTAATTGGATTAAGGGCTGCTAATATTGCAGCCACGGAGGGGTTGGCTATTGGGGCGGGTGGTAAACCAGAATTCATGTAGGTGTTGTATGGTGACTTTATATATTTGTCTTTGGGCAACACTTTCGGCCACCAAGTCGTGGTACTTTTTCCATTGGCTTTGGCATACTGAAGAGTGGCATCTATCTGAAGATTCATGTCCTTGAAAATTCTATTCCAAATAATTCCAGATATCATCCGCATATCCTCTGTTCCGATTGTCTCTCGCTCTATGAGAGAAGCAATGGTAAGAGTCACATTGAGTGGAATTATTTCAGCCGTAGAAGTTCCATAATGAGAAAGAACATCTTCAGTAAAACGTTTATTAATTAAATTTTGGACCGTCTCTGGAGTATCCCCAAGATTCACTAAATAAATTTCGGGGGAAAACGATCCTTCGATAAGTGGCAGCGAAGAACCATTCTTGGTCACAATAAAATTTGTTTTATCTGCATTATTCCAGGAAAGAACCTTCGCGAAAGATGTTGCCACCTCCTCTTTTCTAAGACCGGGCGTAATTACCACCAATCTATCGCTGCCTGCAAGAGCAAGATTTTGGTATATGGGTATATTTGAAAGAGTTATTGCCGTCCATTTATAAATATTTATCAAGGTAAGAGCAGTATTAAAAGCAGAGGCCTGAAGTGGAGAACCAGGGCTGTTTAAATATGCATTTACTATTTCATTTTCTTTAATAGTTTTGTTCTTGGGATCTACTGTCACCGGGAACTGCTTAGCCACTCCATAAGTTTGTTTCTCTTGCCATTGCTTAATTTGAAAAATAAAAACTACCGGTAAAATTAAAATGAGACAACCCGCCGTAGCGAGAGATAGAAGTGCCCATTTAAATTTTTTAGTGGGAAGAGCAGAATTCGTATTGTTAATAGCCATACCACCTTATTGTAATCGTTTAACTGCTCCGCGACCAGGGGTCTCGATCTTGGCTCTTTGATACAAAACACAAATTACGATCCTATTGCTCAAAGATAAATTTTTGATATGATTGTTGACATTCCGCGATAGCTCAGTCGGTAGAGCGCCTCCCTGTTAAGGAGGATGTCCCAGGTTCGAGCCCTGGTCGCGGAGCCAGTAATATTATAATAATGCCATGAGACTATTTTTAGGAGGAGGGGGAGGAAAAGAAGATTCAATAGAATTAGATAAAAAATTTGTCTCTAATTTAGATTTATCTAAATCACTTCTGTATATTCCCATAGCAATAGATACTAACAAATATCCATATTCTGGTTGTATAGAATGGCTCTCTAATACACTGAATCCTTTGGGAGTAAAAAATATTGTAATGTGGGTTGAAGATGATTTAAAACAAAAACAAGAAAAGGATTTCGAACAATTTGGTGGAATTTATATTGGGGGTGGTAATACATTTAAGCTTCTCAAAGAATTGAAGGAATTCGGGACATTTGAAATATTAAGACAATTGGCAGAAAAAAATGTTCCAATCTATGGAGGAAGTGCCGGAGCCATCATCTTTGCAAAGACTATTATTCCAGCATTATCTGCGGATAAAAACCTCATCGGATTAACAGATTTCTCTGCTTTTAATTTAGTAAAAAATTATGACATCTGGTGTCATTATTATGAATCGTTAGATTTAATAATCTCAGAATATATAGAAAAATATAATCTTAAAAAAATAATAGCAATACCAGAGAATGCAGGACTTTGTGTCACAGAAAAATCTATTGAAGTAGTAGGACCATCAGACATTTTTATTTTTGAACAAGGTATAAAAACTATTTTAAAACCAAAATCAGAATTTTGAACCCTTGAATGTTTCTATTATTTGTGGTAATTTCTGTTTCAGAGTTGTCCATTGAAAGGAGTTTCAAAATGCAGAAACCAATCAGATTATCTTTTGGCGATACTGTTGCTCTTGTAAACCCAGCTGGGATGCCCCCAGAGAGATTTCGTCACTATTTGCCTCTTATGGAGGAGTATCTCAGAAACGAGGGCTTCAAGACAAAGACGTACTACGCTCCAGAAAGCGCGGGGGCAGAAGAATTAGCGATGATGTTTACGATGGGGTGGACTGACCCAGATGTCATGGCGGTTTTCCCTGTTTGTGGAAATTCACTAATCTTCGAGGTTGTTAAATATTTGGACATCAACGCGTTAAGAAGTCACCCTGTGCTAGTAGCAGGATCAAGTATGCTTTCAGTGCTCTCCACATGGATTACTCAAAGAGCTGAGATCGTGACTTTTTTTGGGACACACATTCCCTTTCTTCACACCAGATCTCCTCAAAGGGAGAATGAGTTCACGATTCAAAGTTTCTGGAATATGTTCATGTGGAAAACAGGACGAACTAAACGCATCGCAACTGTTCATGAAAGGCATCACTTCTTCAGAATCAATCCTGAGGCTGAAACAGCCTTGATTACAAACATCTATAACAGATCGGATCTTATCACTGACCCTCGAAGACGTGACGTCTCATTCGTATCAAACCACAAAGGAAAAATCTCTGGGAAAACTGCCTGTATAACTCTCGGGGCTCTCTTGGAGATGGTCAGACAAAACATGCTTCTTCCTCTCGATGGTCATGTGTTATTTGTTGAAACCATGGATTGGAGACTTCATGAAGTCAAAGAAGTAATGAAGGAAGTCCTTTCACACCCATCACTTCAAGGATTGCGCGCCATATTCATCAGCGCACTCACGGAAAGAACTGATCGGACCGTTAAACTATTCGAAGAACTCAAGGATAGAAGATTGATCCTTGAACTCTGTGAATATGTTTCCACCATGGTCAATATCCCAACAATATATGGATTCCCCCTGGGTCACTGTGCTTACAAACTCAATCTTCCTCAAGAAGTTGAATGTGAAGTCGACCTTGAGAAAGGAACCTTGCTCTTGAAAGAAAGGCCTGTGACATGAGGATGAACGTCCCCGTAACAGTGTTATTGTTACGGGGTTTTTATTTCTTTTCAGATACTAGCAACCCCGATACCTTCGACAAAACGCTTTTTGCATCGATGTTTTGAAGACCGTATTCTTTACCAAGAATGGAGCTAATAATCGATTTTGCTTCGAAAGATTCATTAAATTTTTTCTGTGCAGACTTGAGCAACTGTTTGGTTTCTTCCTTATACTGGATTGTTTTTAGATATACCAAGTTTCGCATCAAAATTTCATCCCCACCATCAATTCCTAAGCTTGAGAATTTATGACGATCCAATTCAATAGATAGTCTCTGACGAATTTCATTTATTATTTCAATATAAAAAACATTGGCGATTTCCGTATCACTGTTTTCTATTGCAACGAGAAGTTTTTCAATTTGAGAAAACATAAAATTATTTTCAAATGAACTACACCCGAATGTAATATTTGTACCCCCTATATCAATTGAAAGATTCTCTGAAAGAATAGTTACGACATCAGTTGAACGCAAACAAGCAAAAAGTGACTCCGCGGCTTGTAAATTTGAAGCTACACCAAGAATAAAAATCTCTTCTCCAGCTGGCAGAAAGCAAACTTCAAAAAATTCTTGTGGTCGAGATTCAATAAATTTGTAAAAAACGGAACCCATAATTCGATTATATGTATCAACTAAAATTTCTGCTTTTGATCGACCATTTCTTGCAACGTAGATTCCTAGGTTATCCACATCTCCGGTAACACCAAAAAGAATGTGATTAGGATGATGTTGATAATATTTAAGAACTGAAGCCACTTTTCTACTCCAAATTCTTGTTTTTGTGTGATTCTTCATCAAGACTTAATTAAGATAATATATTAGATTTAGATTTTTATCAAAAATAGATTCTAATAACTAATTCTAACAAAAATTCCTTATGTTATAATGCGTACAAATCAATTTAATTCGCTATATTTATGAAAAAACTCATCATTATTGTTTTAGTAATTATTGTGGGTATCGGAGTTTGGTATTTTGTTAGTGGGAAATTAGATTCAAATATTATCGAAACTGCCTCCACACCCACTTCCCGCCCAGACGCATCAAATGCCACCTTCATATTTGATGATGGACCAATTACTCTCAAAAAAGGCTTGAATGAACAAGAGATTGCCCCGAACAGTGCCGTCGTTCAAGAAACAACTCTTACAGACACAACAGAGTACGGGGACATAAACGGAGACAAGAAAGATGACGCTGTAGTGGTTTTGATGCAAACAAGCGGAGGATCTGGTGTTTTTATCTATCTCGCTGCCTATGTTTCTGGACCAGTAAATTATAAGGGCACAAACGCTATATTCATCGGAGATAGAATTGAACCCCAATCAGTATCTATAAAAAATAGTCTTGTCACTCTAAATTATTTGGATCGCAAAACGAACGAACCATTCTCTTCTAAACCAACAATCTCGATGACTCAACAATTTACCTACAAAAACGGAGAACTTGTGAAAAAGTAAATTTTGTGCTTTACTGGGGAGCCCCACACTTGAGTGCCCGTGGGATTTATTTATGGAAATCAGAAATATCGCTATTATTGCCCACGTCGACCATGGGAAAACAACCCTAACCGACGCCATCATGCGGGAAACCGGCATGGTGGAAGAAGGCGTATCAATGGACTCTAACGACCTCGAAAAGGAGCGTGGGATTACCATATATTCGAAGAACACTTCGATTTTTTATAAAGATACAAAGATAAACATTGTTGACACTCCTGGGCACTCGGACTTCGGTTCGGAGGTTGAGCGAGTACTTCGTTCGATCGATACAGTACTCCTCGTGGTAGATGCTCAAGAAGGACCAATGCCTCAAACCAGATTTGTTTTGAAGAAATCCCTCGAACTCGGTCTCAAACCAATCGTCGTTATAAATAAAATAGACAAGCCCGCCGCTCGACCAGAAGTCGTACACGAAATGGTTCTTGAATTATTTATAGAACTCGGAGCAACAGACACTCAAATCGATTTCCCTACTGTTTATGCGATAGGCCGAGAAGGTGTAGCCAAGAAAAACTTGGTGGATGAATTAACAAATCTTACCCCTCTCCTCGATGTTATTCTCGAACACGTTCCTCCAGCAGAACAAAAGTTAGATGTACCCGTACGCCTCCAACCTTTCAACCTCGCTTATGATAATTTCCTTGGACGTTTGGCTATTGCTCGTATTTATGAAGGTACTCTTAAAAATGGCCAAGAAGTTTGGGTCAAGAAACCAGATGGCCACACTTATAAAGGTAAGATAACCAAGCTTTATTCCTTCGAAGGTATCAAACGTGTTGAGAGAGATGAAGTCCTCGCTGGAGATATTTGTATGTTCGCGGGTCTTTCTGATATTTATATTGGAGACAGTGTCTCTGGAGATGAGAAGGCCGAAGCTCTGCCAGCCATCAAAGTTGATGAACCCACCATCTCATTGGACTTCTTCGTGAACGACAGCCCATTCGCCGGACGCGAGGGCAAGTTCGTGACCGGACGACAAATCCGAGAACGCCTCGAACGAGAGCTCGAAGTAAACGTCGGACTCAAGTTAGACTTTTCTCCTAATGATTATTTCATTGTCTACGGACGAGGAGAACTTCACATCGCCATCCTTCTTGAAAATATGCGCAGGGAAGGGTTCGAACTCCAAGTTTCTCAACCTCATGTAATTTTAAAAGAAGAAAATGGGAAAAAACTCGAACCGTTCGAAGAAGTCATCATCGATGTACCAGAGATAATGCAGAGTGCTGTTATTTCTAGGTTGAATGAACGTCGAGGAACTCTTATGAATATGCATACCGAACACGGACAAACACGTCTCACTTTCGAAGTGCCCACTCGAGGACTACTTGGTTATCGTGGACAATTCGTCGTAGATACAAAGGGTCTGGGCATCCTCTCAAGTCGTTTTATAGAATTTAGACCTCATGCTGGAGAAATCGTTCATCAAAATACTGGTTCAATGATTTCTATGGAGACAGGCAAGGTGCTCGCCTTCGCATTGGATAACCTTCAGCAACGTGGAGTGCTCTACCTCGGACCAAGTGCAGAAGTTTATGAAGGACAAGTGATAGGCAATACTTCCAAGGGCGAAGATTTGTATGTGAACCCAACCAAAGCCAAACAACTTTCAAACATGCGTGCCTCTGGTTCAGACGACAGCGTTTATCTCACTCCGCCTTGGATACTTTCAATAGAACGCGCCATGGAAATTATGGCCGAAGATGAATATATAGAAATCACCCCCACCTCCGTTCGTCTCCGCAAACAACACTTGACCCAGCAAGAACGAAGCAAAGTACAGAAGAAATAAACTTGACACAAAAGTTTTTATATGTAATTATCACAAAGGACCCTAGTTTGTGCCAACAGATCCTCATGCCTTCCCTCACCCGAGAGCATTGAATGAAAATCCTTCTGGTCGACGATGACTCAGCGTTTCGCCGTCTTGTAGTAAGAATGCTTGCACACATCGGATACGCCGATGTGGTCGAAGCGAGTAATGCAAGGCAGGCCATCGAACTTTTCGAGACAAACCCCATCGACCTGGTGATCACCGACTGGAACATGCCCGGCCCAACGGGCGGACACCTAATCAAGCGGATCCGATCAATGCCCGGGAACGAATCATTCCCAGTCTTACTAATGTCTGGATCCAGGCTCGGCGTTCAAGAACTCGTGGATATCGGCATCGAGCCGAGGAACTACCTCGACAAGCCGTTCAGCCTACTCGATCTTGAGGGCAGAATCGTCGCCCTCACGAGCTAACCCCCACCAATTAAGGTGGGGATTTTTATAAAATATATTCTCCTACTCGTGTACGTTTTATGCAAAAGGCGAGGGCTCCCTCTCCCCAATACTTCCCCATCTCGTGGGCGAGCCCCCTTATATACGTTCCGCTTGAGACGCTGGCTTTGAATTTTGAAATTAAAAAATGCTCTTCTCTAGTATTTTGCAAAACACTAGACCAAGTGTTTATGATTTCTTCCTGACGGAAATCTCCTTTCACCAAATTGATTCTCTCAATTATCTCCTTCAATAATTCTGATTTTGAAACTAGTCTAGTGTCCATATGATCAATTGAAAATATTTTTATGCTCCTTTCAGGCACATCTATTTCTTCTATTCGTTTTTCTCTGGCCCACTGAAACAGCGGTTTGCCGTCTACGGTTTTGGACGAATAAGGAGGATACGACTGAATTTTCTTGTCTCTAAGAGTATCGAGCAAACTGGGCATTCTTTCTTCAATTTTCTCCGGCATCTTGCCTTCACCCTCGGTCACCAATCCAAGGATGTCGTATGTATCCGTACTAAAACCCCAAAGCACTTCAAATTCATATGTTTTATCCATCGAAAGATAAATCTCCTTTTCTGCAGTATCCCCCGCAAGTACGAGAAGCATTCCTTCGGCCATCGGATCTAACCTGCCCAAATAAGTCATCTTGATTTCTTTGAATTCTGGATTATCGAGACGAAAACGCTCAATGCATTCGAGAGGAGTTTCTCCTAAATTCTTATAAAGAGTGAGGACCCGTGTTTCCATGTATGACTTAACCCAATATAGATAATTTGCTATACTTTGTCTATGTCCAACAAATTAGGCACGGATTCATACAAGGGGGTCAGAGACTTTTATCCAGAAGATCAATTCACCCAAAATCACATTTTCGAGGTGTGGAGAAAGGCCGTCGAAAGCTTCGGCTATGTAGAATATGGTGCTTCGATTCTTGAATCGAGCGAACTTTATAAAGCCAAGACCGGCGATGAAATAGTGAACGAACAAACTTATACCTTCAAGGATCGAGGTGACCGAGAAGTTACTCTACGACCAGAAATGACCCCCACCATCGCCCGTATGGTCGCGGGACGTCGACGCGAGCTTGCCTTCCCTCTCAGGTGGTATTCTGTCCCGAATCTTTTTCGCTATGAAGCTCCTCAACGTGGGCGTCTACGCGAACACTGGCAACTCAATACAGACATTTTCGGTATAGAAAGTATTGAAGCCGAAATAGAAATCATACAGATTGCTTATAAAGTGATGCGCAACTTCGGCGCTTCTGATGATGATTTCCTCATTCGCCTCAACTCGAGGAAAATTATGAATTCGTTGTATCAATTATTTGATCTCGACTCAGAAGCTTCTCAAAAAATCTCTAAATTAATTGATAAGAAAAACAAAGTACCTGCCGAAACTTTTTCTGCAGGCATAAGTGAAATATTGGGTGATAAATCAGAAGTTTTCATAGATCTCATAAATTCTCCTGACAAACTTCTAGAGAGGCTCGGTCAAGACAGCCCAGAGGTCAAAGAAATTTTCCAAGTTACAAGTGCTTTGGAGAAACTCGGCATCACGAACATTACCTTTGATCAGACTCTTATGCGCGGGTTCGACTACTACACCGGCATTGTTTTCGAAGTTTTCGACACCAACAAGGATAATCCTCGCTCTCTCTTCGGTGGGGGTAGATACAACGATCTAACCGCGATTTTCAACGATGAAAGTATCCCTGCTGTTGGATTCGGTGCTGGAGATGTCACTCTAAAGGACTTCCTAGAAACCCACAATCTCCTTCCTTCCTACAAATCGACCACTGATTTATATATCGCCGTACTCGATGAAAAGTTTTTTGTTGAAACAGAACTATTAGCCGATACTCTACGTAGAGAGGGGCTGTCTGTAGCCCTAGATTTCACCCTTCGCAAGGTCGGCGACCAGATAAAAACTGCAGATAAACAGAAAATTCCATTCGTTATGGTGATTGGTGAAGAAGAAATAAAAAATAAAAAATACAAAGTCAAAAACCTTGCTTCGGGGATTGAGACATCTGTGTCTGAAAATGAAATTACTGCATGCGTAAAATAGTCTTCGATATAGAAACCAAAAACTTTTTTTCTGATGTGGGCAAGAATGATCCGGCCCTTCTCGATATTTCGATTGTAGCCATCCACGATTCAGAAACTGATAAATACTCATCGTTTCTAGAAAACGAATTGCACCTCCTCTGGCCCATACTCGAACATGCAGATATGCTCATCGGTTTTAATTCTGACCATTTCGATATTCCTCTCCTCAACAAATATTATCCGGGCGACCTCACCAAATTTAAAAGCTTGGATATTTTGAAAGAAATCCACAATTCATTCGGTAGACGTATGAAGCTCGATCAAATCGCCGAAGGAACTTTGGGCAAAAACAAAATCGGTCATGGAGTAGAAGCTGTAGATTGGTGGAAAAAGGGAGATATAGATAAAATTCGAGAATACTGTATAGATGATGTAAGGTTGACCAAAGAAATTTATGATTATGCCATGGCTAATAATATATTATTGTTCAAGGAAGGTGGAAGAGTTAATGAAATCAAACTTGATACGTCTAAATGGGAGACGCCGAGTGAACACAAAGTAACGTTCACTCTACCATTCTAATGGACATACTATTTATTTTTGGAGCGAAATATTTGTTCGTCCTCTCAATTATTCTGAGTGCAGTATATTTCTTTAGAGCACCTCGAGAAGTTAAAAAAGAAATATTCATATTTGCCCTCTTCACCCTTCCTCTCACTTTTCTATTGGGCGTACTCGCAAATCATTTGTACATAAATCCACGTCCATTTGTGGTTCAAAACTTCATTCCTCTCATATCACACGCAATGGACAATGGCTTCCCTTCTGACCACATGCTTTTGCTCTCGGCCATAGCTACAATATTTAGTTTTTTTAGTCGCAGACGAGCTATGTGGCTATGGATTATTGCTTTTTTGGTTGGAATATCGAGAGTGTACGTGGGCGTCCATCATTGGATAGACATATTCGGAAGTGTGGGAATCGCCATAATATCTGGCTTTTCTGTGTATTACATTCAACGTGTTATACTAGGAATCTATAAAAATAATTTCAGAAAGACCAATGAATGAAACAAACAACGATCCGAGACTTGTTCCCATTGCTATAATTGTCGCGGGTTTAATTATTGCTGGAGCAATCTACTTTGGAGGAGGTAAGGGTGCGAACAATGTGAACCTCACCGGACAATCAGACACAGCCAATACTACTGGTATAGTGGCAGAAGTCACAGACAAAGATCACATCCTTGGCTCGAAAGATGCCCAAATAATAATCGTTGAATACTCCGACTTCGAATGTCCTTGGTGCCGAGTTTTTCATCAGACAATGCACGAAGTTTTAAATACTTATGGAGATAAGGTAGCTTGGGTTTATAGACAATCTCCAATCATTGGTCTCCATCCTAAAGCTCCCAAGATATCCGAGGCCAGTGAATGTGCCGCCGAACAAGGAGGCAATGAGGCTTTCTGGAAATTTGCAGACAAGATATTTAGTATTCCTCAATCAAATAATGGTTTGGATCTAGCTCAACTTCCAATCATCGCAGGAGAAATCGGACTCAACGTTGATGCCTTCAATACTTGTTTCTCTGGTGGTAAATATACGAAGCAAGTTGAACAAGGTATATCAGATGCTATCAAAGCAGGATCCCAAGGTGCTACTCCCTATTCAGTTATCATGACCAAAGACGGCAAGAAAGTTGCCATAAACGGTGCTCAACCTATCGAAAACGTCAAAGCTCAAATTGACGCACTGTTAAAGTAATCCTACGAAAGTTCGTATAAGTGTTTCCAGATAGCATACATTGCCTTCGTATCTACTCCACAATAAATTTTTAAGTCTTTTGAGATTTGGGCTTTCTCTATTTTGTTTAAACTTGGAGAAACCATCTGCCACCAAGCATTGGATGCCTGTCCGCCCTCCTTTATCCCAAGTTTCTTATAAGAAAGTTCGACTTCTGAAATCAGAGCTGGCAAAACTTTCTTGATAGAGGTACTGCCTCGAAACCCTGGATGCACATAATGTTGCTCTCTGAAAATATCCATGAGGTCATAGAGTTGACTGTTTATCCTCTCCATAGTTTTTTTATATTTTGGTTCTCGCTCGCCTAATTCCCTATTCACTCCGGCTTCGAAAGATTTGTTCCAAACTATGACTGTGCCCTGCGGTTCAATATATTTCCCCAAAAGTTCTGCCACCTCTTCGGACGGGTCAGACAGTTCTTCGTGAAGATATTCAAAGTGTTCTAATTCTCCTTCAGAACTCCTTAAAACATGAAGAGAAAATTGAAATGGTATGCGTTGATATGGTCTAAAGCCGTTGAAAACAGGAATAGCAGGAGCGAAAGTCTCGTAGTCAAAGAAGTAGAGAGGAAATTTCAAACCCTTGAGAACTTCTGAAATCTTCTCATGATTGATAGTGGTCTTCTGGTGTTTATGAGCCCTGATTTGATTCCACTGAATATCTGAAAGCTCTGTATCTTTAGGCACATCTTCGAGATGAAAGATTTCTTTCTCTATAAAAGTTTGGAGTTTCTTCTTGCTCGAACCGATGCGGGCCAAATCATGCACAGAATAATCCGGGACCTCTGGATTAGAATAATGAAAGGTAGTGCAGTGGTTGCTTCTGCCCTTGTATAAACATTCGCAATTGCCTTTCGGTTCGTTTTCGCTCATCAAATAATTTTTGGCCACTTCCATCTTCTCTTCAATTTCTTCAAGTTTGTTTAGAACTTTCTCCGTCACATCGTCTTTAATAAAAAGTTCCTCCACATCGAGTTCCCCCATCTTTATATATTCTTTGTTTAAATGAACCAGAAAATATTTATCCACCTCCACCCCTGCGCGTTTGAGGACAGAAGCTTGAAAGGTCAGGTCATCAACATGATCACGTTCTGCGACATTTTCCTTGAGCGAATTCGTACCCTTCACTTCATATAGATTCCACTTATCATTTTTTTTATCATAGGCGAGCACATCATTCTTCGCGAGAAAGTTATCCTGTACAAACGTGGCTTGGAAAATGGCCGGAGCTTTCATGCTCATGAAGCGAGAAGTTTCGAGTACAGCTTCTTCACCCTTGGCCACCACTTCCATGCCACCGGAGAAAAGATTCCTCGCATAGGCATCTACTTCGTTGCCTTGTTCGAGCAGGTGTTTCTCAAATTCAGACAAAGCAAATTTCTCCAAGAGCTCTGGCTTGTGCAATTTAAGCCAAACATTCTTCGCACAAAACAAATAGTCCAAAAAGGTTGTTTTCGATATTAAAAGCTTGTTCATTGGGATTATTGTAACATAGCTTGACAAACAGGTGCCATATGTGCTATACTGATAATAGTACACACTAGACGGAGGTAGACGCATGTCGAACACCGAGCAGTCATCGTTCCTTTCGAAAGAGACCTCGCCCTCATTCCTGCGAGCCATCCAGTGGCTCATCGCAGGCTTCATCGCGATGGTGGGAGGCCAGCTCACTCGTGTGAACTGGGAGAGCCGACTGGATCTGGGCATCGTTCTGATCTTCGTTCTCGTGATACTCGTGGGAATCCTCGCGATCACGGTGAAGGAGACGCGGAGCAACCAGCAGTAGCACCAGCACCTTGCGTCAAAGCGCCCGGGTCATCACGACCCGGGCGCTATTTGTTTTATTTTTTTAATACCCACGAAGCCTGTTAATTTTCTCATGCTGGCGAATCTTCTCATGCGCCTTGGCTTCAATCTGTCGAATACGTTCACGCGTGACGCCGAAAACTTTGCCCACTTCTTCGAGTGTATGTGTATATCCATCTATGAGACCATGACGCATTTCTAGAATCTTTCTCTCCTTCGGAGGCAGGTCATTTAATATTTCTCGCACTTGATCCTGAATAATACGGCGAGAGGATTCCATATCCGGAGAAAGAATTTTATCATCCGCAAGGAAATCTCCGAACGTAGATTTACCATCATCACCATCATCTCCTACTGGGCGCTCCAGAGACACCGTCGCCTGATCAATCTTCTCTATTTGATACACTTTATCCACATCGAGATTCATCTCTAAGGCAATTTCTTCTTGCAGTGGTTCTCTACCCAAATCTTGAGAGAGACGTCTCACCACTTGTTTATATTTCGCAATCGTTTCCACCATGTGTACGGGCACACGAATAGTTCGAGACTGGTCAGCGAGAGCTCGAGTGATAGCCTGACGAATCCACCAAGTCGCATAAGTAGAGAATTTATAGCCCTTGGTCCAATCAAATTTGTCCACCGCCTTGAACAAACCAAGGTTGCCTTCTTGAATGAGGTCAAGGAGAGTGAGGTCCGGGCTACGGTTGGCATACTTCTTCGCAATAGATACCACGAGGCGAAGGTTCGCCTTGGCTAAGAGATTCTTCGCATCTTCATCTCCCGCTTCAATTCTCTTCGCAAGCTCTTTCTCCATAGAACCTGGGATGAGTGGATATTGTCCAATCTCCTTCAAATACATTTGAATAGAATCGTAGGCCGAATCAGATTTATTATATGAATATTTCTTGCCTGTTTCTTCAACAGCAATTTCAAGCAAACCTCCCCCTTCGAGTACATCTACGCCCAAAACATTGAACTTCTCATAAAGCTCTTCTAAAAACAAAAGATTTTCTTCTACAGTTGGGAATTCTTTGAGAATATCGTCATATGTGACGAAACCTTTTTCCTTACCTCGCTTCACCAGACGCTCCACTCTCAAGGTATCCTCAACTTGCTTCTTTGTATTTTTAACCGGTTTAACTTTTTTGGAAACAACCTTCTTAGATATAACTTTTTTGGGGGAAACTTTCTTTTTTGAAATTGGCTTTTTGGTAACTTTGCGAGCTACCTTGCCCTTCTTATTCTTCGGTTTAAGCTTTTTTTGTTTTGGCATCTAAGTTTGATATATTACACTATTTTTCTTTTTTCTTCATCTATCCGTCGGCTGATTTCTTCTATCTGTCCAATTATCTTTTCATCTTCCTCCTGACTCAATTGACCCTGGAGCACTCCCCTTTCTTCTTCTAGCTTCACTATAGATAGACGTTGAAGAAGCTCATTTCTTTCTTTCTCCGACGCATCCGGCAATTCCTCGAGCCAGAGAAGTCTCTCCTCGATACGTTCTCGAGGTGAAGGCACAGGAGCTTCTTCGACCGGGGCCTCAACTTTATCAGAATCATTTGAGATATTTTCAATCGTAGGAACTTTGGTTTTTCTCAAATCATCCCATATCACTTCTTCTCTTATACCACTCCGTTTGGATATAAGAGAAACAAAATGTCCTCGCTCTATTGAACTTGAAAGAAGCGTAAGTAGGGGCAAAACCTTTTTCTCAACAGCCTTGCCGATTTTTCTTTTATCCTTTTCGCTTTCGAAAATTTTTGAGAAAGTGTGCTCTACGGCGTGTACCGCCCCCCTCAAAACTTCTTTCCACTTCTCGCCATCCCCTTGAGCAAGGTCGGCCGGATCTTGTCCAACTGGAAGCTCTGCGACCTTGACCTCCATGCCCAATGAAAGGCCCAAAACGGCACTCTTCTCACTGGCTTTCTCGCCTGCAGTATCTCCATCGAAAGCCAGAATAATCCTTGAGGAGAGCCGTTTTAGCCGTTCTAGGTGCATTTGGGTGAAAGCTGTGCCCGACGAAGCCACGGTGTTCTTCACCCCCGCTTGATGGGACAAAACTAAATCTATTTGACCCTCAACTAGAATGGTGAAGTTTTTCTTGCGAATCTCATCCTTGGCCTTGTCCAAACCATAGAGCAATTCGCTTTTGTTGAAAAGTGCCGTTTCTGGGCTGTTGAGATACTTCGCCGGAGCGTCCTTTTCAACAGCTCTGCCTGAGAAAGCCACCACTCTTCCACTCGCATCAAAGAGTGGGAAAATTATTCTTCCACGAAAGACATCATACGGTTCCTTACTTAACTCTTCGCCTTGTTTTATGAGACCGGCCTTGAGAAGAACATCTTTTGTATGGCCCACCGAAGTGAGATGCATAGAGAGGAGTCTCCATTCATTCGGAGCAAATCCCAATCTCCAAGTTTTAATCGAATCTTTATTTATTCCTCGAGATTCAAGATACTTAATAATTTCCGAATTTGAAGACAAATTGGATTCAAAGAAATTTGTCGCATCTTCTAAGACCGCATACAATTTATCTTTCTCACTCTTCGACTCCCCTCTTTCACCACTTTGATATTCGATTTCTACTCCAGCCCGTTCGGCGAGAAGTTTGAGCGCTCCCTTGAAATCCACACCTTCAGATTCTTCCACAAAGGTGAAGATGTCTCCTTTCGCACCACAGCCAAAACAATAATAATTCTGACGTTCTTGTGACACCACAAAGGACGGCGTCTTCTCGCTGTGGAATGGGCACCGAGCTTTAAAGTTTTTACCCGCCTTTTCGAGTTTGATGTACGAGCCTAAAACTTCAACAATATCTAGCCGTTCTTTGATTGAATCGACTGTGCTTCGCATATGAGTTTTTCTTTATAGCCACCCTTAAACCCTGTACCCGCTGGTATCATGCGTCCGATAATCACGTTTTCTTTTAGACCAATAATTTCGTCTTCCGAACCCTTGATGGCTGCTTGAATGAGAACTCGAGGTGTGTGTTGGAAGGAAGCCGCCGAGAGGAAGCTCGAACGAGAGAGAGAAACTTCGGAGATACCCATGATAACTGGGTCTGCCTTGGATTCTTCCTTGCCTGCCTCTCTCATCTGATTATTAACATCTACAAATTCAGAGACTTCTACGATGTCTCCTCGAGTGAAGAGAGTATCGCCCGGCTCTTTAATCTTGCGACGACTAAACATTTGTCGAACAATAAGCTCGATGTGTTTGTGGGAAACAGCCGCTCCTTGAAGTTCATAAAGTCTGGATACTTCATGAATAATGTACTTCTCTGTTCTTTCTTTGCCGGCGTATTTAAACAATTCATCGAGATCAAGCGAACCGTCCGTGAGCACTTCACCCTTCTTCACAACTCCACCAACTTTCACAAGAAGTGTTCGATTCTGACCAACCAAATATTCATTATCAAGTTTTTTGGTTTTAACTTCTCCAAGCTCTGGAGTCACTACAATCGTTCTATCATGACCGTCTACTCTGATTTCTGTTACTGTGCCATCAAGGTGAGAAATTGTGGCTGGTACTTTTGGTTTGCGCTTCTCGAAGATTTCTTCAACACGGGGCAATCCGGCCGTAATATCTCCTCCAACAGAGGCCACTCCTCCAGAGTGGAAAACACGCATGGTTAGCTGGGTGCCCGGTTCACCGATAGCTTGAGCCGCGATAGTTCCAACCGCTTCGCCCAGTTCTATTTCTTTGTTCGTACCAAGGTCGGCTCCATAACATTTAATACAAACACCATGAATGGATTTGCAGGCCATTGGAGAACGCACTTCTACTTCTGCCACATTGGCTGCGTCTATAATTTCAGCATCTTTCTTCAACACAAAGTGTCCACGCTTGAAGAGAACCGTACCATTAGAATCCAAGACATCTTCCGCAAGATATCGACCTTTGATAGTTTTCGTAAGAGGCATCTCTATGCCTGAAGCAGTCTTTCTCATAATACGTGTGCCTTCTTTGGTACCACAATCATCTTCACTGATGATTTCATCTTGAGCCACATCGAAGAGTCTGCGAGTAAGGTACCCAGCTTTGGCTGTGTTAAGAGCCGTGTCGGTGAGACCCTTGCGTGATCCGTGAGTGGTGATGAAATATTCAAGAGGGGTCAATCCTTCTTTGTAGCAAGAAAGAATTGGGAATTCGAGAGCTTCTCCAGAAACGTTCTGAATAATACCTTTCATACCAGCCATCTGGTTTAGGTTACCGAGAGAACCTCGGGCTCCAGAATAAGTCATGTCGAAGATAGAATCGTTGGGTTTAAGAGTAGCTGGAATCAGAGCTTCGACTTCACCCTTAACTGATTGCCACACTTCAACTGATTTCTGAATACGTTCATGTTCTGACAACAAACCATCGTTGAATTGCTCGACAACCTTGAGGACCTTTTCTCGACCAGCATCAATCAAGGCTTTCTTCGCATGAGGAACCTTCACATCACCTATACCCCAAGTTATTCCAGAGTGTGTCGCGTAGCGAAAACCGAATTCCTTAATTTTATCAATCATCGGAGGAATATTTTCTATGCCATAGTGTTCGATGAGGTTGTTCACCAATTCTGACATTTTTTTGTTATCCACTTCGTTGTTTATAAATGGATAGTCAGAAGGGAGTGCGGCGTTGAAGAGAATTCTACCTACAGAAGTCTCGAACAACTTGCCTTCAAATTTTTTGTACTTTGGTTTATCAGTTGGAAGAAGGTGAATCTTGGCTCGATAATCAATTACATCGAAATCTCTAGCTGTAATGGCACCGTTGGGGCTCGAGAAATATTTACCTTCGCCCTTCTCACCACTCACGATGCTTGTCATCCAATAAACACCGAGGATAATATCGAGCATTTTATTCGATACCACCGGAGTTCCATCTCCTGGTCTCAAAATATTTTTGTCTGCTGCCATGATGAGTCTGGCTTCTGCTTGGGCTTCATCAGAGAGAGGCACGTGAACAGCCATCTGGTCTCCGTCGAAGTCTGCGTTGAAAGCGGTACAAACCAGAGGGTGAAGTTGGATAGCGTTTCCTTCAATGAGGACTGGTTGGAAAGCCTGAATACCGAGACGGTGAAGAGTCGGGGCACGGTTTAAGAGGACGTATTTTCCACGAATAATTTCTTCAAGTATGGCCCAAACTTCAGGGATAGCATCTTCAATTAATCGTCTCGCTCCTGGGATGTTGAAGGCCAGTTCACGTTTCAAAAGTTCGCTAATAATGAACGGTTTGAAGAGTTCAAGGGCCATGTGTTTTGGCAATCCGCATTTATGAAGTTTGAGATCTGGACCCACCACAATCACTGAACGACCAGAATAATCCACACGCTTACCGAGGAGATTTTGTCTAAACAAACCACGTTTGCCCTTAAGGTTATCCGACAAAGATTTGAGTGGACGACGTTGAGATTGATTGCCCGTAGCTCCACCGTGTCTAATAGTGTTGTCTATGAGGGCATCAACTGCTTCCTGAAGAATTCTTTTCTCATTACGGAGAATCACATCCGGAGCACTGATTTCTTTCAATTTCTTCAAACGATTGTTGCGGTTGATTACTCGACGATACAAATCATTCACATCCGAAGTAGCATAACGACCACCATCAAGCGGAACCATCGGTCGAATGGCTGGAGGGATAACTGGAATACGAGTGAGGAACATCCATTCTGGTCTGATGCTGGCTTTCTGCATCCACTGCACGGTGCTCACACGTTTGTTAAGTCTAGAAATTTCGGCTGTAGGTGCGTGTTCGAGCATTACTTCAAGTTCTTTCTGAAGTTTAATTAGATCTACAGTTTTCAAAATATTGTAGATAGCTTCGGCACCAATCCCCGCTTCAAAGATTGAAGAATACTTGGAAACAAAACGATGATATTCTACTTCATCAAGCACTCGTCCGGGTACAAGTGATTCTATGTCTTTCTTCGCCGCTAATGCGAGCTCCTTTAGAGCGTCTTTGCTCTTGTCCGCCTGAAGATTTTTCACTTTGGCCTTAAATTCTGAATTCAAATCCTTGAGCACGCGGGCTTTCTCTGTTTCTGAAACAGAAGTGACAATATAACCAGCGAAATAAATCACTTTCTCTAAATCAGCTACTGGAATACCCATCACAAGTGAAATACGAGATGGTACATTCTTCAAAAACCAGATGTGTGCTACTGGTGAAGCCAATTCGATGTGACCCATTCTCTCTCGACGAACAATCGAACGAGTGATTTCTACTCCACATTTCTCACAAACAATTCCTTTGAAACGAATGCCTCGATATTTACCGCAGTAACATTCGAAATCCTTGTCTGGACCGAAAATTTTCTCATCGAAGAGACCATTTCTCTCGCTTCTCTGGGTTCGATAGTTAATAGTTTCTGGCTTGGTAACTTCTCCGTATGACCATTCCTTGATTCTTTCTGGTGAAGCTAGTTTGATACTAATTGTTTCGAAATTAGTGGTGTCAATATTCTTATTTCTTGGTGTTATAGACATGGGATTATTTGTTATGACTACCACTAATAGGATCAATTCTCTTCTTCGATTTGAGCTCGACGTCCAAGGAGAGTCCTCGAAGATTATTTAGAAGCACATTGAATGAAGCCGGTGTTCCTGGCAATGGAATCTTCTGCCCCTTCACTATGGCGTCGAAGGCAGCCGAACGTCCGAGGATATCGTCTGATTTAATTGTGAGCATCTCACGCAGAGTATGTCCTGCACCGTGACCAAGGAGTGCCCAAACTTCCATTTCTCCGAATCTCTGACCTCCGTTTTGAGCCTTACCTCCGAGTGGCTGTTGAGTAATGAGTGAGTACGGTCCGATCGAACGCATGTGAATCTTGTCTTCAACCATGTGGTGAAGTTTCAAGATGTACATATAACCAATAGCAATTTCCTGATTAATTTTGTCTCCTGTTCGTCCGTCGAAGAGAGTAACTTTTCCTGATTCATTGAATCCGGCCCTAACCAATTCTGATTTAATTTCTTCTTCGGATGCTCCAGCGAATGGAGGCACAATGGCCTGATAGTTTAAGGTATGAGCGGCAAGACCGAGGTGCATTTCAAGGATTTGTCCGAGGTTCATACGTGAAGGCACACCGAGCGGGGTGAGGATAATATCTATAGGAGTACCGTCGGCCATATAAGGCATATCTTCCACGGGTAGAATCCTAGAAATAACCCCTTTGTTTCCGTGTCGTCCGGCGAGCTTGTCTCCGACGCTCACATTTCTCAATTCTGCTACTTGAATATGAATTTGTTTGATAATGCCAGAATCGAGCTTGTCTCCTTTCTCTCGAGAGAAAATCTGAACAGAGATAACTCGTCCACGTTTGCCTCCTTCCATACGTTTGGATGTGTCCTTCACATCTCTGGCTTTCTCTCCGAATAGAGAACGCAAGAGTCGTTCTTCTGGAGTAAGTTGAGATTCACCCTTGGGAGTAATTTTACCCACAAGAATGTCTCCGGGGCGAACTTCAGCACCTACGCGGATAACCCCGTCTTCAGCGAGATTTTTTAATTTGATTTCTCCAACATTTGGAATGTCACAAGTTGTGACTTCTGGTCCGAGTTTAGTCTCACGAACATTCACGGTGAAATCTTCAATATGAATTGATGTGAATTTGCTGTTTTTAACCAATCTTTCAGAAAGAATAATAGCGTCTTCGTAGTTTGCTCCTGACCATGACATAAAGGCCACAAGGATATTTTGTCCAAGGGCCATCTGTCCATTTTCTGATGAGGATGTATCTGCGAGCACGTCACCCTTCTTCACTTTCTGTCCAAGTTCAACCGCAGGACGTTGATGAAAAGCGGTAAAGGTATTTGTCATAGAGAAATTCACAAGCGGCATATTGTGATCCTTGCCCTTGTTGTCTCTAACCACTATTTTCTTGCCATCCATATGAGTAACTGTGCCTTCTGTAGGTGAGAGAACCAGACGACCTGTGTCTCGAATAGCTTTTTCTTCAACGCCGGTAGCTACGAGAGGAGCTTCTGGAACGATACAAGGCGTACCCTGCTTCTGCATGTTCGAACCCATCAGTGCTCTGTTCGCATCATCATGATTGAGGAACGGAATCATCGAAGTCACAATAGAGAAAGCTTGGTTAGTAGCCACGTCTATAAAGTGAACCTGATCTCGATGAACATTGCCCGGAGTACCCTTGGTTCTAACTTCTACAATTTCTGGAACAATCTTGTCGTTTTCAACCAAGACCGCTGCGTGAGCAATATTGTATTGTTCTTCTTCTAATGCGTTTAAATGTTTGATTTCTCCGGTAATCTTGCCGTCTTTAACTACTCCATAAGGAGTCTCCACCATACCGAAACTATTTACTCGGGCATATGATGCGAGACGGAGAATGAGTCCAATGTTCGGACCTTCTGGAGTTTGAATTGGACAAAGTCGTCCATAGTGAGAGGGATGCACGTCGCGAACTTCATAACCAGCACGAGCGCGTGTTAATCCTCCGGGACCGAGAGCCGAAAGGGTTCGCAAGTGTTCAAGTTCTTCCAAAGCATTCGTCTGTTGCATAAACTGCGAAAGTTGGTTCGTGGTGAAGAACTCTTTCATACGAGCCTGCAAGGGCTTTGGAGAAATAAATTGCACAGGCAAGGTAACGTCCGTATCAATAGTCGACATTCTGTTTTGAATGTTTCTCTTGATTTGGGCCATACCCACACGAATTTTCTGTTGGAAAAGTTCACCGACGTATCGCACTCGTCTAGAACCGAGATGGTCGATGTCATCTTCTTCTGAACCAGGAGTAACGTTCAAATGAATCATTTGAGAAAGAATGATGACAAGGTCATCCACGGATAGAGTTCTCCTCTCAATTTCCTTGGGAGTCTCCTTCTGACCAAAACGACGAATAAAAGCATAACGTCCAACCTTGTGGATGTCATAGCGTTCTGCATCGAAAATAGACTTCACGAATTCGCGAGCATTGTCTGCTGAAGCGAGATCACCATCACGTAGTCTCTTGTGGATTTCTATGGCGGCATCGTCTTCTGTCACCGTATGGTCCTTGGCTAAAGTTTTCTCTAGGAAAGGCTTGGCATCAGGATTGCCTGCAAAGAGGGCGAGGATTTTGTCATTTGTGTGGGCTCCGAAAGCACGGAGAAGAGTGGAGACTGGGAATTTTCTCTTGCGATCAATACGGACATACATTGTGCCGTCGAAATCTGTCTCAAATTCAATCCAAGCACCCCTCGCTGGAATAATCTTTGCTCCAAAGGTCTTCTTGCCCTTCACTTCTTGTGAAGTAAAGAAAACACCGAATGATCGGGCGAGTTGAGGCACAACCACACGTTCAATACCAGAAACAATAAACGTCCCATGGGAAGTCATGAGAGGAAAATCAGCCATGAAAATTTCCTGCTCCTTCTCCGTCTTCATAATGAGGTTCTTCAAACGAATGGTGACCTTGAGAGGGGCTTCATACGAAAGTTTGCGATCCTTGGCTTCGTATTCATTCATCTTTGGTTCAGCCAATTCGAAACCTACGAAGTCCAATTGGAATTTTCGTCCGGAAAAGTCTGTAATAGATGAGAATTCTTCGAAAACTTCCTTGAGACCCTTCTCTATGAGCCATTTGAAAGAATCCACCTGAGAAACAACCAAGTTGGGCATTTCTGTGAGAGGTTCACGGAACTTGCCGAAATACTTCTTCTTCCTCGCACTGGGCATCGAAGGATGCGCCTTAGTTTTGGTGATGTCCATTATTTAATGAAGGATTAAGCCTGTCTGATACAGACAAGAGATAAAATACAAAGACAACGGAAGACCGCGCCTTCGTGGTACTTGATAATTATTTATACTATTTATACAAAGAATCAAAACAAAAGAAACTAAAGCACAAACCGCCTTGTTAAGCCCTAATTCCCCTTCGTTTTTGCCATAACTAAATCGTTTCGAAGTTACCGCGAAGTATATATTCTTGAGATTACACTGTCAAGCCCAATACTCACAAATGGGGATAACCTGTGGAAAAGAAAAGCTTTCTTATTTTTTCTTTTTCTTCCACTCTTCAATCTTGGCCTGATGACCAGAAAGTAAAATCTTTGGTACGCGATACTTTTTGCCTTTATATTCAAAAACTTCTGGTCGGGTGTAGACATCCGGAGAAGATACACGTGATTCTTCAAGAGAATCAAAATTGCCGAGAATTCCTTCAACTTGCCGTGCAATCACATCAATCATTATCATAGCCGGCAATTCCCCACCCGTGAGTACGAATGGTCCGACGGAAACATCCTCCATCTTGAAAACTTTTTTCACTCGAGCATCTATTCCTTCATAACGACCAGAGACGATGATTATATCTTTATACTTCTTCGCAACCTTGGTTGCATATTCATTTGTAAACTGTTTCCCTGATGGAGAAAGAAAAATGATTTTTGTCTTTTGTTTTTTGCTTTTTGTTAATGCCTTTTCTATAGCCTTGATAACCGGCTCCGCTTGAATGACCATCCCCGGTCCACCACCAAACGGACGTCTGTCTATACGATCGCGTTTATTGTCTGCGAAGTCTCGTGGATTATAGAAACTAACCTTGAGTTTTTTGTCTTCTATAGCTCGTTTCAAAATCGACTCTCCGAGGTAAGAGACGAAAGATTTTGGGAAAAGAGTGACGATATGGAAATGCATTTTACTTTTTATGCCAAATCCAAATCTTCCATGGCTTCATCTATACTCTTTGAAGCGCTTGTTGCGGGAGCGGAAGGAGAGACATATGAACGAGGAGTTGAACCTAAGGGCTCGCTAATTTTCAAATTCACTCTTGCATTATTTTTCATACCAACTACGCGGAGAAGTATGCGGATGGCCTTCGCAGTATTGCCCATTCGGCCAATCACCTTGCCCATATCATCTGGATGCACATCGAGGGTCATGAGTACGCCCATCTCATCCACGGTTCTTTTTATTTTCACATCATCGGGATATTCTACCAAAGCCTTCACTACGTATTCCAAAAATTGTGTGTCGTCTATTATGGTCATAATCTTTCAGAGTTAAGAAGTAATACCGTCCTACTGAGAACAATCTTATTGTATCATTTATTTCCCGACCAAAGGTCGAGGACCCCGACTATTCCGTCGGGGCTACCACAGGAGTTGGTTCAGCCGGAGTTTCGGCGACTGGCTCTTCTTCTTTTACCTCTGTTTTTGTTTCCTCTACTTTGGCTTCTGGTTTAACCGCTTCTGCGACAGCCTCTTTGACAATCGGATGCTTTCTGGGCAAAACGTTGATTTTCTTCGCATCAATAATTTTGTGAGTTACAAAAAGGTTATGCACCGAGCCGGTTGGTTGTATTCCTTGTCCGAGCCAGTATTTGATACGTTCGACATCGAAAGCTTCTGTAGATTTGCGCGGATCGAAAGAACCGAGGATTTCTTTGAATCGACCGGATTTAGTGGAGTTCTTGGAGTCGGTCAAAACAAGACGAAAACTGGTTTCGTGTTTGCGTCCTACTCTCTGAAGTCTCATTTTTAGCATTCGGCAATATTAGCAAGAAATACAGAAATGGTCAATGAATACACTTTATAAAATAACAAACCCGCCAGAGGTCCGAAGACATAGCGGGTAAGCAGTAGGTCTGCTCAGTCCTGACTAATCAGAGATTGTACGTCGAGATGTGACCACCTCGGAAGTACCTACGCGCCTGCTCGAGAGTCCAGGCGCGGTGCCTGGTGTTCTCTCGGCCGACACTCTCCCAGTGACCGTAGTACCCCGAGCGTATCATGCCCGGTGCGTTAATGGGTGGAAGTTCGAACGATCTCTCTTCCACACAGTAACCATCCAGAGCCTGACGCATCTCAGCGAGCGTTCCAACTCGGAAGCTCCTATCCGACGGGTTCTTGTCCGAAAACAAGAATACGGGAAAGACCTGTGGACGAACTGGGCGGAGTTCCCAACCCAGAGGATCCTTCGGCCATCCGCTCTTCTCGAACTCCCGACGCATCCGACGAACCTCATCGTCGAAGTCTTCGGCGCGAACCACCCCAGTCACTCCGTTGTGGGAGCAGACGTAGAGCAGGTGCTCGACGGGATACTCATCCCAGCAAATCCGGAACAGCTTCTTCAAAGAGCGCCACATGATGTCCTCTCCGCCTGCCTCTTCTTTGTTACCCTTCCAGCAATGTGCTGGGGCATGAGTCAAAGCCTGAGGTCTTACTGGCTTTTTAATCTTATCACAGATTGATACAAAAGTCAAGTATATTTTGGACATCAAAAACCGGGCCTATAAATAAGATTTCTGTAACGATTTTTGGTATAGTGTTTGAAATGCAGAAAAAACTTGAGGGAATCATAAAAATTACGGGCAAAGGTGTTGGATATTTTCCAAATCCTGTTGAAGAGAATAACGATTTTGAAATACAACCTGAGAACATAAACACTGCCCTTTCGGGTGACACTGTTCGCGTTGAGGCGACTGGTGTGGAAGCTTATGGTCGCAAGCAAGCGAAAGTGGTTGAGATTATTGAACGCAAGAAAACTATGTTTGTGGGAGTACTTGAGAAATCCGCTGACGGTTTTTTCTTAATCCCCGATGACAAGCGAATGTATATAGACATCTTCGTACCACAGGCTTCAGCCACGAAAGGTGTTGAGGGCGATAAAGTGCAAGTGAAGATTGTTGAGTGGAAAGATCCCAAGAAAAGCCCCGAGGGAGTTGTGGTGCGAGTGATAGGACGCAAAGGTGAACACAATGCAGAAATGCTCTCTATTGTGATAGAGAGTGGATTCGAAGTAGACTTCCCCGCCGATGTAGAAAGCGCAGCTCAAAATTGCAAAGTGGAATATCAGAAAGAGGATCACTTGAAGGATCGCAAAGATTTTCGAGAGACACCCACTTTCACTATTGATCCAGACAATGCGAAGGATTTCGATGATGCTATTTCCATCAAAGAAATAAATAATAATGAATATGAAATAGGAGTTCATATTGCGGACGTGTCCCACTTCGTCGTACCGGGCACAGCTCTAGATCGCGAGGCGGTGCATCGGGGCACTTCTATCTACCTCGTGGACCGCACCATCCCAATGCTCCCAGAAATTCTCTCAAATGATTTGTGTTCCTTGAATGCAAACGAAGACAAATATGCTTTCTCCGCAGTCTTTGTGATGGATAAAAATGCTCAAGTAAAAAATCGATGGTTCGGACGAACTCTCATAAACTCGGACAAAAGATTTACTTATGAAGAAGCCCAGGAAATTTTGGATAAAAAGAACGGACTGTTCTTTGAAGAATTGGATATTTTAAATAAACTGGCCTATAAACTCCGCGAGGAAAAGTTTAAGAACGGCGCGATAGAATTCGAGACCGAAGAAGTGAAGTTTGAATTAGATAATCTGGGCAAACCCATTCGAGTTTATAAAAAAGTTCGTACAGACACGAACAAATTGATTGAAGACTTTATGCTTCTAGCCAATCGTGAGGTGGCCAAGGAGCTTGATATCGCAAGCAAGGCGAACACCCGCGCCGCCGGCGTCTATCGTATTCACAATGCTCCGGACAAAGACAAGATTATAAACCTTGCGAATTTTGTGAAGGCCCTCGGCTTCGAACTCAAACACAAAGACGGTGAGACTACTGGAGAAGACATCGCAAGGATGATTAAATCCGTAGAGGGTTCGTCCGCCGAGATGCTTATCAAGACCGCTGCTATTCGCTCAATGTCCAAAGCAGTTTACTCTACGATGAACATCGGGCATTTTGGATTAGCTTTCGATTATTATACCCACTTCACCTCCCCTATTCGAAGATACCCGGACGTCATGGTGCATCGTCTGCTCTACAGATTCCTAACCAAGGGCCAAATCGCTCAAGATGAAATTACCAAACTTCAAAATTTGTGTGACCAAGAAAGCGAGCGCGAGGTCGAAGCTGCTGAAGCCGAACGCACTTCTATCAAATACAAACAAGTTGAATATATGAACGACCACGTCGGCGAAGAATTCGATGCGACCATTTCCGGAGTTTCTGAATGGGGTATTTATGTAGAAGAAGTAAACACCAAAGCCGAAGGTATGGTGCGTTTGAAAAATATGACTGATGATTTCTATGAATTAGATGTGAAGAATTATGCTGTGATTGGTCAGAAAACTGGCAAGAAATATTCATTGGGCGACAAAGTCCGTGTGAAGTTGATTGCCTCGGATATGGAGAGAAAGAATCTTGACTTCGCGTTTATATAAGGGTATTGTCACTTCAGATTTGAACCTCAACAGGAGTATCTACGTGTGTGGACCAATCCTGAATTCTATTAGTTCCCGTGGAAAAGCATCAAATTCGATTGCGGTCCAGGATGGTGTTGTTTTAGCTTTGATAGCGGCGGTTTGTTGTGCTCTTTTTGGATTCGTGTACAACAAGGTAGCCACCGATCCAAATAGCACAACTGGAATACTCCTAGTTTGTCTTTTTCTTGTTTGGTTTGAAGGAATGGATGATGAACCCTCGCGTGATTAAGTTCACGCATTTTTTATTTTTTATTCTCTACGGAAACAGAGAATCTTGATTTTCAATTTACGAGGGAGTAAAATTTCCAAAGAGCTGTTCCACCCTCCAACCGTGAGCAAATCATGGCTTGCAAGAAAAAGCGCAAGGGCCGCTGGCCGTATTACACCGCGAAGATCAAGGTGGGGCCGAGGAAGAGAACCGTGAAAAAAGCTAAGAAGAGGATGAAGAAGCACGTCTACACAATCGTCCTCAAGATCTACATCTGAGCACGACCCGTTCGTGCCTTTTTTATTTTTCATTTATTATTCCATTTTTTCGTTTCTTTAATATATCGATATATCGAAACAAAAAGAACAGATTATCTTCCCCATTTGCTCCAACGTCCCTTACCATAACGCGGAGGCATGCCCATAAGCAAAAACTTCTCTATTTGATCGAGTATCCCCAGTTTGGGTCCGTTTGCTATATTTCTTACTGCACGATACTTTCCTTGATCAATCTTGGCAGAAATTTTAGTGGTGGTAGATAAACTGACATGTAACTGTTCAGAAATTACATGCTGGGGCACACCCCTATCAATGAGAAGTATTATGGCCAATCTTTTACCAAGCATTATCTTCTCTGTTCTTGTGAAAAATTCGTTAGCAAAATATTTTAAAGCACGGATATCGGAAGCTTTTTGGATTGATTTGAAAAGCTGATTAAACAAATCTTGCAAAACTTTTTCGTCTAATTTCTCCCTAGATACGTGTGGCATTTATTTATATTACGATATATCGAAACAACAAACAATTATATGGGTGTGAAAATCTTGACTTCGCGTTTGTTTGACAATATTTACAAAAAGAATAATATCTTTCCCAGCGCTCTTTCCTCTTGCTTGGAGTAACCATGCCTGGAATACCGAGCATCACACCAGTACAAAAGCATGAGATTCCATTCATGCGTTGGATGTTCTTCATTTCCTGGATTGTGATCTTTGGTGTACTACCACTGCTCTTGATCCAGGGTCCAGTGTCCCAAAAACAAGCCTGGGGCTATACCATGAACTGCGCTTTTTGGCTTATCTTCGGTTGGTTTGTGGGCTACAGACGCCTTATCGGTCCAACTGGGATGGTCATTCCGAACAAGAAGTAATGAGTCCCACCCGGACTCTTTTTTATTTCGCCACTTGCACTGCTTCGTCGAAGGCAATGGATAGAAGTTTGGAAACACCACTCGAACCCATTGTGACTCCATAGATAACTCCGGCGCGAGACATCGTTTCTCTGTTGTGAGTTATTAAAATAAGTTGAGAATGACGAGAGAGTTTCTCGACCAAGTCTCCATATTTCTTAGAATTAGCTTCGTCGAGAGCCGCATCTGTCTCATCCAAAATAATAAATGGAGGCGGATTCACTGCAGAGATAGCGAAGAGAAGTGCGATGGATGTAAGGGCCCTTTCTCCTCCGGAGAGCATCATCAAACCCTTAATTTTCTTTCTAGGCAAACTCACAGCAATATCAAGGCCTTCTTCAATTATTTCTTCATTTTCTCCTACTTCATCCGAATCATCTAGTATCTCCCCCTCTAACACTGCCTCTATCTTTTGCTTTTTGCTTTTTGTAAGAGTTAAATGCGCGCTTCCTCCTCCAAACATCGCGAGGAAAAGTTCTCCGAATTCTTCGTTAATTTTTGTAAGCCCTGTACTAAATTCTGTAGAAAGTCTTTCTTCTAAATCCTTTATGAGTACATTCAAAGATCCAGCCGACTTTTCCAAATCCAAAAGTTCACGCGCGAGGAATTCATCCCTCTCGCTCACATCCTTGTATTCTTTGAACACCTCGTCCGTGCCAGAAATACCCGAATCTTCGAGGCGCACTTTCAGTTTGCTCATATCCCTTTTGCGTTCTTCTTGAATTTTTCTATCTTCTTCTAAAACATTTTCATCACTAATATTTAAATCCTTGAAATGTAGAGCATCACGACCAATGAGTCTGCCCACTTCTTCGAGCTCTCGCTTGAATTCTTCCTCGTCTTTCTTCAATATTTCCTCTCTGGATTTAATCAGTGCGAGTTTAGAAATAAGTTCATTTTCTTCGGACATTATTCTAAACACGGCCTTCTCTGCATCTCGACCAGAATCCTTCTCCTTCTCTATTTCATGTTTCAGTCCTTCATATTTAGACAATAAATGCTTCTCTTTCTCCTCTGCTATCTTTATATCTTGTTCGAGTTTTTCTTTCTGTTTGATGAGCTCTTTGATAGATTTCTCTGCTTCGAGAATAAGACTTGAATCTGCGGATTCTTTTCTAGACTTTATAAACTCTTTTAATTTACCCAGTATTTCTCCAATAATCGAAAGGACGGAAATTTCTGAATATAAGTCTTCAACATCTTTCAGTCGAATCATCTTGTGCTCCTCCGAGGTCGCGAGTTCGTGCTGTTTCCTTATAACTTTTTCTTCGGCTCCGAGCAAACCCTCGACCTTGCCCAATTCACGCATCAGAGCATCTTTGTGTACACGCGAGCCGGTAATTTCTGCTTCAAGATTCAACACTTGATAATCTTTGTTGTGTTCCTTCCCCACTGCTTCCAAAACTTTTTTGGCCCGAGAGAGTTCCTCCGCCAGTTTCTCCAAAGTTAATTCAATGGGTTTCCTCTCGCCTTCTAATCCTCTGCGAGTAAGAGCCACAAACAAATCCTCACGTTTGAAATATTCATGAGAAAGTTTTAATAATTCATCTCGGAGACTCTCGGCCTTCTCCATTTTCTCTACTTGTTTCTTCAAGAAGCGCAGATGAGGAGCGATTTCCTTGCGTAGTCCTTCTACCTGAGCAATATTTTCAAAAGTTTTTTTAAGTTTGCGTTCGCTTTCTATACGTTTGTATTGATAGAGACGAAGACCGAGTGCGTCTTCTATCATTGATTTGCGATCCTTAGCAGAAGCGTTGAGAATTTTGTCTGCTTCTCCTTGAGAAATAATATGATGCCCCGAAGCTCCAATATGAGCCGAGAGGAGAAGCTCCGTCACGTCCTTGAGTCGCACCGAACTACCATTTATAAGATAATCATTCACTCCATCTCTGTGCACCACGCGTTCAATCGTCACTTCGGGGAAATCTATATTGAAAACTTTTTCTGAATTATCAAAAGTAACTTTAACCGAAGCGCGATTGCCTCGGGCTTCACTTCCCGCGCCATTAAAAATTAAATCCTCTCCTCTTTTGCCTCGGAGACTCTTGATAGATTGCTCTCCCAAAACAAAGCGGAAGGCTTCTGCTACGTTCGACTTACCCGAACCATTGGGCCCAACAATAGATGAGATGGGGGCGTTGAATAACAAAACACTCTTCTTGGCAAAAGATTTAAATCCCGAAAGTTCGATTGATTTAAGATACATTATCTATAATTATACCCCGTTCTTTAACTTTTTTTAAGCGGACTAATAAAATCTTTATAAATGACTACTTGTCTTAGAATATTTACGAGACTTAATCAAATTTAAGCTGAAACTTAACGTCTAACGGAAGATCGGCAATCTCTTTTAGTCCTCCGTTTTCTTCCATTTTTAATTTAATTTTATACTCTCCAGGAGAGGTAACTTTAAACCCCTGCATTTTTGTTCGATAACGCATTCTTTTAAACCCCTTGAGAAAGGGTACAGTAAATTTTCCAGTATTCAGAACCTTGTTGTTGGGGTCTATAAGTTCCAATTCAAGATTTAGCGAACAATCTTCTTTTTTCCAATCGTCCTCTCTCTGAAATAAAGAGACTATCTCAAGTGCAATGTTATTGATATTAATCTCGGATGGAATTTTAGTTACACTAGACTTTTTGGGAGCTATCTGAGGTAAACTCTCTATGTTTAATTGTTCTACTAAATTATTGAGAGACATCTGATTTGTCTCTTTATCGGTTGTCGATGACGAACACAAAACCGACCATATGTGTCTTATCTTATTGTTGGGCATAGTTGATTGTGTTAGTTAAATCTCTTATTCTTGAGTCACTCGTCATACCTCCTCTAGTCTTTACAGAGGCTCCTCCCCCCATATACCAATCAACAATTCTTACTTGCACAATCGTTTCATCCATAAAACCAAATCTGGGTGGAATGAGAAAAGTTCCGAAAGAATTAGCAATTCGCTGTAAGAATAAAAAACTAGGAAGTTTACTACCATTCTCAATTTTGGCAATAACAGATTGGGTAGACCCAATTTCTGCAGCAAGCTCGCTTTGTGTCTTTCCTTTAATTGTTCTTGCTCGTTCTAGAACTCTACCAAGTTGAAAAGCCGTATCTTTTAATACTTTTAATTCTGAATCCTCACTTATTTTTCTTTTTCTAGCTAGATCGTTGAGATTTTTCATAATGGTTAGATATTATTTAACCTATTCCTAGTTGTCCTAATTTCTTTCATGGGGATACTATTACTTTTCTTGTGATAAACATGAACCACATCGAATTCTTCGCCCCTAATTCTTCCTAGAAATCTATAGCACTTCCTTCTTGTTCTTACCCTAATCTCGTGCACGCCTTGTTCGATCTTCTTAATATGTTCAGCTCTGAACAAATGCGCCTGGTCAAAACTCTCAAAATCTCCTAATTTATTGATTACCTTGAGGTGAGTTTCTTCATCAAGTCCGGATAAAAAATCCTCGATGTAACATCGTCCATCTTGATTATCAAGGAAATTAAATCGCATTTTGGCTCATAATGATATGTTCTCACAGGTCATATTGTACTCTTGCCAAATGGCGGGTCAAGTTTATTAAACTTTACACTTAAAATGAACATGAATGTCAAATAAGCATAGTATGGCCATTGTAAACCATAAATAGGTTCTATGTAAACCCCATTTTTAGTCTATGTAAACCTTTGATGGGCGAAAACAAAATTTTAATCCCAAGCTTTTTTCTTCAATGCATCACGAGCGGCTTCTTGTTCGGCGTCTTGTTTGCTCTGACCACTACCTTCTCCTACGAGGTCCTTGCCTATATAAACTCCAATAGTGAAAATTTTATCGTGGTCTGGGCCAGATTCTTTAATCGTTTTGTAAGCTGGGGTCAATCCATCATGTTCTTGAGCTCGTTCTTGGAACAAACTCTTCGCATCAATCCAAGAACCTTTTTCTATAATACCTTCAGTGAGCGGTGTGATGTGCGTCAAAATAAATTTATCTGCGACCTCATAACCCTGATCGAGATAAATTGCTCCTATGATAGATTCGAGGGTGTTGGCCAATATATATTGTCTGGCTCGACCAGTGTCCTTCGTCTCCCCCTTCGACAAAAGCAAAAATTCATTCGCCTCAAGTTTCTGAGCCACTGCTGAACAAGTGTCGGCATTCACCAATGCTGAACGCAAGGATGTAAGTTCGCCCTCATTGTATTCTGGGAAGCGTTTGTATAAATAATTTGTGATAACAAGTTCGAGCACAGCATCACCGAGAAATTCTAAACGTTCGTTGTGTTCGAGACCCAGAGTACGGTTCTCATTTATATAAGAACGATGAATAAAGGCCTGCTTCAAAAGCGCCTTGTCCTTGAATATTACCCCTGCCGTTTCTTCAAATTTACTGAAATCCATCGTGTCTTTATACTCTTAGCTTTTAGGCTTTGCAAGGATGGTAATGGCCTTGGTTACGATAGGAAGGATATCATCATAGAAATTCAAATCTACAATGTCTGCCAATTTAAACCATCGTACATCATCCAATCCTCCTTTCTCTTCTTTCTTCTCTAATGTTAATTCTTTATATGGAGCTTCGGCTAGAAAATAAGTTGTTTCTTTTCTAATCTTGCCCTTCTCTGGATGAAAGGTTGAATAGGAATTCACTCCAAGCTTTTCCTTCGGAGTAACGGGCACGCCGAGCTCTTCTTGAACTTCCCTCATTAAACCCTGCTCTTCGCTTTCTCCTTCCTCCAATTTGCCCTTGGACATAGTCCAATGTCCGAAAATATCGTGTACCAATGCAAGGTACGTGGTGCCCTCATGGTGTGCATAAACCACCGCACCGGCGAGGCGAATAACTGGGAGTTCACTGTCTGGGACATTGCCATACTTTTTCTTCGGCTTGGGTTTCTCATCCTTGCCCGGTTCACCCATCTCTTTATAAATGGCTCCGAGCACTCCGTTCACAAACCGACCAGAAGTTTCTCCGCCGAAAGACTTGGCCAATTCTATGGCTTCATTAATCGCCACCTTTGGAGGGACTTCAGCCCGGTCAGCAAAAAGGAGTTCAGCCAATCCAATACGCAAAATATTTCTATCCACAATAGAAATTTTATCCAATGGCCAATCGGGCGCAGCCTTCTCTATCAATAAATCTAAATCTTTCTGTTTATCTAAAACGTTCTGAAGCAAATCCTGCATAAAGGGTTTGTCTTTGGTATCTGGAACAAATTCAACAATATTTCTTTCAAAAATATCTTTTATCTCATCATTTTTTATATGATCGAAGTCCCACTCAAAGAGTGTCTGTAGAACCACCGATCGTGAGAGGTGTCTGTTTGCCATATGGAAAGAACAATTTTTTTGAAATTTTTATCGAACCTTTCGGCCTCGATAGGTACCCGACTTCGGGTCCATTCTGTGCCTCAAATGCACCGCGCCACTTTTGTCTTTTGTGAGCGTGGGTTTAGAGAGTCCGTGATGAGATCGACGACTGTTAGTCTGCGACCTCGTGTGTCTCATTCGTACAACCATAAATATAGTATATATAACTGACCAAAAAAGTAAAGAAAAAGACCAACGCATTGCTACGTCGGTCCTATGTCACGACCCCTGATTCGAGGTGAGCATGTACTATCTGGAGAAGAGTTGCTTTGTCGAGAAGGGTATTCCCCGAAGAAATGATCGTGGAATTTCCTCCCCAACCTAGATCCCTTTCCAAAAGTTCCTTAACTGTTATTCTTCTCTTCCTAGCATCAGCAAGGTTAAGTGCTCTCTCGACACCTCGTCGATCGAAGACCCCGCGTTGTCGAATGATAGTTGTTCGTCGAGAAATGGAGTCAGACACAATCGTCACGGGATAAATCTCATTCCCCCAACCTCGAGCCAGCCGATACATTCCAGGAGCGGGAATAAAAGCTACGCCCCCGTACACCTCAACCACCTTGGAGAAATCGAACTTCTCGGTTTCTTGCTTCTGCAACAAGATGGATTGAATCTCTTCATCCAACACTTCGTGACACAACAGTCTGGCCACCAAGGATACCTTCTCCTCAAAAGTCCAGAATCCGGACGCGTTGTGGACGATAGTATCCATGGCCAGCATCTCATTGTTGTGCCAAAAGTGCGCCTTGAGCTCAGGGTATTCTCTGCAGGCACCCTTGAGACCAAGAGTATCCACAGCTTCAATCCATGCCACCATCCACCGGTCAATTTTGTCTATCAGGCCGAGGAGACGCAGAATCAGAATCGCCATGGCACCAAGAGAATCCTTATCTTCCCGGTTTGTACCAAGAATCGCTCCGTCTAGAAGAAGTGGGTGTGTGAGAGATACAGTTATCGCTGCCGGACCCCCCTTCTCGGTGTGCTGGTCATTGATGTTTCCGAGACCACACAGCCTAGCAAATTCTGACCTGGTCATCTCAATCCCTAAAGTATTGGGACCGAGCCATGGTGCAATCAGTGGATGATCGACCGGCAAACTCGGGTCGAGCAACACACATTTGTAAGTCATGCTCGCCTCCGAAGTTTGGGTGATGTTCAGATGTCTTAATATACTCTATCACATATACACAATATAGTCAAATCAAACTTCCTTTACCAGATTTTTCAAGAAACTCCTCCGGTGCACCTTGGATGGACCATATTTTTTAATACTTTGTCTGTGTTTAAGCGTGCCGTAACCCTTGTGTATATCGAACCCGTATTTAGGATATTTTTTAGAAAGTCTCACCATATATCTGTCCCTCGTGACCTTCGCACAAACAGAAGCCATGGAAATAACTGCCACCTTCTCATCTCCTTTTATAATTGTCTTCTGATAAATAAAATCCGCGGGCGCTTTGATTCCCCCATCTAGAAATATTTTAGAATCTTTAGAAATTTTTAATTTTGTTAAACATTTATTTATACCCAAGTTGATGGCATAGACAATTCCCCTCTTATCTATAATCTTTTCAGAAATTAGAGAGACAGAGTAATCTATCTGACCCTCTTTCCTTCTCTTCTTCAATAATTCAAACCAAACTTCTCGGTTTTTCTCTGTGAGTTTTTTAGAATCTTTTATACCTCTGAAGAATCGTCTATTGAAGTGAGCGTCAATTCGAACTACCCCCACAGCGACCGGCCCTGCGAGCGGCCCTCTTCCTGCTTCATCGATACCAACAATATATTTCATTTGTATTATAATGACGCTATGTCACGATTTGTCCATCTCCATACCCACAGTCACTACTCCCTCCTCGAAGCCTTGCCGAAGATTCCTGATTTGGTTAAAAAGGCCAAAGATTTCGGCATGCCGGCTCTGGCCCTAACTGATTCGGGGAATCTCTATGGGGCCATAGAATTTTATAAGGAGTGCAAGGACCAGGGCATCAAACCGATTATCGGCCTTGATGCCTATGTTGCCGTACGAACCAGATTGGATAAGGAAGCTCGGATAGATAATACACGCTCGAGATTAGTTCTCCTCGCAGAAAATGAGACTGGTTACAAAAATTTAATTAAACTCGTCACCGCTTCGTACCTCGAGGGTTTTTATTATAAACCTCGAATAGACAAGGAACTTCTAGAGAAATATCATGAAGGACTGATCGCCATCTTACCTTCATTCTCAAAAGTAAATTTAGAAGAATATACAAAAACTTATAAAAATATTTTTGGTGCGGATAATTTTTTCCTTGAAATCACTCATCATCCTGAAATTGCTGAACATGAAAACAAAATGAAGGAAAGAGCAGCCTTTGCTCATCAAAATAAAATCAATTTAGTAGCAGCTCAAGACGTCTATTATCTAGAACTCGAAGACAGACCAGCCAGAGACACAATGCTCTCTATTCAGGGCCATATGGGCAAGGAAGTGAATAGAGGTTTTAATGACGGAGAAGAAGATTTCTCTTTTATTTCAGGAGAAACAGCAGAAAAATATTTCAAGGATATCCCAGAAGCGCTCGACAATACAGAGAAAATTGCAGAGAGATGCAATCTTGAATTAAAACTTGGCTCGTGGGTCTTCCCAAATTATATTGCAGAGAAGGGTCGAACTTATGATGAAGAACTTCGAGAATTGGTCTTTGCGGGATTCAAACGTCGAGAAATAGCAGAAACACCCGAAGCAGTAGAACGAGTGGAATATGAGTTAAAAATTATTGGTGACAAGGGTTATTCTCCGTACTTCTTGGTAGCTGCTGACCTTCTGCATTATGCTCACGAACACGGCATCCTCACAAACACCAGAGGTTCAGCCGCCGGCTCCATGGTGACTTACCTCTCCGGTATTACCACAGTAAATCCTTTAATCTATAATTTACCCTTTGAACGCTTTCTGAACCCCGATCGTCCTTCTGCACCAGATATAGACCTCGACATCGCAGACAATCGTCGCGACGAGCTAATTGAATATGCCAAAAAGAAATACGGAGCTGACCACGTCGCCCAAATCGGAACCTTCGGGACAATGATGGCCCGCGGATCAGTGAGAGACGTAGCTCGAGCAATGAATTTCTCATACAGTGCTGGCGATCAGATAGCCAAGATGATTCCTATGGGAGCTCAAGGATTCCCCATGACCATCGACCGCGCCATGAAAGAAAATCCTGAACTCAAAAAACTTTATGAAAGTGATGCGGATTCTAAGACTATTATGGACATGTCCAAGAAAATTGAAGGCTGCGCCAGACACATCTCGGTCCACGCCGCAGGAGTAGTCATCGCGCCCCAACCACTCACGGACTACACCCCTCTCCAATACGACACTAAGGGTGATTTCAAAATCATCACTCAATACGATATGTACAGCATTGAAGAAGCCGGTCTTTTGAAATTTGACTTTCTAGGAATAAAAAATCTTTCGATCATTGCCGATGCCATAGAGCGTATTAAAAAAATTGAAGGCCAAGAAATCAAAGTAGAAAAGATTCCTCTGAATGACAAGAAAACATTCGCCATGCTCGCCCGAGGAGAAACCGAAGGTACCTTCCAATTGAATGGTGATGGAATGACACGTTCATTGGTTGATCTCAAACCAACAAGAGTCGAGGACATTAACGTAATGGTGGCTCTCTATCGCCCAGGTCCGATGGATAACATCAAAGCCTACGTCGCTCGCAAAAATGGCAAGGAACCCATCACCTATCTTCATCCAAAAATGAAAAGTTATTTGGGACCTACGTACGGAGTACTCGTTTACCAAGATGACCTCCTGATGACCGCCATAGAAATCGCTGGTTACACTTGGGGAGAGGTGGACAAATTCCGCAAGGCGGTCGGTAAGAAAATTCCAGAAGAAATGAAGAAGCAACATATTATCTTCGTCGAAGGATGTATCAAACACGGAGGTATGAGCAAGGCAAAAGCCGAAGAACTTTGGGATCTCTTTGAACCGTTTCAGGGTTATGGATTCAACAAGGCCCACGCCGCGAGCTACGGACTCATGGCTTATCAAACCGCCTATCTCAAAGCCAACTTCCCAGCCATCTATATGTCTGCAGTGCTAACAGCTGATTCTGGAGACGTAGAAAGAATTGGAATTATGATTGCTGAATGCAAGAGAATGGGTATCGAGGTGCTTCCTCCTTCGGTAAATGAAAGTTATTCTCAATTCACGGTGGTGAATAATCCTCCTCATCCGCACAAAATTAGATTTGGATTAGTAACTATAAAAAACTTTGGACAAGGAATTTCCACATCTATCATTGAAGAAAGGAAACGCGGGGGAAAGTTTCTTTCATTAGTTAATTTCCTCGACAGGATAAAAGATAAAAATTTAAATAAAAAATCTCTAGAAGCTTTGATTAAATCTGGAGCCATGGACGACCTGCCCGCCGGCCCGGGGGCGGGATTCGGAGAACGAGGACTCCTGCTCGCGAATGTTGAGGGCCTTTTGTCTTACAACCGAGAACGCTTGAACCGACCCGATAATCAGGATTCTCTGTTCGGTGGAATGGCTGACACTTCTACCCTGCCCACTCTCCGATTAGAAAAAGCTTCTGAAGTTTCTCAAAAAGAAAAATTGAAATGGGAGAAAGAATTATTGGGCCTTTATATTTCTGGACATCCGCTGGAAGAATACAAGGACAAGCTGGAGACCAAGGCCACAACCATTAAAAAACTTGAAAATTTGAAAGAAGGAGACACTACTGTCATTGCGGGCATAATAGAAACTATTCGCGATGTTTTGACCAAGAAGAATGAACGAATGCTCTTCATCCAAGTAGCCGACTTCTCTGGTTCAACAGACGTGGTTGTTTTCCCCAAAGTTTTCGAGGAATTTAGAAGCTTCATCACCGCTGAAAACTGCATAGCTATCAAGGGCAAGGTTTCTAAGAGAAAGGGTGAAACCAGCTTTATCGCAGAGAAAATCAAAGCCCTTTAAAGTGTGTCAACCTGCCACGTTGACACAGTAGCAGATGCCATAAATTCAAATAATTCTTTTTCATATCTTTTCACATTAGTATCAAATAAATCATAGAATTTATCTTTGGAAATAACACACTCATAATTTCCATTGCCAAAATAGTCTTTGAAACTTGACCATTCGTAAGACTTTAAAAATCCCGATGACTCATTTACAGCAGGATGACGCTGCTTCCATTTATGGAACCTTATATCAAGCGGGTTGAGGTCAATATAAAACGGAATATAAAGAAACTGAGAGTCGTCTATAATAAGAATTATTCTGGCTTTATTCTGAAATAAATATCCGCTTCTGCCTTTATTTTTCAAATTAAAATATTTTGTATAAGCATTACCTAAACGTTTTGTAAACTCCAATATTCCACCCTCTGTCGCTTCTACGACCAGAAGATGGTAGTGATTGGGCAATAAGCTCCATTTTAAAATTTCAACCAGTTTCTTTTGCTTGCTGTTATCTACATTGCGAATATTAGTTTCTCTGGTCCTTATTTTACCATCAACATTATTAAGTAAAAATAAATTATCTCTAAAACGAATATAATCTTGTTTACTAAGAAAAATATTTCTCTTCTCAACTCCCCTATTACAAATATGGGCGATGTCTCCGACCATCCCTATATTTTAAACGCGAGTATCTAAATGTGTCAACGTGGCAGGTTAACACAGGGGATTAAGGTTAAAAATTGTAACAAAAAATGCGAGCCTACTCCTAGCTCGCATCACCAAGTGAAGTCTTCCAGCTAAACAAAAGGGCAAGCGGAAACCCAATCAGAGCTCCGGCAGCGGTCGCGACCAGCCCAACGCTGGTCCAAACCACAAGCTTCACCATAAGCGTGAAGTAGTGGTTGTTTTCTTTTTTATCCATAAAAACTCCTGGTTGGTCTTGGCCCACAGTATCACTTCATAATGTTAAGTCAATATAGGGGGGTTTAATTTGACCTAATTTATTGATAAGATAAACTAATGAACGAAATTGAAAATAAAAGGCATTCTCTCGCCCACTTACTCGCGGCCGCGGTCTTAGAACTTTATCCAGATACCAAAAACACTATTGGACCAGCCATTGATAATGGTTTTTATTATGATTTCGAATTCTCTTCTCCTCTTCCAGACGGTGCTCTAAAGGAGATAGAGAAGAAAATGAAGAAACTTTCAAATACTTGGACAAACTTTGAGAAGAAGGATGTGACAGAGAAAGAAGCCCGAGAAGTATTCAAAAACAACCCATACAAACTCGAACTGATAGATGAGATTTTAGCCAAAGGAGAATCATTAACTCTTTATACTTCTGGGAAATTCACAGACCTCTGCCGTGGTGGACACGTGGATGATATGAAGGATGTATCCATGGACGCTTTCAAACTCTCTCGAGTGGCTGGAGCTTATTGGCGAGGAGACGAGAATAACAAAATGCTCACACGTATTTATGGATTAGCTTTCAATACCAAAGAAGAATTAGATGCATATGAAAAACAACAAGAAGAGGCCAGGAAGAGAGACCACAGAAAATTAGGTAAGGAATTAGACCTGTTCACCTTTTCTGAATACATCGGAAGTGGTTTGCCTTTATACACACCCAAAGGGGCTCTCATCCGTAGATTATTAAATGAATATATTGAAGAACTACAATCAAAGGAGGACTACACTCAAGTATGGACTCCTCAAATAGCCAAGGCTGAATTGTTCAAGATCTCCGGACACTATAATAAATACAAAGACGACATGTTCAGAGTGGTTTCCAATTATTCTGAAGAGGAATTTTTCTTGAAGCCGATGAATTGCCCTCAACATACTCAAATTTATGCGAGTCAACCAAGAAGCTATAGAGATTTACCCCTAAGATACACGGACTTCGCCATGCTCTACAGAGACGAACGCCCCGGGGAGCTTAGTGGTTTGGCCAGAGTTCGTTCGTTCTCTCAAGACGACTGTCATATTTTCTGTAGAGAAGATCAGGTTGATCATGAAATAGACATGGCTCTAAATATGACCAAAAAGGTTATGGAAACTTTCGGTTTTAAATATAAATACAGGTTATCTACGAGAGATCCAAAGAAACTTGATAGCTATCTCGGCGAGCCGAAAACTTGGGATAGAGTGGAAAAATGGGCCGAAGACATTATGAAGCGCAACAAAATAGAGTATTTTGATGGTCCGGGCGAAGCAGCTTTCTACGCACCTAAAATGGATCTCTTGGTTACTGACGCCCTTGGTAGGGAGTGGCAACTTTCGACTGTCCAAATTGACTTCGTGATGCCCGAAAGATTTGATTTGAAATACACAGACAAGGATGGAAAGGAAAAAAGGCCTGTAATGCTCCACCGAGCCATCATCGGTTCCCCTGAAAGATTTATGATGATTCTCATAGAAAGCCTCGCGGGCAACTTCCCTCTCTGGCTCTCTCCTACACAAGTGAAGGTCATCCCCGTTCGTACAAATCACAATGAATATGCACAGAAAGTTTTTGATTTGCTTAAAGAAAATAATATTCGAGCCGAGCTCGATGACGCTGATGAAAATCTCGGAGGCAAAGTCCGTGATGCGAAGAATAACAAACTGCCTTATTGGATTGTAATCGGAGACAAAGAAGTCGAATCAAATACAGTTACTCTAGAATCTCGTGACAACGGCCAACTCGGACAAATTTCTGTTGATGAATTGATTTCTAAATTTAAAGAAGAAATACAAAATAGGAAATAAACTACGCATCAATGTTGGCTTTCTTGGCGTTAGATTGGATAAATGATTTACGAGAAGGAACATCCGTACCCATGAGGATATCGAACACACGATCAGCATCACGAGCGTCTTCAACATTCACTTGTTTAAGAATCCTCACGGCTGGATCCATAGTAGTTTCCCAAAGTTCTTCGGCATTCATTTCTCCGAGACCTTTGTAGCGTTGGATTGATATTTTTGGAGCCTTTTTGGTTTTCGAATTGTCCTCCTCTTCACTGTCTACTGTCTCCTGTCCACTATCTACTTCTTCTATTTCATCCGGATTAACATCTTTACCTACTTTTTGATTTTTTTCTTCATCTGAATACGCATACAAAACTTCTTTACCTTTTTTTATTTTATAAAGTGGTGGTTGAGCAATATAAACAAATCCAGAATCAATGAGCGGACGGAAGAATCTATAGAGAAGAGTGAGGAGAAGCGTTCGAATGTGGGCTCCGTCCACGTCGGCATCTGTGGCAATAATAATTTTATGATATCGAAGTTTAGAAATGTCGAAAGTGTCTCCTATGGCTGTACCAAAGGCAATGACTAGATTTTTAATTTGCTCAGAAGCCAACATTCGATCAAGCCTTGCACGTTCAATGTTTAGAATTTTCCCTCGGAGAGGCAAGATAGCCTGTGTCCGACGGTCACGACCCATCTTCGCAGTACCGCCGGCTGAATCTCCCTCTACGATAAATATTTCAGATTCTTCGGCCGACTTAGACTGACAATCCGCCAATTTACCTGGCAGGGTCATGCCCTCGAGGGCGCCCTTTCGAAGGACAGAATCTTTGGCTGCCTTGGCCGCCTTGCGGGCTTTGAGGGCCAGAACAACCTTCTGAATCATGGCTTTGGCTTCGTCAGGATTCTCCTCTAGAAAGGCCGAAAAGGCGTCTCCAAAGACCGTAGCCACCATACCCTGCGCTTCCATAGATCCCAACTTGGCCTTCGTCTGGCCTTCAAATTGAATCTCTCGAAGTTTTACCGATATCACCGCTGTGAGACCTTCCAAAACATCGTCTCCAGTGAAATTGTCTTCCTTCTCGCTTACCAAATTATTCTTGCGAGCATAAGTATTCAGGGTCCTCGTAAGTGTAGTTTTAAAACCAGTGACATGTGTACCCCCTTCGGAGTTATAAATATTATTTGCGAACGGTAATATGCGTGAGGAAATATCATCCACATATTGAAGTGCCACTTCTACGGTTTCATATTCGTTACCATTGGTGGCTTTCTCTACATAGAAAACACTTTTATGAATCGGTTTTTGCAGAGCGTTCTCAAATCTTACCAAAGACATGAGTCCTCCCTCGAAATAGAAAGACATAGAAGGAGCTTCGATACCCAAATCACGAATATAAAAAGTTTCAGTATCTTTTATTTTTTCCACCTCACGAGCATCTATTATAGAAATACGCATACCCTTCACTAAATAAGCCTGCTGGCGAAGGTGATCTACAATTTTTTTAAAATCAAAACTAACTTCTTGAAAAATAGTCTTATCTGGTTCGAAAGTAATAATCGTACCATTGTGTTTGGTTGTACCAATTTTCTTAACCGAAGACTTCTTTTTACCCTGACTGTATTCCTGAACATAAATACCTCCATCCTTGTGCACCTCCGCTCTACAATAAACCGAGAGAGCGTTTACCACCGAGGCTCCCACTCCATGAAGACCCCCAGAAATTTTATAACCTTCACCTCCAAATTTACCTCCCGCATGGAGAGTCGTCATAATGGTTTCAAGTGCCGAAACCTTTGTTTGTTTATGCATATCCACAGGAATACCTCGACCATTGTCTACTACTCGAACGCGATTTTGAGGCAAAAGAACTACCTCAATATCGTTTGCGAATCCACCCATGGCTTCATCTCTAGAGTTGTCAAAAATCTCCGTAATGAGGTGGTGAAGACCGTCTGGACCGGTGGTACCAATATACATTCCCGGTCGCTTGCGAACAGGATCGAGGCCTTCTAGGACTGTGATGGATTCGGCGCTGTAGTTAGCCGTCTTTTTGGTCTCTTTTTCTGCCTTAGCCATGTGTTTTGTACCCCTAATTATAACAAATTTCTAGGTCAAAAGAAAGCCAAAATATGTGTATTTAGTCAACAAAAGTACTCAGCTCTTTTATGAGATTTTCCCTCTTTCTTAAATCTGCCCTGGTCTCTGGAATTTCAACTACAAAACGTTTCTCTTCGTTGTTTATTATCCTTCCATATCCAACAATATTTTTAAAAGCGCTGTTTTGGTCTAATTTTTCTTCAATGACACTGCCCGTCTTGCCAGAAGCATGTATCACCTCGTCATTACCACTATAAATACCCACATGATCAACGCCCTCGGGGACTTTGGTTCCCGGCATAAATTCTAAAGTTTCTGTTCGGATAGCTTCCTCTTTAACTTCCATACCTAAAACTTGAGAAAAATATAATCCGTCAGTGTGAACAATTTGTTTTGTATTTATAAATATCAAATCTCCAGGCTTAAGATCTTCTTTATTTATCCTCTCTGAATATACATATTGATCTATAGAAATTCTCGGAATTGAAAAGCCAGCTTGAACAGCACACCACGCGGCTAGAGACGAACAGTCGAATGATTGGGGTGCATCACGAAGAACACTTGCTCCACGCTTGTACGAAGCACCCAAGACTCGCTTGGCTGAAGCAATCATTTCTTCTCTTGGAATAACTAAACTAAATTTAAAACCACTTCTCTTTAATTGATCTTCACTAGTCTCATTTTGAGACAGGCCTACTTTATATATCCACGAATCACTCATGCGACTCGAATTACTCCACCGAAGTCTCTGGTGGTCACTTCCTCAATCTTTGTGTGCAATTCATTCGCTTCTGCATTTGTGAGAGTTTTGTCTAGATGACGATAGGTAATTCTAAAAGTGTAGCTTATTTTATCCTCCCCGAATTTCTTTGCATTTTCATATTTGTCCAACAGTTCTACTGTTTCTACCAAATCCCCGCCCGCATCACGAATACTGTCAAAATAATTGTTAGGAATGAAGTCTTTGTTAACTACGAAAGAGATATCCCGAACAATCGGAGGAAACTTGCTCACTTCTTTGAATTTATTACCTAATTTAAGCTGTTTTTTAACTCGCTCATCTTCAGACCAAAGTAGACGAATATCTGGAAGCTCCATACTAACCATGGCCAAACGTTCTATTCCCTGTCCAAAAGCCCAACCGGTCCAAATAGAGGAATCAATGCCAAACTTTTCAAGTACGCTTCCTTTCACTACTCCACTACCTAAAACCTCAAGCCATTTACCATTCTTTTCTATCTCCATTTCAAGAGATGGATCCGTATATGGGAAAGTGTCTTTATTAAATCGATATTTCACATCTGATCCATAAACAGCCTTGGCAACACTTATCAAAGCATTTTGCAAATCTTCTATACCAATTATTCTTTGATCTTTATGAACAAGATACCAACCATCAATCTGATGAAAAACATTCATATGGTTACGATCTATCTCATCCTTGCGATAAACTTTTCCATAACTAAAACATCCAACGGGTTCGCCGGCTTCCATTTTTTTCTTTACCTTGGGTTCAAGTAGGTAGTAATACCACATCACTGTCGTGTGGGTACGTAAAATATTTTTATCGTCTACATAATATGTATCTGACTTACTTCGAGCTGGATGATCTGCAGGAAAATCAAACAAATCAAAACTTATATCAGCTCTAACTATTTCAGGTACTTCGATAACATCGAGATCTTTGAAATCTGGTGAGCCAAGGATATGTTCAACAACCTCATTAATTGGGCTGCCTTGTTTGCGAGACAGGTCTGACATGGCCAAATAGTGCTTAATACGCATAGCTTCAGCGTCATGTCTTTCCGCAAGCTTTTCTATAAGCTTTTTCTGTTCATCCAGGGACACGGAATATGTATCTTTCATAAGTACTTAATTATACAAAAAATGAGAGGAAAGTCTAAACGATGGCTTTTTGTAACCTTTTATAGAGAAACTGAATATAAGGTATCATCCTTTTTAATATATATCACATTATCTTTTACTCTCATATCAAGATCTGCTCCCTCGAGAATTGGTTGAGTATTCTGCCCCGGACTATCGTCGATTTCTGTGACGTATATTCCAGAGTCGAGAACTACAATTACCAAATCAGAGCGTCCAGGGAAAAAATCAAATAACCTCACAGAGGAAGATGTTTGAATAATTATTTCATTTCTACAAACATTGTTTATACAAAAATATAAAGGCCTTTCATCTTGATTCCCCACCCAGCTCGCGTGAAGTTTTCCAGATATTTTTTTTAAATAAAGTTTTCCAAGAATTTTGGTATCCGGTGTTGTGGTCGCATTTTTTTTCGTTATCTTCTGGGGCAGAAAAATTGAAGTAGTGTCTACAAATTCAGGATTTTTGGTTTTTAAAGTTGCAGGAGAGGAGGTTGGTGTACCCTCTACATCCACAAAGGGCAATATTTCATTCAAAACGATATTATTAGGCAACATAAAAGTACGCGCCTCCGCAACAGTTTCTGAATATACCTTCAATTCTTTCTTCCAAGATATGAATCCCTCCTTGCGAGTTTCAATGACAAATGTACCTGGCTTGAGGTTTTGGATAAAAATATTTTTCTGAAAAATACCCGTCTCTTTTATAAATTTATTATTAACATAAATTTGAACTCCGGATTGATTGGTGCTGATATATAGACCGCCCGTTTGCCCCAGAGAAAACGTATCTGTAAGCCTATAACCTGTGGCATAGAGAATAAGGATTGGGGTAATAATGATAAAAAGCAAAGAGAAAAATAAAATATATATTCGTCTTTTTTTCCTTGATAGAGGCTGTATCATAAATTATTTCCTATGTTTAGGGGTAACCCAGAATCCCATATATCGACCAAACATCAAACGAGTTTGAGCATCAAGTCCAGGAATAGCTCCAAAAATAGTAATGGTTATTGGTATGAGAAGCCATTGTAAAACCATAAAAAATGTATTTGTACTCTTGAAATTTTTAGGTCTTTCAGGAAGAAAGGAGATATAAATCATAGCAGAGAGCACCAAACCAATCATTGAGAAGAGCATCATGTTGCGAGTAAACATAGGAAGGTTATAAGAAAGAATGGTTTGATTAAAACGCATACCACCGAGGAGCACTGGCAACCAACCCAACATAAATATCATAAGAGGATTTGTGGCCAGAGACCAAAAACCTTCCACTTGAACAAAAGCTGCTCTCAGCTTTGTTCCCCAAGGAATTTTTTTATTTTTTATAAATCCAAAAAGCATATAAGGAATATTCTCAACACCCCAGGCCCAGCGTCTGTGTTGTTTATAAATATTTTTGACAGTTTGCCATGTAGTAGGTGCTAGATTAGCATCCATTGATACAGGGTAAGACAGAGGCACAACACTATAATCACCGTTGTGTGCAAGGAAAAGATTCCAGAAAATGCGCGAATCCTCGGATACCATATTTTTCTGCCAATATCCTATCTCATATAAAGATTGAAAACTAACAGAATGAGAAGAAAAAGTTGCCAGTTTTTCTGGACGTTCTTGTTGCATCATTTGCCAGAAAGTACTCGAACCCGCTGATACTCTAGAGAAAGCTGGAGCATACCAGATGTTGTTGTTATAAAACGGCACTGGCTGAAAAGAAACTTTGAAAGGATTTGGATTGGTAAGAAAATGCCACGTCAGACAGAGAAAATATTCCTTGTATGCCACCGTATCCACATCAAAAGCAGAAACAACAACATCTCTGTACGATAAATTATGTTCATCAAGTATCAATCTTCTGGACTCTTCAGCAGCATAAGATATGTTTGAACCCTTGCCCGGCATTTCGCCCAATGTGTCTTTTGGATGAGTGGTGGTCAAGAAATATCCGAACTTGCCTCCATAATGTTTTTCTATAAATTTGGCTATTTCTTGAGGTTTCTCTTCGCCCTTCTCTTCTGTGGCCAAAACCAAAATCATTTTGCTCTTGTCATAGTCAGTTTCTAGAAGCGCCTTAACACTGTGTTCAACAACAACAAGGTCCTCCGTGTAGTACGGCAAAATAATTAGATGAAAAATATGTTCATACTTCATTTTAGAAAGCATTTCTCTCCAATTCAGTTTCAAATTAAATTTAATACGTTTCCAATTATGACGAAGGTGAAACGACAAGTAGACGGTCTTCAAAATCCAATAAGTATCAAAAGCGATAATAAAATAAGCTGCCCATATAGGAAAAAAGAAAGAAAGAAAAACTGTTCCAAGAATTGTGCCCCACGAGAGAAAGCCGGGCAAAATCTCAAGCAAACGGTAAATCAATTTGTCAGTGCCTCTTAGATCACTGGCCCGACCAACTCTAAAATATGGTGTATGTGTGTAATCCATAGAAACTGGAGCCACCTCCCAGATTCGAACTGGGGACCTTCGCTTTACAAAAGCGTTGCTCTACCAACTGAGCTAAGGTGGCGTTTAATTACTCTACCAAATCCCCACCATTTTGAGAATCTCCGTTTTCTTTATCCGAAAGATTCTTGAAAAATTCAGACAAACCCTTCTTTTTGTTATTCAAGAGACGCGAATTGCGAATGTTGCCCAAATATTTTTCTGATTTCTCTTTGACCAAGATTTCTGCTTTGTTCAAGATATTTTTAGAATGCATTGGAAGTTGTTTGGTAACAAGCACGATTCCTTTCTCCTTCACTTCGGAATAATGATGAGTCGTCTTTTGATAAACGTTTCTCACGCGATGATCACCGAGCGAGATAAGCCCCAAAAGAAGATCGGGTTTCTTGGTTTGAAGAGTTTTCATCTTGACTAAAATCAAAATGATAAGACCTATACCGGAGAGGGCGAAAATAATAGTCAGAGTCATAATTATTTATGATGAGCTTGTCGAATCATTCTGAAACAGAAAACCTTTCGAAACGACGAATTTCTGTGCGTTCGCCGAACTTCTGTATTGCTCCATTTATCAAATCAACAATCTTTAAGTCTGGATTTTTAATAAAGGGTTGATCCAACAGAACTTTATCTGCAAAGTACGAATCAACCTTGCCTGCAAGTATTTTCTCTTGCATATCGGCTGGTTTGTCCGCCACCTCGGCTCTGAAAGTTTCAGAGACCTTCTTTCTATCTTCTTCAGAAATGTCCTCGCGTCTTAGATATTTGGGACTCGTGGCAGTCACATGCATGGCAATATCATAAGCAACAGCCTTAAATTCCGGATTCTTTCCCACAAAATCCGTCTCACAAGAAAGCTCAACCATAGAACCTATAGTACCCGAAGCATGAATATAGGCCACCACAGTCCCGGCTCCGAGGGTTCTGTCCCCTTTCTTCGCAGCTATTTCGCTGCCCTTTTTTTGGAGAATTATGCGAGCTTTTTCTTTGTCTCCCCCGGCATCTTCAAGTGCTTTCTTGCACTGCATAACAGAAAGCCCGGTTTCGTCTCGAAGAATTTTAATTTCTGCGGTGGTCACATTAATCATAGTGTGAAAATTAAAAGGAACAAACTTAATTTATAAAATTACTTAATATCAGATACAACTTCTGGTACTTCTGGTTTTTTCTCTCTGGACTTGCCGTTCTTATAAGCATTTACTATTTCGTTCACGAAGAAATTCACACTTGATTGTGAGGCATCGTTCGCTGGGATAGCATAATCCACCGTATGAAGATTGCAATCACTACCAGCAATAGCCACCACAGGAATGTTCATCTTTTTAGCTTCAGAGACAGCAATATTTTCTTTCTTTGGGTCAACTACTACCATAAGCTTGGGTAGGGCTTTAAGAGTAGAAAGGCCACTGAAATAAAGTGTGAGCTTGTCTATATCGCGATCAATAAGAAGGCGTTCTTTCTTCGTATATTTACCCAATTCACCTTTCTCCTTTTGGGTTTGAAGTTCTTCGAGTCTTGCGATGCGTTTTTTAATTTCTGGGAAATTGGTGAGAGTACCTCCAATCCAACGACCAGCGACGTATGGCATCCCAAGTTCTCGGCCAGCCTTCTCTACCGCTCGACGAGCTTCGCTCTTGCCTCCGACGAAGAGAGCTATTCCCCCTTCAACTCCCTTGTCTTCTACAAACTTGAGAGCCTTCTCAAGTTCAACTTTTACCTTCTCAAGGTCGAAAATCTCTATGTTGTTTTTGGAACCGAAAATAAACTCCTTGGCTGAAGGGTGTCTGCGTGCTTTGACGAAGCCGAAATGAGCTCCTGCCTTGAAGAGCTCTTCGATTTTTGGGTCTTTTATAGTGATTTTGTCTGACATAAACGTCGGGCTATTGTACCAAAAACCCTTGTTTATTGCAATTCTTCACCTACTTACCTCCCTACGTTATATGTTTAGATTCAATACATCTATAATCCGCTATAGCGTGAACTAGATATATTTTGTAAGTTAAACTTTGTTTTATGACTTGCGACGGAGGAAAACGAAACGTTCGTAGTCGTCGTGCCACACGTAGCCGAGACGACCATCGTCATCCTTCAACCACAGCCCAACACTGCCACGACCGACCCTGAACAAGCGCGGGTCTCCACTCGAGTCAGAAATAGAATCCATAGCCACCACCAACCATTCATTATTCGATTGGTCTGAATAATGCAAACGTAGTTGTGGCCCAACTTCTGCTGGGCAGAGTTCTAGACCAAGTTCTTGGGCTTTGATATATATTTCTCGCAAGGTGGCACCACCTGGTAAACCAAGTTGAGAAACAGAGAAAGAAACTAGATTATACGTTTTACCTTCTTGACTAAAGATTGTTTTTTGTAAAATATCTTCAGCCCCATATGAAATTATGTAATCTTTATCTAGTAAAACTTTCTCTGCTTCTTGTGGAGACTGGATAGTTGAATCGGTTTCTATGGTTCGTAGGAAAACCTTTTTATCTGGGAAACTTTCATAAATATGGATAACGGATTCTGGAATAAGTTTTAATACTTCGGGTGTCCATTCTCCAATATAAGCTTTGATGTTTTCGTTTAAGTCTTTTTTTGTGTAGGCAATTTGGTCTGGAGTACACTCAAAGATAATAGATAAATCTTCTTTAAGATTCCTCTGTTTTCGCAGTGCTTCTATACGAGGATCCTTCTCATAACCAAAGCCTTCGATGGATGAGTTGAGTTCATAGAGGAAGGTGAGGTCGTCTTTGGTGAAAGGTTCACCTTTTTCTTGTTTCTTAGTTAAAGCTGTAACCATTTTCATATCAGATGATTTCTTATCATATTTCTCTCCTCCTGGAAGGGAGTGATATTTGTCTTGGGCTATGTCTAAAAGTTGTGGTTCGAGTTCTTGTCTGTGGTTTACTCCTCGGACTTCTCCTAGACTGTCTCCGTCCATACGAATAGCGATTCTGGGTTCAGAATAATTACCACCATTACCCTTGGTGTAATAAACATAGAAGTCTCCACCTTGAAGATGAGCATAAGCACTACCTTCAGCCGTACACCAACCCGTGCCCTTGCCTCGAAGGGCGTCTTCAAGGACATGATGATCTGAACCTTGATTATATTTCACCCATTCACCTTGAATTGATTCTCGGTTTAATTGTCCAGCCGTTTCTATTTGGGCAAAGGTGTATAGTTTGATGAAATCTTTCTTTTGGACAAGTTTAATCAGTTCTTCTCTCTTCTCTAGTTCTGTATTGAATTCTTGATGTCCAACACCGGTCGTGAGCATACGATAGACGAAACCGAGGGCTTCAGAATTGAGTTCTGGGAAGGGGGCGACAGTATAGTCTGATCTCTTGGAGTATTCACCTTTCTCTTTGTCTAAGGTGCCCATCTTCTCGAGGTTTCTCACCACAAAGTATCTGAACCAAGTTGGGTACTCGGCATCGTTTTGATGGAGGTAATCTAACCAAGCTTGGAGAGATTTCTCTTGGATATCTTGTTTCTCATGGACAAGAGTTTTGTATTTGTTGATGATTTCTTCATCACTACCCAATTGTGCTGTGTCTCGTCCTCTGCCTTGTTCTATAGCAATTCTCTTCTCTGATTCGTATAGACCGTGGGCTACTCTGGTGAGAGTTTCTTCATCATCGGCATCTATGATGAAGTCCTTTAGGATTTTATGTTTAAGCAGTTCCCAACCTCTTTCGTCTTCTACTATTTTGTCTAAACGACCTAAATAAGCTTGGATTCTTTCTTCTCTGGAGTGTGGGGCAAATACTCGTTCCTTATCATTTTTAGCTTTTCTGACTGCTCTTTCTACTGGTTTAGAGCCAGTTAGGTCTTGATATTTCTTGTCTAGGAATTCTGGATGCTCGTGCATATGGGGTGATTATAGCAAATATAAGGGATTTTATTTATATACATCATGGTCTCCGATAACAAGAAAAGCAACCTCATTTGCTGAACAATATTCAAAGACAATTCTAACCTTATAATTTACAGAAAAACTAAAACAGTTAGAAAATCTGCCGTGCAGTTTGTGAACTTTGAGCATTTCGTGATTATTTTTGTGTTTGAAAAGCTCTATTTTCTCGTGAATTTCTTCGACCAAATCCTCGTCAAGTTTATTTACTTGGCGAACAAATGTAGGTCTGAAAAATATCTTAATCATTCCTATTTAAATTTCTTCATCAAAATCCGCAAATCACCTTTCAGATTAGGTTCAGCTTGGGCTCTAAGCACCGCTTCAACAGCCTCGTTTTCTGAATAAGCGTTGAGAGCGCGACGAACAACGTCGGCCTTATTTGATCCTCGACCTTCCTTAACCATTTTATTGATAAACTTCTCGAGTTCTCCCGATACGGGTATTGATAATGTGGTCATAATATTAAGTTAAATTATATGATAATTTAATATGATAATATCATACACTCAACCCTTATTTATTGCAATTCTTCGGCTTTCTCTTGGGCTGTTTGTAGGGCTTCAATAATAGGATCTATATATCCAAGAAATATCTTTTCTATATTGTGCCAAGATTCTTTAATACGATGGTCCGTGATGCGGTCTTGAAGAATATTATAGGTTCTTATCTTTTCTGATCTATCCGCTGTGCCTATCTGTCCCTTTCTGTTGGCAGAGTGTTTAGAATCCTCTTCTTCATCTTGTTTGGCCTGAAGTTTGGCTATGAGTATAGACATGGCTGCCTCACGATTCTTGAGCTGACTTCGTTGAGAAGTAGACCGCACATCTATGCCTGTAGGTTTATGAATAATCCTTACTGCAGTTTCTACTTTGTTCACATTTTGTCCACCAGCTCCACCAGAACGTGAAGTTTCTATCTCTATGTCCGTTGGTTTAATCTCTATATTGGTTTTCTTCCTTAATGGCAAGATAGCAACTGTCGCCGTGGAAGTATGCACTCGACCTATTTTCTCTGTGGCTGGGACTCTCTGAACTCTGTGTACACCTGTTTCAAATCTTAGTTTTTTATAAACGTCCCTGCCGTGGATTTCAAAAGAAGCTTCTTTATAACCACCCATAGAACTATCGGATGAATAAAGTTTTTCTACAGTCCAATTCTGAAGTAATGCATACTTTGAATACATAACTGCCAATTCTTCTGCGAAGAGTGAGGCCTCTTCTCCACCTGCTCCCGCACGTACTTCTAGAATAATCTCGTTGGGAAATTCTTCTTCAGTTTCTTCCTCTTTCAAAATATTCTCCATTTGTTTAATGAGTGTTTGTTTTTCTTGTTCGAAATTCGCGAGTTCTTCTTCGGCCATAGCTTTCATACTTGGATCCTCGGCTGAAAGGACTCGAAGTTCATCTTCGTCTTTTTGTAGACGCGAAAAAGTTTCCGCAAGGTAGGCGGTCTTGGGATTATTTTTGTATTTTTCTATTTCAGGGTTCACTTACTTTTTGGCTTTCGCCTGTCTCTGTTTGAAGCGTTCTACACGACCAGCAGAGTCGAGAACTTTGTCCTGTCCAGTATAGAAAGGATGTGAGGTTGAAGAAATTTCTATAGGGAAGAGTGGATATTCTTTCTTGTCTGCCTTGCTCTTGCCCATCTCCTTAGTAGCCACAGTAGAAGGTATGATAAATTCCGCGCCGTTTGAACTATCGACGAAGAGCACTTCTCTGTATTCCTTTGGATGAATGTCTTTTTTCATTGAAAAATCACTATAGCAGAGATTTATCTGCCCTGCAAGAAGTCAATATCCTGCTGAATAATCCTGGCATTTTCCATCACGGCATTACCATAACCCAATCCAACATTGGCCTTGCCGTTCGTAGCATAACAATTTCTACCAGAATTATATTTGCAAGCAGCTGTGCGTTCATTCGTCCAATCTTGGCTATTGGCACCTAAGTCTCTCAAATACAATGCTGATGCCATAAACGCATCGGCAGGGTCCCAAGGGTTGGGAACGGCCTTGCCGGTAGCCCTGGCAATACTGGATTCCATTCCTCTCCATGTAGAGGCAATAAACTGCGCCGGCCCCATACCACCACCATAACCTCCAGACTGCGGGCACGAAACTGATCGTGCGAAAGGATCTAACCCGAGCTTTGAGACAATATCCATAAATGGATCCACGTCTCTAGAACCTTTCATAACTTGAGAAAATGGCGTGCCTGAATTCTTGCCTTTCCCATCACCTTTGTTTGGAGTATTGGTCAAAAGACATTGACCCACATTTCCACCGAAAGTACCATCACTACCCTTCCCTGATTCTGTGGCGAAAATGCCCAATATAAACGCAGCTCTGACACCAGTTTTAGCACTGGCGGCTTCGGCATATTGAAGGGCTTCGCCAAATTCTATTGGTTTATCTGCGTTGGCTAGAGGGAAAAGTGCTGCTTTAATCTTGGCTGCCTTGACCTGTCTTTCTGCAAGTACTTGGCTATATGTTTTTTCTTTATTCTGGCTTTCTGCAAGAAGCACTTTTTTCTGAGCTTGATTAACTTCAACTTGTTTCTTGGTTGCTTCTATTAGAGCCTTAGCATTTGCTTCGGCAATTTGTTGTTTAGACAAAGCTTCTTTCTCCGCCTGGGTTTCCTTCTTGGCCCCTCGAAGTTCAGCAAACACGTCTTCTAAAGAACGGCTGGTGGCCGAATAAGCATCAACATCTACAAAAAAATCTGATAAATTTTCTCCGCTCAAAATTGCTTCTGCCAGGGAGTATCTGTCTATATCACTAGTTTTTCGAAGAAGAACAGCCAGAGTGGCTCGCCCGTCTTCAATCTTTTGGTTTAAAACATTTATTTTGGCTTGCTTAGTATTAATATCCTTACCCAAATTGGATATGGCAATACTCTTGGCCTTGATGTTGGCTTGAGCCACATTTATTTTTGCTGTGAGATAAGTCACATCGTTAGCAAATGAAGCGCTTTCTTTCTTTGTGTTATTCAAAATGTTGGTCCACTTATCTATATCAGCATTGCAGGCGTCGAGAGCTGCCTGAAGTTGAGACTTACTCTGTCCAACTGTATTTGTACTACACGGATCATCTACAGCACGGACATCAGACGCTCTGAAAAAAACTCCAGAGAGAATGACGGCGCACAAAACTATAAAGATTCTAAATGAACGCAGGATAAACATATAAAGAACCGAAAATTATTGTTTAGCTTTTACTCTGCCTTTTCCGTAGTACCATCACTTCCTTCGCCCGCCATAGCTTCAGCGTCGGCGGGATCTTTACCCTTCTTTTCTACTTCAATAGATTCGAGATCTACCGGAGCTGCTTCTTCCTCCTTCTCTTCTCTAGGAGCAGAAACAAGAGCAATCACTTCTTCTGGCTTTTCCAAAAGGGTAACACCATGAGGCATAACAATATCTTTGGCCAAAATCTGGCTAGAGAAATCAACAAGCGGTGTTATATCAATTTTAATATCATGAGGAAGGTCTTTAGGCATCGCCTCGATTCGTAGAGCGTGTACAACCTTCACCAAGGAACCTCCAAGGTCCTTGATGGCCGGAGCCACACCCTCGAATTCAAGGGGTACTTCGACCTCCACCTTGTGTCCCTTCTCGAAGACATAGAAATCCGCATGTCGAGGTGTGCCCTTAACTGGGTCGAAGTCTATATCGTGTATGAGACTCTCCTTCTCTCCTTCTGGAGTATCGAGAACCACAACCGATGATTCTCCGGCTTGCTTCCAAACCTTAAGAAAATCAACTGTATTAATAGAAATGGGTGTTGAGGGCTCCTTTTTGCCATAAAAGACGGCTGGGATTCTCCCCGCCTTTCTTAAACCGTCTAATTTTGTGGCTATATCTCGCGCCTCGGCCTTTAATGTAATCATTCTCCTATTCTAACCTGCCTTACCCCCAAAATCAACTGGGCGCCTATTCAATGGCTATATGGCTTTCTAAATACTCTATTGTGCCGTTCACCTTCTTGCCGGGATTGAAAATGTTTTTGGGGTCGAAGATTTCTTTGGTTTGTTTGAATAGATTAAGGATTTCTGGGCTATACATCTTATCTAAATACGGAGTACGGACTATGCCGTCGTTATGTTCACCAGTAATGGAGCCATTATATTCCTTCACTAGATTATAAATTTTCTCCCCCACCTCCTTTATCACACCAATATTTTTCCTATCATGCATATCCATAATTGGGATTATGTGAAAGTTACCGTTCCCCGCGTGCCCAGCAATGGTATAAACCAATTTGTATTCATCCAAGATTTTCTTCATCCTCGGAAGAAATTCGGGCATATGTTCTGGCAGAATAACCACATCATCTACGAAAGGCGCCGTACGAGAACCGTGGATATGTTTGCGTAGAAGACTAAAGCTCTCTCGACGAATGGTCCAATACTTGTTCGATTCTTCTTCTGACTTTGTTTTTCTCATCACTAATCCGAAATGTTTGATTCTATTTTCTAAATCATTCATTTTTTTGTCCACTTCAGATTCAGACTGTCCCGTATATTCTACGAGCACAATCAGTTTGGGCATCCCGAGTTCCCGAAGCATCATGAAAGCTTCAGGGATAAATGAGAATATCAGTTTAGAAAAATTCTTGGCCTTCATGGTGCGGAGCATTTCAGGGAAAAATCTAAACGCTAGCTTCATCGTCGCATCATCATAAGTTTCTACAGAATCTGGATTGGTAGGAAGTATTTCATTCACCAATTTGGCCAGAGGGTCAAGGTTTTTTAGAAATATCACAAAGAGTTTTGAGACAGGTTCAACCGGTACCAACTTCACCGCAGCTTCTGTGACCAATCCCAAAGTGCCCTGCGAACCAACAATAAGTTTATTCAAATCAAAAGTCTTCCCGTCCCAAATGTTCCAGAGATAATATCCGGCAGAATTTTTTGAAACCCTCGGACGCGCATCTTCTATAATTTTCCTATTATTTTCTAGCAGTTCAAAAACTTTTTTATAAATACCACTTTCAAAATCCATTTGCCCCATCTTCTTATCAAGCTCTTGTCTCGACAGGGGCCTCACTTCATACTCCTTCCCATCAGAGAAAATGACTTTGGATTTCAAAATATAATTTTCCATCTTGCCAAAACGAAGAGTCTTCTCTCCAGCACAATTATTACCAATCATACCTCCGAGTGCGTTCATATTCTTGGAAGCTGTATAACAAGGCAAAATAAGGCTTTTTTCAATAGTTTTTGATTCAAAATCTCTATAAAACACCCCGGGCTCTGTGACTATTTCATTATTTTTTATTTCCTGCATCCTATTCATATGTTTAGTCACATCTGCAATGATTGATTCACCCAAAGGTCCACCAGACATACACGAACCCGCCGCACGAATAGTTATAGAAAGTGTTGGGTCACTCAATTTATTTTCAGAAACAAATCTCACCAACTTTTTTAAATCTTCTGAATCTTTTGGAAACACCACCAGTTTTGGCCTGACTTCAAAAAGTGATGCATCATGACTATAAATCTTGAGTGTTTCTTCGTCATCCAACACTTCACCTTTAAAAAATTTCTGTATTTCTTCTTTCATTTGTTTGTATTATATCAGCAAAAAGACTACTCCTAAAAATATCATTACAAAAAATTCTTGCTTAGAAAAGTATTTTATGGGGCCACGTATATTCATCTTTTTATTCGGGAAAAAAGGAAAATAGTCCGAATTATCTAACGCATCTAGAATAAGGTGACTTAAATAAGCAAGACCGAAAACAAAACCAATTTGGTGGTTAATTAAAAAAACTACTCCAGAGATTAGAAGAAAAACTAAGACATTATGAAGAAGAAACCGCTGGTCACCATAAGGATCGTCTTTATTAAAAACAGTCTGTAAAAACTTCTTTGGTTTAAACAAAACTCCATTTTTTACATAAGAAAAAACATGGTCCACATCTATCAAAATAGACCCTGCGACAGAAAGAGAATAATTCCCTGTTAATTTACCTATAACTAAACCGGCTAATATATGCGTGGGCAGGGTCATTTTTTCATTCTAACATTCTAACGAACTTTAGAATGACTTCTCCTCTCTTGGTTAATTTCTGTCGTACTGATTTGTCGTCGTTTCTTTTCATCACTAACCCAGCAATAGCAAGTTTGGTTATATGAGCAGAAATATTTTTCATATCCGACTTCAATTTTTCTGAGATTTCCTGAACAGATAGTTCGGGTTCTTTGTGTAATAAAGCCAAAATTTCCAATCTTCTATGATTCGCAAACCCTTTCACTATTCTCTCTAATTCCCTATTTGTCTTCATATTCTTATTCTAACATTCTATAGAACATTGGAATGACTTTGGTAAATAATTAGAACTTAGAGGCAATCATACTTATCTCAATTTGAGCACTCAAAGGTAATTCCTTCACACAAACAACCTCTCTGGCTGGATACGGGTCTGACATGTAGCTCCCGTAAATCTCATTAACTTTTCCATAAACAGACATGTCCGTTACATAAATAGTGGTCTTAACAACATTAGCAAAGGAGACCCCTGAGGCTTCTAAAATAGTACTGAGATTTTTCATAATCTGGTGGACTTGGTCTTCGGTTGTTCCTTCCAAAAGTTTACCTTCGGTAGTTAAACAGATTGAACCTTGGGTAAAAATTAAATCACCAGCAACCACTGCCTGAGAAAATGGTCCTGTAGCCTTTGGAGCTTTATCTGTTTCAATTTTTGTTTTCATATTTTCTTATTCTAACATTCTATAGAACGTTGGAATGACATTATTTAATTTTATTGAAAACTTTGAGCTTGGCGGTCACAATTTTTTTCATCTCGGCTACTCCTTCAGCCATAAATTTATATGGGGCGACTTCGTCCGAACTTAAACCTTTTTCAATCCCCTTTTTATAAGCCACCCGCAGTTCAGTATTAATGTGAACAATGCGTATACCAGCATCAATTGACGCAGAAACTTCTTCATCAGTATTCCCGGAAGCACCGTGGAGCACAAGCGGCACACCCACCACTGCATTAATTTCTTTTATCCTCTCAATGTTCAACTTCGGCTCACCCGACCTCACGAGTCCATGAACATTTCCAACCGACGGGGCGAAGAGATCCACACCCGTTTCCTCCACAAATTTCTTCGCATCCTCTGGGGTAGTTTGAGTGGCTTCTGAAACTCCATCTGGAATCTCATCACGCACAAGCGACCCTGAACCAATAAATCCAAGTTCCCCCTCCACAAGCATTTCAGGAGCCTTCTCCCTCGCATACTTCACCACCTCCATGGTCATCATGACATTCTCAAAGAACGGCTTCTCTGCCCCATCAATAATGACGGCGTCGAAAGTATTATCTACGGCTTCTTTGGATGCTTCTATAGAATATGTATGGTCAGCGTTGAGGAAAACCGGCAGTCCTTTGTCTCGCTCTGCTTGAACAAGGACCCGAATCTCTGCCACACCGAGGAAACTGCGCTCCTTCTCCGAGACACCTATAATAACCGGCACACCAAGCTCGGTGGCCGACTCTACCACTGCCTTCAAACCTTCTGAATCAGAAATATTGAAATGTCCTATCGCCACACCCTGCTTGTCTGCTTCTTCGATATATTCCTTCAGAGTTTTCATTATCCTTATGATAACATATACGTATGTATGATTTCATTGCTATAGGTGACACAGTTATAGACGCCTTCATTCGTCTAAAAGACGCAAGTGTTTCAGGACAACCTGACACCAAGGAATACAAAATCTGTTTGCCTTTCGCTGACAAGGTTCCCTACGAAGATGTGTTTGTCATTCCAGCCGTGGGCAACGCCGCCAATGCTGTCGTCTCTGTCTCACGCCTTGGGATAAAGTCTGCGATAGTTTCAAATATTGGAGACGATCAGAACGGAGTGGATTGTCTGGAAGCTTTCAAAAAAGATAATGTTGGTACAGAATTGATAAAAATAAATCAAGGCATAAAAACCAATTATCATTATGTATTGTGGTACAAAGAAGATAGAACTATTTTAATCAAACACGAAGTTTATCCATACACACTTCCAGAAATTGGTAACCCAAAATGGATATACTTCAGTTCAGTGAGCGAGACGGCCTATCCCTTCCACAATACAATCGCTGAATATTTGGAAACTCACCCAGAAATCAAACTAGCCTTCCAACCAGGTAAAAATGAAATCAAACTTGGACGAGAAAAACTTGCGAAGTTATACAAACGAGCTGATATACTTTTCTGCAATGTTGAAGAAGCCGAGAAAATATTAGGCATAGAAACTTTGGGTATAAACGAACTCTTAAAACGTGTGCACGAACTCGGTCCCAAAATAATTGTTATCACCGATGGCCCCAAGGGAGCTTATGCCTACGACGGCGTAGATACATGGCAACAACTTCCATACCCAGATATTAAACCTCCGCTCGAACGCACGGGCGCTGGGGACGCCTTCGCTTCCACTGTTGTGGGAGCATTAATGCTTGGGAAAACTCTGCCCGAAGCTCTCTCTTGGGGCGCAGTAAATTCTATGTCAGTTGTTCAAGAAGTTGGTGCACAGAAAGGACTATTAACAAAAGAAGCTCTCGAGAGTTTCCTCTCAAAAGCTCCTTCTGAATTCAAACCTACAGAACTAAGTTAATTTCCAATTTGTTTGTTTAAACCGTTAAAAAATCAGAATTATTGTTTAGTGGATTCTGAGCCAAAGTAAAAACCAACAACAACTAGTAAAACTCCAACAAAACTATTTAGAAATCTTTCCGCAAATAAAGATGTCTGTTCATTTACGTTTCCAAACAATATATATAGAAGTAGTATCAAAACAACCAGAGCAAAAGATCCGAATATTTGATCAGTTATACGATTTCTAGTTTCCTCTCTATTTTTAAGAAGATTCTCAGGTTTATTTAAATCATTTGGTGTAAATCCTCCGTCCATAAAAATTTAAAAATTAATTTAAATCTGGTGATTGTGTATAAAAAGTATACTCAAATGTACGAAGTGTTTTGTTATCAGATGCTCTTATTCTATAACTTAAAAACAACCTTCTTTTGTCGTCCATATTTCCTATGCGTGCTGGAGTTATATTTCCCATGTCTAATTTGTTATTAAAATTTATAAAATCAATATTTAAAGTTTGATTATCAATAGATGGGGCAGACCTCACTTCAGGTTTCCCGTTCAAAGTATCTTCTTTAAAATTTATTTTCAACACCAAATCTTGTTTAATATCTGGAATAGTTATAGAAGTTTCAAGATTTGAAATTATATGAACTACGCCAGAATACAAAACATTAAAATCTCCTGTTTCTATAATCAAGTTTTTCATATACTATCCAGTAATTATAGCAAATTTCTTATCGCTCTTATAATATCTTTCTCCCCCATCCCATAGTGTTCTATCAATTCTGCGGGTGTACCGGACTGACCGAATTCATCATTCACTCCAATAAATCTCATGGGTACAGGGAAATTTTTGACCAGAAGTTCAGCCACAGCACTCCCCATTCCTCCAGCAATTTGATGCTCTTCGACGGTTACAATTTTTCCAGTCTTCTTGGCAAGATTTATTATCGCTTCTTCGTCCAGAGGTTTAATAGTTGAGAGGTTCATCACTTCAACTTCAATTCCCTCTTTCTCCAAAGTTTGTGCGGCCGAAAGAGCTTTATGAAGAAGTGCGCCCGTCGCAATAATTCCTACCTGTGGTTTTTCACTTGTCCAAAATATTTGGGCCTTGCCTATTTCGAAAGGAGTCTCGGCTGTAGTCATCACTGGAGTTTTCTCTCGAGCCAAACGAATATAAACAGGAGTATTAGTATCAACACTTTTGAGAGTGGCCTTCTTCGCTTCCAAGGCATCACATGGAGAAAGAACAATCATGCGCGGAAGGATACGCATAAGAGCGAGATCTTCTACGGCTTGATGTGTTCCTCCATCTGGTCCAACAGAAACACCCGCGTGTGAACCAACAATTTTCACCGGTCGATTGTTGTAGCAAATAGTGGTACGAATTTGTTCCCAATTTCTACCCGGAGAAAACATCGCATAGGAAGTGATGAAAGGAATCTTTCCCATGGCCGCGAGCCCACTCGCGACAGACGCAAGGTTCTGTTCGGCTATGCCCACTTGTACAAATCTATTTGGAAACTTCTCTTTGAAAGGCAACGCCTGTGCGGATTCTGTGAGGTCAGCCGAGAGGGCAACCACTTGAGGATTTTTCTCTCCTGCGAGCACGAGGCCCTCACCGAAACCTTTTCTGATTGGAATTTGTTCGGCATCCTTCTCAAACATTTTTGTATTAAGTTTTAAATTTAAATTAAGCATTTTCTGTTTACTGTCTACTATTATCTATTCGTGTTCACTTTTTATCCTTCCACCCAATGTTCGAAGTTCGTTCATAGCCATTTGACCTTCTTCTTTGGACGGTGGCTTGCCGTGCCACCTATAATCTCTCTCAAATTCTTTCACTCCCTTACCCGGGATGGTGTGAGCAATAATCACAGTCGGCTTCTCATAAATACTTTTGGCCGCCTCGAACGCATCCGCAATCTCTTCCATATTGTGTCCATCCACTTCTATGACGTGCCAATTAAACGCTCGCCATTTGTCCGAGAGTGATTCGAGAGGCATCACATCTTCGGTGAAGCCATCTATTTGAATATTATTCCTATCAACTATAGCGACGAGGTTATGCAATTTATTTTTGCCTGCAAGCATCATGGCTTCCCAATTCTGACCTTCATCCAATTCTCCATCACCCAGGAAACAATATATTCTCCTCTCGCCGTCCTTCGAATCCATTCTGTCTGCGAGGGCCATGCCTATGGCTTGAGAGAGGCCCGAACCAAGTGGACCAGAGCTCGTCTCAACATAAGGCAGGAAATCTCTGTGCGGGTGTCCCTGGAGACGTGAACCGAATTTGCGAAGAGTCTTCAGCTCTTTCACTGGGAAATATCCGGAGTGGGCCATCGTGGAATAGAGTACTGGACAAATATGACCGTTAGAAAGTACCACCCTGTCCCGTTCATCCCAATCGGGTTTCTTCGGATTATGTTTGAGTGTATGGAAATATAAAACAGTGAAAACATCCGCCATTCCAAGTGGTCCTGCTGTGTGTCCACTCCCCGCTTCTACGAGCATTTCAATAATACTTTCGCGAATATCATTCGCCTTCTCCTCAAGTTCTATTCTGCGTTCATCAGAAAAATTACTCATTGCCTATATTATAACATTTTCTGTTTCAATTTATATGTATTCCCATGCTTCAATAACCCAAAATATGATTGTTTTATTTGATAATCACCATTTTCTCTTAATTTCTTCATCATTCTCCTTTTCGTATTTGTCCTCAAGATTCTGTGATTTGGAAAGTGAATCCAACCCAGGAAATCAACACCTGAATTAAGAGTTTTTATTGATACTTTACTTGGATGGAGTGAAAGTTTAAGTTCATTATTTAAATAACGTACGATATATCGTAGGTTATAAATTAAATGGTTTTTGTTTTGGGACAGAATCACGAAATCATCTGCATATCTTATATAATATTTCACCCTTAATTCTTGTTTCACATATTGATCAAATTCATTCATGTAGACATTTACCAACAGTTGAGAGGTTAAATTCCCAAGCGGTAAACCTGTTACCCCATAGGCAAGACCTGTGGGGTTGGTGTGGAAACTTGAAATTACTTCGTTTAATAACCAAAGTGTATCTGTATCTTGTATATGTTTCTCTAAAATATTCATCAAAATATCTTGATCTATAGAAGCAAAGAATTTTCTTATATCACACTTCAAAATCCAACATTGTTTTGTATTATTCTTTGAAACTTTATATGAAAACTCTCTGAATCTATTCATGGCTTTGTGTGTTCCTCTATTTAGACGACATGAATATGAATCTGCAATGAATTTCTTATCAAAATATGGATACAAAACTCTGTAGATTGCATGATGAAGTAGTCTGTCTCTAACTGAAGCTTTGTGGATATTTCTAGGTTTGGGGTCTGAGATGTTGAATGATTGATACTCTGAATGTTTATATGTTTTTGAACTTAAATCTGTGTGTAAAGAAATAATATTTCGCATCAAATTTAGTCCAAACTCTTGAACATCTTTTCTGTTTCGTTTACCACACAAAAATTCTTTCCAAGCTTCAAGTAAATTTTCAAGCGAGATGATAGTATTGAATACATCACTATGAAGACCCCCCCAACCGAATTTTGCCTGTTCTCGAAAAGATTAAGAGTGTATATATCTTGTGGCATGAATATCACTCTATTCTACCCAAAACTCAACGATATTCTGTTGGTAATAGAGTAGATAAATTATTCATAGAAATTATTGAAGTGGTATCTCTGGCAGGATTTTTACCCAAAGAAAAGAAATTATCTTATATAGAAACGTCTATTCGCAAACTTGATACAATAAAGATTCTTCTACTAATTTTGTGGGAAACAAAATCTTTTGATAATAAGAAATATATCTCCTTATCTTTACCCTTAGACGAAATAGGAAAAATGCTCGGTGGATGGAAGGGACAATTAAATAAACAAAACTCTCCCGTGTAGGAGAGAAAGAGGAAAGTTGCGAGAACAGCAGACGGATTGTTGACGTTCCAGTCGTTGTCAAGCCAGTTGTAGTTCCAGTTCCACTGACCGTCGTTCCAGTACAGGTACAGAACGTAACGGTTACCGTTCGGGTTCCGAAGAAACATGCAAAGTGCCTTCCAAGACACCACCCTTTGAATACTCTTGGGGTTGAATCGTATTCCGCATCATAATGCGATAGCACTTTGCACCAAGTATCTTCATTTTTTTGTGAAGTGTCTACATAAACCCTCCGTTTGAATCCTTGAACGCAAACGCTCTCAGTTTATGGATACTGGGTTCGGTCGCAAACAACCTTGATCATTTGCAGATTAACCTACTTCCAGAATAATTTTATCAAAAAAAATGGCCCCCCGCAAAATCTGCGGGGGCCGAGGGCAAAGGCCAAAGTGTCTAAAAGACCACAGTGACTAAAGCCCCAGTACTAACTTGCGAGAACAGCAGACGGATCGCAGACGTCCCAGTCGTTGCCAAGCCAGCCGCAGTCCCAGCTCCACTGACCGTCGCCCCAGTACAGGTACAGAACGTAACGGCCACCGTGCGGGTCCCGAAGAACGGTTCCATCGAAGAAGATGTACGTCGTGTTGCCGTTCGTCTTTTCCTTCCACGAAGTCGGAATGAGATGCTGATTCTCCCAGAGGATCTGGAAAACCTTGGCATCGAGACGAACGTAACCAGAATCCTTGAGGCGCGTGAGCTTCTCCTCGCCCTGAACGCGCTTCTCGCCGTTCTTGAGCATGGACTCGAAGCGGATCGTCGTGAGGTCAATCTCGGTGAGAGCGAGCGAACGCTCGTCTTCCTCATCGATCTTCCATCCCTCGCCGATGAACTTGGCGGGATTAAACTTCTTCGAGCGATCAATCGGAATGACCTTCGGCTCACCGACAATCACTCGCCCACCGTTCTTGAGAAACGCGGTGAAGTGCTTGCCGGCTTCGCGCGGGTCATCGATGACTCGCTGGAGAACGTCTCCATCAACTCCGTCCCAGTCCGCATTGTTCGCGAGGACTGACATGGCGTTGTGAGACTGACCGATGGTAATCGGCTTACTCATGGTAATGCTCCTTTCAAGGAGTTGACGCTGACCGTTCCCTCACCCTTGTGAGTTCACAGCTTACGTCTCTGCAGTATTCACCGCAGAATACAATTTTGATTTGTTCAGAACTGTATTCCACGGTGATGCAAATAGTTTTAAAGTACTTTTAATCTAGTACTAGTATACACCTATTTGAGTTAAATGTCAAGGACTTTTTGATACGAAATTCTGGCCTTATTTATAGGCTTATTTTAACTAACTATTTCTAGAAATTCTTCTAAGGATTCTTCGGGGTTTTCGGTACCAAATATTGCGGAACCGATAATGAGACGATTAATCCCTGCTTCGATTAATTCTTCAACATTGTTCAGATTCACTCCCCCGTCTATGGAGATAATAGTTTCTGGAAATTTCTTTTTAAATTCTTTTATTCTATTCAAAATTTTCGGGTCAAATTCATTCCCCTGTCTGCCTATTGAATCAATACTCATAAAGTGAATAAAATCTGCTTCAAGGACGTGTGGATAAATTTCTTCAAGCGGAGTATCCATATTTATAGAAATACCAATCTCCACACCCACAAAGGTCGTGGCGCTCCCAAATCTTTTTTTGAAATTATTTAATGCTTCAGAAAGTTCCGCACTGTCCTTGAACGCTTCAAATTGCACAATAATTCTCTCTGCTCCGGCCCGAATCCAATCTTCAAACATATCTTCTGGATTTCTCACCATGAGATGTGCTTCAAAGCTCGTCTCCTCCCAAAACGGAAATCCTTCTACTTCATCCACAATCTTTAGAAATTCTGTTTGTTCACCCTTGTACGGCCAGCTCGAATCTTTGGTCAAGGTTCCGTTCATCACATCTACATGCACCATATTTACCCGGCCAGCAACCATCCCCAACTTCTCTTCGAGGTCATTAAAATCCACCGGCAATATGGCTGGGATAATCTCACTCATTTCTATTCATGAATCCTTTCCATCTTATCTATGCGTCTCTGATACTTGGGATCGGTTAGAAATTCTGTCTCGAGCCATACTTTAACCGCCTTCTCAGCATCCTCTTCAGTCACAAACCTTGCTCCGATAGAGAGGATGTTTGAATTGTTGTGCAGACGAGAAAGTCGGATGATTGACTCGCTTTCGTCTTTAACTACGTATTCTCCCTGGCCATAATAAACCGCTGCGCGCACATTCCTAAATTTATTAGCTGCCATGGCTTCTCCCTGACCCGAACCACCAAGTATGATTCCACGAACATCATTCGGATGAAGAGACACTTCTCGAGCAACAGGGATAATAAAGTTCGGATAATCATCGCCCTCGTTGTACTCATTTGCTCCCTTGTCCTCAACCGTGTGCCCAAGACTCACAAGAAACGGTTTGAGTTTCTCCTTGAGTCCAAATCCTGCATGATCACTACCAATAAAAATTTTCATATATGAAAGCTAAAGACTAAAAGCAACAGGCTAAAGATAAAATACTGTTTGTTTCGTTAATAATCACTTTATTCATTTTAGCAGTTTTTTTCTCAAAGCGCCCAGTTGTTTGGCGATAGTATCAGAGGATACTAGGATTTTACTAAAATCTTCTTCAGTAATTAATCCGTTGTCCCTAAGAATATCCGCATTGGCCACTGTTTCAGTTAAAGAACCAGAAGCAATATTTATGAATCTTTTAAAATCCATATCAGAATTTTTGGCCGAACCTTCGGCTATGTTTAGTGTGATAGATAGACATGAACGCAAAATCTGTTGGCCAAAACTCATTTGATACATCGGAGACAATTTTTTCACTAATGAAATAACGAAAGAATTTAGTTGCTTAGCATCTTTGTATACAGACCAATCCAAAAATCTAAAATTATATCCATTCATGATTTTTTGCTTTTAGCTTTTTGTTTTTGTTGTATTGCAAAACAGTTCTCAAACTTATACGATTTTTTGTCCTAGCTTTATAACGTGGTTAACCAACGTATAGGTATACCCCATCTCGTTGTCATACCACGCAAGGATCTTTACTAAATTTCCCCCCACCACCCGAGTGAAAGACAAATCAGCAATAGACGCATGCACTGAATCACGAATATCTGAAGAAACAATCGGTTCACTCGTCACTTCAAAAATATTTTTCCACCTGTCTGTATGAGAGGCGTCAGTAAGAATTTTATTTATCTCTTCTACAGTTGTATTTCTCTTGGAGATAAATGTCACATCCACGATTGAACCGATGACGGATGGTACTCGTATAGAGATCCCATCAAACAATCCTTCGAGTTCAGGCATAGCCTTGGTCACAGCGATTGCTGCACCGGTTGAGGACGGCACGATGTTCTGTGCTGCCGCTCGACCCTCACGGAAATCTTTTTTGTTCGGACCGTCGACCAAAGATTGCGACGCTGTATATGAGTGCACAGTATTGAGAACCGCTTTCTCTATACCAATAGTTTCATTGAGGATAGCCAATATTGGACTGGCAGAATTAGTCGTGCAAGAAGCATTTGAAGTAATCTGACAAGTATTTAATTTGTCTTCATTAATCCCCATGAGTACGGTCGCTCCTTCTACTCCAGCGACCGGAGTGTCTTTCATCGGAGCAGTCACTACCACACGCTTCGCACCAGCGTCCAAGTGCGCCTTGGCTCCAGCATAAGTAGCGAAAAATCCAGTAGATTCAACTACCACGTCTATATCCAGATCTTTCCAAGGCAAATTTGCAGGGTCTTTCTCCGAGAGAAATTGAACTCCGTCTAAACTTACATCACTTTGACCATAAACCGTGTCAAATTTAAGTAAATAGGCAATGTTTTCTTTGTCCCCGAGGTCGTTTATAGCTACTATTTCTAACTCTGGTCGTTTCTTCGCAATCTTATAGAACGCGCGTCCAATTCGCCCCGCTCCATTAATAGCTACTCGTATAGGTTTCATTTACCTATTATACCCTAGTTGCAAGTCAAACAAACTCCGGGAGGTAAATCTTCTGGTTGAGGATTCTTCACCTCTACCTGACTTCTAACGTTTGTATCAGTCATAATCGCATCTCCTCCCATTTCAGACAAAGTAGAGAGAACATCTTTCTCTTTAACCTCTTTTTCAGATCCTTCCTTCTTTTTGTCCTTACCAACATTTAAAACTTGAACTGATTTCGAACCATCTCTATAGACTGTGATGCCCTTGCACCCAGTATCCCAAGAAAGCATATAAGATTTCTTCACATCTTCTACTGTGGCTTTATTTGGAAGATTGATTGTTTTTGATACTGCATTATCAATGTGTTTCTGGAATGCAGCCTGCATCTTCACATGATCTGGGAAGTCCAAATCGTGAGCAGTGACAAAAATCTTCTGCCATTTCAAAGGTATGCCCTTAATTCCAGCAGCCGAACCATGCTCCGCCACACGTTTAATAATACTTTCTGAATAGAAGCCCTCTCGACGTGCCACTTCTTCGAATTGTTTATCAACTTCGACCAATTCCACCCAATCGTTTTCTCCCTTACCAATTCTAGATTTCCTAACATAGGCCAAAGCAAATTTCGGTTCGATACCCTGAGAACAACCGGCGATGATACCAATAGTTCCGGTCGGGGCAATGGTGGTGACTGCACAGTTTCTCAATCGTTCTCCACCGGGACGGTTATAAAGAGAATCTTTGAAGTTAGCAAAGGTTCCACGCTTCTTCGCAATAGCAATTGAAGAAGCGTGTGATTCATTTTCTATAAAACTCATCAATTTATCAGCCAAGAGAAGTGCTTGTTTAGAATTGTAAGGAATCTCGAGACTGACCAACGTGTCCGCCCAACCCATGAGACCCAAACCAATTCTACGATTAGAGCGCGCCATGGCATCAATCTCTGGTAGAGGATATTTGTTCATATCAATCACGTTGTCCAAGAAATGTACTGACTCGTGCACTGTCGTCTTCAGTCTGTCCCAATCAATGACGTTCTTCCTGCCTTCTTTCTTAACAAATTTATTGATATCAATGCTTCCGAGGTTGCAAGGTTCATTCGGGAGGAGTGGTTGTTCTCCACACGGATTAGTAGATTCTATTCGACCGAATTTAGGAGTTGGATTCCCACGGGCATCGTTCATACGGTCGATAAACACTACGCCAGGATCTCCTGTTTCCCAGGCCAAATTGGCCACCTTGTCGAATACCTCATTAGCATCAAGTTCCCCTACTGGTTGATTGGTTTTAGGGTTTATAAGCTTATAAGTCTTCCCCTTCTTCACCGCATCCATAAATTCATTAGTAATAGCCACAGAGATATTAAAGTTCTGAAGTATTCCTTCTTTGGTCTTGGCCGTGATGAATTCGAGTACATCTGGGTGGTCAATGTTCAAAATGGCCATCATCGCACCACGTCTCTTGCCTCCCTGCTTCACTACTTCGGCTACCATATCGAATACTCTCATAAAAGAGATTGGACCAGACGAAACTCCACCCGTTTGCATCACCATATCGTTCTTCGGTCGTAGTCTCCCAAAATTGTATCCTGTGCCTCCACCGGATTTGTGTATTACTGCTGTGGCCTTCACCGCTTCGAAAATACTTTCCATCGAATCTTCCACGGGCAATACGAAGCATGCAGAGAGTTGCTGCATCGGAGTGCCGGCGTTCATGAGTGTTGGTGAGTTTGGAAGAAATTCAAGAGAAGCAATCAATCTATAGAAACGTTCCTCGGTCTTCATAATATCCTCATCAGAAATAGTTGGATCATAAATCTTTTCTGCTGCTGCAATGTTTGAAGCAATTCTTCTGAAGAGCTGTTGGGGAGTTTCAATAATTTTTCCACTGACATCTTTTCTTAAATATCGGGACTCGAGAACTTTCATCGCGTTCTCGGTGACAACAGTTTTCACATCGTGATACAAAAGATAATATTTGGCTTCTCGAATTTCTTGTCTTTTCTTTCTGTACTCATCATAAGCCTCGGCCACATCTGAAAATCCTTCTTTCTTGAGTGTGGCCACTACTACATCTTGAATCTCTTCGACACTCGGAGCATTTTTTATAAAGAAAGTTTGTAGATTAGAGATAACTTTTTTAGAAACTTGTTTAACTACCGGACCATCTTTCTCCCTAACCGCGAGAAAAGCTTTATAGAGAGCTTCATAAATTTTATCTGGATCGAAAGGCACAATGCGCCCATCTCTTTTTCTGATTGTTTTTATTATCTTTGGGGACACTGAAAGTTTAAAACTCGCTTTCATTCCTCTCGTCGTATTATTGTTTTGAAGTGTCCGGGACATATGTGCTAATTAAATTTAACTTATAAAATTGATGGGCTTGTGACTTATTGTATGGAAAATTTGAACCAAAAAACTGTGGATAACCATTTCTTTTAGCTCAAAAAATAAAAAATCTAGACTGTAAAGTACCATCTCGAATGAGCCCTTAAACAGAGGTCCAAAACAACCTAAAATTTACAAAACTGGAGGTGCATAGGAGAAGGAATCACCGACCGAAACCCCGTGTGTGTCGCAAAATCCACCGGGAAGCTCGAGGACCAAACCGGCCGGTTGAGTCGGAGAGAAGGTAGTCGGATAGGTGTCTGGAGAAACAGATTTGTGAATAAAAACAACTTTATTATTCTCTATCCAAACAATGTCTATAGAGAATTTCATATCTTTCATCCAGAATTTGTACACATCTGGTTTGCTGAAAACAAAAAGCATACCTTCGTTTTCTTTTAATCTACTCTTACCACCAAGTCCCTTCGTTATTTCTGCATTGGTTTGAGCCAAGGTAACAGAGATCGGTATATTTTTTAATAAAACTGTTCTAGTTTGAAGATTTTTCTCTACACAAGTTCGAGAATTGCAATGAAATGGAATGTATTTGAAACTAGCAATGAGAAGCACTACAAACAAACCCAGAAAAAATAATTTTTTGTTTAAACTCATATCATTATTATACATTTATACAATCAAAAACTCCCCGAAGGGAGTTTTTGATATCGTTGTGAATCCGAAGACTCACAATGTATTACATAGGACGTCGGTTCATCCCTGGAGCACGAGGCTCTAATGGACGAGCGATGTTCA